>Ga0163223_100002_pt1 | contig 406667 bp, 377 predicted proteins | sample MSEWel2016_02_17_2_FD_113147 | JGI IMG/M metagenome (GOLD analysis project Ga0163223, IMG submission 113147) | Subsurface microbial communities from deep shales in West Virginia, USA - MSEEL Well Study Marcellus 5H_2016_02_17 ...
CTACGGCAAACCCCTGGGAAGGCCACCGAAAAATGACAGCCAAACTGCCAGTCAGAAATACCGTGACAAAAAAGAAGCAGCCAAACGAAACCACGTAGAAGGCAAGTTTGGGCAAGGCAAACGTGCCTACGGGCTCAACAACATCATGGCCAGACTTCCTGAAACGTCCGAATCATGGGTCAATGCGATCCTTTTTGTCATGAACCTGGCCAAATTGCTACAAGTGGCAGAAAGATGGAAAGGTTCTTTTGCGCTCTTCCTTAAAAAAATAAAAGCGGCCATCAAAAACCTGCTGAGATTAGAATTATTTGATGAAAACATTTTGCTGGTTCCAATATCCAACTCATACGGTGTGTAGAAAATCAGCAGACCCTATCTATTTCATTTCCATACCCTCCTCCCTGAGAACATGGAATGCCATCACCTCCGATAAGCCAAAAAGCTGGCCAAGAACCAATTTGATGAGCATACTTTGCTCGGCATTCAAAAACACCATATTGAAAGCTTTCAAGAGTGTTAACCTCTCCTCCAACATAATCCGAATAAACATGATCATAGCCATCAGGACTCCATATACTATCAAGATAGTTGGGGACATAGTGCATTTTTAATTCTAGGTTGCCATTGCTAACACCAATAGTAATCGCGCTATCTATGAGGAAACCTAAATGTCTTTTGAAGTGAGTTGTAGGCTCCCAAACGTTACGATTTAAACTTGCTCCGGAGAAATCTTCGTCAAAAGAAGTCCACATGTAATTTGGATTAAAATTTCGATCATAAGACTGAGGATATATACTGCTATTTAAAAGCAGCATTAATGCAATTGTCAAGATATTTGGTTTCATTTTTATTTTGTTTTAACATTTAAATCAATTCCTAATTTAATACCATAATAAATACTTGTCCGGTAATAGTTCATCCAGTTTTCTTTAAACCTATAACGTGTAAAAGGGATAACCTTTAGAATGCCATTTGTACCTTTCCATTTGTATTCAAATCCCAAATAAGCATCCATGAAAAAGCTTTTATCGGCATAATGTTCTCTTTCTAGAGTATTAACGGGTATCCATAAATGATGACTATGCTTCTCCCAAGAAAAATGAAGAAATTGCCCAGCGTAGACTCCCGAAGTTATAGAAAAACCAATTTTATTTCTCAGCGAAAACAGTAACGGGATACTTAATTCTCCAACTTTAAATCTGTCAGCAGTCTCAATATGTGAAATCAATTTTAGATACTGATATGATACACCAGTGTTAAGATAGCAACTGTTATTCAGAGGGTACTGATAGATAATTTCAAGTCCAGGGTTTACATTATATCCAATATCACCAAGAGATAGTTCATTATCCTTTTCCCTATCATAGTGAGCTAACTGCAAATTAACACTCCATTTAGCTCCCAAAGAGTCTTGAACTTGCGCCTTCGTATCTAAAAAGAAAATTAAAAGAGGAATTACTAATTTTAAAAATTTCATGATTTACGTTTTAATAAAATGTATTTGCAATAATTTATCTGTTTTTTGCAAGCTCGATCTAAGGGGGTGATCTCATTCTATTTGTTTTAAAGGTTCAACATTGTTTGGATTGGGCACCTTTTCCAAAATTTTAGACTTTGGGAAAGCTTGTTGTTCCTCCGTCAAAAACCTCAATAACTCAGTAGATGCTATTCGATTTCAAACGGTTGTGCCGGAATTTTATGTCAGAAAACATAATCACAACTAATTATAGATCTGTTTCAGTGTGGAAAGGAAACCCCATAATTGAATGTTCAATAACACATTAAAATCTTCGTCTAATACTTGACATTGGTTCGTCAACCACAGGGGTGAGTTCGTGCGTAAAAACGGGTAGTTTATGAGTTGGAGGAGCGGTTTTTGAATTTTAAGTGGCAAGAGAACGGAGAGTAATTTAGATTGAATCTGAATAAACTGGGGCGTTGGGGATTCCAATCCTCTACTTCTTATTTCGATTCCGCTATAAAAATCATTTTTTTAGCAGACCGGAATCCGCTACACGAGGAAAAAAGATTTGGAATAATCTAAAATAGTTTATGATTCTTCTTAATTTTAAACAAAAAAGCTAGTTATGGAAAGGCACATTAATATCGTTGCAGCGATACAGATTGGGTTTAGTATTTTCGGAGTGGTGATTGCGGCTCTGATTTATTTTGTTCTGAATATTGCAGGCAATCTTTCGGGAGATCAGGAAGCCAATTTTATTCTGAACATCATCGCAAATTCGCTCACCGTCTTTTTTATCGTTTTATCTCTTCCGGGTATTCTGGGTGGCATTGGATTGTTAAAACGGAAAGAGTGGGCGCGTATTTTAGTTTTAATCGTATCGGTATTGCAGCTGTTTAATTTCCCATTGGGAACAGCAGTTGGTGCCTACTCCATTTGGGCTTTGGTTCAGCCCGAAGTCGTAGCCGAATTCAACAACGCAAAAACGAACTAAACCGTTGAGCAGTAAAGTAGCCAAACATATCATTGTTAGCGGGCGAGTTCAGGGAGTTGGCTTCCGGTATTTTGTTAATCAAAAAGCAAAGGAATGCCAACTAACCGGTTGGGTGAAAAATCTGCCAAACGGCAACGTTGAAATCGAGCTTGAAGGTGACGAAAAAGATTTGGCCTGCTTTGTCGATTACCTCAAGGCTGGAAATGGTTATAGCCGGACTGATCAGCTTCACCAAAGTGAAATAGAGCCAGGCAACTACACTAATTTTTCGATTCGATATTAATATGACACCTAAAAATTACCATATGAGTCCCGCCCAGTTCAGGGAGGAGGGCAAAAAAATGATTGACTGGATTGCCGACTATTACGAGCAGGTAGAAAACTACCCGGTTTTGTCGCAAGTTGAGCCGGGTGATATTCGCAAAGGCCTGCCTAATGCAGCGCCCGCCCAAGGAGAAAGCTTTGATGCGATGATGCAGGATGTGGAGCAACTAATTATGCCCGGCATTACCCATTGGCAATCACCCAACTTTTTTGCCTATTTCCCTGCCAATGCCTCCGGGCCGTCAATTCTTGGTGAGTTGCTTTCAGCGGGACTTGGCGTACAGGGCATGCTTTGGGCAACCAGCCCGGCTTGCACCGAACTGGAGAGTCAGGTCATGGATTGGCTGGTGGATATGATGGATTTACCGCAGCATTTTAAAACTACCCGGAATGGTGGAGGGGTGATTCAGGATACTGCATCGAACGCACTGTTGACGGCCATGCTTTGCGCCCGCGAAATGAAAACGAATTTTGAAACGAATCGCATTGGAGGCTGTCCCAAGATTGTGGCCTACATTTCGTCGCAAACCCATTCTTCGGCCGAGAAAGACATTAAAGTTATTGGTGTTGGCACGCAAAACCTTCGAACAATTGAGGTTGATGAAAACTTTGCGATGATTCCGGAGAAGCTTGAAGCGCAAATCAGGAAAGATCTGGAAGAAGGCTACATTCCGTTTTTTGTTTGTGCTACAATTGGTACCACATCCTCGAATGCTGTTGATCCAATCCGGGAGATTGGAGAAATATGCCGCCGATACGATATCTGGATGCATGTAGATGCAGCCATGGCCGGATCAGCTGCTATCTGCCAGGAACAACGTGCTGCATTTGATGGGCTGGAGCTTGCTAAAAGCTATGCCTTTAATCCACACAAGTGGATGTTTACTAATTTCGATTGCGACTGCTTTTTTGTGTCTGATAAATCGGTGCTCATAAAAACGCTTAGTGTTTTACCGGAGTACCTGAAAAACGAAGCAACCGAAAATGGGGCTGTGATCGATTATCGCGATTGGCATCTCCAGTTAGGACGTCGGTTTCGGGCATTGAAACTTTGGTTTGTCATCCGACATTACGGCGTTGAAGGATTGCAATATCATATCCGGGAACATATCCGGTTAGCCGCTGAATTTAGCAAATGGGTAAAAGAATCAGCCGACTTTGAGTTGCTCAGTGAACCGCCTTTTAACCTGGTTTGCTTCCGGCATAAAAATGATAATGCATTCAATAAAAAGCTCATCCAAAGCCTGAACAAGAGCGGCAAAATCTACCTGACACATACCGTATTAAACGGACAATTTTGGCTGCGCATGAGCATCGGGCAAACACAAACAGAGCTGAAACATGTGCAGGATGCCTGGCGACTGATCGGAGAGAAATCACGAAGCATCAGTTAGCTCTTCTCTCGACATCAAAAAAAAATGGCCCTCACGAATCGTGAAAGGCCAAAATTGTTTTCATATCTTTTTCAGCCTTTATAATGCCTGAGCAACGGCATCGGCTAACGAAGTTGTTGGCCGACCAATCAATTTAGAAAGCTGTTTGCCATCATCAAATAAATCGCCTTTTGAGGCACCTGTATCCCAGCTGGCAATTGCTGTTGCGAAAAATTCGGGCAAGCCAAAACTTTTTAGCACTTCAGCATATTCTCCTTCCGGTAGATTTTTGTAAGGAATATCTTTTCCGGTCTGACGCGAAATTTCAGCCGCCAGGTCAGTCAACGTATATGCTTCATCACCGGCCAGCTCATACACGTTGCCTTCGTGTCCTTTTCCGGTTAAAACCACAGCGGTTGCCTTTGCAAAATCAGCACGAGTTGCCGACGATATTTTACCCTCACCGGCACTGCCTACAAATGCACCACCAGCCAACGCTCCCGCAATCGACCCGGTGTAATTCTCCGAATACCAGCCATTACGTAAAATGGTATAAGCTATTCCGGAGGCCTTCAGTGCATCCTCGGTTGCCAGGTGTTCGTCTGCCAAATTCAACGACGACGTATCAGCATGCAGTAAACTGGTGTAAACAATCCATTTCACGCCTGCCGCCTTTGCTGCTTCAATTACGTTGGAATGCTGCTCGGCGCGTTTACCAATTTCACTACTTGAAATCAGTAACAAGTGATCAATTCCCCCCAAAGGATCGACCAGTGTGTCCGGCTTCGAGTAATCGAATTCGCGGACTTCGACACCAAGCTCCGCTGCCTTTTCAGGCGTACGCACCAACGCTACAATTTCATCACTATTCACTTTCCCTTTTAGTTTCTCAACCACAATTTGACCCAACTGGCCTGTTGCTCCTGTAATTCCTATTTTCATATGATTTAAATTGGTTATTTATAAGGTATCATATGGAATTCTCGATGAAATTTAATTATGCTTGTTCGTGAAATATCGCAGATTAAACTTCATGTTCGTTTCATATAATCTAATTTTAAATCCTGTTTGCTTTACAATAGTTCTTTAGTTACTTTTGGTTACTCAAAGATATTTGGTTAGTGTCTTATAAACAAGAACGTACAAATACCTCAGATAGTTACGCAGAAGTTAGATACGTTAATTATCAATTGATTATGGACGAGAAAGAATTGACAAAATATAGTAATGCAGAGCAATGCCCTGTTCGGAATGTTGTTGATCGAATTGGAGACAAGTGGTCATTGCTGGTTTTACTGCTATTAGAAGAAGGTGAAGTGATGCGTTTTATGGAAATCCAGAAAACCATTGAAACCATTTCGCAAAAGATGTTAACCGTAACCTTGAAAGCACTTGAGGCTGACGGGCTGGTTAAGCGTACCGTTTACCCGCAAATACCGCCAAAGGTTGAATACAAATTGACCGAACGAGGAAGAAGTTTGCTACCGCATTTGCATGGGCTTGTAGCGTGGGCCGTTGAGAATATGAGCAACATCGAGGAATCGAGAAAGCATTTTGCCTCCTGATTGGGTGAAATCGTTTTATCTCGTCATGAAACCAAGACAGCGAGACCAATTGTTTTGAAGTAATGTTCAAATTGAGAGTAGAAATAATATTGCTCTAATTTTCTATTGAATGAGCTGTATTTGCGTTTTGTGAAAAAGATTAAATGTCTCGTATTAATAATCTATTTGTTTGATTATTGTTTGTTAAATTATCTGATTGCCGTAGATTTATTTCATTTGAAGTATAAATGTCAGGTTTTAATTATCGTTATATTTGCGTCTTTATTAATATAAACTTTAGAAAACATGTCAAAGGAAATAGTTTTTGATTTATTGGACAAGGGCGCCGAGGATAGGCAATTTCGTATTAAGTACGACAATGCGTTTACAATGGAAAAATTTGTAGAACTCGCCAAAGAAGATGGCTTCGAATTTACTGTAGATGACTTAAAGGCGGCTTTGCGCGAAAACGGTGATTCGTTTGATTCATACGGCAATCCACCTAAAAAGGGAATCTGGGTCTAAGCGTACTGCATAATTTGCTTTTTTTGAAGTTGCTTAATCAACAGAAAAACTAAAACCAAGGTCCAATTTTACAAGTAGTGCCATGCATCTGACGACAATTAGATGCATGGCACTTTTTATCAGGCTACAAGAAAGGGAGGGGAGTTAGCTCTGTTGAAACTGAATACGAATCAATCGCAATTCAATGTCCTTTCAATTCAGTATAAGCTTCTTTTAACTTCTGAAAATCATAAAATGTTGGATGAACAGCATTCAGATATTTCAAGATTTTAAAGGCATTGAAATATTGAAAGAATCGCTTTTGGAATGTTTGCGGGGATCCGCTGTTTCGGCGAATTTCAGCTAAGTCGTCCGAAAAACAATCCTCCGTCAAAAACTGCTGAACAGATGCCGGAAGTGTGAATGATTCCAGTTCCGACTCGTACAATTCAGGTACCAAATCAAACAGCTGTTTCAAATCGAGAAAGGCTTGAAAGGCATAAGTTTTACTGAGGCTCTTGTCTCCATTCACCCACTTATGGATACTGGGGCCGGTACCGAAAGGCACCCGGTTCGACAGCCGCGCGGACGGATAAACGCAGGTTGTGTTTAGCTCTGAAATTGACCCCATTGCGGTAAGCTTGTGCAAAAAATAAAAATCTTCGCCGGCTTGCCTTCTGTTCATTCCGCCCTGTTTTACATAGGCATCAGCGCAAACGGCAAAGGCCGAACCAACCGTATAAATGGCATGCGGAAAGCCGATGGAAGCCATGGCTTTTTTATAATAGTGCAGGTAATCTTCGTACAACTGCATGCCTTCAATATGCAGCGGATCGACCAACTCATCCACCCGATGCTTGAATTTAATGGTCGTGCCAACTTCGTTTTTTTTGCTTGCGAAGTGATTTTCAATTTCAACTAAATAATTTGTTTCTACCAAAGTATCTGCGTCCAAAGAGATGATCAATCCATCCGGTTTCTCAAGGCTTGCAAAACGGCGAATAGCTTCATCCATTCCGGTTTTTCGTGCCAGGCCAGCACCGGCGTGCTTTTTTCGAAATGGCTCTGGCACCATCACATGCAGATTGAAAAGTGCCGTTGGATTTTCAGTCTTCCACTGCTTCAATTCTAAAATAGTTCGCTTGTTTTGAGTCTCCACCGTTGGGGCGCTTTTCTCCGACTGATTAACCACAACCAACACCTCAACATCTTGCAATGGCCTTTTGCAAGATGCCAACGATTCTATTGTTTCCACAACCGCCGGCTCGTCATAGCATGGAATTACCACAACCATTCCAAGCTTCGAAGAAGGCTGATCGAAAATAAAAGCCGGGTAATTTATATTGTGTTGAAGGTATCGGCTGGCAAAACTCATACACGAAAGTTAGGGATAAAAAAAATCCGGACAAAGCCCGGATTTCATAGGTATCGTTATGCGAAATTAATTCTTCTCATTATAAATAGCATTCATGGCAGTCAACACTTCTTTAGTAATGTTATGTGCCTCATCGCCAATCAGAATTTCACCGGCATTAAAAATATAACTGTATTTTTTGTCTGCATTGAATTTCTCCAGGTAACTCATCAAACTATCAATTAGTTGTTGGTTGTTTGCTGCTTGCATTTCCTGCAATTTGGCCGATAATTCCTGATCCAGAGTTAAAATTTCCTGTTCTTCACTCATCAATCGATCACGTTCCTGAACGGCACGATCCTGGGTTAAAAAACCACCTCGTTGAACTTTTTCCTGAAATTCGGCTGCACGTTTTTCAAATGAAGACCGCTTCTCAGCATATTCTTTGGTGTATGCTTCTTGATTTTTAGTAAACTCTTCGTGAAGTTTTTGTGCCAAGTCGTAATTTACAATCAACGAATCAACTTTTACATAAGCAATCTTCAAATCAGAACTAGATGATGGGCTTGTTGAATTTCCAGTCACTCCTTCATTTGAAGTTTTTCCACTAAAATGAATCACATAGATTCCAATTAAGGCAACGGCTAAAACCAGGTTTACGATCAATGAAGTATTTTTCATTTGCTAATTATTAGTTTTTATTTCTTCAAAAAAACAAACAAATGCTCTGTTGCCATCGAAAAATCCCTTTTTCAGTAATCGGCCGAGTCAACTTGTAAGTTTCAAATAGTTAGTATCTCAAATAATTTCGACCAAAAATAAAAATTTAATATCAGGAATAAAGCTTTAATTGAATATTTTTTTGAAGGTGTGCCTTTAATTTCTTCGAATAAAACCATGCATAAAATCATGCTCTTTCGCTGATAAAGGTCATTGAACTCCAGTATTTCAAATGCGTATTTTTAAATAGCAAACTAATCGATTTCAAAACTAGGTCAACACATGTTTAATAAAGTAATTTCACACCTGCTTCCTTACATGCCCGAAAAGCTGGTCTGGCTTTTTAGTAAACGCTACATTGCCGGCGAAACGATAACGGAAGCCATCGAAGCAGCACGCAAACTCAACGAACAAAAGATTGAGGTCACTATTGATTTGCTTGGCGAATTTATATCTAGCTTGGAGCAAGCTGAGGACAATAAAAATCAATATTTACAGATTATTGAACGATTCACGAGTGAAAATATTCAAGGTAATTTTTCCTTAAAACCGACCATGTTTGGTTTACTGATCGATCAGGAAGTTTGTTACCGTCATTTGAGAGAGATTATCGGTAGAGCGGCTGAAAAGAATAGTTTCGTCCGCATTGATATGGAAGATTCGCAGTGTGTTGATGCAGAACTAAGCTTATTTAAAAAGCTTAAAAGAGAATTCAGCGGTCATATTGGTCTGGTTGTGCAGGCCTATTTAAGACGAACTCTCGATGATTTGACTGATTTTAGTAAGTTTCCTTCAAACGGACATCCTCTGAATTTTCGCCTGTGTAAAGGAATTTATGTGGAGCCTGAACAGGTCGCGTTTAAGGAATATCAGGAAGTGAGAACTCACTTTTTAGATGATCTGGAGTTTATGTTTCAGAATAAGATGTTTGCAGGAATTGCTACGCATGACAAATTCCTAGTTGACGAATCATTAAAACTGATTGAAAAATATAAGGTTCCCAAATCGATGTATGAATTCCAAATGTTATACGGAGTGACACCCGAACTGCGAAACTTAATTGTTGAAGCTGGTCACAAGATGCGTGTGTATGTACCTTTTGGCAAGCAATGGTTTAACTATTCAACCCGCCGCTTAAAGGAAAATCCGAAAATTGCCAGCCACATTATAAAAGCACTTTTTTTTAGGGGTTAATTGTGAATGGGGAAACAGGGGTGGTTCGAGAAGAATCGCTCCTTTCCCTTTTCAGGAACTGCCGAGCATATGATTAACTCTTTATCGAATTGATTTTGAGTCTAAAAAGGAAAGATGGAGCAACTAAGTAGTGCTAATAATTTAGTGTCATGTTTCGGGTCTTTAACAATTTGTGATAGAAGCGAAACCGAAAATATCAAATAGGTCCGTGACCTTATTTCTACTCAGACTACTTTAAAATGTCGATTGAAAAGTCTAATTTTAGAAACTGGAAAGGATAAGGGAGAATATACCGAATTGATCAAATTAAGAAGTATAATTAAAAACTCTCCACTTATCCTTTTCTTTTAAACGATAATTCCTTTTTATTATTACCCACTTTCCAAAAAGAAAAAGCAAGTTTCTGATTTGTTTTGTATGTTTGCATAACAGAACAGAACACATTTAGCTTTTTCTACTATGAGCAAATTTCATTTCCAGATTGACCAGACCTCAAACCAACTGAAATTTCAACAATTAATTGACGCTGTAACAGAAGCCATTAGTAAAAACTTACTACAGGCCGGCGACATTTTGCCATCGGTCAATCAGTTGTGTAAAGAAAGTTCTTTATCGCGCGATACGGTTTTTAAATCATATGCTGAGCTCAAAAACAGAGGCATTATCGAATCGGTGCCACATAAAGGCTACTTTGTAGCCAAGGCTACCACCAAAGTCTTTCTCTTTCTGGATACCTTTAAGGCATACAAAGAAGTTTTATACGGCTCGTTTTTAGACAATCTTCCCGAAAACATTACAGTCGATCTTCACTTTCATCACTACAATATCAACGTGTTTGAAACGATTATCAAAGAAAGTATTGGAAAATATACCAAGTATATTGTCATGAATTTTGACCATGAGCGAGTGCCGGATATTATCAAAAAAATTCCTGCGAATAAGCTACTGATCATCGACTGGAATGTGTACGTTTCAAAACTGAACTCGTGCATTTATCAGGATTTTGGACAAACGCTGTACGACTCTTTCGAGCATCATGTGGAACTTATTAAAAAATACAAGCGATTCGTGTATTCATATCCTGAATTCACTTATCATCCGAAAGAATCGCTTAACTATTTTGAATCATTCTGTCGTGATTATAAGATGCCATTCCTCGTGATGGAAAAATATAAAGAATTGGATGTTCAGCCGGGAGATCTTTATCTGATGGTTAGCGACCGGATGTTGGCGCGTTTTCTCGATCAGTGCGACCAAAAGCAATTTACACCAGGAAAAGAAGCAGGTGTTATTTCATACAACGAAACACCAATGAAGAAATATGTCAAAGAAGGCGTAACCGTGATTTCTACTGATTTTGAATTAATGGGACGAAAGGCAGCCGAATTTGTTTCAACAGGCGAACAGGTAAATCTTCGTATTCCCACCAAATTAATGGTGCGCAGCTCGCTATAAGGAATAGTGTTTTATAACACATTTCGAATGCTTTGAAATAGACTCCTCTGCATCTAAATTTGCAGAGCATACCAGAACAGAACGGATAACTTTAGAAATAACCAACAAATAAGCGAACAAGAATGTATTTACTTGGATTTGATATTGGCAGTTCATCTGTCAAAGTCTCATTAGTTGATGGCAAATCGGGAGCATGTGTTTCTTCATCATTCTTCCCAAAACAAGAAATGAAAATTACTGCCAGGCAAACCGGCTGGGCAGAACAAGAGCCCGAGCAATGGTGGGAAAATTTAAAACTAGCCCTTCAGGAAGTGCTTGGCGAGTCAAAGGTTGCCCCGAAAGATATCGACTCAATTGGTATTTCGTACCAGATGCACGGTTTAGTGATGGTTGATAAAAACCAGCAGGTGATTCGCCCATCAATTATTTGGTGCGATAGCCGTGCTGCCGCTATTGGTGATCAGGCATTAAAAGAAATAGGCGAGGAAAAATGCCTGACTAGTCTACTGAATTCTCCGGGGAACTTTACCGCTTCAAAACTAAAGTGGGTGAAAGACAATGAGCCGGAACAGTACAGCCACATTCACAAAATTATGCTTCCGGGTGATTATATTGCCATGAAACTGAGTGGCGAAATTAAAACAACTGCGGGTGGTTTGTCCGAAGGTATTCTTTGGGACTTCCAGCAAAATGAAGTTTCGAAGCTGGTGATGGATTATTACGGATTTGACGCTTCATTCGTTCCTGAGATTGTCCCAACCTTCTCTGTCCAAAGTGAAGTGAGTGAATTTGCTGCGAAAGAACTTGGCTTGGCAAAAGGAACAAAAATAAGCTACCGTGCAGGAGATCAGCCCAACAACGCCTTGTCGCTTAACGTACTAAATCCCGGAGAGGTTGCCACAACAGCAGGAACATCGGGAGTTGTTTATGGCGTTAGCGAAGAGGTTGCCTACGACCCAAAATCGCGGGTAAATACCTTTGCACACGTCAACCACTCTGCTGAATCGAACCGATTGGGAGTGTTGCTATGCATCAACGGAACCGGAATTCTAAACTCCTGGTTGAATAAGAATGTGGCAAACAGCGGGATCTCGTACGAAAAAATGAACGAGATGGCATCCGAAATCGCAATTGGATCTGACGGATTAAGCATTTTGCCTTTCGGAAATGGAGCAGAGCGTGTATTAGAAAATAAAAATCCGGGAGCCACACTAGCCGGAATCAATTTCAATATTCATAGCCAGGCTCATTTGTTTCGTGCCGCGCAAGAAGGTATTGTCTTCTCATTTAAATATGGCATGGAAGTGATGGAAACCATCGGCATTAATGCCAACGTAATTCGTGCCGGGAAAGCCAACATGTTTCTCAGCCCAATCTTCAGGGAAACACTCGCTGGAATTACCGGAGCTACCATAGAATTATACAATACCGATGGTTCGGTTGGTGCCGCACGTGGTGCCGGAATTGGTTCAGGCTATTATTCATCCTCACAAGAAGCTTTTTCCAACTTAACGAAATTAGAGACAATAAAACCAGACCCGCAGCGGGCAGCAGCCTACCAGGCAGCTTACGAAAGCTGGAAAAAGGAACTCGAGAAAGCAATCAACAAATAAGAATTTATTCGTTGGATATTTTTTCCAACGAAAACGATAAAATAAATTAATAACGAATTTTATAATTAAGACTATGGCATTTTTCAAAGGCAACAAAGAGTACTTTTCAGGCATTGATAAAATCAAGTTTGAAGGACCGGATTCAAGAAATCCACTGGCATTTAAATGGTATGACGAAAACCGTGTTGTTGGCGGTAAAACCATGAAGGAGTATCTGCGTTTTGCAGTTGCTTACTGGCACACCTTCTGTGGTGATGGTGGCGATCCCTTTGGCCCCGGCACACATGTTTTTCCGTGGGATGGCGCTTCAGACAAACTTGATGCTGCGAAAGAGCGCATGGATGCAGCATTTGAATTCATTACAAAAGTAGGTGCTCCGTTCTATTGTTTCCACGATACTGACGTTGTTGGTGACGGAACAGTATTTGAAATTGAGCAACGATTGGCAAAAATGGTTGACGAAGCCAAAGCCCGTCAGGAAGCTACCGGTGTAAAATTACTTTGGGGAACTGCCAACGTGTTTTCTAACCCCCGTTATATGAATGGTGCTTCAACCAACCCTGATTTCAACGTATTGGCAAATGCATCGGTACAGGTTAAAAATGCCATTGATGCCACCATCGCTCTGGGTGGAACAGGTTATGTATTTTGGGGCGGACGCGAAGGTTACATGAGCCTGCTGAATACCAATACGAAAAAAGAACTGGATCACATGGGGCAATTCCTGCGTATGGCACGCGACTACGGTCGCAAGCAAGGATTTAAAGGCACTTTTCTGGTTGAGCCAAAACCGATGGAACCTACCAAACACCAGTATGATTACGACACGCAAACAATTTTGGGCTTTCTGGAAAAGAATGGATTGGCTGACGATTTCAAAATTAATATTGAAGTAAATCACGCTACCTTGGCCGGACACTCTTTTGCCCACGAATTGCGCATGGCTTCCGATGCCGGCATGCTGGGATCGATTGATGCCAACAAAGGCGACTATCAAAACGGATGGGATACTGACGAATTCCCAACTAATATTTACGAAACAACTGAAGCGATGCTGGAGATCATCAGCGCCGGAGGTTTCACTCATGGCGGAATTAACTTTGATGCTAAAACACGTCGTAATTCAACCGATTTGGAAGATATTTTCATCGCACATGTTTCAGGGATGGATACTTTTGCCCGGGGACTGGTTATTGCTGATGATATTCTGAAAAACTCAAATTACCTGGAACTTAGAAAACAGCGTTATGCTTCTTATAGCTCAGGAAAAGGTGCCGAATTTGAAGCCGGAAAATTATCAATGGAGGACTTGTACGCCGCTGCCAAAGAAATTGGCGAACCTAAACAGATCAGTGGTAAGCAAGAGATGTTTGAACAACTCATTAACAGTTACATCTAATCGTCGATTGATGAATCTGTAACTCAAATAAAACTGCATTGGAAACCCGAATCAAGACTTCTGTTTTGATTCGGGTTCGTGCATTTTCAATCGTTCATTAACCTAAATACGGATAAATAGTGCAAGAAGCCGACAGGCAACAGGCATATTATCACGAAATAAAACAATACGAATGAAACAAAACAATTTCTTTATCATTGCTATTACTTTTGTAGCAACGCTTGGCGGTTTATTGTTTGGTTACGACACCGCGGTAATTTCTGGTGCCGAAAAATCGGTGCAGGCATTTTTGATAGACAGCCAGGGACTTAGCACCTTAGTTCACGGATTAACAATTTCCAGCGCTTTGATCGGATGTATTATTGGTGGTGGTATTTCCGGGATTTTTGCTTCAAAAATAGGACGAAAGAGATCCTTGATGATTGCTGCTTTTTTGTTCTTTTTGTCGGCTTTGGGTTCCGGATATCCGGAATTTTTGTTTTTTGAAAAGGGCAAAGCAACCATGGCACTTTTATACATGTTCAACTTTTACCGGATTGTTGGTGGTATTGGTGTTGGAATGGCTTCGGCAATTGTACCCATGTACATTGGAGAGATTTCTCCCGCTGAAATTAGAGGACGTTTGGTTTCGCTTAACCAGTTTACAATCATCTTTGGAATGCTTGTGGTTTATTTCGTGAACTGGGGGATTTCAAATGGTCAAACAATAGAATGGGTGAATACAATCGGATGGAGACGTATGTTTCTGTCTGAGGCAATCCCTGCCGGTCTGTTTGGAATCTTGCTTTTCTTTGTTCCCGAAACACCGAGGTACCTGGTGTTAAAACAAAAAGATAACGAAGCATTAAGGATTCTTGAAAAAATTAATGGTCCCAGCCGAGCGAAAGAAATCCTGAATGATATTAAAAGTACCGTAGAGCACCACTCGGGGAAACTCTTCTCGTATGGGAAAGTGGTTATCGTAATAGGAGTTTTGCTTTCTGTTTTTCAGCAGTTTGTTGGTATCAATGTGGCTCTTTACTACGCACCCCGGATTTTTGAAAGCATGGGAGCCGGGAAAGATGCTTCGATGATGCAAACAGTCGTGATGGGCTTAATCAACGTAATTTTCACAGTCGTCGCGATTCTTACCGTCGACAAATGGGGAAGAAAACCTCTAATGATGGTTGGTTCAATTGGAATGGCCATTGGTATGTTTGCTATTGCAGGCTTGGCATTCTTTGAAATAATTGGAATCAGTACCTTAGTGTTCATCATTGTTTATACGGCTTCGTTTATGATGTCATGGGGACCAATCTGCTGGGTTTTGATTTCTGAGATTTTCCCGAATAAAATTCGCGGGCGTGCGGTTGCTGTAGCTGTTGTTGCACAATGGGCTGCCAACTATTTCATTTCATCAACTTATCCATCGATGATGGAATTTAGTGGCGCTGTAACATATGGTTTTTACGGTGTTATGAGCGTACTTTCTTTCTTCTTTGTTTGGAAAATGGTTCCCGAAACAAAAGGAAAAACCTTAGAAGAAATGGAACACATTTGGAAAAAGTAGTCACCCAATCTTTACATGAGTAACAAAAATGAAGATTTTGTAGGATTACTGAATCCGGAATTAATAAATATTGAAAATGCATGGAAAAAAGTCGGATCAATTCCGGCTTTTCTTGTTTTTAGTTACTTTTGCAATTCGAAATAAAAAACAGATTATGGCTCAAAAACCTTCAATTCCAAAAGGAACACGCGACTTCTCTCCGGTTGAAATGGCTCGCCGGAATTACATCTTCGATACCGTTAAGGAAATCTTCCAGCGTTACGGCTTTCAGCCGATCGAGACGCCGGCCATGGAGAACCTGTCGACTTTAATGGGGAAGTACGGTGAAGAAGGAGATAAGCTCCTGTTTAAAATCCTGAATTCGGGCGATTTTATTTCGAAGGTAAACGATGGTGAATTACAAGAACGTAATAGCATTCGATTAACCAATCAGATCTCGGAAAAAGGATTGCGGTACGATCTGACCGTGCCTTTTGCCCGGTTTGTTGTGCAACACCGCAATGATATTTCTTTTCCATTTAAACGATATCAGATTCAGCCGGTTTGGCGGGCCGACCGACCTCAAAAAGGGCGTTACCGCGAATTCTATCAATGCGATGTTGACATGATTGGTAGCACTTCCTTGTTGAATGAACTGGAATTGGTGCAGATTATTAATGATGTTTTTACCAAGTTGGATATCAATACGGTGGTAAAAATCAATAACCGGAAGATTTTAGCCGGAATTGCCGAAACCATTGGCGAAGCTGATCGCATAGTTGATATTACGGTGGCTATTGACAAGTTGGATAAAATTGGACTGGAGAAAGTGAATCTCGAGCTTTTGGAGAAAGGCGTGTCACAAGATGCTGTTGATAAGCTGCAGCCGATTTTAAAGTTGAGTGGAAGCAACAACGAAAAGCTGGATCAGATTGAAGCCGTGATTGGAGCGACGACTGTTGGGAAGAAAGGAGTGGAGGAGATGCAAACCTTGTTTGGATATCTTTCGGGCTTTGAATTAAATACAGAAGTTGAACTTGATCTGACCCTTGCGCGCGGATTGAATTATTACACCGGTGCTATTTTCGAGGTGAAAGCTAAAGATGTGCAAATTGGCAGTATTTGTGGAGGTGGCCGTTACGATGATCTGACTGGGATTTTCGGCATGCCCGATGTGTCGGGAGTTGGAATTTCGTTTGGTGCCGATCGTATTTATGATGTAATGACTCAACTGGAGCTTTTCCCTGAAGATGCTGTTGCTTCTACGAAGGTCATGTTTGTGAATTTTGGTGAAAAGGAGGAGGCCTATTGTTTGCCTATTTTAGCCAAACTTCGAGCTCAACATGTAAATGCCGAAATCTACCCTGAATCGGCAAAGATGAAAAAGCAAATGACTTGGGCAAATCGGAAAGAAGTTGCTTATGTAGTTTTGGTGGGCGAGGAAGAAATTAAGCAGGGAAAGGTGACACTCAAAAATATGAAAACGGGAGAGCAACAATTAGCTACTCCCGATGAGCTGATAAGTATCCTTGCTGTGTAGTACTACTCGAGAATGAGTTTATTTTTCTCAGGAAAGAAGCCAGGTCGAGAATCAGTTGATGATTTAGTAATTATTTAGTTGATCGCTTTTTGAGCCTTTTCCTTTTTCCAACTACCAGCGCCGCGCCGCCCAAAACGATCATTGCTCCAAGGATCGATAGCAAGGAAAAGCGTTCGGATTCAATCCATGAAACATTCATTTCTGTCAATATTCCCATGGTTACGAAGGTGATAATTGGATTGATAATAATGATGATGCTGACCTTGTTGGCTTGTGTGTATTTTAAAGCAAGAGCCAAACAGCTGTAGGCAACTAAGGTATTTATTCCTAAAAGAAATAAAACAAGCCACCATACCCAGCTAATCTCTGCTAATGGAGCAAAGTCGATAAAGGGAATGTAAATTAATGCCGGTAATCCGAATAGGAATAAATTTAAGCTCGCGGAGGAGTTTGATACAACCAACTGTTTTTGAAAAATTGCATAAATTGCCCATGCGACAGCTCCGCTTAATGTAAATAAAACGCCCATGTTATACTGTCCCTGCTGCCCAATCATTTGCTTGATTTGCTGACTGTAAAAAAAGGCAAATCCGATGGCGGCAACAACAAATCCAATCAACTGTAATTTGTGTATTTTCTCCTTGAAAAAAAGCACCCCGGACAAAGCAAGAATAACAGGGCCGGTTTGGATAACCACTTGTGCATTACTTGGACTGGTGTAGTGAATACCGAGCATGTAACCCATGTAATTCCACGAAAGGCCGAGGGCTGCAAACACAAGTAATTTGGGTGGTTTAATTAATATTTTTAAGCTCGAAGGATTGGTGATCAACTGCCAGGCTGCCAACATCACAAAAGCGACTACAAAGCGAAACCAAACTACTGTTTGTGGCGCAACTTTCTGAACGGCTATTTTAAGGAAAATGGCAAGAAAGCCCCAGAAAAACGCGGTAACAATAGCATACAAAATACCCTTTTGGTTGTTGGTCATTCCTGTAAGATAATTCGATGTGAAATCAATTGAAATAAAAAAGCCATCGGGAAGTTCCTGATGGCTTTGCTTTTATCTTAGTTTGGCATCAAGTTCCTTATCGAACTGGAAGATCAGCTTTTGCATGATCTTATCGATTTGCTTATCCTTGAGTGTTTTGTCGTCATCGCGCAGCGTAAAACTAACGGCATACGATTTCTTTCCTTCCGGTACTCCTTTGCCTTCGTACACATCAAACAAATCAACCGTGCGAAGCAATTTTTTCTCTACTTTAAATGCTAAATTGCGAATTTGCCCGAACTGAACGTCTTTGTTCAGCAGCAAGGCCAAATCACGGCGCACTTCCGGATATTTTGAAAGTTCGCTAAATAGCGTCTTGTTATTTTTCTGTTCCAGTATGATATTGTCCATTGAAAGATCAGCGTAGAAAACCGAATTTTCAATCTCAAATTGCTTCCTCAGCTTTGGATGAACAATACCTATTTCGGCCACCTTTTTATTTCCGTTTTTAGTTGATAGAACTATTCCTTCTGAAATTAGTTCGTTGCTAAAACCTTCAGTCGTTAATTTTTCAGCTTTCAGTCCCATTTTAGTCAACAGGCCTTCGGCATAAGATTTTAGTTGAAAGAAGGTGCTTTCGCTTTGCGGAACAGTCCAGCTTTCTTTTTCTTTTTGTCCGCTGATGAAAATTGCCAGATGCTCTTCCTCCCGGAAGTTTTTCATTACATCCTCTTTCAGCTCCAATCCATTCAGAAAGTAGCAATTGCCAAATTCGTACAAGCGCAAATCAGCATTCTGACGATTGGCGTTGTACGCAATCGCTTCGAGTCCGCCAAACAGCAGTGTTTGACGCATTACGCCAAGGTCGTTACTTAGAGGGTTGAACAACTTAACGGTGTGCTCATCGTTAAATGTTTCGCCATTTTCGTAATACGAAGCTTTCGTTAGCGAGTTCGACCAGATCTCATTAAATCCTTGCGCAGTAAGCGTTTCGGCCATTACCCGGCGGATTTTTACCGGATCGTGTAAGGGTGAATATTGCAACGAAGCATTTACCAAGCTTGGAATTTCAATATTGTTGTAGCCATAAATACGCAGGATTTCTTCAATTACGTCGGCTTCGCGTTTCACATCAACACGATAGGGAGGAACCGAAAGCGATAGTCCGGTTTCCGTTTCCTCATCAATCTTAATTTCCAGGCCTTCCAAAATCAGTTTGATTCGTTCGGCGCCAAGATCTTTTCCAATCAGCCGTTCGATGTTGCTATAACTCACTTCAACCTTGAAGTCTTCAATTGGAGTAGGATAAATATCAACGATTTCTGAAGAGATTTTTCCTCCTGCAATTTCCTTAATCATCATCGCAGCCCGCTTCAATGCGTATATAACACCATTTGGGTCAGTCCCTCTTTCGAAGCGGAATGACGCATCGGTGCTCAGTCCATGGCGACGAGCGGTTTTACGAATGAAAACAGGATCGAAACACGCCGACTCCAAAAAAACGGAGGTCGTTGATTCCTTTACACCCGATTTGATACCACCAAAAACACCGCCAATACACATACCTTCTTCATCATTGCAAATCATCAGGTCGTCTTCGTGCAGCTCACGCTCAACTTCATCCAGAGTGATAAATTTGGTTCCGGCAGGCATGGTTTTTACAACCACTTTGTTGCCTGCAATTTCTTCAGCATCAAAAGCATGCAAAGGTTGTCCGGTTTCAAATAAAACGTAGTTGGTAATATCTACCACATTATTGATGGGCGAAAGGCCGATTGCTTTCAGTCGGTTTTGCAACCAGTCGGGCGATTCCTTAATTTTTACTCCCGAAATTGTAACACCCGAATACCGTGGGCAAGCTTCAGGAGTTGCCACTTCAACCGGAATTTCCAGAGAATGATCATCCACCTTAAACTCATCAACTGAAGGTTTGGTATACGAAATATCTTTTTCTTGTTTCAGGTAGGCAGCCAAATCGCGCGCAACACCAATATGCGATGCTCCGTCAATCCGGTTTGGAGTCAGGTCTATTTCAATGGCATAGTCGGATTCCACCTTAAAAAACTCGCTGGCCGGAGTTCCAGCCACTGAATCTTGCGGCAGAACCATAATGCCGTCGTGGCTTTCACCAACGCCAATTTCGTCTTCGGCGCAAATCATTCCTTGCGATTCTTCGCCGCGAATTTTAGCACGTTTGATTACAAATTCGTCATCGCCATTATAAAGAGTTGCTCCTACAGTAGCTACCACAACTTTTTGTCCGGCGGCAACATTGGGTGCACCGCAAACAATCGGCAAAAGATCACTGGAGCCAACATTAACCGTTGTTTTGCTGAGGTGATCAGAGTTGGGGTGCTTTTCGCAAGTTACTACTTCGCCAATTACCAATCCGCGAAGCCCGCCTTTGATGCTTTCAACCTCTTCAATTCCACCAACCTCAAGGCCGGTTTGTGTCAGCACTTCTTCCAGCTGTTGAGGAGTCAGGTCTGTATTTATATAGTCTTTCAACCATTTGTAGGAAATCTTCATAATTGCAATGCTTTTAAACTGAATTTGAGAACGTCAGTCTTTTTGAGACCGACAAAAGTAAGCATTTTTTGGAGTGGGGCAAAGCGGGAATTGGGGAATGTTAATGTGAAATTTTATCTTGATATAGCAAAAGAAACCCCGCCCGATTAATAGCGGACAGGGCAAATAATTAGAGTAATTTTGATAGGATTACTTCATGCATTGAAGTTGGCCTATTTTCTCCCAACTTGGATCTGGATGCAGAACGATAGTTAAGTATAGGTCATTATTTCCTTTTAAAGATGTAGCATTTCCACTTTTTATATCCGCTTGAATCTGGTCTGGAGTTAGTTTGTACATTCCTCCGGTAATAGCATCTACTGCCAATCCAATTACTCCTCCAAAAATAATATTACCGGCAATCCAGCCGTCAACTTTGCGAGTAAATCTAGTTTCATAAGGTAAATAGCCATCAAGGTTCAGCTGAACGGTGTGATGATCTTTTCTTGAAAGGTCAACAGTGATTGGTGTTTTCCCCTCATCTCGACCATCAATAACAACCATAGCTTTTGTAGGATTGCTTGAAATAGATACACTTTGTCTTGATCCATGGATAATTGACGCACAGTTTGAAAACGTAAATGCGAGTAGTGCAATTAGAGCTAGTGATAATAGTTTTTTCATAATGAAATGATTGAAAATTACTTGTTTGATTTTTTTTGAAAAATAAACAATGGTTCTTTTTATTGAAAGGAATTAATAATTTATTTTTTGACTTAGTGGTTTTTGATGATGAAAAGGGGGTTTTAGTTCATGAATGAGCATTTTTGAAAGCTACAAGTGTTTTTTCAAGTTTTCAACCTGAATAGAATATATTGTGCTTATTTTCTGTACAATAGGAGTTGGATAAGGCGATTAAGTGCATCGAGAATTCTTTTAATGGGTGGTTGGTTATCCTTCCCCAAAACGTATTTTTATTTCAGTTCCCTGGTTGGGGGAACTTTCAATTGAGAATTGAATATTTTTCTTTTCCAGTAGTTTATGGACAAGAATCAGTCCGATACCATTCCCGTTTTCTCCTGCGGTGCCGGGTGACGAGTCGATTATTCTATCGGAAATTGCATTCAGTTTTTCTTGATCCATACCTACGCCGAAATCTTTCACGGATAACGTTTTGTTTGAATAGCTGACATGAACTTCTGCATCCTTGTGACTGAACTTTATCGCATTTGAAAGGAAATTTCGAAGGGCGATGTTTAGCAACGTTTTATTCGTATGAATTTCGGTTTCGGTAGTTATTTGATTAACGATTTGTACGTTTTTGAGCTTTAGTTCTTGTTCGAATTCATCGATTAGATGATTGATGGTAGAGGCTAGATTAATTTTATCGGTTACTCCACTATTAAATGATTTGGCCTTTATCCAGTCAAGTAATTCATTCGTTATATCAAAAGCCTTTTGGGCTGATTGTGCAATAGCCAATGTAAACTCATCAACCTCATCATTCTGATTAGGGGATTCTTTTAATGAATCAGTTAGTAGATCAGTAAAGCCAATGACGTTAGAAAGTGGTGTTTTAAGATCATGGAAAATCACTGAAAAAAGGTTCTCTTGCATTTGTAGCTGTTCCGAAAGTGAATTGATCAAGATCGACTGTTTTTCTTCCAGATTTTTCCTTTCTGATATATCGAAAACAATTCCTGCTAAAAGAATTGGGGTTCCCGTTTCGGTGCGTTTCGTAATTTTTCCCCGGTCGTAATACCATTTCCATTCGCCTTTTTTTGTTTTTATTCGGTATTCAACTTCATAAACATTCGTTTTCCCGATTAAATGATTTCGCATGTTTTCCATGACGGGCTCATAATCGTCAGGATGTAGTTTGTTGGTGAAAAACTGGAAATCACAGTTTTCCGGGATTTCATCTTTCGTATAACCTAAATTAGTGGCCTTTAAAGAATTAAACGTGACCTTGTTGTTTTGAACGTCCCAATACCAATGGCCTAAATTTCCGGTCCAGGCAAATTTTAATTGCTCCCCGTCTTCCTGTTCTGTTTGAAGCGATTTTAGTAATAAATCCTTTGACTTTACGAGCTTGATTAGTTCCTCTTTCGATTTTTTCTGATAGTCCATATGTTCCTCTGTAACCGTATTCCAATAATAATATCGTTTTAACTTGAATTGCTATGCTGATATTTGATTGACAAGTTAGTATTTTATTTTGTGAGAATCATTTTTAATGTGGTTGTCAAATTGTATTTTGGAACACTTTTATATTTTTTAAAAATGGATATTTATCGAAATGAGTGATCTGCTAAAAAATCATATCAAGCTTCATTTTATTGTTTTTATCTTAGGTTTCACGGCCATTATTGGTAAGCTAATTAGTTTACCGGCTGTCGAAATGGTCTGGTATCGTATGTTGATCGCCTTTGTTGCTTTAGGAGTTTTTTTGTTTTTTCGGAAGCAATCAGTTGTGTATTCGTCACGTGCAATATTGCAAATACTTGGTGTCGGACTGATCGTTGCTGTGCATTGGATTACTTTTTTTCATGCTGTTAAAATTTCAAATGTGTCTGTCACTTTAGGTTGCATGGCTTCTACAACTCTTTTTACAAGTATACTCGAGCCCATAATTACCCGACGACGATTTATTTGGTTCGAGGTAATTATTGGAACCATTATCCTTATTGGTCTTTATTTGATTTTTCAATTCGAGTTTCAATACAAATGGGGTATCGTTACAGCTTTGATTTCAGCATTTTTGGCTGGTCTTTTTACGGTACTCAATAAGACATTTATACCCAAGTACAATCCGGTTGTTATTAGTTTTTACGAAATGGGAAGTGGGTTTATCGGGATTACCTTTTTGCTTGTCATTACCGGTGGATTCTCCGCTGGAATACCTGCACCGTCGGCCGTAGATTGGATGTGGTTGCTCGTTTTAGGTATTGTTTGCACGGCTTATGCTTACGTTGTTTCTATTGATGTCATGAAAGTATTATCGGCATACTCAGTCGTATTAACAATTAATATGGAACCGATTTATGGTATCCTGATGGCCTTTTTCATTTTTAAGGATTCAGAATACATGTCGTTGGGCTTCTACATCGGAACATTGATTATTTTGGCTGCCGTATTTAGTTATCCTTTAATTATTAAAATGCTAAATAAGAGGAGCGTAATCGTAAAGGAGATTGGTCATTTGCAGTGATTTGCTTTCATCGCACTAATCCGTTTTTATAGTATCAGACTGGCTCTTTCTCTGCATGAAACAAGAACTGTTTTAGTTCTTTTAGGCTGCTCAATATGAACCTTTGTTCCAATTGTTCCTGCTATTGATCGCATGTTTGCCTGTCACTTCACCCATTGAGACACGGTTGATTTAACGGTGCATATTGCTCCTTTTATGTTTAGGTGAATGCTATTCCGGTCTTTCTCGAAATTGAGGCGATTTTCTGGCCTTGATGTCATGGTCAGGATAAAACATTCGTAGAATCTGATTTTTTTATATTCTCAACAATCGTATTTTTGATTAATTATTAAGTTTTAAAATCGGATTGATGTGAAACGAGTAGGTCAAAATCTTTTCACGCAGGAGAATTATGACGTGCGGTTTTATCGAATACTGTTGAAAATATAAAATTATAAGTATATGAAAGTAAGGATTTTATTAGTTGTTTTGATGTGTGTCGGGTTAAGTGCTTTTAAATCTTCAGAAGAAAGAAAAATCCACCTGTATTTAGTTGGCGATTCAACAATGGCTAATAAATCGGAAAAAAGATATCCGGAAACCGGATGGGGAATGGTGTTTCAGGAGTTCTTCAAGGATGGGGTGGTTGTCGATAATCATGCGTTAAATGGACGGAGCTCTAAAAGTTTTATTGGCGAAGGCCACTGGGATCAGGTGTTGAATAAGCTACAGCCCGGAGATTATGTCTTCATCCAATTTGGGCACAATGATCAAAAAGATCGTAAGCCCGATCGTTATACAAATCCCGTAACAACTTATCGTGCCAATCTGGAGAGATATGTTCGCGAAACGAGAGAAAAGGGAGCACATCCCATCTTGCTAAGCTCAGTTGTGCGAAGAAATTTTAATGATGAAGGAACGCTGATCGATACCCATGGCCTCTATCCTTTAATCACCCGAATGGTGTCTGAATCAGTAGACGTTCCTTTTATTGACTTGCAACTGCTGACAGAAATGAAGGTTATTGAAATGGGGCCTGAAAAGTCACAAGAATTATATATGTGCCTTCAACCAGGGGAATATCCGAACTACCCCGATGGAAATAAGGATAATACTCATTTTAATAATTTTGGAGCACATGTAGTTGCAAGAATGGTAGTCGAAGAACTCAAGAAAAAGGATATTTTGATCACTGATTTAAAGTAAGTGTATTGTATTTAAATTGACGAGTTGTGCTTCCTGAAACATCAGCACACTTAAACGATCAACAAATTAATCAAACGAACAATTCCCAACTATGAAAAAGAAACTCTTTATTGGTTTATTGATATTCTGGTCATGTAGCAGTTTTGCCCAGAAAACGGAGAGGTATTTCCCTCCGGAAGAATTAACAACGGTTGGTGCTTACTATTATCCGGAGCATTGGGATGAAGCACAATGGGACAGGGATTTGCAGAAAATGGCAGAAATGGGATTTGAATTTACTCATTTTGCTGAATTTGCCTGGGCTCAGCTGGAACCGGAAGAAGGAGTTTATGATTTTAAATGGTTGGATAAAGCCGTCGGTTTAGCCGCAAAACACAAGCTAAAAGTCATCATGTGTACTTCGACCGCGACACCACCAATTTGGTTGGTTCGCAAACATCCTGATATTTTAATTACCCGGGAAGATGGAACACAATACGATCATGGATCACGCCAGCACGCTTCCTTCTCGAATGAGTTTTATCGCGAGTATGCTCAAAAGATGATTGCCGAGCTGGCTAAACATTATGGCGATGATGATCGAATTATGGGGTGGCAACTGGATAACGAACCTCATTCAAATGTAGATTACGGAGACGATGCTCAGCAACGTTTTCGTCAATGGCTGAAAAATAAGTATCAAACCATCGATGCGTTAAATGATGCCTGGGGAACTAATTTTTGGAGTGGAACCTATCGTCATTTTTCAGAAATCAATATTCCACAGCACAAGCAATGGGGCATGAACCTTTATCAGCGTTTGGATCATAGTCGTTTTTGTGATTATGAGACTTCTTCATTCTTAGATGAGCAGGCGGAAACAATTCGTGATTATGCCAGTCCGGAACAGTGGATCACCACGAACTACATTCCGATGTATGACGCTCGCTTTATTGGTGCTAGCAAGGAACTGGACTTCATCAGTTATACTCGCTACATGGTGTATGGCGAGCATAAAGGGATTGGTTCCAAGGGTTATCGCGTTGGAGAGTATTCTCGAATTGCAATGGCTAATGATTATTTCAGGCCACTGACTCCTGTTTATGGCGTGATGGAGCTACAGCCCGGGCAGGTGAACTGGGGGACAATTAATTCTCAGCCGCTTCCGGGAGCTGTGCGTTTGTGGTTGTGGCATGTTTTTGCAGGTGGAAGTCAGTTTACCTGTACCTATCGCTTTCGCGCTCCTATTTATGGTTACGAACAGTATCACTATGGCATTGTTGGTCCCGATGGCGTAACTCCTACGCGAGGGGGATTGGAATATCAGCAATTTATTGAAGAAGTAAAGCAGTTAAGAGGAAAATCATCTTTAGGGGAGACTCCAGCAGATTATCTAAAACGAAAAACAGCTATTCTTTATGATCCGGACAATACCGTTGCAATTAATCAAAATAAACAGACTACTGTTTGGGACACCGAGCAGCATGTTTTGAAGTATTACAAAGCCTTAAAATCATTTGGTTCCCCGGTTGATTTTATTCGCGACACCATGGATCTTTCGGGATATCCGGTGATTGTTGTTCCTGCTTATCAGCAGATGAGTTTGGATTTGGTTGAAAAACTAACGGATTACGTGAAAGGTGGTGGCAACTTGATTATGTCGTGCCGCACAGGTCATCAGGATGAATTGGGTCATTTGTGGGAAGCAAAACACGCCGAGCCAATTTATGAACTAATTGGAAGTAAGATTGAGTTTTATGATCTGTTAAGACCTTATGCTCCTGATACGATTGCTATGGACAGAGAGAAATTTGCCTGGACGAGTTGGGGAGATGTTTTAAATCCGAATATTGAAACTGAAACCTGGGCTGAATACGCAGGTGATTTTTACGCTGGAAAAGCATCCGTAACTTACAATCAACTTGGTGAAGGCACCGTAACCTATGTTGGTGCTGACAGTAATCACGGGGATTTGGAAGACGCTGTCCTGCGAAAATTGTACAATCGTTTGGATATCAATATCGAAAACTATCCAGAAGGAGTTACTGTCGAATACCGGGATGGGTTTGGTATTGCAATGAATTACGCGGATGAGGATTATGTAATGGATCTTTCTGATGATGTTGAAATATTGATTGGAGATAAATTAATTCCTACAGCGGGTGTGTTGGTTTGGAGATTGAAGTAGATGTACATTGAATAACAAAAAAGGAGGAAATTTCGAATGAAATTTCCTCCTTTTTTGTGGGCGATGAGGGAGTCGAACCCCCGACCCCTTGGGTGTAAACCAAGTGCTCTGAACCAACTGAGCTAATCGCCCTGAATATTTTTTGAACGTACCTTCTTTTGGAAAAGCTTCATTAAAAAAGGAAGTTCCAACAGAAACTTCCTTTTTCTTGAGTGGGCGATGAGGGAGTCGAACCCCCGACCCCTTGGGTGTAAACCAAGTGCTCTGAACCAACTGAGCTAATCGCCCTAAATGTTTTCTGAACGTACCCCCTTTTCAGAAAGGCGTTGCAAATATAAATCCTTTTTTCTCTCTACCAAAAGAAAAAATCAAAATTTTCAAGAGAAATAATCGGCGACAACAAAGGTGCTCCCGCCAATGAATATTAGGTCGTTTGTCTGGGCCTTGCTTTTAGCCTTTGCAACTGCTTCATGTACAGATGAAATTACCTCTCCTTTTAATCCATGCGTTCTCGCGTGGGCGGCTAGTTCGCCCGCAGGCAGGGCACGAGAAATAGTTGCCTGGGTGAAAAAATAAGTTGCTTCTTGAGGTAGAATTTCAAAAATCTGATCCAGATTCTTATCATTTACGAGGCCTAAAACGATCCATAAATTTTTCCATGGTGTATTTTTTAGTTGAGAAACAACACTCGTCAACCCCGCCTCGTTGTGTGCTGTATCGCAAATCATCAGAGGATTATGGCCAACAACTTCCCAACGACCGCGGAGCCCCGTGTTTTTTGAAACCTTTGACATCCCAGTATAGATCGATTTCTGACTGATCTTCCATCCTGCCTCATTAAGCAGTTCAATGGTTTTTAAAACTCCTCCAATATTTTTACGCTGGTAATGGCCGAGTAAATCGGTCTTTAATTCAGGAAAAATCAATTCGTCATTTTTTTTGAAATTAAAAAGTTGAAACCCTTCGGCAAGAAGCATGGAGTACTTGGCATCAAATTCCTGATCAGCAAAATAAATAGGCGCTTTTTTTTGTGCTGCAGTTTGCTTAAATGTTTCGTTGTACGAGTTACTGCTTTCAGAAACAACAACAGGGATTCCTGATTTGATCACTCCGGCTTTTTCTCTGGCAATTTGTTCGATCGAATTACCAAGCAGCGCGGTGTGATCTAAGCTGATATTGGTAATTAGTGACACCTCTGGTTGAATGACGTTTGTTGAGTCTAGTCTGCCACCCAGGCCAACTTCAACAACAGCAATATCAACGTTGGTTTTTCTGAAATAATCGAAAGCCATGGCTACGGTAATTTCAAAAAATGAAGGCTCAAGATTTGCCGACTTATTCGTCTTTCGAAATTGGTCAACAAATTCCACAACTGCATTTTCCGAAATCATTGCTCCATTCACCCGAATCCGTTCTCTAAAATCAATCAGGTGTGGCGATGTATACAAACCAACTTTATAACCCGCCTCTTGCAAAACCGATGCTAATATATGGGAGCAGGAGCCTTTGCCATTTGTTCCAGCTACATGGATGCTCTTGAATTGATGATGAGGAAAATCAAATAATTCATCTAGTTTAAGTGTGTTGTCCAATGTGTTTTTATAAGCAGCCGGTCCGGTGCGCTGATACATGGGAAGACGGTTATATAAAAAATCAAGCGTGTGTTTATATCTTGTCATTATTAATCAGTGTTTTAATAAAGTATCAGACATTAGTGTTAATAACATCCTTTGTTTTTTCAAATAATTTCAAAATCAAATGACTTAAATTTTCCTACATTTATCAAAAGCAAAACTCCAAACTATGGCAACAAAACAGCCGGCTGACTCAAAATTATTTGTACTCGATACAAATGTAATTCTTCACGATCACACCTGTATTTACCAGTTCAAAGATAATGATATCATTATTCCTTTAACGGTGTTGGAAGAACTTGATAAGTTTAAACGTGGCAATGATCCAATCAATTTTCAGGCTCGTGAATTTGTTCGGATCTTGGATGGAATTGTTGGTGAGAAATTATTCAACGGAGGCATTAAACTGGGTGACTCTCTTGGGAAGTTGATTATTGCGACTGGTAAGCCATTTACCGATGCAATGAAGCAATCATTCAAGGAAGATATTCCGGATCATCGGATTTTAGCTGTTGCTGAATACGTGAAGAATGAAAATCCTAAGCGCCAAACCGTTTTGGTGTCAAAGGATATCAATCTTCGGATGAAAGCGAAGTCGTTGGGGATTCTTTCAGAAGATTACCAAAATGACAAAATTAAGGATCCACAGGTTTTTGAAAAGAGCATTAAGGAAGTTGATAATTTCAAGGATGAACTAATTAATCGTTTGTACGATGAAGGCTCTTTTGCTATTTCTGAGTCGGAAATTAAGGAAGCACCAAAGCCCAACGAGTACTTTATTCTGAAAGGTAACAAATCAAGTGTTTTAGGGCGGTTTGATAAAACTTCTCAGCGAGTGATTCGCGTTGAGAAGCGAGTCGCTTACGGTATAAAGCCACGAAACGCAGAGCAAACCTTTAGCCTGAATTCCTTGCTGAACCCTGATATTAAACTGGTGTCGTTAACAGGTAAAGCGGGAACCGGAAAAACCTTATTGGCTTTGGCTGCCGCGTTGGAGCAAAATAAGCAATACGAACAAATTCTGTTGGCTCGTCCAATCGTTGCGTTGAGCAACCGTGATTTGGGCTACCTGCCGGGCGATGCCACCGAAAAAATTAGTCCGTACATGCAGCCTTTGTTTGATAATCTGTCGGTTATTAAGCATGCCTTTAATCCACGTAGTCAGGAATACCAAAAAATTGAAGAATTACTCAAAGAGGAGCGCTTGCTTATAACTCCGCTAGCCTACATTCGCGGGCGTAGTTTGTCAAATGCCTTCTTTATTGTTGATGAGGCTCAAAATCTCACTCCGCACGAAATAAAAACGATCATTACCCGAGCCGGCGAAGGAACCAAAATGGTATTCACCGGCGATATGCAACAAATAGATTCACCGTATTTGGATATGAAATCAAATGGTTTGGCATACATGACTGATAAAATGCGTAGTCAGGAGCTCTTTTCACATGTTAACCTGGTGAAAGGTGAGCGTAGTTATTTGGCCGAATTAGCGAGCGACCTTCTTTAATCTGAAAAGGAATATCCTGTCTTTTTTAGAAATAAATAACATCCATAATTTTGAATCCATGGGGTTTTAACGCAATTTCGAAGAAAAATAAAACCCCATGGATTTAGAAAATATTTGTAAGCAAATAGAAACAGTTGCCAAGAAGGCCGGTCAGTTTATTCGAGAAGAAAGACTGAAAATTACCGATGATGATATTGAATTAAAAGGTAAAGCCAGTTTGGTAACTTATGTCGATAAAAATGCGGAAAAGTTAATTGTCGACGAACTTACCCAAATACTTCCCGAAGCGGGTTTTATCACCGAAGAAGGAACAGCTGATTCGGATGGAGAAACATTGAAGTGGGTGATCGACCCGCTGGATGGTACCACCAATTTTATTCATGGGATATTTCCACACTCGGTTTCCATTGCTTTAATGAAAAATGACCAGCCCATCGTGGGAGTGGTATACGAAGTTGGACAGGATGAACTTTTTGCCGCCTGGCAGGGTGGTGGTGCCTGGCTAAATGGCAAGCCAATTTCGGTATCGAAAAACAAGACACACGAAGATGTGCTGCTTGCCACCGGATTTCCGTATTATAATTTTGAAATGCTGAACGAATACCTCAAACTACTTGAGTTTTTTATGATGGAAACTCGCGGTATGCGCCGAATGGGGTCTGCTGCTGTTGATATGGCTTATGTGGCTTGCGGACGCTTTGACGGCTTTTTTGAGCACGCCTTGCATGCCTGGGATATTGCCGCAGGAATCATTATCCTGCAAGAGGCAGGAGGAAAAGTTTGCGATTTTAAAGGAGGTGATAATTATTTGTTTGGTAAAGAGATTGTGGCTTCCAATGAGAACTATTTCCCGGCATTCTTCTCAAAAGTAAACGAATTTTTAGGGTAGTTTTTTTTCGTTGCTAATATTGTACATCGTCGGGTAATAAACTAAATTGCATAAAAAAGCAACTATGGCTGAAAAAGAGATTGCCCTCCTTCAAAAACAACGGGAAAAGCTAGCCGATAAAAGTTTTGATCTGGAAGCGTGGAAAAAACAAACCACACTTTTCCTACATCGTATTTTTGGTGCCGACCATGCTATTGTGCGAATGATCACGGAACTTAAATACGATTATTCGAGCTGGAATTTACGCGATGCAACGGGCAACGAAAAGTCGGATGATCCTGTAAAAATGCAGGCTGATGAAATACTGGAAGCGGCTATTTTGGAGTTGGAAAGTTTAGGTTTGCCCGACCCGGCATCCTCGACAGAAAAGGTCTGGGAACTGATGGAGGAGGAACTCACCGGGAAGCAGTTTAAAGCATTGAAAGCCATTGTCGAATCGACAAAAAAGAATAAGTTGGGAAAGGTTCAGGAAGTACTTGGCGGTATGGAGAAAGAAAACCTAATAAGTATCCTTTCCCGAATTCTAATTTCATGACTATATTTGCCGGATGAATTCACCCAAGGTTGCGATTGTTATTTTAAACTGGAACGGCAAGAAATTGCTAAAACAGTATTTACCCTCTGTTATTGAAAATAGTCAGGATGAAGGCGTTGAAATTATTATCGCAGACAACAATTCTGACGATGACTCGATCAATTTTCTTGAAAGCAACTACCCACAGTTGAGAATTATTCATTTGGGTGAAAATCATGGTTTTGCCAAAGGCTATAATTTGGCGCTAAAAAATATTGAAGCCGATTATTACATTTTGCTGAATTCAGATGTTGAGGTTACGCCCGGCTGGGTTAGCCCATTGATCCAAGCAATGGAAGAAGATGATTTCGTCGCTGCCGTTCAACCCAAAGTGCTTAGTTGGAATAAAAAGGATGAGTTTGAATATGCAGGAGCTGCCGGCGGTTTTATCGACAAGCTGGGTTTTCCGTTTTGCCGGGGACGTATTCTTAATGTGATGGAGAAGGACGAAGGGCAGTTCGACCAAGTTTGCAATATCTTTTGGGCTACCGGAGCGTGCATGGCGGTTCGTGCCAGTTATTTTCATAAAGCAGGTGGTTTCGATTCTGATTTCTGGGCCCATATGGAGGAGATTGACATTTGCTGGCGGTTAAAAAATATGGGTTTTCAAATTCAATACACCCCATCCAGCAAGGTCTATCATCTCGGAGGCGGGACATTGTCGTATGACAATCCTAAAAAGTTGTTCCTGAATTTTCGAAATAGTTTGTGGTTGTTGTACAAAAACCTTCCCCGCCGAAAATTTTATAAAGTTATTGTTGTTCGGATGCTATTAGATGGTGTTGCTGCATTTAAGCTACTGAGCGAAGGAAATACGAAAGGTTTTTTTAGTGTGTTCCAGGCACATGCCGCTTTTTACCGTTCGCACAAAAAACTTCAAAAAAAGAGAATCCAACTCAAGAAAATTGCTACACCTCAGTGGCATGATGAAATTTTGGTGAAGAGCATTATCTGGAAATTTTATTTGGAGAGGAAAAGAACATTTCGAGAAGTAAGCGAGTAATTTTTGCCTACTTGTTCTGTTCGCATTATCGGAAAACCTTTGTATATTGAATCAAATTAATTCAATCTCTTTATGTCACTCATTAATGGATTCAATATTTTTCCAACAACAAAATCTTTTGAAAAGATAAGTGAGGATCAAGTCCACCAACCAATTCCTCATAATGCGTATCAGTGGTTGCAGTTTGATTTAACAAAGCCCGAAACATCACAAATGATTCGATCCCTTGATGGTCTCGATGAGTTGTTTGTTGACGCTTTATTGAAAGAAGAAACACGACCACGACTGTCGATTTCAAACGATGATATGTTGTTTATGTTACGAGGGGTCAATCTGGCTGAAGGGGCAGATCCGGAAGACATGGTTTCTGTTCGGGTGTTGGTTAGCAAAAATCGGATTATTACCTGCCAAAGGCGTAGTATCCTGTCGGTAAATGATCTGGTTTCTCAAGTTGAAGCAGGACACAGTCCGAAGTCGACTGCCCACTTTCTTGTTTATCTCTGTGAGCGTCTGATTTTCAGAATGGCCGATTTTATGGAGGATATTGAAGATCGCTCGGCGGAAATTGAAGAACTGGTTTTAGACAATGAAGATGAAGACTACAGAAATGACATTCACAATATCCGCAGACAAATTATTCAACTAAAGCGTTTCCTGGTTCCTCAGCGAGAAGCGTTCATGAAAATTCAACTTGAGAAAACAAGTTGGATTACTCAAAAACAACAACTTCGTTTTCGGGAAATCACCGACCAGCTTATTCGTTATCTTGAGATGCTGGATGCGGCACGCGACATGGGAACTGTGAGCCAGGAAACTTTATACAACAGACAAAACGAAGAGATGAATAAACGCATGTATGTACTGACCATTGTGGCAGCTTTTTTCTTACCTCTCGGGTTTTTTACCGGGCTTTTAGGTGTTAATCTGGCAGGAATTCCCAGCGCTGAAAGTCCATTGGCATTCACTGTTTTTATTATCATCCTTTTAATGATTGTTAGCTTTCAGTTTTGGTTATTTAAGAAAAATAAGTGGCTGTAGAGTCTTGTAAAACTTTATCTTTGATTCTCATTTTATGTTGTTATGTTATGAGTCGGATCACTATTTTTCTTTTAATTTCAGTTTGCCTGTTTTCTTCGTGTGCAACACAGCACAAAACAATTTCAGCGATCAGTAACTGGTCGTATCCACTGCTTCAGGATGACAAAGAGTTTAGTTTTCGTTATGTTGACGGGATGTTGGATAAAACCGGAAACAAACAAGCGGCTCGCTGGGCAAAAAGAAAGCATATTCATGTAATCAGTGTAAGAATCATGAACAATGGGAAAAAGCCTGTTCATGGAATGCAGTTGTCTTTTTATAACGGTGACGAACCAGTTGAACGCATACACAATGTCTGGTTAGCAAAAAAGGTCAGACAGAGGAGGTCTCCGCTAATGATTTTATTTGCTCCGGTTTGGTTGGCTGAGGCGGCCTTTTACTCTTCGCTTGATGACGATGACGACTATTATTACGAGCGTTCTCCTTACGAAGAAGATACACCGAGTATAACTGGTGATATTGCTTCAGCAGTTGACAATCGACGAAAGAATGAGAACCTAAAACTGAAAGATGAGCTGGTGAATTTTCAGCTCGAAAGACAGGTTCTTTGGCCGGGAAGACCAGTTTATGGGGTAATTGGAATTAGAAGTAAAGAGAATTTGGAGCATCTGAGAATCGTAATGCACGATGTTGGTTTTGAGGTTTTATCAGCATACTAAATAGAAAAAGCCCCACCAACTGGTGAGGCTCCTTACTAACTAAACTAAAACCCATCTACCTATGAAATGTCTATCATGCGTGGTGCATGCTCTTTGTATTCTTCCCTTTTAGGAAGTAAAATTGTTAAAATACCGTCTTTGTGTTTTGCCTTAATTTTGTTGGCATCAACACCTTCCGGCAACCTGAACGAACGACTGAATGAAGAATAGTTAAATTCGCTGAACACAATCTTTTCTCCATCCTTCTCTTCTTTTTGCTCTTTCTTTTGAGAAGAAACTGTGAGAACATTGTCTTTCAAGTCGATGTGAAAATCTTTTTTATCAAGTCCGGGTGCAGCCACTTCAATTTCGAAATCCTCTTTATGTTCGTACACATTTACAGCCGGGCTTGAGCTCCATTCTGGCTTCTCAAAGACATCGTTCCAGAAATTTCTTCCAAAAAAATCGTCGAATAAATTCGGCATGTTTCTGTTTTGTTTGATTAATGGTAACATGACTAAATCCTCCTTTTTTTTAGTTCAACATCAATGATTACGTCTAAGAAACTTCAAACAATATACCAACAGGCTTTTGCTGCGATTATCGATCATGATTAAGCTTCTGGTTGCCATTTTGTCTTTTTTCTGAAGACATTTTTTCATGTGTTAATTGTTTGAATATGAAATATTTTCAGGGTTCGCTAGCTTGAGGTGCAAGGTGCATATTGTAATTTCCACTTTTTTTCGCATACCTTTGCAATCGAAATTTTTCGCAATGGGGTGCCTTAATAATTAAGGGCTGAGATCATACCCAATGAACCTGATTCGGTTAGTACCGGCGGAGGGAGTTGTGTTCCACACTTGATTTTTTATATCCTCATTGCATTTATTCATTTTCTTCTAGAATTTAATGACATGAATGTATCTGTAAACGACCGAAGTGTCGAAATTGAAAATCAAACCAACTTGCATACTCTTATTAGTCAGTTGAAACTTCCCTCGGCAACAGGTATTGCCGTAGCTGTTAACAACCAGATTGTCAAAAAAGGACAGTGGGGAAACCATCTTTTAGCAGAGAATGATCAGGTATTGATCATCAAAGCAAGCCAGGGAGGCTGATGATTCATGCTAAAATGCCAATCATCATTCAACCAATTTCAAAGATCAAAAATCAAAAACCAAATGCAAATGAATCAAGTTAAAAGCCACTTAGGCGAGACCTATAAATTCCCTAATTCGAGAAAAATTTACGTGGATGGAAATTTGTACCCGATTAAAGTTCCCATGCGCGAGATTCAACTATCTCCAACACAGATAAGTGGGAAAGAGATGGAAGAGAATCCGCCAATATATGTGTACGATACTTCCGGCCCTTATTCTGATCCCAAATTTCAAATCAATATTGAAGAGGGATTACCGAATCAGAGAAAATCATGGATTCTGGAACGCAACGATGTGGAAGAGTTGCCAAATCTGAGCTCCGAATTTGGCCAGCAACGCCTGTCTGATCCAGAGATGAAAAAAGTAAGGTTTCCCAAAATTAACCGTAATCCATTAAAAGCGAAGGCGGGCAAAACACCCACGCAATATTACTATGCCGGGCAAGGAATTATTACTCCCGAAATGGAATATGTGGCCATTCGCGAAAATCAGAACATTGAGGAACTCAATAAAAGAAGGTCGCAAAATATAGAGACGTACATCACCCCCGAATTTGTTCGTCAGGAAATTGCAGCAGGACGAGCGATGATCCCTGCTAACATTAATCACCCGGAATGTGAGCCAATGATTATCGGCAGTAAATTTCTGGTGAAAATTAACGCCAATATCGGAAACTCCGAGCTTTCGTCAGGAATTGAAGAAGAAGTTGGCAAGGCGGTTTGGGCTTTCTACTGGGGAGCTGATACGGTGATGGATTTATCGACAGGAAATCATATTCATGAAACACGGGAGTGGATTATCCGTAATTCACCGGTGCCAATTGGTACGGTGCCACTTTATCAGGCGTTGGAGAAAGTAGATGGCAATGCCGAAGACTTAAGCTGGGAGATTTATCGTGATACCTTGATTGAACAGGCCGAGCAAGGGGTGGATTATTTTACAATTCACGCGGGGCTACTTTGGAGTCATGTTCCGAAAACCATTGATCGGATGACTGGAATAGTATCCCGCGGAGGAGCGATCATGGCCAAGTGGTGTTTGGCTCATCATCAGGAGAATTTTTTGTACTCGCATTTCGATGAGATTTGTGAGATTATGGCTGCATACGATGTTGGTATTTCGCTCGGCGACGGATTGCGACCCGGTTCAATCTATGATGCCAACGATGAAGCTCAATTTGCTGAGTTAAAAGTGCTGGGAGAACTTACTCATAAAGCAAGAAAAGCAAATGTGCAGGTTTTAATTGAAGGCCCCGGACATGTACCCATGCACAAGATTAAAGAAAATGTTGAGTTGCAAAAACAGTACTGCGACGATGCGCCTTTTTATGTGTTGGGGCCACTGACCACCGATATTGCTCCGGGATACGATCACATTACCTCAGCCATTGGTGGGGCAATGATCGGCAGCTTTGGCGCAAGTATGCTGTGTTATGTGACGCAAAAAGAACATCTTGGTTTGCCGGACAAAGACGATGTAAAGCAAGCAGTTATCACCTACAAGTTGGCAGCCCATGCCGCCGATTTGGCGAAAGGTTTTCCGGGAGCTCAGGTGCGTGATGATGCAATGAGCAAAGCGCGTTTTGAGTTTCGCTGGAAAGATCAGTTTTGCCTGGCCCTGGATTCTGAAACTGCGATGCAGTTTCATGATCAGACGTTACCTGACCAGGGAAGCAAGCAGTCGCATTTCTGCTCTATGTGCGGAGATAAATTCTGCTCCATGAAATCGACGCATGAAATCCGTGAAATGGCAAAAAAGCTAGAAGAAAAACAACAGGAATTCAGAGATAAGGGAAGCGAAATCTATGTCAATCCATAATTGGAGAATATGGATCTGATTGTTATTTCACATCCCGAATCATTTCCCAATGAGGAACAACTAATTGCCCGGTTTTTTCAGCTGGGGCTTCAGCGGTTTCATTTGCGAAAGCCAGCCTGGGGACAGGAGCAAATCGAGCAATTGTTGAGAGAAATTCCAGCGGATTATTATCCCAACATTGTTTTGCACGATCAGTTTGATTTAGCAGAGAAATACCATTTGGGTGGTATTCATTTTACAGCAAAGACAAAAAGGAGGATTGAACAGTGGTTGGACTTTTCCGGAACCAAAAGCATCAGCTGTCATTCGCTTGAAGAATTGCAGGTGTTTGGTAATAAGGTGGATTATGGCTTTTTGAGTCCTGTGTTTCCTTCTCTATCAAAGCCCGGCTACGAAGGAAATTTAGATTTGCCGAAAGTAAGCTCTTTTTTGAGGCTCGAGAAGAACTATTCAGTTGTTGCATTGGGGGGCGTTTCTGATCAAACAATCAGGCAATGCGTTCAATTTGGCTTTGATGCGGTGGCTGTACTGGGGGCGATTTGGCAAAAGGAGCTTGATGCAACATCGATTCTTAATCGTTTCATTAAATTATTAAACACATGTCAACAAAACGTCCCGATGTAATTTGTTTGTCCGGATTTGATCCGAGTGGTGGTGCGGGCATTTTAGCCGACATGAAGACCCTCGAAATGCATCTGGTTCAAGGTTTGGGAGTTTGCACAGCGCTGACTTTTCAAAATGATCAGTCATTTGACGGAATGGAATGGGTGAGCGAGAAAAATATGCTTCGACAGTTGGATGTTCTTCTAGCGGCTTACCAGCCGATGGCTGTAAAAATCGGAATCATTGAAAATTTGAATGTTTTAATAAAAGCAATCGAGAAACTGATGCATCAGAATCCAGATATTCCAATTATTTGGGATCCGATTTTGAATGCTTCTGCCGGATTCAATTTTCATGAAGAGTTTGATCGTGATTTGTTCGACTATTTGCTAAGTCGCATTTCATTATTAACTCCAAATTTACCGGAGTGCGAGCATTTATTCGGAACCAGCAACGTCAATGTAATTCGTGAAAAAGTGAGTTGTGCCGTATTGATTAAAGGAGGCCATGCCGAATCCGATTTTGCAACCGATGTATTGATAGCAAACGGAGAACAACAACTTTTTCGGCATGAGAGAAAGATGGGGTTTTCTAAGCATGGAACAGGATGCATCCTGTCATCGGCAATCGCTGCAAACTTAGCACTAGGTCGTTCGCTGGCAGAATCCTGTCGCTTAGCCAAAGAATATATGCAATCCATTTTAACAAGTAATCACACCCAATTAGCCTATCATTATGAAGCCTAAAAAGACAATTGCAAGCCTACAGTTAGTCACTCATCCGGTTGAAGGGAATAGCCCATTTAACCAAGCCGAGTCGGCATTGCAGGGAGGCTGCAAGTGGATTCAGCTACGCATGAAAAATCAGGAGTTGGAAAGCTTTATATCCGAGGGACGAAAGATTATGATGTTGAAGGAGCTTTATGATTTTCAACTCATTATTAATGATCATCCGAAAGTAGCAATGAGACTTCAGGCGGATGGTGTGCATCTCGGAAAACAGGATATGACACCAAGTAAAGCCCGGCGGATTCTGGGTGACGACTTTATTATTGGAGGAACTGCGAATAGCGAGGATGATATTATGCGGCTGGTAGGAGAGGGAGTCGATTACATTGGTTTGGGACCTTTCCGTTTTACATCAACGAAAGAGAATTTAAGTCCTGTTATTGGGCTGGGAGGCTATCAGCGACTGATGGATTGGATGAAGCAAAATGAGCTGACGATTCCAATGGTTGGAATTGGTGGTGTTGGGCTTGGCGATGTTGATCCATTGCTGCAAACTGGTTTGCAAGGACTTGCTGTTTCGTCGGCTATTACCAAAGCGGAATCAATTACTTCAAAAACGAAATTATTTCTCAGAAAAATTCAAAAAACACAACAAAATGATAAAAGAACAACCTTTAAAATTAGGTGACAAAGAGTTTAAGTCTCGCTTGTTTACCGGAACGGGTAAATTTAGTTCGAATCAAATGATGGAAGATGCTATTCTTGCATCTGGATCGGAATTGGTTACAGTGGCTTTACGCCGCGTTGATATTCACGATCAAAAAGATGATTTGTTAAATCACCTGAAGCATCCTCACATCCAATTGTTACCTAATACTTCTGGTGTGAGAACGGCCAAAGAGGCGGTGTTTGCAGCGCAACTGGCTAGAGAAGCGCTGGGAACTAATTGGGTGAAACTCGAGATCCATCCCGATCCACGTTACTTGTTACCCGACTCGGAGGAAACGCTTAAAGCAACTGGGGAGCTGGTTAAATTGGGCTTTATTGTTTTGCCATACATTCAAGCTGACCCGGTTCTGTGCAAAAAATTGGAAGATGTTGGGACAGCTGCAGTAATGCCTTTGGGATCGCCAATTGGCAGTAATCAGGGATTGCAGACACGTGATTTTCTTCGCATAATTATCGAGCAAAGTAATGTGCCGGTTATTGTTGACGCCGGAATTGGTGTTCCATCGCACGCTGCCGAGGCCATTGAGATGGGGGCTGATGCTGTTTTGGTGAATACCGCAATTGCTGTTTCCGACGATCCGGTAGCTATGGGACATGCTTTTAAATTAGCTGTTGAGGCTGGCACGATTGCCCGGAAAGCAAAAGTTGGTCGTAAAAGCATGATTGCCGAGGCCAGTAGTCCGCTAACATCATTTTTAGACTAAAACAATTGGGATATGGGTTTTTATGAATTACTTCAGTCACATGATTGGGACGAAACTAAAGATGATATTTATTCAAAAAGTTCGAACGATGTTGTTCGGGCTTTGGGAAGCAACCAGCTGACAGTTGAAGATTTTAAAGCGCTGATTTCGCCGGCGGCCTCGCCTTATCTGGAAGAAATGGCACAGCAGAGCCGCATGAAAACCTTGCGTCGATTTGGGAGAACCATACAGATGTATGTGCCTCTTTACTTATCCAATGCGTGTACCAACTTCTGTATTTACTGTGGTTTTAATCATGAGAATTCTGTTAGTCGATTAACATTGAATTCTGCGCAGATTTTGGAAGAAGTCGAGGCGATTAAAAAGCTCGGTTTTGAGCATCTTTTGCTTGTAACCGGCGAACATCCGGTGAAAGCTGGATTTTCTTATCTCAAAGATACGATTCGTTTGCTGAAAGAACACTTCAAATTGATTTCGATTGAGGTTGCTCCGATGGATACTGAGCAGTACAAAGAGTTGGTTGATTTAGGATTGAACTCCGTTTACATCTATCAGGAAACCTTCCATGAGAAACGATATAATGTGTATCATCCCAAAGGTAAAAAGGCAAATTTCAGGTACCGTTTAGAAACTCCGGAACGACTTGGGCAGGCGGGTGCCTACAAAACGGGCTTAGGTTGTTTGTTAGGGCTGGAAGATTGGCGGACTGATTCTTTTTTTACAGCTCTTCATCTTGATTTTCTGCGCCGAAATTATTGGCGAACAAAATACTCTATCGCGTTTCCTCGTCTACGACCACATGTGGGAAGCTTTCAACCCAACAGCATCATCAGCGACCGTGAATTGGTGCAATTGATATGCGCTTATCGCTTGTTTGATGAAAACGTGGAACTGTCTCTCTCAACCAGAGAAAGTGCTGAGTTTCGTGATCGGTTGGTTTATATGGGAATTACTACAATGAGTGCCGGAAGTAGCACTGAACCAGGAGGCTATGCAAATAAAAACAGATCGTTGGAGCAGTTTTCGATTAATGATGCACGCAGTCCGGAGGAGGTGAAAAACCAAATTCAAGCTGCAGGATATGAGACAGTTTGGAAAGATTGGGACAGCTATTTGCAATAACAAAAAACTTGAATAAGATGCAATTGAAAGATATTGAACGGGATCGTTACCAACGACAATTGATGCTTCCCGGAATTGGCGAAAAAGGCCAGCTGAAATTGAAAAAGGCACGGGTGTTAATTGTTGGGGTGGGAGGACTGGGATCTCCTGTTGCTGCCTATTTGTGTGCTGCAGGTGTTGGCGTTTTGGGCCTTGTAGATGACGATGTTGTTGCAGAAAGTAATTTGCAACGGCAAATTCTTTATAACTCGAAAGTAGTTGGCAAGTTGAAAGTTCATCACGCTCAGGAAGTGTTACAAACATTAAACCCGGAAGTAGAAACTGAAGTTTTTGAAGAGCGTATTTCAGCGCAAAATGCCGAAGCGATATTTCAGAAATTCGACGTGATTGTTGATGCTACTGATAATTTCAGAAGTCGATATTTGATCAGTCAGTTTTGCCAACAATTGAATAAACCCATGGTGCATGGATCAATAGAGGAATTCTCGGGCATGGTTTCGGTTTTTAATTACATGGGAGGGCCAGTGTATGAAGATTTATTTCCGGAGCCGCCTCAAAATACACCCATTGATGGTGAACCGAAAGGTGTTTTTGGTGCTTTGCCGGGTATTATTGGTAGTTTGCAGAGCATGGAAGTTTTGAAAATACTTGTCGGAGTTGGAGAACCCTTGTCGGGTAAGTTGTTGAACTACGACGCATTAACCGGGCGGTTCAATACACTCAACATGATTTAGCTTACTCATACTTGCCTGTTATTTAGATTTATTCTAAATTTGCAGCAGTTTACAGCAATGGGGTGCCTTAATAATTAAGGGCTGAGATCATACCCAATGAACCTGATCCGGTTAGTACCGGCGTAGGGAGGGCATAAGGAAAAATTCCTACCTCATTGGTTAATTTAGTTTTTAACCAGATTATCAAAAAGAAAATGAAAAGATTAGGATTAATACTGCTGATGCAGTGTTTTGCCGTGTATTCATTTGCAGAGTATTCACTTCGTGGAACTGTGTTGAGTGAGTCAGGAGAAGAATTGGTTGGAGCCAACCTGATGTTGTCGGGAAGCTACAAAGGAACTTCAACGAACGAGAATGGTGAGTACGAGTTCGAGAAACTTAAAGCAGGTACTTATACCTTGAAGGTGACCTACATTGGTTACGAACCCAAGAGTATTTCGGTGAATGTGGATGGAGAAACAGAGCGAGACATCCGCTTGGAGCCACGTCATATTATGGCCGAAGAAGTGTTGGTTTCGGCAACTCGTGCAGGAGATAAAACGCCTGTAGCGAAAACCACAGTCAATCAATCAACCATCGAAAGCCGAAATATGGGACAGGATATCCCTTATTTGCTGACCATGACACCTTCGTATGTGGCTACATCGGATGCAGGTGCAGGAGTCGGGTATACCAATTTTCGCATACGTGGAACGGATTTGAACCGGATCAATGTCACCGTAAATGGTATTCCCATGAACGATGCCGAATCGCATGGAACCTGGTTTGTTGATATACCTGACTTGGCCGGATCGATCGAAAATATCCAGATACAGCGTGGAGTTGGAACCTCGACTAATGGTGCCGCGGCTTTTGGTGCCACGATTAATCTGCAAACATCAACGTTGAACAAAGATGCCTATGCCGAGTATCGGACTTCGTTTGGTTCGTTCAATACATTTAAAAACTCGGTAAGTGCCGGAACAGGTTTATTGAATGACCATTTTACCTTTGATGTTCGTTTGTCGAAGGTCAATTCTGATGGTTTTATTGATCGGGCTTCGGCTGATCTGAAGTCATTTTTTACATCTGCCGGATATTATTCGGAGAACACGGTTATAAAAGTGAACGTATTTTCCGGTTTTGAAGAGACTTACCAGGCGTGGTATGGCGTGCCTTCAGTAAAACTTAACAATGATGTTGCTGGATTGGAGCGTTACCGCGATCATTGGTTGTGGAACTCACATTCGGCTCGGGCGAACGAAGAACAGTTTGACCACATCATGAATTCGGATGCCAGAACCTATAATTTTTATACGTATGAAAATGAAGTAGATCATTATCAGCAAGATCACTATCAATTGCATTTTTCTCATCAGTTGAATGACTTCCTGAATATCAATGCGGCATTGCACTACACTTATGGCCGTGGCTATTACGAAAACTATGAATATGATGAAAATTTCACTGACTATCAGATGACAGTTCCTGAAGGAATTGAAGTGACAGATCTTGTTGCTCGAAAATGGTTGGACAATGATTTCTATGGGGCTACTTTCTCATTGAATTACGAGAAAAATAAATCAGCATTCACTTTCGGCGGAGGTCATAGTACATATGATGGCGACCATTTTGGGAATGTGATTTGGGCTCAGTACATGGGCGAAAATGAAAAGGATCATGAATGGTACCGGGGAACCGGATTGAAAAAAGACTTCAATGTGTTTGGGAAATACAGTTACCAACTAACAGAGGCTTTCAATTTATTTGCCGACATGCAGTATCGCCATATTGATTACGATATTGATGGCATTGATGATGATTTGCGGGATTTGACACAGTCGCATCAGTACGATTTTTTCAATCCTAAATTTGGTGTTTTTTACCGGCCAAACAATGCTCAGGAAGCTTATTTGAGCTATGCCGTAGCTCACCGTGAGCCAACCCGAAGTAATTTTGTCGATGCAGATCCGACCGGAAAACAACCGGTTTCTGAAACTCTACGAGATCTGGAGGCTGGTTACACTTACAAAACATCAACCTTTTTAGTTGGCGCTAATTTGTATTATATGAGTTACAAAGATCAGTTGATTGCAACCGGTGAAATTAACGATGTTGGGGCTCCAATCATGGTCAATGCAGATGATAGCTATCGTGCCGGAATTGAATTAACCGGAGGACTGAAAATTACCCGTAGCCTGAACTGGGATGGAAACGTGACGTTCAGCCAAAATAAAATAAAGGATTTCACGGAGTATGTTGATAATTGGGATGCAGGAGGGCAAGAAGCTTTTAATTTAGGTGAAACCGATTTAGCATTTTCTCCAAATGTAATTGTCAATAGCCAGTTGAAATTTAAGCCAGCACCTGCCTTAAGCTTAAGTTTACTATCAAATTATGTTGGCGATCAGTATATTGATAATACGTCGAGCGAGGATCGTAAACTGGATGCCTGGTTTGTTAATAATTTGAAAATTGAATATTCCTGGGAAGGAAATTTGTTTGATGAAATTAACCTGCACTTGATGGTGAACAACTTGTTTGATGAAGAATACGAAAGTAATGCCTGGGTTTATTCGTATTATACAGGTGGTACCCGCTACAAAATGGATGGCTACTTCCCACAAGCCGGAACTCATTTCTTTGCCGGAATAGATTTCAAATTTTAGATCAGTTGATAACCCTTGAAACTTTAGTTTTGAGGGTTATTTTTTTTCAATTTGATAAAGCTTGCTGTTTTCAGCATCAAAAAATAGAGGTGCAATCGTTACTTTCGGATATCGCCTGCGTAGTCTTCCAGCTTCTGCCAGCAGAAAGTCAACTGAGTTGCCAATCTCAAAAAAAGGCGATAGGTTTTCAAAATGCATCTGAGCATTTTCGAGCTTCCAACCGGCATTTTTAGCCATCCCTGCAATAAACTCATCCTTTCTGGAATCCAGCTGAACCATTTCACAATTGGTATGTCCAATCAGCGCGATATGCTGAATATTTCCAACGCCAATTGCAAAGGAAACCTGAAATTCGTGATAAAAAAGATTGGCTCCTCCCGAGCGAATGATGTAGGCGAAATTTTCCGGAATCCATAAGTTTTTGCGGTTGTCCATGCACATGCCAATCAGCATTTTTGGAGCTTCGTAGTTGGAAAACCGTTTGTTTAAATTATGGTATTCCAATAGTAAGCCAATTGGTGTGTTTTGGTATTCGGGGAATATGTCTTTCTTCGAAATAATTTCAACTAGTTCTGCCATTTCATTCTTTCCAGTTCAATTTGTAACAGCAACCAGTCGAGCTCCTAAAAAGTTCAAAAAAATGTCATCGGGAAAAGAATTATAGATTATTTACCCGACAAAGTTTTTCTTTTTACTTTTGAAGAACGAAAGGAATATTTTTATGGCAAAAGATTGGAAAGAGCGTCTGGGAGTAGTTTATTCAACCAACCCTGACTTTGGTTACAACAAAGAAGAACAGGAGAGTGAGGAAACGTTGCCGGCCCGGCAACAGGATTTGAGAGTTAGCCTGGACAAGAAAAATCGCAAAGGTAAGGCTGTAACATTAGTTACCGGATTTGCAGGCAATGATGAAGATTTAAAAGACTTGGGTAAATTGCTAAAAACCAAGTGTGGAGTAGGAGGTTCAGCTAAAGAAGGGGAAATTCTCATTCAAGGCGATTTACGTGATAAGGTCGTTCAAATTCTTCAAAAAGAAGGTTACAAAGTAAAGCGATCGGGAGGGTGAAGTGTATTTCCTAAGTTAATTGTTTTCAAAAACAAGAAGCAAAGCAAACAAACCAATCAGTAATCCGATAACCCCTTCAAAAAGTCGATTTTTTACAAGGTTTTAATTTTCTAAAAATCAAGGCAAAATGACGACTTCCTTTATTCAATCGTTTTCTGAACAAGGTTGAGGGGGTAGAGTGCTTCATGTTGAGAAGAGATTAATTTCTATAATATTCCATTGCTTTAGGCATCAGTCGTTTCAGGTTGTTTATTCGTTTTTGCGGGTTCGGGTGGGTCGATAAAAATTCTGGAGGATTTCCTTCGCTTTGACCCATCATTCGTATCCAAAATTCTGGTGCTTCTCTGGGGGCATAATTAGCCATTGCCATAAAATAAAGGCCCAGTTCGTCAGCTTCACTTTCATGCTTTCGGCTATAAGGTAATGTTACGCCAAGCTGGGTGCCAAGGCCAAAGGCAGTCATGGCTATTTGTATGGTCGTTTCTTTGCTTTCCTTTAGTGCTTCAGAGAGTGCAGTACCTCCCATTTGCAGGGCAAGCTGCTGCGACATACGCTCATTACCGTGCTTTGCAATAGCATGAGCCACCTCATGGGCCATCACAACGGCTATTCCGTTATCGTCCTGACAAATGGGGAGAATACCTGTGTAAAATGCGATCTTTCCACCCGGCATGCACCAAGCGTTGAGTGCATCACTTTTTATCAGGTTGAATTCCCATTCATAGCCATCAATCAAGGCTTTTCGATCAATACTTGCGAGGTATACTTCGACAGCGTTGGCAATGCGTTTTCCGACTCTGGCAATTGCTTGACTTTCATCGGTATTACGAATGGCATTTTCTTCTTGTAGCACCTGATTGTAACTCTGGTTACTAAGAGTGAGCATTTGAGCCGTTGGAATTGCTGTAAACTGTTTCCGGTTGGTTAAAGGAACTGTACTACAAGCTGTGAAGATGAAAAGGGTTATTACGAATATAAAACGTTTCATAGTTTGCTGTTTTTAACAATGATTGTTTTGGGGCTTTATCACGTTTGTATAATCTAATGATGTGCCAAAGGCAATTCAAAATAAAATGTTTGCGTTAATATGTTGATAGTTATGGATTTGTGGTTTTTGGGAGCGATGAATCTTGGTTACTCATGTCCACCACTTTCCCCAGAATGTGGAATTGGGACTAATTCCTTATCTCTTGAGATTTATAGCAATGCATGAATGCACTGGGAAGAATTCCAGATTTCTCTTTGAATCGTTTCGGAAATGCACTTTTATCGGAATAACCAACGGCTCAAGATATTTCCTTGATGGTAAGATCTTCTTCAGTTAACAGGAGTTTGGTATAAATTGCACGAAAGATGCAGAAATGTTAGAGACGCATTTTTCTTTAGCGTTGAATTTAAGTTAATCACTAGTTGTAGCCTGGGTCATAGCTGAGATTAATTAGGTATCTGGATTATTTGGCTGTTTTATTTTCACAGCCATTTCTTCAAGCAAATCAATACGTCGTTCTTGATTAATTGTATAATGGGTGTATACATCTTCAAAAATTAACCGGTTCGGAACAACTACTTCCTGACCTTGCAGGGTCGCCATTTTAACAGCGCGCAGCGCCATTGATTTAACGGTGCCGAACTGATCTCCAAATTCAATGATATCGCCTACGTTGATGGTGCTTTTCAGGGTAATATAAATACCTGACAGGAAATTTGAAATGGCGTCTTTAAAGGCAAAACCGACTGCCAGCCCCATAATTCCAACACCTGCAAGTAGCGAGGTGATAGTTTTTTCCAGTTCAAGGATGCCTAAGGCCACAAACAATCCCACTGTCATCATGATGATGCGGGTTAATGATGAGATGAGTTTGTTAACTGCAATGTTACGCGATACTTTGAAGAGCGTTTTGGAAAAGACAGCTACGACTATACGCGAAATGGCATAGAAAAGGACGATAGCAACAATCGCGACAATGAAATTGGGAAGCATAGCAATTGCAGTCTCAATCTAATTACCAATTTTATCTGAAATGATATTGTACGCGTTCTCTATATAATTCATCTTCTTCGTATAAAACGGGCAGGAAATCTTTCCTGCCCGTGCTATTCATAGACTAACTAAACTCAATGAACAATCGAGATTGTCTTTACAATTATTCTATATCTTAGTCGTTTTTTAGCGATTTCTTTAGGTCGTTAAACTCATCTTTAATTTCATCACCAGCATCCTCTAATTCTTCACCAGCTTCGTCGGTCCAGTTTTTCAGTTTTTCATGAAGCGACTGACTCTTGTTCCTGACATCGTTGTAGGTCTCTTTTACCTCGTCACTCACATCTTCGCCGCCCTCTTCAATTTTTTCGCCGAATTCTTCCATCGACTCATCAAATTTTTCAAGTCGTTGTTCCAGCTTATCACCAAAATCAGGATCGCTCGAATCCATATCTTCTAAGTCTTGTTCGAGTTGATTGAGCTCTGCTTCTATCTTGTCTCCCAGATTGTCTTTTTTTGGCTGAGGCTGGCATGCAATAAAAATACTGCTAACGAATAATGCCATAATAAATGTAATTGTCAATTTTGTTTTCATACTTAATACTTTTTTGGGATTGAATAATTGTTGTCATTGTATGGATAGGGAAAACTGTGCCGTAAGCTATGGTTGTGTTTTTGTGTACTTGCTAAGTGTTTGATTATGTGTATTTTGTGTTGGGGTTTTTATTCTAATACAAGATTTGAGTTTACATTTGATATGTAGACTAATTTGCGCAAATTGTGGAGTTTTCCACCAATTTGAATTTTTTTAATCACAGTGTGAGACGCTTTAACCAAATAGTTTCAAGAGCCTCTGCTTCGGAGATTCATATTTTCGTCCTTGATTTTCAGGGGAGATGTCAGTCTCTAGACTAACAAAGTGGGGAAATAAGGGAAATTAGCTTTAAGAATTTTTGTTACTAGTTTAGGACTTTGTATTCCTCGCAACCCATTTCTCTGCAAACGATTCCCATTCTTTGAATTGTTCTTCTTTCATCACTTTCACCATTTTTACTTGCCCGCCTTTTTCCTTTTGCTGCGTATTCCAGTCGAGGAAACAGTCTACGGGAACCGTTTTTACAATCACTCCTTTTAATGCTTTTGATCGGGCGACGCCATAATTTTTATTGGCTTGCTGTAGCTTTTGGTCCAGTGTTTCTGCCAATTCTTTATTATTAATCTCATTGTTGCATGCCAGGTACCATATATGATGATAATCGCCAGCAATTTTCACCGCAGAAACGGTAAACTCTGAAATCTTCAGATTTAATTCATCCTCCAATTCAAGAATGGCATCGTTCATTTTATTGACGGAAAGTTGGGAGCCCACTACATTTAGGAAAAACTTGGTTCTGCCTGTTATTTTAATTTCTGCACGATTGACATCGGTAAACTGAATGGTATCACCAATCATATAGCGCCAAAGGCCCGAAACTGTGCTGATGACCAATATGTAATCCACTCCTTCTTCCACTTCGGTCAGATTTAATGCTGGCGCGTTGGCTTTCAGAGTTCCGTCATTATTTAGGTATTCTTGTTTGAAAGGTACAAACTCGTAATAAATACCATTGTCAATCAACAGCTTCATGGCTCGTGTTTCGGGGCGCTGTTGAAATGCGATAAATCCCTCCGAAGCAAAGTAGGTGTCGATAATGGTTATCGGATGGGCTAGTAGTTCGTTAAAATTCTTTTCAAAAGGCTCAAAAGCAACACCTCCCGTTGTATAAACCTGTAGGTTAGGCCAGATATCATGAATGTTGTCAACATGGTGATATTCAATTACCTTTTTCAACATAAGCTCCAGCCACGATGGGATACCACTGATGGCTCCAATGTCCCAGTTTTTAGCCCTCTTGGAAATTTCAAGTACCCGTTCATCCCAGTCTTTAATTTTCGAAATTTCTTCACCGGGACGATAGAATCCTTTAAACCAAGGGGGTATGTTTCCAGCACTAATACCACTAATTTCGCCCTCAAGGTATCCGTTATTTTCGTTGAGTTTGGTTGAACTACCCAGCATCAGGATTTCTTTTTCAAAAAATGAAGCCGGCAAATTGAAATTGGCGGTTGCACCAACCTGCTTGATTCCAGCCATACGAATAGCATTTAGCATTTCGTCGCTTACTGGAATCCGTTTGCTTTGCTTGCCGGTAGTTCCCGAACTTAGTGCAAAGTATAGTGGTTTTCCGGGCCAACTTACGTTTTCCTCTCCTTCGTACAGTCTGTACCACCATTCCTGATGCATGCTGTGGTAGTCGGAAAACGGAATCTGTGAGGCAAATGCTTTGCGCAGATCCTGAGCCAGCAGCAAGTCTGCAAACTGATAATGTTTGCCAAAGCTGGTGTTGGCAGCTTTTATCAATAGTTCCCGAAGAACATGTTCCTGTTCTTTTTGATATTCCGTTTTCGTAGTGAAAGCGTGTCCCAGCTCCACCGCTTTTTTGATGAGTGTACCTATGATAGCCATTTTTTTTATGATTTATATTTTCTGGATTATCAATTTGAACGCCAAAATAGAGCAATGGTTTAAATGTTTGATTTTTAGCTTCACATCTTGTCATTAGTGAGGAATGTCTACCTCATATTGTAGAAAACAATATGCAATAAAAGTCAGCCGGCTCTTACTTATTACAATTAGCGTAATAAACCTTTAATCCTTAACAAAACCAGCTCGTTGCCGACTTTTAAATAAGAGATTTGGCGGCGTGGCATAGTTTTATCATACTTCTGTTATTATAAACATTTAATTATTAATATTATAAACATTTAATTATTAATATTATGAAAATTGTAGGAACTGTATTATTAATTTTAGGAATTATTGGAGTTGTTGTTTTTGGAATTCAGGCATTTAATGACTCCGAAAGTTTTAACGTTTTAGGGGCAGAAGTTGCTGTAAGTAAAGCAAATTGGACTCCGTTGATTGTTAGTGCGCTGGTTTTGGTGGCGGGCATTGTATTGCCAATGACCAAGCGTAAAAGTGACTGATAATTCAGCCTTTGGATCATTGGCTTTTACTCACAGGCAATAAAAACGAACCAATATGAAAAAACTTAACAAATTTTTGACGACAGTTCTGATTCTCTTCATTGCTGTCGTTTCTTTTTTTCTGATCGGCAATTATTTATTGTCTGCGTATATTCAGAATAAACTTCAGGAAGCTCCCATTTCATCATTTCTAATAAAAGAGGTGGACGTGTCAGTTAATTTATTTAGACGAGAAGTTACGCTCAGTAATATTGAAGCGGCAGATTCAACCGGAAATGGGAAAATAGCTGCTACCGAACTGTCGGTGAGCGGAATTAGACTATGGCCATGGTTGACCCAAGATGAAATTGCAGCAGGTCGGGTGTTTATTTTAAACCCCGTGGCTCAACTTACGATGTCGAATGATTCGGATCAAGTTTCAGGGAGTCGGTCGGAAATGTCTAAACAGAAGTTTGAGCTGGACGAGTTGGAAATTGTGGGTGGTGAGATCTCTTTTTTGAAAAATAGCGACGAACGGTTAGACACTGTTTTTGCAGGAACATTGGATTTTAATCTTCACAATATTAGTTCAAAATCTTCTGACGGACAGTTTGTATTCAAGCAAAGCTCGTTTGAAAGAGTGCATCTGAAATTAAAAAATGGGCGATACAATTTGCCAAATCAGTTGTACGCACTCGAATGTCAATCGCTAGATTTTAACTCGGATAAGCAGCGGCTGACTATTGACGAGCTGCATTTTTTGAGTAGATATTCGAAGTATGAAATAGGTAAGCAACTCGGCGTTGAAACCGACTGGTTAGATTTGGTTATGGCCGGTTTTACAGTGAGTGAGCTTCAGTTTAGCAAGTTGCTGACTGACGCTGCTCTGATCTTTAATGAAGTTCAGATTAATGAGCTTTCCGTAGATGCATTTAAAGACAAACGACTTCCGTTTCCAAAGAAACCTGATACTAAGTTGCCAATGAGAATGATTCAGGATTTGCCGTTTCTAATACATGGAGATTCGATTTCAATTGAGAACGGATCGATTAAATATGCTGAGCGGGTTAAAAATTCGAAAGATGAAGGAGCTGTTACTTTTGATAGCTTGCGTGTAAAAATATATTGCTTGAGTACGATTGATCGTTTAATTGCCAGGAAAACAGCGATGCACGCGGAGGCTCGGGTTATGAATCAAGGGAGGTTGAAAGCTGGTTTTATATTTTCCAATAAAAAGTATCCAAAAGTGAATCAGGCCAGTGGTTCGTTAAGTTCCATGTCGATCATGGCTTTCAATCCAATTGTAACGCAAAATGCATCTGTGTTTGTAGAGGATGGTCATTTGAAGCAATTAGCCTTCAATTTTACGTATAATAACAATCAATCAAATGGTGATTTGATTTTTGAGTATGACAATCTGAATGTTCATATATTGGATACTGAAGATGAATCCAATAAAGAAATTCAGTCGTTTATTACAAACTCGTTCTTGTTACACAAAAAGAACCTGAGAGAAGAAAAATCGTTTCGTAAAGGGACCATTTCCTTCGAACGAGACAAGAAGAAGTCGATTTTTAATTACTGGTGGAAATCGGTTTTAAGTGGAATTAAAAGTATATCGATTTTATAAGGCATAAGGATGTTGGGTAGGATTATTCACACATTCCCCCAGCGTTTCTACAGCCATATCTTCAGTTTGTTTTCATTATTGATCTACAGGTCAGCGTGTTATTTGTTTTGGCACGAATTTTACTTTATCGTTAACCAATAAGTATTGCGAAACTATTTCTGTTTTTCGAAAGATTGAAAATAAAGAATCAGAATATAAATTAAAATTTACCATTGTGAATAAACTAGAAATTAAAGGAAATTGGAACGTGTTAAAAGGCAAGTTTAAACAGCGCTATGCCGAATTGACAGAAGATGATCTGACTTATGTTGAAGGTAAAGAGGACGAGTTACTTGGGCGTCTTCAGGCAAAAACCGGAAAAACCAAGGATGAATTAATAGAAGAAATTAATAAATTAGAATAGTATGAGATCATTATTATATTTAATCGCTGTCATTTTGGTTATTGGATGGATTTTTGGGTTTTTTATCTACTCCCTCGGTGCGTTGATACACGTATTGCTGGTGTTGGCCCTGATTTCAATATTAATCTCGATAATTCGAGGCCGATGACAGCACACACGTGAAGCAAAACAGAGTGTAAAGCTGGATTGAAATTTCAATCCGGCTTTTTTGTGCTTTATTTTTGGTGACAGCTGTCTGTTTAGTATAATTGCTAAGATTTGCTCATAAGTGTTATTAATAAAAACTGATCCAATTATTCGTGTTTCTTAATTAGGAGGAGATTAATTCCATTCTCTCTGGGAATAATGAAGGATTATTTATTCTTTTCTACAGAAGAAATCTCGAAAGGAGTCGCATACTTAACAGGCTTATTTTCGTGATTAAAGTAACGTGAATATTGATGTGTTAGTTCTACTCCAAAATAAAAAATTATCGAAACAAAATAGATCCACATCAAAATTACAACAAACGAACTGGCGGCCCCGTAAATTGCTCCAAGGTTACTACTTCCAATAATTATTCCTATCAAAAATTTTCCGAGGGCAAACAAAATAGCAGTAAATGTGGCTCCAAACCAACTCGCACTCCAGTGAACGCTAAGGTCGGGTAAAAAGCGGTATATCAGCGCAAATATTGAGGCGATGATGGCTAACGATAGTACGATATTAATTACTTGTGCGAACACAATAAAATCGGTGCTAAAATGAGTTGATAGAAAGTCTTTCAAAAATGCGATGGAAGCATCGATAATGAGTGAAATGAGCAGTACCAGTCCAAGACTTAAAATAACGCCAAAAGAGAACAGCCGGTCGATCGCTAATTTTAGAAGATTTTGCTTTAGGCTTGGTTTTACCTTTATCCGCCAAATAAAGTTGATTGAATTTTGCATGATAGCAAACAAGGTAGTTGCCGAGATAAGGAAAAATCCAATACCAATAATTGCTCCGATTCCACTGTTTTCTGTGATTTGGTAGTTATCGATAGCCGTTTTTAAAACTTGCGTACTTTCCTCACCTATAAGTTTGTCGACTTCGTTAAATAGCTTGGTACTCATGGTTGCATCACCGGTGAAGAAACCAAATACCGAAATAATAATAACCAACATTGGAGCTAACGAAAAAATTGCAAAATAGGCTGTTGTAGCAGCCATATTTACCGGGTTGTTAGCTCCAAAATTCAACAAGCTTCGTTTAAATATTTTGAAGGTGTTTTTACCCTTTTTTTTGAGATTCTTCTTTTCCATATCAAGTGTGTTTTTTCTTTATTCTTTTCCAAATTCGCTTGAGTGATACTTCGTATTTTGATGTGCCGCGATCGCTAATCAGGTATGCAAAAGGTTCGAGCTGGTCGATATTACGCATAATTATTTTCAGGATAGCAAGACACGGAACCGCGATTAACATTCCGGCAATTCCCCAAATCAAATTAGCCGTTAACAAACTGATAATAATTGCTAAGGGGTTGATTTTGATGTTTGAACCAACGATATTGGGAGTGATCAAGTTGTTCTCGAGAAACTGAATGACGGCGAATAGAGCAAATATCTTTATCATAGGCTCCAGAGGCTCCTGCATGGTAAATAGCGCAAATAAAATTGGTATTAGGCCGCCAATAAAAGTTCCAATGTAAGGAATCAGGTTCAATACAGCAGCTATTACTCCGAAAACCATCGCATGAGGAATGCCAATAATCAACAACCCCGTGGAATTTAAAATGGCTAATATCAGAACTACAATCAGTAAACCCCCCATGTATTGAGTGGTTACTGTTGATACTTCACGCAGGATATCCAGTGCTTTTTGTTTGTTTTTGCGCCCTACAAGCCTGAAAATGAAATAGGCTGTTTTGGTACGATAAAACAACAAAAAGAAAATGTAAACAGGAAGTAGTCCGAGTTGAAAAAGAGTAGTCGTTGTTGCCGTAAAAACGCTTCCTGCCATCGATTGCCAGGATGAAAAGAAACTGTCAGTAATTTTTCCCAAATAAAGATCCATGGTACTTGTATCAACTCCCAACTGGAGTTCCATGAAATCTTGAAACATATCAGCCTTGCCATTCACTTGACGTTTTAAATCTGCCAGATTGATATTGGTATTGGATATTTCCAGTGATAGGAACAATGCAGCTCCGCCGAGGATTAATAGTGCAAGAATAATGACAAGTAAAATGGCAATAATTCGGTGTACTCCGCGCCGCTCCATAGCTTCGGTAAGTGGATACAGTAGGTAGGTGAAAAAAACGCTTACTGCAAACGGAATCAAGATATCTTGTGCCAACAAGAGAGTCAATATGAAAATGGAAATGACAAATAAGGTTAAGGATAAAGATGTAAGCGATAGTTTTTTCATATTGCTATAATTATTTGATTTTTTTTATCTCTTTAGAAAGGACGAATTATTTTTCACTAAAAATCCACGAGGATGTCGCATTGTGTGTGTATGCTGTTTTTTTATAGAAAGAATTATGCCAATTATCTTCAACTATAAAATTCAGCTTCTTAGCGCCCTGTAGTATTGCATTTCGGCTTGAGTGGACACTTTAATGGGGAATTGTGTGGAAAATTGTCCCCGAAATTTGAGTGAGGGTGGTTGGTTGTTAGCCGATTGGCTAACTGGTATAATATTCGCAACCTTCAGCTTATCTGTATTGTTAATTAACAGGTGATGTAGTGCGCATAATCTAAAGTCGGATATTTAGTTAAATTTGGTAAAGGAAACGACATCATATGACAAAATCATTTTGGGGACTGTTATTTTTTTTGTGGCTTTTCTTTTTGGGAAATTCTAATCTGTCGGCTCAGGAAAATTATGAGGTCCGAGATATTTCCTTCCATGGAAATAAAACACTGGATGAAGATTTTCTGCTCGAACGAATGGCCTTGAAAGAAGTATCGTACATCGAAAAGCTAATTACCAATGAAGTGCCCTTTTTATATAATCAGCGGTTGGTTGATCTGGATATTGAGCGATTGAAGCGAATTTATCAGAGTGAAGGTTTTTTGCATGCGGAGGCTTCGTTGAGCCCTCTTCAAATTAATGAAAAAAAGAAAACCGTTAAACTGCGCATAGCGATTACGGAAGGAGAACCGATTACCGTCTACAGTGTTGCGATAAAGCCCTCTGATGCCTTAAACGGAATCGATTTGGACTCCCTTCAAGATAAGGCATTCAGGGATATGCTATTAACAAAAGGAACTCGTTTTCGCGATGCTGCACTCATCGAAGATGTTCAGGTCGTTGAAAATGCATTCAGAAATCTGGGCTATGCTTATGTTGAGGTGAACTACGATCTCAATATCAATTTAGATGAGCTGAAAACGCCAATTTTTTACGAGGTAGATCCGGGGCCAATTTGCCAATTCGGTGAAACGTCAATCGAAGGAAATAAGCATGTCTCAACGACTTTTATCCGAAAACAACAAATGTTTTCCGAGGACGAGCTTTACAACAAATCAATGCTCAGCGAAACCCGGGAGAATTTGTACCGTTTGCAGCTTTTTCGGATTGTTTCTGTTTTACCACAAAAAGATAAAAAAACGCTTAAAGACCCAATTCCGATTCAACTTTATGTAGAGGAAGCCCCTCGACTAGAAGCCCGCTTTGGAGTTGGATATGGTACCGAAGATAAGTTTCGTACGTTTTTAGATTTGAATTATCGTGGTTTCTTGGGAGGGGCTCGTCGAATCAATTTGTATTTAAAACATTCGGCTTTAATGCCCTATCATGCGAGTTTAAAATGGATTCAGCCCCAGTTTTTAAGCAAGAAAAGTTCAATATCGCTCAATCCCTTTATCACCCGAAGCTCGGAGCCGGGATATGAAACCCGCACTTATGGTATTAACATTCCCATAAATTATAGGTTTAATAGCTGGCTAAACAGCACCCTGACCTATTACCTGGAAGATGTTGAGCAACGGGTTGAGCAGGGAGATAGCGAACTCCCCGGTGCCGAAGACTCCAAGTTTCCGTATGATAAATCGGGGGTGTTGCTGTCAACGGTTTTCGATAACTCAAACCCACAGTTTTCGCCCGTCGAAGGGTTTAACTTTTCAGTAGGTTTTAAAGTAAACGGGCATTTTTTTGGGAGCAATTTTAGTTATACCCGCCTTTGGGGAGATATCAGGCACTACCAGGAGATTGGCGACTGGGTGCTGGCAACGCGCATTATGGCCGGCGGAATTAGTTCGGCAGACACCAGTGGTTTTATTCCGGTTGAGGATCGGTTTTATTCAGGGGGTAGCAACTCTGTTCGTGGGTGGAGTCGGTCGGATCTTGGACCCAAGCGCGACAGCGGCACACCATTAGGGGGTAAAAGTATTTTGGAAGCCAATCTGGAGTTACGTTATCCGCTGTTTTGGCGGGTGAGTGGTGTGGCTTTTATTGAAGGGGGAAATATCTGGAGCGATTCGTATCGTTACCAACTAAACGATTTGGCTTATGCTGCCGGTGGTGGTTTGCGAATTGATACGCCCATTGGTCCAATCCGGCTGGATCTTGGGGTGCCGGTTTGGAATGAAAAGAAAAGCCCTCAGTTTTTTATTAGTGTAGGACAAGCATTTTAAGCAAACATGAGAAAAGGATTGAAATATAGCTTGCGTATGGTGGGTGGTTTGGTTGGATTTGTATTGCTGATCTTGTTATTGGCTGGCTTGCTGATTCAGACACAGCCTGTGCAGGATCGTATTGCACGTTTTGCTGAGAAGCAAGCCGCTTCTGCCTTAAATGGGGAACTGTCGATCGGACGGTTGGACGGCAACTTTTTTACGAGCCTGAAACTGTCTGATGTGCTCCTTCGTCTGGAGCAGGACACGCTGGCAAGCATCGACGAATTGGAGTTGAGATACAGGCTGTGGCCTTTGCTGAAAAACAAGTTGGTGGTGACTTCGGCAAGCATTGTCCGCCCATTTGTTCACCTGAAGCAACAGGCCGATTCCACCTGGAATTTTGAAAAGCTAGTGCCGGTTTCGGAGCCGGATACCACATCAACTTCAAGTAATTTTAAGATTGATGTCGCACAGTTTCACCTGACAAACGGGAACATCCGTATCAATGCGCTCGATACCATTATTCCGCAGCAAATAAAGAATTTGAATACCGAATTGAGCTTATCGTATTCAACAGAAAAGCAAGTGCTGGAATTATCTGGTCTTTCGCTTGAAACGCTTCAGCCTGATTTTACGTTGCAGCAGTTGGCTTTTCAATTACGGCGAAATCAAGATGCCGTGCAGTTGACAGACTTTCAGTTGAAAACAGCACAAAATCAATTGAAAGGGAAGGCTGAGTTTGATGATCAGCCGGATCGTTCGGGAAGTGCTGACTTGTTGAGTGATTCGCTCAAGGTCAGCGAGTTTGAATTTTTTCTGTCGGGATTTAAATTACCGGCTTCTCCGGTTTTAGAAATTGATGGATCTCTGGATGGTGAGTCTGCTTCGGGAGTGATTAAGCTGACAGATGGTAGACAGCGAATCCGCTTGAACTTGTCGTCGGCCAATTTGGCACGCTTCGTTTTTGAGCCTTCGGCGGTCCCGCTTCAATATCAACTTGATGCAAATTTTGAAAACATTGATTTACGGCATTGGCTGGGCGATCCCGAAATGAATTATCAGATCAATGGTCAGCTGTCGGTCAATGGAGAGGGAACTGATCCGAAGTCGGCCAACGTTCGAATGAAAGGAGATTTTAACGATTTCAAAATTCAAGATCAGACTGTAAAGGAGTTAAGCTTGGACTTAGCTCTGGAATCCGGTTCTCTGGATGGCATTGTGCAGGGACAAGGTGCTTTTGGCTCGTTCGAGTTGAAGCCGTACATCCGCAATTTGCAAACCAATCCGGCCTATAAACTCAAGCTAAATACGAGCCATCTAAATTTGGCTGAACTGACCGGGCAAGACAGTCTTCGTTCGGATATTAACCTGACAGCGCGGGCTGAAGGGCAGGGGTTTGATCCCAAAACCTTGCAGGCAAAGGCTCATCTGTATTTATCGCCCTCATCACTGATGGGTATTCAGGCAGACACTCTGGTAGCCCATGTGCAGTATCAGCACGAAAACGTATTGATCGACTCCATGCTGCTCAATACAAAGAGCTTGCACTTGCAAGCCGATGGGAATTACAGTTTGCGTGGCAATTCCGATATCAATCTCACAGCTTCGCTGGATCATCTTGATGAGTTTAAGGCGTTCATTCCAATTGACGATATTAAAACAAGTGGAAAGCTTCAAGCTCACCTTTGGGGAACGACGGATTCGTTACATCTGGAGTCGACCATCGACTTGGGCATGACAGCTTTGCAGGATATGACCATTCAGCAGCTGTTGGTAAAGGCCGAAGGATTAGTTACACCACAAGATACCATGGTTGATGCCCGACTTAGTGCCTATGAATTTGTGGGGGCAGGACTGGCTCTGGATTCACTGGCCTTTGATGTGCATGCCCGTCCTGATTCAGTATTTGTAGACGGACAAATCGCCAACGCCGACTTGCAAACCCAATTGCAGGCCGGAATCCGATTGGGTGGTCTTCTTCGAGTGAGTCTTTCGCAGTGGTCACTGGATTATAAAAATCAGCATTTCGAATTGCAAGATGCCCCAGCCATTGTTGAAATTGACTCGATGAGCTACCGGATTGACAATTTTAAGTTGGCCGACAACACAAGCGATTCTGCTCAATACATCATGGCTCAGGGAATCATTAACCGCCGTGGGAACGAAGATTTTAAGTTGAACGTTGCACGGGTTAATTTGAACCAGTTTTTGAAAATGCTCGGACAGGATTTGAAAGCTGAAGGCCTGTTCAATTTAAATTTGCAACTGTCGGGTACCTCGGATAACCCTCAGCTGAAAGCTGATTTCGGCTTGCAGCAGGCTACGATGAACGATTACGCGTTTACCGAATTTGGTGGCACTGCAAACTATTCGGGATCAGAAATGGATATAACTGCCCGCCTCGTGCCACAAGACAGTGGAATGATTGAGCTGTCCGGTATCATTCCCTTTCAGTTGATCATGGATAGCCTGGCGGTGAATTTCAATCCCAAAGACTCGATTGACGCCCGACTGGTGGTCGATCGTTTCCCACTGGCAGTGCTGCAAACGGTAGATGTCCCCGATGGAATTTCCGGATATTTGCAAGGGGCTGTAGATGTAAAAGGAACGGTAGAATCTCCTGATCCTTCGGGTAGCATTCGACTGAAAAATGCCTCTCTGCGTGTGCCGGGGTATGGAATTGATTATCGTGAAATTCAAATGAAGCTGAATTTTTTGCGTGACCAAATGAAACTGGATACGCTTCTGATAATAACGGAGGATGGCCGAATGACCGGGGACGGAGAAGTGAAATTTAACTCTGACTTTTATAAGGGCAATGTTAGTGGCTCGAAAATCGCAGTTAATTTTGATCAGTTTAACCCGCTTAGTCACAAGCAACTGAACATGCAAGTATCGGGCGATGCAAACTTGGGCGGCATGAAAGACAGTGTGCAGTTTGGTGGACATCTGACTATTCCGCAAGGGGAGGTTTACTTGCCGGCTCTTTTTAATATGATGGGGCGTATGAGCGCTCCCGAGATGCCAAAGCCCATTTTGCTGCGTGAGCTGGAGACGCTTGAAAACACCACCATCGATACACTGTCCATTTCGATGCTGGATTCTACCCGCCGGGATACAGCCGGGTTTGACTATTTCGATAAGCTCACCGGCGAATTGCAGATTACCATTCCGAAAAACACCTGGATCAAAAATGAGGATATGCATATTGAGATTTCGGGTGACCTGGAATTTATTAAGCACAAAGAGTTTTTCGAGTTGTTTGGAAGCGTTGAAGTGGTGCGCGGGCAGTACGACTTGTTTGGCCGCACCTTTATGATTGAAACAGGAACAATTTCGTTTCAGGGAGGGGAAGAGTTGACTCCCCGCTTGGACATTACAGCCAACTATAATTTTCGGAATGCTCAGCGGATGTTACAAAAGTTAACCGTAAAGATAGCTGGTACACCTGATGATCCGACTGTGAATTTTGCTTTGGATGGGAGCAGCGTGAGCGAGGGAGACGCGCTATCGTACATTTTGTTTGGGAAGAGCATGAATGAACTGAGCATGGATCAGCAGGAGAATGTGAGTGGAGCCGGCGATATTGCTGGTAAGGCAGCGGCTTCTATTCTGTCGTCGCAGTTAACCAGTTTCTTGGGCGACAAACTGGATGTCGATTATATTGAAGTAAAAGGTGGTGGCAATTTCGATAATGCTACGGTAACAGTAGGCAAATACATTACCAACGACCTGTTTGTAAGTTATGAGCAGCGCTTTGGCGAAACCGACGAAAAAGACATAGCCAAATACGAAGTGAAACTGGAATACGAGCTTTTTAAATTCCTGTTCTTTCAACTCAACAACTCGTCGAGGGATAGTGGTTTCGATCTGATTTTTAAGTTTGATGCAGAGTAGCGTGAACATTGCTGCTTTTGTATGGATATTGATCAAGATATCGCAAAAGCATGTCCGCTGTAACCTATGGTTTTCCTGAACTTGTTTCAGGACGAGTCATCTGTTGAACTTGAAAGCAAGAAATAAGGATATGAAACGAACATGAATTTTCATTCTTCAAATTCACGAGCAAGGGGAATTAAAATTCATCGAGAGTTCCATCGAATACAAATGAGATAAACAATTTTAACGAGATGAAATTCATAAATACAGAAATCTGGCTATGATTGAGTTGTACGTTGTTTCGGTGAAAGGAAGTAGAATTGTATTGATCAGATTTTAAAAGTTAACCAACATATTGGTATTTGCTTTGCATTACAAAAATAGGGTGTGACTTCAAGTCACACCCTATTTTTAGATTCACTATTTTGTTTTACTTTTCAGGAATACTCTCCAGTGTTTTAACCAGAAAGTCCCAAAATTTCTTGACTGTTGCAATGTTTACTTTTTCGTCGGGCGAATGCGGAAAGCGAATGGTTGGGCCAAACGAGATCATATCCCAATGAGGATAGATGCCACCAAGTATTCCACATTCCAATCCGGCATGAATGGCTTTTATTTCGGGTATTTTCCCATAGTTCTCGTTATAAACCGCTTGCATGGTTTTAAGTATGGGCGATTCCATATTGGGTTTCCATCCGGGATAGGCGCCGGAAAATTCAACTTTAGCACCTGCTAAGCTAAAAACGGCTTCAATCCGATTGCCCAACTCAACCTTCGACGAATCAACCGAGCTGCGCATCAAACAAGCAATTGAAATCGTTTTATCCGCACGATTCAATTTTACACTGGCCAAATTGCTCGAAGTTTCCGTGAGTCCGCTCATGCTGTCGCTCATTCGGATGACGCCATTGGGGCAAGCCATAATTCCTTTTGTCAAATTCAGCTGAGTTGTTGAGTCAATAACCGATTGTGGAACTTCGGTTTCTTCAAGTCTCAATTTGAGTTCTGGTTCAGTAGCTGCCAATTCGTTTTTAATAAGCTGAAATTCAAGCTCGATTGTTTTTCTTAATTCATCAACTTTTTGTTTTTCAACAGTTAGTACACCAAATGCTTCGCGCGGAATCGCATTTCGAAGACTACCGCCATCTATTTCAGCAAGACACGCTCCATATTTTTTCTGCGCTTCATTTAGCAACCTGAAAAATACCTTGTTGGCATTTCCTCGTTGTAAAATAATATCCATCCCCGAATGACCGCCCTTTAATCCGGTAATATTCAATTTTAAAGCGACAGAATTTGCAGGTACAGCTTCTTCGGTATATGAAAAACGAATATTCGCATCTTCACCACCGGCGCATCCAACGTACAGTTCGCCTTCATCTTCCGAGTCCATGTTGAGCAGGATTTCGCCTTGCAATACGCCTGGTTTTAGGCCTTCAGCTCCATCCATGCCGGTTTCTTCGGTGGCTGTAAATAAGGCCTCAACCGACCCATGCTTTAAATCATCGGATGCAAGCACTGCCATTGCCGCCGCCGCACCAATTCCATTATCTGCACCAAGCGTAGTTCCGCTGGCTGTTACCCAGTCACCATCAACATAAGCTTCAATCGGATCATTCTGAAAGTCGTGTTCTTTATCACTGTTCTTTTGAGGAACCATATCCAGGTGACTTTGTAAAATAACACCCTTTTTGTTTTCCATCCCAGGAGTGGCCGGTTTCCGAATAATAATATTGCCGACTTCATCCTTTATTGTTTCAAGACCCAGCTTTTTTCCAAAGCTATACACTAACTCCTGAATTCTATCTTCATGATTTGAAGGTCGTGGAACTCGTGTCAGCCGATAAAAATTTTCCCATAACAGATTGGGTTCTAATGTCAATATTTTATTACTCATGTTGTATATTTTAGAGTTCTTTTGATTTAATAAAAGTACAATTAATCGTGTAAGCTTGTTCTGAGTTTTATCAGCCGTAAAGCAAAAAGCCCCATACCAAAGCAAGTACAGGGCAATTATTTATTTCTCTAACGAAAATACTAATCTTTCAAAATACTTTTAACAGCTCCTGTTCCCGGGTGAAAGGATATTTTATAACTTCCATCCATCAGGCTCACAGGCAAACTGGCAACTGTTCCGAACTGAGCTACGGTTGCCCGCGAAACGGCCATTAGATTTAGTCCGTTCATCACCCTAATTTCAGCTTTCCCTGGCATCCGATAATAAACACCGCTTCTTCCTTCTGTTGGTGACCCTGCTGTTTTTAACTTATTTTGAGCTGATGCCAAATCATCCAATTTCTTCATATCCACGACGACTGGTTTTCCACTCAGATCGGTTTTGGGTAATACCCCTTTGTTTTCAGAAAAACGGAAGGCAACTTCACCTGAAACTGAATTCTCACCAGGAATAAAGTCAAAGCTGTATTCGAATGTTTTCTTGTACGACTTGCCAACAAAAAGTGCCACATAGTCATCTTCCAGGTTGCCAAGTTCAGTTACCATTAGTTCGTAAGCTTGCCCGTCGGGTAATTGCACCTCGTAAGCGTTGGCCAACGATTTAAAACGGCGTTTGCGCAACTTGGTAATTGTATGTGCGGCCTCCTGAGCCTTTTCTTCAATCGACTTGGTTACAATCGCGTTGTTGGTTGTTGAGTCACCAAGTTCATAAAATGGATGAAGCGATAAATCAGTAAATGGAAAATCAGGCGTTTTAGTATTTCCTAAAAAAGTAGAAACTGAAATGGGTTCACTAACAGTCGACTGCTCTTTATTGATTCCTGCCAAAACTCCTGACTCGGTCAGGCTAACCATTGAAGCAGCATTTCCCATTGCTTTGTAGACTTGGTCCGGATCGGGTTCGCTAAATGTTTCAATCTGAATATCGGTAATCACCCAGCTTTCGAAATCGGAAGTGGGTGCATTCTTTATGCCCAACAAAGCCTCGGCGTACTGGAAATATGGACCGTGAAAGAACTTTTCCTGTTTGGCCTTTACATGAATTCTGATTCCTGTTCTGGGCAAACTATAAACGATTCCTTCATTTGGAGCGACTCCGATTTGCTCATCTTTTCTGTCTTCTTTAGGATTGGCAAAAACAGACGAGGAAATCAAAAACAGGGCTAAAAGCAAATATGTTCTCATGATAATTTTCAAATTTAAAATGAAGTCAAAAATACGTAAAGTCAAGTCAAAAGCGAAGCGCTGGCAGTTAAATTTAGTTTGCCAATGCTTTTCTAAATACAATAACCGAACTGTCAATCAATTTATTTTTTGAGCGTTAAAAAAGCTTTACCAAGGTGTTGAATTAAATCTTCGGCAATCAACGACACTTCGCCAATTTCCTTTGCCGCTAAATCTCCTGCCAAACCATGAATAAATACTCCCAACTGAGCTGTTTCAAGAGGTGTATAATTTTGTGCCAGTAGTCCCAGCAAAATACCGGTCAAGGTATCTCCACTTCCGGCGGTAGCCATTCCCGGGTTACCCGATGTGTTAAAGTACACTTCTCCGCTTGGCGTTGTTATGCAGGTATGAGCACCTTTTAAAACAACGATGACTTTGTGTTTTGCTGAAAAACGTAGCTGAAGCTGCAAACGGGAATAAGAGTCGGTTGTTGCCCCTGCTAAACGCTCAAACTCTTTCGGGTGTGGCGTTAGTATCGAGTTTTCGGGTAAAAGATCCAGCCATTCGGGTTTCATCGACAGGATATTCAAGGCATCAGCATCTAAAACCAACTTATCCGGTTTGGCTTCTAAAAGTTGTTTGAGTCCCCGCTGTGAGTTTGGTTTCAGTCCCAATCCGGGGCCCACTCCAACTGCTGAAAACTGATCCAGCTTAGGGAATTCGGTAAACATCAAGTCCGATGGGTCAATGCAACACATGGCCTCGGGCACGGTTGTCTGCATAATTTGATAGCCGGTATGCGGAATGTGAGCGGTTAAGAGGCCAACGCCAGATCGCAAGCAGGCTTTGGAGGCCAGTACCGCTGCTCCTATTTTTCCATACGAACCGGCAATCAGCAAAGCGTGCCCATAGGTTCCCTTGTGCGAAAATTTATCTCGATTGATTAGCCTGTCGGCAGTTTCTTGTTTTGTCAGATAATGAAATGGACTTTCGGTCTGGCTGATTGCTTCAGGATGCAAGCCAATTGGTAAAACTTCCCACTCACCGAGTATTTTCTCGTGCTCGGGGAAAAAGAAACTGAGTTTTGGAAACTGAAATGTCAAGGTATAATCAGCATGCACAATATTTTTCAAGTCGTTCTCAGAATTGTCTTCGCCAAACAGACCGCTGGGAATGTCAATGGCAACAACGGTTGCTTTGGAGGCATTTATTTTTTGAACGATTTGTAGTGGCAATCCCTCTAATTTTCGACTTAAGCCGGAACCAAACAAACCATCCAAAACAACGGAGTCTGCCGGAATTTCAGGAATCAAATCTTTCTCTTGAATAACTTTCAAGCTCACTTTGTCTTGATCCTCCAATCGAGTCCAGTTTTTAGCAGGCGAACCTGTTAAGTCTTTTCCAAAATTCAACAAATAAACTTCGCATAGGTAATTGTGTTCAGCCATTAAACGCGCTATAGCCAACGCATCTCCTCCATTATTTCCGGGGCCGGCAAAAACAATCAATTTTTTTTCGTTTGAAATGTGATGAATAAGCCAATTTGCAATTTGCAGAGATGCCCGTTCCATGAGGTCGATGTCGGGAATGGGTTCATTTTGAATTGTAAACTGGTCGATAGTTGCTATTTGTTTGGTTGCAAAAAGTTTCATAAAGTGATATTTTCATTCTAAAATACAAAAACATTGCGGAAATAAAGCTTGTTCACTTACAATCGTTCTTATTGAAATTAAATTCTAAATGGTGACATTTCACCATTTATAGGAGCAAAAAGATGTTTATATTTGCTTTCTTCAATATAAACAGTAAAAAGATATGGCTAAAGACAAGAGTACTGCTTTTTTTGGACACCCTGTTGGGTTATCTTCTTTGTTTGCCACCGAAATGTGGGAACGATTCAGTTATTATGGTATGCGCGCATTGTTGGTGTTATTTCTGACAGCCACATTTGCCAATGGTGGGTTTGAAATGGCCGAACTTGATGCATTTACCATTTACGGTATTTTTACCGGATTGGTATATGTTACCCCAATCATTGGAGGGGTTTTGGCCGACAAAGTCTTAGGACAACGCAAAACAATATATATTGGTGGTTTAACCATGGCGATTGGTCAGTTTTTGCTGGCATTTAGCTCAATGTCTATGGAAAGTAGTATGGAGTTTCGCCAAACGATATTTTATTCTGGCCTTGGTATTCTGATTCTTGGAAATGGATTCTTTAAACCCAATATTTCCACCATGGTTGGTGAATTGTATGACAATAATGACCCCCGGAAAGACGGTGGTTTCACCATTTTCTATATGGGAATAAACCTTGGAGCATTTCTAGCTCCTCTGGTTGCCGGTTATTTGGGAGAGCAAATAGCATGGGAATATGGATTCATGTCAGCCGGTGCTGGTATGTTACTGGGTACAATCTGGTTCTTCATCCGCAGCCATACGCTCGGAAATATTGGTATGCCTCCAAAAGTAAAAGCAGAAAGAAACCGACTCGCTGTTAAGGATTGGATGGGTATTTTGATTTTTGTAGTTGCTATGGTTGGCTTTATCTTCGGATTTATTCTTGTATGGAGCTCAATAGCACCCACGCTTCAAACATGGATCATACGAATTGTAGCTGTTTCCGGATTGGTTTATTTGGTAATGAGCATTGTAAAAGGAACCAATGGGAAAACCGAGTGGAGCCGGGTTGTCGTAATTTTAGTGTTGGCTGTATTTAATATTTTCTTCTGGAGTGGATTTGAACAAGCCGGAACAACCTTTAATATTTTTGCTCGCGACAACACGCAACGGATGATCGGAAGTTGGGAAATACCAGCCACCTGGTTTCAAAGTGTTAACGCGATATTCATTGTTTTATTTGCACCGCTTTTTAGCGTACTGTGGTTAAAACTCGACAAGAAAAAATTAAACCCAAACACCCCGATGAAGTTTGCGTGGGGAATGATCATGCTAAGTCTGGGATTCGTTATCATGGCCATTGCATACACAAAATCAACAACAGCTAATGCTGATGGTTCTGTACTTCTAGTAAGCCCAATGTGGTTAGTATTTGTATTTATGCTGCATACTTTTGGTGAGTTATGCTTGTCCCCTATTGGACTTTCAATGGTTACAAAATTATCGCCACCAAAACTTGTTTCTACTATGATGGGGATTTGGATGGGATCGTTTGCTGCAGGAAACTTTGTAGCATCTCAGATGAAGGCGATTTCAATCAAGCTCGAAGCGGCTCTTGGACAAGAGGTGCAAGTATTCTGGCTAATCGCAGCTCAGTCAGCTATCATCGCAGTTATCTTGGTGGCTCTTTCACCATGGCTGAAGAAGATGATGAAAGGTATTAAATAAGTCGAGTCGTAAGACAGATCAAGATAAAAAGAAACCCCGTTCCATTAAGGTTCGGGGTTTTCTTTTTATACCTATATGAGCAAAATCGAAACTCTATTTTAGTGGTGAGGTGGAATTTTGGCTATTTGATCATGTACCCCAATTGAATCGAAATTGAAAATAATTTTTTATTTAAAACAATTATAAATTGCAATAAAAATAGTTTTGTTAAAAAAAAAGAGGTTAAATTAGCAATCATAAAAATAGCCCAAGATATCATCATAGGCTATTCATCCATTTATTTATTAATCGAGAAGTGAGCTGGAACTCTCTTCTCAAAATCGAAGTAAAAGTATGAAAAAATTAGTTGGATTCGTGATGGCATTTGTTATAATTAGCTGTTTTAATGCTTGCCAAAAAGAAGAATTTACATCTGACGATCTGAATCCGGAAAGTCAACAAAATGAAGAGCAAGCAGGAATGGTTTTTGTTGAAGGTCAAATGGAACTTGGAGAGCAATTGGAAAATCCTTACTCTGTTGAAAACATGCGAAAAGCGCTAGAAAATGTGGAGTCACAATTGAAATCGGCGACTAAAGTTGAGCCGACCCATTATTATGTGCGGTTTCGGCCTAAAAGTGAGCAAGAGTTGGGACTGATAACACGGGACACAACCTTGTATGTTTATGATTATCCATTGGATGTTGAAGTAAAGCGGGGAGGGACTCATTACCATGACCCTTCAATTCCGGCTAATGAAATTACCTGGCAATACACCGTTGTACCGATTGACTATGTTTTTCCGGATGTGCAGTATCAAAAACTGGCCGAATTGTTTTTACCAGAGGAAAGAAATGAATTACAAGAGCTTAAAAGTGCGTCGCTTGATCATTTCGACTGGTTGAAATTAGAGACCGAAGCATTACGTATAACAGGCAATCTAAATGAAAGGAATGCAGACAACAACACTTTAAAATCGACTTACTGGCGGCCATCCGGCACAATTCGGGTTTATGATGATGTGATCAGCAGCAGTACCACTACACGAAAAGTATTCGATCATTACGAATACTACGATTGCGAGACTGGCGAGATTATTATACCTGATCCGGGAACTGGACCCGATCCCATTTTAAAACAGGCGCAAATTCCTGAGAATGATTATTGTACCCGTGCGGTATATCGATATGAAACAAGTACGTCAAATAGTCATCTTATTCCTATCGAAGGAGTCGTTGTTCGAGCAAGGCGCTGGTTCACTACCCACGAAGGAATAACCGATGCAAATGGTGATTTTTCGTGCGATGGTACGTTTCAACGGGATGCCAATTATAGCATTAAATGGGAAAAATGGGATTTTGATATTCGGGATGGCTCGTATGGGCAAGCCTATTATAATGGGCCAAAGCAGACAGGAGAATGGAACCTAGACATTATAAATACTCCAAAGTCCAAGTTGTTTGCGCATATTTTCCGGGCAGCGTATACCTATTACTATAAGCATGCGAATTGGGGTATAAAAGCTCCACCAAGGAGGGATGGTTTGTTGAGCTTCCTCGACCAAAGACTTCATATCGGGGGAAAAGACAAAGCAGGCACGTCCCATTATTTTGATTTTAATGAACTTGTCCAATCGGCCACGGTTGTTGTTTATTCAATGAGTGAAAATGGAAGAGCATTAGATAGCCGTGAAATATTTGGTACTTCAATACATGAATTAGCGCATGCATCTCATTGGGCATTGGGATATACCGATATCAATTGGTTATTGAATAAAAGACTAACAGAAAGCTGGGCAACTGGTGTTGAGGCCGTTATTACAAATGATGTTTATAAATCGAAAAACTATAATACAAAGCAGACTAAGACTATCTCGGACATGAGTGATGGCTATACCAGTATTGTTTGGGACATGATCGATAATGTGAATCAGTATGGGAGTGATCCTAACTACCCAGATGATCAAGTTTCAGGTTATACTATTTCCCAGCTTGAAAACGCACTACCTGGAACTCTTGGTTCGTGGTGGACCTGGAGGGATAATATTAAGGACTATTACAATAACCCTACAGAATTGTATTTGGATAAACTTTTTCAAGATTTAAAATGAAAAAATATTTAATTAAAATGAAGAGATATTTAATATTGATGTTAATGGTCGTAGCTATTGTTGGCTGTGAAAAAGAGTATGTATATGAATATGTTATAGAGAATGAAACGGGTTTTGATGTAACTATTGAAGGATATGATAGAATTGATATCCAGGGATTAATGATAGATAATTTTTTGGAGAATGCTGAATTTATAACTGTTTCTCCACACTCAAATTATTCAGTCATCAAGGAAATGGGGTTTCATGCAGAACCCGTAGGAGTTTTTAATACTACTGATATTGATTCTGTGAATATTATCTTCAATGACAAGAAAATAATAAAGCAATTCTGCGATAAAGCAACGTTGAGGAGTTGTGAGATTGAAAGAAATATAATGGGATATGAAACATCATCTTATATTCGAACGAGAATTGGACGGAGTTCAGGTGAAAAAGAGTATCGTTTTACATATACTATTACCGAACAGGATTACAACAACGCCATTCCAATTGAATGAGTTGAAATGAAAGCAAAAAAATGAGTTATGTTATTTATAATAGTTAAAAATAACAGAAGTTCTACTTTTGTTAAATATAAAAATTTAAATTAGCAATTAATAAAAACCCAGAAGACAAAATCAAATACGATGATTAAAAACGTTGCAACTTTATTTTTTTTGCTTTTAACACTTTCCTTTATAAACTCAAATGCACAAGAAAAATGGTCAATTAGAGCAAGTTTCGGAACCGCCAGCGGAGGAGATGCTGTTGATGGTTTCTATTATTCGTTTGACATTGGAATACCTTTAACAAAATCATTGGAATTGTCGCCAACATTCAATTTCTTTTCGACACTTCCCACCGAAAGAATTGCTAACAGCTGGAACGAATTTTCAACCATCGAAACATTAATTTCAGGAGAGAAGACTTATTTTTCTGGTGACATCATGGGGTCGATGAGTTTAGTTCTATTATTTAAACCATTGGCTCTATTTAATAATCCCAAATTGGCACGGCACGAACTGGCATTTGGCACAGGCATGGGGGTAAAAACTTACGCAACGGTTCGCTCGATTTATGAAAAAACAGGAACCGATTATCAGTTAACTGAGGTAGGGGCGAGATCCGCTTGGACTATCGAACCATACTTTGCGAAAGTCTATTACAACTACCATTTCTCAGACAGGTTTTTCGCCGGTCCCGTCGCAAGCATTGATGGTTTTGACGCGGAGGGCGTCGCTCTATTTGGCATTCAATTAGGCGTCAACTTTGACTAAAAGATAAATAGAAATTGTATGATAAAAATTGTAATTATTTCTGGTTATTATTTTACAGCAAAGGTTAGCGAAGAAGACTACAACAACGCAATTCCAATTGAATAAATTTAAAACAAGTCATAAAAAAAGCTCCGATCTCATCATGAGATCGGAGCTTTTTAGATATCGTAATTTGTAATCGACTAGTTGATCTTTACTCCACGTTTGCGTTCTGCTTCGCGCAATAAAATTTTTCGCATGCGGAATGATTTTGGCGTTACTTCCAGGTATTCGTCAGGGCCAATGTATTCCAGCGCTTCTTCCAGGCTAAAACGAATGTGTGGTGCCAACTTGGTTTTATCATCCGAGCCTGAGGCACGCATGTTGGTTAGCTTTTTCGATTGAGTGACATTGATGGTCAAGTCATCGCCTCGCGTATTTTCACCAATCACCATTCCTTCGTAAACCTCATCGCCCGGAGGAATAAAGAAGCGTCCGCGATCTTGTAATTTATTCAGCGCGTAGGCAAAGGTTGTACCGGGTTCTTTGGCGATTAACGAACCATTTTTACGGCCCTCAATTACGCCTTTTAGCGGTTGGTATTCTACAAAACGGTGAGTCATCACCGCTTCGCCGGCAGTTGCTGTTAGCATGTTGGTTCGCAAACCGATGATTCCACGCGATGGAATTAAGAATTCCAGATGAATCCGGTCGCCTTTGCGCTCCATATTTTGCATTTCGCCTTTGCGGGCAGTAACCAATTCCACTACTTTTCCCGAAAACTCATCGCTCACATCCACGTGCATTTCTTCAATTGGTTCGCATTTGATGCCGCCAATTTGTTTGTACAGCACCTGAGGCTGACCAACCTGCAACTCGTAACCTTCACGACGCATGGTTTCAATCAGTACCGATAAGTGTAGCACACCACGTCCGTAGACGGTAAATACATCTGCTGATTCACCTTTTTCAACACGCAGTGCCAGGTTTTTTTCCAGTTCTTTGTACAAGCGATCGTGCAAGTGGCGCGAGGTTACAAATTTACCTTCACGTCCGAAGAACGGAGAATCGTTGTTGGTAAACACCATGCTCATGGTTGGCTCGTCAATAGCAATAGGGTCAATTGGTTCCGGAGACTCCAGGTCGCAAATTGAATCGCCAATGTCAAATCCTTCGATACCCACCAAGGCACAAATATCACCATTGACCACGTGATCAACTTTAATACGACCCAGTCCGGTGAAGGTATGTAATTCTTTAATTTTAGTTCGTTTTACCGATCCATCGCGTTTCGCCAAGGCAACCTGCATGCCTTCCTTCAATTCGCCACGATGAACACGCCCAATGGCAATACGTCCCACGTATGATGAGTAATCCAACGATGTAATCAGCATTTGAGGAGTACCCGGGTTTGGTTCCCGTTCCGGAATATGCTCGATAATGGCATCCAGCAATGGGCCAATATTGTCTGTTTTATTTTTCAGATCATCGGTCATCCAGCCTTCTTTTGCCGAACCGTAAATGGTTGGAAAGTCCAACTGTTCTTCGGTGGCATCCAGACTAAACATGAGGTCGAACACTTGCTCGTGTACTTCTTCAGGACGACAGTTTGGTTTATCTACTTTGTTGATAACAACAATAGGTTTTAGTCCCAACGCCAGTGCTTTTGACAGTACAAAGCGGGTTTGAGGCATGGTGCCTTCGAAGGCATCGGCCAGCAATAGCACGCCATCAGCCATGTTGAGTACTCGTTCTACTTCACCACCAAAGTCGGAGTGACCAGGAGTATCAATAATGTTAATCTTGATATCATGATATTCAACGGCAACGTTTTTGGCCAGGATAGTGATTCCTCTTTCCCTTTCAAGGTCATTGTTGTCAAGAATAAGCTCTTGCTTTTTCTCGTGACTTTTCATCACATTACAATGATAGATCATTGTATCTACCAGGGTTGTCTTGCCGTGGTCAACGTGCGCAATAATCGCGATGTTTCTAATCTTCTGCATATGTTCTTCAAAATTGAGGCGCAAAGATAGTCTTATTTCAATTGCTCCTGCATATTCTTCTAATTTGTTGACAGTAACTTAACAAGCTGTGGTGGAATTAGTTTGCAGAAAAACAATTTCGGCAAGTTATTTTTCAGCCGGGTGGTTCAATAAACGTCTTCTGTTAAGTCTCCAGGGGCTCCGGAATAGCGATTGAATACGATGTTTTTGCAGAATCCCCGTACGGCGAGGGGGCTAAGCTTTTGGGCACTTAGGAATAGCTCCTATTCCATGTTGCTGAAGGCCTATTCCATAGCGCAGCAAAGCAATTCCCTGTTGCTGAAGACCTATTCCAAAGGGCAGCAAAGCAATTCCCTTTGGAATCATCGATATTCTCTATGGAATAATAATCCTGCATTCGGGAATATCTATGATTCCATCAGGCAGCAAGGCTATTCCATAAGGAATAGAGATAATTCCATCGGTCAGCACGATTATTCTTTGTCTTTTGAAGGGGTGGAGTGATTGCTACATTATGCAGCAATACGGTTTTACAACGCAGAGCAAGCGAGAGAGGATGATGGAGCGTTTGCTGAAGTAACTGACTGCTCACTTGATTTTAACCTTTCCAGTATTAATCACATTTAGCACCCCGCGCTGAACCTCGATTTGTAGCGGACTGATTAGCTGAACAGCTTCTCCGTCGATGTGGAATTTATTTTCGGCTGTGATGATGGTGATTGGCGATTGGCAGGGGATATACTGAATTTTTCTGTTGTTCTTCAGCTGTCCGGTAAATAGTTTGAAGGCAAAATAAGGAAACTCGAACCAATAAAGTGGTTTCACTAAAACAAGGTCGAACTGCCCGTCGGTTGGATCTGCCATCGGAGCCATTCTTGCTCCGTAGCCATATTGAGCTGAATTGGCAATGTCGATAATGAAAAAATGGCCGGCAATGGTTTCTTTTTCCAGATGAATGGTTGCCTGCACTGAGTGGTAGCTGAAAAACACCCGGACGGTGCTGATGAAGTAGTTCCAAAATCCGCGACCTTTTAGTTTGGTGAAATCATGGGCTACCGCGGCATCATACCCAATGCCCGTAATGTGAACGCTGATCAATCCATTAACCCGGTTGACATCTGTTTGACGAGTTTGGCCACTCTCAATAGCTTGTATCAATTGTTTCAGGTTTTTTTTGTAGCCAAACTCACGGGCAAAGCCGTTACCCGATCCGGCAGGATACACAGCCAGCTTTTTGTTGGTGTCGACTAATGCGGAGGCCACTTCGTTAACGGTTCCATCTCCGCCAACGGCAACAAACACATCGTAATTGTTGAGCTCTTCGCGGACAATTTCAAGACTATGCCTGGGGTATTCGCTTAACCGGAAAGCAACTTTGTCCTTATACAACTCCAATTGACGGATTAGGCGTTTGGTTTTTCCTTTACCCGCACGTGGGTTAATGATGAATAGAATTCGACTGGACGTAACCATACTTTTTGAGAAGTAAGAAAGCCCTGTATTACACAGGGCTTAATGGATATTATTGGTGTCGTTTCTTCAACTCGCGGGCTAAATCCTCAATGCGGTATCCTTTGTGCGTCAGCAGTACGATGAGGTGGTACAATAGATCGGCTCCTTCGTACAGGAAATTTTCATCGTCGTTAGCCATCGCTCCAATGATGGTTTCCACGGCTTCTTCACCCACTTTTTGGGTGATGGTTCTGGTGCCTTTTGTAAACAACGATGTGGTGTACGATCCCTCTGGCATTTCTTCTTTACGTTTGTCGATAAAATCCTGTAAGTGCTTGATAAATGCCAGGTCATCCTGCTCATTGATTTCATTCCAGCACGTATCGCTGCCGGTATGGCAAACCGGACCAACCGGATTTACTTTGATCAGCAGGCTGTCGTTATCGCAATCCGAGGCGATAGAAACCACATTTAAAAAGTTGCCACTTTCTTCGCCTTTTGTCCACAGGCGGTTTTTTGTCCGGCTGAAGAAAGTTACTTTGCCGGTTTCTTCGGTTTTGGCTAAGGCTTCTTCATTCATAAAACCAAGCATCAGTACTTTGGCGGTTTTATCATCTTGAATGACGGCCGGGATGAGACCGTTTTGTTTTGAAAAATCTAGTTTTTTGTCCATGTTGTTTTTTGTGTTTTAATCGACGTAAGTCTCTCGTAATATTGATTTCAGTTTCCTGATCTCAGACTTGGTCAGGGAGCCTAGTACTTTTATGATTCTTTGCCTATCAATCGTTCGGATTTGGTCAAGCACTACCCAGCCTTTTTTATCGTCGTGCCTGACAGCTATTCGTGTTGGATATTTTTTTGAACTGGTTGTCATCGGGGCAATCACAACGTTTCTCAAATATTTATTCATTTCATCGGGCGAAATAACCACACAAGGTCTGGTCTTTTTTATTTCACTGCCAATGGTGGGATCCAGATTGACCAATAGAATTTGGTATTGATTTATTTCCATTCCTCCAAATTTTCATCTTTGAAGACATCATCGATCAACAACTGGTCATCACCGTTCTCGGCCATTTCCTTGAATGCTTTTTCCCATCCTTTTCTGGATTTAGACATCGGCTTGATAATGATTTGATCTTCTTCCAGAATCAAATTGACCGAATCTTTGATGCTGTACTTGTCAATCATGGTTTTACTAAGACGGATGCCTTTTGAGTTCCCTATTTTTATAACCGAAACTTCCATTATTTTAGTTTTTGTAATTACAAAGTTATAACTTTTTACAAAAGTTAGGACTAGCGTATCGGAATGTTTTTACTCTTCAAATAACTTTTTAAATCAGGAATACCAATTTCTTTATAGTGAAAAATGCTGGCAGCCAGTCCGGCATCGGCTTTCCCTTGGGTGAACACATCTACAAAGTGATCCATGTTTCCGGCACCACCGGATGCGATGATCGGGATTTTCAGCATGTCGGCCATTTTGGCCAGTTCTTCGTTGGCAAAACCACCTTTGGTTCCATCGTGGTCCATAGAGGTGAACAGGATTTCGCCGGCACCACGGTCTTCTGCTTCTTTTGCCCAGCTGAATAATTCTTTGTCAGTGGGAATGCGTCCTCCATTAACCGTTACTGTCCAATGCCCATCGTAGTTTTTGGCATCGATGGCAACCACCACGAACTGCGTTCCGAAATTGAGTGCCAGATCATTAATTAGTTGCGGATTTCGAACGGCTGATGAATTGATGCTTACTTTGTCGGCTCCGGCACTCAAAAGTGCTTCAGCGTCTTTTATTTCGCTAATTCCGCCACCAACCGTGAATGGAATGTTTAATTCGCGGGCAATGCGCTTAACCAACTCCACAAAGGTTTTACGTCCTTCGTGCGTTGCCGTAATGTCGAGGAAAACCAGTTCGTCAGCTCCTTGCTCGGCATACATTGCTCCCAGTTCAACCGGGTCGCCTACGGCTTGTATATTGACAAAGTTTATGCCTTTTACGGTCTGACCGTCTTTAATATCCAGGCATGGTATAATTCGTTTTGCAAGCATGTTTTTATCGTTCAAAGTTCATGAGTACATGAGTTCATAAGTGTAATGTTTCGTAGTGATGTACTTATGCACTTATGAACTCGCTTATTTCTTTTAAGCTGATTCTATTTTCGTAAATGGCTTTTCCGGTAATTACGCCGGGAACATTCATTTCGTTCAGTTCGTGAATGTCTTTCATGGTGGCGATACCACCACTGGCGATCAGTTCCAGTCCTTCGAATTGACCCATAATTTCTTTGTACAAATCGATGCTGGGCCCGGTGAGCATGCCATCGCGGGCAATATCTGTGGAAATCACTTTCTGAATTCCTTGGCTGGTGTAGCTTTCTATAAATTCGAGAATCGATAATTCTGAAACTTCCTGCCAGCCGCTTACGGCAATCATTTTATCTTTCGCATCGGCACCTAAAATTATTTTTTCAGCACCGTAGGTTTCAATCCAGTTGAGGAACGTTTCGCGATCTTTTACGGCAATACTTCCGCCGGTAACCATTTGTGCACCGCTTTCAAAGGCAATTTTAAGATCCTCATCGCTTTTTAGTCCACCACCAAAATCGACAATCAGATTCGTTTTTGCAGCAATGGTTTCCAAAACTTTATAGTTGACAATGTGCTTGGCTTTTGCGCCATCCAGATCCACCAAGTGTAAACGAGTGATTCCGGCATCTTCAAACATTTTGGCTACTTCCAACGGCTTTTCGTTGTACACCGTTTTTTGGTTGTAATCACCTTGCGAAAGACGCACGCATTTGGCATCGATGAGGTCGATGGCGGGGATGATGGTTATTTTGTTGTCAGAGTTCATGTTAATAGTTCATAGGTTCATAAGTACGAAGTTCATAAGTAAAAAATGGTACATAGCAGATGTACTTATGAACTCATGCACTTTGTACTAAATCTTTAAAAAGTTTTCTAATATTTTAGCTCCAATCGGACCACTTTTCTCTGGGTGAAATTGAGTCGCGTAAAAGTTGTCTTTGTGTAAGGCGGCGCTGAACGGGTTGATGTAATTTCCTTCAGCGGCAGTGTGTTCGCCAACTGTGGCGTAAAACGAATGCACAAAGTAGACAAATTGATTGTCCAACGATTCATCAAACAAATCGCTGTTCAATTTTGAAATGGTGTTCCATCCCATGTGAGGCACTTTCGTTACGAACTCCATACCGGGTTCAGGGATGAAGCGTTTTACTTTCTCCTCGAAAATGCCCAAACAGGGCGTGTCTCCTTCTTCGGAGTGGCTGCACATCAATTGCAGTCCGAGGCAAATGCCTAAAACCGGTTGCTTCAGCGACGGAATTAATTGATCCAATCCTGCTTTCTTCAGATAAGCCATCGTTGTGCTGGCTTCACCAACACCCGGAAAAATGACTTTGTCGGCGGCCTTAATTTTTTCGTGATTGCCCGTGATTTCAGCCTCAATGCCTAATCGTGAAAGAGCATTACTGACTGATTCAATATTTCCGGCGTTGTATTTGATAATGACGATGTTCATAAATAGATGAGTTCATGAGTGCGAAGTACAAAAGTACTTCTATTTATTTTTCTATTTTTCTTTCTAAACCTCTTATTAATGCTTCAATTTCTTTGGATTGATTGAATAGTAACTCAAAATCATCAGAATTTAAATATTCAATATTTTTAGAGATTTCTAGTTGTGTTTGGCATTCGTAAAGTGATCCAATTGAAATTCGAATAAAACGGATAAATTCCTTGTTCCCTTTTCTTCCAAATCCTTCGGCAAAATTACTTGGTACTGAGACAGCAGACCTTCTAATTTGTGAAGTTAGCCCAAATTGTTCTTCTTTCGGAAAAGTATGAGTGAGTTTGTACACATTAGTAACAAAAGCCATCGCTTTCTGCCACGCAATAAATTCTCGATATGTTTTCATATTCCAATTTCGAGTTTAACTTATGAACTGATGTACTATGTACTGATGAACTATTTCAACAATTTGTCAATGACCTCTTTCATTTCATCAAACTCTTCCTGCTTAAATAGACGGGTCATATAAACAATTTCACCTGTTTTGTTGATGATTACATTTCGGGTTACACCGGCACCTTTTTCAGCATACTTGTAAAATATTTTGCCGTTTGGATCGAGTAGGAGCGGGTAGGTAACCGGTATATCTTGGGCAAATTTTTGCACCTTCTCTTTTGGTTCATCCAGATCAATTCCAAACAAGGCAAAGTTTGAGTTGTCTTTGTGTTGCTGCCAAATTTCCTTTTCGATGTGCGGCATTTCCCTGCGGCAAACGCCACACCAGCTGGCTGTAAACTGGAGCATGACTACTTTCCCTTTGAAATCAGAAAATCGGATGGTTGCTCCATCGGCAGACACAGCAGTGAATTCAGGCGCTTGTTCTCCGATTTCTACGACGTATCCATAGTCGGGCGGAATTTCTTTTTCAACAGTTTCAGCCCGAGTAAAAGTTGTAATGAGTAGCATAATAAGCGCTATTGATTTCATTTTTCATTAATTAAATACAACCGTACGGTTGTTGTAAACCAGTACTTTTCGTTGCAGGTGATTAAACACAGCGTTCGATAAAACAATTTTTTCCAAGTCACGCCCTTTCCGAATCAGACTTTTAATAGTATCAACATGGCTGCATTGCGTGACACCTTGCTCAATGATGGGACCTGCATCTAAGTCGTGAGTTACATAATGACTGGTAGCACCAATCAGTTTTACCCCACGGGCATGTGCTGCGTGGTAGGGCTTTGCACCTGCAAATGCCGGTAGAAATGAATGGTGGATATTGATGATTTTATTGGGGTAGTGCGAAACAAAATCTTTCGACAGGATTTGCATATAGCGTGCCAACACAATAAAATCAATTTTGTGCTTTTTCAATAATTCAACTTCTTTTGCTTCCTGTTCGGCTTTGTTTTCAGAGGTCACGGGAACGTATTCGAATTCAATTCCAAAACGCTCTGCAACAGGACGCATGGTTTCGTGGTTGCTGATGATAACCGGAATTTCAACATCCCATTCGCCAGCAGTATATCGTCCCAAAATATCAAATAAGCAATGCGACATTTTAGAAACGAAAATAGCCATTCGGGGAACATCTTCTGAAAAATAGACCTTCCAGGTCATTTCCAATTTTGAACCAATTAGTGTATCAAAGTATTCACCAATTTTTTCTGAAGGGATGGCAAAATCATCCAGTTCCCATTCAACCCGCATGTAAAAAATCTTTTCAATTCGGTCGACATGCTGATCGAGGTTGATGATATTCCCATTATTCTTATTCAAGAATTCAGTCACTGTTGCTAAAATACCCTGCTTGTCAGGGCAGTGTATTAAAAGAACTGCTGTATTCTTTTTTTCACGTAAGGGTTTGATGCTTTTCATATCTATTTTTTTAAACCACAGAGCTTACAGAGATTTACTCAGAGAACTCAGAGTTAACTTTTATATTTATTAATTACTCTTTTTAATCCTTTCACCAATTGAACTACGTTGAAATTAATTAATAACCCCAACTTGCAATCTGCTAATTTGAGATAGGTAAGAACTTGCGCCAAGTGAATTTCATTTAGTGCATCAACTGATTTTATTTCTATTACAATTCTATTTTCAACTAAAAGATCCACCCGGTATCCACATTCCATTTTAACTTCTTCATAAATTAGAGGTAATGGCTTTTCTTTTTCAACTTTCAGTCCAGCTTTTCTGAGTTCGAAAAAAAGACATTCTTGATAGGCGGACTCCAATAATCCCGGGCCAAGTGCGCGGTGAACCTTTATTGCTGCTCCAATTATCTTTTCTGTTATTTCATTGTCATTAAAATACATTCTCTGTTTACTCTGAGTAATTCTTAGGTATCTCTGTGGTAAAATAAATTATAATGCTCCTTTGGTTGAAGGGAGTTCAAAGTTAAACACATCTTTTTTGATAGCCATTTTTATTGCACGGGCCAGTGCTTTGAAAATACCTTCAATCTTGTGGTGTTCATTATCACCTTCGGCTTTAATATTTAAGTTTGAAAGCGAAGTGTCGGAGAATGATTTGAAAAAGTGAAAGAACATTTCCGTTGGCATGTCGCCTACATTTTCGCGTTTGAATTCGGCATCCCACATGATCCAGGGGCGACCGCCAAAGTCGATAGCTACCTGCGCCAGACAATCGTCCATCGGCAGGCAATAACCGTAGCGTTCAACGCCTCGTTTGTCTCCCAGCGCTAGTTTAAAAGCTTCTCCCAGTGCCAAGCCGGTATCTTCAATGGTGTGGTGCTCGTCAACTTGTAAGTCCCCACTAACCTGAATTGTTAGGTCAACCCCGGCGTGGCGGGCAATTTGATCCAACATGTGGTCAAAAAATCCCAATCCGGTGCTGATGTTTCCTTTGCCTGTTCCATCCAGATTTAATTCAATATTGATTTGTGTCTCTTTGGTATTGCGCTGTACTTGTGCGGTTCTTTCGGGTGCCGCAACCCGGGCATAAATTTCATCCCAGTCGGATGTTACTAATGCACAATGTTTTTCCAAACCTTTATCCTGCATTTCTTCAACCAAAGAACCGTCATTAATCAGAATCCCTTTTGCTCCCAGGTTTTTAGCCAGTTCAATATCAGTCAACCGATCGCCAATAACAAAGCTATTCGCTAAATCATAGCTGCCGTCCATATATTTCCCCATCATCCCGGTACCCGGTTTGCGTGTTGGTGCATTGTCTTTTGGGAAGTGTCGATCGATCAGGATGTCATCAAAAATTACTCCTTCGTTTTCAAAAGATTTGACTACTTTATTGTGTGCCGGCCAAAACGTATCTTCGGGAAACGAGTCTGTTCCTAATCCATCTTGATTGGTGACCATGACTAAATCATAATCCAGATTTTTTGCAATGAAGTGCATGTTTCGAAATACCTTTGGAAGATATTCAAGTTTTTCCAGCGAATCGATTTGTTCATCTGCAGGCTCTGTAATCAGAGTTCCATCACGGTCAATAAATAATGCCTTTTTCATAAGTGTAGAAATTTTGAATAATGAATAAACAATACTCAATATCCAAGTGATTAAATTTTCAATTTCATTTTAGCAGTTTTTACACTTTTTGCGAAAATTGCTATTAGTTCTTCATTTTCTTTCATGATAGGAAGAGATAAACTCTCTATGATAAAAGATTTTTTGATGAGTATTTTTAACGAAATTCTTGTTTCGCGCAGTTCTTTTAATACAAGCTGAATTTTATGAATGAAATCGCGTTGAGATTCGGCTGACTGCGCTTCGCCATAAATCAAAGCAGGAGCAGTCCCGCTTCTTATTATTTGACCTGCCAAATGATTTGCAAGTCTCGTATTTGGTAGTTGTTCAACAATTTGATCGACTTTCAATGCAAAGTCAATTAACCGTTCTTCCAAGTCATAATTACGCCTTTCAACATTCATTTCCTGGATATTTGTTATTGAATATTCTTCATTGGATATTTTCTTTCTCAAATCAATTCTTTCAATTTCTCTATCAGTATTTCGTTCTCTTCCGGTTTGCCAACGGTAATTCTCAAACTGTCGTCACATAGAACGACTTTTGAGCGATCGCGGACAATGATTCCATTTTCAACAAGGTAATCGTAAATTCCACGGGCATCGTACATCTTTACCAAGACAAAATTAGCATCGGAAGGATAAACTTTTTGCACGAATGCCAGATCTTTTAAAGTATCTTCTAACTTTTTCCTTTCCGTCAACAATACTTCAACCCATTCTTTTTTTTCTTGTTCCTGCAAAAGCAATTCTAATGCTTTTTGCTGAGTTAAGATATTAATGTTGTATGGGTATTTTATTTTATTGAGGATTTTAATGATTTCAGAATTGGCAAAGGCCATACCTAATCGAATTCCGGCCATTCCCCATGCTTTTGAGAACGTCTGCAAAATCACTAAATTTTCGTATTTGTTCAATTCCGGAAGCATGCTTGCATCTGGCGCAAAATCAATGTATGCTTCATCAATGATTACAATGCCTGAAAAACCTTCAATCAGTTTTATTACTTCATTTTTGTCCAGTAAGTTTCCTGTTGGGTTATTGGGAGAACAGATAAAAATAAGTTTGGTGTTATCGTCAACGGCATTTAAAAGTTCTTCGGCTGAAAAGTGATAGCTTCCATCCAATTTTACTTTGCGAACTTCAGTATCGTTGATGTCTGCTGCAACCTGATACATCCCATAAGTTGGATCGATTGTAACGATGTTATCTTGTTTGGGCTCGCAAAATGCTCTAAAAAGTAAGTCGATCGGTTCGTCGCTACCATTTCCCAGGAAGATTTGCGACGGCTCACATCGTTTTATTCCTGCAATTTTTTCTTTGACTTCCCGCTGCAAAGGGTCGGGATAGCGGTTGTATGGTTCGTTAAACGGATTTTCGTTGGCATCTAAAAACATCATAGCTTCGCCAGTGTACTCATTGCGTGCTGATGAATAGGGTTTTAGGTTTTTGATGTTTGTCCGGATGAGTTTTTCTATGTTCATTTTATTTATTTTTGAAGGCAGTGGAAGACGATAGAAAGCTTTGAAAGCAATTGTTTTAAATTCGTCTTTCCAAAGCTTGGATATCATTCCAACGTTTTACTTTCAAATTATTCAGTCTTTTTAAATAAGTTTCTGCCAGATCTTGATCAATCTATTCGTTGATTTATTTTCAATTGTCTTCTATAGCCTTCAATCTCAACGTAACAGCATTCTTGTGAGCATCCAAGTGTTCGGCACCTGCCATTTTTTCAATGACCGGGCCTAAATTTTGGATACCTTCTTTGGTAATTTCCTGGAAAGTTATTTTACGAATAAAACTATCGAGATTGACACCACTAAATGAACGTGCCCACCCGTTTGTTGGTAGGGTGTGGTTTGTCCCCGAAGCGTAGTCTCCTGCACTTTCAGGCGTGTAATTGCCAAGAAATACCGACCCGGCATTGATTATTTTTTCAGCCACTTCCAGGTAGTTGTCCATTGAAATGATTAAGTGCTCTGGTGCATATTCATTAATCATATCGATTATTTCTTCTTTGGTATTCAAAATAATCGCAACACTGTTGTCCAACGCTTTCGTGGCAATTTCCATTCGGCTTAATTCTGCCAATTGGTTGGCTAGTGCAGTTTCCACTTCATTCACCAATTTCTCCGAGTTGGTAATCAAAACCACCTGAGAGTCCGGGCCGTGCTCGGCTTGCGAAAGCAAATCAGAGGCAATAAATGCCGGATTGGCTGAGTCATCAGCCATTACAGCAACTTCCGATGGGCCGGCAGGCATGTCAATAGCTACGTCGGCAATGCTGACCAACTGTTTTGCAGCCATCACATATTGATTTCCCGGGCCAAAAATCTTGGACACTTTAGGAATCGGACCAGCACCATATGCCATTGCTCCGATTGCCTGAACACCTCCGAGTTTAAAAATTTGAGTTACGCCAACCAACTGAGCTGCAAACAAAATAGCTGGGTGAATCTTTCCCTCCTTATTTGGAGGAGTGCATAATACAATTTCCTGACATCCTGCGATTTTTGCAGGAATGGCTAACATCAGCACACTTGAAAATAGGGGAGCAGATCCGCCTGGAATATACAGGCCTACTTTTTCAATGGCGACTGGTTTTTGCCAGCAGACTACCCCCGGAGATGTTTCAATCTTTTTAACTTCTGTCTTTTGGCTGGCATGAAAATCAGCGATGTTCCTTGATGCCGTCTGAATGGCTGCTTTCAGCTCATCATCTAACAACGCAGCAGCCTCTGTAATTTCGGCCTCTGTTACAGCAAAGTCGCTGATGGTCACCCCGTCAAACTGTTTGGTGAACCTTTGAACAGCAGTCATGCCATCTGTTTTTATTTCATCCAGAATAGCCTGCACTCGTCCGGTCAAATCCGCTGCATTAAACAGCGGACGTTCAAGGATTTGAGACCATTTGCTTTTTTCAGGATTCAAGTAACGTTTCATGCTTGTCAAAATTATTGAATTTCAGATTGTTTTTTTATAGATATGGGCGGATTAAAAAATCATTTTTTCAATCGGAACAACTAAAATACCCTGAGCTCCGGCGGCTTTTAGTTTACCGATGATTTCCCAGAAGTCGCTTTCTGCAATAACTGAATGCAATGAACACCATCCTTTTTCAGCAAGAGGAGTGACTGTCGGACTTTTCATCCCGGGCAAGATTGCCGTAATTTCTTCAATTTTATCGTTCGGAGCATTCAGCAAAATGTACTTTTTATCTTTTGCTCGTTCTACCGATTCCATGCGGAAAATCATTTCCTCCAAAATGGCTTGTTTCTCAGCTGATAGCTCTTGTGGAGCAACCAAAACGGCTTCGGAATAAAGAGCTACTTCAACCTCTTTTAAGCGGTTTGAAACCAATGTTGAACCGGAACTAACGATATCGAAAATGGCATCAGCCAGTCCAATCCCAGGGGCAATTTCCACTGAGCCGGAAATAACGTGAATGTCAGCTTTTACGTTATTTTTATCCAGAAAATCTTTCAAAATGACCGGATATGAGGTGGCAATTTTTTTCCCATTGAACCACTCGATGCCGGCATATTCTTCAGTTTTTGGAATAGCCAGGCTTAAACGACATTTGCTGAATCCCAGTCGCTTAACAATTTTAACGTTTTGCTGTTTTTCCAACATTTCATTTTCTCCGACGATACCAATGTCGGCAACTTGGTCAGCAACCGCTTGGGGGATATCATCATCACGTAAAAACAGAACTTCGATTGGGAAGTTTTTAGCAGGAGCCAATAGTTTACGTTTTCCCAGATTGATCTTAATTCCAGCCTCTTGTATGAGCTGCATTGAATCTTCGTTTAATCTTCCTTTTGTCTGAATAGCAATTCTCAATTGTGTCATGATAGTTTAAATCAATAAAAAAGGCCTACCTAATGGTAAGCCTTCTTTGGGTTAATATTTTTTAAAACAAAACAAAAGAATTACGGCCTACCAATAAATAGGTTGTTGTGATGATGACCGTAATGTCCAAGTTTGTTGTACATGTCGTTTTAATTTTGTGCTGCAAGTATAGTGATAAATTAAAAGTGTACCAAACGAAAAATTCACAAATTATAGTTTTTATATGAATACTTATTCATTTATTAAACTATTGGGCGAACAGCAATCGATTGTATTATTTTCCTATTTTTGAAAAGTTGATTAATCCTAATCCAAATTTGTTATGAGAAAAATTCTTTCCTTTTTTATGCTGGTCATGTTTGCAGTCACACTGAATGCACAAAATACAGAGAAGTTTTTTAAGCCGCGATACATTAAAAAAACCATGAATAAGGCTGCTAAATGGCAGTTGAAAAATCCAAAACATGAGTTGTATGACTGGACAAATGGTGCGTTTTACGCCGGTATTTTTGCAGCATATGAAACGACTGGCTCCAAAAGATTATGGAAAGCATTGATTGCGATGGGAGAGTCGAATGAGTGGAAGCCCGGTCCGCGCTTACAACATGCCGATGATCACGCAATCTGTCAAACTTATATTGATATTTATCGGATTGAAAAGGATGAAAAAATGATTGAACCATTCAAGGAAGCGGCTGATCAAATCATGTCAACACCTTATAAAACGGGGGAAATTAGGCCGATAACATGGTGGTGGTGCGATGCACTATTTATGGCTCCTCCCGCATTTGTGAAATTAGGAGTGACACTGGATGAAGATAAATACCTGGAATTTAATGATCGACTATTTAAAGAGACCTATGATTTACTCTTTGACAAGGATGAAAATCTGTATGCGCGAGATATGAAATATAAGACCGATTGGAAGGAGCCAATTAGAGAAAAAAATGGTGAGAAAATATTCTGGTCGCGTGGAAACGGTTGGGTGATGGGCGGACTGGTTCGTGTGCTGGATGAGTTGCCGGCGGATTATAAAAACCGTGCTTTTTACGAAAATCAGCTTCTGAAAATGGCGGAAACGATCAAGTCGCTTCAACAAGACGATGGTTTGTGGCGTGCCAGTTTGCTCGATCCAAAATCCTATCCGGGAGGCGAAGCCAGTGGCTCTGGTTTTTACACTTATGCGTTGGCTTGGGGAGTGAACAATGGCTTGCTCGACAAAGCCGAATATAAACCAGTGATTGAAAAAGCATGGATTGGCTTGAACGGATTAATTCAGCCGGATGGTCATGTTGGTTGGACACAGCCCATTGGCGCTGATCCTCGGGCAAATTTTTCAAATGATAGTTGGGAAGTTTATGGCACAGGAGCTTTCTTATTAGCGGGCAGTGAGGTTATAAAAATGGATTGGTAGGTAATTTCTGAAGATAGATTTAAAATAGTAAAGCCGTTTTCATTCGATGAAAACGGCTTTACTATTTTTAGTGATGCTTTATTAGAAAATATTTTTCATTTTCTCGAAAAAGTTCTTGTCGCCTGCACCAGGTGTGTGTTGGAAGTTCTCTGACTCCTGAAGTTTTTCAAGCATTTTGCGTTCTTCTGGTGAGATCTTTTTCGGTGCCCACGCATGAATCCGTACGAGTAGATCACCTTTGCCATATCCGTTAACATCAGGCAAGCCTTTACCTCGTAAACGAAGAATTTTCTCAGGCTGCGTACCTGCTTCAATTTTGACTTTTACTTTACTTTCAACGGTCGGAATTTCAGATGTTGTTCCCAATGCAAAATCAGGAAGACTAAGGAACAGATTATATATCAGGTTGTTTCCGTCGCGAATCAAGTCTGGATGATTCTCCTCTGTAATAATAACCAGTAGGTCACCATTAACTCCTCCACGGCGGCCGGCATTTCCTTTTCCCGACACGTTCAATTGCATGCCTTCAGCAACTCCTGCAGGAATTTTAATGTTAACAACTTCTTCGTCTCGAACAACACCTTCGCCATTACACGAAGTACATTTGTTCTTGATCATTTGACCTTCGCCATTACAGCTTGGACAGGTAGCAGTCGTTTGCATTTGCCCAAGTAGCGTGTTGGTAACTCGGGTTACATGACCGCTCCCCCGGCAGGTTGAACACGTTGTGTAGTCATTGCCTCCTTGTGCGCCGGTTCCACTACAAGTATCGCAGCTTTTGTATTTTTTTAGTTTGAGCTTTTTCTCAACGCCGTTGGCGATGTCTTTCAGCGAAAGATTGACTTTTACGCGCAAATCTGATCCGCGGTGAACCCGACGACCTCCGCCACGCGATGATCCGCCAAATCCACTAAATCCGCCACCGCCAAAACCATGACCGCCAAACACATCGCCAAACATAGAAAAAATGTCATCCATTGACATGTCGTGCTGGCTAAATCCGCCACCACCTCCGGCTCCACCGACTCCAGCATGGCCATACTGGTCATACCGTTGTTTTTTCTGAGGATTGCTTAAAACTTCGTAAGCTTCAGCGGCTTCTTTGAATTTATCCTCAGCTTCCTTGTTATCCGGATTTTTATCTGGGTGATATTGGATCGCTTTCTTCCGATATGCTTTTTTAATTTCTTCGGGCGAAGCGCTTTTACTAACTTCTAAAATCTCGTAAAAATCTCTTTTTGCCATACTTGCTTTTTGTTTGCCTATTCACCAATCACAACTTTCGAAAAGCGAATGACTTTCTCGTTCATCACGTAACCTTTCTGAATTACATCAACAACTTTCCCTTTAAGTTCTTCCTTTGGAGCCGGAATTTTAGTTACTGCTTCGTGTAAGTCAGTATCAAATTCTTTCTCTTTGGCTTCAATTTCCTGGATGTTGTTTTGCTTTAAAAACTCCTGAAATTTGCTGTAAATCAAAGTTATTCCTTGCTTTAAAGGGTCATCATCTTTCATTTCACTGAAAGCAATAAGTGCTCGTTCAAAGTCGTCGATTACCGGAAGAATATTGACCAATACCGTTTCACCTCCAGTTTTTATCAGCTCCATTTTTTCTTTCATGGTGCGTTTGCGGTAATTGTCAAATTCCGCTTGCAGACGAATGTGTTTGTCCTTTAGGTCGATTAGTTCGTTTCCTAAAGCTTCAATTTTTTCGTCTGTATTATCTTTCTTCGACTTCTTATTTTCTTTTTTACCCTTCGCTTTCTTTGATTTTTTATCTTCTTCAGCAGCTTTATCATTTTCCTGAGCAGTGTTCTCTTTTACCTCAGTTTCTTCAACTTGCTCTTTTTCTTTATTAGTTTTTTCTTCTGCCATTGTTGTTTGTTATTTAATTTACCGGATTGACAGTTTACAAAAATGTTGCCATTACGTGATATGGGACATTTTGACACCTCATTCTTGTAAATTGCTGACAAAATTATAAAAAGAAAGGCAGCACGCATGTGCCACCTTTTAATTTATATGATTTTATAATCTTATTTTAATAATTGGGTTAGGGTATTTTCTAATACGGGGCCACGTGAGTTTTTAGCAACAATAATACCTTCGCCATTGATTAGAAAGTTGGCGGGAATACCTCGAACTCCGTACACGGCAGCATATTTAGAATACCATCCTTTTAAGTCTGAAACATGATAGTCCCAGGTTAATTTATCAGCTTCAATTGCTTTTACCCATGGTTCTTTCGCTTTATCTAACGAGACGCTATAAACGGTAAAGCCATTTCCATTTTTAAATTTTCGGTCTTTAAACTCCTGATAAGCTGAGACTACGGTTGGGTTTTCGCGACGACAGGGACCACACCACGACGCCCAAAAGTCGATCAGCACCATTTTTCCGTCCAATGATGAAAGTTTTAATTCTTTGCCGTCAACTGATTTTTCAACAATCTCAGGTGCTTTGTTTCCAATTCCCAAGCCAATTTTCGCTTCATCTTGTGCAATTGACTGAGTTACAAAAGCAAATAATAAAACGAAGGCTGCTAAAATATTTTGTTTCATTTTTGTGGATATGTTTAAATGTCAACTAAATCAAGCTCAATAATAGTAAAAATGAAGATGTGTAGTTGTGTTGAAAACTACTTTTTTGAAAATATTAACAAATATTATTCTGAATGAAATTAGTTTGAGCGTTTAATATTGGCACCAATTGCGCTGAGTCGTTCATCAATTGCTTCGTACCCACGGTCAATTTGTTCGATGTTGAAAATCTCACTTTTACCTTGAGCCGATAAAGCCGCTATCAGCAATGCTACCCCGGCACGAATATCGGGCGATGACATCATTGTTCCGCGAAGCATGTGTTTTTTATTGAGCCCGATTACTGTTGCCCGATGCGGATCACATAGTATAATCTGTGCTCCCATATCAATCAGTTTATCGACGAAGAACAGCCGGCTTTCAAACATTTTTTGATGAATTAGCACGCTTCCGTTGGCTTGAGTGGCAACAACTAAAAAGATACTTAATAAATCAGGAGTCAAGCCGGGCCAGGGAGCATCGGAGATATTCATGATCGAACCGTCGATGAAGGTCTCAATTTCATATTCGTCCTGAGCCGGAATGTAAATGTTATCTCCTTTTATTTGAAGTTTGATCCCAAGTCGTTTAAATGCATCGGGAATTATTCCAAGGTGGTCAACTCCTGCGTTGGGAATGGTGATTTCGGAACCGGTCATCGCTGCTAAGCCAATAAAACTACCCACTTCAATCATGTCGGGTAGTATTGTATGATTGCAGCCTTTAAGCTCTGTCACTCCTTCAATACGGAGAAGATTTGAGCCAATGCCATCAATCTTTGCTCCCATTGAAACCAGCATTCTTGTAAGTTGCTGCAAGTAGGGTTCGCAGGCGGCATTGTAAATTGTGCTGGTGCCTTCTGCCATCACGGCAGCCATTAAAATATTGGCAGTACCGGTAACCGAAGCTTCGTCAAGCAGCATGTACTGACCTTTAAGCTTTTCGGTTGAAACCTGGAAGAAGTGATTGTCGGGATCGTAAGTGAATTTGGCTCCCAGTTTTTGAAGTCCGACAAAATGAGTGTCTAATCGACGACGGCCAATTTTATCGCCTCCGGGTTGCGGAATTAAGGCTTCTCCAAAACGAGCCAGCAGTGGGCCTACAATCATGATCGATCCACGCAAGCTGGCTGCTTGTTTTGCAAATTGTTCCGATCGAAGGTGTTGCATGTCCACCTGATCGGCCTGAAATTGATATTCTCCTTTCTTTAGACGCTGGATTTTAACTCCCAATTCGCCTAGGATTTCGATCAATTTCAAAACATCCCGGATTTCAGGAATATTGGTAATGGTGATTTTATCGCTCGTTAGAAGTGTAGCACAAATTACCTGAAGCGCTTCGTTTTTGGCTCCCTGTGGCTTTAGTTCGCCAGACAATTTATTTCCACCTTCAATTTGAAATGTTGCCATCTCTAATAAACGTATTATGACTTTCTAACGTGTTTTTTAGGGCCTCTGTTTTGATTGGAGTTTTGCTTTTTTCGTGGAGCGTTTCGTTGTAGAATGTCCCGGGTTTCTGCCAAATCTAAATCATCACGTTTGATTCGTCCTTTTGATAGGATTTCCAAATCTTTGTATATTTTATCGTCATCAACGGCATCTTTATTCCATGTCAGGTAGCTCTTTTTCATGTGGTTTGCCAGCATGGTGATCAGAATTTCCTTTTCCTCTCCATCTTCAAACTCAACGGCCTTTTCAACCATTAGCTCCAACGTTTTACCGTAATAGCGAAATCGAATGTTATTGCTGGCGTATTCAACTTTCTTAGGAGGTTCCTGAAATGTTTCAGGTTTCGGTGGATCATACGGATAATCGATGTCCAATTTAAAATCAGCCATAATGGCCAAGTGATCCCATAGTTTGTGCTTGAAATCGTTAATATCACGAAGGTATGGATACAGATTACCCATAATATCGATAATGGTTTGAGCCGCCAGGTTGCGTTCTGCTCTGTCTTCAATGGTCATCACATGATCAACCATATTTTGAATATTACGCCCATATTCTGGAAGGGGTAATTTTTTACGATTTGAATTATAATCCATTTAAAAAAATCTAATAAACTTTTGTGTCAAACAAGGTTGTTCAGATTCGGTAATTTAGTTGATAATCTGAAGTGAAGGAGATTCCCTAATAGATGCAAAGCTAAATGAAATTATTTTGCTTACAAATTAATTTGCGAAAATCTTGACTTTCAGGTTTGTTTGAAACCGTTATTTTCGGTTTGCAATTATACAATCTTTAGTTTGGCAAATTTGAGTAATAATTGCTTTTGCCCCGCATTTTGAAAAAAGACATTGGCCTTTAGGTTTGGAAAACTTCCTTCAATCTGTAGTACTTTTCCTTTTCCAAAACGTTGATGTTCAACCATCATCCCGGTTTGAATGTCGCGCGGATCATCCCCGTCAAAGTTCTGTGCTTTCTTTTTTGCTTGCCGAAGTTGCACCAACTTTTGGTTCAAGCCGGGCTGATCGCTCGTTGAGGGGCGTCGACCTGCGATCGACGGCTTGCTAAATGATTGCTTTTGCACTGCTTTATCGGGTGATGGCAGTTCGTCAAAATCGAAGTCGCTTTCATCCGGAATGTCCAGAAATATTTCATCAACCTCGGAAATAAAACGACTGGGATTGCAATAGTCCAGTTTTCCCCAGCGATATCGTTGTTTGGCAAAACTGATGTAAGCGTTTTCTTCGGCTCTTGTTAAGGCGACATAAAACAAACGTCGTTCTTCCTCGAAAGCTTCGGCTGTTACATTTCCAAACTGGCTTGATGGGAATAAGTTCTCTTCAACCCCAACAATAAATACATTTTTAAACTCCAATCCTTTTGCGGAATGAACGGTCATCATTGTTACTTTATCCCGGTCTTCTTCTTTTTCCGAGTCCTGATCGGTGAGCAGAGCCACATCTTCCATGTAGTTTGCCAATTGGTTGGGCTGGCCCTCCTCCCGGGCATTAATCGAGAATTCCTGAATACCATTTAATAATTCCTGAATGTTTTCAAACCGACTTAGCCCTTCAGGAGTTTGATCTTTGTATAGATCTTTCAATATGCTGGTTTGTGTCGCAATTTCGCTAGCCATTTCGTAAGCATCGCTAATTTCAGCTTTTTCCTGAAACTGCTTGATGATGCCTGCAAACTGTTGCACCTTGCTTAAGGTTCCTTTGTTTAGTCCGGCGTGGTTTGTAGTGCCGCTTTGCACGATGATCTCAAAGACACTGCATCCAACAGCAATAGCTGCCTGCTCTAATTTGGAAAGCGTTGTAGCACCAATTCCGCGTGCCGGATAGTTTATAATACGCTTGAGTGCCTCATTATCTTTCGTGTTGATAACCAGCCGAAAATAAGAAAGTAAATCTTTAATTTCCTTGCGCTGGTAAAACGACAGGCCTCCATAAATTTTATAGGGTATGTTTCGCTTGCGCAGTGCTTCCTCAAAAATACGTGACTGGGCATTGGTACGATACAAAATGGCATAGTCCTCGTATCGAAAGTGTTCGCGCATCCGGGTTTCGCTGATTTCGTTTGCCACCAGATAACCTTCTTCGTTGTCGGTTAGAGCCGAGAACACTTTGATTAAGTTTCCCTCAGCATTCTCCGAAAATACCTTTTTCGGAAGTTGTCGTTTATTCTTTTGAATGATGCTATTCGCCGCATTAACAATGGTTTGTGTTGACCGGTAGTTTTGCTCCAGTTTGTAAACTTGGTGCTCGGGGTAGTCCTTCTGAAAATTTAAAATATTTTCGATTCTTGCACCCCGAAACGAATAGATGCTTTGAGCATCATCGCCAACAACACAAAGATTTTTGTGGGCGGCTGCCAGGTTTTTCACAATCAGGTATTGGGCAAAATTTGTATCCTGATACTCATCTACCAAAACATAGTCGAATCGTTCCTGGTATTTAGCCAAAATGTCCTTTTTGTCTCGAAATAAAATATTGGTTTTCAGTAGTAAATCGTCAAAATCCATAGCACCGGCTAAGAAGCAACGACGGGCATATTCTTTGTATATCTCAGCAATTCGCGGCATGCGAATACTCATGTCGTATTCTCTTACCTGACCATTTGTAGCGTATGCCGCTGGAGTAATCAAGCTGTTTTTAGCAGCTGATATCCGGCTTGAGACGACGTTGGGCTTGTAGGTTTTATCATCCAGCTTAAAATCCTTAATGACCGTTTTCAGCAAACTTTTTGAATCGGCGGCATCGTAAATCGTGAAATTAGAAGGGTAACCAAGCGCTTCCGATTCCATTCGCAATATGCGAGCGAATATGGAGTGAAAAGTTCCCATCCAAAGATGTTTGGCCGTGTTGTAACCCACCACTTTGGCAATTCTTTCTTTCATTTCCTTAGCTGCTTTGTTGGTGAAAGTAAGGGACAGGATACTTCCGGGGCGTGCTCCCTGTTTTAGCAGATGGGCAATGCGGTAGGTGAGTACACGCGTTTTCCCGGATCCTGCACCCGCAATGATCAAAGATGGGCCATCCGTGTTTTCAACTGCACTTCGCTGAGCTTCATTTAATTCGTTGAGGTAATCCACAATTTGAGTTTTTTCAAAAGTCAGCTTCAAAAGTATAACCTATTTTTTTATTTTGCAGCATTGGCATGGGTGAGTTTTCAACAAAGCTCTCAGAGCTTAAAAATGAAATGTCATTCATAAGATAAATCAATTTTTAACGTTAATATTGTACTGTCATATTAATTAAGACGATTTTTGAAAGATGAAGTTGATACAAAACACCCAATTTTTACTTTTATTGCTTGCGTTGTTTCTTCCAATTTTTACAGAAGCGCAGATTTCTTCTGATGCTGATGCTTCCGTTTCAACTGAATATAGTTCAGGCGCTCAGGATCAGATTTATGTATTTTGTGTTGCTCCTGATGAAAATGCAGGGGAGCTAACTGCAACTTCTTCGAGTGGTGCGGCCTCGTTTGAGTGGTTGAAATATAATTCGGGTACCGGAAGTTTTGATGGTTTTCAAACGGATAATTCAGGAAGTTCAACTTCTACAATTGTGAATCTGGCTGATGGAGGCTATCGGGTGAATATTACCTCAGGAGCTGTTACTGAAACTTACACTGCCTGGGTGATGAACAGCTGGTATGCAGCAACAGCTGAAATTACCGAATCAACTTGTGATTATTTTCAGTTGACAGCTTCGATTGATGAAGAAGCGGAATTGAATTATTATGACTTATCGAACGGAGCAGAAAAGCCCGTTGTTAAAGATGTAAAGGTAAAATGGACTGTTGATGGCGATCAGGTTGCAGCTGTATTGAGCCCGCAAATTTTCTCACCTCCATCAGAAGATAAAGACTATACGTTGACTGTTTTTGATCGCTTTGGCTGCCAGGTTGAAGTAACTGTCAATTATCAGTCGATCGTTCCAGACGCATCATTTACTGCAAACCCGATGGAAGGAGAAGCACCTCTGGAGGTCGCGTTCACGAGCAGTTCAACTAATGCTGACCAATATGAGTGGTCTTTTTATCGCAGTCAGGAGGACTTGCTCGAAGAAAGCCAGGTTGGGATTGTTGAAGATAGTATCATGCAGACCGCGATTGATCAGAATCCGATCTATATTTTTGAAAACTCCGGAAATTATAATGTAAAGTTAGTTACAACTAAAAATGGGGATGGCGTTGCTTGTAGAGATACATTTTATATTGAAGAGTATATTGAGGTTACAACCTCTTTCATAAGAGTTCCAAATGTGTTTACTCCCAATGGTGACCCGTTTAATAATGAGTTTATTGTTGGCTATGAGTCTTTGAAATCAATTAATATCCAGATTTTTAATCGATGGGGAAGGAAAGTGCACAGTTGGGAGAATAATAACATTCAAGGTTTTTACGATACAAGAAGTGAATCAGCCTGGGACGGCAAAATAGGAGGGCGGTATGCAAGTCCTGGTGTGTATTACTATGTTATTGAGGCGTTAGGTCGTGATGGACAGAAACATTTTGCCCACGGGTTTGTGCATTTGTTTCGGGGGAAATAATTGAGTTGGTTTGAGCGTAGTTGTTTAACCACTGAAAATTAATGAATTGATGTATCTTTGATTATTGATTTTAGGTGGGTGGTTAGAATTGCTTATGAAAAAAATTAGATTTTACACTTTGCTATATGTTGATAAAAGGTTTCGGTCGTTATCAAAAAATGGAGTAAGAGGCAATTTCGAATCCCAAATTGAAATACACGTCAAGTGCTGTGAAGCCCTTAAAAAATCTCTAGCTTGCTTTACTTCCTGTGATCTGGTTGTTCTGACGAATGATAAAAGCTTTCTTGAAGGATACTCCTCTGAATTGAAAATTGTTGAAATTTGCTTTTCGTTAAATGTTCCGAAAGAAATTGATTTCTATTCTGCCCATTTCAAATTCGATGTGTTTAAATACTTTGTATCAAAAGAAGATGGAATAGACTACAATATATTAATTGATAATGATGTATTGTGTATTGGAGATGTTCCTTTGAATTTAATTAACTGTATAGAGAAAAATGTTCCTACCTTTTATGATGTCACGAATATGAGGTTTCCTGCATACAGTAGAGAGAGGCTGATCGCCGACAAAGAATTTTTTCTAGGGAATGAAAAATCGATTGGAATCTGGGCTGGTGGTGAATTTATTGGAGGAGATAAAAAATTCTTTAAACAACTTTCTGGATGGGTTAAGACTGATATCGATTTGTATTTTAGTAACTATCGGAATTTTCATCATCAAGGAGACGAAGTTCTACTATCAGTAGCAATTGAAAGGATGTTACGCAGTGGTATTTATGTTGCAGATGTAAATTCCTTTCGGGGAATTAGTCGATTTTGGAGTCTGCCAACTTTACATTTTCAAAACAGTTGGAAGAGCTTCAGAGATAATTTTCTAATTCATTTACCAGCAGATAAATTTTATATTGCCACTTTAGAGAATATAGATTTTAACTTGAGGAAAAGACTGGGAGCTTATTTCTTTTGGAAATTACTAACTGGCCGTTTAAAGTCTTTAGTCAGAACTCGAAAAAAAAAGTAAAGAGTCTAAATGTTTCATTTTCGGGATATTAAAATGCCGGGCGATCACCGCTCGGCATTTTAATGTTATCTATTTTAAGAGTCTATGTCGGCTTTAGTCACAATCCACATCAAATACTTTGGAGGGATCCGATAGTGTCTCTGACCAGCTTGCATTCCATGTAGTAACACCGCTGAATCCATTATACGCTTCTGTGATGTTGATTTTTTCATAGGGCCATTCCCAGTTGTATGGGATTAGGATTCCATTTGGATATTCAACTCCTCCGGCATCTAGCCATGTGTCTCCATCCAGAGGGTGAAGTTCCCAGATGTTTAGATCATAGGCAATTAGTGTTCCCGGATGAACAGTAATAAATGGATCGTATGGTTCTGCAGGATTATAAACGAAATCACTGTTAATGGAGATCGTTATATCAGCAGTTCCAACCGGATCGCAGTCAGTATCGGTCATGACGGTATTTGCAGCAAACCCATATGGTGCTATTCCTTCGCCAGGTAATTCGGCTTTTGTGCTTGAGAACACCGTAATGATATAGTCTGTTCCATCTTCAACGACGCCATCATCTCCAGTAATTCCACTCATGCCTCCTATAATTCCAAGTTTTGGAACTCTAATTTTGAATGCATGATCATAATCAGCACCCCTGGCTGAAGCATAAAATGAAATCATTAATTGATCGTCGGTTTTGATAATGCCAGACTGGACGACCAGGTCATTGTAGTCACCATCGTTTCCATCAACCCCGTCTTTCATCAGATCTTCCCATGCATAGGTGAAGTTGACGGTATTGTCACACTCTTCCATACAATATTGAAAATAGACCGACCAGTTCTTTCCTGGAAATTGAAGTACGTCGTTATTAAATGAAACACCGTCAATTTCATCACAAAGTCCTCCCCAAGCAGTTTCTCCGTTAGATAGCGCTGCGTGAGACGCAATAAAATAGCAGTCATCTTCGCTTTCCAGGTCATCAACATAAGCTGCAGGTATCATTACCGTAAAGCTTGTTTTCTTGTCTTCCTCGTCCCAAGTCTTCTTAAAAGTGAATTTTCCAGGGATCGCACCGCCGTTGCTAATTTTTTTCTGAGCTTTAAAATCATCTTCACTATCGAAAATATCCAAGTGAATTTCCATTAAGTATATATCTGGCTCAGTAATATTGTAAGTAACGTAAACATCACCATCCATAGATGCAACATCAACAGTTCCGGTGTACGTATACTGACCTGCTACAAGACAAACTTGCTTGCAGGGAGCGGGAGGAACGACTCCTTCAGGGAGCATGATTGAGTATTTTTTTAATGTTAAGTCTCTTGAAAGCTCATCGTCAACAACAGATTGGTTGTCGCAGTTCTGCAATAATAAACCAAATGTCATCATTGATAATATCAACATGACACCTTTTTTGTAAATTTTCATTGTACCCTTTTTCATTTGTTCATTTTTAAATAGATTAATAGTAGATCTTAAAATCTTAATTGGTATTGAGTTAGTGCATAGCAATTTCGCATATTCAATCTACGTAACATCTGGAAGCGGGTCAATAGGTAATTTTACCCATGCGCATTTTTGGGGTTTATAGTTGAAGAAAAAGAAAGGAGTAAGGAAGAAGAATAGGTTGTCAGTGGCGGCTTTGAAGAATACTTCGGGAGTTGGTACAGAGCTTCGGTATCTGTGAATAGGTAAAACAGAAGACGCCGGATCGTTCGATCCGGCGTCTTCTGTTTATTGGGTTTTTGTATTGTCTTTTTACGATTAAAAACTACTGGATGTTATGCCTCTTCATATTCGGCTTCGTAAGCTTTTAATAGTTCATCTTGTACTTCTTGAGGAACTTTTTCGTAGCCATCAAATTCTAACGAGAACATGCCTCGTCCCTGAGTGAGTGAGCTCAATGCAGTGATGTATTTGTACATTTCTTTTAAAGGAACTTTCGCATTTATTTTTTCATAGCCTCTTTCGCTACCCATTCCCATGATTAAAGCACGGCGGCTTTGCAGGTCGCTCATTACATCTCCCATGCGATCGCTTTGCACAAAAACTTCCAGGTTGTAAATTGGTTCGAGGATTTTTGGCCCCGCATTTTTAAAGGCTGTTGAGAATGCGTTACGCCCAGCCAGTTTGAAGGATATTTCATTGGAATCAACCGGATGCATTTTGCCATCGTATACATAAACACGAATATCGCGCGCGTATGAACCTGTCAGTGGTCCTTCTTCCATTTTTTCCATGATTCCTTTCATGATGGCAGGTAAAAAACGTGCGTCAATCGAACCTCCTACAATACAATTGTGAAAGACTAGTTTTCCTCCCCAGGCAAGAGGATGCTCCTGAGTATCCCGAAGGGATAGTTTTTGGTCTTTCCCATTCATCGAAACCATGGTTTTAGGCTCTACTCCTTCAATGTAAGGTTCGATGAAAAGATGTACTTCGCCAAATTGTCCGGCACCACCTGACTGCTTTTTGTGCCGATAGTCGGCTTGCGATAATTTAGTGATGGTTTCCCGGTATGGGATTCTGGGTTTTTCAAATTCAATATCCAATTTGAATTCGTTATTATAGAACCACTTTAATGTGTTTAGGTGGTATTCTCCCTGACAGTGAACCAGCATCTGTTTCAGTTCTTTAGAATACTCAACTTTGTAAGTAGGATCCTGATCGTGAAGTTTCTGGAAGCTTTCACTTACTTTTTCATCGTCAGCTTCATTAACTGCTTTTAATGCGACGGTGTGTCGAGAGGTGGGAAACTTAATTTCGGCAAATTTATAACCGGCTGATTTTTCACTTAAAGAGTTGTTGACATCAACATCTTTCATTTTTACGGTGGCTCCAATGTCGCCTGCATTCATCGCATCAACTTTGTCTCGGTTTCTTCCGGCAGATACAAATAGTTGAGAGATACGTTCTTTGTTTCCGTTTTTAGCAATGATTAGGTCCTGACCTTCTTTTACGGTTCCACTCATCACCTTGAAATACGTGATTTCTCCAACGTGTTGTTCAATGGTTGTTTTAAAAACCATGAGTGAGGTAGGAGCGCCGTCGCCTTTCTTAACTTCTTTTCCATTGATTTCGGGTACTTCAACAGCTTCGTTTGGAGATGGCGTAATATTGGCAATAAATTCCAATAAGCGTCCAACCCCCATGTTGAGTTTTGCCCCGGTGCAGAATACCGGAAATAAACTACGGTCAATCATGCCTAGTTTGATTCCCTGGCGCATTTCATCTTCTGTTAACGTGCCTTTGTCAAAATAGAGCTCCATTAAATTCTCGTCATTTTCAGCAGCCATTTCAACCAGCTCGTTATGAAGTTCTTCAGCACGATCTTTTTCATCAGCAGGAATGTCTGAAATCTCAGGTTTTCCTCCTTCTTTCGGGTATTTATATAGCTTCATTTTAAGCACATCGACGATTGAGTCGAATCCAGCACCCGCATTTAGTGGATATTGGACAATCGTTACTTTGTTTCCAAAGATCGATTTGGCTTGGTCGATAGTTTGTTCAAAATTGACGTTCTCATGATCCAGTTGGTTGAAAACGAAGATCATTGGTTTGCCAGCTTGTTCTGTGTACCGAAAGGCAGTTTCTGTGCCTGATTCGATTCCGTGCGGAGTATTAACCGTGATAATTGAGCACCCAACTACATGGAGAGCAGAAACAACACCTCCACGGAAGTCATCCATCCCCGGAGTGTCAATGATGTTGATTTTTTTGTTGTTGCTGAAAGAGTGAAGGACGGTGGAAAAAACAGAGTTGCCATACTCGTGCTCGATGGGGAGGTAGTCTGAAGTTGTGTTTTTGGATGTTACCTCGCCACGGCGATTGATTACTCCACCCTCGAACAGCATGGCTTCTGCGAGGGTGGTTTTCCCACTGCCAGCATTTCCGATTAGTGCGATGTTGCGGATTTCGTCTGTTTTATAGATTTTCATTTGTTCGTTTTTATTGGTTAAAAAAAAGCTTTTGCAGGTTGATTTTCCTATGGTGGCTACCAAAATTAGTAATAATTTATTAACAAACAACGGGGCTTAATTTGGGCAAATATGTTATAAAAATGTTTTGTGGAATTGATTCGGGTTGAAGTGCCGTTTTTTATATTTTTCGTAGGCGGGATTCACCAAGAAGATACGTTTCGCTTGCGAGTTGAAAGGCCTGTTAAATCAACGCTGTATGATATGAGTGTTGAAAGGAGGAACAACGTTGTTGTGAGTTTTATTTAGATTGTCTATGGATTGCGCCGATATTCTTGAAGCTTTTATTTTATTTGCTATAGACGAGAGTGAAGAGGTAGGGCCATTTAAATTTGATTTCGTCAGCAAATCAACTTGAATGATTGTACTCGGGCAGAGATCGAAACTTGGGAGCTATCTGGAAGTAGCTATTGTTGTTACTATTGGGTGCTAGGTAATAATTAACCTCTGATTGTGAATAACTAATCGACAATACTGGCGTACGAGCACTTAATTCCTTTATTTTTAGGATGTAAATATGCGCTATGTCTCGTTTTCCTCATTATAAGCAGCCTGATGCAATGGACTGTGGGCCGACTTGCCTACGAATGATTGCGAAATTCTATGGGCGCAATTTTAACCTGAATTACTTGCGCGAGCAATCTCACATTTCACGCGAGGGGGTTTCTTTGCTGGGGATAAGTGATGCTGCTGAGTCAATCGGCATGCGCAGTCTCGGAACTAAAGTCACTTACGAACAGCTGATAAAAGATGTGCCAAAACCCTGTGTGATACACTGGGATCAGAATCATTTTGTTGTTGTGTATAAGGTTAAAAAGGGGAAGGTGTACGTTGCCGATCCTGCTTTTGATTTGGTGAAATATAACGAGCAGGAATTTAAAAAACATTGGTTGGCGACCATGAAAGAAGGAGTGGAGAAAGGAATATGTCTGATGTTGCAGCCCACTCCTGCTTTTTATGAGCAAGATGATGAAGTTACTGACCGCACCGGCTTTTCGTTTTTGTGGCGCTATGTTCGTCCGCATCGCAGATTGGTAAACCAATTACTGATTGGATTTTTAGCCGCGAGTATTATTCAACTGATTTTTCCTTTCTTAACCCAGAGCATTGTTGATGTCGGAATCAATAATCAGGATATCAGTTTTATCTATTTAGTGCTGGCCGCACAGATGATGTTATTTATTGGTAAGATGTCAGTCGACTTTGTTCGCTCCTGGATTTTACTTCACATCAGTACCCGGATTAATATTTCCATTATTTCTGATTTCCTGATTAAGCTGATGAAATTGCCGATCGGTTTTTTTGATACCAAGATGTTGGGCGATTTGATGCAGCGCATACAGGATCATCGACGGATTGAGCGATTTCTGACCACTCAAACACTCAGCGTGTTGTTCTCACTATTTAATTTGTTCGTGTTTGGCATTGTGTTAGCTATTTATAGTTGGAAGATTTTGTTGGTTTTTGTTATCGGTTCTGTCTTGTATGTCGTTTGGGTGTATTTGTTTATGCAGCGCCGTCGTCAGCTCGATTATAAGAAATTTACCCAGTTGAGTGAAAATCAAAGCATGTTGATTCAGTTAATCAATGGCATGCCGGAGATTAAATTGAATAATTACGAAAAGCAAAAGCGGTGGGAGTGGGAGCGAATTCAGGCACGGCTGTTTAGGGTGAACGTGCAAAACCTGTCCGTTGACCAGTATCAGCAAGCCGGTTCTGTTTTTATCAATGAAACCAAGAATATTGTGATTACAGTCTTGGCCGCTATGGCTGTTCTGAATGGTAATATGACACTGGGTATGATGTTGGCTGTTCAGTATATTATCGGTCAGTTGAATGCACCCTTGTCTGATTTGATTAATTTTCTTCATCTGGCTCAGGATGCTAAAATTAGCCTGGAGAGGCTTGGCGAGATTCACAATAAAGATGACGAGGAGAGAAAGGAGGATCCGCGGATTAATACGATGCCGGCAAGTCGTACAATTGATATTTCAGATTTAGTTTTTCAATACGAGGGGCCTCATTCTCCGAAAGTTTTAAAGCAAATTAACCTGAAATTGCCAGAGCAAAAAGTAACCGCTATTGTAGGTGGAAGTGGAAGTGGAAAGACGACACTGGTTAAACTGCTTTTAGGTTTTTATCCGCCAGTCTCCGGTTCGATAAAAGTAGGCGATACTGATTTGAGAAATTTTTCACAACAGTGGTGGAGAACAAAGGTGGGGGCGGTTATGCAAGATGGATTTATCTTTTCAGATACGATTGTCAATAATGTTGTTGTAGGTGATGAATCGGTTGATAAGGAAAAGCTTTTGTTTGCCGTGAAGGCAGCCAATATTCAAGATTTTATTGAAGGTTTGCCGCTGGGATATAATACTAAGATTGGACAAGATGGACACGGCTTGAGTCAAGGGCAAAAACAACGAATTCTAATTGCCCGTGTGATTTATAAAAATCCTGATTACTTATTTTTTGATGAAGCGACCAATGCGCTTGATGCGAATAATGAAAAGGCCATTATGGAAAACCTTAACCGGGTTTATGAAGGAAAGACAGTCGTTGTGGTCGCGCACCGGCTGAGTACGGTGAAAAATGCTGACCAAATCGTGGTGCTGGATCATGGTGAGATTGTTGAGGTTGGAAATCATGCTGAGCTAACTGCAAAAAAAGGTGCTTATTATAACTTGGTAAAAAACCAGCTCGAGTTAGGAAACTAGAACAACGTATTAATATATTGTACAGGCTGATGCCAAACACCAATCAAAATATAGAAATAAGAAGTGATGAAGTTCAGGAAATCATTGGGAAATCGCCTTCGTGGTTGTTGCGAAGCGGGCTAACAATGATTTTGCTGTTGCTGTTGCTTTTTCTGTTGGGATCATGGTTGTTTCATTATCCTGATATTATTCGGGCGCGAATTATTGTTCTTTCTGAAAATCCGCCTGCACATATTGTCGCTCGAAACGCTGGCAATATTGATCAGTTATTTGTTCAGGATAACGACACAGTAAAGAAAGATCAGTTGATTGCAATATTGGAAAACACGGCTGATTATAAAAATGTCATCAAATTGGAAGATGATCTGGAGGCACTGAGTCCATATTTCACCACTTTCGATACAATACATTATAAAAAGCTCACACCTGATTATCGATTGGGTGATATTCAGGCTGATTTTTCATCATTCTTGCGCTTATATAATAATTACATCAGTTTTGTACGATTGAATTTTTATCCGCAAAAAATCCGGTCGCTTCGGGAGCAGCAGCACATGAAGAAGATTTTTTATGATCGTTTGTGGACACAGCGACAAATTCTGGAAAATGAGTATCAAATTGCTTACGAGCAGTTTCAGCGCGATTCAGGCTTGTACGCTCGGGAGGTTATTTCGTTGATTGATTTCAAAAAATCAGAATCTGCTATGCTTCAAAAGAAGTATTCGTTTAATGGTGCACGAACAAATTTGGCAGAAACTCAACAAGATATTATTCAGTTACAACAGGATGTTATTGCTGCCGAAAAAGAATATGAAGATCAGAAACTGAAATTACAATCTGAGTTGATTGAATCGTTGAATGTATTGAAAAGTCGACTGGAGTATTGGAATAAAGCGTTCGTGTTGAAAACTCCGATTAACGGACAGGTTACTTTTACAAACTTTTGGAGCAAAAATCAGCAAGTTAAAAATGGCGAAATTGTATTTACAGTTGTGCCTCAGCGAGAGAGTAAGATTATTGGTAGGGTGACTTTGCCTATTCGTGGCGCAGGGAAAGTGAAAGCCGGGCAGAGCGTAAATATCCAGTTTGATAATTTTCCGTACATGGAATACGGCATGGTGCGTGGAACTGTTAAAACCATTTCTTTGGTACCTACAAACGATAATTATATTGCAGAAATTGAACTTCCCCAGGACTTGGAAACCAATTATAACATTCAATTAACTTTCAGCCAGGAAATGAAAGGAGACGCTGAGATAATAACAGAGGATTTACGTTTTATACAGCGTTTTATCAATCCAGTCAAGTCACTTCTGAAAGAAAAGGTTATCCAGTCAAAATAGATTATTCTGTTCATTTCGGATAAAATCGAAAAAACACCCTTAAAAGCTATTGTTCTTTCCTGAAAATTAGTACTTTTGCGTGCCGTTTTTGGAGAAATCTGTCAAAAACGGAAGTGGAATGCATTGATTTTATTGAAGTTTTCAATACCTTTGCAGTCCATTTTGCAAAAATATTAATGATTAATTAAATAGTTGTATGCCAACGATTCAACAGTTAGTAAGAAAAGGACGCACCATGCAGGTCGAGAAGAGTAAGTCTCGTGCGTTGGATGCTTGTCCTCAAAAACGAGGTGTTTGTGTACGTGTTTACACAACTACACCTAAGAAACCAAACTCAGCAATGCGTAAAGTTGCAAGGGTAAGGTTAACGAACCAAAAGGAAGTGAATGCTTACATTCCGGGTGAAGGTCATAACCTACAAGAGCACTCTATTGTATTAGTGCGCGGTGGTAGGGTGAAAGATTTACCAGGTGTGCGTTATCACTTAGTTAGAGGAGCACTTGATACAGCAGGTGTTGAAGGACGTACTCAAAGACGTTCAAAGTACGGTACCAAAAAACCCAAGAAATAATTTTTGGAATTGACGAGTTTAGTGGTTTGGTTGAGTAAATGAACCCGATACTGATCGGGAGACCTGAAGCTCCAAATCGATAACAACCGATTAGAATAACACTAAAGAAAAGAAAGAATGAGAAAATCGAAACCAAAGAAGAGGGTCATTTTACCAGACCCTAAATTCAATGACGTTCTTGTAACAAGATTTGTGAATGATATGATGCAACACGGAAAAAAAACGGTTGCATATCAAATATTCTACGATGCTCTTGATATCGTTGGATCACGTATGAAAAACGAAGAGCTTTCACCCCTTGATGTCTGGAAAAAAGCGTTGGAGAATATTACTCCCGCAGTAGAAGTAAAAAGCCGCCGTGTCGGTGGTGCTACATTCCAGGTTCCTATGGAAATTCGCCCCGAACGAAAAGTGGCAGTTTCTATCAAAAGTTTAATCTTATATGCTCGCAAGCGTTCTGGTAAATCAATGGCAGACAAGTTGGCTGCTGAGATTCAGGCTGCGTTCAATAATGAAGGTGGTGCTTTCAAAAAGAAAGAAGACACACACCGTATGGCTGAGGCAAACCGTGCTTTTGCGCATTTCAGATTTTAATATTGGTTTAACATGGCAACAAAAGATTTAAAATATACAAGAAATATCGGCATCATGGCTCACATTGATGCCGGTAAAACGACCACTACAGAGCGTATTCTCTATTATACGGGAATCACTCACCGTATTGGAGAGGTGCACGACGGTGCAGCTACCATGGACTGGATGGAGCAAGAGCAGGAGAGGGGTATTACCATTACTTCTGCAGCGACAACCACATTCTGGAAGCACGCCGATCAGCAATATAAAGTAAATATCATTGATACTCCCGGACACGTTGACTTTACCGTAGAGGTAGAGCGTTCATTGCGTATTTTGGATGGTGCTGTTGCTTTGTTTTGTGCCGTAAGTGGTGTTGAAGCCCAATCAGAAACAGTTTGGCGTCAAGCCGAAAAATATGGTGTTCCACGAATTGGCTTCGTTAATAAAATGGACCGTTCTGGAGCAGATTTCTTCAATGTAGTGAATGAAGTTAAAGAGAAATTGGGTGCTAATCCGGTTCCAATTCAAATTCCAATCGGTGCTGAAGAAAAATTCGAAGGGGTAATTGACCTGATCGAAATGAAGGCGATCCGTTGGTACGATGATGCTACTCTTGGAACGGATTATAAAATGGAAGAAATTCCGGAAAATCTGAAAGAACTAGCTGAAGAATACCGCGAAAAAATGGTTGAGTCGGTTGCAGAGTTGGATGATGCCCTTATGGAGCGTTATTTCGACGATCCGGAATCAATTACTTCTGAAGAGTTGATATCGGTTATCCGCCAGGGTACACTGAAGCATGTAATCGTTCCGATGATGTGTGGTTCGGCTTTCAAAAATAAAGGTGTGCAACGTTTGTTGGATGCTGTTGTTGAGTTTTTGCCTAGCCCGTTAGATAAAGGTGAATTGATAGGTTCAGACCCATCAACAGGTGACAAAGTTGTACGTCACGCTAATGTTGAAGAGCCTCTTTCGGCTTTAGCATTTAAAATTGCTACCGACCCATTTGTTGGTCGTTTGTGCTTTATTCGTGTTTATTCAGGTAAAATTGATGCTGGCTCAACGGTGTTCAATACTAGGACAGGCAAAAAGGAACGGATTTCACGTCTTTACCAAATGCACTCAAATAAGCAAAATGCGAAAGATGTTATCGAGGCCGGAGATATTTGCGCTGCTGTAGGCTTTAAAGATATTCGCACCGGTGATACGTTGTGTGACGAAAAGAATCAAATAACATTGGAAAGCATGGACTTTCCAGAACCGGTAATTGGTATTGCTGTAGAGCCAAAAACACAAAAGGACTTAGATAAACTTGGAATGGGATTGGCAAAACTAGCCGAGGAAGATCCAACATTCAAAGTAAATACTGATGAAGAATCAGGTCAAACGGTTATTCGTGGTATGGGTGAGCTTCACCTGGAGATCATTATCGACCGTTTGAAACGCGAATTTAAAGTTGAATGTAACCAAGGTAAACCTCAGGTTGCATACAAAGAAGCCATTAGCGAAGAGATTGAATTACGAGAAGTATTCAAGAAACAGTCTGGTGGTCGTGGTAAATTCGCAGATATCATTGTTAAAGTTTCTCCTGCCGAAGAAGGCAAAGAAGGTTTAACATTTATCGACAGCGTAAAAGGTGGACGTATTCCTCGTGAATTCATTCCATCAGTACAAAAAGGTTTTCAAACAGCTATGTTGAATGGTCCGTTAGCAGGATTCCAATTGGACAGCCTGAAAGTAGAATTACTTGATGGATCATTCCACGCCGTTGACTCGGATCAGCTGTCATTCGAAATCTGTGCCCGTCAGGCGTTCAAAAGTGCAGCTTCAAAAGCAGGTCCAAAATTGCTTGAGCCTATTATGAAGACTGAGATTGTTACTCCTGAAGAATACATGGGTGATATTATTGGTGACTTGAACCGTCGACGCGGCCAAGTAGGTGGAATGACTGAGAAAGCTGGTGCAAGAGTTATTAAAGCAACGGTTCCTCTTTCAGAAATTTTCGGCTATGTGACTGTATTGAGAACACTCTCTTCTGGTCGTGCAACTTCATCTATGGAGTTTTCACACTACGAAGAAGTGCCAAAACAAATGGCTGTGAAAGTACTTGAGGAAATGCAAGGAAAAGTAGAATTATTATAAAATAATTATTTTATCTCATCATGAGTCAAAAGATCAGAATTAAGCTGAAATCGTATGATCATAACTTGGTTGACAAGTCAGCTGAAAAGATCGTAAAGACTGTAAAAACAACAGGTGCAGTTGTAAGTGGGCCAATCCCACTTCCAACTCACAAGCGCATTTTTACAGTGTTACGTTCAACTTTCGTGAACAAAAAATCACGTGAGCAATTTCAGGTGTCTTCATACAAACGTTTGATCGACATTTACAGCTCAACAGCTAAAACTATCGACGCCTTAATGAAGCTTGAATTGCCAAGTGGTGTCGAAGTAGAAATTAAAGTTTGATAACCTGTAAAAATTAAAAAGAAATGGCAGGAATAATCGGTAAAAAAATCGGAATGACATCCGTATTCAGTGTTGAGGGAAAGAACATTCCATGCACTGTGATAGAGGCTGGTCCTTGTGTTATAACACAAGTGAAAACAGCTGAAACCGATGGCTACGACGCTATTCAGCTGGGGTTTGGTGACAAGAAAGAAAAGAACACCACCAAAGCTGAGTTCGGTCACTTCCAGAAAGCTGGAACGGACCCAAAGCGTAAAGTTGTCGAGTTTACAGAAGTTGAAGGAGATTACAAGCTTGGTGATACCATTACTGTTGATGTAATCCAGGAAGAAGGTTGGGTCGATATAACCGGCGTAACTAAAGGTAAAGGATTTCAAGGGGTTGTAAAGCGTTACAATTTCCGTGGAGTTGGCGATGCCACACACGGTCAGCACAACCGTTTAAGAGCTCCTGGTTCGCTAGGTGCGTCTTCTTACCCTTCCAGAGTATTTAAAGGAATGCGTATGGCTGGTCGTACCGGCGGTGCTCAAAAAACGATCGAAGACCTCAAGGTCTTGAAAGTAATTCCTGAAAGTAACCTATTAGTTGTTAAAGGATCAATTCCTGGAGCAAAAGGATCATTTGTAATAATTAATCAGTAATGGAAGTACAAGTATTAGATAAAACAGGAAAAGAAACCGGGAAAAAGGTCGATTTGCAAGACCAAATTTTCGGTATTGAACCTAATGATCACGCGATCTATCTTGATGTAAAACAATACTTGGCCAACAAACGTCAAGGAACCCATTCAGCTACTGAACGTGGTGAAATTGTTGGAAGTACTAAAAAGATCAAGAAACAAAAAGGTACCGGTACAGCTCGTGCAGGTAGCATTAAGTCACCTGTATTCAGAGGTGGTGGTCGTGTTTTTGGACCTCGTCCAAGAAATTATGGTTTCAAATTGAACAAGAAAGTAAAAGCTTTAGCTCGTAAATCAGCATTGAGTTACAAAGCGAAAGCAAGCGATATTTTAATTCTTGAGGACTTCTCTCTGGAAGCGCCAAGAACAAAGGAGATGGCAATGATCAGTAATAATCTGAAAATTAACGATAAAAAGTCTCTTTTCGTTTTACCAGAAGAAAATAAAAACATATATTTGTCCTCCAGAAATTTACATGGCGTATCTGTTATAACTGCTTCTGAGTTAAGTACTTATCAGGTAATGAACGCTAATAAGGTAATCTTTTTTGAAAGTTCGGTTGGTAAAATCGAAGAACAATTTAAGATTTAAAGGGGATAAGTAATGGATATTTTGATAAAACCCATAGTGACAGAAAAGATGACGGAACAGGCTGAAAAGCTGAACCGTTATGGATTTCTCGTTCGCAGAGAAGCGGATAAGAAACAAATCAAACAAGCAGTTGAAGAACTGTATAATGTGAGTGTATCTTCGATTAATACCATGGTTTATGGTGGCAAAAATAAAAGCCGCTATACAAAAGCCGGAGTTATTAGTGGAAGAACAGCTGCATATAAAAAAGCAGTTATTACATTGGTTGATGGAGATGCAATTGATTTTTACAGTAATATATAATAATAGGAAATGGCAGTAAGAAAATTAAAACCAGTTACTCCGGGTCAAAGGCACAAAATTATTGGAGCTTTTGATACCGTTACTGCATCAACGCCTGAGAAATCATTGTTGAAGCCCATGCAGAAGTCCGGTGGCCGTAATAGCCAGGGACGCATGACAATGAGGTATATAGGTGGAGGGCACAAGAAGAGATACCGCGCGATTGATTTCAAACGCGAAAAAGACGGTATCCCTGCGCGTGTAGAGTCTATTCAGTACGACCCGAACCGTACTGCTCGTATCGCACTGTTGGTTTATGCCGATGGTGAAAAAAGATACATGCTGGCTCCCAACGGATTGCAAGTTGGACAGACAGTATTGAGCGGTACCGGAGTTGCTCCTGAGGTAGGAAACTCACTTCCACTTAAAGAAATTCCTCTAGGTACTATTGTACACAATATTGAGCTTCAACCTGGACAAGGTGGCGTAATGGTGCGAAGTGCAGGAACCTATGCACAGTTGACCTCTCGCGAAGGAAAGTATGCAATTGTAAAACTACCTTCTGGCGAATCTAGAATGGTACTCGTCGCTTGCCGAGCTACAGTTGGTACTGTTGGAAACACAGAGCATAACCTGGAAAGATCTGGAAAAGCAGGTCGCTCTCGTTGGTTAGGAAGAAGACCACGCGTACGTGGTGTTGTGATGAACCCTGTCGATCACCCAATGGGTGGTGGTGAAGGACGTTCATCAGGAGGACACCCTCGTTCACGCAAAGGCTTGTTAGCTAAAGGTTATAAAACCCGTGCTAAGAAAAAGTCTTCCAATAGGTACATTGTAGAAAAACGCAAGAAATAATTAAAGGAGTAGGATATGAGTCGTTCACTAAAAAAAGGCCCTTTTATTGCATATAAGCTTGAGAAAAAAGTTGATGTAATGAATGAATCAGGAAAAAAGTCTGTAATCAAGACTTGGGCCAGAGCATCAGTAATCTCTCCCGACTTTGTAGGGCACACTATCGCAGTTCATAACGGGAATAAATTTATTCCGGTTTACGTAACTGAAAACATGGTTGGCCACAAGCTTGGCGAATTTGCACCTACAAGAACTTTTAGGGGACATGCCGGTAACAAACGATAAGGCATGAGATTCTCATTAACTATTAAAAGAATTTACGATGGGTGCTAGAAAAAGAAATAGAGCAAATGAGCTGAAAGAAGCTCGGAAATCACAATACTTCGCTGTACTGAAAGATTGCCCTACTTCACCACGAAAAATGAGGCTTGTTGCCGATATGGTTCGCGGAATGGAAGTAAACAAGGCACTAGATGTACTGAAGTTTTCTTCAAAGGAAGCTTCTCGCAAAGTTGAGAAACTGTTGATGTCTGCCATTGCAAACTGGCAGGCTAAAAACGAGGGAGCTCGTTTGGAAGAAAGCAATTTGTATGTGAAAACGATCGCTGTTGATTCAGGACGTCAGTTAAAACGTCTTCGCCCGGCTCCACAAGGCCGTGCACACCGAATTCGCAAGCGTTCTAACCACGTTACACTTTGCGTTGATAGTAAGAATCTAGAAAACGATAACGAATAAATAGTAATACATGGGACAGAAAGTTAATCCAATCAGTAATCGTTTAGGGATCATCCGAGGATGGGATTCCAACTGGTTCGGTGGAAACGACTATGGTGATAAGCTGGTTGAAGATACCAAGATCCGTGAATACTTGAATGCCCGTTTGGCAAAAGCAAGTATTTCAAGGATCATTATCGAAAGAACCTTGAAGCTGATTACCATTACCGTTCACACGTCAAGACCCGGTATTATTATTGGCAAAGGTGGTCAGGAAGTTGACAAATTGAAAGAGGAGTTGAAGAAGATCACCAGCAAGGAAGTTCAGATCAACATCTTTGAGATTAAAAGACCTGAGCTTGATGCACGTATCGTTGCTAATAATGTTGCACGTCAAATTGAAGGTAAAATTGCTTACCGACGTGCTACAAAGATGGCGATTGCCTCTACGATGAGAATGGGTGCGCAAGGAATTAAAATTTTAGTTTCCGGTCGTTTGAACGGTGCTGAAATGGCGCGCTCTGAAATGTATAAAGACGGTCGTACTCCTTTGCACACACTAAGAGCTGATATTGATTATGCTCTTGCCGAAGCTTTAACAAAAACCGGTTTAGTCGGTGTTAAAGTTTGGATTTGTAAAGGCGAAGTCTATGGAAAGCGTGATCTTTCTCCAAACCTGGGACAGAAAAACACTCAAGGTGGTCCTCGTGGTGGTGGCAGAAGTGGCGGTTTCAGAAAGAAAAGAAAATAATTCGAAAACCTTTTAATTGAAAAAGGATGTTACAGCCGAAAAAGACAAAATTTAGAAGAGTCCAAAAAGGACGAATGAAAGGGAATGCCCAACGTGGTACAGAACTAGCATTCGGATCTTTTGGTATAAAGTCGTTGCAAAGTTCATGGCTTACCGGGCGCCAAATTGAGGCAGCCAGGGTTGCGGTAACTCGTCACATGCAACGTCAGGGTCAAATTTGGATCCGCATTTTCCCAGATAAACCGATTACCAAGAAGCCTGCAGAAGTACGTATGGGTAAAGGTAAAGGTGCTCCTGAAGCATTCGTAGCGCCGGTTACTCCGGGGCGTATTTTAATCGAAGCAGACGGTGTTCCATTCGAAATGGCGAAAGAAGCTTTACGTTTGGCAGCACAAAAGCTACCGGTTACTACGAAGTTTGTTGTTAGACGTGACTATGTTGAATCTATTAAAGAAGATTAATGATGAAAGCATCAGAAATTAAAGAATTAACAGACAAGGAAATTCTGGAAAGAATCCAATTGGAAAAGGAAACCTTGACACGTCTAAATATGAATCATGCAGTTTCACCGCTGGATAACCCGATGAAAATCACGGAAACCCGCAAGAACATTGCACGCCTTCAGACCATCAAGCGTCAAAGGGAATTGAATCAAAATCAGAATTAATTTGTAGTAATGGAAGCAAGAAATCTGAGAAAAGAACGTGTTGGCGTTGTCGTGAGCGACAGTATGGAGAAAAGTATTGTTGTTGCTGTTAAACGAAAAGAAAAACACCCGATTTACGGGAAATTCGTTAACAAGACGACTAAATTGTACGCCCACGACGAAACAAACACTTGCAGCGTTGGTGATACTGTAAAGATCATGGAAACACGACCTTTGAGTAAAAGCAAACGTTGGAGATTAGTTGAAATTATTGAAAGAGCTAAGTAATCATGATACAACAGGAATCAAGATGTTCAGTTGCCGATAACAGTGGTGCCAGAGAGGTGCTTTGTATTCGCGTTTTAGGCGGTACGAAAAAGCGCTATGCATCACTAGGCGATAAGGTTGTTGTGACTGTAAAAAGTTCAATTGCCGGTAGTGATTTGAAAAAAGGAACTGTGTCTAAAGCCATTGTTGTTCGCACTAAAAAAGAAGTACGTCGTCAGGATGGATCTTATATCCGTTTCGATGATAATGCGGTCGTTTTATTGAACAACACAGGCGAAATGCGCGGAACTCGTATTTTTGGCCCTGTTGCAAGGGAACTTCGTGATCAAAACATGAAAATTATTTCGCTTGCACCTGAAGTGCTTTAATGCATAATATTAAAACAAAATGCAGACAAAATTACACATTAAAAAAGGTGACACCGTTGTTGCTATTGCCGGAAACGATAAAGGAAAACAAGGCAGTGTTCTCGAAGTGTTTCGGGAAAAAAGCAGAGCAATTGTGGAGGGTGTTAATATGGTGAAAAAACACACAAAACCTAATGCGGAAAATCCGCAGGGAGGTATTGTTGAAAAGGAAGCACCAATCCACATCTCGAACCTAATGCACGTTGACCCCAAAGAAGGTGGGAAGACACGCATCGGTCGTAAACTCACCGACAGCGGTAAACTAGTACGTTATTCTAAAAAATCTGGAGAGGAGATTAAGTAATGGCTTATACACCAACACTTAAGAAAAAATATTCGGAAGAAGTCATTCCTGCTTTAAAGAAGGAATTTGACTATAAATCTGTTATGCAGGTTCCGAAATTAGAGAAAATTGTTCTAAACCAAGGAGTTGGAGCTGCTATCGCCGACAAAAAAATCATTGAAGTTGCCACAGAGGAAATGACAATGATTGCCGGTCAAAAAGCAGTCCAAACCAAATCGAAGAAGGACATCTCTAACTTTAAATTGAGGAAAAAAATGCCGATCGGTGTACGTGTGACACTGAGAAAAGAGAGAATGTACGAATTTCTTGAAAGGCTGATCAACATTTCTTTGCCACGTATTCGTGACTTTAGAGGTATTGAGAGTAAAATGGACGGACAAGGAAATTACACACTTGGAATTCCTGAGCAAATTATTTTTCCGGAGATCAATATTGACAAGGTTAACCGTATTAACGGTATGAACATTACTTTTGTTACCACTGCAGATTCTGATGAAGAAGGTTTTGCTTTATTGAAAGAGTTAGGTTTACCTTTTAAAAACGTAAAAAAGAACTAAGTTATGGCTAAAGAATCAATGAAAGCCCGCGAAGTAAAAAGGGCGAAGCTTGTTGAAAAATACGCCGATAAAAGGGCTCAGCTTAAAGCAGAAGGTGATTACGTAGGTTTGCAAAAACTACCTAAGAATTCATCAAAGGTACGCATGCACAATCGTTGCAAATTAACTGGACGTCCAAAAGGCTATATGCGCCAATTTGGAATTAGCCGGATTAATTTCCGCGAAATGGCCTCTGAAGGTTTAATTCCAGGTGTTAAAAAAGCAAGTTGGTAAATAATAATTACAAAAGTAATGAGTAAAATTACAGACCCGATAGCAGATTTTTTGACACGCGTTCGTAATGCACAATCTGCAAAACAACGTGTTGTTGATATCCCTGCGTCAAATATAAAAAAGGAAATGACCAAAATCCTGAAGGATAAAGGTTATATTTTGAACTACAAGTTTGAAGATGATGTAAATTACCAAGGTAGCATTAAAATTGCCTTGAAATATCATCCTGAAACAAAGCAGCCAGCCATCAAATCAATCAAAAGAATCAGTAAGCCTGGTTTGAGACAATATTGCGACAGCGATAATATCCCTCGTGTATTGAATGGTTTGGGAGTTGCAATCATATCAACCTCCCGAGGAGTGATTTCTGACAAAGAAGCACGCGACCTCAATATAGGTGGTGAAGTTTTATGTTACGTTTATTAATAAGGAGGAATAGTAATGTCAAGGATAGGTAAATTACCAATCGAAATACCAGCCGGAGTAACCATTAACGTTTCCAACGAAAATGTAGTAAGCGTTAAAGGAAAACTTGGCGAGCTTTCGCAAAAGGTAGACCCGGAAATTGAAGTAGCCATTGAAGACAACCAAGTTGTAGTTAAGCGACCAACTGACCAAAAAAGACATCGTGCATTGCACGGTCTTTACCGTTCATTGGTTAGCAACATGGTACTTGGTGTTTCCGAAGGTTATGAAATTAAATTGGAACTTGTTGGTGTAGGTTATCGTGCCGAAAACCAAGGGCAACTGTTAGACTTGGTACTTGGGTACTCTCACCATACATACCTGCATCTTCCTGAAGAGGTTAAGGTTGAAGCTGTAACCGATAAAAGAAACAATCCAATTGTAACTTTAAAAAGCTGTGACAAACAGTTAATCGGTCAAGTTGCTGCCAAAATACGTTCATTCAGAGCACCAGAACCATACAAAGGAAAAGGTGTGAAGTTTGTCGGTGAAGAATTAAGACGTAAAGCTGGTAAATCAGCCGCTGCTAAATAGTAAAATTTGAAACCATGGCTTTAACGAAACACAAAAGAAGATATAGAATTAAAAAGAGAATCCGGAAAATCGTAACCGGAACTTCTGAAAGACCACGTTTAAGTGTATTTAGAAGCAACAAGCAAATCTACGCCCAATTGGTTAACGATTTGGACGGAAGCACTTTGCTTGCGGTCTCTTCATTGAATAAAGAAATCAGCGAACAAGAAGGCAATAAAGTAAATCAAGCTGCATTAGTTGGAAAAGCATTAGCTGAAAAAGCGAAAACAGCCGGAATTGAAAATGTTGTGTTCGATCGTAATGGATATTTGTATCACGGTAGAGTAAAACAATTAGCTGAAGCTGCCCGTGAAGGTGGCCTTAAATTTTAATGATTATGGCAGGAAGTATTAAGAAAGTCAAAACAACAGACATTGAACTTAAGGACCGTTTGGTTGCAATTAATCGTGTAACCAAAGTGACCAAAGGGGGTAGAACTTTCAGCTTTTCAGCAATTGTTGTAGTAGGTAACGAAGACGGCATTGTTGGATGGGGACTTGGTAAAGCAAGTGAAGTAACTACCGCGATTGCAAAAGGTGTGGACGCTGCGAAGAAGAATTTAGTAAAAATTCCTATTCACAAAGGAACAATCCCACATGAGCAACTCGCCAAATTTGGTGGTGCCCGCGTATTCTTAAAACCTGCATCATCAGGTACCGGAGTAAAAGCCGGTGGTGCGATGCGTGCAGTATTGGAGAGTGTTGGAGTACATGACATCCTAGCAAAGTCAAAAGGATCGTCAAACCCTCACAACCTGGTTAAAGCAACATTCAACGCATTACTCGAACTGAGAGATGCTTATACCGTTGCCGAACACCGTGGAGTTTCTTTAGGAAAAGTATATAAAGGATAGGAACTATGGCTAAGATAAAAATTACTCAAGTAAAAAGTAAAATTGGTTCCAACAAAGTGCAGAAAGCAACAATCGAAGCACTTGGAATTAAGAAATTGAATCACTCTGTTGAAAAAGAAGCCACTCCTCAAATTTTGGGGATGGTTAGCAAAGTGAGCCATTTGTTGAAAGTTGAAGAAATTTAAAATAGTTTAAGCTAACAATTATGGATTTAAGTAATCTTAAACCTGCAGCAGGATCCGTAAAAAAGGATAAGCGTATTGGTCGTGGCCAAGGCTCCGGACGTGGTGGTACTTCAACACGTGGTCATAAAGGAGCTCAGTCAAGATCAGGATATAGCCGTACACGCGGTTTCGAGGGTGGTCAAATGCCATTGCAACGCCGTGTGCCTAAGTTCGGATTCAAGAATATAAACAGGGTAGAATATAAAGCCATTAACCTGGATTCTATACAAATATTAGCCGAAAGCAAAAAGCTTACGGCTATTGATGTGGAGGTATTGGTTGGTGCCGGTCTGGCTGCTAAAAACGACCGGGTAAAGATTTTAGGAAACGGCGAGTTGAAGTTGAAATTAAATGTGAAAGCACATGCCTTTTCTGAATCAGCAAAAGCAGCTATCGAAAAACTAGAAGGAACCACAGAAACACTCTAACCTGATGAAAAAATTTATCGAAACCCTAAAGAATATTTATAAGATTGAAGACTTAAGGTCTCGTTTGGGAATTACACTATTCTTTCTTTTAATATACCGATTAGGATCGTTTGTAGCCTTACCTGGCATAGACCCGGCACAGCTGGGAGAATTGAAAAACCAAACTTCAGATGGGTTGCTGGGGTTATTGGATATGTTTTCAGGAGGGGCTTTTTCAAACGCATCTATTTTCGCTTTAGGGATTATGCCTTACATTTCAGCTTCGATTGTGATTCAGTTGATGGGAATAGCCGTCCCATATTTTCAACGATTACAAAAAGAAGGTGAATCAGGAAGAAGAAAAATTAACCAGATAACCCGTTATCTGACTGTGTTAATTTTGCTATTCCAGGCACCTGCGTATTTGACTAACTTGACGTATCAATTACCAGAATCGGCTTTTGCAGTTCAAGGTGTGATGTTCACAGTAACATCAACCATAATTCTGTGTGCTGGATCTATGTTTGTTATGTGGTTGGGAGAGCGCATTACCGATAATGGGATAGGGAATGGTATATCACTGATTATCATGATTGGTATTATTGCCAATTTGCCTGGAGCTATTGTGCAGGAATTCGTTTCCCGTATTGAGCAAGCAGGTGGAGGTATGGTTATGTTCCTTGTTGAGTTTGTTTTACTATTTGTTGTTTTCATGCTAACGATTCTTTTGGTACAAGGTACCCGCAGAATACCAGTTCAGTATGCAAAACGTATTGTAGGAAACAAACAATACGGAGGAGTACGTCAGTATATACCTTTGAAAGTGAATGCTGCCGGAGTTATGCCAATTATCTTCGCGCAAGCAATCATGTTCGTTCCAATGAGTATTGCAGGGTTTGCCAATTCGGAAAGTTTAAGCGGTTTTGCGGCTGCATTCGCTGATAACACCGGGTTTTGGTATAACTTCACTCAATTTGTACTGGTCATATTGTTTACGTACTTTTACACGGCAATTACAGTAAATCCAGTGCAGATGGCCGAAGATATGAAGAAGAATGGCGGCTTTATTCCTGGAGTTAAACCCGGAAAGAAAACAGTTGAATTCTTAGATACGGTCATGTCTCGTATTACGTTGCCAGGGTCAATTTTCCTTGGATTTGTAACTATTTTGCCGGCTTTTGCGATGATTGCCGGGATCAATACACAGTTCGCCTATTTTTATGGCGGTACTTCACTGTTGATTTTGGTAGGTGTTGTTTTAGATACTTTACAGCAAATTGAAAGTCACTTGTTGATGCGTCACTATGATGGGTTGATGAAATCAGGCCGAATCAAAGGACGTACCGGTGGAGCGGGTTCAATGATGTAATTGTAAAAACAAGAGCAAAAAGAATTAAAACTTAATTTTTTATGGCAAAACAGCCTTCAATAGAACAAGACGGAACAATTATCGAAGCATTATCAAATGCCATGTTTAGAGTTGAACTTGAAAACGGGCACGTGATAACAGCACATATCTCTGGTAAAATGCGAATGCATTATATCAAAATTCTTCCAGGTGATAAAGTGAAAGTGGAGATGTCTCCATACGACTTGACCAAAGGAAGGATTACTTTTAGATATAAAAATTAAAGTACGAAATAATGAAAGTAAGAGTATCCATTAAGAAGCGCAGCGCCGACTGCAAAATAGTACGCAGAAAAGGCCGTTTGTACGTGATCAACAAAAAGAATCCGAAGTTCAAACAGCGTCAGGGATAATTAATTAACTTTGTAAAAAATTTATTTATGGCTCGTATTGTTGGAGTTGATATTCCTAATAATAAAAGAGGAGAAGTTGCACTGACTTACATCTACGGAATTGGAAGTAGTCGTGCAAACATGGTCCTTGCCACTGCTGGAGTTGATCCAAATGTGAAAGTTCAAGATTGGACTGATGACCAATTTGCAGCTATTCGTTCTGCGATCAATGATAATTTCAAAGTAGAAGGTGAACTTCGCTCTGATAACCAGTTGAACATTAAACGACTGATGGATATCGGTTGTTATCGTGGTATTCGCCACCGTATCGGTCTTCCTGTACGCGGACAAAGTACAAAAAACAATGCCCGTACCCGTAAAGGAAGAAAGAAAACTGTAGCTAATAAGAAAAAAGCCACTAAATAATTAATTGAATTATGGCAAAAAAGACAAGTTCCAGTAGGAAAAGAGTTGTTAATGTGGAAGCTACCGGTCAGGCGCATATTCATTCTTCATTCAATAATATCATTATCTCATTGACTAATAGTAACGGAGAAGTTATCTCTTGGTCATCAGCTGGTAAAAAAGGTTTTAGAGGATCGAAGAAGAATACACCTTATGCTGCTCAGGTAGCCTCTGAAGAATGTGCAAAAACTGCATATGATCTAGGCCTAAGAAAGGTTAAAGTATTTGTGAAAGGACCAGGAAATGGTCGTGAATCAGCTATTCGAGCTATTAATAGCGTGGGCATTCAAGTGAGTGAAATCGTTGATGTTACACCATTGCCACACAATGGTTGCCGCCCATCGAAAAGAAGACGTGTTTAATATTTTAACGAAAAAGTAATGGCTAGATATACAGGACCAAAAACGAAAATCGCAAGAAAATTTGGTGAACCAATTTTCGGACCCGATAAAGTACTTGAAAAGAAGAACTACCCACCAGGTATGCATGGGCAAACTGGTCGCAGACGTAAAAAGTCTGAATATGGTGTTCAGTTAAAAGAAAAGCAAAAGGCGAAATATACTTACGGTGTTTTAGAGAAGCAATTCTCGAACTTGTTTAAGAAAGCATCAGCAGCAAAAGGTGTTACCGGTGAGGTATTGCTTCAACTGCTGGAAGCAAGATTGGATAACGTTGTTTTCCGTCTTGGATTAGCTGCTTCTCGTGCAGGTGCCCGTCAGTTAGTGACTCATAAACACATCATGGTAAATGGAGAATTAGTTAATATTCCTTCATTTCAACTTCGTCCGGGCGATATTATTAGCGTGCGCGAAAAATCAAAATCATTGGAAGTAATTTCTGATGCGCTGACTTCGCACCGTTACAATAAATACGCCTGGTTGGAATGGGATGGCGCTCAAATGAGCGGTAAGTTTTTAAATCGCCCAGAGCGGGAAGAAATTCCTGAAAATATCAAAGAACAACTTATTGTAGAGTTGTATTCTAAATAATAAATTACTCAGTATTATTATGGCAATATTAGCGTTCCAAAAACCTGACAAAGTAATAATGGTCGAATCTGATGAGAAATTCGGTAAATTCGAATTTCGTCCATTGGAGCCCGGTTATGGTATCACAATCGGTAATGCTCTTCGTCGGATCCTATTGTCGTCTTTAGAAGGTTATGCAATTACAACGCTCAAAATCGAAGGCGTTGATCATGAATTTGCAACTGTTAAAGGGGTGATGGAAGATGTTACTGAAATCATTCTTAACCTGAAGCAAATTCGTTTCAAGCGCGAAGTTGAAGATTTTGACAGCGAGAAAGTTTCTATTTCGATTAGCGGTCAAGAAGAATTTACTGCTGGCGACATCAACAAGTTTATGACTGGCTTTAGGGTGTTAAATCCTGAATTGGTTATTTGCCGGATGGAAGCTGATGTTAAATTGCAGGTGGAATTAACAATCAACAAAGGCCGAGGCTATGTGCCCAGCGCTGAAAATAAGCCTGTAGATGCTGAGTTTGGTTTAATTCCGATCGATTCAATCTTCACACCAATTAAAAATGTGAAGTATGCTGTTGAGAACTATCGTGTGGAGCAAAAGACTGACTATGAAAAGTTAATCTTAGACATCCAGACTGATGGCTCAATTCATCCTAAAGATGCTTTAAAAGAAGCTGCTAAAATTCTGATTTATCACTTCATGCTCTTCTCTGATGAGAAAATTACATTAGACTCTGATGAGAAATTCGCAAACGAAGAGTTTGACGAAGAAGTGCTTCATATGCGTCAGTTATTGAAAACCAAGTTGGTTGATATGGACCTTTCGGTTCGTGCTCTTAACTGTTTGAAAGCTGCTGATGTTGAAACTTTAGGTGAGCTGGTTACCTACAATCGTAATGACTTATTGAAGTTTAGAAACTTCGGTAAAAAGTCGTTGACGGAGTTGGATGACCTTCTTAACAACTTGAATCTAACGTTCGGAATGGACATTAGTAAGTATAAACTTGACAAGGAATAAGCAGAAATGAGACATAATAAAAAATTCAACCATCTTGGAAGGAAGACTGCTCATCGGAAGGCCATGTTGTCAAATATGGCAAACTCTCTGATTTTCAGTAAGCGAATTACTACTACGGTAGCTAAAGCTAAAGCACTGAAGATGTACGTTGAACCGCTTATTACAAAAGCAAAAAATGACACAACCCATTCACGCCGTATTGTATTCAGCGTATTGAAAAGCAAAACTGCAGTTGCAGAGTTGTTTAGAGATGTAGCTGATAAAGTAGGCGAACGCCCGGGAGGATACACACGTATTCTGAAAACCGGTAACCGTTTGGGAGACAATGCTGAAATGTGTGTTATTGAATTAGTTGATTACAACGAGAACTTGTTATCGGCTAAAGAAGATAAGCCTAAAAAACGTCGCTCACGCCGTGGTGGTGCTAAAAAATCTTCTGAAGATACTGCTGCAACTCAACCGAAGAAAAAGGAAGTTGCCGAACCAAAAGCTGAAGCTGTTGTAGAAGAGCCAAAAGCAGAGGAAGTGAAAGAAAAAGCTGCCGCTGAAGAAGTAAAGGAGCCTGCAAAAGAGGAACCAAAAGCTGATGACGAAGAAAAGAAAACCGAATAACATCGGTTATCAAAATAGCTTAAAAAAGAAGAGCTGACCATTTGGTCAGCTCTTCTTTTTTCACGAATAACGCAAACGCTCAGGCTTTATCAGCCTAAGTAATGCTTTAGTTTCTCATTCAGCTCTTTTGCTTGAATAGGTTTGACGAGATAATCAGTGGCTCCTAAATCAAAACATCGTTGCCTGTCAGCATCGGCAGTGCTGGTGGTGCAAAAAATGATCGGAGTTTTGTTGTTGATGTTGTCATTTAACGATCTTATTTGCCGGGTTATTTCTGCCCCATCAATCAAAGGCATCCATAAATCCATCAGGATTAGATCGTATTTGTTGACTTTTGAAAGACGCAAAGCTTTTGGACCTTCATCAGTCGTATCTACTTCATAATCTCCTCGTAACGAGTAGAACAGAAATTTCAGATTTATTGGATTGTCATCAACAACTAAGATTTTCAAACCTATTTGTTTTAATCTATTAAGTACATGGATAAAGTTAGGTATATAAGTGACGAAATTCCCTTATTTTTGCTAACTGATAATTGGCTTACGGTAGCTGATAAAGTGGTTTAGATTTAATACTAATGAAATAATCAAGATATGGCAGACGATAAACAAATCATTTTCTCGATGCATCGGGTAAGTAAAACTTTCCCTCCGCAGAAACAAGTACTTAAAGATATCTCGCTTTCTTTTTTCCTTGGAGCGAAGATTGGAATTATTGGGTTAAACGGTTCCGGTAAATCAACCTTACTCAAGATCATTGCAGGGCTCGAAAAATCATACCAGGGAGAGGTCGTTTTTTCTCCCGGATACACGGTTGGTTATTTGGAGCAGGAACCTCATCTCGATCCGGAAAAGACGGTTAAGGAAATCGTCGAAGAAGGTGTTCAGGAAGTTGTTGATGTGTTAAAAGCGTACGAAGACGTAAACCTTAAATTCGCCGAGCCCGAAGTGCTGGAAGATCCGGATAAGATGGAAGCCTTAATATCGGAGCAGGAAAAACTACAGGAAAAGATTGACCGATTTGACGCCTGGAACCTGGACACGAAATTAGAACGGGCAATGGATGCGTTGCGCTGTCCTCCCGGAGAACAAAAGGTTGGAGAGCTTTCAGGAGGCGAACAGCGTCGGGTGGCTTTGTGCCGCTTGCTACTAAAAGAGCCCGATGTCTTATTGCTCGATGAACCAACCAACCACTTGGATGCCGAATCGGTACAATGGTTGGAACTGCACCTGCAACAATACAAGGGAACCGTAATTTGTATTACGCACGACCGGTACTTCCTTGACAATGTGGCCGGATGGATTTTAGAACTTGATCGGGGAGAGGGCATTCCCTGGAAAGGAAATTACTCATCCTGGTTAGAGCAAAAATCAAAGCGACTGGCGCAGGAAGAGAAGCAAACGTCGAAACGACAGAAGACCCTGCAACGCGAGCTTGAGTGGATTAAAATGGCTCCAAAGGCGCGACATGCAAAAGCAAAAGCTCGTTTGAATGCCTACGACCAATTGATGAGTGAAGATACCAAGCAAAAGGAAGAAAAGCTGGAGATCTTTATCCCGAACGGACCTCGCTTAGGTGAAAAAGTAATTGAAGCGCATCAGGTAGCGAAAGGATTTGGCGACCGCTTGTTGTTTGATGACCTTGATTTTGTTTTGCCTCCAAACGGCATTGTTGGCGTAATTGGGCCTAACGGTGCCGGTAAAACAACCTTGTTTAAGTTGATCATGAAACAGCTTGAAGCCGATAAAGGGACGTTTGAAGTTGGTGATACCGTGAAAATCTCGTACGTCGATCAATCTCACGCTGCGATCGATCCGGACAAAACAGTTTATCAGGTTATTTCGGGTGGAAATGAACTGATCCAAATGGGTAACCGACAACTAAATGCGCGTGCCTATGTGTCGCGGTTTAACTTTGGCGGAGCAGACCAGGAGAAAAAATGTGGCGTACTTTCGGGTGGTGAGCGTAACCGACTTCATTTAGCCATGGCTTTAAAAGAGGAAGGCAATGTACTGCTACTCGATGAGCCAACCAACGATATTGACGTCAACACCTTACGGGCACTGGAAGAAGGACTGGAAAGCTTTGCCGGTTGTGCCGTGGTAATTTCCCACGACCGTTGGTTCCTGGATCGTATAGCGACCCATATCCTGGCTTTCGAGGGAGATTCACACGTTCATTATTTTGAAGGGAGTTACTCCGAGTACGAAGAGAACAAAAAGAAACGTTTAGGCGACGAAGGCCCACACCGAATTAAGTATCGAAAACTGGTGAAATAGCTTTCTAAAGCTCACCAAAAAAATCAGAACCTGAGATATCCCTTTATTGCATCTTTAAGCAATAAGGGGATTTTTGTATAAACGCCCTGCTTTCGGATATGCGTCCGGTCTTGGTTCTTCAGGTTGGGTAGTAACTCAACGATTAGCCCGAACGCTTGCGAAAACGAGCTTATGAAGCTTATGCTGTCCTACTTCGGAAAAGTTGCCCGATATCGCTACTGTGGCTGGTCGTTCTTTTTCAATATTTTAACGATCCGGTTATACATTATTTCTGACATATTCCAATTGTAGCCATCAAAGTTTACCGTGTTTGTAAATTGAATGACGACCGCATCTATATCCTTATGATATTTGGCAATCGTTTGGTATCCCGGTATCAGGCCTGTGTGCTCATACTTATAAATGGAAGAATAAATTTCTTGTTCTTTTTTATCTCTAAAAACAGAGCCATCATTTAACGCTCGGATAAATTTGCTCAAATCTTCTGCTGTTGCCAGTATCGAGCCAATATTATTCGTTTTTAAATCCGTATCATAACCCACATAATAGCCACTCATCACATCATCAATGTTTACATCCTGAATAGAGCCAAAAGTATGCTTGAGATTCAGTGGGTTTAAAATTTCCTCTTGAATATATTGGAATGTAGCATACCCAAGTACTCGGTTCATTATCCGGCCTAGTAATAAGTAATTGGTGTTGGAATATTCATAATCTTCGCCGGGTTTAAAGTTGGCGGGTTTATCCAACACCAAAGCAAGGTTTTCATCTGCTGTCTCTTTTGGAGCCACCCAATACATATAGGTGTCCGTATAGTTCGGAATACCACTTCTATGGGTAACCAACATTCGCAACGTGATGTTATCTGCGTATTCTATTCTGCCATTTAATTCGGGCAAATAATCTGCGAGTGTCTTGTCTAAAGATAATTTTCCATCAGACACCAGCTTTGTAACCGCCAGGGCGTTATACAATTTACTCACACTTGCAATTTTAAATAAGGCATTGGGGTCGGCCGGAATTCTGTTTTCTCTGTTTTTATATCCCGATGTGTAAAATTCTGATTGATTCCCTTTTCTGTTGACACAAACAACAATACCATCAAATCCGTAATCTGCAGCTTTATCTACTTGCTCCTGAGTGGTATTGGGTAGTGGCATGATCCAAGCTGTTACAATCGGCCACGGAACAAAATACAATGAGATTATTGTTCCCAAGAACAATAAAATTCTAACGATTTGTTTTGATTTCTTTTTAGTCATTCTAATTTTGGTACGTTACTGAAAGCTCTGAAAACGTTGAAACGTAAGTTCCATCGAATTCCATTAAAATTGGAAATTCTGATGAGATGAAGGTACATATTTCCTTTGTTAAAGGATAATGTCTGTATATATCGTATCCAAACCTATTATATCATTATGGGCTATCAATTAGTTTGATAAAAGTTGACTGCATCATAAGAGCCTTATGAATTGAGAGGTTCACGTACTGTTTGAGAGAAGTTAGGAGGGGAATTCCACTGGCTTAACAGACTATGTGCTGTTGTTATTTATTTTTTCTTCAAATCGTTTCTTTATCGTTCTAACTATTGAGCGATTACTCAAAAAATGAAAAGGTGAGACTCCTGCAAAAAACGAATAGGCAACACTATTAACCAAAATATCAGATTCATCATAAATAATTGTCACTTGTCGACCACCATTATACAGATATTCTGATGATGGAGTCAAGATTGTCATGTCCCGATTACTAATTTCTGAGTCCCATTTTAGTTCACTTATTATCTCATTGATATATTGTTGGTTTATTTCCTTTTTAGTTCCCCTAATTCTTTTCAATCTGTCGGTATTAAATCCAGAGATTGTCAAGCCACCGGCAATTACGATAACAGGAATATAAAACATCCAAGCATTCTCTGTCGAGGAGTATGGGTTGTCAATTGAGAGGACCATTAAATAGGATATTAAAGAAGAAATAAAGATGAATAAAAACAATAGTTTGTCGAGAAAAAGATGAAACCATTTACTTTTATAAACCATTCTATCTTTTTCAATTGATTTTTTAGTATCTATTTTTATGTCTTTGAAATCTAACATTTAATCGATATTTGTCTGTTCTGTTTCAGTCATCGGTGCCTAACGTCTGTGTCAATGACGAGTGTTCTTTATTTACCACGCTGTCTCACTATTGTATCGTGTGGCAGTGAAACAAAACCACGCGAAAGGATTCGAGCGGGAGTAGGAGGCTCCGGATTGTAGTTCAACCCGGGCTCAAAGCTGGGCACTACGTGCCGCTTAAAGCCCTATTTGTTGTGTGCAGTAGTTATTCTAAATATTCATTAATAAACCTTTTCAGAGTATTTGAACTAGTATAAAGACTATAGTTTCTTCTCTCATTCGTTTCTAATTTATGTTCAGTATTGTCGCCATAATCATTTACACTTTTCACTGACAAGAAGTTCGGAGCATAGTCCTTAAATACTTGAGTTGCAGAATAATACAGGCCATATGTCTCCATGTCTAGTCCTTTCACCCCAATATAAACATCATTAATTTCTTTCATTATGGCGCTACTTCTCAGTAATGAACTACCTGTAACTAGGAGTCCTATATGTGCTTTTAAAGGTGACTCAATCTTGCTTTTATGTGGATAGCTTTCCTTGATGCTTTGGATTGCTTTTGATTTTGTATATAGCTCTAGCTGGTTTTTTAGATGCCCATTAATGGAGCATAAGTTATGCATGAATTTTTTATCCTTGCTTTCATCCTTTCTTTCAATCTCAACAATACTATGATAATTGAGCGACTTTTCTGCAATAATTACGTCTCCTATCTTGCATAGATTTTTGTTTCCTGCACAAATGCCAACCATAAAAATATAACGAGGTCGAAAGTTGCTAATGACTTTGGTTGTGAGTGAGGATGCAGCCTCAAGTCCCATACTATAGGGAAACGGTATCAATACCTTAATAGCCTTTTTTTTCGATTGAATTGTTCCTTGATAGTAAATAGTAGAATCATTCTTGTTGAATATTACTGGTTTTATTGAATCTACAATTGACTTAACAGATTCAAACTCATCAGAAGAAGCTGTAATTATTACAGCTTCAAAAAGTCCATGATGTTCCTCAAATTCATGAAAACTTTGATCAATTCCAAGGAGCTCAATTGCCTCTTTCTTAAACTCTTTGCAAGATTGTATAATGTTCCTGAAGTCAGACATAGATTATTCTTACAGCAGATGTTTTTTCATAGCTTTGAAAAAATTCTCATATACTTTTTCATCATCTGTGTCTGGTATAGTCAATTGAATGTTAATGTTTAACGTGACATTTTGCCCCAATTCATTTGTTATTTTTCGGGTAACTGATGGTGTATCTATTGTTGAAGTCGAATCAATTTGTTGTTCGTCACTTTTAGTTTTTGGTGGCACAGACTTGACTGGAGCAGCACTAGCTTTTGTGGGTGATAGTAATCCATCCTTTTCCTCAACAAGATTGGTAAATAACATCATTTCAATCACAGCCCCTGTTCCAGTTTTAACGTAACCTTTCAGTTCTTTACTTAGCGAATAGGCAATATGTGATTGAAAGTCTTCAGTCGTGCGAGGTTTTATTCCGAGTGCTGTTATCATGGACTCCAAGAAATGGTTTGCAACTAGAAATGAATGTAGTATTTTGATAGATTCATCTTCCATGTTGTTTGCAAGCGAAAGACCTAGCTTTTTACCCTCTTCCGTTGCTTCCTTCTTTTTACCTCCAGTTATTATTCCTATCGATTCTAAGAATCCATTATTGGTACTAATGGACGTTTTTGGAATACTAGTTAGTTTGTTCAAATCATCTAATGATGAAGGACTTTTGCTTTTTGCAAAAGCAATTAGAAGTTTCTTCAATTCTGAGAATGAAGAATAGGGTAGTTTAAAGTCTAATTCTGCCATGATTGGTTTATTTTGTTTTTAATTGTGTTAGGCACTGTTTTTTTATGTTTAAGTTGTCAAACCGATTTGCTCAAGTAACATTTTCCCTAAGTATGTAATTCTACGACTGGATGTCTTTGGTTTTCCGGTTGTCTTATTAAAATCTGGGAATCCTGTCTTTCTGTCAAACTGCAAACGACTTTCAATTAATTTAAGTCTCTCTAAATGTTCTTTATAGCTATCTTGAAGTGAAGATTTATTAAATGTTTCTTTATCTGCTCCTTTATATGCACTTATCGGTGTCAAAATATTTTTATGCTTACTCCTGAAAGCAATGTCCCCACTTGTTGTTGGGTCGAGATAAAACCTTAACCAAATAATTTCCAAGTCATTTAACTCTGATAAAAGCTTAAGTAAATATTTTGAATCCTGGAATTCAATTGCTTCATCATTAATTCCGTTTGCAATTATTGAAGCAATATATTTACGTCTTTCATCGGAAGTTGCTCTTGATGCCTGTATAAAACCTTCTTCAATTAAATCAATAAATCTCTCGTCTGATATTAACTCACTTATCTTTTCTGATTGAATTTTAGTAAGTCTTTTATCAAGCTCTTGAATATATTTAGAAAGTCTGTCAATTCTTTGGTTGGGAATTACAGTATCTACAATCTCAGACAATAAACCTCCAGCAAATGGAACAACACCCACTGCAGACTTGGCTATTTTTGCAACAATGTCTGTTTTATTGTTATCAAGATTTGTTTTATCATTCATGCTATTTAGATTTTTCCTGAATAATATCTTTTTTCATTCTTTCAATCAACTCTGATTTTTGGAACGCTTTACTAAAATTAGGAAGAAGTAAACTACGACCAATTTGATAAATATCTTCTTCAGACAAGTCGTCTGTGTCTTTATTGAAGTCAATGTGATAATCTTGTGAGCTTAAATCTGCTTTTAGCTGATTTGCTAGTACAGATTTATTTGAGTCAATATCTACGTTTTTCGTTAGTAAAAATTCCTTTAAAATCATGGTTATTTTATTAATGATGTCGTTTTTTAAAATTGTGCCTAACGATTGAGCAAGTACTCAAAGGTGTTGTTATTTTTTCTATATCGAATTTTATTTCAGTTCTTTTGCTCGATTCATATCCAAGTATCGTTTGAATGTAACGTATGTTTGCGCTTTGTTCCAATAAATGAGTTGCCCGCCTAAGTTTGATTGTGCTCTGAAAATCCATACCGTATTGTTATACAGCGGTACAAGATAGCTAAGTTTACAGAATAATTAATTTTGATAGCGATAATTTAGTTTCATTCAAAATAAGGTCTATTTAACACCCCCCCCCACTTCAAAACCGACTCGAGTCGGTAAAAAGGTAACTGCAGTCGGGTAAATGATAACTTGAGTCAGGAAAATGGTGACTGCAGTTGGGTAAATGATAACTTGAGTCGGTAAAAAGTAAACTTCGCCCGGGTAATGGGTGGGCGAAGTCACCAAAAAGCAAACCGGAGTCAGGGAAATGGTGACTCCAGTCGCTGTTAAACAAACTCGGGTCATGTTTAACTAAACTGCAGTTCTATTCGGGTAGACTGGTTCAGAAATAAGTGTGGGAGCGTGTAGTTAGAATAAAAAAACGAAGATCGTGATGATCCCCGTTTTAGCGCTGAACCGTTTCTGCTTATTCAGGTTGTTCGGCTTGTTTTCGGCTACCATTACTCGAAAATCGCTTTTTCAGGTCCTCGTAAATTGGTTTTGCACCCGGAACACTCATTTTGGCAGCCTGCTTCACCGAGTTGTAATAGGTCAGTGCAGCGGTGTAGCTTTCCGATCCGGCTTCGGTGGTCGTGTCATCCAGGTTTTGGGCCAGTTGCAAAACCGGATGAATAATCGTGTTCAGCTTTTCCCAAACATTCATATCCACATTAAACCCATCGGTATTGAGGTAGGGTGGTGCAAACTGCGGATCGGACTGGCAATAGTCGAGGCATTTCTCCACAAACGGAGCCGTACCATCACTCATTTTAGGTAACGACTTTCGTTCGTCGGCATTTAACGCGATCAGGTAAGGTTGTAACAGGGTTGATAGTTCAGTGACTTTTGTTAGGGCTTCGGTTGCCACATCATCCGGAAGTTGATTGTTGATTTTGTTTTCCATGCGTATGAATTAAAAAATTAGAAAAATGAATTAACAGGTAACAAGTTAGGACATTGAAAGCTGAATGACATAATATTTCCGAAGTGTTTTATGAATGAGCTGTTTTGGGGTGTAAACAAGCCCATTTCTCACACGAACGAACAAAATCAATGTTTTTCAACCCGTTTTTTAGATGAACATTTGATTGGTTTGATGGCCTCTGTTTCCGAAGAAATGTCATTTTTTGAGATTTAGGGGTGAAAAGTCGCAGTGTCCGGTCACAGTATTCAGTAGCGGGTCCTCTACGTCACCAACAGGAGAAAAGCGCGGCCTGCGAGGGTTTTGAACCAGAAAACAAGGAAAGGAAAGTCGCAGTGTCCAGTCACAGTATTCAGTACCAATTCCTCAACTTCACCGATAGGAGAAAAGCGCGATGGCCGTCAAAACGCCCGGACGAGGGTTCGGTTTTGACTTGATTTTTTTGGTTCCTTTTCTCATCCAAGGAGAAAAGGAACTAGGGCTTGGGGCAACGCCCCAACCAATTGGCATAAATTTCGATAGCTATAGAGTCGCATGCAATTGAATTCCAGTAGGCCACAAGGTTCCCTTTAGGGGATTTAGGGGTAAAAAAGCACAACATCCGATTGACACATTTCAAAACCATTTTCCATTATGGCGCATAAAACGTTCACCACAATTCAACACCTATTGATTGCGCCATTTCAACTACTAATGCATTTTCCCCCAGGCGTTGCCTGGGGCTATTATTGTATAACCCTTTCGGGGTAAGGAAAAGAAATGAAATCCCGTCTGGAACGACAAGGCAAAAAAGTCACTGGGGTTTGGGGTGAAACCCCGGTTTTGCTCTTTACCAAAGCTTTTTCGGGTAGTCGCCTTGTTCTGTTAGTTTTTTTACTTGTTCAACTACAAAAGGCTTATCCTCCGGGTAAGTTACTCCAAACCATTGCGAGTCGGCATCCAGCACTTTTGCTTGTGCTTGTCCGGTTCTGATCAATTCAAATACCACGCTCGGGATGTAGAATTCCGATTTTGGAGTCTCCATTTTTTCATCTAAAAACTGCTTAAACTGATTCTCCAAATGTTGGAACAGGCTGGGGTGGAAGCCCCAAAAGTTCATCGATGCAAGCGTGTTGTCGTCTACCACAACTTTGTTATCATTGTCATCTGTAAACGTAATCCGGCCATTCTCCCGGGCAATTTGGTGACGCTCGGTAATCTGCACTAAATTGCTGCTTTCATCGGTTTTGCAAATCCCACGAGAAACCGTGCCAAACTCCGACAAAGTATTTTTTACCTGGTAGCCTACCATGCTGTAGTTATCCGCTGCAACTTCGCTTGTTAAAAAATCAGCTGCTACCCGGAACGATTCACGTCCGTAAAAATCATCAGCATTAATCGCAGCAAATGGTTCTTGAATCACATCTTTAGCCATCAGAATGGCATGTCCGGTTCCCCACGGCTTTTCCCGTCCTTCGGGCAGACTATATCCATCGGGTAAACGATCCAGCTCCTGGTAAACATATTTCACTTCAATGTTACCGTCCAGTTTCCCGGCAAATTGTTTTTTAAAAGCATCAGCGAAACTTTCGCGGATAACGAAAACTACTTTGCCAAATCCGGCACGAATGGCATCAAATATCGAATATTCCAGAATGGTTTCCCCATTAGGACCAATCGGTTCAACTTGTTTCAATCCGCCATAACGGCTTCCCATTCCGGCTGCTAATATTAAGAGTGTGGGTTTTGTATTCATGCTTAATGAGGTGTTAAAATTTTTTGTCGAGTATTTTTTGTTGACCAATGAAGAGCAAGAACCTGTAATGGTTTTCATTGGTTATTTTTGCAATTGAAGAATCCCGGTTATTCCCTGATCAGAATAACGCAGCGTTATAAATTATTTATTCTTTTTTACTCTTTATACCAACTGGCATACATGCCGTAAGCGTTGGCAATACGGTGAATCTCGCCTTCCAGCAGATCAGTACCTATCGATTTTACTTTCTTGGCAGGAATACCGGCATACACACTTCCGGCTTCAACAATGGTTCCTTTGGTAACAACCGATCCGGCAGCAATAATGGTATTGCTTTCTACCACAGCGTTGTCGAGCACCACGGCATTCATTCCAATCATCACATTGTCGTTTATGGTACAGCCATGTATAATTGCCCCATGAGCAATGATGACGTTATTGCCAATGTTGGTTGGCGATTTTTGGTAGGTCGCGTGTATCACCGCACAATCTTGCACGTTGGAGTTTTTGCCTATTTTTATGTAGTGAACATCTCCGCGTATAACTGCACTGTACCAAACGCTACTGTTATCACCAATTTCTACATCACCTATTATTGCAGCAGTTTCGGCTAAAAAACAATCGTTGCCTATTTGGGGAGTTTTTCCTTTGAGTGTTTTGATTAAAGCCATTTTCTATAATTATTTTAATTTGATAACAAAGATATTAAAAGCGCTAAATAATTAAATGTAGAATGGTTTTCTTATTAACCAGTTGTGTGAAATTCCATAAAATAATGCGTCTCTTTAGGGATAAAGGGTGAAAACTTCAATTTGAATCGTTTCACAAAACGGACTCTTATTAATTATTGGTTATTTTTACGGTGATACACACCTAATGGAGATAATTCAAAATTGTTCCAAAGTTTTAAATTGTTATTTTTGAGATCGCTTTTTTTTGGTTTTATAAGGAGAAATCTAGGTATTAAAATAAATGTCACATGAAAGACACAAAAGTTATTGAGTTAGAAGAAGTGGCCATTCGGTTTTCCGGTGACTCGGGAGATGGAATGCAGCTTACGGGAACCTTGTTCTCTGATGCCACAGCACTATTTGGAAATGATATTTCGACCTTTCCGGATTACCCATCCGAAATCAGGGCGCCACAAGGGACTGTTGGTGGCGTATCAGGTTTTCAGGTTCAGTTTGGTCATAAAGAAGTAAACACCCCGGGAGATGAAGCCCATGTGTTGATTGCCATGAACCCGGCAGCAGTGAAAGCCAATGCGCGGTTTATGAAACCTGGTGGAACAATCATTTACGATGCTGATTCTTTTACTCAGAAAAATTTAGATAAAGCCAATTTTGCAACCGACGATCCATTTGGAGAATTGCAGTTGGATGATTACATCAAAATTGCAGTTCCAATTACCAGCCTGACGCGTGAGAGCCTGAAGGATTTTGGAATGGACAATAAATCAGTTCTGCGAAGCAAAAACATGTTTGCGTTGGGGTTGATTTGCTGGATGTTTGGACGTCCGATGGATTATATCGAATCATTCATCAAGACAAAATTTGCCAAAAAACCTACCGTGGTTGAATCGAACCTGAAGATTTTACACGATGGTTTCAACTACGGAATGAATATGCAGCACATGACACCTCAGTATTTGGTGCACGCTGCCGAAATTGAAAAAGGTACTTACCGAAACATCAATGGAAACATTGCTACCGCTTGGGGGATGTTGGCCGCTGCTGAAAAATCAGGTTTAGACCTGTTTTTAGGTTCTTACCCAATTACCCCGGCAACCGACGTGTTGGTGGCTTTAGCTGCTCGCCGCGATTTGGGTGTGAAAACATTTCAGGCCGAAGATGAAATTGCCGGTATATGTACCACCCTTGGTGCTGCCTTTGCCGGTAAATTAGCGGTTACCAGTACTTCAGGCCCGGGGTTGGCGTTGAAATCCGAAGCGATTGGTTTGGCAGTAATGGCCGAGCTTCCGGTGGTCATTGTAAATGTTCAGCGTGGAGGTCCATCGACAGGTTTGCCAACAAAAACGGAACAGTCTGATTTATTGCAGGCGCTTTACGGACGGAATGGCGAAAGCCCGGTTGTTGTCCTGGCTGCCAGCACACCGTCCGACTGCTTTTACTACGCCTACCTATCGTGTAAAATTGCGTTGGAGCGCATGGTGCCAGTCATCTTGTTAACCGATGGTTTCCTTGGAAATGGTAGCGAACCATGGCGTGTTCCAAGCATGTCGGAGCTACCCGAAATTACACCTCGTATTGCAAAAGACAGCAAAGAGTTTAAACCGTATAAACGTGATGAAGACATTTTGGCGCGCGAATGGGCATTCCCGGGAATGGACGGATTCCAGCACCGTATTGGTGGATTGGAGAAGAATGTTGAAGGTGCCGTAAGTCACGATCCGGAAAACCACCACAAGAATACCGAAATCCGTGAAGCGAAAGTTCAGAAAGTTGCAGATATGATTCCTGAATTGGAAGTGTGTGGCGACGAAGAAGGCGAATTATTGGTTGTTGCATGGGGTGGTACTTACGGACACATGATTAGCGCAGTGCGTGAAATGCGTCAGGATGGTAAAAAAGTGAGCCTGGCTCATTTCAACTTTATCAAACCACTTCCTGCAAATACCAAAGAGGTGTTTAGCAAGTTTAAAAAGATTATCGTTTGTGAATTGAACCTCGGACAATTTGTTTCATTCCTACGCGATAAATTACCTGAGTATGAATATCACCAGGTCAATAAGTTGAAAGGATTACCATTTACGGTAACCGAGTTGAAGGAAAACTTTGAAAAATTACTGGAGGAATAAGACATGAGCAATATAGATTTACAATATACATTGAAAGATTTTAAGAGCGAAAACGAAGTTCGCTGGTGTCCCGGTTGTGGTGACTACGCGATTATGAATGCCGTTCAGCGTACCATGGCCGACATGAACGTTCCTCATGAAAAGTTTGCCGTAATTTCCGGTATTGGCTGTTCGTCTCGTTTTCCGTATTATATGAGTACTTATGGATTTCACTCCATTCACGGTCGCGCGGCAGCCATTGCTTCGGGTGTGAAAAGTGCGAATCCTGAGTTGAGCGTTTGGGTGATTACCGGCGATGGTGATTCATTGGCCATTGGTGGAAACCACTTTATCCACACCGTACGTCGTAACATCGACTTGAATGTAATTCTTTTCAATAATAAGATTTACGGATTGACGAAAGGGCAGTATTCACCAACAACTGATCGTGGATTTGTAACGAAAACTTCACCAAACGGAACCATCGAAGATTCATTTGTTCCCGGACAATTGGTGTTGGGTGCACGCGGAACGTTCTTTGCCCGTGCGGTTGATTCAAATGTAAAACACAACCAGCTTGTTTTTGCAGAAGCTGCAAAACATCAGGGAACTTCCATTGTCGAGGTTTTGCAAAATTGTGTCATCTTCAACGACGGGATTCATGCACAGATTGCTGATCCAAAACATCGTGCCGAGCGTCAATTATTTTTGGAGCATGGCAAACCAATGCGTTTTGGGCACGATAACGAAAAAGGTTTGATTGTTGAAAAAGGCCGGCTGAAGGTAGCTGTTATTGGCGAAAATGGTGTGACTGAGGACGACATCCTTGTTCATGATGCTAAAGAAGTAGATCCGTACTTGCACATGCAACTGATCAATATGAGTATGCCCGATTTCCCAATTGCCATGGGAGTTATTCGTGCAGTTGATGCTCCTGTTTACGATCAGGAACTGGAAAAGCAAGTAGCCGAAGTTTCAGCAACACGCAAAATAAACAGTGTTGACGAGTTGTTGAAATCAGGTAATACCTGGGAAGTAGATGAACCAGGAAGTAGCGATCCGGTACCTTTCTTTAAAAAGAAATGTCCTATTCTGGAATAGAAATCATACGACAATATGTTTTTAAAAAGGAGGCTTCGGCTTCCTTTTTTTGTTGGGTCAAGCGGATTTTTCATAATTTCATGGAAAATTCTTTCACATGCAAAATTTAGATGATATCTCCCTTTCATCAATCTACAAGCGCAAAAAGAGCGACCGCGATATTTTTGAAGAGCTAATGCCAACCAAGGTTAAGGAAGTGCTGCTGGTGGCAACCTTGTATGATAGCTATTCCATTGTTCGCGAAGGGCAGTTTACCGACAAGATTTTTGGCGAGTTTCTTCAACTCAATCTCTATACGTATCCGCGTTTTACGAGCGTCAATTCAGAGGCGGATGCACTGACACTGGTCAATGAGCGCGATTTCGATCTCATTATTATTATGGTTGGTGTTGATAAGGATATTCCGGTGAAGATGGCTGATGTCCTGCACGATGCGAATAAGATCATCCCGAAACTTTTGCTGGTGAATAACAATGCCGATTTGCGTTACTTTCAGGAAACAGCGAATCAGTTCGAATCAATCGACCGGGTGTTTGTGTGGAACGGAAATTCCAATGTGTTCATGGCGATGATCAAGTACATTGAAGATAAAAAGAATATCGAAGCCGATATTAAAAACGGTAATGTGAGGGTGCTGTTGTTGGTGGAAGATTCTATTCAGTATTACTCCCGATATTTGCCCATGCTGTACACCAACATCATGACTCAAACGCAAAACCTGGTGCAGGACGAGTCGGCAGATGACTTACACATGATCCTGAAAATGCGCGCCCGGCCAAAGGTTATTTTGGTAAGTACTTACGAAGATGCGATTGAAGTGATTAACAAGTACCGGGATTATTTGCTGAGTGTGATTTCAGATGTGAAATTTTCCCGAAATGGAGTTGATGACGCCGAGGCCGGTGTAGAACTTTTAAAATACGTGAAGCAAATTCTTCGTTTCCCGGTGCCACTATTGCTGCAAAGTCACGACGTGTCGAATGCTGCACGAGCAAAAGAAATTGATGCTGAGTTTATCGATAAAAACTCTGAAAGCTTATCGATGGACATTCATAATTTCATTTATAAGCGATTGGGCTTTGGGAGTTTTGTGTTTAAAGATTTGGCCGGAAATCCAATTATGGTGGCTCGCAACCTTCAGGAATTTCAGGAAATGTTTAAACTGATTCCGGATGAAGCACTTTCGTATCACGGAAAGCGTAATTCTTTTTCCACCTGGCTGATGGCTCGTGGCGAGATCAATATTGCCGAACGATTGTTGCCCTATCGCTTCGAAGACTTTAAAGGTACTGAAAAGCTGCGGAGCTTTTGTTTGCGGGTTTTTGAGGATGTTCGGGTCAAGCAAATGCGGGGGCGCATTATTAATTTTGATCCTGCAATTGTTGACAGCGACCGTTACATCGTCCGCTTGGGGAAAGGATCATTAGGCGGAAAAGGACGTGGAATGGCTTTCATGAGTAATTTTATCGAAAATATCGATTTCAAAAAAATCATTCCTGAGATCAATATCCGCATTCCGGCCACGGCAGTTATCGGAGCCATCGAATTTGATAAATTCTTAGAGCTCAACAACCTTTACGACGAGATATACAGCAACAACGATTACGAACATATTAAAACCATGTTTTTGGATTCGCACCTGAGCGAAGGATTAAAAGCGAAGTTGTTTCGTTATATCGAAGTCATGCAGGGGCCGCTGGCCGTGCGTTCTTCCGGATTGTTCGAAGATTCGCTCCTCCAGCCTTTTTCGGGGGTTTATTCAACTTACCTGTTGCCGAATAATCATCCCGATAAATTTGTTCGTTTCAATCAGTTGGTGAATGCGATCAAGCTGGTTTATGCCAGTATCTTCACCGATTCAGCGGTCGCCTATTTTGATGCCGTAAACTATAAAATTGAAGAGGAAAAGATGGCGGTGATCATCCAAAAAGTGGTGGGGCACGAACACGATAAAAAATATTACCCTTCGATTAGTGGAGTGGCGCAATCGTATAATTATTATCCGGTGGCATACATGGAGCCCGAAGATGGCTTTGCAGTGGCGGCGGTTGGCCTGGGGATGTATGTCGTTGGCGGAGAGCAGGCATTTCGCTTTTGTCCTAAGTATCCAACCATCAACCCAACAACTGTTCGCGATCAGGTACGCGATTCCCAAAAAGAGTTTTATGCGGTAGACATGTCTCATCCCGACGTAAATATAATTGCCGATGGTGAAGATGCAGCCATTACAAAAATCAGGATTCGAAATGCTGACGATGATGATTTTCTGCAGCATTGTGCCTCTGTTTATGATGCTGAGAATGATGATCTCGTTCCGGGGCTCAATATGAAAGGACCGCGTGTCATTGATTTTGCCAATATCTTAAAGTATAACTATGTGCCGTTGGCTGACACCTTGCAGTTTTTGCTTCGCTTGTTCCGTGAAGCGATGGGGTCGCCTGTTGAAATGGAGTATGCCGTCGATTTAAGCAAGGGAGATGGAGGACTACCAACTTTTTACTTATTACAGATAAAACCACTAATCAGGCGGGAAGAAGAATTACATATTGATTTGGGTGAGGTTAACCTGGAAAAGGTCGTGCTTTTTGCCAAACAGGGAATGGGTAATGGCGAGGTGTTTGGTGTTCGCGATGCAATTTTTGTCGATCCTGACAAATTTGATAAAATGCAAACCAAAGCAATTGCTCAGGAAATTCATCACATGAATAAAAAGATGGATGCTGAAGGGAAAGAGTACATCTTGATTGGCCCCGGGCGTTGGGGAACTAAAGACCAGTTTACCGGAATTCCGGTCGTGTGGTCGCAAATATCCAGAGCCCGCATTATTGTGGAAATGGGCTTGCCTGATTTTCCTTTGGATGGTTCCTTGGGATCGCACTTTTTCCACAATGTAACTTCAATGAATGTTGGCTATTTTGCCGTGAAGCACAACTCGGAAGATGAAAAAATCAATATTGATGTGCTAAACAATCAGAAGGTGATTGAGGAGTTGAAATTCGTAAAACACGTGCAGTTTGACCATGACCTGAGCATCTTAATGGATGGGCGTTCCCGACAAGCTTTGATCAAGCAAAATGGGCTGAACGAGTAGTTGTTTTATTTCTCATTTCATTAAAATTTTTAGTTTTCAATTGCATTCGATAGAACTCACGATGAATTTTAATATGCTTGTTTGCGAATTTTTGCATCTTAAAATTCATGTTCGTTTCATACATATACGTAATTTCATCCTACAAAAATGTAGGATTTTCGTGTTCGATAAAATGCTATCTTCTTTGTTTTGAGAGATGTCGTTTTTTCGGAATGGCAATTGTAATTGATGGTCGGAATATATTTGACGATTGAAATTTAGTGAACGTTGAACTGAAAATGAACGATTATGAAGGTATGTATTCCGGTGATGGGACAAAGTTCCCAATTAACCCATTTTTTAGCTGATGATTTCTATAAAGCAAACTTTTATTGCCTGTTTGATATGAACAGCGATCAAACAGTGTATTTTTCCAAGTCGGACTTGATGGAACGCTTTGGATTGGATTTGCGAAAAGACGATGGCGAAGGAGCGATTAAAGCGATTATCAGTCCAAATGTAAGGCCAATGGCCTACAAAATTTTGCACGACAATGAGATTACTGTTTATCGCCCTGATAGCAACCTGGTTGAGGAAAATATCGACCGATTGAAGCGGGGAGAGCTTGCTCTTTACGATCCGGCTGATGTTGAAACTGCATCTTCTTGCGGATCTTCGTGCAGTAGTTGTTCTACAACCGAAAGCTGTTCATCAACCAGTTGTTCTGCTTAGCGACTCAGCTCTACTAAATCACTTTCGAACCAAAACCTGAAAAAAATCGCGAAATAACTTTGTGGAAATTTTAATTGAAAAATTATGACTATTGCATTCCGTCCGTTAGCAGAAGTGAAGATGATGTTGGAAGAAATTGGAAACGATGTTTCTTACGCTTATGATGATCTGGTATTTGTTGAACACACCGCTTTTATGTTTCAGTTTGATGATGAGAATCCAGAGAATTTAAAGCTGTATTTAAATACAGAGGTCGATCAAAAAGAATCAGATGATATCAAAAAGAATTTGGTTGGTGCAGCTCAGAAAAGGAAATTGAAAATTGTTGATTCTGGTTATTTTAAGTTAAAGGAGAAAGACGATACCGAAGAGTTTGATATCCTGTTCTTTCCAAAATAAAGAAAGCCACATGGTCGTCATGCAGCTTTTCTGTTACATATTTTGAGCTAATAATTAGCCTTCGAAGTTGTTGACTCCGGCAGTTTGTGCCTGGCGGTCAACTTTTTTGATCAGTCCTTGCAATACTTTGCCCGGGCCAATTTCAGTAAATAATGTAGCACCATCAGCAATCATATTTTGAGCTGTTTGAGTCCATTTTACCGGAGCAGTGAGCTGCGCGATCAGGTTTTCCTTGATGGTTTCAGGATCAGTAACCGGCTTGGCATCCACGTTTTGGTACACCGCACAAATTGGTTTATTAAAGGTCGTTGCTTTAATGGCAGCTGCCAGTTCTTCGCGAGCAGGTTCCATGAGTGGTGAGTGAAATGCTCCGCCAACAGGTAATTTCAAGGCACGTTTAGCGCCTTTTTCAGTCAGCAGTTCGCATGCTTTGTCAATTCCTGAGATTGAACCGGAAATAACCAATTGCCCGGGGCAGTTATAGTTGGCCGGTACCACAACATCGTCAATTGAGGCACAAACCTCTTCAACAATCGCGTCTTCCAACCCAACAATGGCTGCCATTGTTGAAGGCTCTAGTTCGCAGGCTTTCTGCATGGCTATGGCGCGTTGCGAAACCAATTTTAACCCATCTTCAAAGTTCATCGCACCATTGGCAACCAAGGCTGAAAATTCACCCAATGAGTGGCCGGCAACCATTTCAGGCTTAAATTCTTTCAATGTTTTAGCCAGAATAACCGAGTGCAGAAAAATGGCGGGTTGTGTAACTTTCGTTTGTTTCAGATCGTCGGCTGAGCCTTCGAACATGATATCGGTAATATTGAAACCAAGTATTTCATTGGCTTTATCAAATAGTTCTTTGGCAAGTGGCGAGTTTTCGTACAGGTCTTTTCCCATTCCGGAAAACTGGGCACCTTGCCCTGGAAATACATATGCTTTCATCGTAAAAACATTTAGTTAAAATTTGGCGACAAAGTTAAAACGTTTTTTTACCCACAAAAAGTAATTGCAAGTAATCCACTTCTTTAGCTTATATTTTTCTCTTATCGTGTCGACTATTGAAATTAAATGTTCGATAGTTTCTGTTACTTGTAAAAAGTGGCCAGGTATTCAGTCGTATTCCCCTTATCATCCTTCACCCGAAGTTTTAACTCATGCTTTTGATCAAATTGAAAGCGTTTTTTGTCAAAGTAATAAGTAATCAACGCATTTTTAGCATCGTATTCAAAAAGTACCCAATCGCCATCAATCTGTCCATTGTAGCTGGCGATTCCCGAAAAATCATCGCTTATTTTAAAGCGAATGCGGTTTGGCTCGGTTAACCGGCTGTTGTTGTATATGCTGAGTGGTTTTATTGTCGGTGCAACAGTGTCGACACTGATCGCAAAAGTTCCCAGCTGACGAACGCGTGCTGTTATCCATCCATTTTCATAGTTTCCACCCATCGGCCATTTTCTACCACTCTTTTCGCTAACGGCGGCAATCAATGCTTTGTCCTGAAGTTCTGGAGGAACACCGTCGGCTTTAATTTTTAGCGAATAATGCTGGTGCACCGGATGATGATCATCTTGAACCTGGTATAGTTTTGAGTAGTATAAATTGTTGGCCGGTTTGGTTTCTAAGTCCATATAAAAATCGGAGTAAAAAGTGCCCGGCTCAAAAACTGCTTTCAGTTGCTCTTTTTCAAGTGTCGTTTTTTCCTTATAAGAAATCAGTTGCCCGTTTTTTTCTTTTGGAACAAGGTTCATCTGTTTCGATTGAACCCGAAATGAAAGTGTACTTTTATTGCCGTACGTGTCTGTAATTTCATAATCAATATCATGAACCTCTCCATCCGAAAGATCGACAATTCCTCCATTGATCAGCTCCCGATAATTACTCAGCTTGTTTCCCGGTTCAACCCAACTTTTTTGTAGCCTCCTATAGTTGGTTCGGTAATAATCATAGTCGATATAACTGTTCAAATAACGGGTTTCATCAAAGCTCAGTTCATTCATTTGAAAGGAGTAGATCGCCTTGTTGTCTACTTTTAACTTAATCTCGTAGATGCCACATTTACTCCAGCTTCCGTCAAGGTAATCAATGGTTTGGAGGCCAAAACCAATATTTCCATAAACAGGGACAGTCGGATTTCCTTTTAAATGATAAGCGCCGCCGTAAAAAACTGTTTCAATCAGTGTCTTTTGTGTTTTTCCATACACATGAGAATCGTCCGTTAACGGATAAATTGCAGCTGATAAAATCTTTGGTTTAATCTCATCTTTAATCGGGAAATTGAAAAGCAAGGGATTTAGTGGGTGTTGACTGTCGGTATCGCGTATCTCGAAATGGAGATGTGGTCCACCGGAGCCACCGGTATTTCCACTTAGAGCAATTTGGTCGCCCTTATTTACAGAGAACGTTCCTTCTGGAACAGCTAAGTCAACATCGAATGATTGACGCTCGTATTGAATTTTTTTCGCATATTCCTGAATGTCATCACGAAAGCTCAATAAGTGTCCATAAACGGTGGTTTGCCCATTCGGGTGATCAAGGTAAAGTGCAAGCCCAAATCCGTAGGGCGATATTCTTATTCTCGAAATTTCTCCGTCGGCAGCAGCATATATCGGGAGTCCGGTTTTGCCCTGAGTTTTAATGTCAATGCCCGAGTGAAAGTGGTTGGATCGCAGTTCTCCGAAATTACCCGATAAAATAAGAGGGATGTCAACAGGCGGTCGAAAGTAGTTTCGATCAGGGGCTTGAGCCAATATGATGGATGAAATCAGAACAAAAAATATTAGAAAACGAATTTTCATAAATAGAATCCTTAAGTGTTTGGTGATTAAAACTAGGCAAAGCCAGAATTGTTGTACGGCGGTTTGCATTACGCAAAATAAAACTATCTTCGTATAAACTATTGGGCAAAAATATTAATTTTGTCCTAGAAAGCATGCAGAAATGACCGAGAAGGATCAATATTTAATTGATGAATTTAAGACCCGACTCAGACTGCTAATTGGCAAGCAGAATCGCTTGAAAGATGAAAATAAACAGCTGCGGGATCAGCTGAAAGGCATGCAGGATGAGTTGGATGTCGTTCGCAATGAAAATGAGATTTTGGTCAAAAAGTATGAAAATCTTAAGTTAGCAAAGATTTTTTCTGCTTCGGATGATGAAAAACAGGATGCGAAGCAAGTGTTAAATAAAATAGTGCGGGAAATTGATAAATGTATTGCTCAACTGAATGTGTAGCCAATACAAGAAGAAATGACAGATAAGCTTTCAATAAATATCAACATCGATGGGCGAGTTTACCCATTGACTATTGTTAGGGAAGACGAGGAGAAATACAGGAAAGCTGCGAAAATATTAAATGACATTATTCTTCAATACAGAAAAAAATATGCTGACCACGATTCGAAAGATTTTCTTGCAATGACTGCCTTTCAGTTTGTATTGAAGAATTTGGCGTTGGAAGAACAAGCAGACGATTCTCCTTTTATTGAAGAAATAAAAATACTTAATGAGCAGTTAGGTGATTATTTGTCGATTAACGAGTAGATTATAAATAAGATTGTTGAAGCCCGCTTTTTATTCACTCCCAACAGATTTGCCTTGGGGATGAATGTATTAGCGGGCTTTTTGTTAAACTAAATATATACAGTAATACTTAATTGAAATGGAAATAATATATGCTATTTCCGGGTTCTTGCTAGGCGGAGGGCTTTCCTACTTTTTGTGGGATAAAGCACTAAAAAGCAAGAAAACGAAGATCATAACAGAGGCCGAGGCTGAAGGCGACGTAATAAAAAAAGATAAGATACTTCAGGCAAAAGAGAAGTTCTTACAGTTAAAAACAGAACATGAAAAGTTTATTTATGAGAAGAACAACAAGATTGATTCGGTCGAAAATAAACTAAAACAAAAAGAAAGTGCTTTTTTACAACGTCGGGATGAACTACAACGAAGAGTAAAAGAGTTTGAAACAACCAAAAAAGATGTTGACGTTATTCGCGAGAACCTGACGAACCAGTTGAATGTGGTTCAACAAAAGGAAGATGATCTGGATCGCATGCACAAACAACAGGTTGAGCAGTTGGAAGCGATCTCCGGACTGTCAGCAGAGGAAGCCAAAAGCCAGTTGGTTGAATCATTAAAAGGAGAAGCACAAACTGAAGCCATGTCTTACATTAACGAAATAATGGAAGAGGCTAAACTTACTGCCAACAAAGAGGCAAAGAAAGTTGTGGTGAAAACGATACAGCGAGTGGCAACCGAAACTGCCATTGAAAACTCTGTTACTATTTTCCACATTGAAAGCGATGAAATTAAAGGTCGGATTATTGGTCGTGAAGGACGTAATATCCGCGCATTGGAAGCTGCAACAGGTGTTGAAATTATTGTAGATGATACACCCGAAGCGATTGTGCTTTCAGGTTTCGATCCGGTACGTCGCGAAATTGCCCGTTTGGCTTTACACCAACTGGTAACTGACGGACGTATTCACCCTGCTCGTATTGAGGAGGTTGTTTCGAAAGTGAAAAAGCAGATTGAAGAAGAAATTATTGAAACCGGTAAACGCACCACGATTGACCTCGGAGTACATGGTCTGCATCCTGAGCTGATCCGCATGATCGGTAAAATGAAATATCGTTCGTCGTACGGACAAAACTTATTGCAGCACTCCCGTGAGGTGGCCAATCTTTGTGCGATCATGGCTTCAGAGCTTGGACTAAACACCAAGTGGGCAAAACGTGCCGGCTTGCTTCACGATATTGGTAAAGTGCCGGACGACGAGCCGGAACTTCCACACGCAGTGCTGGGGATGAAGCTAGCTGAGAAATTCAAAGAAAAGCCGGATATCTGCAATGCAATTGGAGCGCACCACGACGAGGTGGAAATGCAAACCATGTTGGCACCAATTGTGCAGGTTTGTGATGCTATTTCAGGTGCCCGACCGGGAGCTCGCCGCGAAGTGGTGGAATCTTATATCAAGCGTTTAAAAGCATTAGAAGATTTGGCGCTTTCGTACCCTGGTGTATTGAAAACTTATGCCATTCAGGCTGGACGCGAATTGCGTGTGATTGTTGGTAGCGAGAAGATTTCTGATAAAGAATCAGAACAACTGTCATTTGATATTGCGAAGCACATCCAGGATGAAATGACTTATCCGGGACAAATTAAGATTACTGTTATCCGCGAATTGCGTGCAGTAAATTATGCGAAATAGTCAATTATTTTTTCGATATAAAAACAGCCCGACTTCGATTGAAGTTGGGCTGTTCTGCTTTGCAGAAAACCGAAAAGTTTACCATCTTTAATGGTCACCACCGGTTAGTTTTCTGAGTGTAACGATTGGATTGATGCTGTTGGAAAATTAGGATTAAAAATTTAGTCAGGCAAGGAGATAAACGTATCTTTGTGTTTCGCAAAAAAGAAAAGAAAAAATGAAACAACGTCCGCTCATATTTATTACCAACGACGATGGAATTCAGGCAAAAGGACTGAAAGAGGTTTCTGATGTGATGCGTCTTTTTGGAGATGTCGTGGTAGTAGCTCCCGAGGTGGCTATGTCGGGGATGTCCAATGCAATTTCGGTTGATCGTCCGTTGCGGGCTTCTAAAGTTGAGGAAGAGGACGGATATATTTCGTATAAGTGCAATGGAACTCCGGTAGATTGCGTGAAGTTGGGATTCAATCATTTGGTAGATCGATTGCCGGATTTTGTTATTTCAGGAATTAACCATGGTTCTAATTCGTCGATAAGTGTAGTGTATTCCGGTACAATGGGAGCTGCCATCGAAGGGTGTTTGCATGGTGTGCCGGCAATCGGATTTTCGTTGTGCGACTATTTGCCGGATGCCGATTTTTCGAAAGCAAAGATGTGGGTTGCCCGTGTTTTTCAATCGGTTTTCGAGCAAGGGTTACCACCTTTTGTTTGCCTGAATGTGAATATCCCCAAGGGAGATGTTGAAGGCATTGAAGTTTGCCGGCAAACCTCAGGCAAGTGGGTGGAAGAACTGGAAAAACGTACCGATCCGCACAACCGTGAGTATTACTGGTTGTCTGGATACTTTAAAAATTTTGAGCCCGATGCTGAAGATACTGACTTGTTTGCCTTAGACAATCAGAAAGTGTCGGTAGTGCCTATTCATGTAGATATGACCTGTCAGGAAACTTTGGAAATAATGAAAAACTGGAAGTTTTAATGAATAACTCAGCATCAAATATCAATCACCTGAAATATGGTTTTTGGCCCGGGCTAATTTTTCCGTTAATCATGTTTCTGATTATGTACCTCGTTCGTTATCACGAAGTCGGGATTCTCGAATATTTGTCAAATCTTTGGCGGTTTCAAATTCTCATCAAATTGATGACTCTGTGTGTCTTGCCCAATCTGCTGCTTTTTCTGGTATTCTTCAAAAAAAAATATGACATGGCAGCTCGCGGTGTTTTAATGGCGACATTCATATATGCTTTTCTGGTAATCATTTCAGTGGCTATTCAATCATTATGAAGTACTATTTTATAGCCGGCGAAGCTTCGGGCGATTTGCATGCCTCCAACCTCATAGCTGAGATTGTAAAGAAGGATTCACAAGCCGAAGTTCGTGGATTTGGTGGCGAGCTAATGGAACAAGCCGGTATGCAGTTAAGCAAACATTATCGCGAAATGGCTTTCATGGGTTTCTTGCCGGTGCTGATGAACCTAAAAACTATTCAACGAAATTTTAAAGCCTGCGAGGAGGATTTATTCGAATTTCAACCGGATGTATTGGTGTTGGTTGATTATCCCGGGTTTAATCTTCGCATGGCTGAATTTGCAAAAAAACATGGCATTCGGGTATTCTACTATATTTCTCCCAAAATATGGATTTGGAAGAAATACCGAATCAAAAAGATCAAGGCTTTTGTTGATGAAATGTTTACCATTCTTCCTTTCGAAACCGAGTTTTATAAAGGGCTAGGTTATGAGGTCAACTATGTTGGCAATCCGTTATTGGATGCAATAAAAGCCAAGCCTGCAAAAACTGATTTTTCCGATTTTATCAATCAAAATAATTTACCGGACAAACCTATCATCGCATTGCTTCCGGGTAGCCGGTTACAGGAAATAAAATCGTTGTTGCCCCGAATGCTGGAAGGTTCAGCCTCTTTTCCGGAATACCAGATTGTGGTAACAGCCGCACCAAATATTGAAGAGCCTGTTTATGAGAAGCTAACTCAGGCTTATCCTGAAGTGCGTGTTTTGCATGACAAAACCTACGAATTAATGCAGCAAGCAGAAGCTGCGGTGTTGGCATCGGGTACCGTTTCGCTGGAAGCCGGTATTTTACGATGCCCGCAAATTGTGTGCTACCGAATGGATGGGGGGACTCTGTTTTATTGGATCGGCCAATATGTTGTTGGAATTACATTGGTGTCGTTGGTAAATCTTATTTTGAAGCGGATGGCCGTGAAAGAATTGTTGCAACACCACTGCACTGTGGCCAATATTTGCAAAGAGCTGAACTTGATTCTGAATAACGCCTCGCATAAAAAACAAATCATGAAAAGCTACGACGAATTAAGCGAAAAATTGGGAGAGCCTGGTGCTTCTGCCCGTGCTGCATCGATGATGATTGATAAATTGAACGAAAAGAATTAATCTTTTTCTATCTTCGTTTGAGCAAAAAGCGAAAGTCAATATGTACAGTTTATTTCGAAAAGAAATCACCAGTTTTTTTGGATCAATAACAGGATACTTAATTGCCTTTGTATTTTTGATTACCAATGGTCTTTTTTTATGGGTGTTCCCCGGCACTTACAATTTATTGGATGCTGGTTATGCTACCCTGGATGGTTATTTTTCATTAGCTCCATGGATTTTCCTTTTTCTGATTCCGGCATTGACCATGCGCTTGTTTGCCGAAGAGAAACGATCCGGCACTCTCGAGATTTTGATCACCAAACCAATATCGTTGTTACAACTCGTTTGGGCAAAATACTTCGCCGGACTTGTGCTCGTATTGCTGTGCTTGCTTCCAACTTTAGTTTATTTCTACTCTATTTACAGTTTGGGTAATCCGGTTGGAAACTGGGATTCCGGTGCGGCATGGGGATCGTTTATAGGCCTGTTTTGTTTGGCTGCTGCCTATGTTGCCATCGGTGTTTTTGCCTCCGCCATTACTGACAATCCGGTGTTTGCGTTCGTAGTTGCTTTGTTCTTGTCGTTTGCTGCTTATCTGGGCTTCGAGTTTGTTGCCTCATTAAACTGGCCATTTTCAGTCAACGGATTTCTAATTGAACTGGGTATCAACGAGCATTACCTGTCCGTTAGTCGGGGAGTGGTGGATTCACGGGATCTGTTTTATTTCATTGCCTTTAGTTTCTTTTTCCTGTTATTAACCAGCGTTTTTTTGCGTCAAAAGCAGACTGCAATTAGTGGTCAGTTGAGAAAAATGGGAATGCTGGTTGTCGGACTTGTTTTGTTGGCTTATATCTCGTCGGTTTGGTTTTTTCGTATCGACCTGACTTCTGAAAAGAGATACAGCTTATCGCCAATTTCGAAGCAGTTTATTAGTCAGCTGGAGTCACCTGTGAAAATTGATATCTTTTTGGAAGGGGAGTTGCCTCCCGGCTTTCGGAAGTTACAGCAAGCGGTCGTCGAAAAAATACAGGATATTAACGCTTATGCCGATTACCAAATTCGCGAAGAATTGATGGATCCGTATGAAATGGTTAGCAATACAGAAGAGCAAAAGCAGTTGTTTGAACGCCTCGTGTCATTAGGACTGAAACCAACTGATTTGCGCTTGCAGCGCGACGAGGGAACGGTAACAAAACTCATTTTCCCGGGAGCAGTCATTCACTATAAAGATTATGAGATCGGTATCAACCTGCTGAAAAATAACCCATCCTTATCGGCCGAACAAAATTTAAATCAGTCGGTTGAAACACTGGAATTTGAACTGATGCGGGCTTTCAAGTTGTTGGTTGACGATTGTCGTCCAACTGTTGCTTTCATGGGTGATCACGGAGAATTGGGAGAGCCGGAAACACGGGATATCCGTCAGGCACTTTCGGAGAATTTTTCGCTTACCGATGTGGTTGCCGATGAGTTGATTCAGGATACCTTGCCTGACGCTGTTGTCATTGCCGATCCTGTTCAGGCCTTTAGCGAAAAGGACAAATTCTACATCGACCAGTATCTGATGCGCGGAGGAAATTTGCTTTGGCTGATTGATCCGGTGCAGGTGAGCTTGGATAGTTTAAGTAGTGGGGAAACAACCATTGCTTTTCCTCGCGACCTGAATCTGAATGATCAGCTGTTTCGATATGGCGTTCGGGTAAATACGGACTTGGTGCAGGACGTGGAGTGCGTCATGATTCCGGTAAATACTGCACCGCTGGGAAGTACACCAAAATATACGCCCGCTCCTTGGTATTATTCGCCTCTGCTCAGCCCGTCGCAATCACACGAGTTAAGTCGCAATCTGAATCGTGTCAAGTCAGAGTTTGTCAGTTCGATTGATACGGTTGGTAAAAATCCGGCTATCAATAAGTCGGTTATTTTGCACACGTCCAATTATTCACGCCGGGTAGAAACTCCTGTTGAGGTGAGTTTGCAAAGTATAAATAGTCCGCCGGCCCGCAGTTTGTTTAGTCAATCGGAACTTGCTGTTGGTGTTTTGTTGGAAGGACAGTTTGCATCGGTGTTTCAAAATAGAATGTTAGGCAATTTCAATACAAAAAATATAGAAGTACTTCCCCAATCAAAACCAGCAAAAATGATTGTGTTGGCTGACGGAAGTCTGATTGCTAACCAGGTTTCCAGGCGCAATGGTCAAATTCAGACGCTTCCTTTGGGCTACGATCGCTATTCGCAGCAAACGTTTGGCAATAAAGCCTTTTTAGTCAACGCCATTAGTTATTTGTGCGACGATGCCGGCATTATGTCGCTGCGGACGCAGGTGTTTAAAATTCGCCTGCTCGATAAGGTTCAAATTCGGGAGCAACGCTTGTTTTGGCAGCTATTAAATGTGGTGGCTCCACTTGTGTTGATCTCCTTATTGGGACTGATTTTCAACATTGTTCGCAGACGGAAATATGGTCGTTAATTACTTTGTATAAAATCTCATAAGAAAGGATAGGTTAAAAAAACCAAAGTTTGTATATTCGTGTAATTGTGCTGAAAAATATTTCAGTGAACAGCGCAGGATCTAGAACAAAAATTTAAAATACATATCAATGAAATTTGTTGTTTCCAGTACCGAATTACTGAGTCATCTGAACGCGATCAGTAAGGTGATCAGTTCAAAGAATACATTACCCATTTTGGATAATTATTTGTTTCAACTGGAAGATAATCGGTTAACGATTACTGCCTCAGATTTGGAGTCGACCTTAATTACCAGCATTGAACTGGATAATACAGAAGGAACTGGTGATGTTGCTGTTCCTGCAAAGTTACTCAACGATACGCTGAAGGAGTTTCCGGAGCAACCGCTGACCTTCCAGATAAATGGAGAAAATTCGGCGATTGATATTTATTCCGAAAACGGAAAGTTCAGTATTATTGGGCAAAACGGAGAAGATTTTCCTGAACTGCCTGAGCTAAAAGAAGAAGCAACTGCGACTATTGATGTGAACCACGATGTGTTGTTGAATGGAATTACGAAAACATTGTTTGCCACGGCCGATGATGAACTTCGCCCGGTAATGAATGGTATATTTGTTGAATTGGGAAATGACGATCTGACTTTTGTGGCTTCTGATGCACACAAGTTGGTGCGTTACAAACGTGCTGATGCCAAAGCGGAAGTGGAATCATCATTTATTTTACCTAAAAAACCGGCTGCATTATTACGCAACCTACTTCCCAAAGAAGAGTTTGATGTGAAATTGCAGTTTGACGATAAGAATGCTTTTTTCACTTTGAGTAATTATAAATTGATTTGTCGTTTGGTTGAAGGAAATTATCCAAGCTATAACTCTGTAATTCCGACCAACAACAGCAATCGAATGATTGTTGACCGCCTGGAACTATTCAACACGATTAAACGGGTTTCAGTTTTTGCTAACCAGGCTAGTAATTTGGTTAAGTTGCATATTGATGATAACCAGTTGGTGGTTTCGGCACAAGATGTTGATTTCTCTATTTCGGCTGTCGAACGATTGAAATGTCAATATGAGGGTGATGAAATAGAAATTGGATTTAAATCAACTTTCTTACTGGAAATCCTTTCAAATTTGTCGTCTTCTGATGTTAAAGTTGAACTTTCTGATCCAACTCGTGCAGGCTTATTGCTGCCGGCTGAAAAGGAACTTGACGAAGAAGATGTACTGATGCTTTTAATGCCAATGATGATAAATGCGTAAATTGTAACTGAATACATGCTAAAACCTAACAAGATTATGTTTTGTTAGGTTTTTTTTATTTTCAGCAAATTAAAAATATACCATGAATTTAAACCTGAAAAATCCATTGGTCTTTTTAGACCTCGAAACAACCGGAATTAATGTTGTAACTGATCGTATTGTTGAAATAGCTCTGGTAAAAGTGCATCCGGATGGGAAGGAGGAAGAAAGGGATCTGCGTATCAATCCGGAGATGCCGATTCCTGAACATGTCAGTAAAATTCATGGCATTTATGATGAAGATGTAAAAGATGCTCCAACGTTCAAAGAGGTTGCCAAGTCGTTGGCAAAGTTTCTGGAAGGAGCTGATTTGGCCGGCTTTAATTCGAATCGGTTTGATATTCCGTTACTGGCTGAAGAGTTTTTACGCGTTGGAGTAGATGTTGATTTTAAAAAACGCAAGTTTGTGGATGTGCAGGCCATATTTCATAAAATGGAAAAACGCACACTGGCGGCGGCTTTCAAGTTTTATTGCAAGCAAGAATTGATCGATGCGCATAGTGCCATGGCCGACACCAGAGCAACGTACGATGTGCTGAAATCGCAGCTTGATATGTATAAAGAGACAGAATACGAAGATAATAAAGGGAAGAAAACTACTCCAATTCAAAATGATGTGAATGCGCTGAGTGAATTTTCATCGTACGATAAAAATGTAGATTTCGTAGGGCGCATTGTTTATAATGAAGATGGTGTTGAGGTGTTTAACTTTGGCAAGAACAAAGGAGTTCCGGTTGAAAAAGTACTGCGCGAACAGCCCGGCTATTTTGGCTGGATCATCAACAGTGAATTTCCGCTTTACACAAAAAAGGTATTGACTGCTATTAAACTAAGAATGAAAGACTGAGAGAGAAGCGGATGACGAAGAGACAGTTCGAACTCGAGAAAGTGTGAGTTGTCGTCATACTTTTAACAAAAGACTAGTTTCGAGTGGCCGATTTTCTAAAGACCAAATAACTAATTGTATCATGAAAATTATTTGTATCGGACGAAATTACAGTGATCATGTGCGGGAGTTGAATAATGAAATTCCTGATGAGCCGGTTATTTTCATGAAACCTGATTCCGCTTTGCTTCGCAATAATGATCCTTTTTATATCCCCGATTTTAGCCAGAACGTACATTACGAATGTGAATTGATTGTTCGCATCAGCCGATTGGGAAAAAATATTGAACCCCGTTTTGCAAATCGTTATTATGATGAGATTGGATTGGGGGTTGATTTCACCGCGCGCGACCTTCAAAATAAACTGCGAGACAAAGGATTGCCCTGGGAGAAAGCAAAAGGCTTTGATCGGTCGGCTGTTATTTCTTCACGCTTTGTAAAAAAAGGGAAATTGCCGGATTTTGATTCCATTAAATTTGAATTGAAAAAGAATGGCGAAATGGTGCAGCAAGGAAATTCTGCCTACATGCTTTTCCCGATTGATGAAATTATCAGTCAGGTATCTAAATACTTCACCTTGAAAATTGGAGATTTGATTTATACCGGAACGCCTGCGGGCGTTGGGCCGGTAGCTATTGGCGATCGGCTGGAAGGGTTTCTGGAAGGTGAAAAGATGTTTGATTTTCAAGTGAAATAACAGACAGTAACAAATTGCAAATAAAGCCCGGAAGTTATCTCCTGGCTTTATTTTTTTTGGCTGGTGCTTGCCCGGCGGGACAAGTTTATTCCCTTTTAGTTTTGGTAGCGTCCGGTGAATTGATTCTTGCGAAGCTTTTTATACTATCGATGAGGTTAAAGAAATAAATTTTGTTGATTTGACATCAAAGTTCACAATATTCGGATAATTTATGAATGGGAATTTTTAAGGGTGTGAGGAAAGAATTAATTTCACAATTCTAAACGTTTAATCATTTAATGAAACGAGCATGTAAGTAGTGCGAATAATTTAGTGTCATGTTTCGAGTCTTTAACAATTTGTGATAGAAGCGAGACCGAAAATATCAAATAGGTCCGTGACCTTAAAAGTCTTTTCACAAAGGAAAATCAGGATGTGCTCATTTCATCGAAACGAGCTTGCGAGTTCTCTTGAATACGTTCGAAAATTTAAAACTGGAAAACCAATGAAACTTCTCCATACTTCCGATTGGCACCTTGGCAAGCGACTCGACGATTTTTCCCGCATGGAAGAACAGCACGCTGTTTTGCGGGAGATCTGTGAGGTTGCCGAACAAGAACAGGTGGATGCGGTGCTGGTAGCCGGCGACTTGTTCGATACTTTTAATCCGCCCACAGAAGCGGTCGACCTATTTTACAAGAGTTTGAAGCGACTTTCCAATAATGGGCATCGTCCGGTGATTGCCATTGCCGGCAACCACGATTCGCCTGACCGAATTGAGTCGCCCGACCCGCTGGCCCGGGAGTGCGGAATTATTTTCGCAGGATACCCAAATTCAGTCGTTTCTCCTTTTGAATTGGAATCAGGGCTGAAGGTGCTAAAAAGCAGGGAAGGTTTTTTGGAACTTCGTCTGCCGGGAACCGACATCCCGCTGCGTATTTTATTGACTCCATATGCGAACGAGTATCGGCTTAAAACCTGTTTCGGCTTGGAAAATAGCGAAGCGGAACTCCGGGCAGTTTTGGAAGAAAAATGGAAAGATCTGGCTGATCAATATTGCGATAAGAACGGTGTGAATGTGCTCATCTCACATCTTTTTATGATAAAAAAAGGGAATGAATTACCGGAGGAGCCTACCGATGAAAAACCTATTTTACATGTTGGAGGGGCGCAGGCTATTTTCACCGAAAACATCCCCAGGCAGATTCAATATACCGCGCTGGGGCATCTTCATCGCATGCATCAGGTGGATGCTGATCCTTGCCCCACTTACTACAGCGGCAGTCCGTTGTCGTATAGCTTTTCAGAAGCGAACCAGAAAAAGTACGCGCTATTGGTTGATGTTGAGCCCGGAGCAGTAGCAAGCGTTCGGGAGGAGGAGCTGACCAAAGGAAAGAAGCTGTTACGCAAACGTGCCGAAGGAATGGAGGAGGCATTGAACTGGCTGGCTGAGAATCAGGAATGCTTGGTTGAATTGACTTTGGTAACTGAAACCTTTCTGACTGCTGCGGAGCGCAAGCAACTGAATGGCGCCCACTCGGGAATTGTAGCTATTATTCCTGAAGTTGAAAATGCAGAAGGGCTTATTGATGGGAATCAAAAGAAGATTGATCTGACTCGCAGCATGGAAGAACTTTTCCGTGATTATTTTAAGCATGAAAAAGGTCAGGATCCCAATGCCGAACTCATGAGTTTATTCACCGAAATACTGGCAGAAGAAGAATGATACCCGTACAACTCACCATACAAGGTTTGTACTCCTACCAGGAAAAACAAACCATCGATTTCACAAAACTAACAGCCGCCAGCTTGTTTGGAATTTTCGGATCGGTTGGCAGCGGTAAATCATCCATATTGGAAGCGATTACCTTTGCGATTTATGGTAAAACCGATCGGTTCAACCTGTCGGGAGATAACCGCAACTACAACATGATGAACCTGAAATCGAATGAGCTGCTGATCGAGTTTATTTTTGAAACGGGGAAGGATCAAACAGCTTACCGGGCGGTCGTGCACGGAAAACGAAATAGCAAGCGTTTTGATGATGTTAAGAAGCTGGATCGCTCAGCCTACCAAAAGCTGGATGGCTTGTGGATTCCGATTGAACCGATGGTGCTGGAACAGGCAATTGGACTGAGTTACGATAATTTCAAACGGACAATCATCATTCCACAAGGGCAGTTTCAGGAGTTTCTGCAGTTGGGCAATAAAGATCGTACCCAGATGATGAAGGAACTTTTCAATCTGCAAAAGTTTGAATTGTATTATAAAGTAACGGCACTCGAAGGAAAAAACAATGCCCGCAAGCAGCATTTGGATGGGCAGTTACAACAACTGGGTGAAATTGACCTGGAGCAGGTGAAAAAGTATCAGGAACAGCTTGCCCGCTTGAAAAAGGAGATGGATGAGCAGCTTGTTAAATTAACGAATTCACAAAAGCAGGAGCAGGAATGGAAACAGCTGCTGGACTTGACAAAGAAACTGGAGGAAACAGAAGTTGGCTTAAAAGCTTTGCAACGTCAAGAGCCCGAATTTAAGAAACTGGAGCAAAGTATTGCCAACTACGAGTTGTGTGTCATGCAGTTCAGGCATTTGTTTGAATCGCTTCAGACAAGCACAAAGAGGATCGCCCAGAAAGAAGTGCAGATTAAGCAGGACGAGGACAAACTAAAACGGGAAGATGAGGGAATTCGTCGGCTGGAAAAGGAATTGAAAGAACTAACGCCAGCCTACGAAAAGCGCGACGAACTGAAGCAAAAAGCGGATGAACTGGAGCGAATGATCAAAATTAAAGATCTGGCCCGTAAAGTTAAAGATGACCAGGAGCGATTGAAGAAGGGAAACGAAATATGCGATAAGCTTTTGGAAGATGTTGAAAAGCTGAAGAAAGAAAAGGCCGAGTTGGAGGCCACTCTTAAATCGGATAAAGCCAAGCTCCCGGATATGGCTGTTTTAGCAAATGCCAAAGCCTGGCATGTTGAGGATCAGAACCTTGCTAAGCAGTTGTTGGAGATTCACAATCAGGAGAAGAAATATGAGGATGAGGTAAAGACAGCGAAAGATGTCATTCTGAGATTATTGCAGAATTCCTTATTCGAAGGTTTACCTAAGGAATCAGATGTTTTCGCGATGGTAAAATTCTTAGATGATAAGCTTGTAAAGATTAAAGAGGAATTGAAATTGTTGGAGAAAGAGGCTGGCGATTTGCAGTTGAAAGAGAGATTGAAAGCGTTTGCCGATGGCCTGACGGATGGAGAGCCTTGTCCGCTTTGCGGCTCCGATCATCATCCACAGATTTACAGTGCTGAAAGCTCGCATGAGGCACAGCAGCAATTAATGCAAACCAGAGAGAAAAGAGAAAAAGAGATTGAACAGATCAGCGAGCAAATTAATCGGTTAAAGGAGCTGGATAGTCATCTGAAATATACGGATAGAAACCTAAAAGAGTGGGTGGAGAAGCGGACGGAGGTTGACAAAAAAAGAAAGGTTCACCAGTCCGATTTTAAGTGGGAGAAATACCGCGATATCGTTGTTTTAGAAAAGGCATTTCAGGAATCCAACTTACTTCAGGTTTCAATTAAGAAAAAGGAAGCCGAGCTGGAAGAGTTTACTAAAAAGCAGGAAAAAGCTGCTAAAGACAAGGAGCGATATCAGCTTGGAATCGATAAAATTAAAACGGACTTAACCGTTCGGCAAACCGAGCAAAAGACACTACAGAAGCAGTTGAAGTTGATTGATTTTTCCGAATACCAGCAGAAGCCGGCAGAGGAGCTTGTCGCAGAGCAGGAGCAGTTGTTGAAAAGCTTTACCCGATTAAAAGAACAGTTTGAGAAACAAAGCAATTTGTTGACTGAAAGCAAAAAACGGAAAGATACTCTGACTGGTAGTTTGAATGCGAACTGCAAAGAGTTGGAAGAGGAAAAGCAAAACCATAAAAAACTGGCGACGGGGATTCATGAAGAGTTGAAGAAAACTAAATTTCAATCAACAGATGAGGTAAAAGAAATATTGGCACAGTCAATTAATCTGAAACAGGAAAAGCAAAAATTGGCTGATTTTAAAGAACAGTTGGTGCTTTCCAGAAAGCAGCAGCAGCAGTTGCTGCAAGAAATTGGTGATCGAAAATATGAGCCCGAAAAGCATCAAGCTTTAATTACCGAAATTGGCATGATAAGCGAGCAAACAAAGCAAATGAATCAGGAGTTTGGAAAGCTTACAGAATTGCTGAAAAAGCTACAACAGGATTTGGAGAGTCAAGGTGCGCTGCGAAAGGAACTGGAAGCACTGAATTTGCGAGCAGAAAACATTCGCACCATGAAGTCCCTGTTTAAAGCGAGTGGCTTTGTTAACTATATTTCGTCGGTTTATTTGCAAAACCTGTGTAATGCTGCCAACGACCGTTTTTTTCAATTGACCCGGCAAAAGTTAAGCCTGGAGATCACCCCCGATAACAACTTTCAGGTGCGCGATTTTATGAATGGCGGTAAAGTGCGCAGTGTGAAAACGCTTTCGGGAGGACAGACTTTTCAGGCGGCGTTATCGTTGGCATTGGCATTGGCTGATAACATTCAGAAAATAACAGAATCGAATCAAAACTTTTTCTTTTTAGATGAGGGGTTTGGCTCGCTCGATAAAGAGTCATTATCGATTGTGTTTGACACGCTGAAATCGCTGCGAAAAGAACGACGCATTGTCGGAGTGATTTCGCATGTTGAAGAAATGCAGCAGGAAATTGATGTCCATCTTCGTATTGACAACCAGAGCGAACGCGGGAGCCTGATTCATGCAAGTTGGAAGGAGTAGTGACTTCTGATAAAGTGAGTTGGTAAAAATTGCTAATTTCGTAGGCTGTTACGTGTTTTCATAAAAGTATGTATAACAGCTTAACTCCGATATTCTGAAAACTTTTACACATGATAAAGCGAATTCAATGGTCTTTTGACCAATGGGAAATTCTTAAATATGTCGTTCGTTGGTTTTTACTGGTGATACCGGTTGCCCTGGTCTCCGGATCCATGGTGGCACTATTTTTATACCTGCTCAATCAGGCTACACTGTTGCGGTGGAACTACGGGTGGTTGATCTTTTTTTTACCGCTCGCCGGTGTTGTAATTGTTGCTTTGTATCGGTTTAAAGGGAAGAATTCGGAGGCGGGCAATAACCTGGTAATGGATGAGATTTCTAAGCCGGGTGGGGGTATTCCGGTTCGAATGGCTCCTTTTGTGCTGATCACTACGGTGGTTACGCACTTATTTGGAGGGTCGGCCGGGCGAGAGGGAACGGCGGTGCAAATAGGAGGTAGCATGGCTCATTATATCGGTAAAAAGTTAAAGCTGAATAAAGATGACATGCGTATTCTGTTAATCTCGGGTGTGGCTGCCGGCTTTGGAGCTGTTTTTGGAACCCCGGTTACCGGTGCAATCTTTGCCCTTGAAGTAATGGCCATTGGTCGGATTAAGTACGATGCTTTGCTGCCTGCCTTTCTGGCTTCGGTAATGGCTGATATCGTGTGTTCAGCCTACGGAATCCAGCATACCCATTACCATATCGATTTTCAGGACACGCTGTCGGGAAGTACAGCATTTCTTCATTTCGATCTTCCGCTTTTACTTTCGGTAATGGTGGCGGGAGCATTGTTTGGCTTGGCCGGGTTTGCATTTTCTGAGTTGTCGCATATTATAAAGAGCTTGTCGAATAAATACATCAGCAAAAAATTACTGATTCCGGTTATTGGAGGGGGGCTGGTTCTCGCGATCTCCTTCTTGCTTGGCACTCGAGATTACTTGGGTATTGGAGTGACCACTCCTGATGGAACGGGAGTCAGCATTGTGAATGCGTTTAAAGCGGGAGGATCTGAGACCTTTAGTTGGTTTTGGAAACTTTTGCTCACGGCAATTACACTGAGTACCGGATTTAAGGGGGGGGAAGTAACTCCTCTGTTTTTTATTGGTGCTACTTTAGGAAATACCCTGGCGATGGTGTCCGGAAATCCGGTTGAGTTGTTTGCCGGCCTCGGGTTTATTGCCGTTTTTGCCGGAGCAACGAATACGCCCCTGGCTTGCACTTTTATGGGGGTTGAGCTTTTTGGTGGCGAATATGTATTGTACTATGCAGTGGCTTGCTTTATTGCTTATTATTTCTCCGGACATACGGGTATTTATACTTCTCAGCGGGTAAGCGTTTCCAAAGCCAATCTGAATAATAGTGTTGATAATAATAACACCTTGAAATCGATTCGGGATCATAAAAGGAAAAGAAAAGGATAATTGAGACATACACACTGGTGGAAGTTGTCGCGATAGTATGAAAGGATGTTCGCTGGCTTGTGGTTTTTTTTGGAAGAGAGATTCGGAAGTACAGCCTTGAAATCCGGGCATAGAAAAGGCGGAGTTGATATCAACTCCGCCTTTTCTAGTATATATTTTGTGTGTGGACTACATCATGCCGCCCATACCACCGCCCATGCCGCCGCCCATTGGAGGCATAGCAGGAGCATCTTCTTTTTCTTCAACTAAGACACATTCGGTTGTCAGCAACATGCCGGCAATTGAAGCTGCATTTTCAAGTGCTACACGAGTTACTTTAGCTGGATCAATAACACCAGTTTCGTATAAATTTTGGTACTCGTCAACACGTGCGTTGTAGCCGAAGTCGCCTTCGCCTTCGAGCACTTTTTGTACAATTACAGCACCTTCTTTACCTGCATTAGAAACAATCTGACGCAATGGTTCTTCAATGGCACGTTTTACGATTTCAATACCTGTTGTCTCGTCATCGTTTTCTCCGGTTAAACCTTCCAGCGAAGCAATAGCACGGATATAAGCTACACCACCACCAGGAACAATTCCTTCTTCAACAGCGGCGCGGGTTGCACTCAATGCATCGTCAACACGGTCTTTCTTTTCTTTCATTTCAACTTCCGAAGCAGCACCAACATAAAGCACTGCAACACCTCCGGCTAATTTAGCCAAACGCTCTTGCAATTTTTCACGATCGTAGTCAGAAGTTGTTGATTCAATCTGACGTTTGAGCATGCTTACACGCGCTTTGATGGCTTCATCATCGCCAGCTCCGGCAACAACAGTTGTGTTTTCTTTATCAACAGTAATTTTTTCAGCTTGACCAAGCATTTCGATGGTTGTGTCTTCCAGTTTCATACCTTTTTCTTCGGTAATTACTGTTCCGCCTGTCAATATAGCCAAGTCTTCCAGCATTTCTTTGCGACGGTCGCCAAATCCGGGAGCTTTTACAGCACAAACTTTTAGTGAACCACGTAAGCGGTTAACAACCAAAGTAGCTAATGCTTCACCATCAACATCTTCGGAGATGATCATCAATGGACGTCCACTTTGAGCAGTTTGTTCCAATACGGGAAGCAGATCCTTCATCGTGCTGATCTTTTTGTCGTGGATCAGGATGAACGGATTTTCAAGGTCAGCTTCCATTTTTTCGGTATTGGTTACGAAATATGGAGAAATGTAACCACGGTCGAATTGCATACCTTCTACAACATCAACATAAGTTTCTGTTCCTTTGGCTTCTTCAACAGTAATTACACCTTCTTTGTGTACTTTCTCCATGGCTTCAGCAATCAATGAGCCGATTTCTTCATCACCGTTTGCCGAAACTTTGGCTACTTGCTTAATTTTGTTGTTGTCGTCGCCAATATTGTGTGATTGCGATTTAATGCTTTCAACCACTTTCGTGACTGCTTTGTCGATACCGCGTTTCAAATCCATTGGGTTCGCACCTGCAGCAACGTTCTTCAAGCCAACATTAACAATTGATTGTGCCAATACAGTCGCTGTTGTTGTTCCGTCACCCGCATCGTCACCGGTTTTGCTGGCTACTTCTTTCACCATTTGAGCACCAATGTTTTCGTAGGCATTTGCAAGATCAATTTCTTTAGCTACCGTAACACCATCTTTGGTGATTTGAGGAGCTCCGAATTTTTTTTCAATAACTACATTGCGACCTTTTGGTCCTAAAGTTACCTTAACAGCATCAGCCAGTTGGTCAACACCCTTTTTCAGCAAATCTCTTGCTTCAATATCGAATTTAATTTCTTTAGCCATTGTTATTTTCTTTTAATTCTCTGTTAAACTTAATTAAACGATGTATAATACATCAGTTTGTGACATCAACAAGTAGTCAGTCCCATCAATGTTCAACTCTGTACCGGAATATTTTCCATAGAAAACAGCATCTCCAGCTTTCAGTTCCATTGGCTCGTCTTTTTTATCGGCACCAACCAAAACTACTTGACCAACTTGTGGCTTTTCTTTTGCGGAATCAGGAATAATAATTCCACTAGCTGTTTTTGTTTCTGCTTCCTGAGGTTGAACCAGGATTTTACCTGCAAGGATTTTACCTTTTAACTCTGCCATTTTTTTAATTATTTTAGTTAGACATTTTTTTTAATTGACACCTTTGTATATCGAATTTTGTGCCAAAAGAGGTAGGTCTAAAAAAGCCTTCTTTTTTGAGACATTTTTTCATTTTTGACAGTCCCTGATTTTTGAGATGTCGTTGTTTGCATGTGTTTGTCAGTGTTTTGCAGGTTTTGTCAGTTTGCGGTTTAACCTGACATATGGACATAAAAAAAGCCACTCAACATCTGAGTGGCTTTTAAATATCATTTTTTCTGCGTTTTATTCAGCAGGTGTTTCTTCTGTTGGTTGCTCTTGATCTGGTACTGTTGTCGGGAAGTTTGGAACAGCATTAGGATCAACTGCGTTTTCAATTTGTTCCTGAATAGCCGATTGATTTACTTCTTCAGCTGTTCGTGGAATAAAAGCACTCCCTAAAACAGAAAGGACTAATAGCGCTCCGGCCAAACCCCAAGTGAATTTTTCTAGAAAATCGGTGGTTTTACGAACACCCATAATTTGGTTTGATGATTGGAAGTTGCTGGCTAAACCACCACCTTTTGAATTTTGAACCAATACAATCAGGATCAAAAGAACACAAGTGATGAAAATTAAAACAGTAATTAGCGTGTACATGGTGTGCTTTTATTTAATTCGTTAATTTTTTTATTTTCTCAATCTGCCCGGCAAAGTAAGTACTTTTTTCCGGATATTTCAAACTTAAATTCTCATAAGCTTGAATTGCTTTTCGGTAGTGTTTTTGTTGCCAGTAAATTTTAGCAAGTGTTTCAGTAACAAAAGAATTGTCCGATTTTTCTTCTTCCTTTTCTTCAACAGGCTTGTCAACCTCCTCTAATTCTTTTGTCACTTCCTTTTTACGAATAGAACGAATCAGGTCAACTAGCGACTCATCTTTTTGCTCGGTCGGTTCTTGCAGTCGATAAAAGCCGGGAGTTATGTATTCCAAGGCTAATGGATCAACTTGAGTTTCGATGGGCGATTGTTGATCTGTTTCAGGGATTTCGTGATGGATAAAGTGATAAAGTATTCGCCTGTCTGCAACATGAATGGCTCCTTGTTTAAGGTATTCTTCAAAATCAGGATGATCCAGTATTTTTAGATTTTTTAAGAGTAACATCCATGCCGATTGAAAAGTAGGATAATTTTTAACCAAAGTTTTTAACTCGGTTAAACTTTCCCGGTTAAGTGTTTCAGGATGTTTCAGGTAATTATAGAAAACGTTTTTTTGCATTACCAGTTTGCGATAGAAGCATTAAAAATATCTTCGGTTAATTTATCCAAAATATCAACAATTAGCTCGTCTTCAACTGAACTTAAAATTTGATTGCTATTAAAATCTTCATAGGCCGAGAATGTTTTTTCCCAGTTGTCATCAGGGCTTTTGTTGTTGGTGTATTTTACTTTTATAGTTACTGTTAGTCGCGTTTCAGCTGCCAAATCTCCTTCCGAAATATTCATCGGTCGTGTGTCGTAGCCTGTGATCTGTCCTTCAAACTCCAGATCGCCTTTTTCTTGCATTTGATCTAACGATGTTTGGCGCAATAACTTATCCTGCAAGGCTTCAGTCATTTGCTGGCTCAAATTTGGATTGATTAACCGCGCCCTGTTTGGGAAATAATAAACGGTAAAGGTTTTTACATCGGGCGCAATCGAGGCTCCTGTAAATGAGTAGGATACTTTGCAGTTTTGAAACAGGCCACCTCCGACTAACACAAATAGTGCAATAAGTAGAAGGCTGTTGAATCGATTAGTTAATGTCATATTCCTTAATTTTTCGATAAAGGGTGCGTTCTGAAATTCCCAACTCCTGAGCGGCATATTTCCGTTTGCCTTTGTGTTTGTTCAATGCTTTTTTGATCAACTCAATCTCTTTATCTTCCAATGATAATGATTCTTCAACAAACTCTTCGGTATCCTGAATATCTTCCCGGTTGATGGGCTCATTGTAATGAGTCGGAGGGTGATTGTGAGGCTCAGGAACTGTGGGCTCTTCTTCTTGCTGATAAATTTTACGAATGATTTGCGCATTGTCTGAGTGAAATTCAGGTCGGTCAGCTCCATCTACCATTAAGTCATGGACCAATTTCTTCAGGTCGTTCACATCTCGTTTCATATCAAACAAAACCTGGTACAGAATTTCCCGCTCGTTGGCAAATGTTTTTTGATCAATGCCGTTGTACAGTGCAGGCAACTTGCTGGCTTCAACCGGGAGGTAGCCACGCATCGCATTTCCATCAATCATCCTGTTTTGCTCAATAATTGAAATTTGCTCGGTAATGTTTTTCAATTGACGAACATTGCCCGGCCAGTCAAAATTAATCAATACATTCTGAGCTTCTTCGTCTAAACGAATAGGGGGCATCCGGTATTTTTCAGCAAAATCCATAGCAAATTTCCTGAATAACAAGAAGATGTCCTCTTTTCGATCGCGAAGAGGAAGTATGCGGATGGGAACCGTATTTAGTCGATAATACAAATCCTCGCGAAATTTTCCTTCCTGAATGGCAACAGGGATATCGACATTTGTTGCAGCAACAACTCGCACGTTGGTTTTCAGGACTTTTGAAGATCCAACTTTCATAAATTCGCCGGCTTCGAGTACTCGAAGCAAACGAACTTGTGTCGATAGAGGAAGTTCTCCAATTTCATCTAAAAAGATGGTTCCACTGTCGGCTTCTTCAAAATAACCTTTGCGGTCAGACATCGCCCCGGTAAAAGATCCTTTCTCGTGACCAAATAGCTCCGAATCGATGGTTCCTTCCGGGATGGCTCCGCAGTTTACAGCAATATATTTCCCATGTTTGCGGGAAGAAAACTGATGTATGATTTGTGGGAATGCCTCTTTTCCTGTTCCGCTTTCTCCTGTAATTAAAACTGATAAATCAGTAGGAGCTACCTGTACAGCCACTTCTATGGCACGATTAAGTACTTCAGCATTACCAATTATTCCAAAGCGTTGTTTTATTTCCTGAACATCCATATTTTTGACACTGAATTTTCGACTGACAAAGTTACAATTTTAACTATTAAAGCCTTTGTTTTATCGGTTAAGAATGTTTTAGAGTCGGTATATAACGAGTTTTTTAACAATTTTTAGTTTTTTCTTGAATCTGGGAGTCATTACTAAAAAGAAAAATGTGATTTAACAATGGAATCAATCAAAACTAAGTTTATTGGAATTATACCCGCTCGATACGCTTCAACCCGGTTTCCCGGAAAACCTTTGGTGAAGCTGGGCGATAAGCTGATTATTCAGCATGTTTATGAAAATGCTGAAAATGCGATAGACGATGTTTGGGTTGCTACTGACGATGAGCGGATTGCAAAAGCAGTGGCCGGATTTGGGGGGAAGTATGTGATGACGCGCGATGATCACCAGAGTGGAACCGACCGCTGTGCTGAAGCGGCTACACTTTTGTCAGCCGAAATTCAGTTTGATGTGGTTATTAATATTCAGGGGGATGAACCATTTGTGCGCCAAGAACAATTAAATGCGCTCAAATCATGTTTTGATGACTCGGAAACTGAAATTGCAACCTTGGTTAAGCAGATTGAAAGTAATGAAGTATTGTTTAATACGAATCGTCCGAAGGTGGTGATGGATCATAATCAGAATGCATTGCTGTTTAGCCGTGAGGCAATTCCTCATATTCGAGATGAAGAAAAGGAAAAATGGTTAACCCGTCATGATTTTTTCAGTCATCTAGGGATGTATGCTTACCGGAAAGAGGTGTTAGAACAGATTACTTTATTATTGCCTTCGCGATTGGAACTGGCCGAATCATTGGAGCAATTGCGTTGGCTGGAAAATGGATACCGGATTAAAGTGGCAAAAACCAGCTTTGAAAGTATCGGGATTGATATACCCGAAGACCTTATTGCTGCAGAGAAATTTATGGCGAAAAATGGAATGTAAACACCGGGAGTGTTCGTGTTTATATTGAGATATAATAAAGGCCGAGGGATAGAATAAGAAGTAGAATCAGGTAAATGGTCATTCGAATTTTCTGTTCAAATTTTTTCTGCTTCAATAGTTTTTGCCGAAATTCCTGAAGTTCCTCGCTAGTGGCCTTTTTGAAGCTCAGTTTATTATGTTTGTATGGAGAGTCATTACCAATTCTATTTTTGAATGCATGACCTTTTTCTTTTAAAAGATTACGATTACTTTTTATTGACTGCACCATGGCAGCAATGGCTCCTCCTCCAGACATAGGGTGTTGTTATTTGATAAAGGATTGGATGAGTTTCATCACCCAATCCTCCAATGTATTATTCTTCGATGATTACTATTTTTTCAATTTCATCTCCCTGACGAATATTATCAATCACTTCCAATCCCTCGTAAACTTTTCCGAAGCACGTGTGCTTTCGGTCAAGATGAGCCGTATTTTCGCGGCTGTGACAAATAAAAAACTGCGAACCTCCGGTGTCTTTCCCTGCATGGGCCATTGATAAAACGCCACGATCGTGGTATTGATTGTCGCCATCCAATTCACATTTGATTGTATATCCGGGGCCTCCGGCACCAGTTCCATCGGGGCAACCTCCCTGAACAACAAAATTTGGAATTACCCGGTGGAAAGTTACTCCGTCGTAAAAGCCTTCTTTCGATAGTTTGATGAAATTAGCAACTGCTAAAGGTGCATCATCTTCGTAAAAGTTAACTTTCATGATACCTTTCTCGGTATGAATTTCTGCTTGTTTCATTTTTATTTATGTTTTTATGAGTTGCAAAAATACAACTTTTAGCGATCTATTAGTTTTTGTCCAAGTTTAAAGATTCCCTGAATTAATATGCTTTGTATAGTTTGTTTTGTAGATGAATAAAATGCTAAAAGCCAAAGTTAAGGCTGCAGCCAAATATAAAATGAGGTACACCGGTGTGTTGTCAATTGCAGACTCAATACTGAAATCAGTTCTTAATGTGTGATAAGAAAAAAATGAAAGAGCGTTGTATATGATGTGAACAGAGATGCATGCTAGCAACGATTGGGTTTGCCAGAAAATATAGCCGAGAAAAGAGCCTCCAATAAATCCGGTTACTAGTTGTGCCAGGTTAAAATGAATTGCAGCAAAGAAAAATGCTGAAATCGCAATCGCCCGGAATGGGCTGAACTTATGGAGTAAGTTTCTCAGGATAATACCACGAAAAAGGATTTCTTCTAAAATTGGGACAATCACAACAATTACTAAAAAGGAGTAGGTTTTTAATTGCATTAGTTGTTCCAGATAGTTTAAGTGAATTCTAGAAGAGGGAAGGATTTGGTCTAGTGGGTCAACGACAAAAAATAATGCCAGCGTGCTAACAAAAGCAATTGGAAGAAAAGATAAGCGCAGCTGTTTCAAATCTTTTTGAATCATAAAGCTTTCAACTTTCTTTCGTTTAACGGCGTAGCTGATCAGGAGTACGTTGATGAGTATGGTAGAAAGAGAAAAGTATAAGACAATAAATGTGTTGTCACTGGAGCCTGCTTTTTTTAAAAATAGTTGGGCAGTTAATATCGGGAGGTAAAAAAACAGTGTAATTAAAATGAGTTTGCCTATCGTGGAATTCTTCTGTGTCAATTTTCTGAACATGTTGCTTGTGCTAGTTAATCGTAACAAAGCAAAGTTACAGTGCTGCAAGATTACTTCATATCTTTTTCATTACTTTTTGATGTACACCGCATTTCGAATGATGAATAGCACATTTCCATGCATGAATAGACTTTTTTTGATTCTATTAGAATAGAGATGAGTTTTTTGTCGATTACAGTAGAACGGCTCTGGTGTAATCAACAATTAAAAATATTTTGATTCGAATGGATGCGAGAAAGAATTCTTCTTCTTAAAATAAAACAGCTTGAATGTGTTGATTTATAGTTGCTGACGTCTTTTTCCCACTGCTCAATAACAGCTTGTAAGTTTCATGTTGGTTTGCGAACTTATAGATTAAAATAAAATTTATTTACTATGGAAAAATCAACGAGTAAGTTTATCCATTCGTTTATGGATTATGTGAAAGCCAGAGATCCTTTTCAGAAAGAATTTCATCAGGCAGTGCATGAGGTGGTTGAATCCATTGCTCCCTTTTTGTTGAATAATCCCAACTATAATCAATCCAAAATATTGGAACGGATTATTGAACCTGAGCGTATTGTTCAGTTTCGGGTTCCCTGGACGAATGATAAGGGAGTGGTTTCGGTAAATCGTGGGTTTCGTGTGGAGATGAATTCTGCCTTGGGTCCCTATAAAGGAGGGTTGCGTTTTCATCCAACGGTTAATCTAAGTATTTTAAAATTTCTTGCTTTCGAGCAGGTTTTCAAAAATAGCTTAACCAGCTTGCCTCTTGGCGGAGGAAAGGGAGGATCGGATTTTGACCCGAAAAATAAATCGGATAACGAAGTCATGCGTTTTTGCCAGAGTTTTATGACTGAGCTTCAGAGGCACATCGGTCCAAATACTGATATTCCAGCCGGCGATATTGGGGTAGGAGGAAGAGAGATCGGCTTTTTGTTTGGTCAGTATAAACGAATACGAAATGAATTTACCGGTGTGTTAACCGGTAAAGGACTGGAGTGGGGAGGGAGTTTGATTCGTCCTGAGGCGACTGGTTATGGGACGGTTTATTTTGCTGAAGAAATGATGAAGCGAAAGGGAGAATCGTTTGATGGAAAAGTTGTTTGCATTTCTGGTTCGGGAAATGTGGCTCAGTTTGCTGCTGAAAAGGTAATTCAAATTGGAGGGAAGGTCGTTACAATGTCTGATTCGAGCGGATTTATACATGATCCGGATGGAATTGATCGCGAAAAACTAGATTATGTGATGGAGCTTAAAAACATCAGTCGGGGCAGGATAAAAGAATATGCTGAGAGGTATGGTTGTATTTACAAAGCAGGCGAGCGACCCTGGTCGGTAAAATGTGACGTTGCCCTGCCTTGCGCAACCGAGAATGAAATTAATCAGAAAGAAGCAGCGATGCTTCTTAAAAATGGATGTGAAGTTATATCAGAAGGAGCAAATATGCCGAGCACCCCCGAGGCTGTGCATGAGTTCCACAAGGGACGGATTTTGTATGCACCCGGCAAGGCTGCTAATGCTGGAGGCGTCGCTGTTTCAGGATTGGAAATGAGCCAAAACAGCATGCGTATAAACTGGACCCGGGAAGAAGTTGATGGTCGGCTGCATACAATCATGAAAAGTATTCATGAAATGTGCGTAAGTTATGGAAAACATGATAATGGATGGATAAATTATGTTGACGGAGCAAATGTAGCTGGTTTTGTGAAAGTAGCCAAAGCTATGATGGCTCAGGGATATGTATAAAATGCAAACCCCCCGGGGGGAGACTATCGCATGTGCGCAGAGTATGTGTTTTTTTATAAAATGTATCGTCATCTTATGGCTTAGTCAGTTATCTGTTTTTGTGGCTGAACCTTGATGTTAGTTGCTGTTCTTAAACATTACTATTGTTATTAAGACTTGGGCTAAAATCAGTTTTTAAGGCTAATTTCGTCGTTTCCTTTGTTAAGGTAATTGGCAATTTTATTCTGAAAAAATAATAAGATGAAAGCGGATATTAACGAATTTTTGACGGCATTAAAAGCAAAAACAGCTGGTGAAAAGGAATTTCATCAAGCGGTTCAAGAAGTGGTAGAAAGCATTTGGGACATCTATCAACAAAATCCTCGATATAAAAAGGCAAAAATATTGGAACGTATGACTGAACCTGAGCGGGTAATTATGTTTCGTGTTCCTTGGGTTGACGATTTAGGAGAGGTTCAAATTAACAGAGGATACCGTGTCGAATTCAATTCGGCTTTGGGTCCATACAAAGGCGGATTACGTTTTCACCCTACAGTAACTCTTTCAATTTTAAAGTTTTTGGGTTTTGAACAGACCTTTAAAAATAGCCTTACAAGCCTACCCCTGGGCGGAGGAAAAGGAGGTTCAGATTTCAGCCCCAAAGGGAAATCGGATAATGAAATTATGCGTTTTTGTCAAAGCTTTATGACCGAATTGCAGAGGCATATTGGACCTCATACCGATGTCCCTGCCGGCGATATTGGAGTCGGCGGACGTGAAATTGGTTACCTGTTCGGGCAGTATAAACGAATTCGGAATGAGTTTACAGGCGTGCTGACAGGCAAAGGACTCGCATGGGGGGGGAGTTTAATTCGCCCCGAGGCTACTGGTTTTGGAGCCGTATATTTTGTGCATCACATGCTCTCTCTGTTGGGTAAAGACATTGCCGGACAAACTTTTTCCGTTTCCGGCTTTGGCAATGTTGCCTGGGGGGCGATCACTAAAATAGCAGAGCTTGGTGGTAAGGTGGTTACCATCTCCGGGCCCGATGGCTATATTTATGACGCTGATGGTATTCGTGGCGAAAAAATCGATTATTTACTGGAGCTACGAGCAACTAATAATGATATTGTGGAACCATATGCTGAAGAGTTTGGTGCCAAATTTTACCCCGATAGAAAACCTTGGGAGCAAAAGGTTGATATCGCCATTCCATGTGCTACCGAAAATGAGGTGAATTTGGAAGATGCTCAGTTGTTGGTTAAAAATGGTTGCTTTTTATTGGCCGAAGCTTCAAATATGGGATGCACTGCTGATGCCGTTGAGTATTTGATTAAAGCAATTAGTTATGCCCCTGGTAAGGCTGTAAATGCGGGTGGAGTTGCAGTATCTGGTTTAGAGATGACTCAAAACAGTCAGCGATTAAATTGGACACGAGAAGAAGTTGACGGACGTTTGCATATTATTATGCGTGAGATCCATGACACCTGTGTGCGTTATGGTCGAGAAGGTGATAAAATCAATTACGTGAAAGGAGCCAATGTCGGTGGTTTTGTGAAAGTCGCAGATGCGATGTTGGCGCAGGGGGTTGTCTAAATCAGTGACGACTCATGCCGGAACGGAGTAAATTTCTGAGGAAATTATCAATTAGATAATATTCAGATTAAGGATAACTAAGGCAAATTGGTTTTCTTTGATGCAAATTCTTGAAATGCTTATTGATACACACTCTCATATTTATTCCGAAGATTATAAAGACGACATTGACGAAGTAATAACAAGGGCTTATGACAATGATGTTCGGAAAATAATTCTACCCAATATTGACAGTTCCTCGATAAAGAAGATGTTGGATCTGGCTGATCAGTATCCTCAAATCTGTTATCCGATGATGGGCTTACATCCTACTTCTGTCAGCGAAGACTATCAGGAAGAACTTGAACTGGTGAAATTTTGGTTGAAAAGAAGACCCTTCTATGGAATTGGAGAAATTGGAATTGATTTATATTGGGAAACTACCTACTTGGAAGAACAGTCGATTGCTTTTAGGCAACAACTGAAGCTGGCTAAAGAATATAAGTTGCCGGCTGTGTTGCATGTTCGGGAATCTTTTAATGAAGTTTTTGCCATTGTAGAAGAGGAAAATGATGAAGATTTGAGTGGCGTGTTTCACAGTTTTACAGGAACAATTGAGCAAGCAAAAAAAGTTATTGAGCAAGGATTTAAGATTGGTGTGGGAGGAATCGTCACCTTTAAGAACAGTGGGCTGGATCAGGTTATTGGCCAGATTGATCCCAAGCATCTAATCCTTGAAACCGATGCACCTTACTTGACACCTGTCCCATTTCGAGGTAAACGCAACGAAAGTTCCTATCTCATTCATATCGCACGGAAAATCGCTGAACTTCATGATGTATCAGTTAATGAAGTCGCTAAAGTAACTTCAGCCAATGCGACTGAATTATTTGGGATTTAAGGTCACGGACCTATTTGATATTTTCGGTTTCGCTTCTATCATAAATTGTTAAAGACTCGAAACATGACACTAAATTATTCGCACTACTTAGTTCAAATTCTTTCTTTACATTTGTGCACCTATTAAATTAAGTTGAGGTGGAAAATAAATCTATACTCATAATCTATACAGGCGGTACTATCGGAATGGTTCAAAAAAATGGACGTGGCGCTTTAGCTCCGGTTCGGTTTGACCAAATCGCTGATGAAGTTCCCGAAATCAGACGATTAGGTTGCCATCTGGAGACTATCGCATTTAATCCGCCTATTGATTCTTCTGATATGTCGCCAAAAACCTGGGCTCGTTTGGCAAAAATGATTCAGCGAAACTACAGTAAATTCGATGGCTTTGTTGTTTTGCACGGAACCGATACGATGGCTTACACGGCTTCGGCATTGAGTTACATGCTTGAGAATTTGGATAAGCCGGTTGTAATGACTGGCTCCCAATTACCAATAGGTGTGTTGCGGACTGATGGGAAAGAAAATTTAATAACTGCTATTGAAATTGCTGCGGCACAGGATAATGGCATGGCTATTGTCCCTGAAGTTTCGGTTTATTTTGATAATAAGTTGTACCGGGGAAACCGGATTACGAAAAGGCATGCTGATCATTTTAGTGCTTTTGATTCGGTCAACTATCCAATATTAGCAAAAGCCGGGGTCGATATTAAGTTTTTTCATGAGAATATTTACCATTCCGAGAAAAAAGGAATATTAAAAATTAGTCCCAATTTCGATGATCATGTAGTGATTTTGAAATTTTTCCCGGGTATGAATCGTGATATTTTTGAACAAATATTATGCATCCCTGAAATTAAGGGAGTAGTTCTGGAGACTTTTGGTTCTGGGAATGTTCAAACGGCGAGCTGGTTGTTAAGAGCGGTAAGGAAAGCTCTTAGACGAAATATTGTCTGTGTCAATGTTACGCAATGTCAGGGTGGTACGGTTAAAATGGGACAGTATCAAACCAGTCGGGAATTAAAAAAAATGGGTGTGATAAGTGGCAAAGATATGACGACAGAAGCAGCAGTAACCAAGCTTATGTTTTTGCTTGGACAAGGCTTGGGACTTGATGATGTCAAGTTACATTTGAGAAAAAATTTGAGTGGTGAAATAAGTGAGTAGCGTATTTTTATTTCACATTTTTTTTGTATTTTGCAGCCCTGAAAAATTTTGGCTCCCAAAATGATTGGAGAGGTGCAGGAGTGGCTTAACTGGCACGCCTGGAAAGCGTGTGTACCCCTAAAGGGTACCGAGGGTTCGAATCCCTCTCTCTCCGCCGATAAAGGGAAGTTGTTTTAATTAACAGGATGACTTAAAAAAAGTTTGAAAAAAAAACAGATAATTCGACTATAATTCACACATCTTATATTATAGATTAAGAACAAAAAACAAATAGTATTATAAACTTAAAAATTCAGAAGATTTACTAATTAAAATTCAACCAATGATGAAAAAACTATTTGCGTTTATAGCAGTTTTTGGGATGCTTTATGTTGGAGCATCAAACAGTGTTGTTGCTCAGGATCAAACAGAAGACACGACAGCAACCGAACAAGTCGCAGCAGAAGAAACTGCTCCTGCCGTTGATTTAACAGCCGATGCTGAAGAAGAAGCAGCAGCTGAAGCTGAAGCCGGAAAATCATTACACAGTCAGTTGAAACAAAAATTTATTGAAGGTGGTCCAACGTTCATGTCAACTGTATTGATTTCTTTGATTTTGGGTCTTGCGTTAGCTCTTGAGAGAGTTATTTATCTAAACTTATCAACTACAAACACTAAAAAATTATTGGTGAATGTTGAAGAAGCTCTTGATAATGGTGGCGTTGAGGCAGCTAAAGAAGTATGTCGTAATACTCGTGGACCTGTTGCTAGTATTTTCTACCAAGGTTTAGACCGATCAGATGAAGGTTTGGATGTGGTCGAAAAAACGGTTGTTTCTTACGGTGGAGTTCAAGCTGGATTGTTGGAGAAAGGATTGAGCTGGATTTCGTTATTTATCGCTCTTGCTCCGATGCTTGGTTTCATGGGTACTGTAATTGGTATGATTGCTGCCTTCGATGCGATTGAAGTTGCTGGTGATATCAGCCCGTCGTTGGTTGCTGGTGGTATTAAAGTAGCTTTGATTACTACGGTATCAGGTCTTGTAGTTGCTATTATTCTTCAAATTTTTTACAACTATTGTATCGCGAAAATTGACAGCATTATCAACAATATGGAAGATGCTTCCATCTCTTTGATCGACATTTTGGTAAAACACAATCTTAAAAAATAATTAGACTTATGAAGCTAGAAAAAGTATTATCCATTGTATTGTGGGTGCTTTTAGGAGTTTCAGCGGTTCTGATTGTGTCTATGATGACCAATATCTCGGAGAACGAAGCTGATCCCACTATGGGTGCCTGGATCAATACCAATTTAACATGGTCTTACATTCTACTAGGTGTAGGGGCAGTATTGGCAATTGTATTCGCATTGTATCACACATTTACAGATAAAGAAGCTGCAAAGAAAGGTGCTATGGCTCTGGTTTTTGCTGGAGTTGTTTTAGCTATTTCATATGTTATTGCTTCTGACGCTATTCCACAATTTTACGGAGTTGATAAGTTTGTTGCTGAAGGAACTTTAAATGCTACGGTATCGAAGTGGGTTGGAACAACCCTTTATGCAACTTATATCTTATTAGGACTTACGATTCTGTCTATTGCTGGATCTGCCGTCTTTCGTATTTTTAAATAACCCATTGTGGTGACTAAAAACAGGAAAAAATAATATTATGGCAAAAAAAATACCCGAAATACCGGCAGCATCTTTGGCTGATATTGCTTTTATGTTGTTGATCTTTTTCCTGGTAACTACCACGATGGATGTTGACAGCGGATTAGAACGTCGTCTTCCTCCGATGCCCCCAGAGGATCAGGAAGAAGATGATACACCTCCAATTAAAGAACGTAATGTTTTTGTGGTTTTGGTAAATGCCAAAAACCAATTACTAGTTGAAGGTGAAATAACCGATATTGATGAACTACGTGATAAAGCCAAGGAATTTATGGCTAACCCTTACAATGACGAGGATCTGCCAGAAAAGAAGATCGAAACTGTAGACTTTTTTGGGCAGGTAGAAATTACGAAAGGGGTTATTTCGTTGAGGAATGACGTGGGAACTCAATATGGGACATACATCGCTGTACAAAACGAGTTGGTAGGTGCCATTAACGAGCTAAGAGAAGAGCTTGCAAAACAAAAGTTTGGCAAGCCTTATGAAAAACTTGATAGTGATCAACAAGGTGCGATAAAAGATATTTATCCATCTCGGATCTCAGAAGCAGAACCTAAAAAAGTGGGAGGAAATTAGTATGTCAAAATTTAGAAAGAATGATACTAAAGAATTACCACCGATTTCTACGGCTTCATTGCCCGACATCGTATTCATGTTGTTGTTCTTCTTCATGGTTAGTACAACCATGCGTGAAGTAACTATGAAGGTACAAGTAACAGTCCCTTCAGCAACAGAGTTATCGAAGCTAGAAAAGAAATCGTTGGTGAGTTACATTTATGTAGGAACTCCCTTTAAGCAATACCAAAATGTATTCGGTTCTGAACCTCGTATCCAGTTGAATGATCAGTTTGCAAAAGTATCAGATATTCCTGATTACATTACAGCTGAACGTGAAGCTCGAGATGAAGCTGAGGTGCCTTTTATGATTACTTCGCTTAAAGTAGATGAATATACTAAGATGGGTATCGTTACAGATATTAAACAAGAACTGCGTAAAGCAGCTGCTTTGCACATCAACTATTCATCACGGAAAAAGGCCGAAAGATAATTTGAATTATCAGATATACCTGAAGGGAGAACTGTTTAGTTCTCCCTTTTTTCATCATAATAAAAATAGAAGTTATGGCGACATTAAAATTTGAAGAGGTTCCTTACGAGCTTGTAAGGGAAGGGTTAAATAGAAAAATTATCCACACAGATAATTTAATGACAGTTTTAATTGACTTTACAGATGGTCCATGGGCAGAGCCTGAGCCAAAACATAGTCATCCGCATGAACAAACATCGTATATCGCAGATGGTAAAATCATCTTTTTCTGCGATGGTGAAGAGCCGAAGGAACTTGTAGCAGGCGATATGTTTGCAGTGCCTTCTGGTGTACGCCATACCATTCAATTGCTGTCAGAAACAGCCCGTTTGGTTGATAGCTTTAATCCGATTCGGGAGGATTTCCTGAAATAAAAAAAGGGAGCTGCTAGCTCCCTTCATATTTTATAATCGTATTACTCTTTAGTTCTTTTTTGCTTTTAAATTTAGCATTAGATTCAATTCATCTAACTGATCTTTAGCAATTGGAGACGGTGAATCAATCATAACATCGCGTCCGGCATTGTTTTTAGGGAATGCGATAACATCACGAATTGAGTCTAGTCCGGCAAACAGAGAAACCAAGCGATCAAATCCGAAAGCAATACCGGCATGTGGCGGTGCTCCATATTTGAATGCATTCATTAAGAATCCAAATTGAGCGTCAGCTTCCTCTTTCGTAAACCCAAGTAAGCTGAACATCTTGGCTTGCAGTTCTGAGTTGAAAATACGAACAGAACCACCTCCAATTTCAACCCCATTAATAACCAAGTCATAGGCATTGGCGCGAACTTTTCTGGGCTCGGTATCTAGTAAGTTAATATCCTCAGGCTTAGGTGCGGTAAATGGGTGGTGCATCGCATAATGGCGTTTTGTTTCCTCATCCCATTCCAATAGCGGGAAATCAACAACCCAAAGTGGTTTAAACGTATTTTTATCCATTAACCCGAGCTGTTTCCCCATTTCTAAGCGAAGAGCTCCAAGAGCATCCAGCATGTCCGATTTAGGTCCTGAAAGTACCAAAATCAAATCACCGGCTTTTGCTCCGGTGGCATCTGCCCATTTTTGTAAATCTTCTTGAGAATAAAATTTATCAACCGACGATTTGAAAGAACCATCTTCGTTGCACTTTACGTAAACCAATCCTTTTGCTCCAACTTGAGGACGTTTTACCCAATTAGTCAATGCATCCAGTTGTTTGCGAGTGTATTCAGCACAACCCTCTGTACAAATGGCACCAATGAATTCAGCTTCGTCGAACACGTTGAAATCGCTGCCTTTTACGACTTCTGTTAAGTCGCTAATCAGCATCTCGAAACGAGTGTCTGGTTTGTCTGATCCATACTTTGCAATCGCTTCAGAATAGGGCATGCGAGGAAATTCCTGAATTTCTAGATGTTTAATTTCCTTGAACATGTATTTGGTCAATCCTTCAAAAGTATTTAATACATCTTCCTGCTCTACGAAAGCCATTTCGCAGTCGATCTGCGTAAACTCAGGCTGACGGTCGGCACGAAGGTCTTCATCGCGGAAACACTTTACGATTTGATAATAACGGTCAAATCCGCCAACCATCAATAATTGTTTGAATTGCTGTGGCGATTGTGGCAATGCGTAAAACTCACCTTCATTCATACGGCTAGGCACAACAAAATCGCGAGCACCTTCCGGAGTCGATTTAATTAAAACAGGAGTTTCAGTTTCAATAAAATCCAGTTCATTCAAATAGGAACGAACAGCATGAGCCATTTTCGATCGTAAAATCAAGTTTTCACGCACCGGATTTCTACGTAAATCCAGGTAGCGATACTTCATGCGGATATCGTCACCACCGTCACTTTCATCTTCAATTGTAAATGGAGGAACTGCTGATGGGCTTAATACTTTCAAGCTTTTAACATCAATTTCAATTTCTCCTGTTGGAATGTTGTTGTTTTTGCTGCTTCGTTCACGAACAATGCCAGTGGTTTGAATGACGAATTCGCGGCCAAGCTTTTTGAGTTGATTTGTAATATCGTCCGAAGAGGTTTCGTCAAATACTAATTGTGTGATCCCATATCGATCGCGAAGATCTACAAATGTCATTCCACCCAATCCACGTTTGCGTTGTACCCAGCCGGCAAGAGTTACTTCATTTCCTTGGTTTTCCAGTCGTAATTCACCACATGTATGTGTTCTGTACATATCTTTGTTCGTTTTTGTTTGACTGCAAAAATAAGGAGATTTTAGCAATTAAAATTGTAGGTTTGTGATTAATTCTGAATGGATTTAAAAGATGGAGCCTTTTGACGATATATACTTTATGAAGAAAGCCTTTCAGGAAGCTCAGCTTGCTTACGATGAAGGTGAAATTCCTGTTGGTGCGGTGGTGGTTGCTCAAAATCGGGTTATTGCTCGTGCACATAACTTGACCGAAACGTTGACAGATGTGACTGCACATGCCGAAATGCAGGCAATTACTGCTGCGGCAAATCTTTTGGGTGGAAAATACCTGAATGAATGTACACTTTATGTGACCCTTGAGCCTTGTGTGATGTGCGCTGGAGCTCTCGGATGGGCTCAATTGGGGAAGCTTGTTTTTGGGGCCTCTGATGAGAAAAGAGGCTTTTCAAAATTCGCTTCCAAAGCACTTCATCCAAAAACCGAGTTAGTAGGTGGAGTGATGGCTGAAGATTGTGGAGATTTGATGACTGCCTTTTTTCAGGATAAGAGATAAAAAAAAGAGCTTCCAACTGTAGTTGAAAGCTCTCTGTATTTTTTTTGATTTCTGGAATTAGCTTCCAAAGTCGTCAAACATTACATTTTCATCAGGAACTCCTAAATCATAAAGCATTTTCTGAACGGCGTCGTTCATCATTGGAGGGCCACACAAATAGTAATCAATTTCTTCCGGTTCATCGTGTTTGCCAAGGTACATATCGTGAATTACTTGGTGGATAAACCCTTTTGGTCCATCCCAGTTGTCTTCTGGCTGTGGGTCGGATAAAGCCAGGTGGAATGAGAAATTCGGGTATTTTTCTTCAATGTCACGGAATTGATCGTAGTAAAAAACTTCTCTCCAGGAACGGGCACCATACCAAAAAGTAATTTTCTTATCTGATTCTTTCAGGGTATGAAACAGGTGAAACAAGTGCGAACGCATGGGAGCCATACCTGCACCACCACCAATAAACATCATTTCGTTATCATTATCCTTTAAAAAGAACTCTCCATAAGGGCCTGAAATTGTTACCTTATCACCTGGTTTACGTGAGAAGATGTAAGAAGAACAAATACCGGGATTTAGTTTTTGGAAACCTCCATTAACACGGTCGAAAGGAGGAGTTGCAATACGAATATTTAGCATTACAATATTTCCTTCGGCAGGGTGGTTAGCCATAGAGTAGGCACGGAATGTTGGTTCCGGGTTTTTCATTTTCAGGTCGAATAGATTGAATTGTTCCCACTCAGGTCTAAATTTGTCATCAACTTCAATGTCTTTAAAGTCAACTTCAATTTTAGGGACATCAATTTGAATATAACCTCCCGATTTGAAATCTAAGTTTTCACCTTCAGGTAATTTTACCACAAACTCTTTAATATAGGTCGCCACGTTGTCGTTGGAAACCACTTCGCATTCCCATTTTTTGATTCCCATAATTTCCTGAGGAATCTTCAATTCCATGTCTTCTTTTACTTTTACCTGGCAAGCTAAACGCCAATTGTCGTTTTGCTCTTTACGGGTGAAGTAACCGGTTTCGGTTGGAAGAATTGAACCTCCACCATCGACTACCTGGCAACGACACATGGCGCAAGTTCCACCACCACCACATGCTGATGGAAGGAAGATCTTGTTATTTCCCAAAGTGGTTAGCAGGGTGTCGCCAGGATTGGTTTCAATTACTGTATCGCCTTTATTTATATCAACTTTAACAACACCCGATGGGGTTAACTTTTGTTTGACAAACAGTAAGATTGAAACCAGTAGGATCACCATCAATAGAAAGACGGCGATACTGGTAATAACCACTGTAGCTTGAGCTGCTAAAAATATCATTGTTCTTAGTTTTTATCTTATTATAGTTTTATTCCCATGAATCCCATGAATGCTAATCCCATTAAACCCGTAACAATAAAGGTTATACCAAGACCTTTTAAAGGGCCGGGAACATGAGAGTATTCAATTTTTTCACGAATGGCAGCGATACCAACAATAGCAAGGAACCAACCAACGCCGGAACCTAAACCATAAACTGAAGCTTCGCCAATATTTAGAAAGGCTTTTTGCTGCATGAACAAAGATCCCCCAAGAATTGCACAGTTAACAGCAATCAGCGGTAAGAAAATACCTAACTGCGTATAAAGTACCGGGGCAAATTTTTCAACAACCATTTCAACCAACTGTACCATGGATGCAATAACTGCGATAAACATGATAAAGCTTAAGAAACTCAGGTCAACATTGCCAAAAGTTGGGCTTAACCAAGTTAAGGCTCCTTCTTTTAATACATAGTTTTCCAATAGGTAATCAACAGGAACGGTTATACCCAAAACAAAGATAACAGCTAGTCCAAGTCCGGTAGCTGTTTTTACTGATTTGGATACCGCCAGATAAGAACACATGCCTAAGAAGTAGGCAAAAACCATGTTCTCAATAAAGATGGATTTGATAAATATATTAATCAGGTTTTCCATAATTTCAATTCTTTTGCGGGTTAGTCTTCAATCAGTTTTCGGTTTCGGCTGCGTTGAACCCAAATAATTGCTCCTACAGTTATTAAGGCCATAGGAGGCAGGATCATCATACCATTATTGGCGTAAAAACCACCGTTTTCGATGTACCAGCTCTCTGGGATAATACGAAATCCCCAAAGTGTGCCACTACCAAATAACTCGCGGAAGAAACCAACAATAACTAAAATTGCACCGTAGCCGGCAGCATTCCCAATCCCATCGAGGAATGACGGCCAGGGTTTGTTTCCTAAGGCAAAGGCTTCCAGTCGTCCCATGATGATACAGTTCGTAATAATCAAGCCCACGAAAACTGACAGTTGCTTGCTTACATCGTAAACAAATGCTTTCAGTACCTGGTCAACCAGAATTACTAAGGCTGCAATTACCACCAGCTGAACAATAATTCGAATCCGGTTTGGAATTGTATTTCGTAACAGCGATATAATAACATTTGCGAATGCCAATACTGCCATTACTGATAAAGACATAACAACCGAAGGTTTTAATTGGGCGGTTACAGCTAAAGCTGAACAAATACCCAGAACCTGCACGGTAATCGGGTTACTGCTATCAAGCGGATCGCTAAGCAGTTTTAAATTTTTCTTTGAAAATAAAGGTTCTTTATCGCTCATTTTCTTCTATTTTTTCTGGTTGAAAAAAGCATTATAGAGACTCAAATCATCAGAAATCATGTTCTGTAATCCTTTTGATGTGATTGTGCCTCCCGAAATTGCATCGACTTTATGGATTTCCGGAGCTGTTTCATTTGACTTAGCAACGGTGATTGAGACTAACTCGCCATTGTCGTAAATCTCTTTTCCTTTAAACTGGCTTTGAAAAACCTGCGTAGAAATTTCGGCTCCAAGTCCGGGAGTTTCTCCCTGGTGGTCAAACGAAGCACCATAAATAGTAGACATATCGGAGTTCAACGCCAGGTACCCCCAGATTGGACCCCAAAGACCAGTTCCACGAAGTGGAACAATGTATTTGATGTCGCCATCAATCTGGCATTCGAAAACCGGTAGTTGTTGTTGGTCAGATGCTTTTGCACGTTCTTTTTTCAAGTCAACGGTAAAAGCATTACCTTCCAATTTCTCACCTTTCGAATTGACAATGTAACTATTGACAATTTTTTCAGCGTAGATTTCTTCTGCATTTGTCGCATCAGCTGCTATATTGACGGAGGAGAGAATGTTTTGCTTTTTCTCAATCTCAATATTTTTATCCTGAAATGGTTTTAAATTGATGGCAGCCAATGAAAGTATGGCAGCAACCAAAATCACCATTCCCGATGCGTATATAAATGTGTAAACATTACTGTTCCTATCCATTTCTTTATTCTTTTAGGGATTAAGCGCTCTGTTGAACACGTTTTAAACGACGTTTGATATTGCCCTGAATGATGTAATGGTCGATCAGTGGAGCAAATGTATTCATCAGTAAGATGGCCAACATCATTCCTTCCGGATAAGCAGGGTTTACTACGCGAATTAAAATGGCTAACACACCAATTAAAAATCCGTAGATCCATTTCCCTTTATCCGTTTGTGCTCCTGATACCGGATCAGTTGCCATAAATACAGCACCAAATGCAAATCCTCCAATGATTAAGTGTTCCCAGAAAGGCATTTCCATATAAGCATTTACTGCAAAAATATTCAACAGAATACCCATAAACAGTCCACCTAAAACAGTCGAGAGCATAATTTTCCAGTTTCCAATACCGGTGATGATAAGAATTGCAGCACCAATAAGAATGGCTAATGTTGAAGTTTCGCCAATCGAGCCGGGTATCAAACCTACAAAGGCATCCCAAACATTAAGGTTTGTTTCTCCTAAAACAGCTTGAGCCATCGGCGTCGCACCGGTAAAGCCATCTGCCATTTTTTCAATCCCACTGGCTGAAATCCACACGGAATCACCAGACATTTGTGCCGGATAAGCAAAGAATAAGAATGCCCGGGCAACGAGTGCCGGGTTCCAAATATTCATTCCCGTTCCTCCAAATACTTCTTTTCCAAATACAACAGCAAAGGCTGTGGCCACACCAATCATCCAAAGTGGTGTATTGATTGGCATTACCATCGGAATTAAAATACCGGAAACCAAAAATCCTTCGTTCACCTCATGACCTCGGAATTGGGCGAAAATAAATTCAATACCCAATCCAACAATGTATGAAACAAGAATAACAGGCAGTACTTTTAGGAATCCAAAAAGAAACAGATCGAAAAATGCAGCCGTTTCCAATTGGCCTAAAGCACCAAAGTGTTGGTACCCGATGTTGTACATTCCCATAAGTAATGCAGGGACAAGAGCAAAAACCACGATTCCCATGGTTCTTTTCAAATCAATAAAATCATGGACATGAGTTCCTGATTTGGATGTATCTTTCTGGACGAAGGCCAATGTGAAGAAAGCATCGTGTGTCGAATGTAGCCAATGGTATTTGGCTCCTTTCTGTACATATGGTTTCGTTTTCTCAAAAAAGTTCTTTAACGCTTTCATTGAATTATCTATTTTGTTTTGAGAACAACATCATTTATCCTAACTCTTTAATCATTGAGTTGATTCCTTCACGTAAAATATTCTGTACTTTGATTTTGGATGTACAGGCATATTCACATAAAGCCAAATCTTCCTCAATTACTTCATAAATTCCGAGTTGTTCCATTTTGTCGATATCGTTAACCAAAATGGCTTTTAGCAAATGAACTGGCAGTATGTCCATCGGAAGGAATTTTTCGTATTGTCCCGAAAGAACAAATGCGCGTTCACCACCATGCATGTTGGCACTCAGCGCATACTCTTTTTTTGGAAGGAGCTTGGAGAAAAAGGCCTTGCTGGCTGAAAATTTATCAAAGCCAGGAGCAGCCCAGCCCATAAATTCATACTCATCACCTTCAGGGATAATTGTGATTTGTTGATCGAAATAACCCAAAAAATTATCTGAATCAACTTTTTCTCCTGTCAGTACATTTCCACTGATAATTCTTTCTTTGACTTCTCCTTTTGTTTTTCCTTTTAAAAGGTCGGTCAATTCAGTTCCGTGGATGGTTTTTATGTATTTGGGAGTTTTCACTTCCGAGCCAGTCAAAGCAATCGTTTTACTGAAATCAACCTGCCCTGTAGCAAATAAACGACCAATATAAACAAGCGCCTGTGGACTTAGTGTCCAAATAAGATCGTCTTTGCCAATTGGGCAAACTTTACTGATTTGGATACCTACATTTCCTGCCGGATGTGGACCGCTGAATGTATTGGTTTCAACGTTTTTCAGTTTCGAGAATACACCGGAAGACTGTTCCGGTGATAATCCCAAAAATACTTTTCCATCCGTTAGTTTGCTTACTGCATCAATTCCGGTTTGAAGTGCTGCTTGCTCTTTGGAGAACAAGAAATCGGAATCAGGTGCCAGTGGCGATGAATCGAAAGCTGAAATAGCAATGTGGGTTGGTACATCACCGGGCTTTGCTAAAACACCATAAGGACGTTGCTTAATAAATGGCCAGATGCCACTCTTTAGGATTTGTTCCCGAATTTGTTCACGCGACAAGGTTGATGGATCAGCCTTTGTGAATTTGAGATATTCACTAGTGCCGTCAGGCTCAACCACAATCTCTAAAACCTTTCTACGCTCGCCTCGGTTGACAGACTTTACTGTACCACTTACGGGAGATGTAAATATAATTTCTGGATTGTACTTGTCGAAAAAGAGGGCATCACCAGCTTTAACCTTTGCTTCAGCTTTCACTTTCAGCTTAGGCGTTAAGCCTGGAAAATCAGTTGGCTTTAGGGCTACTGTTTTCGGTGCGGGAGCATCCTCCAGAACCACCTCGGCAGTTCCTTTCAACCGGATATTGAATCCGCGTTTCAATTTAAAATGCTTTGACATTGTAATCCCTTGTTGTAGTTATTATTTAGGGTGGCAAAAGTACATATTTAAAAAACTTTTCACAATCTTTGTTTTACAAACTTATAATGATTGAAATATTTATATACGTTTAAACGTTCGAACCCAAAGACGTTTAAACGGTAATTGTAAGTTCTGACTTGAAAATGTAGAACTTAGGTGAAAAAAGATCAAACAAATGCGGATTATCATTTACATAATTGTCATAAATTGCTGCGTTATTTTTACATTAAATTCTCAGGCACAAAATGAGAGCGAGTACCATTATCAAAATGCAGTTTTCAAAGAAGAAATTAGAACGGTAAAGGCTTTTCGGGAGGGGTATGAGCTTAGTGATCCAATCTATGAATCGGGAAGTGATGTTAATCTGATTTTTAAGTTTGATGATTTATCAAACGAAACAAAAAACTACTACTATACGATCTTGCATTGCGATGCTGATTGGAATGAATCATACATCCTTCAGAATGAATATTTAGATGGATTCTTTGATAATCCGGTGACCGATTATGCCCCCAGCTTTAATACGACAATGACATATATCAATTACCTGATCCGGGTGCCAAACGATGATGTGCGCATTACCAAGTCGGGTAATTATGTATTAGTTGTATACGAAGATCAGGATAAAGATAAATTAGTGCTTACCCGCAGGTTTCAGGTTCTTGAACCCAAGGTTAGTGTTGCGGGAATTGTGAAACGGGCTACGTTCGATCCGTTTAAAGGAGATAACCAGGAAGTTGACTTTACAATTTATCACGAAAATTTGCCGATTCTCAATCCAAGAGAAGAGGTGAAAGTGGTGATCATGAAAAATGGAAGGTGGGATACCGCAATTCGCGATTTGAAACCACTTTTTATTAAGGAGCATGAGTTGGATTATAATTACGATAAGGAAAACGTTTTTCCCGGGGGCAATGAATATCGGTATTTTGATATCCGTACGCGAAAGTATACCGGGGAGAATGTCGCATCAATCAATTTTTTCAGACCATATTATCATGCGACATTGATGGCAGATGAGCTTCGGGCAAATAAGAAATATTTTCCGTACAAAGAAATGAATGGAAAGTACGTTGTTGAAAGTCAGGATCGGGTAGATGATTATGACACCGAGTGCGATTATTTTTTCGTACATTTTACTTTGCCATTGGAAGCACAACTGGTTGGAGGGTCGGTGAATGTATTTGGAGCATTGACCAGTTGGAATGCCAATAAAAGTAATGAGATGACCTGGAATTATGAAACCGCCAGCTATGAATTGACACTGTTGTTGAAGCAAGGGTATTACAACTACCAGTATGTTTATGTTCCCGAGGGTAGTAAAAAGGCCGATGCAACGGTTCTTGAAGGGTCGCATTACGAAACCGAAAATGAGTATCAGATTTTCGTATATTATAAAGGCATATCCGGCAGGTATGATCAGTTGGTAGGCTACAAACAACTAAAAGCCGATTTTTAACGAACGACCTGAAGGGTTCCTTCTCCGTTTTTAAAAGGTATACTGAAATAGAATCTGGAGCCTTTCTCGATTTCTGAATTAACTTCAATTGGTCCGCCCAGCAAGCTGGCGTAATGTTGCGCAATAGCCAGACCCAATCCCGTTCCTTCGTATTTCCGGGTTGTCTTATTGTCTAGCTGATGAAAGCGTTCGAAGATACGGATGATTTGGGCCTCATCAATTCCGATACCGGTGTCTCTCACGAAAAATTGGAGCCGTTCTTTACCATCCATTTGATAGCCAAACTCAATCTCTCCTTCGTTGGTGAACTTCACGGCATTATCGAGCAGTTTTTTTAGTATTTCGGTTAGCAACTGTTTGTCCGTTACAACACCAAACTTTGGATTGGCATTTTGGTTGTTTAGTTTCAATCGGATAGGTTTTGAAGTCAAATCAAAACTATACTCACGGTAAAGGTCAACCATCAAGTCATTAACTTTACAAAAGCCTTCTTTTACATACACCTGTTTGCTTTCAATCTTCGAAAGGCTGATCATGTCATTGATCATTTCCATAAGTAATTTACCATTGGAGACGATAATGTCGATGAATTTATTTTTTTCTTCCAGGTCGAAATCCGAAGAGCCAATCATTTTTGAAAATCCAATAATCGCATTCATCGGAGTTCTGATTTCATGAGAAATATTGGCTAAAAAGGCTGATTTCAACTGGTCAGCTTCTTCTGCTTTATGTTTGGCTTCTTCCAGGCGAATTTCAGCTATTTTTCGTTTGGTAATATCGCGGGCGATCGAAATTACTGAGTTGTCATCTAAACGGGCAATGCGCATTTCAAACATCGCTGTTCCTTTTTTAACATCTAACGCATATTCAATTGTCTCAATGGTATCCCGGCTAATGGCATCCTGAATACATTGAAAGATTTTTCGCGACATCTTTTCAGAAAAACCAACCTCGAAAATAGAATTTCCAATAATATCATCGGCATTAATCTGAATCAACTCCGATTCTTTAATGACAAAGTCCATGTAGATACCATCTTTATCGATAATGAAGAAGATGTCGGGAATTGCTTCCAGCAAAACCTTGTAGCGTCTGCGACTGTCCCCCAATTCTTTAATGGTTTCGTTGTGAGAGGTTGTGTCATAAAAAATACTGGCGATCTGATCTGATCCGGGATTTAGGACATAAACATCGAACCACTTGTCGAGGTGCTCTACAAAAACCTCCGTCCGTTGTTTTGTTTTGCTCTGTAAGTAGTGGTTGTTCCAGTCGAATGAGTTGCGAAAAACTTTTGGGAAAATAACATCTGCATCGGTGTTGTGAATTTCCCGTGGATTAATCTTAAACATTCGTTGAAATGCCGGGTTCGTTTTTATCACCTTCAACCCAATAGGAGTGTTCATTTCATCTTTAATGATGCGCATTAATAAAACCCCTTGCTGAAACGATTTTACCGTATTATTAATTTGGTAATCGGTTGTCTCAACCTGATTTCGTAATTCTTTAAGGACAAGTTCGTAATTCGTGGAAATAAGAAAAGTTACCGTAAAAGCAATTGTAATGATTAGCAGAGGGTTTAGTATTAGCTCATCGGTTGGCCAATAAATGCCTGTTGCATCCCCAAAACGATCTGCCTTGTATAAATGAAAGCAAACTGTAATAATGCTCACCGCATAGTTAATAAGTAGTTTTTGCCCAGTCTTATTACTTAAAAGAAGAATGAATAAAAATCCGGGAATGAGCGACCATACGGTGTAAGGAAGAGCATTCTTTATTGGAAGAATTGAATACTGCGATGAGATAAAAAAGAAATAAACGACAAACGGTATAAGAAATGCGGTATTTACAGCGCATTGAGGACGTGCATTACGTAAACAATACAGGCCAACAATCGTGATAGCCATTATTGAAACATCCCCGGGAATACATTCATTCAGGTTATAACCTGAAATGGAAATGGTAAAGTCGGTTAATGAATATAGTAATCCCAGAAACAAGACAATGTGAAGCCCGATAATTTTTCGTTTATCCTCACTTGTTGACAATAAATAGGGTTTCGTAATGAAGTGATATATTGCTTTAAGCATGAAAAAATGTGCCGTTTAAAATCGGACTAAATATAGCAATTTTTAGGTGGGAATAAATTTTATCCAACATATTGTTTGTTCTAATTTTCAAAACTGATTTTTATTAGCAATTAATTGTTGTCCTTTCGATAGTTTTGCAATAGCACTGATATAGAAATCACTACTAAATAAATTGGTTATGGCAAAAGGTTTTTTTAACGTTCCGGTTGTAAAGAATGAACCGGTAAAAAGTTTCGCTCCCGGATCTCCCGAAAGAGTCTCGCTAAAAGCTAAGCTTGAGGAGTTGAAAAGTGTGGAAGTTGAGCTACCCATGATTATTGGAGGAAAGGAAGTTACAACTAACAGACGAATGAGAATTTCGCCACCACATGATTTTAAACATACCTTGGGTTATTACTATCAAGGCGATGCGTCGCATGTTCAAATGGCTATTGAGTCGGCTCTTGAAGCACGCGAAAAGTGGGCTGCCTTGAGTTGGCAGCATCGGGCTTCAATATTCTTGAAAGCTGCTGATTTGCTGGCTGGACCATACCGTGATAAAATTAACGCTGCAACCATGCTTGGTCAGTCGAAAAATGCCTACCAATCTGAAATTGATGCCGCGTGCGAACTGGCGGATTTTTTCAGGTTTGGTGTAAAGTGCATGACTGATATTTATAAAATGCAACCGGAATCAGCGCCGGGAATCTGGAACTACAGTGAGTTCCGTCCATTGGAAGGTTTTGTATTTGCATTGACTCCGTTTAATTTTACCTCAATTGCCGGAAACCTTCCTGCTGCGCCTGCAATGATGGGGAACGTCGCTGTGTGGAAGCCTTCAAAAACAGCTGTTTATTCGGCTGCTGTAATCATGGAAATTTTCAAGGAAGCTGGATTGCCTGACGGGGTAATTAACATTGTTTACGCTTCCGGACCTGTTGCTGCTGAAACCGTTTTTGCTCATCCTGATTTTGCAGGTATCCACTTTACAGGATCAACGGGCGTATTTCAAAGCATTTGGAAAACAATAGGTGAAAATATTTATAAGTATAAATCGTATCCTCGTATTGTGGGCGAAACCGGGGGTAAGGATTTCATTTTTGCTGATAATACGGTAGATCGTCAGGCATTGGCAGTTGCGATGGTGCGCGGTGCTTTCGAATATCAGGGGCAAAAGTGTTCGGCGGCTTCGCGCTGTTATGTGCCTGCAAGTATTTGGGATGACGTTAAAGAACGTGTAGGAAAGGCTTTGTCGACGATAAAAATGGGTTCTCCCGAAGATTTCACCAATTTTGTAAATGCGGTAATCGATGAAAGCTCATTTGATAAGCTTTCGGCGTATATCGATCGTGCTAAAGAGGACGAAGATGCCGAAGTTATTTTTGGTGGAAATCATGATAAGTCGGTGGGGTACTTTATTGAACCAACCGTAATTTTAGCTAAAAAGCCGGATTATACGACCATGGTTGAAGAATTGTTTGGCCCGGTGTTGACGGTTTATGTTTACGAAGATGAAAAAATGGACGAAACGCTTGCCATTTTGGATAATACTTCAATTTATGCTTTAACCGGAGCTGTTATGTCGCAAGATCGTTACAATATTGAAAAGATAACCAAGCGTTTGGAAAATGCTGCCGGAAACTTTTACATTAACGATAAACCAACGGGTGCAGTCGTGGGCCAGCAGCCATTTGGAGGCGCAAGAGGTTCCGGCACCGATGATAAAGCTGGTTCTGTCTTTAATTTCTTGAGATGGGTGTCTATTCGCACCATCAAAGAAAATTTTGTGCCACCTCATGATTATATGTATCCGAGCTTTTTGCCAGATAATAAATAACAACAAATCAATATTTCTCGGAAGAGGGGATGAATTTTTTCATCTCCTTTTTTTTTTGATTGAATATACCTTACTTTTGTTATTGTAAATTTACAAGCGCATGAATAAAATGATTACGATCATTTGGTCTAAACTTCGAACAAAATATGGTATCGTATTGGCCATATTTGTCTTGTGGGTTGGTTTTTTTGATGAACATAGCTTGTTGCAACATTTTCAGAATAAACGAAAACTAGCCCGGTACACCGAGCAGGAAGCTTATTTGAAAAATAAAATAGTTTCCGATAAACGCAAGATTCACGAGCTTCAAACCAACCAAACAAATCTCGAAAAATTCGCCCGGGAAGAATTTCTGATGAAAAAAGAAAACGAAGATGTCTATGTCGTGGTTGAGGAGGACTAGTTCATTTCGTTTTTCTTTACCGTACCTCTTTTTTCTTGATAATTGACGGTAAGAAATCATCATGCAAAACACCTATTTAGAATAAATTTCAATAAGGTATTTGATTAATGCTTGTTTTTTTCATAAATTGACTAAGAATTTAATCGATTATGAACTTGAATATCAATTTGTTTAAAATAGAAACGAATCATGTTGCACCTTCTAAAGGTCGGATGTTGATTGCTGAGCCCTTTCTGCCAGGCAGTTATTTTAATCGTTCGATTGTTCTATTGGTTGCTCATAGTGAAAAGGGTGCTGTTGGTTTTATTCTGAATAAAAAAATAGAATATCCTGTAAACGAAATTCTTGGAGATTTTCCTGATTTTGAATCAGATGTATGCATTGGTGGGCCGGTAAGTACCGACACTTTATACTTCCTGCATTCATTAGGTTCGCTAATTCCCGGTAGTGTGCACGTAAAAGATAATCTATACTGGGGTGGCGATTTTGATGAGGTGAAGAAGCTGATCAGTGAGGGGTTGATTCTTCCAACTCAAATACGTTTCTTTTTAGGGTATTCCGGTTGGGATGATGGTCAATTAGAAGATGAGATCAATGAAAATTCCTGGTTAGTTTCCGAAATTAACGACGACTTTGTCATGATGGATCGACAAACCAAAAGTATGTGGGTGCATGCTGTCCGCGATATTGGTGGTAAATACTCGCTATGGGAGCATTTTCCGGAAAATCCTTCTTTAAACTAGCACTAGCCGGTTGAATTCCTGTTGAATAACTTTTACCTTTTTATTGAAATATCGTTTTTGTTTGAACGCTTTGACCCACTCTATTCCGCTCAGTGAATTTGCAACAAAAACTTCATCTGCCTTTAAAAGATTTTCTTCTCTTAAATTTCCTGTAGCTGTCAATTCCATTCCTGAAATTTTTAATGTTTTAGCTATTGCCGATTGAACAGGATCAATGTAAGCTCCGCATGTTGGGGATGGAGTTAAAACCTGATTGCCACTGACAACGTAGAGGTTTTTCCCGGGAGTCTCCAAGATCGCATGCTTGCTGTTAAGCAACAATAGCTCGTCATAGTTGGTTTTTAGTTTTTCAGCTTCTGCAATCTTCCAAATAGGCATGGATCCAAAATCGAGCGACGATAAGAATGAAAAGTCTTTAGGAGCTTTTTCGAAGATGTTTACACTAAGACCAACAGTGTTGAGAGCAAAACTTGTTGACTCAATGGGATTTGCTTGAATAACATAGCTTATCGTCTCGTTTTCAAGTGCAAGATAAAGCTTGATGTGACTGCTTTTGAAAAATTTGTTTTTTGTAAGGGTTCGTTCGATTTGTCTTTTTAGCTCTTTGCCTCTATTTTGAAGAAAGGGAGCCGGATTTATACCTAGTAAGCGGAGTTTTAATTCAATTAATTGAAGGTGTTCGTTCCAAAATGGCAGCTGGTTTCTCACCGAACGGATCTGCTCGCAAAACAAAACATTCTCCAAAAAGTCGAACGGAAATACCTTTTCGTTAGCTTGTTCAAATTGACCGTTGTTCAACAAGAAATTAGTTCTCATGGGCTGAGTAATTCTTGTATAAAAGAATTCATATTTTGGTTTGGTGTAATTTTAATTCCTTTAATACCGGCCGATTGAGTAGCTTGCATGTCAGTATCCTGATCGCCAATAAACAGGGCGTTTTTAGGTTCAATTTCGTATTTAGCCATTAACTTTTCAATCATCAGAGATGATGGTTTTCGGCAAATGCAAGCTTCAATCGTATGATGATGCGGACAATAATAAATGTCCTTGAAAGAAATATCATACTTCTCAAATTCATCTTTTAAATACTGATGTACCTGGCTAACTTCCTTGTGTCCGTATTGTTTTTTTGCGATTCCTCCCTGGTTAGTGACAATGAAAAATGAAAAACCCTGAGATTTGAGCAGTTTTAAATTCTCAAAAACACCATCAACAAATTCAATATCCTTTACACGGTAAATGTAATAGTGTTTTGAATTGTCGATCAACACTCCGTCACGATCAAAGAAAATAGCTTTCATAAATTAAATCAACATAAAAAGCTTGTCCATAAAGCGTTCAAGTAGTCGGCCGTTTAATAAGATTGGAAAAACAAAGCCAAAAACGGCTCCTAGAAAGTGCGCATCATGGGCAACATTATCACTTTCTTTTCGACCCATATAATAAGAATATGCAAGGTAGAGTCCGGCAAATACAATTCCGGGAACAGGCACAATTCCGAAAAAATAAACTTTATCCCATGGTTCAAAGAATATGGCTGCAAATAAAACAGCGGATACCGCACCTGATGCACCAACTGCGTTGTAGTAGTAATTGTTTCGGTGTTTGTACAACGCATACGCATTTGAGATGATCATTCCCCCGAAATATAAAATGAGGAAATAAACACTGGCCATTTTTTCAAAACCGTATGTAAAATAGTTTTCAACAGCGCGACCAAACGAAAACAGGACGATCATATTTACAATGAGATGCTCCCAGTTAGCATGCACAAAACCATGCGAAACCAAGCGATAATACTCATTTTTGTGCACGACTTTGCTAGCATTAAACTGGAGCTTGTCCATCATGTCAGGACGGTTAAAAGCTAAAATGGAAACAACGGCAGTAATTGCAACGATTAATAATGTCATAGGTGAATTGCTAATGTAGTATTTTATAAATCATTTCTTTTTGAAGATCTCCGGCCGAAGTGGAAACGTTACCAAATCCTTTTGATTTCATATCATATTCACGAAGGATTTCCATAATGGCAACTAATTTTTTAGGGGTGTAAACCTTAGCTGCTGCCGTATAGGAACGCACAAAGTAAGGGTTAACCTGCAAGGCAGATGCAATGGCATTAGGTGACTTATCGGTTAAAAAATGGTAAGTCAGTATTTTCATGAAATAGTAATACAAGCTTGAAATCGTCCGTGGAATAGGACTGGTTGCCGGATTTGCGGCAAAGTAGTTAATGATTTGATTGGTTTTTAAAATGTTTTTTTCACCCAACGCATTTTGCAGCTCAAAAATATTGTAATCTTTACTGATGCCAATATTCTTTTCAATATGGTCGGGTGTTATTTGGGTTCCCTTCGGAAGGCTAATAATCAGCTTGTCGAGTTCGTTGGAGACTTTGCTTAGATTGGTACCCAGGTATTCAGCAAGCATTGCAGAAGCCTGTGGGGCAATGGAGTATTCATGAGCTGACAAGTAACTATTTATCCAGCTTGGTAACTGATTGTCGTATATTTTTTTTGATTCGAAAAGAACCGATGTTTTCCCCAATTGCTTAGCAAAGCTTTTCCGTTTATCAATAGTTTTGTATTTATAATTGATAACCAGAATCGTAGATTTTAACGGAGCTTTGATGTATGTGTCCAGATCTTCAATCTTTTTAATATTCTGGGCTTCTTTTACAATAACTACCTGGTGATTAGCCATCATTGGAAAACGTCTGGCGTGGGTTATGATAGTGTCCACGTCAGTATCTTTTCCATATAAAGTATGCTGGTTGAACCCTTTTTCAGCTTCAGTGAGCACGTTTTTACTGATGTAGTCTGTTATCTGGTCAATGAAATAACTTTCTTCACCCATTAAAAAATAAACAGGATGATAAATTTTCTTTTTAAGATTGGCTAAAATATCTTCGTAATTCATGTTCCAACTGACAGTTTAAAATCGTAAGTGTTTTACTGATCGGCCATTGTTTTTGATCTCCATAAGAGCTTCAATTCCTACCTTTACATGGTTTTGCACATAGTCTGAAGTAACCTTCTTGTCGCTGGCTACGGTCTTAATCCCGGTGGAAATCATGGGTTGATCAGACACCAATAATAAGGCTCCGGTTGGGATTTGATTGGCAAAACCGACTGTAAAGATAGTAGCAGTTTCCATATCAATAGCCATTGCTCTGGTTTTGTACAGATATTTTTTAAACCGGGCATCGTACTCCCAAACCCGTTTGTTGGTTGTGTAAACAACTCCGGTCCAGTAATTAATTCGGTTTTCGCGAATGGCTGTAGAAACAGCTCGCTGCATGCTAAAAGCCGGCAGCGCCGGTATCTCAGGTGGTAAATAATCATCCGAAGTACCATCGCTTCGAATTGCAGCAATAGGCAAAATTAAATCGCCCAGTTTGTTTTTTCGTTTCAGACCTCCACATTTCCCTAGGAATAAAACGCCTTTGGGTTTGATAGCACTCAGCAAATCCATTATCGTGGCGGCATTGGGGCTTCCCATTCCAAAATTGATAATGGTGATATCACCGTTTGATGCATTGGGCATATTTTGATTGATCCCCAGAATTGGCACATTAAATTTTTCAGCAAAAAGTTCAACATAGAGTTGAAAATTGGTTAGCAAGATATATCCGGCAAAATCTTTCAAACCCCGCCCGGTATAGCGTGGTAACCAATTGTCTACAATTTCCTTTTTTGTTTTCATGCAATCTTGATTTTAGTGCAAGAATTGTTTCTACAACAACTAAAAAAATGACTTGTTTTATTCAATCAAAAATAAAAGTCCATTTTATCTCTGCAGAATTTTTAGCAATTTTGAACGAAATTCAATCCCCAAAGATTTCGCTCGGATTGTATGTTTTACAAAAATACAACTTTGTAGCTTCTAACTATGTTTGCTGAACTAAATTTACCAACATATTCTTTTCGTTTTCAAGACCAGGATGGTAAAAAGCTCATTTTTGATGAATTACGAAAAAAAATGATTGTGCTGACTCCTGAAGAATGGGTGCGTCAAAATTTTATCAGGTATTTAGTTGATGTAAAAGGTTTTCCTCCCTCGTTAATGGCAATCGAAACCGGATTAAAACTAAACCGAAATCAATTTCGAGCTGATTTGTTGGTATACAATCGCCAGGGAAAGCCACTGCTGATTGTTGAATTTAAGGCTCCATCGGTGAAAATTTCCCAGCAAACATTTGACCAGATTACTCGATACAATATGACTTTTCAGGTTCCGTATTTAATTGTTTCCAACGGCTTAAGCCACTATTGCTGTTCTGTTGACATTGAAAAGAAATCCTATTCTTTTTTGAAAGAGATTCCTGATTTTCAGCAGTTATAAAATCAATTGGTACAAATTCTCATCCAGTCGGCCGTCTGAAGTTTTTATCCAGTCTCTTTTAGTGCCGACAAGCTGAAACCCGACTTTTTTAAACAGATGAATGCTCGCTTGGTTGTCTACGGTAATATTAGCGTACAGCTGATGCAGTCCTATTACATCGCGGGCGTAGGATGCCATTAGTCGAAGAGCGTCAGAGGCGAGTCCTTTGCCTTGGTCTTTTTTATTGTAAATCAAGATTCCGATACCGGCTCGCTGATGATAAGGATCAAAGTCAAAGAGATCAATAGCGCCAACTGCATTTTGTGCAATATCTTCAATAATGAGTCGAAGCTGCTTGGTTTCGAAAATATCCTTGTGAGATTCTTCAATATATTGTTTCAAAATATATTTTGAAAAGGGAACCAGTGTGTTGCTCACTTGCCAAATTTCCGGATCATTTTCCCATTGGTAAATCAATTCCAGATCCTCCGGCTCCAAAGGTCGAAAGCGAATATTTCCGTGTGCAAGCTTGTTTAATGTCATCGTCCAAGGTTTTTCCAGGCATGCCAAATAATATCTACATCTTGCAAGATGCTGTAATTTTTGGCGTATACCATATCAATTTCTAATTTTTTCTCTTCGTTAATTTCATGTTCAAATTTGTCAGCTGGCGAAACTACTCCGTTCTTTATTTTAGGAAGACGAGATTTCGTCTCTTCATTACCGGAGAACCCGACCCAGGTTTTTGTACCAAATAGAATGGTCAAAATATTTTTCAGGAAACCCGGTTTTTTCTTGACTGACCAGCACGTAACCGGAAAAGTAACCAGTAAAATAAAACTGAGCAGAAGGTCGAGAAGTCTCTTGTTTCGTTGGTTGTTTTCTTTCGTAATTGCATTTAGATGAACCACGTAGAGCTCGCCAGCTGTGTCGATTGAATTGCTTCCAATGATTGATAAACTTTTGGGTGGAGCGATTTTGTATTCGATATTTAGCTGGCTGAGCTTAAGCATGATGTTGATGATTTCTCTGGATGGAAGATCATTGGCACTGAAAATAAGCTCTTCTATTTTATGAATACTGATCACTTCGTTTAGTTGACTGAGATTTCCCAGAAATTCCTTTTCTGCATGAGTTCCTGTTGGTTGAACCAATCCAATAACGTTGATTTTCATATTCGACTGATCGATTAATTGATTGATTCTGGAGGCCTCTTCTTCGCTGGCAATCAATATGACGCGTTTTCTTCGGTTCCGATCAAATTGAACTCGTTTCGACTTGCTATGGCTCAGAATATATCGGTAGCTCAAAAGACTGACAAAAGCCCAGGCTGAACCTAGCAGTATCAATGCCCGCGAAAAGCGTAAGCTTTCGTCGACCAGCGAATGAAAAACTAAAATGGCAATGCTCCCCCAAAACAAACCTTTAAAAATATTGAGGATCTTGATCGGTTTTTGGTAGCCTCCCGACATCCAAATGCTTACGATCCAGATCAGGATATAAATCGGAACGATTGTATTCATAAACCGGGCAGGATAATAACCCGGTTCAAATTTGAAGCTTTCCCAATAGGGGAGAAGCCATAAAAAACCGCCGTAAATGGCCAGTGCGTCAACAATTGGGAGGAAGATGCTTTTAGCAAATCGGGTTACAATGGCTAAAAAAGCTCGGAAATAAATCGCCAGGTTGATTAAAACAGAGAATAAATCAGCTCGTCCCTTCGAAAAATGTTTCCGGGCAAAAATGACCATCGCCTGATAAAAAATCTTGACATAATTGATACTGCCTTTTTTTGTGCTTTCTCCTTTGTAATGAATGATGGTGGTATCGGCAAAATAGTAATTTTTGTAGCCACCTTGGGTAATACGATACGACAAGTCAATATCTTCGCCGTACATAAAGTAATCTTCATCGAGCAGGCCAACCTGATCCAATGTTGTTTTTCGCAGGAACATGTAGGCGCCGGCTAAAACTTCTACTTCATGGGTTTGCTCTTTATCCAGATGACCCATGTGGTAGCGGGCAAATCGCTTCGATTTACTGAAAAGACGCGATAGCCCAAAAATCTTATAAAATGCAACAAGAGGCGTTGGAAGTCCTCGTTTCGATTCAGGAAGAAAACGGCCCTTTCCGTCGATCATCTTTACGCCCAGGCCACCGGCTTCCTGGTGCTCATCCATAAATTGAATACACTTGATAAAGCTGTCTTCTTCAACAATTGTATCGGGATTGAGCAACAAGACATATTCTCCTGTCGACAAATGGATGGCTTGGTTGTTGGCCTTTGAAAAGCCTTTGTTATCGTGATTTTCAACGAGTTTAACTTCAGTGAATTTTTCGCGAACCATTTGGCACGAACCGTCAACGGAATTGTTGTCCACAACAAAAATCTCAGCATCTATATTTTTGGATGCTTTTAGAGCAGCATGCAGACACTGTTCTAAAAAGTATTTTACATTGTAATTGACAATTACGACTGAGAGCTTCATTGTTGTTTAATGCTGCTTGGCTTTTTTGAAATGGTTACTGCGATAAGGTACTTTCAAAGTCAAGACGGTTTTTAATGGATCTGCCTAGTGTTATTTCATCAGCGTATTCCAATTCATCTCCAATCGATACGCCACGCGCTAATGTTGATATCTTAACGTTCAGATCTTTCAATTTCTTATAAATATAAAAATTCGTTGTGTCTCCCTCCATGGTTGTACTCAATGCCAGAACGACTTCCTTTACTTCTCCACTTTTTACTCGCTCAATTAATGAGTTGATTTCCAAGTCAGATGGGCCAACTCCGTCCATTGGAGAAATAATTCCTCCAAGTACGTGATAGAGTCCTGAGAATTGCTGCGTATTTTCGATGGCCATCACATCTTTAATGTTTTCCACAATGCATACGTCCTCAGGATTCCGATTGGGATTGCTACATATATTGCATGTCTCGGAGTCGGAAATATTGTAGCATACTTTGCAGTGTTTAATCTCAGTTCGTAATTGAATTAAACTATTCCCAAACAATTCAACCTCCGATTTTTCCTGCTTCAACAAATGCAGAACTAATCGCAATGACGTTTTACGACCAATACCCGGAAGCTTGGCAAATTCGTTGACAGCATTTTCTAATAAGCGGGAAGGAAACTTTTCCGTAATCATACCTGGCAATTATTGTGGCATCAAATTTAATAAGAGCTGTTTAATTATAGCCAAAATGCGAAGGTTATTTCAGATAACTCGCCAAAGTGTCCAACAACTCTTTCATTTTTATGGGTTTGCTTAAAACGTCATTGCAGCCGGAATCCAGGCACTTTTGTTTTTCTTCGGCCATTGCATAGGCTGTTTGGGCAATAATTGGTATTTCTTTATCGGTCTCCCGAATCGTTTGAGTGGCTTGATAACCATCTATTTCGGGCATCTGAATATCCATCAGGATTAAATCGACTCTGTTTTTACCATAGAGGTTTAGCGCGTCAATACCATCTTTTGCCCAAAGCACTTTTGCATTGGTATCTCTTAAAATTTCAGCCAGGTATTCATAATTGTAGTCAACGTCTTCAGCAATCAAAATTGTAAATCCAGTAAAGTCATAATCCTGTTTTTGTTCCTTTGGTTTCGGTTTTGCGGGGGCACTGATCTTGTCGTAAGGAATCGTGAAATAGAAAATAGAGCCTTTGCCCTCTGTGGATTTCACGTTCATCGAGCCTCCCATTAGCTTTACGAGTCCGTTTGAAATGGCCAACCCCAGCCCAGCCCCACCTTTGCGTTCTTTTAAGCTGTGTGCATGGTGAAGTGTACGGTCGAAAATTGTGTTTTTCTGTTCTTTCGGGATTCCTTTCCCGGTGTCTTCTACATAGAACTGGATCTTTTTATTGGTCATCAATTGATAACCAATTTCAATATGCCCACTTTCGGTGTATTTCAGTGCATTGTCAAAAAGGTTAAATAAAATTTGCTTTAGCCGTTGGGTGTCAGTGAAAATATAATCGTGGTGTTTCAGATTCGGTTTTCGGAAGCGAATTTCCAAATTAGGTTTTTCTCTGGCTTCCTGCATTTCACTGAATCTTGCGGACAATTCACTAAACGTGTTTTGTATGGAGCAAGCATCTTTTTTTATTTTCAACTCATTTGCTTCAATTTTTGAGATGTCAATGATGTCATCAATGAGTACCAGCAAATATCGGCTACTTTTTTCAATAATATCAGCGTAACGATGTTGTTGTTCTACCGATAAATCGCCTGTTTGTAATAGCTCGGAAAATCCAATAATGCCATTGATCGGTGTTCTTATTTCATGACTCATGCTAGCCATAAAATTATGCCGGGACTGGTTCTCGATGCGAGTTCGTTTTCGTGACTTTTTCAGTTCTTCTTCCAGTCGCTTGAATGATGTAATTTCTTCGGAGATTTTGATGTAATTAGTAATAATGCCGTGCTCATCTTTTAGGCTCGAGATAGAGGCCAGCTCCCAATATGTTCTTCCGTTCTTGTTTCGGTTTTTAAATTCTCCTGTCCATTCATTACCTGTTGTAATTGTATCCCAAAGTTCCTCATAGAATTTTTTAGAATGAAAGCCGGATTTTTGAATGTTAGTCTTTTTTCCAATCAACTCGTCTTTCTGGAATCCGGTAATTTTACAATATGCCGGATTGAAAAGCTCAATATATCCATCTAAATCGGTAATTACGATTGCAACAGGACTTTGCATGATGGCCTGATTGAGTTTTCGGAGGTTACCCTCATGCTTTTTTTCTGTCGTGATATCGCGATTCGTGCCTAAAATACGTACAGCTTCTCCTTGATTGTCGCGAATAGCTGCTGCACGGGTTTTAATCCAACGATAAACACCATCCCGGTGTTTTAACCTAAATTCGGATTCAAAAATTAGCGAGCTGCTTTTAAGGAAATTGGTAAACGACCGCTCTACCCGGTTATAATCGTCCGGGTGAAGTTTGTTCATCCAGGTCTGAAATTTATCGTCCAGTTCGTCAGGATAATAGCCTAGTTGTGCTTTCCATTTTCTTGATATTTGTAAATCTTCGCTGTTAACCTCCCAATCCCAAACACCTAACTCGGATGCATCCACAACCAACTGTTTCCATTCTTGTTTCTTCTGAATTTGAGCTTCAGCATCTTTTTGTTTCGTAATATCCCTGATCAGGCCATTGACTGCGACAAAGTCTCCTGTTGCGTCTTTTTCAGGCGATAAACTAATGCTAATCCATAATGGCTTGTTTGTGTTTTTTAGCCGGAATTCGTTGAAGTAAGGAGTGCCGTTTTTAATTATCAGGTCAAGGATTTGGTCAATGTCGTGGGTCAACTCTCCTAAATAATCTGTTTCGCTTATGGCCTGTCCAATAATATTATCGGGATTGGTATTAAGCATAGAGAACAGATTGCCTGAATGATAAAGGTGTTTTTTTGAAGTGTCGAAACGTATAAATGCGTCATTTGCAAGATTTTTGTCAAATCCATTTAATAGCTCATTGGATAATGAAGCTTGTGATGAATGCATTTTTGAAAGGTCACTTTCACTCTGTTTTTTATCTGAATGTGTCATGGGATTCGGTTTCAATCAAATTAAAATTAGCAAATAATTGTCAAACTATACGTAATCCGTCAATAGTAAAGCAGATTTTTTTTTGAACTGTATACAGTGTTTCGTTAATATTAAAGTTGTAACTCGCAGCAAGCGCATTTTGTTCAGTATAACATTAAATTAGATAAATTATGATATGTTTATAATTTATCTCTTTGTAAGGTGAGGGTGGAGTCGCTTGTTTCTCTGTTCAATTTTTGTTTTTGGGCAAAGCCCTTGTTGAAGCTGGAATTGAGGAGCTGCGAGAATCAGGATATTTGCAAATATCTTAAAATAAGCATTATTTTGCCCTAGTTAAGTGGCATGGAAAAGAGAATGAAAGAACGGATTGTGCAATATTTTCAACGAACAATATCACAAATGGAGCGGTTTGCGAAAACACTGTTTATTGTTTTGTGGGGGCTCCTCTATTTTTCGGCGGGTTTTGCTGCGAGCAACGAAGTAAGTTTCGACTCATTTACTCAGGAAAGCGGCCTGCCTAATAATTTGATACAGACAATTTATCAGGATCATAATGGATGGATGTGGATTGGCACCAGCCAGGGATTGAGTCGTTTTGATGGATATGAGTTTGTAAACTTTGTGCATTCTGATGATGATACAACAAGCCTGAACGGAAATTTGGTGAGGGTTATTTTTGAAGACAATAGAGGGCGTCTTTTGATTGGCACCGAAAATGGAGGGTTGAATGTGTTCGACAGGGAGTTAGAAATCTTTTATCGTCCCTACGAAAACAAGCTCCATTTCAGTGGCGAAGACATGTCTGTTAATGATATTGAGCAAGATGCCGCCGGAAATTTATGGTTGGCAACCAATCACGATATTTTAATTATTGATACGTTTGGTACTGTTTCTCGCCTGTCGCTTGCTCCCGAAGATTCACAAGATAAGAATGAGGCGTTTGTACGTGTGATTGAATTTGATCAGAATGGAATGCTTTGGGCTGGTACCAACGAGAGCGTTTTTCTGATTAACACCCGGCAGCAAACTTTTGAGAAGTTGAATTTGCCGTTAGCAGGAACGGGGCGCGATGAAATTTGGGAGCTTTTTCAGGATAAAAATGGGGATATGTGGATTGGCACCTACTCCAACGGTGTTTTTGTCGTCGATTCGGAGTCAAAAAAAATAGAATCTGTTGATTTGGAGTCGTCGTTTGAACGAACTAAGACGGTTCGTTCAATTTCACAAGGAGCCCACGGCAACTACTGGATTGGCACGCGTGGAGGAATTTTTGTTTATACTAAAAACGATGGAGTAGCTGCTTATTATCACAATGATGAGCGGGAGTCAGCTAGTTTGATCAACAATTCGGTATTGGACATTATTCACGATAATCGTGGTGAAGCATGGATTGGAACGCGCGGAGGATTGAATTTGTTGGCAAAAAATAAACAGGTATTTGAAAATTATATTCCACATCCATCCGACGATGGTAATAAGTATTTGAATAGTAGTATTGTTTATGCATTTTGGATTGACAGGGAGCAGAATATTTGGGTTGGAACTGAGGATGGAGGTATTAATATTTATCATCCGCAGAAAGAAAACTACAGCTATCTGAGAGCCAGCGTTGATGATCCAAAATCGATTTCAAGAGACTGTATTAAGGCATTTCAGGAAGATAAGAAAGGAAATCTCTGGGTAGGGACTTTCCTTGGAGGAGTTGATGTGGTAAACCTGAAAACGAAGAAAGTTGTCCGGCATTTCGATGCCAATCCATCAAACGAAGGGAGTATTTCGGATAATAAAATTTGGGACTTTCTACTGGACCACAATGGAAATATGTGGGTAGGTACATCAGCCGGAATTGACAGATACGATTCGCAGAATGACGAGTTTATTCACTATCCTCAATTGGCAGGGCAGGAGCAGGTAAACTGGATGGAGATGGACTCCTTTCGCCGTATTTGGTTTGGAACATCTGATATGGTTGGTATTTATGATCCTGAAAGCAAGAAAGTAACTCGTTTTAGTGAGCATTCAAGGGCTTTTGTTGAGGACTCGAAAGGTCGTTATTGGCTTACTACTTTAGATCAGGGAATTGCACAGTATTCAAGTGTAACCGGGGCTTTACAATACTACGATGCAGAAGATGGTTTATCGAATGATCAGGCTTTGTGTGTTTTAGAAGATAACAGCGGAAAATTGTGGGTTAGCACCTCAAACGGTTTGTCGAAGTTTGATCCTGAACGGGAGACTTTTCAAAACTTTACAAGTAAGGACGGACTGAGAAGCAATCAATTTTCTTATGGGGCTGCGTACAAAGCTGAGGATGGACGGTTACTTTTTGGTGGAGTTTCAGGCTTTAATATCTTCAACCCGAAAGAAGTGAAGCTGGAAGATGGCGATGTTCCCTTAGTTTTAACTGATCTGCGGATATTTAACAAGAAAGTTCCAATAAACAGCGACAAAGGAGTGCTTAAGAAAAGCATTTCAGAGACTAAGCATTTGGTTTTACCCTACGAGCAAAACGTGTTTACACTTGAGTTTGCAGCATTGAACTACGTGAATAGCCAAAATAATTTATACAGCTATTATTTAGAAGGTTTTGATAAAGATTGGAACGAGCCTAGTCAAAACCGAACAGCCACCTATACCAATTTGAATCCAGACGATTATATACTCCATGTTAAGCGAGTTGTTCCGGGTGAGATTGAACTTGAAAGTGAGTTGAGTCTGATGGTTACCATTTTGCCGCCTTTTTGGAAAACTATTTGGTTCCGTAGTTTGATTATTTTAATCATTTGTGTGCTGATTTATTTGTTGATCCAATTCTTCCTTTATCGTGAAAAGATTAAAAGTGAATTGATTTTGGAACGAATGAAAGCTCGCAAATTGCATGAGCTGGATATGCTCAAGTTGAAGTTTTTCACCAATGTATCGCACGAAATAAGAACACCGCTAACCTTGATTCTTGCGCCACTCGAAAAGTTAATTAAGCAAAAAATGACTACGCCGGAAGTTGGTACCAACCTTGAAATGATGCACCGAAATGCGAAACAGCTTGATCGTTTGGTCAATCAGCTACTGGATTTTCGGAAGCTTGAATCCGGAAACTTGAAACTGGAGCTTGTGCAGGGAGATATTGTAAGTTTTATTGCAAAAATTGTGGAGTCTTTTCAGGGATATGCCACAGAGAAGGACATTCAGCTAAAATTCAATTCCTTAAAAAAGAGCTTGACTGCACGCTTTGATGCCGATAAGCTTGAGAAGATGATCAATAACTTGCTTTCGAACGCATTCAAATTTACCGGAAAAGATGGTCAGATCACGGTGAATTTGTCTTTGGTTTTTGATACGAATGAGGAGGATTTGGCATCGGAAAACCCTGATAAGGAATTTATTGAAATTACTGTTCGCGATACCGGGCAGGGAATTTCGCAAACCAATGCGTCCAAAATATTTAACCGTTTTTTTCAGGCCAATGAAAAGGAGGTGCAAACAGGAGCCGGAATTGGTTTGTCGTATGTGAAGGAACTGGTGAAGCTTCATCATGGAAAAATATATGTCGAGAGTAAACCCGGCAAGGGCAGTAAGTTTACCATTCGGCTGCCCCATGTAAAAGACGAGTTAGCGGAAGCGCCTCATAAAACAGAAGCGCTGAAATATTCTGAGATGGAAGCCGTAAATGAATCGAATTTGGTTCGTGAGCCCGAGCATTTGAATAGTCGCATCATGTTGGTCGTTGATGATAATCCTGATGTGAGGAAATTGATCAGGAGTCATTTTGACTCCAGGTTTCAGGTGTTTGAGGCTGCTGATGGCCGAATTGGCTGGAAGATGGCATTGGAACAGGTACCCGATGTGATTGTTAGTGATGTGCTGATGCCCGACATTGATGGCTACGAGTTTTGTAAAAAGGTAAAGAAAGATGAGCGTACATCGCACATTCCGGTATTGCTTTTAACCGCGCTTCATTCAAAAGATCACGAAATAAAAGGATTGTCGAGTGGCGCGGATGATTATATCACCAAGCCTTTTGATCTGGCTATTTTGCAAACAAAAATTGAAAATATGCTTTCGATTCGCGATTCACTAAAACAGAAATACTCTGGTGAAATAACACTTCAGCCTAAAAATATCATCATTTCTTCGCCCGAAGAAAAATTTCTGCAGAAAGCAGTTGAAGTGGTCGAAAACAATATTGCTGACACCGATCTGGATATTGAGCGTTTTGCTCAGGAAGTTGGTGTCAGCCGTATGCAATTGTACCGTAAGTTGAATGCATTGACGGATATGACAGTCAAAGAATTTATAAGAAGTATTCGCTTGAAGCGAGCCACTCAATTACTGCTACAGGAAAAAATGACCGTCAGTGAAATAGCTTACGCCGTTGGTTTTAAAGATCTGTCACACTTCCGGAAATGCTTCCGCCAGACTTACGGCATGAATGCGACAGAATACAAGCAAAAAAAACTGAATTAGGTCGGGCCACTCTAATTTCAATACGACAATCGATTAAATCCAGTTTTTCTTTTTCAATAGCTTGTTTGCCACAGGATGAAAAGCCAAAGTCGTATTTGTAGCGTTTGTTTGTATTTTGTTGGTTGCCAGTTGTTTTATAGGTGCGCGAGTGGTGTGTGGGAAAATAGACCCCGCTATTTGGTATGTATTTCCCTCTTTGATATTGAGGCCTATTCTTTTTGGGAATTAATATAAACCGAGTGTGAGATTATCGTCTTATTTTTGGTAAGCTTAATAACAGGCATCAAAACTTATGGATAAAATGCGAAAAGATCTGAAAAGAAATTCCTGGACCATAACGATCGTTGTGATCGGGCTGGTTGTCGCATTGGTTATTCTTGTGAATATTATTTTTTAAAATAAGACTCCTCCCTAAGTTTGTTTATGCCTCTAAAAAATAAAACAAAATGTACCTGACAAAAATTAAACATGCTTATCTGATTCTGGCACTGATTGGCTTTGCCTTCAGCCAATGTACAACAACCGAAAAAAAAGAAAAGGAGTCTGACGAAATCGTTGCAGACTCAACAGCGATTAAAATGGCCGTTCGTATGGCCGACTCCGAGATGGTTCACTTCCCGGAAGCTTCAACCGTAGATTTTAGACCTGAAGGAAAATGGAGTTATACTGCCGGGCTGGTTTCTTCAGCCATGGTCGAATTGTCTGAAGAAACGGGTGATCCTACTTATTACGAATATGCCAAAGGATATGCAGATCAGTTTATTAACGAAGATGGTGAAATAAAAGGTTATAAAAAGAGTGATTTTAATATTGATAAAATTAACTCTGGTAAATTCTTGTTTGATCTATATGAAAAGACAGGCGATGAGCGCTACAAAAAGACTATTTTCATATTACGCGATCAATTGGAGGATCACCCACGTACTTCGGAAGGTGGGTTTTGGCACAAAAAAAGATACCCTCATCAAATGTGGCTGGATGGTTTGTATATGGGAGCTCCGTTTTATGCCGAGTTTGGAAAAGTGTTCGACGAGCCGGCAGCATTTGATGATGTGATCAATCAATTCGTCACCGTACACAAGCATACCTATGATTCAATCGTTGGATTGAACTACCACGGCTGGGATGAAAGCAAAGAGCAGCGTTGGGCAGATCCGGAAACCGGATGTTCTCCTCATTTCTGGGGACGTGCAATGGGATGGTACGCTGCAGCTCTGGTTGATGCTTTAGGTTTTATTCCTGAAGATCATCCTGAAAAACACCAAGTAGTTGAGATATTGCAAGAAGTAGCAGCCGGTTTGAAAAAGTGGCAGGACGAAGAAACAGGTCTTTGGTATCAGGTGTTGGATCAGGGAGACCGGGAAGGAAACTACCTGGAATCGTCTGCTTCAAGCATGTTTGTTTATGCATTGGCTAAAGCCACTCGAGTAGGATATATTGACGAAGAATATCGTGAGGTAGCCGAAAAAGGATACGCTGGCATTTTGGATAACTTCATTAAAGAAAATGAAAATGGCACGATTAGCCTAACCGATGTTTGTTCTGTAGCAGGACTTGGCGGCGATCCGTATCGTGATGCCTCTTTTGAGTATTACATTAGCGAGCCTATTCGTGATAACGATCCAAAAGGCGTCGGTCCATTTATCTTGGCCAGCCTGGAAATCAGCAAATAATGAATTAAGAGATCAAAAGGGTTGAAAAGTATTGTCATTTTGAATTTGTTTCAGAGTGACAATACACTTTTTTTTATCGTATTGTCACTTTTTTAGGTGAATCAAAAACTCTGCGACATTAGAAGACAGACCTGAACGATCAAAATATAGAAAACATGCAATTAAAAAACTACGGGCTACTGGTACTTTTTATTCTACTAAATACATTTGGTTTTGCCAATGTTGGGCAGCAATTTGATTTTGTAGTTTCGAAAGATGGATCAGGCGATTTTACCACTGTTCAGGAAGCCATTGATGCTGTTCCTCATTTTCGGAAAGAGAGAACGACCATCTTTATCAAAAACGGTGTTTACAAAGAAAAATTGATTTTGCCGACTTCTAAAAACAAGGTCACTTTTATCGGTGAAAGTGTTGAGAACACCCTTATTACAAACGATGATTATGCTTCCAAAGAAAATTGTTTTGGAGAAGAAATGGGAACAACCGGTTCGTCTGGCTTTTATGTGTTTGGCAACGACTTTAATGCCGAAAATATCACCTTCGAAAATTCAGCCGGGTTAGTTGGTCAGGCGGTTGCTGTTCGGGTTACCGGCGATCGCATTTTCTTTAATAATTGTCGTTTTTTGGGAAATCAGGACACCCTGTACCCGCAAGGAGAAAATAGTCGTCAATACTACAAAAACTGTTACATTGAGGGTACGGTCGATTTTATTTTTGGTTGGTCAACAGCTGTCTTCGAAGATTGCGAAATCTTTTGTAAATCCCCAGGCTATGTGACGGCCGCGTCAACCTTGGAAGAAACGCCCTTTGGCTTTGTCTTTTTGCATTGTAAAATCACAGGCGATGCTCCGGCAGGCTCCGTTTATCTGGGCCGTCCCTGGAGACCCTATGCAAAAACTGCTTTTATTGAATGTGAACTGAGCGAAGTGATTAAAGAAGAAGGTTGGCATAATTGGGGAAAAGAAGAAGCAGAAAAAAAATCAACTTACGTTGAATACCAAAATACAGGTGAGGGTGCTAATTCAGAAAAACGTGTAGCGTGGGCGCCACAACTAACAAAAGAGCAAAGAGCCAATTATACGTTAGAGAATATTTTTGATGGGTGGATGCCCGGAAAAGCATTTGTTGAAAAACGGAGATAAATTAACAAACTAAATAGAACATGAAGCTTAATAAACTACAATTACTAATTATCGCATGTCTTGTAGGCATGTTGAATCCTGTGTTAGCACAAAAAGGAGATGTTTCAAAACAGTATATTTCAAACGTATGGGTAGCCGATAACGGCGATGGAACGTATAAAAATCCCATTCTTCATGCCGATTATTCTGATCCGGATGCTGTGCGGGTTGGCGACGATTTTTATATGACTGCATCGTCGTTTAATTGTGTTCCCGGCTTACCGATTTTGCATTCTAAAGATTTGGTGAATTGGGAATTGATTAATTATGCTTTACCTAAACAACCACCCTTTGATGTGTTTGATAAACCACAACACGGCAATGGCGTGTGGGCTCCCTGTATCCGTTATCACGAAGGCGAGTACTACATTTACTATCCTGATCCTGACTTTGGAATTTATATGACAAAAGCTGAAGATCCGGCCGGTCAATGGTCTGAGCCTGTTTTAGTACGTGGAGGCAAAGGCCTGATTGATCCATCACCGCTTTGGGACGACGATGGGAAAGCTTATTTGGTATATGCATTTGCAGGAAGCAGAGCGACTGTAAAAAGTGTATTGATGCTGAGTGAAATGACCCCTGATGGAACACAATTGATAGGCAATGATGTCATGTTAATTGATGGTCACGAAGCTCATCCAACAGTTGAAGGGCCTAAATTTTACAAACGAAACGGTTACTACTATATTTTTGCTCCAGCCGGAGGTGTTTCAACTGGTTGGCAGTTGATATTACGCTCAAAAAATATTTATGGTCCTTACGAAGAGAAAGTTGTTTTAGAGCAAGGAGAAACAGATATTAATGGCCCTCATCAAGGAGCTTGGGTAGATACCCAAACTGGCGAAGATTGGTTCATCCATTTTCAGGATAAAGAAGCCTACGGACGTATTGTGCACTTGCAACCCATGAGTTGGGAAAACGATTGGCCTGTGATGGGAGTTGATCAGGATGGCAATGGAATCGGTGAGCCTGTTGCATCGTACAAAAAACCCGACGTTGGTGGTACTTACCCAATTGTAACTCCGCCCGAAAACGATGAATTTAATACACATAAGTTGGGAATTCAATGGCAATGGCATGCTAATCCGAAACTTAAATTTGGTTACCCATCAGGTAATTTGGGGTATTACAGGTTAAACTGCAAACCTCGCCCTGAGAATTATGTAAGTCTTTGGCCTATTCCGAATTTATTATTACAAAAATTTCCGGCGGAAGAATTCATGGCAACGACCAAACTGACCTTCAATCACCGATTTGATGGCGAGGAAGTCGGGTTTGTTGTGATGGGTGAAAACTATCAATACATTTCCTTAAAGCAGGTTGGCGAAAAGCTGATGGCCCGAGTGGTAAATTGCGAAAATGCCCGCACAGGAGGTGTCGAAAAAGAACTGTATAGCGACGATTTTGATAGCAATACCGTTTATTTCCGAATTAAAGTAAAAGAAGGAGCTGTTTGCAGTTTTAGTATCAGTAAGAACGGAAAGAAATTTAAGGAAGTTGGAGAGGATTTCTCTGCAGTTCCTGGTCGTTGGATTGGTGCAAAAATTGGCTATTTCGCGCTTCGCGATGGAATCATCAATGATTCGGGTACCGTTGACATCGACTGGTTTAGAATTGACGAGCTTAAGAAATAATTCATGCAGCAAAAACTAGGTAAATATTGTGCAATTGCTCTGATGCTGATTTTAGGATTGTCACCAATCCTAAAATCATGTACCGACAAGCAAGAGGAACCTAAAGAAAAAGTAAGCAAGGTTTGGTTGATTGGAGATTCAACGGTTGCCAATTATGCTTTAGAAGAAGATTACCAGTCGAAACGACATCCAATTACCGGTTGGGGGCAGGTATTTCAGCCATTTATGTCAACAGACAGCATTATCCAAATCAGACAATTGACTGATGCCGACAGTTTGCTTGTTGACGACCGAGCCAAGGGTGGGCGCAGCACTCGTACTTTTTTTCAGGAAGGACGCTGGCGAGCTGTTTATAACGAAATGCAAGTCGGCGATTTGGTCTTGATGCAGTTTGGACATAATGATGCAGCGGAAAGCAAGCCCGCGCGATATGTTAATATTGAGGGCTACAAAGAGTTTTTACGCTTGTTTATCAATCAAACACGCGAAAAAGGAGGTACTCCAATATTAGTAACTCCCGTTGCCCGAAACTATCCCTGGGAAGATGGCCACCTTCAAAACGTTCATGGAGATTACCCTGATGCGATGAAAGCGGTTGGTGATGAAATGGATGTTTTGTTGATTGACTTGAATCAACGATCAATGGATTCTTTTTCTGAAAAAGGGAAAGAGTACGTATCAAAAAATTATTTCATGAACTTACCTGCCGACGTTTACGAAGCCTATCCAGATGGACAGGATGATAATACGCACTTTCAACCAGAAGGAGCAAAAGAAGTGGCTCGATTGGTTTATGAAGAAATGAAAAAAATAGGAAAACAATAAATACATAATAGAATGAAAAAGCTAGCTAGATTTTTTACAACGCATTTATACCTGTTGTTATTTGTCGCTGTCGCTTGTACAGCACAGCAACCTAAAGTCGAAAAATCAATTGATATTTATGAGGGAGTTGAATTTGAAATGCCAACGGTCATTGAACCAAGTTTCCCAGATTATTCAGCATCGATTACAGAATATGGTGCAGTTGGTGATGGCCAAGTATTAAATACCAAAGCATTCGCTGATGCGATTGACGAAGTTGCTGAAAAAGGTGGCGGAATAGTATCTGTTCCTCGCGGAATTTGGCTGACCGGACCAGTCGTATTAAAGAGTAACATCAATCTTCATTTGGAAGATGGTGCGTTGATTATTTTCAGCACGAATAAAGATCTTTATCCGTTGGTTGAAACCAGTTTTGAAGGACTGAATACCGTACGTTGTCAGTCTCCGATTTCAGGGAATGATCTGGAGAATATTGCTATTACAGGAACTGGTGTGATTGATGGTTCAGGCGATGCCTGGCGTCCTGTTAAGCGGTCGAAATTGACAGATAAACAATGGAACGAGTTTGTCAAGTCAGGTGGCGTTGTCGATAAAGACGGACGCATCTGGTATCCTTCTCAGCAATATCTTGACGCAGTTGAGATGGCCGATATGAATGTGGTTCAGAAATATGATAACATTGAGGATTACAATAAGATTAAAGATTTTATGCGTCCGGTGATGGTGAGCCTGGTAAATTGTAACAAGGTATTGCTTGACGGACCTGTTTTTCAAAACTCTCCGGCCTGGAATATTCACCCGCTAATGTGCGAGAACTTGACGGTCCGCAATATTGATGTCCGCAACCCATGGTACTCGCAAAACGGTGATGGTATAGATGTTGAGTCATGCAAAAACACGGTGTTGTACGACTCTTCTTTTGATGTGGGCGATGACGCAATTTGCATCAAATCAGGAAAAGATGAAGATGGACGTGAACGTGGAATTGCCAATGAAAATATGGTGGTTAAGAATTGCATTGTTTATCATGGACATGGTGGTGTAACTGTTGGAAGCGAGATGTCCGGAGGCGTAAAAAACCTGCACGTTTCAGGATGTACTTTTATGGGGACTGATGTTGGTTTGCGTTTTAAAAGTACCCGTGGGCGCGGCGGTGTTGTTGAAGGAATCTATATTTCAGATGTCGATATGATTGATATTCCGACCAATGCGATTTCGTTCAACTTATATTATGGAGGCAAATCGGTTTCTGAAATGTTGGCAGACAAGGATAATGAAAAAATAGAGGAAGTTATCCCTCCGGTAACGGAAGAAACTCCTCAGTTTAAAGATATCACGATAAAAAATATTCGATGCAAAGGTGCTCATCAGGCGATTTATTTACAGGGTCTTCCTGAAATGAATCTGGAGAATGTTTTGTTGGAAAACCTAACGATGGAAGCAGAAAATGGCTTGCTATGCATGGATGCAAAAGGCATTACGGTGAAAAATCTTCACTTAAAGACAAAGGTGCAACCTGCTCTTAATTTTTATAATGTGAAAGATGTGAGAATTTCAGGGCTTGAAATTCCGAAAGCTGATCAACCCATGATTTCAGTGAGTGGAGCAAAGACCGAGAATGTGGAAATTAAGATAGTGTCGGATATAAATGTCGATGAAGTATTGGTTCTCGATAAGGAAGTGAATAGTAGTGAGGTGAAGGTTAGTAAGTAATTTCAAGACGTTGAATTATGCAAAAACTAATTCTAATCATTCTGTTTTTTCCATTTTTTGTGCAGGCACAGCAGTTGGCATTTCCCGGAGCTGAAGGCTTTGGGCGCTATACAAAAGGTGGACGCGGTGGCGATGTTTATATCGTAGACAAGCTGACTGATAATCCTGATAGTCCTCAAGAAGGCTCACTGCGTTGGGCACTTGAGTTGGATGGCAGGCGAACCATCGTTTTTGCTGTTTCCGGAACAATTGCACTCAACGCTCCTTTAAAAGTTAGCCACGGACATGTGACCATCGCCGGACAAACAGCGCCGGGAGATGGAATCTGCGTGAAAAATTATGCTTTTTCGGTTAGTTCAAGCGATGTGATTATTCGTCATCTGCGTTTTCGATGTGGCGACGAAACATTACAAAGTAGTGCACAGGATGCCATGAATGGTAAGCGCAAGGAGGATATCATTATCGATCATTGCTCCTTAAGTTGGTCGATTGATGAGACAATGTCTTTTTACGACAACAAGAGCTTAACGGTTCAGTGGTGTATTGTAAGTGAGAGCTTGTATGATTCGGGACACAAAAAAGGCAAGCACGGTTATGGTGGAATTTGGGGTGGAACAGGAGCCTCATTTCATCATAATTTAATTGCCAGTCACACCAGCCGACTGCCACGTTTTAATGGTGCCCGGTTTGATACTACTCCTGAAACCGAATATACTGATTTCAGAAATAATGTGATTTTCAACTGGGGCTTTCAAAATGTTTACGGTGGCGAAGAGGGCAACTACAACATGGTGAATAACTATTATAAGGCAGGTCCGGCTACAAAAAGAAATGGCGAGCTACCACATCGTATCCTAAGTTTAACGCATGAGTACATCAAAAATAAAGGCAAAGAAAATGCAGATACTTTGGGAGCTGGCAAGTTTTATATTGAGGGAAATTATGTAGAAGGTTTTCCTGAGGTTACCGCCGATAATTGGACCAAGGGAGTTCAAAAAGCTAGTGATGAAGTTATCCACGAAGCCCGATTAGAAGAACCCGTGCCGTTTGCACCTGTTAGTACGCAGGATGCTGAAGAGGCGTACCGGTTGGTATTGAAATACGCAGGAGCAACGAAACCCGAAAGAGACCCGATTGATCAACGAATCGTTTGGGAAACAGAAACCGGCGTTTGTAAATTTGGTGATAGCTGGGGAGCAAACTCCGGAATTATTGATTCGCAAAAATCAGTTGGAGGCTGGCCTGAATTAAAATCAAAGCCGGCACCAACGGATACCGATCGGGATGGCATGCCTGATGAATGGGAAGTAAAAAATAAACTTGATCCTAAAAATGCGTCCGATAGAAATGGTGATCGCGATGGTGATGGATACACCAATTTGGAGGAATATTTAAATGAATTGGCTGAATGCTAAAATCAAATTTCAACAAAAGATACTGAAAACGAGTAGGTAAAAATTTGCACATGTAGACGATTGGTAACAACTGGTTTATATTGATGTGCGTAAAATAAAATGATTAAAAACGGATGAAGAATACCATTTTAATAGTTGTGCTTGCATTGGTTCTGTCGGCATGCAGCACAAAAGAAAAAAGCATTGATGTTTTTATGGTTGGCGATTCAACCATGGCAAATAAAAAGGCCGAAGTTTATCCTGAAACAGGGTGGGGACAAGTTGTAAGCCAGTATTTTGATTCTTTAGTTACGGTTCATAATCACGCGGTGAACGGACGCAGTACCAAAAGTTTTATAGACGAAGGTCGGTGGCAAGTTATTTTGGATAGCTTGAAGAAAGGTGATTTCGTTCTGATTCAATTTGGGCACAACGACCAAAAAATTAAGGACAGCACACGATACACCATTCCTTTTGAAAGCTACTCAGAAAATTTGGAAAAGTATGTGTTGGAAACTCGTGAGAAAGGTGCGACTCCAATTTTACTAACCTCTATTATTCGCCGTAAGTTTGACGAAAATGGACAGTTGATAGATACGCATGGCGATTATCCTGTAGCAATGAGGCAGGTAGCAGAGACGCTTAATGTTCCTTTAATTGACTTGCAAAAGCTAACGGAAGACTTGGTTCAGTCGATGGGCGATGAGCCTTCGAAAGAGCTTTATTTGTGGACCGAACCTACTGAGAGATTTCCGGAAGGTAGAGAAGATAATACGCATCTTCGAGTTCAAGGTGCAAAGAAAGTAGCCGAATTAGCGACACGACAACTTGCAGAGTTGCCCAATGACTTGGCAGAACACGTTGTTGTGATCGATTAATTTTGTACAAAACAGTATTGATTATTTTTTATGCAAAAGAGATCCTCTCAAAACTATTTTATGAGAAGATCTCTTTTTTTTGAAGTATTGGATCGATCAATATCAGAAGCATTGTGGGAGATTTATAAACCTGATGACTGCATTCATTTAGGCTAATTGTGTCACATTTCAATTGGTGAGATATCGAATGCAGGGTTAATTTTAAGGAACAATCTCTAGCAAGTTTTAATTTATACTCCTTTCGAAAAACCAGAAACTAAAATATCAAATGATGAAAAGCACAGCTAAACTATTATTATTACTAATTACGATCAGTTTATCCTGCACCAAAGCGGAGAAGCCGGAAACGAATTTATTAAAGCTCTGGTACAATCAACCAGCCCAGGCATGGGAAGAAGCTTTACCCGTCGGTAATGGTCGATTGGGAGCGATGATTTATGGTACTCCATCCATTGAGCATTTGCAATTGAATGAAGAAACTGTATGGGCCGGAGAGCCTGGAAATAACCTTCCCAAAAACTTCATCGACGTTTTGTCCGGTGTTAGAAAGCTGTTGTTTGAAAAAAAATACAAAGAGGCTGAATCGCTATTAATGACCCGTTTCCCGCGTCATGCCCCGGAAGACAACAACTACGGAATGCCATACCAAACCGTTGGAGATTTGTATGTTGAATTTCCGGGACACGAAAATGTAACCAATTATTACCGGGACCTGGATATTGCCAATGCCATCAGTTCTGTAAGTTACACTGTGGATGGCGTCTCCTACCTACGAGAATTCCTCTCAACCCCGGTTGATCAAGTGATAGCAATGCATATGACAGCCAGTCAAAAAGAGAAGATTACTTTTACCCTTAAAACAACTACACCACATACTTCTTATAAGGTTATAACACAAGACAGCACATTGATTTTATCAGGGAAAGGAGAAACGGTAGAGAATAAAAAAGGCAAAGTGGAGTTTGATGCTCGTTTTTATCCGGTACTTGAAGGAGGAACACTCACTCAAACCGATTCAACCCTTACTGTTGAGAATGCCAATTCAGCCACTGTTTACATTTCTATTGGGACTAATTTTAAGACCTACAAAGACCTGAGTGGTAACGCGGAGGAAGTCGCAAAAAGCTACCTGTCAAAAGCCGCTGCTAAAACCTACGATGCCATCAAAGGAGCGCACGTGGAGAATTACCGTCAGTATTTTGATCGTGTTCAGCTGGATCTCGGTGTCACTGATTCAATTAACAACCCAACAGACCAGCGGATTCGTGACTTTGCAAATGCCGACGATCCTCAGTTGGTTTCGCTATATTTCCAGTTTGGGCGCTATCTGTTGATTTCATCTTCGTATCCGGGGACGCAGCCAGCTAACTTGCAGGGAATTTGGAACTACCAACTTTCACCGCCGTGGGATAGTAAATACACTGTAAATATTAATACAGAAATGAATTACTGGCCCGCAGAGGTGACAAACCTTTCAGAGATGCACCATCCGTTGTTTTCGATGTTGAAGGATTTGTCCGAAACAGGTAAAGAATCAGCTCGGCAAATGTATAATGCCCGAGGATGGATGTTGCACCACAATACCGATATTTGGCGTATTAACGGGCCAATTGATGGGGCTTTTTATGGCATGTGGCTCATGGGGGGTGCCTGGTTGAGCCAGCACGTATGGCAACATTACTTGTTTACCGGAGATCAAGAGTTCTTAGCGGAGTACTACCCGGTTTTGAAAGGCATTGCGACTTATTACGTGGATGTATTACGACCTGAGCCAACACACGATTGGTTAGTTGTTGTGCCGTCTATGTCACCAGAGAACAGGCATTCTGAAGGGACTTCATTGGCAGCTGGAAATACAATGGATAACCAGTTGGTTTTTGATGTTTTTTCAAACCTGATTGATGCTGCTGAGGTTCTGGGAGAGGATAAAGCTTTTGCTGATACTGTAGAAAGTATGAAAGATCGTTTACCGCCGATGCAAATTGGGCAACATTCCCAGTTGCAGGAATGGATGTTTGACTGGGATCGAACTGATGACCATCATCGTCATGTTTCGCATTTGTATGGATTATTTCCCAGTGACCAGGTTTCTCCGTACAGTTCTCCGGAATTATTTCAAGCTGCAAAAAAATCACTGGAATATCGAGGCGACAAATCTACAGGTTGGTCTATGGGGTGGAAAGTGAACCTTTGGGCTCGGTTATTGAATGGCAACCGAGCCTATAAACTCATTGCCGATCAATTAACTCCATCACCGCTCGATAAAATTGGTGAAAAAGGTGGAACTTATCCTAACTTGTTTGATGCACACCCACCATTTCAAATTGATGGTAACTTCGGATGTACTTCCGGTATTGCCGAAATGTTGATCCAAAGTCATGATGGAGCTATACAAGTATTACCCGCATTGCCATCAAACTGGCTCAACGGAGAGGTCAAAGGGCTAAAAGCCCGGGGAGGATTTACTGTTGATATGAAATGGAAAGATGGCAAGGTTGATTTGTTAACAATTTACTCAGACCTGGGAGGTAACTGCCGATTAAGAGTGGCTACTGAATTGACTGGCGATGTGGAGTTGAAGCCAGTTGAAGAAGATACTCCTAATATTAATCCATTTTATCAAAAGGCTGGGATCAAAAAGCCGTTAGTTAGCGAAAAGGCGGACATCAAACCACTGGAGCTTCCAAAATCATTGCTATTTGATATACACACTGAGGAAGGCGGTACTTATCATTTTTCAGCTAAATAATAGAAATTAGCTAGCTTGTAGGTAGTTGAATTTGAAAAGCCAGCCATTCTTTTCATCCCCGTGGTTACTTTTTTACTTTTCGATTCTGAAATTTGTAATATTCAAAATTGGGAGCAGATACGGATGATATTCTAATAACGGTAATGGAGTTATTCTAAATGATATTTGTTACGGAGAGCCACTCGGCAATCAGACTATTTCTCATGTTTGTTAATTCTTGCTAAAGAGTGCTAAAGAATGTTTTACGATGCACTTCTGGAATAGATCTTGCTATTTGATCAGTAGAAAAAAGAAAAACAGGAGGAAAAATAATGAAAAAGATAGCTTTATTGATCATGTGCGTTGTTGTATCGAGTACCATTTTTGCACAAAAAAATGACAAGGACTCGGTTCTGTCCAAAAAAGAGATACGGCAGATCGAGATGGAGAAACAATATGAATTAACAAAGTATATGTTGGAGAATAAAAGCTTTGTGCTGGAGGCCGATTTTTTACAGGATAAGTATGGAAATCGAGTCTTTGCGAGTTCCAACATCAACTTCGTATCAGTTGACTCAGCAACAACAGTCATTCAGGTTGGCTCGAACTCCCGCATTGGGCCGAATGGTGTTGGTGGAGTAACAGCTAAAGGTACCATTACAAAATATGAGCTTAAGGAGAATGAGCGAAAGAGAACTTTTAGTTTGGCTTTAAATGTGATGACTCCACTAGGAATTTACGACTTGCGGTTTTCAATCAGTCCGTCAGGAAACACAAGGGCAACCTTAACAGGTTTAAGGCGGGGGCAGCTAACCTTTGAAGGTGACTTGGTTCCGTTGGAAGAATCACGTGTTTATGAAGGACAATCGCTATAGGGTTAAGAACAGAAAGGGCATTCGAAAGAATGTCCTTTTTATTCTTATAAATACTTGATATATGGGACTGAAAAAAGAAATGCAACTCGATTTGGCGAGCTGCATTTCTTTTTTCAGGTGTTAAATTCCTTATCCGACTACAAATAGCATCCATATTTGTGTGGTGAAAAAGCAAATAACCAGTCCCATAACAATGGGTAGAAAAGTTGAAACAAGTGTCCATTTCCAACTTTTGGTTTCTTTAAAAATTGTATAAATGGTTGTTGAGCACGGATTATGCAGCAAGCTGAAAAGCATCAGGTTTACGGCCGTAAGCAAAGTCCAGCCTCCCGCGTGCAATATGTTGGCAGTGTCGCCCACCGAGTCGAGCTCGAACATAACTCCATCACCGGCTCCTCCGGTTAGTTTTGTGCTTAATACGGTTAGCATCAATATTGTTGGAATAACTATTTCGTTGGCTGGAATAGCAATGATATAGGCCAGTAAAATAACTCCATTCAACCCAAATATAATGGCAAAAGGATCGGACCACTGAATAAAGTGTTCGGCCAGACTGAGTTCACCGATATGAATATTGGCTACCAGCCAAATAACAATTCCGGCAGGAATTGCAAAAATGATCGCACGCCAAAGTACGAATATGGTTCGGTCGATCAGCGAGGTATAAAGTGTTTGCCATATTCTAGGCGGTCGATAGGGAGGAAGCTCCAGACTAAAAGCGGATGCTTCACCACGCAATACAGATTTGCTCAATCCCCAGGAAACAACCAAACTCAGGAATATTCCAAAAACCGCTATGCCCACAACTGCTCCGGCGGAAACGACTCCGGCAAGCTGTGCTGGAACAAGTCCTCCGATAAAGATTGAGGCAATTAATATTTGCGTGGGCCAGCGACCATTACACAGCGAAAAATTGTTGGTGATAATGGCTACCAATCGTTCGCGCGGACTATCGATTACGCGGGTGGCAATCACTCCGGCGGCGTTACATCCAAATCCCATACTCATCGATAGTGCTTGCTTACCATGTGCTCCGGCTTTGCGGAACAGGTTGTCCATATTGAAGGCCACTCGTGGCAGATAACCAAGATCTTCGAGCAAGGTAAATAGTGGAAAAAAGATCGCCATTGGGGGCAGCATTACTGCGATGACCCAGGTCATTGACAGGTAAGCACCATCAATTAGAACACCATCAAGCCACCAGGGCATGTTAATTGATGCCGCTGCACTCTTTAATATTGGGTGTATGTAGTCGACTAATAGCGATGCAAGAAGACCGGATGGATAGTTGGCTCCAGCTACAGTTAGCCAGAAAACGGTGGCAAGCATCAAAAACATCAGTGGAAAACCGAGCCATCTGCTTGTGACAATTTTATCAATTTTAAGATCGGTGCTATAGGCTTCTTTTTCGCCTTTTTGTGTTACTGTTTTTCGGGCAATCTGCGAGGCATTGGCGTAAATCGATTCAATTACAGTATCATGAAAGTTTAGCCCCAATTCCCATCGGGCTGAGTTGGCCTCATTTAATATATCTTCTCTTTCTTTATTGGATGTATTTTGCATGTTATTGTTTTTAGGATTGAACCACTGATTCGTTTATGTTGATACTTCCCAGTTCGCCGCTGCGAATAGCCTCAATGATGCTGTTATCGCCTTCGAGCAGGCGTAGCGCTACCCAATTCGTGTTCGGAAGATTGGGGTATTGCCTGGCAAGTTTCTCGGCAAGAGTTGAAATGGCATGTTGCAATTTGGGTGACCGGTTCTTGATTTTGTGAGGTTTACAAACGTACTTGCCGGTCGCTACTTCTTCAATAGCTGCTAAAAGTTCCTGCATACCTTGTTTTCGTCTGGCCGCAGTGGGAATCACCGGAATTCCCAATTCTTTGGATAAGGCTCTTGTGTCAATTTCAATACGATTTCGTTTGGCTTCATCCATTAGGTTGAGGCACAAAACAGCACGGTCGGTTATTTCTAGTATTTGCAGTGCCAGGTTCAGGTTGCGTTCCAATCTTGTGGCATCCACTACAATGACGGTCACATCTGGCTGACCAAACAAGATGAAATTTCGTGCTACTTCCTCGTCAGTACTGGTTGAAAGCAGTGAGTAAGTTCCCGGAAGATCGATTACTTTATAGCGCTTTTCATTATAACTGAATCCTCCTTCGGCTCGTGTAACTGTTTTCCCCGGCCAGTTGCCGGTATGTTGACGAAGGCCGGTCAGGTTATTAAAAACCGTACTTTTCCCCGTGTTTGGGTTTCCGGCCATGGTGATTACGTAGTCCACATCATCCAGATTCAGTCCTAGCTTTACCAGGTTGGCAGCATTGTGGACGGAACAATTGTTGCAGTTGTTCGTATTTTGTATAATTGACTTCATGTGTTTCTAGTTTAAAATTCTCAAAAGGTATTGAATGGAACTCGTTTCTAATCACTGTTTCATGCTCGTCTCTTTTTGGCGGTCGATAAAGATTAATTCGGCTTCTTTCTGTCGTATTCCGATGGTGGTTCCCATTACCCTGTAGCCAACCGGGTCGCCGGAGGCGCTTCTTATTTCGGGTGAAATCAGACTTCCGGGAACAATCCCCAGGTCCATCAGCCTTCGTCGTTGTTGTCCCCGACAATTTGGTGAGATTGCTGCTACCTTGGCTTTTTCACCAACAGCAAGCTCTGAAAGCAATTCGTATTTCTGTGTTAATGGCACTTTCCCTGAAAGCAGCTCTACCGTGATGTGTGCTGCAAAAAGCGGGGTTAGGATACATTCGTCACCATCAGCAGCAAAGGTGATCTTCTTTTCGTTAACGTCGGTTACATATACTTGCATGCCGGGATATAGTCCGAGCACCACCAATTGTTCGTAAATATTTCTGGGCTCATCTTCGATATGAATAATGCGCCCAATGTTGCCTTCTTTTAATTGGCTCAGGGACTTTCCTTTATGATCGGGTAGGTTTCCCTCTGCGGTCGGAATCGGATCACCATGAGGATCAAATACCGGGTGTCCCATTTGGGCTGCCAGTTTTTCGGTATCTTCCGGTGTTACCTGATGCTCAATTTTATCGGCATGGTTATGCCAGTCGGCTTGCGAAACACTGGTTTCGTCCGCCAGGTATCTTTCCCAAATACGATGCACCCGAATTACACGAAGGGAGTAGGAGCGGCCAGTATCAGTCAATGTTATATTTTGATGATTGATAGCGATCAGTCCCATGGAAAGCAGGCGTTCGAGCAATTTACTGGTTTGGTCTCCGGTAATGTTCAAGTTGCCGGCAATTCCGTTCATGTCGCATGTGCTGTTTCTGTATTCACAATCGAACAGGTACTTCAATGCATCTTCCAGATGAACCCGCTGGTTGTTCATGTTTACTTTCGAAAGAAGAGCGATTAAACCCTTTTCGGGCCAAAAGATCCAGAAGAGGATTCCGGTGATCACGACCCCGGATAAAATCATGGTTCCGGGCTGGATCTGTAATATTGATAGGATATTCATTTCGTAAACGTATTATAGTTTCATTTTATCGCTATTATTGAGGTAGTCGGAAGCTTAGACCAGCTCCGACAAAGCTGTCGGCAGCATTCTCTGAAAGTCCGATTCCTCCCGAAATATCAACTTGGAGATTTGGCAGCAGCAAATAGGTAACTCCGGCATCCAGGAGGTGTTCTTCTTTATCGTTCGCACCCAGCAAGCCGAAGCTTTCAGCAAAGACTCCAATTTTGTCAGAAATACCGATGCCCAGGGCAATGGAGTAGAAATAGCCGGGTGTTGGCGTTTCTCCATCCCATTCAGCTCCCAAGTTATAGCCCAGCGAAATGCGGTCCGAAAGCGTGTGCGAAATGGATAGACGCATATTGGCCGCCGGCTCCGAGGGTTTGTATTCTTCATTGGCTGTAAAAGGCAAAGTCAGTGCACCTAAGATAGCGATGGCAGGCATTCCTTTTTGCTCATCACTAATTTTTACTTTGAAGCCGGTGTATAGTGGTCCAAATCCAGAAATTGAGTTTGAGGAGATCTCTGTTTTATCCCCAAGGTACTCCAAGCCTAAACGCAACTCGAAATTTGGCAGAATACCATAACGCAACAAGGTTGAATTATAAGCGTATGAGGTATGCTGTACCTGATTAGTTTTGTCATTGAATACAACAAAGCCGGTCTCTATTTGTAGCGCGTTTAACGGAACAACTTCAGCTGATTCTGTTTGATCAGGCCTATCGGTAATCAATTCTGGAATATTTTCCTGGGCTTTAGCACCCGCTGCAATTAGAATTAGGAGGAAAAGTAATCGTACGTTCATTTATTTCTATTTTAATTTTTTGACATAAATTGTATTTGCAAGCTCCATCGTCAGCAGAAGCTTTGTATCGCTTAATTCTATTTCAGTCATCTTGTTTTTCTTATAATGTTTCTTCACACAAAGTTTCGAGCCAATTTTGAGCTGATTCGAGTGGCAGAAATCAAAATATTCTTTGTCAGAACCTGATAAGCGTGCTATTTCATATTCACATCCGGTTTCAGCCAACGACAGAATGACGTTATTTTCGTTTGTTGGAATGATACCTTGCTTTGTGGGGATTGGGTCGCCGTGCGGATCAGTCAACGGATTTCCCAGAAATAAGTCAATTTTATCAGTTAGAAAATCAGAAGTCAGGTGCTCCAGTAATTCGGCTTCGCGATGTATTTCGTGCATACTTAGCTCAAATACCTGATGAAGGAAGGTCTCCCAAAGCCGATGTTTCCGAAGAACACTCAAAGCCAACTTTTTCCCGGCGGGCGTTAGCTTTAGTTCTTTGTATTTCTCGTAATTAATAAGCTTTTTACGAGCGAGTTTTTGGGCCATGTCTGTTGCCCCGGCATTGGTAATTCCCAATTCTTTAGCAATTGAACCGGGCTTGGTGTCTAGATCTACTCCTTGCTCATATTTGTATATGGCTTTAATAAAATTCTCTGTTGAAGTTGAAATGTTGTGGCTCATTCTAAAACAAATATTTAAGTATGCTTAAAAAAACAAACAAGCATATTGAAATAAGGTTTTTAGAAGTGCTTGTTTTTTTGATCTTTTTTTGAGCGTACAATGGATGCCAAACTTGCTTCGTGGAAATTGGGGTTACGAATAATTCGTTTTAAAAAGCAAAAATCGACAAATTAGATTATTTTTGTGGGGATTATTTTTAACTGACCCCATTTTCCCAAAACTTATTTGCTGTTTATTGGTTTAAAGTTATTCTTAATAGTTAATCAGTTTTTAACCGTTGTCCGCTGATGAGTTCCTGCAGGATTAGATTCGGTCCGAATTTATATATCAATTCAAACATGAAGTTAAACAACAGAAAGATCAATCCAAATCAGGTAACCGTGAAGCGGTTAGTATTGTTAAATCGCTATTACCGGATTTCCCGATTTTATGAATTTATACGCAATACCTCGGTAAAGGGAGGAGTTATTATTGCCGCTTTTGTATTGCTGATCGTTGGTTTGGATTATTTTGTGCTAGACTTTGATGCGTTGCTGAACCAGCTGGTGGAAACCTATTCGGCAGGGAAAGTATTTCTGGTTTTTTTCCTTTCTGAAACGTTTTTGGGCTTGCTGCCTCCCGAAATTTTTATTGCCTGGGCTTCAAAGGCTGCGTCACCGTGGCTCTTTCTGTTTGTGTTATCGTTCCTGTCATACTTAGGCGGTGTTTTATCGTATTTTGCAGGAAATCGTTTGTTTCTGATTCCAACTGTTAAGGATTATATTGAAATAAAGATTAAAAGCCATATTGTCAATTTGCGCAAGTGGGGAGCTTTGTTCATCGTCATTGGAGCGCTTTTGCCCTTGCCGCATTCGATCGTTAGTGTGGCGTGCGGATTAATTAAATTTAATTTCCGCAGTTACCTGCTATGGGCACTGTTTCGTTTTGGGCGTTTTGCAATTTACGCGTTCATTATTTTCCAAATTTTTTAGCTACTCGAGGTTGTTTTGGTGTAGAAGGATACGTTGACTAGAAAGAGAGCTCTCTTTTACAGATATTGAATATTTTCAAGGGCTAAACAGATAACAATGAATCGATATTCAAATTGGTGAACTAGCGATTGCCCTGACAAATATGTTTAGTAATTTAGCAAAACTAATTTTAGAACGGATTGTCATGAAATTTCACCCAATTAAGTTATTTGTTTTCTTGTGTGCATGTCTTTTATCAGTAGAAAGTCAAGCTCAAACTCCCGATTTCAGAATGGTTGGTTTTGCCACGCTGGATGGAGGAACTACAGGAGGAGCGGCCGGACAGACTGTTACTCCGGAAACATTTGTAGAGCTGAAGCAGTACGTTGAAGATCCATCAACACCGTATATTATTCGGATTGAAAAGGAGTTTAATACCGGTGTTCAAACGTGGGTGGATGCAGACGGGAGCATTGTTACCAACGAAGCTGCCGGAGCTATAGAAACTACCTTCGGCGCGATCTTCAAAGTTGGATCAAACAAAACCCTTCTTGGTGTCGGAGACCAAGGCTTTTTAAATCGAATTGGACTTGTTATTCAATGCCAGTCTAACATTATCATCCGAAATATCAAATTTACCATGAAAAATGTTCCTGCTACCCGCGATGGGGAATATAAGATTTTAGATACGGATGGGACAACCACAATTGGCGATCCGGATTGTATTGGTATACAAGCCGATGCTGAGAGTGTTCCGGAAGCCGAACGCATCAGCCAGCATATTTGGATTGACCATTGTGAATTTTACAACGAAAACATCGATAATAAAGACCGCTACGATGGTTTGGTCGACAATAAAAACAATGTGCAGAATCTCACCATTTCCTGGTGCTATTTTCACGATCATTCTAAAGCATTACTTTCGGGTAAAGGCAGCAGTGACGATTATAACCGAACCATTACATTTCACCACAACTATTTCTATCAGGTCTTTGGTTCGCGTTTGCCTCTTCTAAGATTTGGGCAACACCACTATTTCAACAATTTTATGGAGAATTGTGAAGGTGATGGTTTAAATCTCCGCATCAACACAAACTGTTACATTGAACGCAACTACTTTAAGGATTCGAAGAAGCCGGTATTTGGGAAGCTTTCAGAAAATGGTCAGGGGAAATTGATCGACAATATCTTTAAAAATTGTAGTCGACTACCTGATGGAGTTACGAATGTTGATGGAGCAAAATCGGAGCCTTTGAGTAGCTCCGAGGAGTTTGTGCGGGAATGCAACTTTACTCCGTCGGACTTATACTCTTATGATGATGTATTGACGGCTACTGAAGATGTTCCTGAGGTAGTAAAAGCATACAGCGGAGTTGGTGTTATTTCGGGCGATGCCACTGCGATTAATACGACTCAAAAATTAGATCAAGCGGTTTGGGTTAGTGATCATGAACTTGTAATTCGGGCAGTACCAAACACCACTGCAGTGGTCTACGATCTGAGCGGAAGAACCGTTTATCAGGCTATGTTGACAGATGAGATTAGCCACATTCAATTAAATAAAAAAGGAATATATGTGGTGAGGTTAATCCTGAATAGTCAAGCAACCAATTATAAAGTAGCTTTTTAGGTGAAAAGGTTGAAGGGTGTAAAATCTCGATAGTCTGTTTCCTTTTTGCTGCCATATTCTGTGTTTGTACAAAAAAATTGCATACCAATCAGGTAGGTTACTTTTTTTTGAATTGATTCGGAAGCAAAGTAATGAGACCAGAGTTGAAAATTAGCTCTTTTGTAACACAATATTTGATCAACTAAAAGAGGTGTCCTTAAATTTTGAATCGTTACTTTTAGCCAGAAGTAAATTCTCCAAAACTTAATCTTTGATTTGTGGTTAATTAAGCTGTTTTGTGAGTTGTAGCCTAATCAATAAAAACGATTTATGTGGGAAGTGGTCTATAAGGTTTTAACAGTTGTTACTTCTGGTATTAGTCTCTTGATGGGACTCTATATGTTGTTGCTTTATCGAAGTACATTTGGGGTGAGAGGCATTCGGTATTGGGCTACGGGAAGTCTGATAATTGGGGGGGGATTGCTTTTTAAGCTTGTGCCACCTTTCGGTAGTTTTTGGACAATTGTTATTCCAACAATTTTTACTGCAACTGGGCTTTATCTTTATTTAGCAGGTATATGGCTGTTTAAAGGAAAGAAAATCAAGACCTGGGTTGTAGTTGGATTTCCGGCAATACACCTCATTCAGTCCATCGTGTTTTATCAGTTCATTCCATCACACTCCATTCGTTCAATTGTATATGCAACCATACTCATGATCTATTGTATGATAGCTATTTATGAGATGTTAGTGTTAAATGATGAGCAAAATCATCTCCGAAATCTATTTCGGATCAATGCAGTAGCGTTTTTTATTTTTTTGATCATATTGGTTCTCAGTATTGCATCAATGTTAACTACACCAAATTTTGATCCTACTAATATTGACGAATTTGCATTAATCCGTGTGGCAATTTCCGGCTTTTTGATGACTGTTTTGACTTTTGGGTTTATGTCAGCAGTTAATATTCAACTGCAAATGCAGCTTGAAAGGCAACTGGTCTCCAAAAACAAATTCCTTAAAATAATTGCTCACGATTTGCGTGGTTCGGTCGGGACGATGAGCAGCTTTCTGAACCTGCTGAACAATGCACCGGATATTCTTGAGAAGGAAAGAAATCATTACCTAGCCGAATTGGAAAAGCTGAGTGAATCTACTTTTCATCTGCTCCAAAATTTATTGGAATGGTCGTCAGGTTCGAATAATACGTTTCAAGGGGATTTAGAGCCAATTAAACTGACTCGTTTGGTTGAGGAGCATATTGATCATTTTGTGAGTTTGGCCAGATTTAAATCGATTGATGTAGATTATGACCAGAGGCCAACAGCACCAATCAATGGAGATAGAAAGATGCTTGAAACCGTTGTTCGAAATTTGTTTTCAAATGCCTTGAAATATACTCCAGAATATGGTCGAATTGAAATTAAAACGGAAAATTGGAACGATAAGGTTCGGCTGCTGATTAAGGACAGTGGAGTGGGTATCCCGCCAGATAAGCTGAAGGAGATCTTCACTTTTGAGAAAAGCAATTCATCGCTTGGAACTAATGGAGAAGTTGGATCGGGTTTTGGTTTGGTTGTATGTCACGATTTCGTTAAGAAGAACAGGGGCTTCATTAAAATAAATAGTCAATTGAATGCTGGAACGGAAGTTATTTTGGAGTTTCCTACGATAGGTTCCAATGGCAAAGGGATCGACGAGGGCGCTGAGAAATTGAACTGTAAAAAGAAATGGCTTACTCCCGAATTCTCGCAAAATGTAGGTGGTAAGAAAACCAGCATTAGGAGTTAACTGATGTTTGATAAACGAATTTTTTTGGAGCTAATAGAAGCGTTAAAAGCTACATCTTTGTAAAACCAAGATAGAAAATGCATGTTCTAATTCGGGTTGATAGCTAAGACACAATAAGTTAAATTGTGAAGAGTCAAATTCGTTGCAACTCATAAACCATAAAAAATAAAGCCAAGCCGCCACCAACCAAAAACAAATTTGGAAATCTTGCCCAGCTGGATTTTTTCAATCCTAACACGAAACCCACAATGGCAATTATGCCGGCAATAACCAGCCCTGAAAAATAAGTTAAGGCTTTAGCTTCAACAGGTGGCTCTTGTCCGTTAGCTATTTCGGGAACCGTAATTTGATCACCCAAAATAACCCACAATGCAAACAGAGCTAACACAACAAATGTACCTTGACCCAATTGCTGAAATAGTTGCTTCTTTTTAGTCCACGAGTAAATGATCAAGCCAATACCTAAAAATAAAATCCATTGTGAGGTAGAGGTCAGCGTAAGGAATGCTTGTCGATCCATTATTTTAAATTTGGTCAAAAGTGTTCATTTTTTAGTAAAGAAAAAAATGAACTTGATTTATTCTATTTGGTTACATTTGTTAGCTTATAAACAGAAAAAATTAGTTGAATACAATGACAAAGAAATTTACAGTACCCACAAACATAAAAGGTCTGATTTTTGATTTGGACGGCACAATTGCTGACACGATGCCCATTCATTATATTGCCTGGAAAAATGCAGCCGCCCGTTATGGCATTGATTTTACCACCGAATTGTTCGAGCAATTGGCAGGTATTCCATTGTATGGAACGGTAAAAAAATTGAATGAGCTTTTCAATAAGAATATTGATTCAAAAGAAATGGGCGATTCTAAAGAAAAGGAATACGAAGATAATATGGACAAGGCACAGCCTGTAGAGCCGGTTGTCGACCTTATTCGAGAATATTACGGCAAGATGCCAATGGCTGTTGGAACCGGTGGTGGACGAGAAATCTCAAAAAAGGCCATGCGTATTGTTGGGGTTGACAAATATATTGAACACTTGGTTTCGGCCGATGATGTGATGAAGCATAAACCACATCCGGAGACTTTTTTGAAATGTGCTGAGCTGATTGGTGTTGATCCAAAGGACTGCCTGGTTTTTGAAGATGGTGTATTGGGAATTGAAGCAGCGAAGGCAGGCGGCATGCAAGTGATTGACGTTAGAGATTATTATCAGGTAACCATCGGACAAGAATAAGGCTATGAGATCAAAAATTATCTTTTTATCATTGTTGGTTGTTTTTCTGGTTTCCTGCCAAAGGGATCCGTTAAAAAAGAAAGCAACAATTGTTTTTTACAATCTTGAAAACCTCTTCGATACGATTGACGATCCGGCTATTGATGATGAAGAGTTTTTACCGGAAGCTGACAGACATTGGAACACGGAACGCTACGAGAAAAAGCTACAGGATATTGCTCAGGTTATAGCAGCCATAAACACAGAAGAACTTCCGGAATTGATTGGCGTTTGTGAAATTGAGAACCAAACTGTGTTAAATGATTTGGTTGAAGAGGAACCGTTGGCAGGTGGAAATTACCAGATTGTACATATCGACAGTCCTGATAAACGCGGAATAGATGTTGGCTTACTTTACCGAAAAGGAGAATTTAAAGTGTTGGACAAAGAAGCCATTCTGGTCGATCCGGGTTTTGAGACTCGTGATATTCTTCATGTGTTTGGCAAGCTGGGGAAAGACAAAGTGCATGTGTTTGTCAATCATTGGCCATCGCGTTGGGGTGGAATGGAAAAATCGCAACCGAACCGGATTGTTGCGGCTCAAACCTTAAAAAACAAGGTGAATGATATTTTAAAAGATAATGCGAAGGCAAAAATTATCATCATCGGCGATATGAATGACGAACCGGATAATAAAAGTTTAGCTGAAATTTTAGATGCCCAAACGCCCGACTCTAAAGCCGATCTCTATAATTTGATGATTCCGCTGGACGAACAAAACCTGGGTAGTTATAACTATCGTGGAGATTGGAATATGATTGACAATATCGTGGTTTCCGCTTCCGTTTTGCACGGCAACGGATTTGTTGCCAACGATCAACTCGGGCAGGTTTTTCACCAGCCGTGGATGGAGTATCACAACAACTCGGGACAAATGTCGCCCAACAGAACTTATGGCGGGCCCAATTACTATGGCGGAATCTCCGACCACTTTCCGGTGTTCTTGCAACTAAATTGGGATAAATAGTAAAACAGGAATTATTGTCCTGGATTAAGAAAATCGAGAAGCAGCTAAATGGATCTTAAAGTAGTTTCACCATATCAACCAACGGGAGACCAGCCCGGAGCAATCCGCCAGCTTTCTGAAGGGATCCGGCAAGGGGAGCGAAATCAGACTTTGCTGGGGGTAACGGGGTCTGGAAAAACGTTTACAATGGCAAAAGTAATTGAGGAGGTGCAACGCCCAACCTTAATTTTGAGTCACAATAAAACCCTGGCCGCTCAGCTTTACAGCGAGATGAAAGCCTTCTTCCCGGAAAATGCGGTGGAGTACTTTGTGTCGTATTACGATTATTACCAGCCCGAAGCTTATTTGCCCACCACCGATACTTATATTGAAAAGGATCTTTCGATTAATGCCGATATTGAAAAACTACGACTGAGCACAACTTCGGCACTTCTTTCCGGAAGGCGCGATGTAGTGGTGGTTTCATCGGTTTCGTGTTTGTACGGTATTGGAAATCCGGAGGATTTTCATGCCAATGTTACAAGTGTTAGCGTGGGCGAAACCTTGAGCCGGAATCAGTTTTTACACAAATTGGTCGATGCACTTTATTCGCGAAATGAGGTTGACTTTACGCGCGGTAACTTCAGGGTGAAAGGTGACACGATCGATATTTTTTTAGCTTATGACGATAAAGCTGTTCGGGTTGTTTTTTGGGGCGACGAAATTGAAGAGATTTACAGTTTTGATCCGGTTGAGGGCACGACTATCGAGTCGATGGAAACGGCAATTATTTATCCGGCCAACATATTTGTAACTACCAAAGAGCGTATGAAATCGGCCATTCATCAAATTCAGGATGACCTGGTGAAGCATGTCGATTTTTTCAAGGAAATTGGCAAACCACTCGAAGCCAAGCGTATTTTGGAGCGGGTGGAATACGACATGGAAATGATGCGTGAATTGGGCTATTGTCCCGGAGTTGAAAACTACTCTCGCTATTTTGATGGGCGTGATCCCGGTACCCGGCCCTTCTGCTTGTTGGATTATTTCCCGGATGATTTTTTGACCATTTTGGATGAAAGCCATGTTACCATTCCTCAAATTCGGGCGATGTATGGTGGCGACCATTCCCGAAAAATAAACCTGGTCGATTATGGTTTCCGGCTTCCGGCAGCGATCGATAACCGACCATTGAAATTTGAGGAGTTTGAAGATCTGGTGAATCAAACTATGTACGTTAGTGCAACACCTGCAGATTATGAATTGGAAAAATCGGAGGGGGTAATTGTTGAGCAAATTATTCGGCCAACCGGACTGCTCGACCCTGTTATTGAAGTGCGTCCTTCGGGCAACCAGATTGATGATCTGATTCACGAGATCCATCTCCGGATTAAAAAGAATGAGCGGATTTTGGTGACAACGCTTACCAAACGAATGTCGGAAGAGTTGAGTAAGTATCTGGTGAATATGGGGATTAAAACTCGTTATATTCACTCGGATATTGACACGATGGAGCGCATCGAAATTATGGAGGAACTACGCAAAGGCGGTTTTGATGTGCTGGTCGGAATTAACCTGCTGCGTGAAGGATTAGATTTGCCCGAAGTTTCGCTGGTTGCCATTATCGATGCCGATAAGGAAGGCTTTTTACGCTCCGAGCGATCATTGACACAAACAGCAGGACGTGCGGCGCGAAACCTCAATGGGATGGTGATTATGTATGCTGATAAGATTACCCAATCGATGCAAAAAACGATTGACTCCACGAATTATCGTCGCGAAAAGCAGCTGAAGTACAACGAAGAAAATGGCATTACACCTACGGCTATCGTAAAACCAACGCGTGAAATTATTGGTTACGCGTATCGCGATGACAAGCAGAAAGCATATTCCGGAGGAGCTGGTCATCCCGACATCGCGGCTGATCCGGTTGTTCAATACATGAGCATTGATGGTTTGGAAAAAGCCATTGCGAAAACGAAAAAGGAAATGCAAAAAGCTTCCAAAGAGCTCGACTTTATTGAGGCTGCCCGCTTGCGTGATGAAATGTACCGTTTGCAGGAAATTGTTCTGCAAAAGAGAACGTAGTCGGGATTTACAGCATATAGCCTTTCCCAAAATGTGACGAATATGGCACTTTCTCTAGGTAATGGTAATATTGGGGGCAAAAGTTTACAAGTTATCGTGTTCAGTTCGGTTGATGATTTCGTTTTGCAAATCTTCACCCAGGTCATTAAAATAATCGCTATATCCGGCTACGCGGACAATCAGGTCTTTGTAATGCTCCGGATGTTTTTGTGCATCACGCAGCGTGTCGGCATTCACCACGTTAAACTGAATATGGTGACCGTCCATTTTGAAGTAACTGCGAACTAAACTGGACACTTTTGAGATGGATGTTTCATCTTCGAAAAATGAAGGGGTAAACTTTTGGTTGAGCAACGTTCCTCCCGTTCTCAGATGATCAATCTTTGCAGCTGATTTAGCCACCGATGTTGGCCCTTTTCGATCGGCTCCCTGTACCGGCGAAATACCTTCCGATACGGGTGTTTTTGCCATACGACCATCGGCACTTGCCTGCATCACACTTCCGAAATAAACATGGCAGGTTGTAGGCAACAGGTTGATGCGATAGGCAGCACCACGAGGACTTTTGTGCCCATTCACCGCATTGTAATAGAGTTCGAAAACGTCTTTTAGTTGATCGTCAGCCCGGTCATCATCGTTACCATATTTTGGAGTTTTATAAACCAGTTTGTAGTGCAGGTCTTCGGCACCTTCGAAGTTGTTTTCCAGCGCTTTCAGAAAGTCATTCATGCTCGTGTTTTTTTCTTCAAAAACATGTTGTTTTAGGGCTGTTAACGAGTCGGTGATTGTTCCCATTCCCACTCCCTGAATGTAGTTGGTGTTGTAACGCGCACCTCCATTGATGTAGTCAGTTCCTGTGGCCACACAGTCATCAATAATGATTGACAAAAATGGCGTCGGAATGTGAGTCATAAATGTTTTCTCGATGATGTTGCTACCTTCAATTTTGATATTCACAAAATGTTGAACCTGCTTTTCGAAGGCATTCATCAGATCCTGCATGGTTTTAAACGATTTTGGATCTCCTGTTTGAAGCCCGATTTGCTTTAGGGTTCGCGGATCGAATCCATTGTGTAAAGTAACTTCCAGTATTTTGGGCAGGTTGAAATAACCGGTTAATAAGTAACTCTCGGTACCAAAGGCACCACTTTCCACACAGCCACTGGCACCACCATTTCGGGCATCAATCAAGCTTTTTCCCTGGTTTGTTAGTTCTTGAATAATGGCATCGGTGTTGAAAATGGAAGGCTGTCCAAATCCGGTTTTTACAATTTTTACTGCTCGGTTGATAAAGCTTTCCGGGTTCTTTTTACTTAGCTGAACCATGGAGCTTGGCTGAAGCAGGCGCATCTCTTCAATGACATCCAGAATAATGTACGACATCTCATTCACGGCATCCGATCCGTCCGGTTTAACCCCTCCTAAATTTATCAGGGCGAAGTCGGTGTACGTGTTGCTTTCCAAAGCTGTAATTCCAACCTTTGGCGGGGCAGGGTGGTTGTTAAATTTCACCCAAAATGACTGTAGTAATTCAGTTGCTTTGTCTTTTGTCAATGTCCCTTCAGCAAGTTCTTTTTTGTAAAAAGGATAAAGGTGCTGATCCAACCGACCCGGGTTAAATGAATCCCAGGGGTTCAGCTCAGTTACAACTCCAAGGTGTACAAACCAGTAATACTGCAAAGCTTCGTGGAATGTTTGTGGCGCATTGGCAGGCACATTCTGACAAACCTCAGCCATGATTTCAAGTTCCATTTTTCGAACTTCATCTTTTTCATCTTTTGCCAATTCTTCCAACTTTTGAGCGTGGCGGCTGGCAAAAAGGATGATGGTTTCGGCAGCTACCTGCATGGCATTTAATTCTTCTTGCTTATCGTAGGCTTTCGGATCATTAATAAAATTCAATTTGCTCAGACTTTCTTTAATATCAAGAATAATATCGAGCATGCCTTTCTGATAAATTTTATTACCTGCAACAGTGTGTCCGGGAGCTCTTTGCTCCATAAATTCAGTGAAAATCCCTGCATTGTAGGCATCCATCCAGGGTTGTTTCATCCGGTTCATCACGCGGTCGCGGTTCGAGTGTCCTTCCCAAAAAGGAATGATCGTATTTTCGTAGGCATTGCGAGTCTCCTTGTCGACCCGGAACCAAACTTTTTCGCGTGTGTTCAGAATGTCTAGATCTTGCAACGAGTGTACTGTAATTTCGGGGTAGGTTGGGGTTGCCTTTGGAGCAGGTCCTCGTTCTCCTACAATCAATTCCCCATCGTTAATACAGATGGATTTGTTTTTCATAATATAGCGAAAAGCTTTAGCTCGCTGTACCGGAATTGAGTCGCCTGGCGATTGATGACTTTTATAAAACTCGGTAATTAGTAAAGCCCGTTCGGCTGAAATTTTAGTGACGGCGTTCAGGCTTTGTTTGCGTAATTTTTTTATTCTTGGTGTCATAATTTCTTTGTTTTTAGTTCATGTCGATTACAGTGGTTAACCTCCTGGTTGAACTGTAAAACCAGCGTTTTCAAATTGTTTTTTAATCGTTGCCAGTTCTTCCTTTTTTAAAGAATGCTCTTCAACGAAATGGTTTTCCATATGAAAGCGCTTGTACTTTTCCTTTGCTGTATTGTGAAAAGGCAGCAAGTCTACTCGACCGAATGGATGTTTCAGAGTTTGCAGGAATTCAATACTCTCACTTACATTTTCTGGGGTGGTACTAACTCCCGGAATCATTGGGATCCGGATGGTTATCAGACTCCCATTTTTAGTCAATCGTTGAATATTTTCCAGTATCGTTTTATTGGAAACTCCTGTGTAGTGTTGGTGTTGCTGGTCATTCATTATTTTCAGGTCGACCAAAAACAGATCAGTGAGCCTGGCGATTTTTTCGATGACCGACCAGTTGGCAAACAAGGTGGTATCTACCGTTGTATGAATTCCTGAAGCTTGACATTTCTGTAGCATTTCCGTTAAAAACTCGTGCTGTAATAATGGCTCTCCTCCCGAGAAGGTAACGCCGCCTCCGGATTCTTCCATGAAAACCTGCTCCTTGAGAAGTTCTTTTATCAACTCATCAGCACTTGTTGTATAACCAACGGTCTCCTTTTCGGTGAATTTACGACCGTTTAGCTGCACTGTTTTTTCAATGCAAACCGGGCTTTTATCAATGCTTTCCGGGTTGTGGCACCATTGGCACTTTAACGGACACCCTTTTAGGAAGATGGTTGTTCGGATGCCAGGTCCATCATGCACTGCAAAGCGTTTAATATCAAAGATAATCCCATTCATGGGAATCGTATTTTTAGTGAAACAGAATAAAAAAAGATAAATGAAACGAGCATGAACTTTTTTAATCAAAAATTCACAAACAAGGATGATTAAAAAAGTTTGTGTGAGAGCGGAGCGGTTCCATCCGTTCTCAAATTTTAAAGTAAGTTTTTAAAAACTTGAAAATTTTAAACGGATGAAAAGGAGTTGCATCAGAATCGATGCGGGAAAAAATCAATTGATCCAGCATTCGTACAAACCTTTTCCAAAGTTGTGATAAAGGTTGGAATAATGTTTGATTTTGAATTTCATATTGGATACAATAATTACTTGCGTAATTTACTCATTTTTATTCGTTCTTATTTGAATAAATTCTTATCCGTAAGTAATTTAAACTCGTTAAAAATAGATAAAAAAAGAGATGCCAGTTTTTCCCTGACACCCCTTCATTTTAAGAATGGAATTGATTTACTAATGAACTATCGTTTCTTGGTTCGCACACTAAAAATGGGACCTGCTCTATGCCCATCGTGTGGATCCATTTTAACCTTAATTTTTCCTGCGGATACAGTCAGTTTGTGTGATAGTTCATATTTTTTTTGCCATGTAGGAATTGTTTCGTTTGAAGGAACGGATGCCTATGGATTTTCGTCAATTAATCTCTCAAACTCCGAGTCGAATTCCTCCGATAAATTAGTTCCTTAATTTGTTGGCATGCTCTTTTATTAAATCCATTGTAGAATCGATATCGTAAACTGAGTTTAGACCTTGCGGCTCCTGGGGTGGGTCGCCCATTAAGTCATCACCAAGTTTCCAGTATGGATCGTCGCCGCTATGGCGCCCCGATCCTGCAAATGCCCAGAAATTGCTTCCGGCCAAAACATCTCCATTCTGCGCGCTCTTTTCAACCAACTTGAAAGCAGCTCCGTAATATTTATCCCGAGCTGTTGTCGTATCGTCAGGACCAAAAGTATGGTGGTCTCTAGGTAATCCAAATTCTTCGAGCACAATTGGTTTGTTGAGTTCGCGGGCTACCTCGATATGATCAGCCATGTATTTTTTTGTGAGCACAATGGAGGTATCAACGGTTTCGGCAATGTGATCAGAATCGAGCCAGTTCCAGTTTTTTGGCCAGGTATGCATGGTGAGGTAGTCGATGTTAGGATCACCATGTATTTTTCGGAAAAGTTCCATGTCTCCTTCACAACCCCACTGTCCCTCTGATCCTGTCGTGACCAGATGATTGGGGTCAATCGATTTAATGAAGGCAGCAGTTTCTCCTATCCATTCGGCAAAGCGGGGCTTGTTTGCATCGGAGAAAGCACGGGGCTCGTTGGCTATTTCCCAGGTCATGATGGCTGGATCATCCACATATTTTTTTCCATTGTATTGGTTGGTGCGAGACAACAAAAAGCGGATGTGGTTTTGAAATTTTTCCTGGCAAGGTTCGCAATTGATGAATTGCCCTGAAAAGCTCATGAACTCAGGCCAGGTATGAGGGGCAATTTGAGGATAAGGAATGTCGCCATAGCCACTCCAATTGAGGTATTGCGAAAAGCCACCCGACCATTCCCAACTGTTATTTAGGAAAAGAACTGCATACATTTTTCGTTTACCCAATTCGGTCATTAAAAAGTCGAGTCCATCCAAAAGAGTGTCGTTGTAAACTCCGGGCGACAATTGCAAGGCAGGAGTAACACGATAGGGCTCATTGTTTGGCCCTTCTGCTCCTGCTAATATCCGAAGGTTGGTAATCCCGTGCTGTTTCATTAAATCCAGTTCATTTATGAGCCTGTCCCTGTCGCCTCCTTGGCCGGTTGAAGCAAGGATGGCACCATACCAATAGTTGGTACCTACAAAATAATAAGGGTCATCATTCACCGTTAGTTGGTGTCCCTGTCGCTTCACAAACGGATCAGATGTCTTTGGTTGGCTACATGATCCTAAGATGAACACGAAAATGGAAAGCAGTATCGATAATTTTCTCATGATTAGATGATTATTTGTTGGTTTTATTGCGTTGGACATTCAATTCATTGTTGATCTGGGTCATGTAGGCATCGCTCAATTTATAGGAGTATACAAACACTACCGAGAGTAGTGCCCCAATGGCGGGAAATACGCTCAACATGAGCCGGATAGCATTTTGTGTTTCTTCGGACTGTACGGCATCTGCCTTAAAACCATAGAGTGCCAGTAACCAACCGGTGACAGCACCACCAAGTGTCCATCCAAATTTTTGCGACATGGATGATGACGAGAAAATAAGGCCAGTGGCACGGCGTCCGGTTTTCCACTCGGAATAATCAGCAATGTCAGCATACATCGACCAAAGTAGCGGAAAGATAATTCCTGCACAAATGCTGATCAGAAATTGAAAAGTGAAGATCATCATAATTGCACTCCGGTCGAATAAGTAGAAAATGAAGCTCAGTACAGCAGCTAAAAGCATGGCAAACAAAAACGTATGACGTTTCCCAAGTCGATCGGATATCGGCTTTGCAAGGACAACCCCAATAATGTTTGCTGCCTGACCTAGCACAAGGAAAATGGTACTGTATGCGATTGGCAGCGACATCCCTAAAAGTGTCATATCAATAGCATCTTCATTTTGAATGAAATAGCGGAAGTAATAAATGGCCGCTCCATCTCTGATCGAATTAAATATAAGTGCCGATACCCCGGCTCCTAAAAGGATAAACCAAGGTCCGTTTTTAAGTAAGTCTTTAAAATCATCTTTAACGGTTGATTTTGTTTCTTGTACGGGTTTCACCCGTTCTTTGGTCCATAAAAATGTTAGGAAGAAAAATAAAACGGCTACTACTGCAATAACCATGACTGCTTTTTTTGTTCCCGATTTGAAATCAATTTCGTTGATCTCCAGTTTTTTAAATTCGAATGAATTTGGATTGGCTGTTACAATAGCCAACTGCAGCTTTTCCGGAGCTTGAAGCCAGTTTGCCGACGGAACCAAATCCGTGAGTTTTATTTTTACGGTACTCCATGTTCCATCACGCCTGAGGCCAAGGGTATCAGTAGCTGAGGGAATATTCGCAAATGCATATTCATTTGTTTTGGCAGAATAAACCCCAATTTTAAGAGCATCGCTGCTGGATGTCTTCATCTTTGTGCTTAACACTAGCAGTGAGTCCGTCACTTCAGGATGGGCGGATAGGGTGTTGTCAAACAATAATGTTTTTCCTGATCCGTCCAACATCGGAGTGCTTGCCATTTCTGTTTCAGAGAATTGGGCAACGGCTTTCGATCCGAAGGTGTCAAACAGCGGCTGAAAGGTGCCCAATACCAAAATACTACCTCCAAAGGCAAAAACCATTCGAAAAGAGGAGAGGGTGGTGCGCTGTTTTGAGTCGGGTGTCATCACCCCCATTAATGCGGCGTAAGGCACATTGATGGCGGTATAAACCATCATCATCAGAGTGTAGGTGACGTATGCGTACACTATTTTTCCGGTCATTCCGAGGTCGGGCGTTGTAAATAACAATACGCCGATAATTCCGAATGGCAATGCCATCCAAAGCAAGTAAGGCCTGAATTTTCCCCATCTACTTTTTGTGCGGTCAGCAATGATCCCCATAATTGGATCGTTGGTGGCATCCCAAATTCGCGTGAGCAGAAACATGGTTCCGGCAGCAGCAGCTGGTATACCAAACACATCGGTATAAAAAAACAACAAATACATTGAGAAGAGTTTCCAGAACATGGATGATGCGGCATCACCAAGTCCGTAGCCAATTTTTTCTTTCAGTTTGAGTTTATATTCCATTTGGTTTACTGTAGGGGATTCGTTTGGTCTAATTTAAGTTTTTGATGACTTCGATTAATGCCCGACTATTGTGGTATGGGCATTTCCAGAATCCTGCTTTGTCGTTGTTCGTTGTTGGAATGCCATTATTGTCAACGCTCCAAAACCATTCGCCATTTTTGTTGTCGATGAGGTAGGTTTGAATAAAATGCCAGGTCTTGTTCATCGTTTCAAGATAATTCTTATCACCTGAAATTTTCCAGGCATATATCAAGCCAACCATTGCTTCGGCCTGAGGCCACCAATGTTTGTCGGTGTCTAAGTGCTTGTTTTCCTGCTCATAATAGACAGATCCATCATTTGCCATCCCTTCAGCAAGCACGGCGTCGACCATTTTTAAACTTATGTCTTCAACCTCGTCAATTAGTTTGTCATCATCCAGTTCGTAGGCTGCTTCGGCCAGTAGCCAAGCGCCTTCAATATCGTGCCCAAATGAAACGATCCCGGAGCGAACAGTCCAGTCATAGTCGAAGAACAGTTGAAAGTGGCTTGTTTTTTTGTTGATGATGTGATCGAGAAAAACCCGTGTTAAATCGCCCATCTTCTTTTTCAGTTGCTCGTCTGGCCATACCCGATAAAGATTAGTGTAAGGTTCTAAAATATGCAGATGTGTGTTCATCGATTTAGGCTCATTGGCATCTTTGGGACTCAGTCGCATATCTTCAAGCGGACTCCAATCTTCAGAAAGTGACTCGATATATCCCCCGTAGTTGCGGTCGCAGCTGTGCTTTTCTATCAATTTAAATAAGTAGATGGCGTGTTGTAGTGCTTCTTTGTTTTGGGTTGCTTTATAATATTCTGAAAAACCATAGATGCCAAATCCCTGAGCGTAAATTTGCTTTCGGGAATTGGCGACTTTGCCATCTTCGTTTAACGACCAATACAGTCCGCTGTTAATAGGATCGATAAACCGATCAACCATATAATGATAAGCACGGTTTGCCAATTTTAAATAGCCTGGATTTTGGGTGAAATTATAGGCTGCCGAAAATGTCCATAAAATTCGGGCATTCAGAACAGCTCCTTTTTCGGCTCCAGGGACTAGCTGATTGTAATGATCGCGAGTGCCAACAAAACCGCCATGTTCTTTATCTTGTGTCTGATCAATCCAATACGATAAAATGCGCTGTAACTCAGCCTTCATTTCCTTTTTCAGGTTTATGAAGTTATCTTGCTCTGTTGTTCCTTGAGACATTTATTTTGGTCTATCAGATGATTAATATGATTGACTGATGCTGCTGATCGCAACTCGTCTTGTGGCGAATTTACACAATAGTCTATTAATTGATCAAGTGTTGACGTGGCCACATGCATTCTGGTGTCAGACGATGCATAATAGATGAATATTTTTCCATTTTCATCCATAATCCAGCCATTGGAAAATAATACGTTTGAAACATCGCCAACCCGTTCTTTTTCTATTGGAGCAAGAAAATACCCGGCCGGCTTATAGGTCACTTCCCACGGACGCTTCAGGTCGGTCATGAAAACGTACAAGGTGTAACGAAGTCCTGCCGCCGTATTACGTACGCCATGAGCTAATTGCAACCATCCTTTTTCGGTTCGAATTGGAGCTGGTCCCAGTCCATTTTTCACCTCGTAAATTGTATGGTATGTTTTAGCATCAACAATTGTTTCCTTTTTTATTTCGGCCTTTTCAATGGTGTCCGACAAGCCGAATCCAATTCCGCCGCCACTTCCGGTGTCGATAAATCCATCTTGTGGACGGGTATAAAAGGCATATTTCCCGTTAATGAGGTGTGGAAACAAAACAACATTCCGTTGTTGTCCGGCATGACTTTTCAAGTCGGGTAGGCGTTCCCATTTCAGGAGGTCTTTTGTTCGGGCAATTCCTGCTGCAGCAACAGCGCTGCAGGTATCACCACTTGGAGCATTCGGATCTTTTCGTTCGGTGCAAAATACACCATATATATAGCCATCATCGTGTTTGGTTAGGCGCATATCGTAAACATTCGTGTCGGGCTCATCAGTTTCCGGAAGTGTGATTGGGCGATCCCAAAAGCGAAAGTTATCCACCCCATTGGGGCTTTCAGCGATTGCAAAAAACGATTTTCGGTCGTTTCCTTCAGTTCGCACTACCAAAAGATACTTGTCTTTCCACTTTATTGCGCCGGCATTCATGGTGGCGTTGAACCCAATTCGTTCCATGAATCGAGGATTGGTTTCCTGGTTGTAATCGAAACGCCAGTTAAGTGGCACATGATCGCGTGTTAATATCGGATATTTGTATCGGCTGTAGATGCCATTCGTGCTAAAAAGCTCTTCGTTTTTTCTTGACAATAATGCCTCGTGCTCCTTCGTAATTCGTTTTTTTCTCTCTTCAAACAATTGCATTGACATATTCAGTTTTTTTTGTGTTGAGTCTCAATCAGCACTTTATTTCTTGTTCTTATTAAAATCATTTAGTAACCAGATGTTGGGTTGATTTAAAAAGCTTTTTGCATTCGCTTCTGAAGGGTGTCCGTCATAAGCAAAGAAGTGATGAACGTTGGAGTCGTTTCGCCAAACCATCACATAGCTCAGATTTTGGGCAATGCTGTCGGGCTCAATGGCTTTCCCCAATTGGTCGGTAAACCATAAAGAGTCAGGTATGTTTTCGTATCCCGTTTCAGAAAAGGCTGCAAGCTTTTGGTTTTTATTTGCCGTTTTAATTACAATGTCTAACGTTTTTTGCAACTGACCAGGCCAGTCGACCGTGCTTGGGTGTTGATAATCATCAACACCCATAATATCAATAATATCGTTTCCCGGGTACCAGGTTAGATACTCCTGTTCGGTTTGGAATCCACTATTTGGTGAATAGCAAATTACCATGTTGGTCAATCCTTTTTCATGTACTAAATAGTCGATGGTAAACCTGAAAAGTGTTTTGTATTCTTCGGGTGAAGTCAACTTTGTTCCCCACCAGAACCAGCCGCCACTCATCTCATGCCATGGCCGAAAAATTACAGGCATGAGCTTTCCGTCGCTTGTTTTTAGTTGCAGAAAGAAATTGGCTATTTGATCTAGCTGAGCTTTAAATTGCTCATGACGCGAACCTCCGGGAATAATATACTTCACTGTAGTCGTGTCCGTATTCCAGGAGTTCTTTCCGTTTACCACTGAGTACGGATGCCAGCTAAAGGTGTTGATTCCACCCATTTCATCTGCTTTGATTGCTAACTGGCGCATTACATCAAACGGTACGTCATCAAGATTTTTCAAATCGCCACGTTCCAAGCCGCCAAGTTCCCATCCAAACAGGGCAGGATAATCTCCTGCGACCCTTTTAACATCCGATTCCCCCTCGATATAGCTCCATTTCATTCCGTAAGCCAGATCATCCTGATGGCCAAACAACGTGCCTTTAGCTTGAACTGATTTCAGTGTTTCAATCAGTCGCTGTGCTTGTGTCTGTTCTGTTTTGTCGGCTTTACAGCCAGCCCACATAGCTGTGATTAAAAGGAGTAGTTTGATTTCTATTCTCATAACGTTCTATTTTAGACTAGGCATTTGGTCGCGTGTGATAACATCGCTATGGTTAAAGGCATCGGTCCACCAACTTGCATCAGCATATTCGTGATTGGTTTCATTAAAGTCAGACTCATTTAAATCGTCGGTGCGTTCGTAATCGTACCAAGGCATAAAATAGGACCATTGAGCACCGGCATTCCATTGTGCCAATATGTTGGCAGCATTACCACATTCGCTCAATGTAACCATTTTGGTAGGGTAACTTTCCTGAATGGATGCGAATTCATCTGCAATATCCAATGCGTTGGAGTTGTTGTAGATGTCTCTTCCAATAATGTCAACATAGTTGTCACCTGGATAAAATTCACGATCCTTGGTTTGTGTTGTCCATACCCAAATCAGGTTATTCAATCCTTGCGTTTTGAAATAGTCGAACATATAAATCCATAGATCCTTGTAGGCTTTAGCTCCATTGTTGCCCCACCAAAACCAAGCAGATCCGCCGCTAAATTCGTAAATGTTTCCGGCAGCCTCATGCAGTGGACGCCAAATAACCGGAATGTTTTTCGCTTGAAGTAACTTCAGGTAGTCGGCAGCTTTTTTTAAGTCAGCCTTTACCAGATCATTTTCCCAGGTACCATCAATCGTGACATTCGAAGCTTTGAAGGTTGTTTCTTCGGGTTTATATGTGTAGTCTGTTGCTCCTTCCGCTGTTGGCACGATCCAGTGCCATCCAATACTAATCAGCCCGTTGTTGTTCCACCAGTCTTCTTGTATCGCAGTGTTTGAATAGTCGATCCAGTTGGCTGGTGAATAGGGGAGGTGGACATAATCAAATGTTGCAATAGCGGGATACTTGCCGGTTTGTAGTTTTACCCATTCTGCTTCGTTGGTGTTCCAGTTTACGTTAGCCATGGTACCCGAAAGCACTTTCTGTCCATAGTTTTCGAGTAGAAAATCATACAGATTCTGTGCTTGCTGAGAAGGATTATCTATCGCCAGCGAAGTGGTAATGGCGGTTTGTACCTCTTCTTGTATTGAAAAACTAATAATTATTTCGGCGGCAGCTACTTTTGTGGGCCCAAGAACTACTCCTTTGGGAACAACGAGCTGGTAGGTACTTCCTTTTTCCAGCCCCGTAGCTTTAATGGTTACCTGAGTTAACGAGGCAGTTACGCTTGTAACTGTTGCATCAGTAATTGTAACCTGGCTATGTGTTGATGAAGGAGAGGTGACATTTTGATCAAAAGTAAGAGTAATTGTTAAGTTTCCCTCGCTTAAGTCAGTAGCACCATCGACAGGTATAGATCCAACCAGTAGAGGGGCATCCAGCACGGGGGTGGGCTCATCGTCCTCCCCGTTGCTGCATGCCGTTACTGTAACTGATAGTATAAAGAGTATTACAAAGCAGGTATTCAGAAACCTATTTGCTATTGCGGTCATTTAATTCGAATTTATTTTGCGGTAACTGAAACTTTAGAGATAATCAGGTTTTGCCCCTGCACTACTAAAGCTGTTTCAGACCAGCCATCATTTGTACTTAAAATATGATCCAGAAATTCCTGAGTCATTTCTAATTCATAGGACGTCTTTGAAGCATCTTCAAAAGCGAGGATATCTCCCTGTTGTGCCCAGTTTGCATCATTTATTTGCAGTTGGCCTGATCCTGTTACTGTGAAATAGAATTTCAATATTGATCCGGCCGATAGATCGGTAAATGATGATTTGTAAAGTCGGAACGCGCCACCGTCAGCTTCACCCGTCCAAGATCCCAAGTCGCGGGTTTCATCCATAATTACGGTTTCGGAAGGAGCTGTAACGATGATCGATACTTTTGAGATGATTAGATTTTGTCCTTGAATAACGAGTGCTGTTTCAGACCAGCCATCATCTGTACTTAAAATATGATCCAGGAATTCCTGAGTTAATTCCATTTCGTAGGAAGTTTGAGTCTCATCGGTAAATTCGAGCATCGCTTGTTGTCCCCAGTTTGCATCATTAATTTGTAATTGCCCATAACCAGTTACCGTGAAATAGAATTTCATTATTGAACCAGCAGGTACATCTGCAAATGATGATTTGTTTAGCCGGAATGCTCCTCCGTCAGCCTCGCCTGCCCAGGTTCCAAGATCGCGGATTTCACTCATAATTATAGTTTCGGTTGTGCCGGATCCAATCACTGGCAAGGTATAAGACACGCTGCCATTGGATGATACCAAACTAAGTTCAGTATCTCCACTTGCTGATTCAGGTATTAATACGTATAATATCGCTCCCTGAAGGATATATTGAGTTGACGTACCGTTGACGGTAACATCGGTCAACTTGTCTTCATTATATACATCTAAGGTCAATACTGTACCGGCATTGATTTCTGTTCCCGGATCAGGTAGTACCGGAACGTAACAGAATGCAGGTTTTTCAACAGTTAAAGAAGGAGCCGTTACTGTTTCACCATTGGCCATATTCAGGATTAATTCGCCGCTTTCTGCATCCACCGGTACTGTAACCGTAATGCTTGTGTTGGATGATGGACTTACGTCGACGGTAAGATCGCCTGCAAATGTCACCGACACTACCAAGTCAAGGTTGGTTCCGGTTATAGTAACATCACTTCCTGCCGAAACAGGTGATGGGCTGTATTCTGTTACTTCAGGTTTCTGCGTAGCAATGGCCACAGAAGCCGTTTTGCCACTTGCCGTATTCAATACCAAATCGCCGCTGGTGGCAGCGTCGGGAATGGTTACCGTAATCGTAACGTTCGTTGTAGAAGAAGGGGTGATTGCATTATCTATCCCCGGGAAAACAACTGAGCTTATCAAGTCCATATTTAAGCCTGAAATGGTAATGACATCTCCTGCACGAAGATCCGAAGCTGGTGAAGCCGACAGTTCAGTTGGCAAAGCCATTGTAACTTGAGCAACAGGTACAGCAATGCCTGAAAAGGCAATCATGTTAACCGTACCGTCAGTCGTCCCTGATGGCAAGGAAAATGTAAGTGTATTATCGTTTACCGAAAATTCAATTGTATCGCTGTTGGCGAGTACCACAAACTCGGCCAAATCAAGGTTGGCGCCTGCAATTGCGATTTCATCTTCCGGTTTTTTATTTGTCAATTCTTCTACCGAAGATACTGATGGTAAAGTGAGTTCAAGAACTGTTTCTGATTTAAGCTCAATTGGCATTGCAGCTGTATCGGCTAGCATAATGATGCCGGATTGCACTTCTTTTGGAACAACCAAGGCTATCTTTTTCCGTTCCCAGATAGTGAAATCGGAACTCATGACAGTCACATCATCAGCAAAAACTACTTTCTGAATCAAGTTCAGGTAGTCGCCTTCAATCGTAAGTGTTTCGCCAGCCTTAACCGGATTTGGCGAAATCTTGGAAATGGAAATAGGCTCGATGTAGGCCAATAAAGTTTTCGAAGTAATTTGACCCTCAGGCGTATTCAGTTTCACATATCCTTCAATTGCCTCCTGCGAGATCGTCACTTTTATTCTTTCGCTGCTGACTACTTCGATATCTGAAATTTCAATGTTATCGGGTAAAACAATACTGGTTACCTTATCCAGGTTTCTCCCGACAAAGGTTAGTTCGCTACCTCTTAATGCAGGGCTTGGTCCGTAGGCTTCCAGTACAACCTGACTGGATACGATCTCGTCATCATCATCATCATTACAAGCTGCGAAAGTCACTGCTATTAATACCAATAACATGATCAGCTTCCATTGATTTAGTAATTTATCTGGTTTCATAATATTCCTTAGTTTTGGTGATTAATCAATTGGAACTACACGGACATTGTCAATCCATAGCGTTGGAGAACAGGCTATTCCTGTTGAGCTTCCTTGACCCATCCAAATCGTGAGTCCGGAATAATGTCCCGCAGGGTTCACAGTGCTTTCACTTCCATCGGCGCCATATTTAAATTCGTCCATTGGAATTGATACTGTGATCCATTTTTCTGTTGAAAAAGAGCCATTTGCAGCCCATGGAGTCCAAAGGCCACGCGGGTAAGACGTAGAGCGCTTCCAGTTTTCATTTCCACCGTGCGTGTCTTCATAGTTAGGCCAAGCAGCATTGTTCTGCCAATTAAGCCAAACTTCATCTGCTCCGGTAAATATAAACTGCAATGCTGCCGCTGACCAATCGCCGGCTACTTTTACCTCAAACTTTAACGCTTGATCCGACAAATTAGAGGCATCTGCAAAATCGGGATCCTCCGGAGTGTATGTCCAGCGATCAAAACAGTAGTCTTTATCCGCTGTAGAACCAGCTGCATCAATGTCTCCTGAAAAAATCAAATAATTGCCGTTGATGCCATCATCTGAAATAACACCTTTACCTCCGTGCCATCCAAAGAAGTAGTCGTAATCAGGATAATTACCGTTATTAAAATCAAGAATAATATTTCGTTGATCACGGAAATGAAAAGCGCTAACACCATCACCATAAACTGATGAAACTGTAACAGGGCCACTCTCGGCACCTTCGGGAACAACGACATCAATTGAAGTAATATCCTGTGATACGATTTCTCCCTGAACGCCACCGGTAAAGGTTACGGTTAGTGGACTGTTCTCGTCGTCGATAAAATATAGACCTTCAATGTGAGCGACACCTCCTGCATCGATATATTCGCAAGCCATTGAATTTACTGATGGTTCAGGAACAATTGTTGCAAAAGTGAAAGAAGTTGAATCTTCGCTTGTATACAATTTAATCAGATCCTCTTTGATTCCGGGAATTGAGTTTGGAATAGATACAATAATGGCATTGTCGGTTACCATATTGGGATTTAACTTAGCTTTCTTGTCGTTGAAATAGATCTCGTTTACGCCTGCTAATGATTCTCCAATAATCGCAATTTTAGAACCCAGATAGCCTCCCGTTAAAAGAGAGTCGGAAGCATCAACGTCACATGGACGGACATACCGAACGATGGGTGTTCCTCCGGTTGGCCATTCGTTGTCGTTATCTTGGCAAGCAACCAAACTGAGCAGTACTAGTATGGCGATAACCGCTTTTGATATATATTTTTTCATCATGTTTACTTTTCAATTAAATTCGTATTCAACAGGTTCAGCTGTAATTGACGGAGTCTTTGTCAAGGTTTCAGCAGGAATTGGCAATACCAGATTTTCTGCGCTTATGGTTATGCTGGCAACGTCTGGATTCAGGTAGAAAATAGATCCTTCACCGCTGGAATCGTCTTCAGGATTTACGGAAGTAAATCCGCCATGATAAGCATTATCAGCATTTCGTTCCTGCCAGTTATAGCTGCCATTGGAAAGGTATTGGCGCTCACGATCCATATCGTTCAGGTAAGTCAATGCTTTCGTCATATTTCGATAGCTCATTCGTTTGATGTCGAGGAAGTTGATGCTTTCGAAAGCGAATTCCACCCGGCGTTCTTTAATGAGTTGGTCGTAGGTAATCGAACTTGCCGACCAGCTTAATCCGGCACGAGAACGAACCTGTTTAAACAAATTGAGGGCAGTCGCATCAGCGGTTGATGAACCGGAACCAATGCAAGCTTCCACGTAACAAAGATAAACATCAGTTAGACGGAGCAGGTAGGTGTTATTTCCTGCATCCTGGTTGGAAGCACCGGCAACTCCACCGCAATCAGAATTGGCACCAATCACGTATTTTCGCACATGGGCTAACATTTCGTTGCTTGTTTCCGTTGATTCATCTTCGGAGAAATTATAGTAGGAGTAGCCACCGCCACCGAGGTTGTCATACTGGTCGCCATTGCGCATAAAGGTATATTTGCGGCGAAGGTCGCCATTTTCATACGATTCCTGCAAGTCTAGCGTGGGACCTTTTCCTGCTCCCCATGAAGCACCAAGTGTGATCAATGCATTACGCGATTGTGAAACATTTCGTCCGTTACCATACCCATATCCATCGTTGGTACACTGGATGGCAAACAATGATTCTGAATTATTATTTCCCGCAGGATAAAACATCGTTGACAAATCGTTGTACAGGCTGTAACTACTTTCATTAATAACCTGTAGGGCATATTGCTTGGCCAATCCAAAATTACTGTCTGAGTCCGCATCATCCAGATGTGAAGCCATTGTTAGATGTAATTTAGCCAGCATTCCGATGGCTGTGTATTTTGAGCAGCGACCTTCCTGAAATGGGGTTGAAGGTAGGTTTTCGGAGGCAAATACCAAATCACGACGAATAAATTCGTATACACTGGATTGCTTATTCCGGATCACTTGATCACTTGAAATGTTATTGTCGGTAATGATTGGAACATCTTGCCAATATTCTGAGAGAAAATAGTAGGCAATACCTCGAATACAGCGGGCTTCTGCTAAGGCACGATTTATAATTTCTTCTGAAATTCCATTGGCACTTGCTGCCGCCGGCATACCATTAATGATATTATTACAATAGGAAACCACTCGAAAAAGTCCATTCCATCCTTCTTTCAGGAAAGAATTTCCGTTTTGAAAAGTCATATAGTAAAACTGACCTTCCTGATCGTATGTGTAATACAAGTCACCAGCCAATTCGTCACCAGCCATCCATATGAAATTCATGTTGAAATCTTGCCAAACAAGGGCACTGTAGAGAGAAGCTGTGTTTGCATTTACGCTGGATTCTGAAGTATAATAAGTTTCCAGTACCTGCTCGTCTTCAGGTACGATCGTTAGAAATTGATCGCAGGAAGTGATACCCAGTACAAGAAACAAAAGATAAATTGTCGTTAATATATTCTTCATTTTCATTTAGCTTTAAAGTTAGAAAGTGATATTAGCACCAAGCGTGAATACCCGGGGTGAAGGGTATCTTCCCATATCTACGTTAGACAAACCCGCTTTCTGGTTGTACGACCCAATTTCCGGATCAAGTCCCGAGTAGTTGGTAAACGTGTAAACATTTTGAGCGTTTAAGTACAGTTTGCATGTTGATATACCCGCTTTGTTTATCCAATCTCTAGGGAATGAATATGAAATTGAAATATTCTGAATACGTAGGTAAGAACCATCTTCAATCCAGCGGTCACTCATTCGGTTATTTCCGTTAAGGTCGTTTCCGCTCCATCGAGGCAGGGTTGCATCTGGATTGATTAAATAGGTATTGTCGATGTTTTCTACATTCGAATTGTCACCATCAAGGTAAGCTGGTTGTGCGCGATCAAGTACCGCTGCATCCTGATTGTCCCATTGCGACATCAGGCCTTCTGTTTTAACTCTAACATAGTTTAAAACATCTGCACCAACAGAGCCCGTCAGTCCAACTCCCAGCTCCCAGTTTTTGTATGAAAACGAGTTTGAAAAACCGAAGGTGAAATCAGGATTTGGATCACCAATCACGGTTTGGTCGTATTCGTTGATAATTCCATCAGGTGTTCCGTCAGGTCCGCTAATGTCCTTAAACTTCACATCGCCTACCCAGGTTCCTGTGGTACGATGAATGTTAACTCCTTCAGGTCGTGCAGAAGTTTTTACATCTTCGGCATCTACAAATATACCATCGGTTTGATAGCCGTAAAACACACCAATTGGTTGTCCGACTGTAATCATTGAGACGGTTTGGAAAGCTGCGTACCAATCAAGACTTCCGTAGATTGTTGTGTTTTGATCGTCAAGTGCTTTTATCTCGTTTTGGTTGAGCGAGAACGTAATATTGGAGTTCCAGTTAAAATCCACTCCTTTTACATTATGCGTATTTAATGTAAAATCGATCCCTTTGTTATCAACTTTCCCAATATTCATAAACGGGGTTTGAATATCGATAAAGTTTGATCCGCCCAAAACCGGAGAAACCGAAGGTTGTAACAACAGGTCTTTTGTCGTTTTGTAATAGGCGTCTATCGTTAGATTGATCCGGTTGTCAAACAAACTCACGTCGATACCACCGTTGTATTGTTCCGAAGCCTCCCACTTCAAATCAGGGTTTGCATTGTTCGACATTCGGTAGGCAGTGCCAAAAGCTGACGAAAAAGCTTGCATGGTAGATCCATAAAGGTAAGTGCCAATATTGGCGTTTCCGACTTGTCCGTAACCCAAACGAAGTTTTAGGTTTGATAACCAACCTTTTGAATTTTGCATGAACTCTTCGCTGGTTACGCGCCATGCTGCAGCAAAAGAAGGGAAATAACCCCAGCGGTTATTTGCTCCAAATTTTGAAGAGGCATCAGTCCGCAAGGTTGCTGTCAATAAGTAGCGCTCGTCATAGTTGTAATTCAAGCGCCCAAAGACAGAAACGGTGCTGGCTGCATCTTTCCAGCCCGAGTTCGTGACAAGTTCGCCATCGGTTGTTAGCACGCGAATATCGTTGGATGAAAGCTGATCTTTCTGGATTTGCGTTCCTTCCCAGGCTGACCTGCTCGTTTCTGTTCCGGTCATGAAGATGATGTTGTGTTTTCCGAACGATTGGTTATACGTTGCGTAGTTTTTCCAGATCCAGTATAAGCTGTGATCCTCACGCTGCATAATCATGATATTGGTATTTTTTAATTGCCCGTATTCATAGCTAGGTTTAAATCCTTTATTTACATTATTCGAACGGTCGAATCCAAATTCGGTACGAACCGTTAAATGTTTCCAAGGATAAATTTCGCCATACACATTACCCATAATTCGCTCTTGTAATAAGGTGTTGTCCTGGTCTTGCGCAAGGGCTACCGGGTTGTAAATCGAAGATCCATTAACGGTTTCAGGTCCGGCAAAATTTCCATCGAAATCGTAAACCGGAACTGCTGGAGACATTAAGGCAGCCTGCATTACTACGCCGTTGATCCCGTCGTTGTTAATAATCGACTGATTGGTGCGTGCAAAAGAAAGAGACATTCCTGTTTTTACATTGTCACTGACTTTGCTGTCCACATTAATACGCCCCGTGAAACGCTCAAATTCGGAGCCGATTAACATACCGTCCTGAGAGGTATAGCCAGTTGATGCGGCAAATTGCGTTCCTTTTGAACCACCTGTTATTGAAATGTTATGATTGTGCATCCAGGCATCGTCGGTAACAGCATCCTGCCAGTCAGTTCCTTTGCCTAGTAAGGAGGGGTCAAGATAGGCCTCATCAATGTTGGCAAGTATCCCTTCATTGTGTAGTTGGTTCTGATATAACGCAAACTCTTTGAGGTTCATCATATCCATTTTTTTTGGACGATGTTGAAGGGCAACATATCCATCATACGAGACGCTTGTTTTACCATTTTTCCCTCTTTTTGTAGTTACGATTACAACACCGTTTGCTCCGGCAGCACCATAAATTGCTGTTGCCGAGGCGTCTTTTAATACGTCAAGAGAAACAATATCGCTGGGGGCAATTGAAGCCAGCGGGTTTACAATGTTTTGTCCGTTTGACCCTCCAGACCAAGAGAATCCGGCAGTCTCAGTACCTGATCCGCTTACGGGAATGCCGTCTATAATGTAGAGTGGTTCGTTGGAGTTGTTAATTGAGCTGGCACCACGGATACGGATAGAGTTGGCGGCCCCTGGAGCGCCGGAGTTTGCTTGAACAACTACTCCCGCTACTTTGCCCTGCATCAATTGGTCGGGGTTAATAACAATTGATTCTTTTAGGCTCTCCCCTGAAAGATTGGAGACTGAGCCCGTTAAATCACTTTTTCTCATACTTCCATAACCAACGGCAACAACTTCCTCCAGATTAACAACATCTGCTTCCATGTTAACGTTGATTTTTGTTTTTCCTGCCACGAGTGTTTTGATTGGTTTGTAGCCAATAAATGAAAACACCAGGACATCTTCATTAGAAGTACCTGAAAGGGAGAAGTTACCATCAAAGTCGGTTATTGTGCCTTTGGTTGTTCCGTCAATGATTACTGTTACACCAGGCAGTGCAACGCCATCTTCATCAACTACTTTTCCGGAAATTGTTCTTTCTTGCGCCAGAGCCTGTAAGCTCAAGACCAGAAAAAGCAAGATCGAAAAAAAGCTTAGATTTTTCTTCATAAGTGCTGATTTTGTTATTCGTATAATTAGGTTATTGTATGCTTCGGCTTTCACGATAAAAGCATGCATCACAAAAATAGATGATAATTAATCATGAAGATGATATTATCTGATCATTTGTGTGTATTATTATTCTGGAGTCTTCTTTTTCTTGTTTTTTATTTCTGAATTTTACAGTATTTATGTTCGTATTGCGTGTAAGTGACTGTATGTTATTGATATATGTTTGTATTTGAAGTGTATCTGCTCCTAGTGGATTAACACATGCTGTTAGCTTGCAGGTTGTAGGGCCGCATTACTGTATGGGTGTTGATGTGCAATCGAATGCATTTAACTGGTGCGATCTTGTCTGTATGTTGTAAAAAAATGCAAAGGAAGTGTTTTTTGCTTCGATAAGTTCTGTTTCTGTTTAGCTTGGAGCAGACGTTTTTTATTTATTGTAGATGTATTTATATTCTTATTGTGCTGTTTGCTAGTTTGTTTTGGTGACGCTTCTTTGTGGGTTTTTGGGGTTGCTTGATGGATGGACCGTTTTAATCTAAAAATGAAACGAGCTTGTATTATATTGTCATTTGGGCTACATTTGCCTGAGATCTTAATCGTATTTCTATTCTAAAAAAGTAATGAAAGACTCGATACATCGCGAGATAACACCACTAAAAGAAAACGATTGTTTTCTTGTTTTTGATCGTGTTAAACAGGATTTTAATTTTCCGGTTCATTTTCATCCGGAGTATGAGTTGAACTATATTTCGAATGCTGAGGGCGCCCGAAGAATTGTAGGAGATCATATTTATGAGATTGAGGGTGATGAGCTGGTAATGGTTGGACCAAATCTTTACCATGGCTGGGAGGATTTTAATAATGATCCTAAAAAGCAGATCCACGAAATTACCATTCAATTTCCTCACGATCTGTTTAGCAGCGACATGCTAAATAAGAATATTTTGAATCCGGTGAAGGAGCTTTTGTTTCATTCTCAGCGAGGAATCGCTTTTTCTATGTCAACCATTAGTCAGGTTAAAGATAAAATTGTATCGTTAAGTCAGAAAAGAGGGTTCGATTCTTTTATTGAGTTGCAAACGTTGCTCTACGATCTGGCTATTTCGCGAGAACAAAAGCTATTGACTAATTTGTCTTTTCAGCGATCACCCGATTTTTATAATAGTGAGCGGATTGAAAAAGTGTACAATTATGTGCGCGAGAATTTCCAAAAGAAAATTATGTTGGAAGATGCGGCTCAGCTGTTAAATATGTCAGTTGTATCGTTTACTCGCCTAATTAAACAACGTACAGGTAAATCGTTTATCGATTTTGTGAATGAAATAAGACTTGGATTCGCAACACGGCTACTTATTGAATCGAATAAAAGTATCAACGAAATTTGTTTCGAATGCGGCTTCAATAACTTATCAAATTTCAATCGAATATTTAAGAAGAAGCAAGGCTCAACTCCGTCAGAGTTCCGAAGCAGTTTTACAGGAATGAGGAACGTCTACTAATCAAATCACCATAAATAACTCTAAACTATGAAATTAATAGCTACCGTTTGCTTGTTGGCCTGTTCGGTTCTTTTTAACAATGGCCTACTAGCCAATCTGTCAGTTCCCGCTATTTGGGGCGACCACATGGTGCTGCAGCAAAATGCAGAAGTGAAAATACACGGGTGGGGACATCCGACCGAAAAAGTTATAATCACAACCAGTTGGAGTGTTGATACGGTGCGTACGGAAGTCGACAATCATGCTAATTGGTCGACTGTGTTGCACACGCCCGAAGCTGGAGGCCCACACACTATAAAAATTGAAGGTTATAATACACTGCAAATCGAAGATGTTTTGGTTGGCGAATTGTGGCTGTTGTCTGGCCAGTCGAATATGGAATGGACAACTGGTGCTGGAATAATTGGTGGCGATGAAGCAATAGAAAAGGCCAGGAATAATGAAATTCGTTTTTTTGAAGTGACCAACCGCACCGCCGACTATCCTACATATGATGTGAATGGCCATTGGGAAGTGTGTACTCCTGAAACCATGCCGAACTTTAGCGCCATTGGTTATTTCTTTGGTGAAAAGCTTCAGGATAATCTAAAAATCCCGGTTGGGCTGATTAGTTCCAGTTGGGGAGGAACTCCGATTGAAACATGGATTCCTAGCGATTCCATTTTCAATAATGAGGAGTTGTTCGAGGCTTCGAAATTGTTAAAAGAGTACCCTTGGGCTCCTATCGATCCAGGGGTGTGTTACAATGCTATGATTGCTCCTTTGATGCCGCTTGCAATTGCTGGCGTTCTTTGGTATCAGGGGGAAGCCAATACCGACAACCCCGGCAGTTACACGAATATGCTCTCTGTAATGGTAGAAAGCTGGAGAAAAGGGTTTCAGTGCGATTTTACATTCTGCTTTGCTCAGATTGCTCCGCTTGCTGGCTATGAGCCGGAAGCCGGCGTAAAAGTGCGCGATGCTCAGCGTCGGGCTTTGTCGATTCCGAATTCTGGAATGATTGTGCTTAGTGACATTGGTGACACGACAGATATTCATCCGAAGAACAAAATTCCTGCGGGGCAACGTTTTGCTGATTTAGTTCTCAATAAAACTTATGGGATGAAAGAGTTTCCGGCTTCTGGTCCGCTTTTTTCTGATTACAGAGTGGATGGAAAAAAAGTAATTGTATCATTTGACTATAATAATGGGTTGTATATCAACGGTAAAGAACTTACTCTTTTTGAGTTAGCTGGAGTTGATGGGGTGTGGTATCCGGCAAAGGCTGCGATTAAGAAAAACCAGGTGATTGTTTCCTCTTCGGAAGTAAAAGAACCTGTTGATGTCCGCTATGCCTGGAGCAATCCGGCAACCCCCAAATTGTTTAACTCGTGGGGATTACCTACTTCGTGTTTTACTTCGAAGTAAACTGCAATTCGAGATGTTTTTTTTCAAGTTAAATACGACAGATGCCGAATTAGTTAATTATAATAAGATGATGAGAACCATTTATTTAAAACATAGTTTTCGCTTGCTGTTAGGTCTTTGTATGGTTGTAGTTAGCTTTCAGCTGTTTGCAAAATGCACTAGCCCGGCAGAGGAGGTAAGGTTGTTTGCTGCCGATAATTCAGCGATTCAATATGTCGGACGTGTCGATTTTTCAGATCCCGCACTTCCTCGATTTTGGTCTCCCGGAGTTTATATTGAGGCTTATTTTGAAGGTGATTCTTGTCAGCTTATTCTCAATGATGAAATGCTTTGGGGCAAGCACAATTACGTTTCGGTTGTGTTGGATGGTCAGCCGGCAAAGCGAATTATGCTCACGGGAAAGGTCAATGTGCTCGACTTTAGTGAAAATTTGGATCGTGGTAAGCATCGGATTACAATCTGTAAATCTACCGAATCGGGAATCGGTTATCTTGAGTTTGTTGGACTGCGATGCCAGAAGCTGTTGAAGCCAGAGCCGAAGCCGTTACGAAAAATAGAGTTTTACGGTAATTCAATTACTTGCGGAACCGGAAGCGATACATCGATCGTTCCGTGCGGAGCTGGCGAGTGGCACGATCAGCACAATGCCTACATGAGTTATGGACCCGTTACTGCCCGCTCGTTAAATGCTCAATGGATGTTGACTGCGGTGTCGGGAATTGGCTTGGTGCACAGTTGTTGCGATATGGATATCGTTATGCTGCAGGTGTATGATAAGGTAAATTTGAGGGAGAATAAATTAGGATGGGACTTCTCGAGCTATCAGCCAGATGTGGTGACAATTGCTCTGGGGCAAAATGATGGTATTCAGGATTCGATATTATTTTGTTCAAGCTACGTTAAGTTTATCCACCGTTTGCGCACGAAATATCCGTCGGCTACCATTGTCTGTCTGTCCAGTCCAATGGCAGACGAGGAATTGGTTTTCGTATTGAAAAAATATATTGTCTCGGTAGTTGAAGCTATTAACCAATCAGACGATTCGAATGTGCATTCCTTCTTTTTCTCGAAAAGCTACAACAATGGTTGTGATTACCACCCTGATTTGAAACAACACGCAGAAATCGCGGAAGAATTAACCCGTTTTATTCGGCAGTTGAAGGGTTGGTAGTCAACATAGTTTACCTTTCGGTGTGTTTTTTTGTAGGGAATTGGTGTAATTTTTTTGCTATTTTTACCTCAACTTAAAACAATTAAAACTAAAAGAACTATGAAGGATCGTAGAGAATTCCTTAAAATTTCGGCTTTAGGATCACTGGGTGTGGTGTTGCTAAGCTCATGCGGCGGAGCGGCTGCTGGCGACGTTGATCGCAAAAAATATGGCGTTGGCTTGCAGTTGTATACCATTCGTGATGCCATGAATGCAGACCTGAAGGGGTCATTAAAAAAGCTTTCGGATTTGGGCTACAAGAATGTTGAACTTGCCGGCTATTCCGGTGGAAATTTTTACGGTTTAAAACCAAACGAGTTTAAAAAGATCATCGATGATTTGGATATGGAAATTATTAGCAGTCACACCATGGTTGAAGCTGCAGGTGTGACACTTGACAATGCTAAGATAATGGCCGATTCTCATGCCGAAATTGGCGTGAAATATTGTATTCAGCCCTGGGTTAATGCAGAGGATCGACAAATTGAGACTTACAAGCGAATGATTGGTGACTGGAACAAAGTTGGTGAAATCATGAAAGATGCCGGTATTCAATTCGGCTATCATAATCACAACTTCGAGTTTAAAAATATTGATGGAGTTGTTCCTTATTACGATGTATTTATTCCGGAAATGGACAAGGACCTGATTACATTGGAACTGGATTTATTTTGGGCATCAAAAGCCGGGCAAGATCCGGTTGAAATGTTTGAAAAGTATCCCGGGCGTTTCCAATTGCTACACCTGAAAGATATGAAAACACATGAAGACCCGTTTTTTGAAGTGGAAAAGGAAGACATTACAAATGTGGGTGATGGAGTGATTGACTTTAAACGCATTCTGGCTGCCAAAGAAACTGCCGGAGTGAAATACACCTTTGTTGAAGATGATAACCAGGGGAATGGAAAACCGTTCGAGGGTGTGGGTGCAAGCATTGAAAACCTAACGACTGATATTTTAGTTTAAAACAACAATTTATCAATCTGCCATTCATTCAGATTTTGGAATGGTATATTTGAACGAATAAAAGACGTCTTTCGAAAAAGAAAGGCGTTTTTTGTTTTATAGCAAGAATGGGTAGATGAGTGTTTCGCTCCATTCGATATTGAATAAATTTTGCGAAGTTTGTAGCACGATGTCAGATCAACTGTTTGCCGATGTAATATTGCCACTGCCTTTGCGCGATAAATTTACGTATCGCGTTGCCCCCCATTTTGAACCTTCCATAAAAGTAGGAGTTCGGGTTGTGGTGCAATTTGGAGCGCGCAAGTTTTATTCGGCCTTGGTCTATCGCTTGCATCAGGACGAGCCGACGGGCGATTTTGAGATCAAGGAGATTGATGCCATTCTGGATCGTGAGCCAATTGTGAATCAGGCTCAAATAATTGCCTGGGAATGGATTACTAATTATTACTGTTGCTCGCTCGGAGAGGTTTTCAAGGCAGCTTTGCCATCGGCGTTAAAGATGGAAAGTCATTCCAATATCTGTTTCAACCCAAATTACGAAATGGATGGAGAGCTGACAGGTGAGGAGGAAGCTTTGTTGCTGATGCTACAGGGGCGGGGACAAGCCAATATCAAGGAGGTCAATCAGTTTTTGGGTAAAAAGTCTTCGTATGCAACGCTGAAAGTTTTGTTGGAAAAGAATGCTATTCTGATTGAAGAAAAAATGAAGGATAGTTACAAGCCAAAAACCGTGAGCTTTGTGAAGCTTTGTGAAGCGATCAAAGCTCCGGCGGACATCGCCAATGCGCTTGAGCAAGTAAAACGAGCTAAAAAGCAAACGGAATTGCTTGAATTCTTTTTTAATGAAGCGGTTTATGCAAGCGAATCAGAAAGTCGTATTGCTCGAAAAGAATTGCTCGAACAAAGTGGCGTTTCCGATGCGGTTTTAAGAGCAGTTGTGGACAAGGGAATTCTTGAAATTGAAGATGTCGAAATTGGCCGACTGGTGATGGATCACGATGAGGAACAATATCTGTTTGATTTGAACGATGCCCAGGAGGTAGCACTAGATCAGTTGAACGCTGAGTTTAAAACCAATCGTCCGGTATTGTTGCATGGCGTGACATCGAGTGGGAAAACGGAGATTTATATCAAGCTAATTGAAGACGTTTTGGCACGAGGGGAGCAGGTGTTGTATCTGGTCCCTGAAATTGGCCTGACCTCTCAATTGATAAATCGACTAAAAAGAGCTTTTGGAGATCGCGCCGGCATTTACCATTCGAAGTTTAATGATGCTGAACGTGTTGAGATTTGGTTTAATATTTTACAGGAAAGAGAAGACTCTTACCAGGTGGTTTTGGGCGCACGCTCGTCTGTTTTTCTTCCATTTAAAAAGCTGGGGTTGATTATTGTAGATGAAGAGCATGAGAATAGTTACAAGCAATTTGATCCGGCTCCGCGATACAATGCCCGCGACATGGCTGTTGTTTTGGGGCAGATTCATCAAGCTCCGGTTTTGCTGGGTACTGCCACTCCTTCTTTCGAAAGTTATTTCAATGCCAAGCTAAATAAATATGCCCTGGTTGAACTGAAAGAACGCTTCAAGGGAATTGAAATGCCGGAAATTGAAGTGGCCGACATTCGAAAAGCAACCCGACAAAGGCAAATGAAATCGCTGCTTACTCCGGCCTTGTATGAAGAAGTGAAATTAGCCTTGGAGAAAAAAGAGCAGGTAATTCTTTTTCAGAATAGACGCGGGTTTGCTCCATACATCCAATGCACAACATGTGGATGGATTCCGAAGTGTAAAAACTGCGATGTGAGTTTAACTTACCACAAATACCGGTCGAGTTTGGTTTGTCATTACTGTGGACACACGACCGGGCTGTCAGCCAATTGCGGCGAGTGCCACTCTGACGATATTAAAACCAAGGGCTATGGCACCGAGCAGATCGAGGAAGAACTTGGGCTGCTGTTTCCCGACGCCCAAATTGCGCGGATGGATTTGGATACAACACGGGCGAAAAACTCGTTCGATCAACTGATTTATCGCTTCGAAAACCGACAGATTGATATTCTGGTTGGCACACAGATGGTAACAAAAGGATTGGATTTTGAACATGTGCGGGTTGTAGGTATTCTCAATGCCGATCAGTTGTTGAATTACCCCGACTTTCGATCGTTTGAGCGTTCGTTCCAGCTAATGACTCAGGTGAGTGGCCGGGCCGGACGTAAAAATAAACGTGGGAAAGTGGTTATTCAAACGTCGCAAGCAAACCACGATGTGCTGAAAGAAGTGGCATCAAATAACTTCGAGCAGCTGTTCAATCGTCAGATGCTTGAACGGAAGCTATTTCGGTATCCGCCTTACTTCCGATTGATAAAAGTAGTGGTGAAGCATAAAAATCGCGAACGGCTTGATCGGGGAGCCGATCAGTTGGCTTCGTTGTTTCGAAAGCAGTTTAAAAATCAGGTGCTGGGGCCCGAATACCCGGTTGTCGGACGAGTGCAAAATTGGTATCAAAAAGAAATCTGGCTGAAACTGGATAAAAACAAACAGCTCCCGGAAGCTAAAAAACGGATCATGGAAATGGTTGATCAAATTAAATCGCTTCCAAATAACACCGGACTAATTATTTATGCCGATGTCGATCCGATGTAACAGATTCAGATCTCAAAATCCAAACTTCAACTGTCTACTTCAACCAAAGATCCAAGCCTTGATTCGAACGATCAATGACCATTTTTATAATGACGAATTTTCTTTTCTTTTTGAAGTAAAATTTCAACATCAAGCTGAGATATAATTTTTGACACATCCTTTTTTTGCTACTTTTGTACGTCTTTAAATGATTTATTGAACGTGGAGAAACTAAAGGTTGAAGAGGTTTTTAAGAAGTTTTCAAACATTCGGGCACTCGTAGTCGGTGATGCAATGGTTGATTCATATATGTGGGGAGTTGTCGATCGTATTTCATCTGAAGCACCCATTCCCATTGTAACAATCAGTCGGCAAGAAAACCGATTGGGGGGAGCTGCCAACGTGTCTCTTAATTTACAGGCATTAGGAGCAACTCCGGTGTTGGTTTCTATGGTTGGGAACGATACGAAAGGCGATATTTTTATGCAGCTACTTGAAAAACGGAATCTCTCTGATGCCGGCATCCTGCGTTCAGACAGCCGTGAAACAACTGTTAAGACAAGAATATTGAGTGGCTCTCAGCAGGTTGTTCGTGTTGATGAGGAGACTGCCGCATTAATATCAGCAAAAGAGGAGGATGTTGTTTTTCAGCGAATTGAAACCTTGATTGAACAACAGGATTTTGAGATCGTGATCTTTGTCGATTACGACAAAGGAATTATCACCCAGTCGCTAATTGACAGGGTGACCACACTCGCCAAATCTAAAGGAATTCTTATTGCTGTTGATCCTAAAAAACGCAATTTTAATAATTATGCTGAAGCAAACCTGTTTAAGCCTAATTTTAAAGAGTTTAAAGAAGGATTAAAGCTAAACGTTGATAAGCGGGATTTTCAGTCGATATTGGAAGCTGCAGATCAGTTTAAAAAGGAAAAGAAGCTGGAGATCATCTTTATTACACTGTCCGAATTGGGGGTGATTATTAGTAATGGGGTTGAGCAAAATCATTTTCCTGCTCAAATTCGGGACATCGCTGATGTGTCTGGTGCCGGCGATACGGTAATTGCAGTTGCCAGCCTTTGTCTGGCTGCCGGTTTACCCACCAAGTTTATGGCTCAACTTTCGAATTTGGCCGGAGGCTTGGTTTGTGAAAAATCAGGCGTTGTTCCGATTGATAGTGAGCAGCTTAGGGTAGAGGCCAGAAAGATTAAGATTTCAAAATAATCTGAATTTTCTTAGCATCAGAGCGTTACGGCAGATCTCAATTTAATCTCATGAATCTTCCATCATTTTATCGATAAAATATTAACTTTGGAATTCAGCCAAAATCAGGAAAAACTATGGGAAAAGTAATTGCTTTTGCAAATCAAAAAGGAGGCGTTGGAAAAACAACATCGGCTATTAATTTAGCTGCAAGTTTAGCTGTGCTTGAAAGTAAGGTTTTAGTTATTGACGCTGATCCGCAAGCGAATGCGACTTCTGGAATTGGATTTGACGTTCGAAATGTGAAAACAAGCATTTACGAATGTATTATTGACGATATCGACCCCAGAAAAATTATTCTGAATTCGGAGATAGAGGGTTTGGATCTTATTCCGTCTCATATTGATTTGGTTGGTGCCGAGATTGAAATGCTGAACTTACCCAACAGGGAGAAAGTGATGAAAGTGGTGATTGAAAAAATCAGGGACGATTACGATTTTATTTTTATCGATTGCTCTCCGTCACTTGGATTGATTACCGTTAATTCATTAACAGCAGCTGACTCAATTATCATTCCGGTTCAATGTGAATATTTTGCACTGGAAGGTTTGGGTAAATTGTTAAACACAATTAAAATCATCCAAACCCGTTTAAATCCTGACTTGGAAATTGAAGGTTTTCTGCTGACGATGTACGATAGCAGGCTGAACTTGTCGAATCAGGTGTTGGAAGAGGTGCGAACTCATTTTGGTGAAATGGTTTTTGAAGCCACAATTTCAAGAAATATTAAGTTGAGCGAGGCACCAAGTTACGGCAAGCCTGTTGTTTTATACGATGCGAGTTCTCGGGGTGCCGAGAATTATATGGATTTGGCAAGAGAGATTTTACAAAAGAATGATTTGACGAAAATCAGAAATTCGGAAAAAATAATTGAATAAATAAATTCGAGTAATAATGGCTAAACGAAATGCATTGGGAAGAGGACTTGGCGCCTTGATTGATGATGCGGATAAGAATAGGGATGAGAATTCTTCGATCAGCGAAATTGCAATTGAAGAGATTGAGGCCAATCCATTTCAACCTCGAACAACATTTGACGAGGAAGCATTGAAAGAGTTAGCGGCTTCAATCAAAGAAATTGGCATTATTCAACCCATTACTTTACGAAAAGTTGGAGACCACAAATACCAGATCATTGCCGGAGAGCGCCGGTTCAGAGCTTCGAAAATAGCCGGACTTAAAACAGTTACGGCCTATGTTCGGATGGCCGAAGATGAGGGTATGCTGGAAATGGCTCTGGTTGAAAATATTCAACGAGAAGATCTGGATGCCATTGAAATCGCAATTTCTTATCAGCGATTACTCGAAGAGTGTAAGTTGACACAGGAGAGCCTGAGTGATCGGGTCGGAAAGAAACGGTCTACCGTGTCTAATTACTTGAGACTGTTGAGATTGCCCGCCTTGATTCAGAAAGGAATTGTTGATAAAACGATTTCGATGGGACATGCTCGGGCACTGGTTAATGTTAAAAGTCCTGAAGATCAATTAGCGATATACGAAGAGATTTTAAAGAATGATTACTCTGTTCGGAAAGTGGAAGAATTAGTCCGACTGTTAAACTCGCCTGCAGAAAAGCCAAAATCATCAGCTCCAAAACAAAGGCATCCCGAAGAATATGGAGAGCTGAAAGAGCATTTAAGTCGGTTTTTTAAGACCGATGTTGATTTTTCACTCAACAATAAAGGGAAAGGAAAGATCGTTATTCCGTTTGGTTCATCGAAGGATTTGGAACGAATTATCGGAATTCTGGATAAACTAAATGGCTAATTCGATTTCAAAAAGAATAACATTGAATTATATAAAGAAAGCCGTACTGTTAATCCTGTTTATAACAACAGGGTTTATTGCATCAGCACAAAAGATAGTCGCTGCTGATAGTGTTTCAGTTGCTATAGAGAAAAAGCATTCGCCACGTAAGGCGACAATTTACTCAGCTGTTTTGCCGGGCTTGGGGCAAATTTACAACAAGAAATACTGGAAGGTGCCCCTAATCTATATTGGGTTTGGCGCTTTTGCTTACTTTATCGATTGGAATAATGATCAATATCAACTTTACCGGCAAGCATATGCTGATATTGTTGACAATGATCCATTCACCGATTCATATGAGCAATTTAACGAAGATGGACGTTGGGATAATCAAAGATCGCAATTTACTACCAGGCTAAAAAATGCGAAAGATGTTTCCCGTAGAAACCGGGATCTGGTTGTTATTTCAACGGTGGCTTTTTATGCCTTAAACATTATTGACGCAAGTGTGGATGCACATTTTTTTAATTTTGATATAAGTGATGACTTAACCTTGAACTGGACGCCAGGACCATTGTATAGTTATCATCAGAAAGTAGTAGGAATTCATTGTAGGATAAGATTTTAGAGGGGATATGAAAAAGGGATTAGGAATACTCGTAGTTTTAGTAAGTTTTACGGTTCAAAATGTTTGTGCGAAAAAGACAGACAAAGAAGCAATTAAAAGGGTAAAAACGATTGAGGTCGTTGCCCTGGATAGTGTACAGGGATATCAGAAAAAATATGTTACTCCGGATGAAAATCTAAACGATATTTTTGCTGAAAAGATAGATAGCCTGGTGAATTCCTGGTATATGCGAAACGTATTTGATAGGCCCGAAAGAATAGAGAATCAAGATAGCGTTCCTGTTGTTTCACTGCCTGATTCTGTTTATATCGAGCGGTTACAAGCCATTGATTCCTATGTTGATCTGTCATTCAACAAAACCGTTAAGAATTTTATTGAGCTTTATACCCAGCGTCGGCGTGATCAGGTTGAAATGATGCTTGGACTAGCCAGTTATTATTTCCCAATTTTTGAAGAGGAATTGGATCGGCTTGATATGCCCATGGAGCTCAAATATATGGCTATTATTGAATCGGCTTTAAATCCCGCTGCCCGATCAAGAGCCAATGCCGTTGGTTTGTGGCAGTTTATGTACGGAACCGGGAAAATGTATAAGCTGGAAATCGGCACTTTTGTTGATGAACGTCGTGATCCGGTAAAATCCACCAAAGCCGCGGCACGTTACCTCAATGATTTGTATCGGATTTATAAAAACTGGCATTTGGTTATCGCAGCCTACAACTGTGGCCCCGGAAATGTCAATAAAGCAATCCGGCGTTCGGGGGGTGCCCGGGATTATTGGTCGATCTATTATCGATTGCCGCGCGAAACCAGAGGTTATGTGCCTGCTTTTATTGCTGCAGCCTACGTAATGACGAATTACGAGAAGCATAATTTGCAACCTCGTTATCCTGATTTTCCAATTGTTGCTGATACCATGATGGTTAATAGTTACCTTCATTTTAAACAAGTAGCTGAAATAACACAAGTGCCGATTGAAGCACTTCGGGCATTAAATCCTCAATATCGCATGGATATTATCCCGGCAAAGGCCGATAAACCTTATGTGTTGAAAATACCAATTGAATCGGTTGCTGATTTTATTGATAACGAAGAGGAAATTTACGCGTTTAAACGGGATGAATTCTTCCCCAATAACTCAATTATCAACCCTAAAAGCCGGAGCACGTATTACCCAACCGATATTAAAGGAAAGGATAAGGTGATTTACACCGTGAAGTCGGGAGATAATTTAGGCTTCATTTCAGAGTGGTATCATGTTGGATTATCTGATTTGCGCTATTGGAATAATATTCATCGCAACCTCATTCGTGTTGGACAAAAGCTTTCCATCTATGTTCCGGCAGGACAGGCTGATTTTTATGCCGATGTAAACCGGATGAGTTTTTCGGATAAACAAGCTTTTAAAAAGAAAACACCTGTAACGAGTGCTGGAGCATCAAGTCAGCAAATAACGAAGAGCGGTGAATTTGTTTACTACACTGTTCGCCGCGGCGAAAACTTATGGTCTATTGCCCGTAAATTCCCTGGAGTGTCCAATAATGATATTATACGATGGAATGATATCAACAATGGGAAAAAGATCTTTCCGGGACAAAAATTAAAGATTAAGCCCCGCTCGTAAGAGAGCGAGTGGCTTATTTGCAGATCCACGATTTTAGCTTTACTTTTATTCGGAAGCTAAAATCGGAACATGACACCTGCAAAGGAATTCTTTTATTTTTTTGTTACACTACTTCTTTTTTCGGCTCTTCTTTTAATCTGGGAAGGTGATGTAAGTGCACCAGGCGTTTCGTCAATGACTGAAGAATCAAACGTTGATTCAATTGATTCTTCAAATTATGTTGTAAATAGCCCAAGAGTAGAAATAGCCGGAATTGTTGAGGACTCAATTTCAACGATATCAGAAAACGAAGAAACTGCTGATAAGTCAATTCAATTATTTCACTCAACTCCTTTGATTTTTGCCGAAGATGACTCCCTGAGGTTTCAGCTGTTGTCGAGGAAACTAAGTGCTGAAAATCGTTCAGTTTTGCCCGTTCGGATTGTTTATTTTGGCGATTCGCAAATCGAAAATGATCGTATAACTTCTGCTTTGAGGAAAATACTTCAGCTGGAGTATGGGGGCAAAGGTCCCGGTTTTATTCCGTTGGATGAGTATTACAATACCCAGCATCAACTATTGGTTGAAGTTTCAAAAGCTTGGGATGTTAGAACCTTTCGAGATAGGGACTTTAAAAATGAAAGCCTGCTATTTAAGAATGCGATTTTAACTGCGGAGAATGCCGAAGGGTGGTTTCGTATAAGACGCATCAAACGGTTACAACCGCAGAAGGACTACCAACTTGTGAAACTTTACTACTCAGCAAAAGATACTTGTTATGTAACCGTAAAACAGGGGCGCAGGGAAATCTATTCAGGAAACCTCAATCCGAAAGACAAGATATCTACTTTAGATTTTCAGTTCAACCACACCCCGGACGATATTCGTTTTGATTTTACAGCAACTGATACCTTTAATGTTGCCGGGCTTTCGCTTGAATCTAGAGGTGGTGTTTTTGTTGATAATGTCGCTTTAAGGGGCTTGTCTTATCCGCCTTTCGAAACGTCGGATCAAGAGTCAATCAAACAAATGTTAGACCAAGTGAACGTGGGGCTGTTTGTGCTGCATTTTGGAGTAAACGTTGTGCCATATACTTCCAAAAACGATTATTTGCATTTCCGTATTCATCTTCAGCGGCAAATCTCATTTTTAAAATTGATCCGGCCCGAGGTTCCAATTTTGATCATTGGCGTGTCAGATATGGCTCAAAAGGAAGCCGGACAGTTTATAACCTATCCAACGATTGCTGCAATTAAGCAAATTCAGTTTAAAATGGCGATGCAAAATCATGCGGCTTTTTGGGATCTGCAATCTTTTATGGGCGGTGAAGGCTCGATGAAACGCTGGGTAGAAGCTACTCCTGCATTGGGACGGAAAGACTACATTCATTTTTCGAGGCGGGGAGCTGATTTAGTGGGAACGGAATTGGGGAAAACGATATTACAGGAACTTAAGGGAAGTGAAGATTCTTTATGATTGAGCGGATTAAATATATCGTTGGAAATATCTGGCAATACAGGCCGGATGAACCGCTATTTTATACCGGAATTGCCTTTTGGATTGCGTTTACCTTGGTGCTTGCCGTTTACACATTCGTATACAAAAAAAACCAAATTCGGAATAGTTATTTGTTGCTGGTAAGCTGGTTCTTTTATTTCCAAATGAGCGGCGCATTTTTATCATTACTGATTTTTTCATGTGCCATGAATTATGGATTTGGTTTGCTCATTCACAAACAAAGGTGGAAACAGGTTTGGTTAGGAATTGCAATTGGATTGAACTTACTGATTTTAGGATACTTTAAATATGCCTATTTCTTTCTGGACAATGTAAATCTGTTTTTTGAAACCAATTTTAAGGTTTTCAACTGGATTGGGTGGTTGATTAACCAGCTTGCTCATGATGTGGTCGATGTTAATTCCATTTTGTTACCAATTGGAATTTCATTTTACACCTTTCAGGCAATTAGCTATTTGGTCGATGTTTATAGAGCTGACGCAGAGGTGGTCAAAAATCCGTTGGATTTCAGCTTTTATCTCAGTTTTTTTCCGCAGTTGGTTGCCGGACCAATTGTTCGCGCATCTTCATTTATTCCTCAGTTGTACCAGCGGTTCCGGCTGAAGAAAGAGGAATTCAGCCATTCCGTTTTCCTGATCGTGAAAGGTCTGTTTAAGAAATTAGTTATCGCCGATTTTTTGGCCTTAAACTTTATCGATCGGGTTTTTGAAGCGCCTTTGGCTTATTCGGGATTGGAAAATTTATTATCAGTCTATGCCTATTCCATTCAAATTTACTGCGATTTCTCGGGCTATACCGATATTGCGATTGGGCTGGCATTACTGTTGGGATATAAAATCCCGGTCAATTTCAATGCGCCGTATCAGGCATACTCCTTAACCGATTTTTGGCGTCGTTGGCATATTTCGTTGTCGCTTTGGTTGCGCGATTATCTGTACATACCCCTCGGTGGAAATAGAAAAGGCTCTGCCCGAATGTATATTAATCTTTTAATTACAATGATTTTGGGCGGATTGTGGCATGGTGCTAATATCCGATTTTTGATTTGGGGAGCTATTCACGGGGCTGGGCTGGTGGTGGAAAAATTCATTCGGCGAATCTTTTCACTTCAAACTAAGCCAAAGAAATGGAAGCGGTTGTTTTCTGTTTTTATGACATTTCAGGTAGTAAGTATAGCCTGGATATTTTTCCGAGCTCGCGATTACAGTATTGTGCAACAGCTGTTTTACCAGATTCGCCATCACTTTATACCCCGCGATTTGGTGGGAGGTTGGGCGAGTTATCATTGGGTGATTTTTGTTTTTATTATTGGCCTGGTTACTATTTGGTTTCCTGACCCGCTCAAAGAGAGAATGCGAGGCAAGTTTATTCGGTTGCCCAGCTGGGTTCAAATTCCGGTAATACTTATTGCTTTGTTTTTAATCACCTTAGTTGCACATTCAACTTTGCAACCTTTTATTTACTTCAGATTCTAGTATGTTCTTGTTTTTAATAATGACTGAAATCCTTTGACGGGTAACTTTAGCTATTTTTGTTCGTTGAGAACAAAGCCGTTAATAAAATTGTCTTATATTTGATTTCAATTTTAAATAAAGATTTTAGTCTGTTGGTATAAAATTGCCCTGAATGAGATTGTTTTTACTGCTAATTGCGCTTTTCATTGTTACTTCAAACTCTATTCATGCTCAGATTGAGAGCCCGGAAAAGGTGGAAGTTGATATCACGTATATCGCTAATTCCGGATTTTTGATTCAAGTGAATGATAAGAAGGTATTGGTTGATGCGCTTTTTAAGGATATTGAAAGTGAGTATTACGATAGCCCATCGAAGCAATTGACCCAAAAAATCATTAATGGAGAAAGCCCGTTTGAAGGGATTAATCTGATTGCTTCGACTCACGAACATGTTGATAATTTTGACAATAATATTACTGCAGCGGTTTTAGCAAGTCACTCGGAAGCTAAGTTTGTTAGTTGTGCAAAAACTGTTGAGCAGGTCGAAAATACAAGTCAGTACCAACAAATAAGAAATCAGTTAGTTGAAATTACGCCCGAACAATTAACTCATGTTGATACAATTGTTAATGGAATTGATGTACGGGTTTATCGAATTAATCATGGACCTTATTACATTGAGGATCCTTTAACAGGCCGTAAAACAGATATATACCGATTTGCAGAACACCTCGGTTTTCGGTTTACAATTGATGGGGTTAGTTTTTTCCATTGTGGTGACAGTAATTCGAATGCGTTGGATGAATACCACAGGCTGCGGTTGGACAATGAGAATCTTGATTTTGCCTTTCTTGGGCGCGGCTTTTTATATCAGCCACAAGGGCAGGGCGTTGCAATTATGAAAAAGTATATTCAAGCAAAGCACTACATCATCATGCAAATTCAGCATGAAGACAATGAATATTACAAAGAAGTAGCAGATGCGGTAAAACCGGGTATTCCCAGTGTGAAGGTTTTTGAAAGAGAAATGGAAACCAAAACATATGAGATTGACTTAAAGCCCCAAATGCTTTCCAACCAATAAGTTTTTTGTTTGATCAAAGTCAGGTTTAGCGACCTTTGAAGATTCTGCCAGCTTCAAATTTTCCACCACCAAATACCAATATTGTCACGAAGATCACCAGATAGAGCAATGCAAGCTCTTTACGCTGGAACGGATCGTTTCCATGAATTTGAAAAGCAGCAATGCTCATGGTAGCAATAAGTGGAATTACTGACAGGCGAGTACCAATTCCAAAAATTAAGAGTACCGAACAAAGAAATTCGGCAAATACTGCGAGAATCAATGAAATCGTTGATCCTAATCCAAAGAGATCAGCAAATTGTGTATTTCCCTCTATCAGTTTCAAAAATTTAGGAATTCCATGGGTTAGCATGAACCCTCCTGCTGAAACTCTTAATAGAAGTAACCAAATATTTGTTAGTGCATCATTTGTCCTTGGTCCAAGTAATTTTGCCATCTTAATTTATTTTCGTGTTCAAAAAAAGTATTGGTAAAACCAACGTGCAAATTATAGAAATAGTTTATGGTATGCCCTATATTTTTACTTTCACACGCTAAAATAACATTTTGGTCATTCCTGATGATATGGAAAGTATCATCCTGCTGTTTTAGATTAATGCATGAAGCCGACTTCAACTACTAATTTTTACAATTTGTCAGATTTTTGCTTTCAATTTAATTTTTCCATTAGAAATAAATTCCTACATTTGCTCCATTAACAAAAGAAAAATGAAAATCCAGGCTATCGTACTTAACGTCATTATTCTTCTCGTCGTGGTCATTTCGCAAGCGAAGTGAGGATGTTGTATGTTGGTATAAACCGATAGCCATTCTCATAAGGGGGAATGGCTTTTTTCATTTATAGACTTTATTTTATGAGACATTTTACAACAATTCATCTGGTTCTTCTAGTCGTCATTCTTGGGTTTCGCTAAGAAAGGCTTGGAATTGTTGAATAAATAATATACGAAAGCCTTTCTCACACGAGAAAGGCTTTTTTAAGAATTAAAAAATTGAAGGAAATGCAGAAAAAGTTAAGATCAGCAACAACAACGGAAGGGCGAAAAATGGCAGGGGCGAGAAGCCTCTGGAGAGCCAATGGTGTGAAAGAAGAACAATTTGGTAAGCCAATGATTGCGATTGTTAATTCATTTACTCAATTCGTTCCGGGACACGTCCACTTGCATCATATCGGTCAGGAAATTAAAGCAATGATCGAAAAAAGAGGCTGCTTTGCGGCTGAGTTTAATACGATTGCCATTGACGATGGAATTGCTATGGGGCACGATGGTATGCTTTATTCGCTTCCATCGCGCGATATAATTGCCGATAGTGTAGAATACATGTGCAATGGTCATAAGGTGGATGCGATGGTCTGCATTTCAAACTGCGATAAAATTACACCCGGAATGATGATGGCAGCCATGCGATTAAATATTCCTGCAATTTTTGTTTCTGGTGGTCCAATGGAAGCCGGAAAGATTGATGAAAAATCATACGACTTGGTTGATGCCATGGTTATGGCTGCTGATGATTCCTATTCAGACGAAACGATTTTGCGGGTGGAACAAGAGGCATGTCCTACTTGTGGTTCGTGTTCAGGAATGTTTACTGCTAATTCGATGAACTGTTTGGCTGAGGCATTAGGCTTGGCTTTGCCGGGTAATGGTACTATTGTAGCCACACATATGAATCGTAAAAGGTTATTCGAGGAAGCAGCTAACCGTATTGTCGACATCACTTACGATCATTATCAAAATGGAAACGAGAAAGTAACTCCTCGGGGCATTGCTACCCGTGCTGTTTTTGACAATGCGATGAAGCTTGACATTGCCATGGGAGGATCCACCAATACCGTACTACATATTTTGGCCATTGCCCGTGAGGCAGGGGTTGATTTTACAATGGAGGATATTGACCAGCTTTCGCGCAATACTCCAAACCTTTGTAAGGTTGCTCCAAACTCCGATTATCATATTGAAGACGTAAACCGTGCCGGAGGTATTCTGGGAATTTTGGCAGAGATGGATCGTGCCAAATTATTGGATACTTCCGTATCTCGGGTTGATGGCAATACATTGGCAGAAGCCATTAAAAAGTTTGACTTAAAAAGCAAAGATGTTGCAGAGATTGCAATAAAGAAATATAAATCAGCTCCCGGCGGAGTGCGTAACAATGTAATGGGATCGCAGGAAAGCTATTATAAAGAGCTGGATGTTGACCGGGAGAACGGATGTATTCGGAATTTTGAACATGCGTATAGTAAAGATGGAGGACTAGCCGTATTGTATGGAAATATTGCCAGAAACGGATGTATTATCAAAACAGCGGGCGTCGATCCGTCAGTCCACAATTTTAAAGGAACAGCCAAGGTATTCCAATCGCAGGACGATGCCGTGAATGGAATTCTTGGCGACTCTGTCCAGGCAGGTGATGTTGTTGTTATTCGCTACGAAGGGCCCAAAGGAGGTCCCGGAATGCAGGAGATGCTATATCCAACTTCGTATATCAAGTCGATGAGGCTGGATAAAGCCTGTGCATTAATTACCGATGGACGATTTTCAGGAGGTACATCCGGACTGTCAATCGGACATGTTTCTCCCGAAGCGGCCCGCGGTGGCGAAATCGCTTTAATTAAGAATGGAGATTTAATTGAAATCAGTATTTCGGAACGGAAAATTAACCTACTGATTTCGGATGAAGAAATGAATAAAAGAAAGGCAGAAGAAGAAGCAAAAGGAAAGGACGCATACACTCCTGTTGGAAGAAACAGGGTTGTAAGTAGGGCGTTGAAAGCTTATGCTAGTTTGGTTTCCTCTGCCGATCAAGGTGCGATACGATTAATAGATTAAGAAACAAAAAAACAGATTTATATGGCTACAAAGAGAATTACTGGTTCACAAGCCGTTATTCTTTCACTTTTAGAAGAAGGCGTTGATACCATTTTTGGATACCCGGGCGGGGCAATTATGCCGATTTATGATGCCCTTTACGATTTTGACAAACAAGTTACTCATATATTGACTCGCCATGAGCAGGGAGCGATTCATGCAGCAGAAGGGTACGCAAAGGTAACCGGAAAAGCTGGGGTCTGTTTTGCGACTTCCGGACCGGGAGCAACAAACCTGATTACCGGAATCGCTGATGCTATGATTGATTCAATTCCGTTGGTGTGTATCACCGGACAGGTTGCCTCTCCGCTGCTTGGAACGGATGCATTCCAGGAGTCAGATGTGGTTGGTATTTCAATGCCGATAACCAAATGGAACTATCAAATTACAACTGCAGATGAAATTCCTGGAGCTATTGCTAAGGCTTTCTATTTGGCTCAATCCGGTCGTCCCGGACCTGTTTTGCTCGATATCGCCAAGGATGCTCAGTTTCAGGAAGTCGATTTTGAATATAAAAAATGCACTAAAATCCGATCTTATATTCCAGAGCAGCCGGTTGATCCTTTCAAAGTGAAGGAAGCAGCCGACTTAATTGATGGTGCAAAGAAACCTTTGTTGCTTTTTGGACAAGGTGTTATTATTGCTAATGCTGAAGAGGAGCTGAAGCAATTTGTTGAAAAGACAGGAATTCCGGCGGCATGGACTTTGCTTGGGCTTTCGGCCATGCCAACCGATCATCCGTTGAACGTTGGAATGCTTGGGATGCATGGAAATTACGGCCCAAACATCAAAACCAATGAGGCGGATTTAATTATAGCTGTTGGAATGCGGTTTGACGACCGTGTAACGGGTAAGGTAAGCGAATATGCGAAGAACGCTAAAATTGTTCACCTGGAGGTAGATCCTGCTGAAATCGATAAAATTATTAAAACAGATGTCGCTGTTCTGGGTAATGCCAAAAAATCATTGGCTATGCTAACTGGCAATGTCAAAGAGAATAAGCATGAAGCCTGGTTACAGGAATTCCGCGATTGTGATAAAATTGAGCAGGAAAAAGTCATCAAAAAAGATACCTATCCTGAGAAAGCAGGACTTACAATGGGTGAAGCTGTTCGGATAACGTCAGAGAAAGCAAAGCATGATGCGGTTTTGGTTACTGATGTTGGTCAGCAGCAGATGATTGCTTCGCGGTATTTTAAATTTACCCAATCGAAAAGTAACGTAACTTCGGGTGGACTTGGCACAATGGGGTATGGGGTTCCTGCTGCCATGGGAGCCCAATTAGGAGCAAAAGGCCGCACTGTTTGCTGTTTTGTAGGTGATGGTGGTTTTCAAATGACCTTACAGGAGTTGGGGACCATCGTCCAAAATAAGCTTCCGGTTAAGATCATTATCCTGAATAATAATTTCCTTGGAATGGTTCGTCAGTGGCAACAACTGTTTTTTGAAAAGCGATACTCATTTACTGAATTGCAAAATCCTGATTTCATCATGATTGGAAAAGGCTTCGGCATGGAAGGCCATAAAGTAACCAAGCGTGAAGAATTAGTAGATGGCATCCAACGAATGATGGATCACGATGGTCCGTACTTACTGGAAGTTGTTGTAGAGAAAGAAGATAATGTTTTCCCAATGGTTCCGTCGGGAGCTTCAGTTTCTGACATTATACTGGAAGCCTAATTTTTAAAATTGAAAAACATGAAACAGGAATTTATCATTACCATATATTCGGAAAACCACATTGGTTTATTGAATCGAATCACGATCAATTTTACGCGACGTAAAATAAATATCGAGAGCCTGACCGTTTCAGAATCTGCTATTCACGGTGTCTCTAAGTTCACCATCGTTATTAACGAGACTGAAGACCGGGTTAAAAAGGTAGTCAGACAGTTAGAAAAAGTGGTTGAAGTACTAAAGGCTTTTTATCACACGAATGATGAAATGGTGTATCAGGAAATAGCTTTGTACAAAGTGCCCACCGAAGCGCTTTATGAGAGTGATGATATTGAAAATCTAGTCCGGAAAAATGGTGCAAGAATTTTAGAAATTACCAAAGAGTTTACGGTAATTGAGAAAACCGGGCATAAAACAGAGACGCAGGAAATGTTCGATGCTTTAAATCAATTTGGCGTGTTGCAATTCATTCGTTCCGGAAGAGTTGCGATTACGCGTGATCCAATTGAACGACTTTCTGAATTCTTGAAAGAGCGTGATGATTTGTTAAATCAGATTGATTAACGATATCCGAAATTATTGAAAGGCTGTTCCGAAATTGGTTGTATTCTTCACGATTTCTGAGCAGCTTTTCAATATCTGTCTGTGGCATGAGTTCAAAAGCAGAACAATTACCGGTTTATAGTTTGCACAACTTTAGTTCTCCCGAACGCGAAAGTCAGCAGTTTCAGGTTGAGGTGTTTGATGCGAAACGTCACTTCAGTGTCAAATACCCGCATCGGCACGATTTTTTCGAAGTGCTTTATCTGATGAAAGGCTCTGGTTTTCATGTCATCGACAGCAATAAGTACGAGATTAAACCTCCATGTATCTTTTTTATGTCGCCCGGGCAGGCACATAAAATCGAGTTTTCGACCGACATCGAAGGCTTCATTTTTATTTTTACCGCCGACTTCTACTTGGCAAACAGAAGCAACCAGAACAGCCTGATTGAATTTCCTTTCTTTTATAACCTTCATCAGGATAATCCGCCGCTACAACTGCAGGAGCAAGGCGATGTCCGGTTTCTGGAACAGCTGTTTTTACGAAGTATTTCTGAGTTGGAGAACAATCGGTCAAACTTGTTAGACTCATTGCGTTCTCTGCTCGATTTGATTTTGACAACTTGTACCTCCCGGTACAAGACCGAAGAGAATCTGGAGACGAAAGGGAAGGGCTACTTGCTGGTCAAGCGTTTCTATCAGTTGGTTGAAGAGAGCAACTACCGGAATCTGTCGCTAAAAGAATATGCAGCGCAGTTAGCCGTAACTCCAAATCATTTAACCCAAACTGTAAAGCACTATACCGGAAAAACTTCAAGCCAAATTGTTAAAGCGAAGCAGGTGATGGAAATAAAACGTTTGTTGGTACATACCAATTTAAATGTTTCAGAAATAGCCCAACAATTCAATTTTGAAGATCAATCTTATTTCACAAAATTCTTTAAGCGCGAATCCGGATTCTCTCCATTGCAATATCGATCAGAGATGGCAAGGTGAACAGAAAATTACCATTCCAATGTTTGTCATAAGTTGTTGTTTTCTAGTTCTTAGGTTTTGTTTGTTCATTAAGTGGGAAAATAAATCCATGAAAATTACCATAAAAACATGTTTTTTTACTCGACTTTGTGCTGATTATTCTATTGCTTTGTATACTGGAATCTGAAAATCGAATAGAAACAAATAAATACATTAAAAATGGCAAATTATTTTAACACACTTCCTTTGCGTTTGCAATTGGAACAATTAGGTACTTGCGAATTCATGGATCAGGCTGAATTTGCGGATGGTGTAAAGAAACTGGAAGGTAAAAAAGTAGTAATCGTTGGTTGCGGTGCTCAAGGATTGAATCAAGGGTTGAATATGCGTGATTCAGGTTTGGATGTTTCGTATACCTTGCGCGAGGCAGCCATCAAAGAACAACGTCAATCGTATAAGAATGCGTCTGAAAACGGATTTAAAGTTGGTACTTACGAAGAGATGTTGCCTACCGCTGATCTGGTAATCAACTTAACTCCGGACAAGCAACATACGAATGTGATTAAAGCTGTCATGCCATTAATGAAAGAAGGAGCTACGCTTTCATACTCTCACGGTTTCAATATTGTGGAAGAAGGCATGCAAATTCGTAAAGATATTACCGTTATCATGGTGGCTCCAAAATCTCCGGGCTCTGAAGTACGCGAAGAGTACAAGCGTGGTTTTGGTGTTCCTACTTTGATTGCCGTTCACCCCGAAAATGATCCCAAAGGTGATGGATTTGAAATCGCAAAAGCTTACGCTGCTGCTACCGGTGGTCATAAAGCTGGTGTGCTCCGTTCCTCTTTTGTAGCTGAAGTGAAATCAGACTTGATGGGAGAGCAAACAATCCTTTGTGGTTTGTTGCAAACCGGTTCAATTTTGTCATTCAATAAAATGATTGAGAAGGGAATCGAACCCGCTTATGCTTCAAAATTGATTCAATACGGATGGGAAGTGATTACCGAAGCATTGAAGCACGGTGGTATTACCAACATGATGGATCGTTTGTCGAATCCTGCAAAAATTAAAGCTTTTGAGTTGGCTGAAGAATTGAAAGACATTATGCGTCCATTGTTCCAGAAACATATGGATGATATCATGTCAGGCGAATTTTCGAAAACCATGATGGAAGATTGGGCAAACGATGACAAGAACTTGTTGAGCTGGAGAGCTGCAACAGGCGAAACTGCTTTCGAAAAGACTCCCGCATCTGATGAGGAAATTAGTGAGCAGGAATATTTCGACAATGGCGTGTTGTTGGTTGCCTTTGTAAAATCAGGTGTTGAGTTGGCTTTCGAAACAATGACTGAGGCCGGTATCAAAGAAGAATCTGCTTATTACGAGTCGTTGCACGAAACTCCCCTGATTGCAAACACGATTGCCCGTAAAAAACTATTTGAAATGAACCGGGTGATTTCTGATACTGCAGAATATGGTTGTTATTTATTTGACCATGCTTGCAAGCCATTGTTGGGCGACTTCATGAAAAAAATTGAAACTGATGTGATTGGTGAAACTTTCGGCGAAGGTTTTGACAACCATGTTGACAACAAAAAACTCATTGAAGTGAATGCTGAAATTCGTTACCATAATGTTGAAATTATTGGTGAAGAATTGCGTAGTGCAATGGCTGCAATGAAAGCGATTTACTAGATTTTTAATAATCATTAGTTCAGGGCTCTATCGAAAGATAGGGCCTTTTTTATTGTCGCTTTAATGAAAAAACTAGTTTAGTATGATGCTTTTAATCGAACTAATTGACCGGAGATTGGCAAATTGGCTAAACGTTTTGTTTGACGCTGAATCTTGAGCAAGAAATCTTTTAATCAACTCAATTAGTTCGATGATCTCTTGTTCTGAAAGTAAAAGTTTTATGCTGCTAGTGGCAAAAGGAATCAGGATTTTTCTTCGGTAATTGTTTGCTAAAATTTCATTTTCAAAATGATTGGAATTCACTGTGTTTAGATACCCCAGAAGCTCTTGAAGCTTTTTCAGTGATTTAAAATCCATCCCAATATTTCCAAACTCAAGATGAATTTTGTTGCATGTGTTGCAAACAAATAGTTGTCCGTTTTTGCTGACCGTTTTCATATACACTATTATTGGTATGTTTTTATTGCAAAGTTCGGAGTTCGCATAAGATCGGCATACTCTTGTGCACTTGTATTTTTATACGCAGGCTTCATACGACTTCGTTTTGCTCTCGTACAAAATTGAAAAAGAACAGCTGAGCAATCAATCCCTAAATGTTGGGGTTTTTCAGATCAACTCTTCGGGGTTGATATCCTGAATATCGAGCAGGTTGTTCATGATGGCATAAACAGTCAATCCGGATATGGATTTAATGCCAAGTTTTTCAGTGATGTTTTTGCGGTGAGAGATAACGGTGTGGATACTAATGAATAGTTTCTCGGCAATTTCTTTATTGGCCAATCCAAGTGCAATTAGTTTGATCACTTCTTTTTCTCGAACAGTTAATTCTCCATTGTCTGAATTTCCGTTTTTCTTTTTTGCTCCTGCTTGCCGAATGATCTGGATCAGCTTTTGAATTTGCATGGAAGATGAAAATTGATTCAGCTGATAATCTACTGAGTCGTTCTGTTCCAAAACCTGATCATCGTTGTAAAAGCCCACCAAGTAGACATCGTTATTCTTTTTGAGTAGATCGACTGCTTTTGAGTTTACCTCAGTCTGAGCTTCCAAAATCAAAATAATAGAGCTGTTTGTAATTCCGGTAAATGAATTCAAATCTTTTGCTGAGTTCAATTGGGTTATTTCCATTTTGAAATAATCCTGCAGAATTAACGACAAGCCCTTTCTAACAATTTCTGAGCGATGTATTATGAAAACATTTTCTTTCATTTTCCCAGTTCTTTTTCAAACTCCATTACTTGAACAATTAAGATGTGATCTTCAATTCGGGCATGATCGTTCAGGTCGTTTTCGAATTGAAAAAGAGCCGTTAAAAATTCGTTCATGGTATTGTCCTCATAGTTTGGGCTCAGATGACGGATGATCAGATTTTTCAAGTCGCTTAATTTCACTTCAACATTGGTATGTTCGTTTTCCAGAACTTCAATGGATGATCCGTCGCTATTTAGCGTTTTCTCTTTGTACAGGTTAATGATGTAAGGAAAAACTTTCTCGTCTTCTAATTTTAGGTGAATCAAAAGCTCTGCCTTGTATTTCTGGTAGAACGAGTTGATCATTTTTAGGCTGGAGCAATCTTCAGTGCAGCTTTCGATAACCTTGTTTAATAACCGTTCAATTTTTGGTAAAACATATTCAATATAGTAGCGATGCGTGTTTTTCAGGTATTCAATTATCAGAAGCGGTGAAAAAGATAGCAGCTCAGCTTCGGGAAAATAACTTTCGTCGGTGTAGGTATTAACAATAGCCAGGAAAAAATCTGTGTGAATCTTGTTTTCAGTACAAACTTCATTAATCGATTTTTCCTTGAATCCCAGCCGGATTCCAAAACGGTTAATGACTGGTAGCAGGTTATAGTTTGCACCGATTAAGCTTGACATCTTGTCTTCTTTCCTGAATAATTCCATGACGACTTTATTTCTTTATTGACAATGATAACAGTTTAAGACCTGATAAGGTTAAAGAAGTTGTAGATTTTCATCAATAACTCCGATTAGCGATAGGGAAGTTGAGCCAACATGTCGGCCAATTGGTTAATTCCGGCTTCAAGTTTTTTGCCGGCCATCATTTTAATCATCATGCCCATTTCTGCATGCAAAGTCAACTTCATTTTTGTTTGCGAAGGTGTTACAGCCATCAGTTGAATCCAGAATGTAATTTCTACCGGAAGCTTGCCCGAACTTTCTATTTTTATTGTTTTAAAAGGCTCCCGGTTCACAATACGGATCTCGGATTGTCCCATACCGGTGATATTAAAACGACAGGAATCATTGTCTGACTCAAAGTCGGTAACCTTTATTTGAGGAACTTGTTGACTAACTTTGTCTAACACGCTTTCGTTGAGGTAGTGTGAAAAGTTATCGAAATTGGACAAATAGTTGAAAACCAATTCTTCGTTTTGATCGATAAATTTGATATCGCTTGTGTACTTACTTAGTGCCATAATCTTTTCTCCAAAAAAAATCCCCGGAATGTATGTCCGGGGAATAATAATATGTTGATAATATAATTTACTTATTTACCCCACTCGGATGGGTTTCGACGCCACTCGTTTAACGACTCAATCTGCGATTGTTTGATTTCGCCTGATTCCAAAGCCACTTCTAGCAACGTTTTGTAACGGCTTAATGTTGTCAGCTCAATTCCTGCTTTTTCAAAGTTCTCTTTTGCAAGAGGGAAATTGTATGTGAAAATAGCCATCATTCCTAAAATCTCGCCTCCAAAGTTTGAGATTGCTTCAGCTGCTTTTAAGCTACTAATTCCGGTTGAAACCAAGTCTTCAATAACGACTACTTTTTGTCCAACTTTTAAGTCGCCTTCAATCAGGTTTTCCAAACCATGACTTTTCGGAGTTGCCCGAACATAAATAAAAGGCAAGCCTAATTCCTGTGCTACCAACATTCCATGAGCAATTGCTCCGGTTGCCACACCTGCGATTACTTCTGCATCAGGGTATTGTTCTTTTATCAGTTTTACAAACTGATCTCTGATAAACGTGCGAGCTTCGGGATATGATAAAATCTTTCTGTTGTCACAGTAGATAGGAGCCTTCCATCCTGATGCCCATGTAAATGGGTTTGATGGTTGGATTTTTATTGTGTTAATTTGTACGAGTTTCTTTGTTACCTCTACATAGATGTCTTGCATGATGCTAATTGTTTTATGACTGAATTTCACGGCAAATGTACAAAGTTTTTTTGAATGAACATCAGCTGTTTTGGGATGATGAAATCGATTGTTCATCTAAAGATAATGTTGTTGATGTTGTTGAAATTGAGGGTGTTGTCGATGTTTTAAAGCTGTTCTCAAAATTAGAGAACAGCAAATATGTTGTAAAACTGATAATTATCAGTAAACTCAGTCAAAATTCAATGCAATTGCTTAAGAATAATATAACACAAATACCTGCTGCCGGAGGTCTTGTTATCAATAATAGACAACAATTATTAATGATTAAAAGAATGGGGAAGTGGGATTTACCCAAAGGTAAAATTGAGAAAGATGAATTGCCGGAAGATGCAGCAGTTCGAGAGGTAGAGGAGGAGTGTGGTATTGGCAAACTCAAAATTACTCAACAGTTACCATCAACTTTCCATTTATACCGTTCTCCCTATATTAAAAAAAGAAATAACTGGGTGTTGAAAGAAACGCATTGGTACGAGATGGCGTATTCAGATCAAGAAAAATTAGTGCCTCAGGTTGAAGAGCAAATCGAAGAAGCGCGTTGGGTTTCATGCGATGATTTGCAGGAATTTTATCGAAATACGTATGGTAATTTGCAAGATTTACTAAAGCCTTACTTGCCCTGATGGCGTAATTCTTCTATCCTTTTTTGTTTTAACAGATTCAAAAATCGTTGTTCAAAGCCGTCGAGCGGATTTGGTGCAGGTGAGAAAACGAACTTTCCTTCTTTATCAATAAGGTAAGCCATAGGAAAGGTGCTTACTTGATACTCATCTGCCGTTTGCTCATCAATAATAAAAAACTCTCCCGGCCATTCCTGTTGTTGTATTAGTTCCATTTTGTTTGTTTCATCCGGCATAATCAGGTTTACGATGTACAACTCTTGTTGTAAGAGAGCCGACGATTTTTTTAGTTGATCTAAATGCTGGCGACAGATCGGATTTGCGACTCGCGTAAAGTTCAGGTAAACGTATTTGTCGTTAAAGTCTGTCAGTTGATGCTTTACGCCATTAAAGTCCGTCATGTTGAAGTTTGGTGCCTCAGTTCCAGGCTCCAGATAAGATATTTTCTTTTTAAGCCTTTTTGCAATCTCTTTTTCTGATGTTGGCCATTGGCTATCTTGTATTTTATCAAGCAGGTGCTTTATACTTCGAGGCGAGAATTGCCCTTGTTTGTAGGCGTCCTTAATGGATTGCAAAATAACCAATCGGCTCAGGCTTTTATCCCAGCCATTGTTGCTAATGAAATAGTCTTCGATGCCAGAAAGCTTGGCTTGCGCAACCAATCGTTTAAACTCGGCACCCTGGATTTGGTTGGCTTCAAAAGCGAAGTGATCAGAAAAAAGTTGTGTGAATAACCGGGCGCATGGAGGAAGATCAAGATTTGGTTTGTGATTGATGAAGTACTTTTTGATAAGTTTATCCGGCTGCTCACGTTGCAAGGCAAATTCGGCAAAGGCAATTCTATAGAATTTGTAATTTTCAAAATAGCTGTTTCCTGTTTTTGGGAAGCGTAACGTCAGGTGATTTTTTAATGAATCGACGGCAGCTTTCGATTGGCGATGATATATTTCGTTGAAATACTTGGTTTCTTCCTTTAAGTAGGCCAGTTCAAATTGTTGAATCAGTCTGTTCAGTTCAGTGGGATCGCTGCTCTTTGTGGCAAAGGCAATTTCATCGTATTGGAAAAATGGATTTCTTTTTTGCGCAGGCGAAACCTTTTTAAGGGGTGGAAAGATCAATTCATAACTTTCGCCGGGCTGCAGATAGATGGTGGCTTGATAGGCGTCAAATTCAGCTTCGGCATAGGTGGTTTCCGTTAACTCAAATGTTGAATGAAATGATCCATCAGCACCAATGTTAAGTGAAGTAATTGCTTGTTTCGTCTCCGAAATAGGATCGGTTATTTGATAAATGTTAATTGTATAGCCGACGTAATCATCAGCCAATCCTGAAATAGTGGTGTTTTGTTGGGCAAACGAGAAACAACAAGTGCTGATCAGGAAAATGAAAAAAAGAAGGAGTTTTTTAAGCTTCATCTTTCTTAAATTCATTCATGTTTAATTTTTGCGGAAGAAACATACTGGCATCGCCATCGTGTAGAATAATATCGCGAACAATGGATGAATTTACAGGAGTATGCTCCGGTTTTGTCAGTAGAAAAACAGTTTCCAGTTCAGGATGCATTTTCTTATTTACCTGAGCGATTGCCCGTTCGTATTCAAAATCAGATGAGGTTCGCAGACCTCTTAAAATGTATTTGGCATCAACCAGCTTGCAAAAATCGACCGTTAAGCCTTCATGACTTTTTACCTCTATTTTGGGCTCGTCGTCAAATATTTGATTGATCCATTTCATGCGTTTCTCCAATGGGAAAAACGATTTTTTATTTGAATTAAACCCGATCATGATAACAATTTTATCGAACAGGGGTAAAGCTCTTTTTACAATGCTCTCGTGTCCAATGGTAAATGGATCGAACGAGCCTGGAAATATTGCGATGCGCTCCATAGTTTTTCGTTTTTTTGTATCACCAAATATAACGGTAATTCTTTGGAATTATTCGATATCCTTCGCCTTATTGGCACTTACAAATAGAATGTTCCCCAGGTCAACATATCCATCAAAGAACTCAAAACTTCCTTTAAGCATCTCATTTCTAAAGCCAATTGAGGTTAGGTCGGCATCCTCTGAGTATGTCGAAATTACATTTTTGCGGCTTCCTTTTTCGTAGGGAACCATTTCAATATTGGCAGGGCTGATTGGCAGGCGTCCTTCCTTTTCCAGATCCAGAAGCTGTTGGCGTTTGTCAACCACATCTTCTTTAGGGAATAAGGCAAAAATTTTAATGACTCCTTTTTTCCAATCCGGGTGGCCCAGGATAATATATCCCAGCAAAATCATCAGATTGGCATTTTCAAAATCATCAGGACGATTCCAGATGTGTAATTCGCTTTTGTACCCAAAGCTTTTGTATGAGGTATTTAAAATGCACACATCAAACCTGGCCGATTCAATCATTTTGTAATTGGGAAGTATTTCTTTTAAGGTTTCCGGTTCGGTACGCGAAAATTCAAACAGAATCAAATTATTTCCTTTTCCTGAAATACCGGAAAGCTGCACAACTTGAGCAATAGCCGAGGTGTAGGAAGGAGAAATAATAGTGTCGAGGTACACCCGGTTTTTGCTGCCGTGTGAGAGGTTGATCAACCTTTTTAAAGATTCTTTCGATGCCTGGTTCGTTTCTTCGTTGAGGTAGCCTTTGATAAAGTGAATATATGTACCAACCCCATATTTGTATGAAAGCCAGCGCATCACATCAAAGGCACTTCTACGTTTAAAGGTATCGTGCGAAATGCATACACCAAAAGGACGCCAGCTAACTTCACGGTCTTCTTTGTCTGCCCGCTGCGCAAATATTTGTAACTGTCGGCTCATTTGAAAAACCACACCTCTAAAAAGCTTATTTAAGCCTCGTCTCTTCTTGCTGTGGTAGTAGGTGATGATGAAATAAATCATGGCCACAATAATCACCGAAAAGGCTGCATATAGCATGTTCATTTGAAACATGACCCAAAAGGAAAAAATGGCACCAATTAACGAAATAAGGTCACGGACCTATTTGATATTTTCGGTTTCGCTTCTATCACAAATTGTTATAGACTCGAAACATCACACTAAATTATTCGCACTACTTATACCACTTGCTACGGAAAGTTGGCCGATAAGCCGGGTCGGCTGCAAAATGCTCTAAAAATGAAACCATGCAAATAGCCGCGTAAGTAACCATGAAAAACATGGAGATAATTTGTGCTACAAAGTTGATGTCGCCAATCGCAATAAAAAAGAAGGCGATGATGATGGTAACAATTGAACCGTTGATAGGCTCATTGTCGGCTTTTTTCCCTTTAGCAAACCAGAGGTTCAGCCATTTTTGAGGAAAGATATCGTCGTATCCGATAGCTTGTAAGGTTCGTGGAGCAACCATAATTGACCCTAAAGCCGAACTGAGTGAAGCTGCTGCTAAACCCACCGGGATAGTGGGTTCCCAAATAGCAATGCGTTGCATAATCAGTTGATCAGCTACCAACTCTTCAGGACTGGCAGAAATGGTGAATTTATAGGCAGCAGCAATGTACACCAACATGCTGACGATGGTTGGGCAAAGAGTTCCGCGAGGAATTGATTTTTTCGGATCTTTTAAATCACCTGATAAACCAAGTCCTGCGGCCAAGCCCGTGAAAGCGGGAAAGATGATCGTAAGCACAAAAAAGAAATTCAGATTATTGGGAATATGTGAATGAAAATGTACTTCGTGTGGTTTTAATAGAGAGTCGCCAATAAAAAAGAACACCAAAGAGGTTAAAAGAATAGCGACTACAAAATAGAGCGCTTTCATGCCCATATTCGCACCTTTGGCTAAAATAATGATTGATAGAATCGCCATTGAGGGAATCGATATCCATCTACGGTCTTCAATTCCCAACTGATAGTTGTCGTTTAAAAAATTAATTACCGATTCAAAAGCTTCACCAAAAGCAATAATATAAAAGGCCACAGAAATGGCTTGTGAAAAAAATAAAGCCAAGCCAATAGCTCCAACGATATTAAACCCAAAGGAACGCGAGATGATATAATAAGCTCCACCTCCCTGTACCTGCTGGTTGGTTGCAATTTCGGCCACTGCAAAAGCGGTAGGAATAGTGATGATATGACCAATTAGAATGACACCGATTACTCCCCAGGATCCGATCTGCCCAACGGCCCAGCCGAAACGCAAAAAGAGGATTGCTCCCAATATTGTGGACAATGCTGTAAGAAAGACCGGCATGGTGTCGAACCTAGCATTCGAATTCACAAACGATTTAGCCATGCTGTAGTTTTTTATCGAAGTTAAAAGATCACAGGAGAATTCAAAAGCCAGAGGTTCTTATTTGAATTTGAGAAATACGCGCTGGAACGTGTTATTTTTTCTTAGATTTGCTATTCGTAAACTACTAGCACGAAATTAAATGAGCCAGATACTTTCGATTATTATTCCGGTTTATAACGAGGAAAAAACCATCACGCAGCTTCTGGATAAAGTTGTTGATGTCGAGTTGAAATTTGATTTTACGAAAGAAATGATCATCGTAAATGACTGTTCTACAGATAACAGTGTTGAAGTTATTGAAAAATACATCGAGTCTCATCCTGAAGTTGACATTCAGTTTTATCAGCAACCCATAAATATGGGAAAAGGAGCGGCTTTGCATCGTGGGATCAAGGAAGCAAAAGGTGACTATTTGATTATTCAGGATGCTGACCTGGAGTATGATCCCAGAGAGTACAATGATCTGCTGAAGCCGATTGCAGAAGGCTTTGCCGATGTGGTTTACGGCTCACGTTTTATGGGTGGAAATCCACACCGAATTTTGTTCTTCTGGCATTCTATTGGAAACAAATTGCTCACAACACTATCGAATATGTTTACCAATCTGAACCTCACGGATATGGAAACCTGTTATAAGCTTTTCAGAGCCGATATGGTAAAAAGTTTGGATTTAAAAGAAAATCGTTTTGGATTTGAACCGGAGGTTACTGCCAAGATTGCCCGCATACCCAAAGTTCGGGTTTATGAAATCGGGATCTCTTATTACGGTCGTACATACGAAGAGGGAAAAAAGATCAATTGGCAGGATGGTTTTCGGGCGTTATGGTGTATCTTGAAATATAATCTGTTCAGCAAGTAACTTGGCATGAAATTTAAAAGCAGCACTTTCTTGATTTTTTTATTAGCTGTTTCCTTTGTTTTTTTTGCTGTTTTGTCTTTTTTATCAGAAGGAAGTTGGGGTGGAGCTGATAATGTCGTTCACTATCGGATTGCTCATTACGCATTTAAATACCCACATCTTTTTCTGGATTTGTGGGGCAAACCACTGTTTACAATTCTAAGTTCTCCTCTGGCACAATTGGGGTACCATTACATGCGATTGTTCAATGTCATTGTAGCAATTTTGACTGCGTTTCTTTCGGTGAAGATTTTGGATATCCTGAAATTAAAGGATACCTATTTAGCTATTCCATCCATTTTATTTTCGCCGATTTATTTTGTACTGGTTCCAACAGCCATGACAGAACTGTTATTTGGGCTGATTATCATTTTGGCGATATATTTCTTTTTTAAGGAAAACTTCGTTCTTTCTTCTGTGGCGATATCATTTTTACCTTTTGCCCGAAACGAAGGTTTTATTCTTATTCCAATATTCTTTTTAGCTTTTCTTTTGAAGAAGAAATATCGGGTACTTCCGTTTTTAGTGACTGGATTTGTCTTTTTTAGTTTACTTGGCTGGAAACACTTTGGATCATTCTTTTGGATATTAGAGAACAATCCGTACACCGGAGCAGCCAGTTTGTACGGAAGTGGGAGTTTGCTGCATTTTGTTGATCGTTCGCCACAGGTATTCGGGATTCCTTTGGTCGTGCTCTTTATTGTTGGGCTATTTTTTGCAACACGTAATTTTATAAAAGACCGACTGTGCTTGAGATATACGTTCTTTTTTTATCTGCTGGTTGTAGGAAGTGCACTAACTTATTTTGCTGCTCATTCTTATGTGTGGTGGAAAGGGATGGGTGGCTCTCTTGGGTTGACTCGTGTTATGGCAGGAATTGTTCCTCTTTTTGCCTTGACTGCGGTTTATGGGATCAACCAAATTCCGGTAAAAGCGGACATTAGGCGCATCATTTCAATAATTGCGATCGTTGTTATTGTTTACATCCCATTTCAGAAATATCAGATTCCATTTCAGATAGATGCAACAGAGAAATTAGTAAAAGAAACCAGCAGTTGGTTGCTAGATCATGAGTGGATAAGCGACCGATTAATTTTTTACTATGATCCTGTGTTTTGCCATTATTTAAAGCTAGATCCTTTCGATCAGGAAAGAACACGAGAGCAAATTCACAATCGGGAGAAACCGGAAGAATCGGTTCCCGTTGGTGCCATTGTTATCTGGGATGGCCACTTCGGTCCAAATGAAGGTGGGATGCCATTGCAAAAGTTGAGACATAGTCCGGCTTTTAAACAAATATACCATGTCGAACCCAAACATGAAATCACTGTTTTAAATGGACACAAATATGAAATCTTTGTTTTCGAACGGATATAAATGGAGAAAATCTTTCTCATTTTGGACGATCATTATACTCGTAGTAGTAAATGGTTGGTATGGGAAAAATTTGAAACGCTGGGAGAATAACCACATTGTTGAACAGGATGTCGTTCACTACTATGCTTATTTCCCGGCGACCTTTATTTATCACGATTGGAAATTTGACTTTGTGAAAAATCTTCCCACCGATTTTGATGGAAGAATTTGGTTGCTAGAGACTCCGGATGGTAAGCCAGTACTAAAAATGACCATGGGCCTGTCTATTCTTTGGCTACCCTTCGAAACAATCGCTCATATTTATGCAAAGGTTTCTCATTATAAGGCTGATGGTTATTCAAAGCCATACAGTGTGGCAATTTTTATTGCAGCTTTATTTTATTTGGGATTGGGGCTCGTCTACCTCCGAAGACTATTACTTCAATATTTTTCTGAAATAACGCTAGGTTTTGTTTTGTTGTTGACAGTTTTAGGCACCAACCTAATGCATTATGTTATTGCAGAACCGGGAATGTCCCACGTTTACAATTTTAGTCTGATTATATTATTTATCTATTGGGTGCAGAAATTTTTGCAACACGCAAACCCATTGAATGCAGTAATAATTGGTTTAGTTACAGGTTTTATCGTTTTGATCAGACCAGTAAATATGGTTGTACTTTTTATCCCAGTTTTGTGGAGCATAAGCTCATTGAAAGAGCTTAATCAACGATTTTATTGGTTTTTAAAACAGTGGAAATTTTTGGTCTTGGCAATAATAGTAGCATTTTTGGTCGTATTTCCTCAATTAGCTTATTGGAAAGTTGCTACCGGGCACTGGCTGTATTACTCGTATCAAAACGAAGGTTTCTATTTTTTGAATCCGCACTTAATCGATGGCCTGTTTAGTTACCGGAAAGGATGGTTGCTATATACCCCAATAATGGCTTGTGCTATAATTGGGTTTATTTTCTTAAAAAGGTATATAAAAGGAGCTACTTTAGCACTTGTGGTTACCTTAGGTATTGCGATTTATGTTGTTTTTAGTTGGTGGACATGGTGGTACGGTGGTAGTTTTGGTTCGCGCCCTATGATTGATTACTATGGATTAATGGCATTCCCAATGGCTGCTCTGATTCAAAAGCTTGCTGAAACTAAATGGTGGATAAGGATGGTTACTACAACGGTCTTTGTATTTTTTATTTATCTCAACCAATTTCAAATGTCACAGTATCGCACTTCACTATTGCATTGGGATAGTATGACAAAGGATGCTTATTGGTCAATCATGTTTAAAGAACACTGGCCGACCGACTACGATAATTTGATAAAATCACCAGATTATGACGCTGCAAAAAAAGGCAAGGACGAATATTGATCGCGAATTGCATATTACAGATGTCCCCCATACTTTTCAATAAAAGAAAAAGTATCTCAATTCTGTTATCGACCAGACTGTTGTTTTAGCTCAATTGCATGCTCTATAGGTGTTTGTTCAAAACCTTTTAATTGTCTGTTCGTTGGTTTTTTAAGAAAGGCAGGTTCGTAAAATTTAGTTGGTTTTATTTAAAGTATCCTGTCTTGTATACAGAAAAATATTAATGCAATCTTCAAAAAATGCACTATCCGTCCTCGTAGATGCGGAATCGAGATAGTTTTCGATATCATTATAACCGATGCCTCCATTTTTAAAGAAGGCTATTTTCTGATTAGGGTATTTGGAGATATAATTGATAGCGTCATCAAGGCTCCAAACCTGATATACATCCCTAGATCTCAAGTGCTCTTCGAAATTATTGATATCTCTAAAAACGTTCAAATCGTAATAGTAAGCAAAACCATAATCAGCCCAATGGGGGTAAATTATGGTTATATAATCTTGATCAGTATTATCTTTCAGATAGTTGACAGCCTGTTGCACTTCGCGGTGGGCAATAAATTCTTTTTTGGTCTGTAGTTTTATGCCCATTACAAAAAGTACAATGATGCCTGCAGCTATTAGCATTAATTTTCGTGTTTGGTACAAATAACCAATGGAAATTCCAATAAACAGATACAGGGCTATAGAATTGTACATCACGTAACGGTTTTCAAACATAGGCACTTTCGATGAAACCAGAAACATGATGCTATAGGGGACGATCCAGAATATGAAAAGAACAGGTATTTCGCTTTTAAATTTCGTCGGTTTTCGGGCAATGAATAAAAAAAGCATCCCGAAAGCAAACAAATATAATATGGTTGAAATAACAACCGGGCTATTCATAAACATGGTGATTTCTTTCCAATATGCAGTGCTGTCTGGTGGCCTCATCCATGAATTATCTTTTGAAATCAAGAATTGTTTGATAAATGTAATTGCCATCGGTATGAACGCAATGGCTGTTGAAAAAAGGGCAATTGAAACTTTTATTAAGGCTTTGTTATTTTTGAAGTAGATCAATGCAGTAATGAATTCCATGAAAACCACAAACCAGCCAAAGTAGTGACTGTAAATCAATACAATATTTGAAATAATTAAACCTAAAAGGAAATGTTTCTTGTCAGGTTTTTCTAGCAGCGAAAAAAGATAATATATAGCCGCAGCAGTAGCGCAGAGGAGCAAAGAATAAGTACGGGTTTCCATCCCAAAATAGAACTGATAGGAGGAAAGGACAAACAATCCTGAAGCAATAATCCCGGCATGGTAATTCATGATTTTCTTTCCCGAGAAATACAAGAATACTGCTGTTGTTGCGTTGAATATTAGTGGGATAATGCGAACAGAATAAGGGGTGATCCCAAAAACTTTTATCCAAAAGTGAAGGAGGATCATAAACAGTGGTGGATTGGGTTCGTTATGTGTAGGTAAAAGCAGTATTTCTTTTAAGCTTCGTTGGGCATTATAAATAGTGAAAGGTTCATCAATACTGATATCCCTTGTTCCTATAAAGGTCAACTTCCATACAAAAGCTATCAAGAATAAAGCTACGGGGATGTAAAAGTTTAACAATTTTACGTTCCTATTTTCCATATCTTATTAATTGCAATTTCAAATGATGTATAATTGAATGGTCATCTCGAAATTCTCGTTTATCCGTGTCATTTCAATACTGGGACATTTTTGGTACTGTTTTTTTGTATCCGGTGTAAAGGGATTGCCAATGTGCAGAGCTATAGTTGTACATTCAGGTCCAACTATTCTTTTTGAAGGACTTATCCCCATCTGCGAAAAATCCCTGTGGATAAAAAGAGCTGACCAATAAGCATCGTATTTATGTCTGTCAGCCTTGATTGTTATTTTAGGGTAAACTAAAAAGGACAAAACCAGAAGAATCATTATCAAGGGAATGACAATTTCAGTTATTAGACGTATAGAATTTAGTGAAAAATGTGCCATGCTATTCAGAGCTTTCTGCAATATTTTCTACCCAGTTTAATTTTAATAGAATTTCATTATTCTTTTGATTAATGAAAATAGTATCTGGCAAAAAGGCAAATTCTTTCCGTGGATCTATTTTATCAATCGTTCTGTTATAGAGCTCGTTCGAATTGTTCTCCAGATAGATATATACCGGCATCCCTTTAGTCAAAACTTCGCTCGGGATAAACTGGTCACCCCAGTGCTGAAATTTGTCGTCCCAGGTAGTGTACTGATAAGTATTTGGATAGAGCATTAGTAACTCTTGATAGTAATGAGGTCTTAATGAATTGGCTGCCCAAGCCGTGCTGTATAGTAAAGCATATTCTTTGAAAGGACTTCCGTAATCTTGCGATACGATGATTTTTACGCAATTCTCGTCAAGAGAAGATACGACATGCCATGTTGCTTTCCGAGCTTCCACTTGACTACCAATAACGTCTGATTTGATTCGTATATATTTGAATTGTCGGTTAATATTCCACCCCATAAATAGAATGAGTAAAATATTAAAAAGTAATGCGATCGATCGACGTGGATATAGACTTTTGATTAATTCAATCGATAAAATAATCAATAGTGGGGTCAACATAAGTGCGGGTATGAAGTACCGATGTGCATAATGTTTCCCGGTCAGGATATATTGAACCAAAATTGCTGCTAAAACTGCGATACTAATCCATGTTCCTTTCCAGTGCTTTAATTTATCTCGATAGAAGAGGACAGAAATCATCAGCAATGCCAAAAGCCCAAGAAACAGCCAACCAAAGGTTTGTTCAAGGCCGATCAAGTCATTCAAATTGTTTTTAAAAGCTGAAAAATTAATGATGTCTTCTTTTCCTCCGCCATAAGTGCCACTATGAAGAAATAAGGCTTTGATCCAATTCCAGAAAGTCTCGAGTTGCAAGCTGACTGGTATAGCAATCAGCAAAAAGAAAAAGATTCCGAATCCCAAAAATTGAAGTTTCTTTTTCCAGTCCTCGATTACGATCACCGGAATCAACCAAAGTGAGATGAATGTCAGTTTAATTGACAGTCCAAATGCAAAAACAAAGCCGATAAGAGCAATGTCCCGGAATTTTAAAGTATGGTTTTCAGTATATAGGTAGTTGATCAGCAGGATGCTAATGGCAAAAAGGGGAATTGGGAATAGTAATTCCGGCGTGACACGTCCAATGAGATCGTACCAGATGACTGGCAAGAAAGGCATTGTTTGGATCAACAGACCATACAGTATTGAACCAGTTTTTCTATAAACCATTTTCCCAGCAGCGAAAATCGCAAAAACGACTATACCTGTAATAGACAGGTTGACAATGGCTAGATAAAGATCGGGATGTAAAAACAAATCATTGATAAACGAAGTATCTCCGCCTCTAAAAAGGTGTGTTATCCGAAAGACAAGAGCTACAAGGTATTGTAATGGAGTTCCCGGGTTGTCTATATGACCAATTTTTAGATGGCCTTCAGCAATCCCGAGTCCACTCATAAAATAGATATATTCTGGGTCGACAGAGCGCAAAGATGTCGCACCAAGGATGCTTCTAAAATAAACTGCTATCAGAAAATAAAACGATGGAATGACAAGAAACAGATACTTTAGCTTGTCGTTCCCTGTAGAAAGATCAGGCTTTATTTTCATATGATTATAATTGCTTATTTATAATTACAACACATGGAACTCGCCTAAGGTAATCCTCAACCTGCGTGTGCGTAGATTTACATGCTCGTTTCATTTAATTTAGTTTTGAAAATATTCATTCTCTTATTGTTTCCCAAAAATGTGATGTTTAGCTATCCCCCATTTTTCCAATCTATATTGAACAGCGGTTCGCATGACGCCTAACGCATAAATTGTACTGTTTTTTAAATTTATACTTGAAGCATCGTTAAAGTATTTTGTGGGACAAGTAATTTCTGCAATTTCGTAACCAGCATACCAAATTTGAGCAAGCATCTGGTTGTCGAATACAAAATTATCGGAATTTGCATTGAAGTTAACTTTTTCGAGTGCTTCACGAGAAAATGCCCGATAACCGGTGTGATACTCTGAAAGTTTCGCATTCATCAACAGGTTCTGGATAAAAGTGAGTCCGCGGTTTGCGACATACTTGATTACTGGCATACCACCCTTTAGCGCTCCTCTTCCTAGAATACGAGATCCTAAAACAACATGATATAGTTCGCTTCCAATTAAATGGCTCATAGCCGGGATCAGTTTGGGAGTGTATTGGTAGTCCGGATGAAGCATGATAACAATATCTGCTCCTAATTCAATTGCTTTGTTGTAGCAGCTTTTTTGATTTCCTCCATAGCCTTTATTCTGATCATGCCGGATGATGTGTTTAATTCCAAGTTTTTTGCCTACTTCAACGGTGTCGTCATTGCTATGATCATCAACTAAAATTACGTCATCAACGATTGAAAAATCAATTTCATCATAAGTTATTTTTAGCGTTTTGGCTGCATTGTATGCCGGAAGAACGACAACTACTTTTTTGTTGTGGATCATTTGACTGTTAGTTTTCGAGATCTAAGATATTGCTGAATCAGTTTCAGATTTGAAAACCTAAAAATAGCTAATTTATTGCAAAAAGGAAGTGGGAAATAAAAAAGGAAAACCCTGAGATTCGGTCCGTTCCCCGGGAAACAATAAACCCCGGGGTGAAGTGTTTAAATACGCCATGACAACAACAAAAACTTTCCTGCTTCAGAGGCTTTCCTTAAATCTTAAAATGTCTTTTTATTAACGGCAAGATGTCAATGCTTATAACAAAAAGCAGGTTGACAAGAGCCTGAAATTATACTGATCTCTATTGGTAAAACGCTTCCGGTGGCGCTTCGTTCAGTTATAACAACGGATGCCAAAAGTTGTTTGAAAAAATTTGGAAAACATCAAATAAGAAGGGCTGGTTATTTTATAGAAGTAGCGAAAGCCTCTACATCTTCAGCCGAAATTGACTTATTCCCAAGAATAATCAGTCGTTCAATTACATTTCGGAATTCACGAATGTTACCAGTCCAGTTGATTTTCTGAAGTTTTTTAATCGCCTCATCGCTAATTGTTTTTTCGGGCATGCCGTACTCATTGCAAATCTGTTTGATGAAGTGGCTGGTTAATTCAGGAATGTCTTCAGTCCGTTCGTTTAGCGTTGGTACTTTTATTAGGATGACACTTAATCGGTGGTACAGGTCTTCGCGAAAGTTGTTGTTTTCAATTTCTTCACTCAGGTTTTTATTGGTTGCCGCAATAACCCGAACATCAACCTTAATTTGTTTATCGCCCCCAACACGGGTGATGATACTTTCTTGCAAGGCTCGAAGCACTTTGGCTTGCGCTGATAAGCTCATATCGCCAATCTCATCGAGGAATAAAGTACCACCGGTAGCTTGCTCAAATTTTCCTTTGCGTTGCTTAACGGCTGATGTAAATGCTCCTTTTTCGTGTCCAAACAGCTCGCTTTCGATTAAGTCAGCTGGAATGGCAGCACAATTGACTTCAATAAAGGGTCCGGTAGCCCGATTGCTTTGGTCGTGCAGACGACGGGCAACAAGCTCTTTGCCTGTTCCGTTAGCTCCGGTAATCAGCACGCGCGCATCGGTTGGGGCAACTTTGTCTGCCATGCTAATAACTTTCGTCATCGCATCAGAGCTGCCAACAATTTCGTATTTCTTGTTGACTTTCTTTTTTAGAACCTTGGTTTCGGTGATCAGGTTCGACTTATCCATCGCATTACGAATGGTAATCAATAGCCGATTCAAATCAAGTGGCTTTTCAATGTAATCGTAAGCTCCTTTTTTGATCGACTCTACAGCTGTATCAATATTACCATGACCGGAAATCATGACAACCGGAGCATCCGGAGCGAGTATCTGAATTTTCTCCAGCACTTCAATGCCGTCCATTCCCGGCATTTTGATGTCGCACAATACGATGTCATATTCATTTTTTCGAATCAGATCAATTCCTTTTTGTCCATCTTCGGCTAAATCCACCTGGTATTTTTCATATCCCAGAATATCTTTTAAGGTATTTCTGATACTTCGTTCGTCGTCGATTACTAATATTTTTGACATGCTTATGCGGTTTTATTTGTTCGGGTTTCAAATTTAGTCATAAATCCATTTGTACAAAATGCCTTCGCGTAAGGCAAAATCAGTTTGTGTAATTTTTTCAATCTCCAGTTTCTCAACAACCAGTCGAATGAAAATTAAAGCAGGCACAATCATTTCTACTCGCAAGGGGTCCATCCCTTTCATTTGTTCCCGCTGTTCTTTTGTTGAAAAGATTACCTGATCAGCGATTCGATTAAAGTCGTTCAGGCTGATTTCTTGTTGTTGTCTTATTTTTGTTCCGGGAGAGCTTTGGTCGATCAGGTCTGCAATGGTATCGAAAGCTCCCGAGCAACCAATCAGTTGTAGCTTGCCTGGTTGAACGTTCTTCCACAACAACTCCAACCCTTGGTCAAAATATTTTTCCACGGTACTTATTTCTTCTGCAGTTATTGGATCAGAAAGAGGGATTTGCTCAATAATTCGGGCCATTCCCAAGGGGAAGCTTTCTTTCCAGACGATTTGGTCGTTATTGGTTTCGATAAATTCGTTGCTGCCTCCACCAATATCCATGATCAGGGACTGTTTTTCAAGTTTACCAAAGGCTAGTTTTACGCCTTCAAAAATCAATTGAGCCTCCTGATCACCTGAGATGGTAACTAGTTTTATTGTTGTTTCCTTTAATAAATGAGTCTCAAACTCTTTGCGATTGGCAGCTTCGCGCACGGCCGAAGTGGCAATAGCAAAAACCTTATCGACTTCATATTTCTCAATGGTTTGTCGGTGTTCGTTCAGTGCATTGGTCGCTCTTACAAAAGCTTCTGGAGTAAGCAGCTGCTTGTTTATTCCTCCTTTGCCCAGCTTAACACCAACTTTCCCTTGATAAATTAGTTGGTAGTTTTTATCCTTCACCTCGGCAATTAAAAGGTTGCAAGTGTTGGTTCCCAAATCGATAACAGCCAGTTTCATATTTTTCGATTAAATTGATTGACAAAGATAAGAAATGCGAGTTGACTGCGGGCGACGCCCCTCGTTCACTCACTTAATTTAAAAGGCGACAGCGGATGCCAATTAATCCCGATATTGATAGAAGTGTAAGGATAGTCGCGAAGACCTGTTTTATATTCGGCGAAATAGTTGAACTTTTCATTCGTTACAATTAGACGTGCCTTGAATTGAATGGGCTTGTCGTTTCCGTAAAACTTCCAACCGTTGTAACCGGAGATTCCAAATGCGTATTCCAACTTTTTATGATTGAATTGCGTCTCAATCCCCCAAAGAGGGCCTTCGTTTTGTTCCAGATCGTCTTGGTTGGTTTGCCAAAAGTAATACCCAAGCATTGCATTAAGCTGCCAGCGAAAAATTTCGTGATTTATAAGTTTCTTCCCCAAACTGGCGTAATGCCAGTGTGCAGGTAAATCGGTGTACCGACCATCAAAAATACTTCCGCTGGTTGTTTTCAATACCGAAACAAGCATGGCCGACGGTAAGCCGCGTTTCTCTTTTGTTAGTTGAATGAAGGTTTTCAGAATGATGTCGCCCAAGTCGGTACTCCAGCCCGGATCATCTTTGTATAATTGGATGATGTCGCGTACGTCATTGGTGGCTCGGAAATAGTCAATCAGGTTCCATTCGAGTCCGAAAGCCATAAAGTTTTGCACAACCGGAAACCGAAAATCAAGTTTGAAGGTATGCCCGTTGTCGCCACCGTCATCTCTATAATAGTTGTCAATCGATACTTTAAACTGCGAATCAGTTCCCACTTGCCCGTTTAGTATATCAGGTATGGGCAGGGCATTAGGTCCCATCGTTCCGGGAGCAATCAGTAGCGTAGTGTAATCGCGCGTTGGCGAATTGTGATAGTAATGAAAGAAATCATTCGTGCTTTCGCGCTGAGAAAAGCCGAGCTTAAAGACAAAGACCAGGATTACAAATAGGGTAGGTGTTTTCATTATTTTTGAATAAACAACAGCTGAGCACTTATGTTTTGCAAGAAAAGAAAAAAGATTCTAAAACCAGTCTGCAAGCTATTAAATAACAGTTATGGCTTGTTGGACCAAACGAATTTTAGCGGCTGCTAGCTTGCGTGGTGTTACTTCAAAATGCGTTTGATAGCTTCTCCACGGGCATGGCTAAGCAATAAAACACGTTTTTTTCGATGCCCATGGCCGTGGTGGTGAGCCAAAACACGTTTGAAACCATAACCGGGCTCATGGAGATGAGAGCAAACACGTTTGAGCAGACCTCCACGAACACACTGACGATAACAAACCCATTTGAAACCATCTCCATGCGAATGGTGACACAAAAAAACGCGTTTGAAACCATCTCCATGCGAGTGGTGACGTAAGAAAACGCGTTTGAAACCTTCACCCACGCCATGGGGGAGGCTTGTTTATCAGTTAGTTGGGTAGTTGAGGGGAGAAGGCCTTGTGGCGTTCAGTCGTTTATGAGTTCGGTCGTTTCGAAGGAGGACACGCTAGAGTTCAATTTTTTCGGCTTGAATATCGTACCCTAAAAACTGAGCTGCACGGGCTTCAAAAAAGTGGGGATCTTCAGTCGTTAAGTATTTTCGGGTCGAGTGTTTAGAACAGTTCGACTCCATTTCGGGGTGGCGTTCAAGGTATTCATTTAACTTTTGTGCGACTATTTTTCCTTGCTCAATAATATTGACATCCTGCCGGGGTATGTACTTTCTGATACTGTCAATAAGCAATGGGTAGTGCGTGCAGCCCAAAATCAAACTATCAATCGACGGATCTTTCTGAAACAAGGATTGTAGATTATCTTGTACGAAATAGTCGGCTCCAGCGGTGTTCATTACATTGTTCTCAACAATGGGAACCCACATCGGGCATGCCATCTGGCTTGTTTGCTTCACACTTCCATTCGACCATTTCTCCAGCTCAATAGGATACGACTCAGATGCCACCGTTCCTGATGTTGCTACAACTCCCACATGACCATTTTTCGTCATCGTAGCAACTTCCTCAACACTTGGCCGGATAACCCCCAACACACGTTTGTGTGGGGCAATGACGGGCAAATCTTTCTGCTGAATGTTTCGCAACGCTTTTGCCGATGCCGTGTTACATGCCAGAATAACCAAATGACAACCTTCATCGAAAAGTCGTTTTACCGCCTCCAGGGTGTATTCGTACACCACATCAAACGAGCGCGTGCCATACGGCGTGCGGGCATTATCGCCCAAATAAACAAAGTCGTACTGAGGTAACAGATCGACAATCTCCTTGAGAACAGTCAAGCCTCCGTAGCCCGAATCAAAAACGCCAATGGGTTGGTTACTCGCAGTCATTTAAATTCTTTGCAAACAAAAATAAAAAAAGCCGTCTGATTCAGACGGCTTTCTTGAAACTATTTAGTTATAGCTTATTGAATTCCTAGTTTTGCTTTAACAAGTGGCAACAAATCAATACTTTGATTTGACTTATACAACAAGTTGTTTGAGTCAAACACGTAAATTACGCCTTGTTCTTTCGCAACAGCTTCAATGGTTTCGTTGGCTTTTGCAAAAATAGGTTGCATCAGCTCACTTTGTTTTTGTTGCAAACGTTGTTGTGCTGAACTATTAAAGCTTTGAATGCGCTGTTGAAGGCTCTGTAATTCTTCAACTTTTGATTGATATACGATTTCAGTTAATGAGTCTTGCTTGCTTGATAAATCCTGCAATTTAGTTTGATACTCTTTTTGCAGCGTTCCCATTTGATCTTCTAATCCCTTAGCCTCTTTCTCGATGGTAGCTTGTGCAGTTTTTGCCTCAGGCATTGCCTGAATTAAAACCTGTGTATCAATGTGGGCAAACTTTAATGTTTGTGCATTTACCATTCCTACTGAAAGGAATAGAACCGCTACGAAACAAATTTTGAAAATACTTTTCATCTGGTTATTTTTTCTTTGTTAGTTATTATTATTTCCGCGTCAACCTTTTAAAATCAGTACTCGTTCCTGTCTAGCCGAATCAAATCAAACTATCAATTTTGAAGATTTAACTTCTTTTGTCGGATTTTAAAAATTCGTTGACAAATATAATTGATTAATTCTTATAACCAAGCTTTTCAAGCACCTGGTCACTAAGATCATATTTCGGGTTTGTATAGAGCATTGTAAGGCTTCCGGCCTTGTCGAAGATAACGGCGTAGCTCCCTTCGTTGGCTAGCTCCTGAACCGCGTTAAAGACATCATCCTGGATTGGTTTAATTAAGCCCTGACGCTTTTTAAATAAGTCTCCTTCGCGTCCAAAATACTTACGCTGTAAGTCTTTGTACTCTTTTTCCTTACTAATAATGACATCTTCACGTTTGCGTTTCATTTCTTCGGAAAGCAAAACAGCTTCGGCCTGAAAATCCTGATACATCTGCTCAATGTCAGCATGCATGGTCTCCAATTCTTTTTGATATTGTTTGGAAATTTGATCTAACTGCTCCTGCGCTGCATTATAAGCCGGAATATTTTCTAAAACATATTCTGTATCGATGTAGGCATATTTCTGAGCCATCGCTGTTGCTCCAAAAGCAATCAGAAAAACAAATAACAATACTTTTTTCTTCATGGCAATTCTATTTAAATTCATACTATCTCCGAGATTTACAAATACCGAGCCATTCTTATAACGATCAGAACTGCTGCCCGATAACAAAGTGAAACTGACTTCCTCCAGCATTCTGTTTATATCCTGACTCGTCAAATCCATATCCCCAATCGATTCCCATTAAACCAAACATGGGTAGGAAGATTCGGACACCAGCTCCTGCCGATCTTTTTAAATCAAACGGGTTGTAGTTTTCAAAGTCCATCCAGGCATTACCCGCTTCAAGGAAACCAAGTACATAAATGGTTGCCGACGGTTTCAAGGTAATCGGATATCGCAGTTCCATTGTTAGCTTATTGTACATATTCGAGCCAGTATTGGGGCTCAGACTATAATCCTCATAACCACGAAGAGAAATGATTTCGGAGCCATAGAGGTTATAGCCTGACATCCCGGAGCCACCAACCCGGAATCGCTCAAACGGTGATCTCCGGTCTTTATCGTAGTAACCTAAAAATCCATATTCAAATTTGGTATGCAATACCAAGTTTCGATTTGATGAAAGCGGTGTAAACCACGCACCTTTCATGTTCCATTTATGATACTCGATCCACTTATACTTATCTTCGCTCGATAGGTTTGGATCACTGTAGTCAATATCGTCAAACAAGGAGAATGGTGGTGTAAACTGTAAGCTAACAGAGAACTCGGAACCACTTCTCGAATACAATGGATTATCCACCGAATTTCGTCCAAAGGCCGTTTTAAAGCTCAGGTTATTGAAGCCACCACCACCTGATCCGTCATCATCACTCAGGAAGTAATAATAACCCGACATGTTCTGTAATTTATAATGCTCCAATGAAAGTTCATGATAAACCGTGAAAAAGTCATCCGGCCATTTCAAACGATATCCATAACCCAATGCCAAACGAGTAGTTACCTGAATCTGATCTTCATCTGATGATTGATTATCGTTGTAGGTGTAATTTGATCCCGGGTCGTATCCATAACCATAAGGGCTATATCCGTATGGGGAATAACCTCCTCCATATCCGTAGGGTGAATAGCCTCCTCCATAGCCTCCATAACCTCCATAGGGGCTACCATAACCACCACTATATAGGTTGTTGTTGGCCGAATAATTCACACGCGAATGTGAAAATGAAAGGGAGAATGAATTTGGTTTTTTACCTCCTAACCATGGCTCGATAAATGAGAAACTGTAGGACTGATAAAACTTTCCACTGGTTTGTGCCCGCAGACTTAATGTTTGTCCATCTCCGGTTGGCAAAGGACGCCAGGCTTCTTTGTTTGGAATGTTACGAACCGAAAAGTTTGAGAATTTCAAACCAACTGTTCCTACAAACATATTGGCTCCCCAACCTCCGGAAAGTTCGATCTGATCATTTGCTTTCTCCTGTAGCTGATAGGCAATATCAACAGTTCCATCTTCGGGGTGCGGAACAACATTCGGATTAATAGCCTCGGGGTCGAAGTGCCCCAGTTGCGAAAGTTCACGAACCGAACGGATGATCTTTGACTTACTAAATAAATCTCCGGGGAGTGTGCGAATTTCTCTTCGGGCAACATGCTCATGGGTTTTTGTATTTCCTTCAATCAGCACTTTGTTAATTGTTGCCTGATTTCCTTCATAAATACGCATCTCATAGTCGATCGTATCATTTTCAACCCTGGCCTCAACCGGATTTAAATTGAAGAATAAATAACCATTATCGAGGTATAGGTTGCTCACGGCATCCTCATCTTCGTTCAATCGCTTGTTCAATAATTTTTGATCAAACACATCTCCTTTTTTAACACCAAGGTATGCATCCAGATACTCACCCGGATAGATTGTATTTCCAACCCACTGAACATCTCCGAAATAATATTTTTCACCTTCGTCAACCCATATGTCCAGACGAATCAGATCTTCATCAACTTTGCTGATGCTATCTTTTACAATGGTAGCATCGCGATAACCTTCCTGGTTATATTTATCGACAACATTTTTCTTATCCTCGATAAACTTCTCTTCATTGAATTTCTTTGTCTGGAAGAAGTTTCTCAACCGCTTTTCATTGGTTTTCTTCATGGCTTTCCTCAACTTGTTTTCGTTCAGTTGACTGACACCATGAAAAACAATTTCGTCGATTTTAACCTTCTCTTTTTTATCCACGTTAATATCAAGAATAACGCTGTTTACGGAGGCTGTATCGTCGCGCTGAACAATATTTACCTCGGTATTTAAAAAGCCTTTTTCCAGAAATATCCCTTTTATAATCCGCTCTGCATTGTTTAACTGGTTGTCGGTCACCTGACTTCCTTTCAAGAGCAAAACCTTTTCGGTAATGTCATCTTTTTCGCCTTTGGAAACCCCATAAAAATTAACATCTGCCAGTTTTGGTCTTTCCTGTAGATAAATATCCAGCCATATTTTACTGCCCTCCACTTTGCTGGCTTCAATTTTTACATCAGAAAACATCTGATGCCCCCACAGCTTTTTTATCGCTGTCGTAATTGCTTCGCCGGGAACCGTGATCTCTTCACCGACCTCTAAACCCGAAATCTGGATCAGGACATCAGCGTCAAGATAGCGAATACCTAGCACCTCAATGCCGGCAATCGTGTACTTTTTAGGACTTGAATAGTAAATCGAAAAATTAGTGCTTTCGTTAATTTGTGCATAAGCACTCACACTAAGTAAGAATAGAATTAAGAAGAATTTCAGTTTTTGCATTTTCTGGAATTGATTAGCTAACTAATTGTTGACTTGTTTTACCAAACCGTCGTTCCCTGTTTTGATAATCACAAATGGCCTCATACAAATTTTCTTTCCGAAAGTCGGGCCAAAGAACAGGAGTGAAATAGAATTCGGAATAAGCTATTTGCCAAAGCAAAAAGTTGCTTATCCTGTTTTCACCACTCGTTCTGATTAATAATTCGGGGTCTGGTATTCCAACTGTAGCAAGGTAGTTATCAAGTATATCTTTATCGATATCGTCAATTTGTAATTTGTCGTCTTTTACGTCTTGGGCAATTTTTTTAATGGCTTCGGTTATTTCCCATTTCGAACTATAACTGAGCGCCAACACCAAAGTCAAACCAGTACATTTGCTCAATTCATTTATCGACCAATTGAGTTTCGTTTGAACATCTTCCGGAAGGCTATCAAAATCACCAATCATCGTCAGACGCACATTTTGTTCTTTCAATTTTTCCGTTTCATCATTGATAGCCTGTACCAAAAGTCCCATTAAAGCATTCACTTCATCATGGGGTCTCGACCAATTTTCGGTGGAAAAGGCATATAAGGTTAAATACTGAATTCCTATTTCAGTTGCTCCTTCAACAGTTGAACGAACCGATTCAACACCATGCTCATGCCCAAAAATTCGTTGATTCCCTTGTTTGGCTGCCCAACGCCCATTCCCATCCATGATAATGGCAATGTGCTTAGGCAATTTATCTTTCTGTATTTTGTCTTTAATGGTCATTTACTCTAGTTAATATTTTCATACACCGGACATTCATTACTTCCCCGGTAAAACCGATAAGTTAAATGAACCCCCAAATGTAAGGTGAAATCGTTGTTATGCAAGAAATCGTTGTAATTTACCCATCCTTCAGTGGTTTCACCAGCCAGATTAGTTGTTGTTGAGTAATATTTTCTCGGATCATCCAAATCGTCAATCTTATCATTAAAATATTTCCGAAGAATAGCCTCAATGCCAACACTCAACCGTCCTCCAACATTAAACTTAAATCCAAATCCAACGGGGATGTTTAGCGCGACGACTGCCTCATCCTGGCCGGTTAAAAGCTCGCCTCTGACATTTGCTGGTACTCCTGCCAGTTGGCCGGGGTTTAAGTAATACACCACAGGGCTTAACCGATTTGGATCGTAGGTGTAGCTATACAAGCTAGCTCCGACTCCTCCAAGAAGATATGGCGTAGAGCTATATCGCTTGCTCCCAATGATATATCGAAAGAAATTAAACTCTCCCATCAGCGAAATATCGGTCATAAACTTGTCGAACTCCCAAGGCTCGGTTTCAAACTCACCGGTCGCACCAATTGTTCCTAACATCGCACTTGTTCTTAAACTCACACGCGAGTTAAAGTTGTAACGAAAAAACAATCCAACATTTGGATTCAAAGAACTTGCTTTATCTATGTTTGTCACGTCGCCAATGTAACTTCCAATGCCCCCCCACAAACCAATGTCTGCTGTATTCTGAGCCGAAACTGAACTTAAAGTTAGGGTACAAAAAATGATTGCAAAAAATCTTTTCATCGACTATCTTTTTCTTTGAAAGGTTGATAATAAAAAGACAGTATGGTAAAACATTCTGGCATTCAATAACAACATTAAAATCATAACTCCTTTCAAGAGCTACAAAAGTAATATAATTCTCAAAACATCTTACCGACTGCTTATTATAAAACCGAAATAGAGGTTAAAAATTGTTAAGCATAAAAGTTTAATTTCTTCGGTCAGCTCCCCACATCAGCTTGTTACGAAGTGTATTGAAAAATCCATGCCCGGGAAGTTTAAGGGTTTTTACATGAAAATCGGCTTTGCTGATGTGTAATTCACCTGGGAAATGAATCGCCTCAGAACGGGAGTCCAGCGATGCAAGAAACTGTGAGCCACGGCCTTCAACATGCAAGCGGATTGAAACATTTTCGGGCACAACAATTGGGCGAACGGTTAGATTATGCGGAGCAATCGGAGTAATCACCAAGTTCTTTGAATCAGGTGTAAGAATTGGTCCCCCAACGCTCATTGAATAGGCGGTAGATCCGGTTGGTGTGGAAATTATGAGTCCGTCGGCCCAGTAGGTACTTAAATAGTCGTCGTTCAAATAAGTGTGAATATTGATCATCGATGAGGTATCAAGCTTGGTTACGGCAATCTCATTTATGGCGTAATTAAAATCACCAAACAAAGCTCCTTTTTCTTTCAGGCACAACACCGAACGCTCTTCAATTTGGAATTGCTGGTTCAGGATTTGGTCGATTGCTTCGTGCATATCATCGCGCGAAATATCAGATAAAAAGCCTAATCGCCCGAGGTTAATCCCAACCGCAGGAATCGACTTGTTTTTTACCGTCAGTACTGATTGTAGAAAAGTTCCGTCGCCACCAATACTGAATAAAAACTCAACATCATCCGGCAGGTCTTTTCCCGACGTAAAGATCCCGGCAACTTCAGGTTTTAAAGAATAATTGGATTGCAGAAAATCGAAAAACGGCTTGTAAATGTAAATATTGATCTGTCGGTCTTTCAGCAAGGAAAACAATTTGGCTAAGTCGGGGGTGAAAGCAGGTTCGATATTAATTCCAAATATTGCAATTATCATATATTAACGGCACTAAATATTCATATATTTCATTAATTGATCAAAGCGGTCGTCGTAAGTATTATTCAGGATTGAATCATCCATAAATACTGACCGAATCGAATAGTCATACCGCACAAAGGTCTGTATTATTCGTGAAAGGTCAACCTGATTTACTTTCAGGGTAACTAAAAAATCGTTGGGGCCTTCTCCTTTGTAGGTGTATATGCTCAAAATCTTGGCATCATTAGACTCAACAATCTGGGCAATTTGCGACAGCGAATAATCCAGTGGAGTGAGTTCCAATACAATGATTCCTCCAGGCTCATGCACTGCCATCAGGCTTGCCAGTTTTTTCGACAAATCCAGAACCGAAATTACCCCTTGATAAGTATGCTTCAAATCTAACACCGGAACAAGCGTTAATTTTAACTCAGACATTATTGAAGCCACTTCGTAGATATGCTGATTAATGTGCACATGGGGTTGTAGTAAATGATCGCGGCAATCTTCCATTTTCACCTCAATTAAATCCAGGTCATAAACGGCCTTGTCCGAAATTAAGCCAAGGTACTCATGACCATCAACCACCGGAAGATGCGATATTCGGAAAATCTCCATCCAATTCAACGCTTTCTGCCCGTCATCGGAGAGTCTGAGCGATGGGATAACATCTGATATGAGTTCTTTTGCGATCAATTTTTTATTTGTTTCAATTCTAAATTGTAACTTGCAGCCCTTATTCGATCATTATGACCAGACTTAGTGTAAATATAAACAAAATAGCAACATTAAGAAATTCGCGGGGAGGCAAAATGCCCAGTGTACTTGATGCTGCAATATACTGTCAGAAATTTGGTGCTGAGGGAATTACTGTGCATCCACGCCCCGACGAACGGCACATTACCCGTCAGGATGTTTATGATATTAAACCTCACATTACCACCGAATTTAACATTGAGGGATACCCTTCGGAAGATTTTATTCGTTTGGTGACCGATATTAAAGCCGATCAGGCTACGTTAGTTCCGGATCAGCCCGGGCAACTCACTTCGGATCATGGGTGGAACACCGTGGAGCACCACGATTTTCTGGTTGATGTTATCAGACGCTTTAAAGCTGTCGGAATTCGCACATCAATTTTTGTGGATCCTGATTTAAAAGCTGTTGAAGGTGCTGCGAAAGTAGGAGCCGACCGCATTGAGTTGTACACCGAGCCGTATGCCAGCATGTATTTATCTGATCCCGATAAAGCAGTAGCTCCTTTTGTTGAAGCTGCCAAACTGGCCAAAGAATTAGGCTTGGGCATTAATGCCGGACACGATCTCAGCTTAAAAAACCTAAAATTCCTGATCGATAAGATTCCATACATTGATGAAGTTTCAATTGGGCATGCTTTAATAGCAGATGCGCTGTATATGGGACTTCGGGATACTATTCACGAATACCTGGAGTGCATCGAGCCTTAAAAGTAAACGAACAACTAATCACTAAACTTAAACAGAACAAACAACACGATTAGTTATGAAATTATTTTATCGGGAAGAAGGGGAAGACAACCAACAAGTTATCGTAATTTTACACGGCCTTTACGGGTCGTCAGACAATTGGCTTACCGTAGGGAAAAAGCTGGGAAAAAGCTATCATGTTTATATGGTTGACCAACGCAACCACGGTCGATCGCCCAATGCAGAAACGCACACCTACGAAGACATGACGGAAGATTTAGCCGCTTTCTTTGAACAACGTCAGATCGACAAAGCAGCTGTGATTGGTCATAGCATGGGTGGAAAAACAGCAATCTTTTTTGCTGCCGAATACCCCGAAAAAGTCGACAAACTGATTATTGCCGATATCGCACCCAAAAACTATTTCGAACTACAGGAAAAGGGGCAGTATTACCAACATCAACATATTTTAGAATCGCTGAAAGAAGTTCGACTTCACCAATATGATTCGCGTGAAGATATCGCCGACTTTTTGACCTTGAAACTCGACAATGAAAGTTTGGTGATGTTTCTACTCAAAAACGTTTACCGGAAAAAGGACACGAAGAAATTCGATTGTCGCATCAATGTTGATGTTTTGTATGATCATCTTGATGAGATTATTAGCGGTGTCAACTACCGCTGGTTGGAAGACCGCATGCCGATTTTAAATTATCCGGTTCTTTTTATTAAAGGCGAGAAGTCACCTTACATTTCAGCCGAAGACGAGAAAAAAATTAAAGAGATTTATCCGGAAGTGAAATTCGAACGAATCCCCAATGCCGGACATTGGCTACACGCAGAACAACCTAAGCTTTTCATGGAAGCGTTAGAGCGTTTTATTTAACGATCGGATATTTCAATTTTTCCCGGTCAAATTGATTTTCCCAACACCAACATTTGTGATCCATCAGGCAGGTAATTGTCGATACGCCCATGCTCGGTGAAACCATATTTTTTGTAAAACCGGATTGCCTTTTCGAAATCGGGATGCAAGTAGGTTTCTATGAAAAATTTCTGATAGCCCAAGTCGCCAGCCTTTTCGTGAACAGCATCAAGCAACCGTTTTCCAAAACCTTGTCCTTGCAACATCGGATCGACAGCAAACCAGGCGAGCCAAACGTTTTCCGGTGGTCCCCATTCGTAATGATGTAATCCAACTATGCCCCGTATATTCTCATTCTGCCACCATAAGTAATAATCACGTCCATCGTCCATCCCTTTCTCCATACATTCAAAATGAAAGTTCATGGTTTTATCAGCCCATTTTCCTTCATTTTCATTCATTGCTCTCGCAACCAAATCGGCAGCTCCAGCGATATTTTCTTTTTTCATTTGACGAATTTGCACTTGCGCATCGGTTCCTGTCATGTTAATTTAATTAAAGTTTCAGACTGGGAAATTAGTAAAACTAATGACCTTATACCAACTATTTTGCTTAAGCAACCACACGCTCTTTCTGACGCTTTACCGCTTTAACCACATCCTCCAAAATCATGTACAGGCAAGGAACCAAAATCAGAATAATTGAAGTCGCAAATACAATTCCAAACCCCAGTGAAATGGCCATTGGAATGAGGTAGTAAGCTTGGCGCGAACTTTCCAGTATGATTGGAGTTAGACCACCAAAGGTCGTAAATGTAGTCAGGATAATGGGGCGGAAACGACGTAAGCCAGCCTCGTGGATAGCATCAAATACCGACATACCTTCCCGCTTTCGGTTGGCATAGTCAATCATAATCAATGAGTCGTTGACAACAACACCGGACAGTGCAATGACCCCCATCAAGCTAATCAATGACAAATCGTACCCGAGCAAGATGTGGCCAATCACAGCTCCAACAATCCCGAAAGGAATGGCGGTCATTACAATCAAAGGCTGAACGTAATTATTAAACGCGATAGCAAGCAGTGCATAAATAATAAGCATGGCCAATGCAAAACCGCCCCACAAAGCCTGCGTTGACTCCCTCATTTCTGCCTGACTGCCTTCAAAGCTCCAGGTAATCCCGGGAAAGTCAGCACGCAATTGAGGCAACTCTTCACTTTTGATGGATGCCAACACTCGCGTTGTTGCATTGGCCGGTTCAACATCCATCCCTACATTAACCACCCGACGACCATCCCGGCGATTAATTGATGTGAACGCTTCACCTTGCTGCATCTCAACGACATCTAAAAGAGGAACTTCCACCCCATTCGGTGTCCGAATAACAAAATCTTCTAAGTGGTGAATATCCTGTCTTTCTTCCAACGGTAATTTAACCCGTACTTCAATTTCATTGGTTTCGCGCAATTGGCGCATGGCCAAAGCACCGTAAAATGCATTCCGAACCTGCCGTCCTACTTCGGAGGGCGTTAACCCGAGGCTTCGTCCCTCCGGTAAAAGGTTGAAATCATATTGCATCTTCCCTTTGTTGTAGTTGTCGCTCACATCACGAGTCGCCTCATAGGCTTCCATCCGGTCGAAAAATGCCTGGCTTGCTTTCTCCAACACATCAATATCTGAGTGGCTTAAGTCAACACTAATATCTTGCTGGTAACCGCCAGGCCCTCTTTCTGCTTCAAAAGTAATCTGGTCAACTCCTTCAATGTCGCCAATTTCATTACGCCAAAGTTCGATAACATCCCGGGCTGTCATATCGCGCTCATCCGGCGGCAACATTACAATTTCAACATCAATGAAACTCTGTCCCCGTACATTGGTTTTAATTCCTTCGGCAACTTCGTACAGATTGTGCTCGTCGAACATCTTTTGAGTTGACCGGGTGATCTCACCAGCCACTTTCGCTGCCTGTTCCGGAGTTGTTCCTACCGGAAGTCGCACTCCTGCCTCTATTTCGTCTGCAGCAACTTCCGGCATCATGATAACTCCCATGTGGTCGCTGTAGGCATATCCACCAACAATTAGGAATAACGCAATTGCGCAGCTAATGGTAATGTATCGGTGTTTCAAGCTGGTTTCCAAAAATGGACGATAATAGCGATCGACAAAACGATTGAAGCCAGTCGCAAATTTCTGTTGAAAACCTTCGATCCGCTGAACGATTTTAATTTTTCTCCTGGGATTACTGTGCCCCAAATGGGCAGGCAAAATAAATAAGGCTTCGAAAAGCGATACGGCAAGGACGACGATAACCACCATCGACATCGGCCACCAAAATTTTCCGGTAGTTCCCGGGATAAAGAGAAGTGGAATAAAGGCAATTATATTGGTGAGAATACTAAATACAACGGGCTTGGAAATTTCTTTCGTCCCGGCAATAGCTGCCTCCATGTTTCCCATTCCCTGCTGTCGCTTTTCATAAATGTTTTCACCCACAACAATAGCATCGTCTACAACAATTCCCAGAACGACTAAAAAACCAAACATCGAAATCATGTTAATGCTAATCCCGGCTAACGGCAGAAACATGATTCCTCCAATAAAAGAGATTGCCATTCCCATCATGACCCAGAATGCCAGTCGAATCTCGAGAAATAAGGCTAGAATAATTAAAACGATGACGATCGCCAGAATTCCGTTTTCCGTCAAAAGCGATAAGCGTTCCTGGTAATCCTCGGCCCGATTGCTATCAATTCTATATTTTACACCAGGAGGAAGTGATGGCTCAAAATCGGCCAACACGCGCTGGACTTTCTCTGCAATATCCATAGGAGACTGGTCACCCACTCTGAAGATTTCCAACTCAACTGAAGGCTGTTGGTTAAATTGCCCGTGAAACCCCGTTTCTTCGAACCCATCGGTTATCTCAGCGATGTCTTCCAGCGTTATTCGGGCTCCGTTTGCCGCTGTAATAATATCAATTTGCCCAAACTCTTCGGCCCACTGCTTGCGTTCTTTCATTCGCAAGAGAATTTCGCCGGTTTGTGTTTCTACTGCTCCGGCAGGAATGTCCTCGCTTGACTGTGCCAGTAAGGATGCTACTTCATCAAGCGTTAAATTGTACTCCCTAAGCTTATGATGCGGTATCTCTACATGAGTGACATAATCAGGCACATTACCGATTTCTACTTGGGTGATGCCATTGGTGCTCAGTAGGATATCGCGCAATTGCTCGGCCAGCTTTCTTAAAGTCCAAATATCGGCGTCGCCGTATAAACCCAACTCCATCACATCGCGCTGCTGAGACTGCAAAACCACTTCGGGTTCTTCAATGTCGTCAGGAAATGTGCGAATGCGATTCACCGCCTGATCAATATCCTGAAACGCTTTCATGCGCTCAGAGCCTGTTACCAGCTCAATGACAACACGACCAGAACCTTCTCTGGCTGTTGAGGTAATCTCCTTGATTCCCTGTACTCCCCGAACGGCTTCTTCAACAGGCATTAATATTCCCTTTTCAACCTCTTCGGGAGCTGCTCCCGGGTAAACAACGCTCACCTCAACAATATCCAACTGAAATTGGGGAAACACTTCTTTCTGAATATAGAGCATAGTCCATATACCTCCGCCAATCAAGATCAGCATAAGCAGATTCGCTGCAATTGAATTGCGAGCCATATATGCAATTGCTCCCTTTGACTCTTTTTTCTTCGTATGATCGTTCGTTGAATTGGCCATCTACTCGTTCCCTCCTTCCATTTGGGATTCACTGTCGCCGGAAGATTGTTGTTCACCTTGACTTTCGGTTCGTAAACGAACACCATTCACAACAGTGGATAAATTGGTAGTTACAACCTGATCTGTCTTTGACAAGCCTTCCGTTATGTAAGCGTAATTGGCATCTTGAAGAATAACATCGACATCACGAATTTGAAGCTTCTTATCCTCCATGACCCAAACTGTTTGATTTGCCCGGAGGTAATCGCGACTCAATCGTATCACATCCGGAATTTCTTTTCCTTGAATACTAACTTCCATGAAGGCTCCTAAAATCAGTGGCTGTTCTCCGCTATTTTTTGTTGCTAGTGGGTCAGAAACTTCAACCAGTATGCGTGCAAGGCGGGTTTGATTTTCCAGTGAACCAATGAGCCGGGATACTTGTCCGGTGCGAAACTCATCTTCTGTCCAGGCGGAACGATTTCGCACCTTGACCCTTGAAGCTTTTTCATGATCATCAGGAAAAGAAATCCACCGCAGCTTGGCTAATGGCACACTGGTTTCGACCCAATAATGCTCGATTCCAACCAGTCGGCCTAGGTTTTCGCCCCGAGCCACTTGGGAGCCAACATTGACATTCCGGTTGATAATATGCGCATCAAAGGGTGCTCTTATGCTGGTACGCGACAAATCCAGCTCTGCCTGTCGGACAGATGCTTCTGCTGACTCAATCCTTGCTTTAACTGCATTTAACTGAGGTTCTCGAAGTACCAACGATTGGTTTTGCCCTTTGAGTGCATCGCTAACTAGTTCTAAATCTTGCTTTGCCACCTGCTGTCGTCCCATTTCCATGTCGAGATCTGCCTGTGCCTGATGCAATTCACTTTGCCGCATTTGCAACGCGTTCTGATAATCAGCGGAATTTATCCGAAGTAAAGTTTCTCCTTTTTTTACAAAACCACCGGGAGTAAATACATCCGAACGAAAAATAACCTCTCCTCCAACTTGCGAACTCAGGTTAACATCCTGCTCCGCAACGACTACGCCGGTAGCAACAATAACAGGCCGAAAATTTCCACGATCAACACCAACAACATCGACCAACATTGCGGTTTGCTTCGTTGCCCCTTCTCTTTTTGCCTTCGGTTCTGTTGAAAAAATGATGAGCGTTACTCCCGCTGCTACCAGCAGAATAAGTCCGCTAATAATAAGTGTCTTTTTCGAATTCATATATTCTCGGTTCTTTTAATACTTAATTTAAAAAGATTATTTCCCTTCTAAAACATCTCCTGTTTCAGATACTTTTTCAAGCCGTAAGTCGAATCCTCCAGCCAATGCCCGATAAAGCAAAATTCGATATTCCAAAAGCGTTAGATTGGCTGCCAGCAAGCTGCGTTGCAATTCTTGTTGCGCATTCAGTGCAGTCAACACATCCAAATAATTGCTCATCCCGTTAAAATACTCCAACTGTAGCTGTTTGTAGGTTTTTTCTGACAACTTAACCTGCTCCTTCAGATTGGCAATTGTTTGCTGCTGCATTGCTTCCTGTACCAAGGCGTCCTCAACCTCCCGGAATGCGGTTAAAACAGCTTGCCCGTATCCATACAGATATTGATTTCTAATCGCTTCTGAGCGTTCAATTTCCGCATTGATTTGCCTTCCGTAAAACAGGGGCGCGAGCAAATTGCCGGCAACAGAATAGGCCCAATCATCAAACAACTTATCAGCATTGATTGCAGCCGTTGAAATGGAAGCTGAAATATTGAGACGGGGATAACGATTACTGATTGCAGCAGCCAAATCCCGATCAGCAGCCTGCAACAAATTATAGGCATTTTGCACATCAGGTCGCCGCTCTACTAATTCAACCGGCAAGCCAGTTTGTGGTAGCGGCGGAAGATCTGGCAAACTATCCAACGCCAGTGACAAATTCTCTGTGGGCGTTTCTCCAAGCAAAACGGCTAACTGGTGCTCCAGTAATTTTAATCGGACTTTAGCTGCGAGTTCGCGTTCACGGGTTGCTTCCAACAACTGCTGCTGCCGAAGAATATCCACTCCCCGAACTTGTCCATATCCAAATCGTGCTTTAATCGATCGTAGGACTTGTTCGTTAATATCAACCTGCGAGGAAGCCAATTTGAGTTGATTTTTCGCTTCAATTAACTGAAACCAGGTTGTTGCAATTTCTGCAGAAAGAGATAGGGCGGCCGTTTGAAAATCTGCGTATGACGCCTGAGCTCGATATCGTTCAGCCTGAACACTTGACTTGATTTTCCCCCACAGATCAACCTCATAATCGGCGCTAAGCCCTAGCTGTAAGACTTCACTGTCTCGAAACTGTGATTGAGATCTGTTTTTTTCCGCTCGTAGTGAAGCATCAACAAAAGGATAGTAGTTGGATGACTGACGTTTAACCACCGCCTGTGCCGCTTTTAAACGCTCCCATGTGGTCTTTAAGTCAAAATTAGAATACAGCGCACTGTCGACTAACTGATTTAATTGCGGATCATTAAATGCTTTCCACCACTTTTCAGAGAGGGTGGCTGTACCTGTATCCGAAAATGCTGCTGAGCGTTGAATAGGTATCGAGTTAGTCGTTGTTTTTGGCGAACAGCCAACAATAAATATGACGATCAACATCACAATTCCTGTTCTTCGATCTATTTTCTTTTCACATTCGCATTTAAACTCTCCGACATCAATCATGAACCTATCTGTTAGTATTTCAACACCTTAATAGAAGGCAGTTGAAAGAATAACAACACCCATCTGAATGAAGTTCAAATACACACTACTAAATAATATAACAATTGTTAATTCAGCAGTAGCCGCAAGAGAGGAATAATCTGTTGTCGACTTCAATATTTATTATTGATGATCTTAATTCGACCACGGGTATATTTTGTAACTTTCGGATCGAACAAAACGAAAACTTTAATATCAGAATAATGAAAAAGCTTTTTACCTATTTCATGCAGGGACTGGTTCTAGTAGCTCCCATTGCGATTACAGTTTACATTGTTTTTCTCATTTTTGATTTTGTTGACGGCTTGCTTCGCGACCAGCTGGCGAGTTGGTTTGGCTATGCCATCCCCGGGTTAGGGCTGGTAGTCATTTTCATTCTTGTTGCTGCCCTTGGATTATTGGGTAATTACATTGTTGCCAGCCCATTTAAAGTATTGAGCGATCGTATTTTAAAAAGAGCCCCCCTTTTGAAAGTCATCTACAGCTCGTTGGTTGACCTGTTTTCTGCCTTTGTTGGGAAAGAAAAAAAGTTTAATCAACCAGTCTTGGTTGAAATTAACAAAGAAAATCGATTGTGGAAAATAGGCTTTATCACCCAACAAAGCATGGCCGAACTTGGCATGGAGGGCATGGTAGCCGTATACTTTCCTCACTCTTATAACTTTTCCGGCGAACTGTATGTGATCGACTCATTGGCTGTTAAGTCTCTAAACATGGCACCTTCCGAAGCCATGAAGTTTGTTGTTTCAGGAGGAGTAACACAGGTAAATTAATTTGAAGTAAAAGAGCGACTTCCAAGTACCAATAGGGTCGCTCATGGATTCAGATCCTGCATTCACCGAAAATCATCTTCCAGATTAGTCTGTTTTACTAAATTTGTATATTTTTATTTTCTAATCGCAGATAAAGCTACATTCAATACAAAAACAAACTCATGGAAATTTTTAAAGCGACCAATGTTACCAAAGATTATGCCGGTCACCGGGCACTCGACGGAGTGAGCATTTCGACAAAAGAGCAAAGCATATTTGGATTACTGGGGCCAAACGGAGCCGGGAAAACAACCTTAATACGAATAATAAACCAAATTACAGCTCCGGATGCAGGAGAAGTGCAGTTGTTTGGTCGTAAGCTGAAAGCCAACGACATTCAACACATCGGCTATCTGCCCGAAGAACGAGGACTTTACAAAAAGATGAAAGTTGGCGAGCAAGCCTTATATCTGGCACAACTAAAAGGACTCAGCAAAAGAGATGCTCTAAAAAGCCTCAAGTATTGGTTCGAGAAATTCGAAATTCAAGCCTGGTGGAATAAAAAGGTTGAAGAGCTTTCGAAAGGGATGCAGCAAAAGATCCAGTTCATTATAACGGTTGTTCACAAACCTAAATTATTGATTTTTGACGAGCCGTTCAGTGGATTTGACCCCATCAATGCGAATTTGCTTAAAAATGAAATTCTTGATTTGAAAAATCAGGGAGCCACCATTATTTTTTCTACTCACAATATGGCTTCAGTCGAAGAAACTTGTGATCATATTGCGCTAATCAATCAATCGAAAAAAATATTGGATGGCCCAATTGATGAAATTAAGGAAAGTTACAAACAAGATATTTATGAGATAGAAACGACTGTTCCGCATGACGTTACTTCGGAGTTTTCAAGAAATGGTTTTCAGCTGATTGATTACGAGTTAAAAGGCCTTAGTCAGCGGGTAAAATTCCGACTTGAGAAAGAAATGACCAGTAACGATTTACTTCAAATGCTCATGCAAAAAATGGAAATCCGTTCATTCCGCGAAGTTATTCCTTCAATGAACGAAGTGTTTATCCAAGTTGTAGGACAAGCCAACCCTAAAAAACAAACCGCATGAAACGAGCACACAAAAGTGCAAACACATTAGCGGAAGATTACAAGCGAATTCCATCAAATACCTTTAAAAACTTCAAACTATATTGAGATGAACAAGTCACTACTAATATTAAAACGAGAATATTTAACCCGGGTCCGTAAAAAATCATTTATCATCCTGACGCTACTTGTCCCATTCATCTTTGCGGGGTTCACGATTTTACCTGCCTGGCTGGCCATGCAAAACGACGAAGAACAACGAACAATTGGAGTTTACGATGCGACAGACCAGTACTCGGGGCGAATAGAAAATACCGAATTTACCCGTTTTTCCACCATCCCGCAAGCCGAATTTGAGCATATTCAACAAGACATTAAGTCAAGCAGTTATTACGCCGTCCTGTACATTCCATCAGATATTTTAGCAACGAACAAAGCCCAGTTGCTGTCGGACAAACAGGTAACTTTCGACATTAAAAATATGATTGGCCGTAAGCTCGAAAACCTTATCGAAGCAGATAAAAAAGCTGTTATCATTGATGGTTCGGGCATTCCGGATCTAGAGGAAAAGCTGTCGGCAGCACGAACAAGTATTAATTTGGAAACGCTTAAGGTTGGCGAAAAAGGAGAAGCGGTCAAAAGCTCTACCGAATTGGCCATGGGAGTTGGATATGCTGCCGGATTTCTGATCTACATGTTTGTATTCATTTATGGAGCCATGGTTATGCGTGGCGTTATGGAAGAAAAATCAAGCCGGATTGTCGAAGTGATTATTTCGTCAGTCAAACCAATTCAATTGATGTTTGGTAAAATTATAGGCATTGGCTTAGTTGGATTAACGCAATTGGCTTTCTGGTTGATTTTGATGTTTTTAATTGTTAGCGGACTACAAATGTTTCTTGCACCGGATCAGGCAGAAATGCTTAAGCAATCGCAAAACATGATGGCCTCATCTCCACAAATTCAGGAAAATGCGGTTTTAAACATCATCGATTTAATCGGCAATTTAAATATTCCGCTCATTATTGGATCATTCATTTTCTACTTCCTCGGAGGATTCCTGATGTATTCCTCGTTGATGGGAGCCGTAGGCGCAGCAGTCGACCATGAAGAAGAAGCACAACAATTAATGCTCCCGGTGACAATTCCACTTATTTTTTCAATTATTATTTTATTTCCGGTAGTTAAAAACCCGGAAGGTACGCTGGCGTTTTGGGCTTCCATGATTCCATTCACTTCGCCGGTTATCATGATGGTTAGGGTGCCATACGGACTGCCAGTCTGGGAGCTGCTGCTATCAATGGGCATCTTGGTGGCTTCAATTTATGGAACAATTTGGGTGGCAGGAAAGATATACCGTACCGGAATTTTAATGTACGGCAAGAAAGTCAATCTTAAAGAAATTGTTAAATGGCTTTTTTATAAAAATTAATTCAGATCAAATTGTATTTTATTCAGATATTTTATTTATAATTGTTCCAGATAAGCAAAACGAAAAACTTTCTTATGAGTTATTCCTTCTCAAATATGTGTGTTTGTTGTTGTATGAAATACAATATGGGGAAGGTATGTTTAAGTTAAAGAAATGATAGTCTAAAAGATATAAGCAAGCCTTCCAGTAACTGGAAGGCTTTTTTTTTTGAATAAAACCATTTAAAAACAAATAAGTATGAAATTTAACAACATCTTAGAAACAATTGGAAATTCTCCACTAGTTCGAGTGAATAACCTTTATCCTGATGGATATGAAGTGTATGTGAAACTGGAAAAAACAAATCCTGGCGGTAGCATTAAAGATCGTATCGCCTTAAAAATGGTAGAAGAAGCTGAAAGCAAAGGCATTTTAAAACCCGATACCTTGCTTGTAGAGCCAACCTCTGGAAACACTGGAATTGGACTGGCATTGGTTGCCGCTGTAAAAAAGTATAAATTGATTTTGGTAATGCCTGAATCAATGTCAGTTGAACGTCGCCGCATACTAACAGCCTATGGAGCCGAATTGGTGCTTACTCCAAAAGAAAAAGGGATGAAGGGAGCCATTTCGAAAGCCGAAGAAATTGCAGCCGAAAATCCAAATTCATGGATTCCGTCTCAGTTTGACAATGAAGCAAATATTGCTGCTCACCGCGACCATACGGCACAAGAAATTTTGGCTGATTTCCCGGAAGGTTTCGATTACCTGATTACCGGTGTTGGTACAGGCGGGCACATTTCAGGAGTTAGTGAAGTATTGAAAAAGAGCTTTCCCAATTTGAAAACATATGCTGTTGAGCCTGAAGCTTCTCCTGTAATTGGAGGAGGAAGCCCTGGTCCACACCCCATTCAGGGAATTGGTGCCGGATTTATTCCTGAAAACTTGAAAACCGACCTGTTAGACGGAACTGTGTCTGTTTCGAAAGAAGAAGCCTTTGACTATGCCAAACGTGCTGCAAAAGAGGAAGCCTTATTCGTCGGAATTTCGTCAGGAGCTTCGTTGGCAGCTGTTTCCAAAAAGATTCAGGAGCTACCCAAAGGTTCAAAAATATTGACTTTTGCCTACGATACCGGAGAACGATATTTATCCGTTGATGGTTTATTTTAATGATTTTGAGGCCGGTTTATCCGGCCTCTTTCTTTTCATAGTAAATCACTTTTGTTTCAACGAATTCACTATTTTTGCTTCAAAGCAAAACATACCATGGAAACCTACAAATTACAAATTATAGAAACAGGCATTGTCATCTTGTTACTGATTGCCATTCGGTTTATCATTAAACACTCCATCAATAAAACCCTGAAGAAATTTCATTTCTCCTTGCAGCGCCGAAGGATGACCATCAAGATCATGAATTTATTCATCATTATGAGTGCACTCATTGCATTAACTGGTATTTGGGGAATAGAAAAAGAAAAACTGCTGCTATTCATTTCTTCCGTACTGACAATCCTGGGAATCGCTTTTTTTGCTCAATGGTCACTTTTATCCAACATTACTGCCGGATTAATCCTTTATTTTAACCATCCCCTAAAACTTGGAGATCACATACGTATTCTTGAAAAAGATTTTATTATTGAAGGGAAAATCGATGATGTCACCTTTTTCTTTGTTCATATCATTTCCGCCGAAGGAGACCGGATTACCGTTCCCAACTCCATCATTTTGCAAAAAAATATTTCGGTAAAGCATCCGAATGAAGGAAAAGCTAGAATTGAAAAGGAAAAACACAGTTAGCCAAAATTTTAAAGCAGCTTCTTCCGGATTTTTATTTCGTTACAGATATGACTAATGATTGCTTTGTGTATTGAGTTTATCGTTTAGTTTTTGAAAGAGTGGCAGTGTAAAACAAAATTTTAGACCAAACTCCGCCTCCTTTCAATCAGATACAAATTAATTAACGTCTTGATTTTTGCTTTTCCTTTATCTTTACATAAATCAGTTTCAGTTGTCCTTTGGTGTTCTCCCGCTGTTCAATTTCAAAGTTTTTAATGGACTTGATTAGTGGTGTCAGTTTTTGAAAACCGTAGTTTCGGGAATCGAAATTCGGTTGTTTTTTCTGAATGAGATTACCCACATCGCCAAGGAAAGCCCACCCATCATCGTCTGCCAAATCAGAAATAGAGCCTGAAATTAATCGGATGACCTTGGGAGTAATCTTGTCGACATTGTTTTTGGGAGTTGCCTGACTGGTAGGTGTCGCAGACTCACTTTCTTCAGGTTCGGTTTTCAAGATTTCAATGTAAATAAACTTATCGCAAGCGACAATGAATGGTTCTGGTGTTTTTTTCTCACCAATTCCAATCACCTTCATGCCGGCTTCGCGCAAGCGGGTTGCCAGTCGGGTAAAGTCACTATCGCTCGATACCAGACAAAAACCATCCACTTTCTCCGAATAAAGAATGTCCATGGCATCAATAATCATGGCCGAGTCAGTGGCATTTTTCCCTGTGGTATAGCCATATTGTTGGATGGGGGTGATGGCGTTTTCCAACAATAGGTTTTTCCATCGTGTTAAATTGGGTTTAGTCCAGTCGCCATATATGCGTTTGATCGTCGGGTTGCCATACTTGGCAATTTCCTCCATCATCTCTTTTACGTGGGCTGACGGTATATTGTCGCCATCAATTAATACGGCTAGTTTTATATCCATGATTTTATCTATTTGTTGCAAATTACGCATTATTCCTAAAGAGAAGCACGAAAAATGATGAAAAGCTACTGATCGGGTTTTTAATTGCCAACAGATGGTTGAAAATATCCAGGATACGCCAGGTGTAAAACAAATTTTGAGTCAGCTTAAAAGTTTAAAAATTGATTATTTTTACCCGCCAAAGCTTACTTACTCTATTTCAAGTACGATTGATTTATGGATTACCAACTCATTGAATACCTAACGGAGTGCCTGACACCGGAACGAAAGGCACTTTTTGAAAAAGTCCTGGAACAACGAACTCGCTACCTTACGGTTGTATTGGAAGATATTTTTCAACCCCAAAATGCAAGTGCTGTGCTTCGCTCAGTCGATTGTTTTGGGTTGCAGGATTTGCATGTCATCGAAAATCGGAATGAATTCACGGTTGATCGGGAAGTGGCCATGGGGGCATCAAAATGGCTAACAGTAAAGAAATACCAGGGACAGGAAAACAATAGCTTGGATGCGATTCAGTATTTGCGGCAGCAAGGATACCGGATTGTTGCAACTACTCCACATGATGGTGATACAAATCTTGAAGATTTCGATTTAGCCAAAGGAAAAGCTGCTCTTTTTTTTGGAACCGAACTGACAGGAATTTCTGATGTGGTAAAACAGGAGGCGGATGAATTTTTGAAAATTCCCATGTACGGTTTTACCGAAAGCTTTAATATATCGGTTTCTGCAGCCATCATTTTGCATTATTTGACCTATAAAATGCATGGAGATTCGAACATCGATTGGAGCTTGACGGATGAGGAAAAAGCAACGATAAAATTGAGCTGGATCAAAAGAACTTTAAAACGATCGGAATTGTTAGAAGAACGATACAACGAACTGAAAAAAGAAGGAAAACTATGAATGTGTTTGCAGAAAAATTTGCCGACTTAAAAATACTACGATATGAACTGATAGGCTTTGAAAACCTGAGCCTTCAACAAAAAAAGTATATTTATTATTTGTCGAAAGCAGCCTTGTGCGGGCGCGATATTTTGTGGGATCAGAACAACAAATACAATCTGAGAGTTCGAAAACTGGCAGAGATCATCTATAAAACGTATTCCGGAGATCGGGGAAGTGTGCTGTTTCAACAATTTCATATCTATTTGAAACGAATTTGGTTTGCCAATGGCGTGCATCATCATTATTCGATGGATAAAATTTTGTCTGGTTTTTCGGCTGAAGAATTGAAGCAGTTAATCTCAGATTCTGACCTTTCCGACTTTAAGCACATTGATGAAGTTGATGATTTGGTTGATGTGATTACGAACCCAGAACGCGAAAAAAAGCGTGTAAGCCTTGATAGTTCAAAAGATTTGTTGGAAGCTTCGGCGATGAATTATTATCGGGATGTGACGCAGGAAGAAGCAGAAGAATTCTATAGAACTAAAAACCAGGAAGCCGGGGAGAAAGCTCCGCCGTTGGGGTTGAATTCGCAATTGGTAAAAGAAAACGAGGAGTTGACTGAGATTGTCTGGAAGGTTGATGGGCAATATGGAAAGCCGATAGAGCAAATTTGTTATTGGCTGGAGCAGGCAATTCCTGTTGCAGAAAACGAACTTCAGAAGCAGCATATCCGCAAGTTGATTGAATTCTACCAGACTGGTGATCTCAAGAAGTTTGACGATTGCAGTGTTTTATGGGTGAAAGAGCTGGAGGGACAAGTTGATTTTATCAATGGCTTTATTGAAGTGTATGGCGATCCGCTGGGCATTAAAGGAAGCTGGGAATCTATTGTTAACTATAAGGATTTGGAGGGAACTAAAAGGGCAACGATTTTGTCCGAAAATGCGGCATGGTTCGAGCGGCATTCGCCGGTAAATGAAGCATTCAAAAAGAAAGAAGTAAAAGGCGTAAGTGCCAAGGTTATTCATGTAGCCATGCTTGGCGGCGATTGTTATCCGCACACACCAATTGGTATTAATTTACCCAATTCCGACTGGATCAGAGAAGATTATGGTTCTAAATCGGTAACGATTGAAAATATCACCAAATCGTATTTTCTCGATTCGCTGGGTAATGGCCTGATTGAAGAATTTGCAGCCTCGGAGCAAGAAGTAGCACGAGCAAAAAAATATGGCTACAAGGCGGGCAATTTGCATGTTGATTTGCATGAATGTTTAGGGCACGGCTCAGGGAAGATGATGCCTGGCGCAAAGCCGGAGGATTTGAAAAATTACTATTCGACGATTGAGGAAACCCGGGCCGACCTATTTGCACTCTATTATGCCATGGATGAAAAGTTGTTGGAACTGGGCTTGGTGCCATCTGAAGAATCGGGGATGGCTGAATACGATTCGTACCTGCGTGTTGGATTAATTACTCAGCTGACCCGGGTAGAGCAGGGAAAGGATATAGAAGAATCGCATATGCGTAACCGCCAGCTCATTGCGCGTTGGTGTTTTGAACATGGCAAAGCTGAAAATGTGGTGGAGTGGATCAAAAAGAATGGTAAAACATATGTCAAAATTAACGATCATAAAAAGTTACGAGACATGTTTGGGACTCTACTCGCCGAAGTTCAGCGAATAAAATCGGAGGGAGATCTTAAGGCTGCTGCTAAATTGGTCGAAACATATGGGGTGAAAGTTGATGCAGATATGCATCAGGAAGTATTGGAGCGTTTTAAAAAGCTGAATATTGCACCATACGCCGGATTTATGAACCCTGAATTAAGCCTTAAAGAGAATGAACAAGGAGAGGTGATTGCAGTAGAGGTGGCTTATGCTGACGATTATACTGCTCAAATGCTATCGTACTCCGAGAATTATAGTTTTTTGTAAGAAACGGTTAGCGATCATTTTCAGTTTGTAATTAGATGAAACGAGCTGCTAAATGTTTTTCAATCAGGTGATTATTAGAGGCGAGTTCTATACGATTCCATAAAAGAATAAACAATTAAAACACATGAAATCAACATACTTATTTTCACTGGCTATTATTTTGCTATTCACATTTTCATCCACTCTTTTCGCACAACAAAATGAAGAAGAAAAAGCAACGATTGTTCAGGTTGGACAAATGGTGCCAGATTTTGTTTTTAGAAATGAGTCAGGACAAGATCTTCTCATTTCTGATTTGAAAGGGAAAGTGGTTATGATCAACTTTTTTGCGACTTGGTGTGGGCCTTGCTTAAAAGAGCTTCCTCATGTTCAATCCGATATTTTTGATACCTATAAAGACAACCCGAACTTCAGGCTGTTGGTTATTGGACGGGAGCATAGTTCTGATGAATTAGCCGAGTTTAAGGAGAAAAAAGGGTATTCTTTTCAGCTGATTGCTGATCCTGAGCGAAAGATTTACTCAAAATTTGCCGAGCAATTTATACCACGAAATTTCATTATCGATCGGGAAGGGAAGATTATATACAACTCTGTTGGCTTTAATGAGGCTGAATTTGAAGAGCTGAAGAAAGTGCTTGCCTCTGAGTTGGCAAATTGAAAATTATTTTGATTTCGGTTCCCATTGAGATGGAATGTAAAAATAAAAGTCTGATCCTTTCCCCAGCTCAGATTTTACACCAATATCGCCTCCCAGAAGATGAATGATATTTTCAGAAATGGCTAACCCAAGACCCGTTCCCCCGTATGTTTTGTTTGTTAGTTTCCTGGCTTGGATGAAGCGTTTAAAAATGTCTTTCTTGTCATCTTCATGGATGCCTATTCCGGTATCAGAAACTTTAAAGTGTAACCACTTATCACGTTTGTCAACTTTGAGGCTTACCGATCCTTTTTCTGTGAATTTCAACGCGTTGTTTATCAGATTATCCAACACTTGTTTTAATCGGTATTTATCGGTTGTGCACACAAAGTCATCAGGCAGTGTATTTTCCACGATAAATTCTACCTCTTTTTCTTTTTGTTTGATAAAGAGGTCTTTATAGTACCATTTTATTTCTTCAATCAGTTCATTGAGTTTGAACTCATTAATGGCAACCGATAATTGATCAGACTCAATTTTAGAAATGTCAATAATGTCATTAATCAGTTTCAGTAATAATCCGCCATTTTTTTGTATAAGCTGAATGTACATGATCTGGTCCTCTTCAGATAAACTTTCCTCGTCCAGAAGGCTTGAAAACCCGAGAATAGCATTCATTGGTGTGCGAATTTCATGCGACATGTTGGCGAGAAATGCCGTTTTTAATCGGTCAGATTCCAGCGCTTTTTTCTGTTCCAGAACCAGCTGTTTGTATACTTTGCTACGCTCAGAAATCATTTCGTTGGCAACTTCTCCCATTTCTTTAAATTCATTAAAATAGAGGTTGTCAATGTTAATCTTTTTATAACTCTGTTTGCCGGTGTTGAAGAAGCGAGTGAAGTTGCTAAAGTCGGCAAAATAATGGGAATTAAACCTGCGGATAACCATCGTTTCTCCCAGGATTACCAGTAGGAGGACAAAGAAGATAACCAACAGGTTTTTGATCAAGTCATTTCGAAGCAATTCCTTTTGATGTTCAATCTCCAATAAGATGTCGTCCAGGTAAAAACCGGCACCAACCAGCCATTTTGTTTCCGGAAATTTTTTTATATAGGAAATTTTTTGTTGCATTTTTTCTTCACCGATTTTGTTCCATTGGTAGGTGAAGTAGCCTCCTTCCTTCGAATTTTTTGTAATCTCTATTTCTTGCAGAAACACAGCCATTTTTGCAGAATCTGACCCGTCAAGCAGATTGAAATCACCATAATAGGGCTGACCATCAAAAACCACCGGATCGCCGTCTAACTCATTAATAAAAACATAGCCGCCATAGCGAAAATGATCGGCGCTTACTTTTTGGGCAACTTCGTTTTTAAATTCCTGATAATAGTCTTCATAGTAGGTTTTAGATCCAAAGTACCAGTTTAGCTGGTTGTGCTTTTTTAGGAAAACAATTTTGTTTTCAGGAATAGTGTCAGTTATGGCGAGTTCATCTCCATTGGTATAGTTGATAAATCCAGAGTCCTTATCTTTTAAAAATTCCAACTCCCGCTGTACAACTTTATTGCCATTGATGTCTGTGTGTTTAAGCAGATTTGAGCCGGTGTATTCCGGGCGTCCCGGATAATAAACGCCGATTCCATCCAGATCGTTAATGAAAACGTGCATGAATTCATTGCCATAGTCTAAGGCCGATACGGTTTCAATTATTAATTCCTCAAGATCTTTGGTGTCAATTTTGCCCTGATAGTAGTTGTATAGTTTGTCAGCAACACGATACGCATTTTTCACATTTTCATTGACTCTGTCTTTCAGCCTCCTGTCAAACGATCTTTTTTGGCTGGCTATGTATTCAATTTCAATATTGATTAAGTCGCGTAAAAACTCCTTGTGCTCTCCAATATGTGCTTCTTGTTGCTGCTTACTGATATCTCTGAAGATTAAAATTTCCTGAATGGAAATAATCCCGGCAACAAAAAAAGTCATCAGTAATGTTGATACGATTACAATTTTCCGAATATGATTAGTAATGCTCCTGGAAGCTGGTCGTCTTGGGGCTTCTGTTGGCTTGGTTTCTTTTACTGTTTGTTTTTCTTCCATTCAGAAAAAACAATTAAAATCGTTTAATTAAAGTCGTCACATTCAAAGTTAATCATATCTCTGAAATATTGTCAGTACTATGCGCATTCAATTTGTCTGTGTGCAGACTAGAATTGTAAGACTGATCTTTCAAAGATGTTAGGCTGAGCAATATAATTTCCTTATAATTCGTGTTTTACAGGTGCTTTGCTGTTAAAACATGTTAAACAATACAAATGAATTAAAAATTGGGAAACACTGGCACCTTTTGTGCGTTAATTTAGCCGATATTGAAAAAAATAATTTCTAATTATAAAATAAGACGAAATGAAAGACTATAAAAAAATTGGACTAACATTCATCGTAGCGCTTTTTGGTGCTTTCGTTGCAATATGGGCCTACACAAGCTTTTTTGAAGAACCACAATTGGTAACCGTACAACAGGATCAGGCGATGCGCTACGCAAACCTGCCATCTGCGCCACAGGGAGAGGCTCCGGATCTAACCTATGCGGCCGAAAATTCAGTTCATGCGGTTGTGCACGTAAAAGTAACCTCAAAACAAGAGGTTCAACAATATCATTCGAATCCTTTTTACGAATGGTTTTATGGCGACCGTACCCCACGCCAGCAACCACAAATACGTCAGGGTGCCGGCTCTGGTGTTATATTGAGTGAGGATGGGTTTATTGTTACGAATAACCATGTAATTGAAGGTGCAGATGATATTCAGGTTGTTTTGAATGACAATCGGCAATATGAGGCAAAATTAGTTGGCACAGATTTGACTACCGATATTGCCGTATTAAAAATAGAGGAGAATGGTTTACCCCATTTGAAATTCGGGAATTCTGATGCTTTGAAATTGGGCGAATGGGTATTAGCAGTTGGTAATCCTTTCAATCTTACATCAACAGTAACAGCAGGAATTGTTAGCGCAAAAAGTCGTAACATCGGAATTAATCGCGTTGATATGGGGATCGAGTCATTCATCCAAACAGATGCGGCAGTAAATCCAGGGAACAGCGGTGGTGCTTTAGTGAATATGAACGGAGAACTTGTCGGCATTAATACTGCTATCGCTTCTAGAACTGGTTCGTATGCTGGTTATTCGTTTGCCGTGCCGGCAAGTATTGTTGGTAAGGTTGTGGAAGATTTGAAGCAGTTTGGTCAAGTACAAAGAGCATTACTTGGAGTTATGATTCAGGACGTTGATGCAAAACTAGCAGAAGAAAAGGATATTGATATAATTGAAGGAGTTTACATTCGCGAGGTCAACGAAAATAGTGCCGCAGAAGAAGCTGATATTGAGGCGGGTGATATTATTTTAAATGTAGACGGAGTAAAAGTTAACTCAACGGCACAGCTTCAGGAGCAAATTAGTCAGCATCGTCCCGGAGATGTCGTGAAAGTTTTGATAAAAAGAGACGGTAATTCGAAACAAATTAAGGTGACCCTTCGTAACATGCACGGAGATACAGAAATTGTTAAAGCTAGCGACAACAGATTTCTTGGCGCCAGGTTTGAACAACTAACAGAAAACGAGAAATACCAACTTCGCATAAGCCATGGGCTAAAGATTACAGATTTAAGTAAGGGAAAGTTGAAAGATGCCGGACTTAAAGAAGGTTTTGTCATAACTGATGTGAACAAGGAAGAGGTTGAGTCGGTTAATGATTTTAAACGGATAGTTAACAGGGCTGATGGTGGTATTTTAATTGAAGGAAAGTATCCCAGTGGAGAGCCGGCATATTTTGTGTTTGGCACCAAATAAGTACATCATTGTTTACTTATAATTAACAAACAAGAAGGCTTTGTGCAAAGCTTTCTGTTTGTTTGAATTATTGACCTTAAAAGTCTATATTTGCACGATTTTTTTAGAAGGGTATATGAGACAATTAAAGATTACAAAATCGATTACCAACCGTGAGAGTGCTTCACTTGACAAGTATTTGCAAGAAATTGGCAAGGAGGATCTGATTACAGTTGAAGAGGAAGTTGAATTAGCACAGCGGATTAAAAAAGGCGATCAACATGCGTTAGAAAAACTGACCCGTGCGAACTTGCGTTTCGTGGTTTCAGTTGCTAAACAGTACCAAAACCAAGGCTTAAGCCTTCCAGATTTAATTAACGAGGGAAATTTGGGACTGATTAAAGCAGCTGAAAAGTTTGACGAGACCCGTGGGTTTAAATTCATTTCTTACGCTGTGTGGTGGATTCGTCAATCTATCCTTCAGGCATTGGCTGAACAGTCGCGTATTGTTCGATTACCGCTAAACCAGGTAGGTTCGTTGAATAAAATCAACAAAGCATTTTCGAAATTCGAACAAGAAAACGAGCGTAAACCGTCACCTGAAGAGCTAGCTGATTCATTGGAACTGCCTCCTGAGAAAGTTGCAGATACCTTGAGAGTATCGGGACGCCATATTTCTGTTGATGCTCCTTTCGTTGAAGGAGAGGATAACAGCTTATTGGACGTGCTGGTAAACAACGACTCACCAAATGCAGACCGTAGTCTGATGATGGAGTCGCTTGCCCGTGAAATTGAGCGCGCTCTCGCTACCCTTACAGAACGTGAAAGTGACATCATTAGGATGTTCTTCGGAATTGGTTGCCAGGAAATGACCCTGGAAGAAATTGGAGAAAGATTCGGGCTAACCCGCGAAAGGGTGCGCCAGATAAAAGAAAAAGCAATCCGTCGATTGCGACACACATCCAGAAGTAAATTATTGAAAACATATCTTGGATAAGAAATTCTTTTAAACCGCCCCACGAGGCGGTTTTTTTATGCCCTGAAACTTTTGTACCCCATTGTTGTTTTACCAATCAATATGAAGAAAACAATGATGGTACTTGCTTTTATTATACTTACAATTTTTGTTGTCGGCTATTTGGTAATTAGGTACAATCCGGCCTTTGGTAGAACACCGGACGGAGAGCAATTGGCTCGTATAAAGAACTCTCCGAATTATGTTAGTGGGAAATTTCAAAATCCAGTAGCGACAAATGTTCAGATTGACGACGTTCCATATTTCAAGTTGATTAAGGAATTTCTTTCAACAAAAGATGATCGAATTCCTAAAGAGGAAATACAGGTTGAACCCATTGATCAATCAAAATTTCATCATACCAAAAATAGTGTCAACATTTGTTGGCTCGGACATTCGACTCTTTTAATTGAAGTTGATGGTAAAGTGATCTTAACTGATCCCGTATTTAGTCAACGGGTTTCGCCATTCTCATTTATTGGAACTAAAGCCTTTCCGTATTCCGAAAATTATTCATTGGAAAGTCTCCCAAATATTGACTTGGTGTTGATCTCGCACGACCATTACGATCATTTGGATTATCGAACAATTAGAAGTTTGAAGAATACCGGTGTTCAGTTTGTAACTGCCTTAGGAGTTGGTGCACATTTAGAATATTGGGGAATTTCACCCGACCGGATAACCGAACTGGATTGGTGGGAAGAATACCAGTTTACCAATGAAATTCGATTTACAGCAACACCCGCGAGGCATTTTTCGGGACGAGGACTGACAGATCGTTTTTCAACCTTATGGGCGTCATGGATTATTGCAGGTTCAAAAACGAAGCTGTTTTTTGGAGCCGATTCCGGCTATTATCCCGGATTTGAGGAAATAGGCGAGAAGTATGGCCCTTTTGACATAGCTATGCTTGAATGCGGCCAATACAGTCAATATTGGCCATTTATCCACATGATGCCTGAAGAGACGTTTAAAGCTTCAGCCGACTTAAAAGCGAAAGCATTGCTACCCATTCATTGGGGGAAATACAAATTGAGTATTCATCCCTGGACAGAGCCGATTGATCGGTTACTGGCTGCCCGTGATAACGAAAACACAGAAATTGTTACGCCGCGAATTGGGCAGGTTTTTAACTTAAATTCGCCTTTTCCGAAGAAGCGATGGTGGAAAAATGAATATCACGAAAACTAAGGATTTTTATTTCTCTTTTTTCTTCGAGTCGCCTTTCATAAATGCCATTGGATTGTAGAAGATGTTGTCTCTTAATCTTGCCTGACGCGCCAACCTCCAATTCTCAACATAAGTTAATCCTTTATGCAATAAATCAAAGTAAAGAGAAACCATCAACAAAAACGTGAATAGCCATAATACGCCAATGTTGAATAGGATCGTACCTATTTTCCAGTCGCCAAGAAGCTTGTAAGAAGCATAAAAGTGCGCAATTCCATTGTTTTGAGCCGGCTTCCGGTAAATAGGTTCATCGCCCTGGTAAATCCTGTTTTCGTGTAAGTATGTTTTATGTAAGCTGTATTTGTCACGCACCAAAATCTCCATCTTTTTATTGGTGTATCGATCTCTAAATTCAATCAATCGCTCGTCTTTCCCATTAAAGCGCGAAAGCAAACTATTGTATTTTGCTTCAAGTTCGCTTGAGACTTCCTGATAGGCTAGTTTGTATTCCTGCTGCGATTTACGCAGGTATTGCGTCAGTAGATCTCCCCAGCGAGCATTGAAATCAGGTGTGCCAATAAACTCAAACGCCGATTGAATGGAGTCGTTAAAATGCCCGTTTTCTTTAAAGAGATCAGTAAATGAGTTTTTCAGAACAGGGATCAATGTTTGGGCATTTTCATTCTCGTTTTTATCCTCAAAAATGATGTAAGAGTTTAAGTATTTGTCAACTTCAGGAATCCAATAAAACGCTTTAAAACCGAGGTCGTTTTTCTTTTGTTCTTCCTCAAAAAGAATTTTCCGGTAGGCGTTGTTTTTATATTGATCTACAGCTAGTGCTTCGTAAGCCCAACGTGAACTCATAAGATCGCCAATTAAAGGCGTACGGTTGTAGCTGCTAAGCGAGGGATGCATCTTATTAAAATCAATAATCACACCACTAAGTAATAGCTGAGGAACCAGGATTAAGGGAATCAGGACATAAATGGCAACTGCCGAGTTTAGTCCTGCCGAAAGGTTTAGCCCCAGCAGGTTTGCAAAACAAGCAGTAGAAAATAGAATTGCCCAGGTGGAGAATGTGAGTCCCGGTATTTCAAGCATGAAATGACTGATTAGTACAAACGAAAATATTTGAACAGCCGAGATTAAAAACAAGATTAGTATTTTGGATGAAATATAAGCCCCCCGGCTCAAATTCAGGAACTCTTCACGCTTTAGAATTTTGCGGTCTTTGAAAATTTCTTCGGCACTAATACTTAGTCCAATAAACAGAGCCACAACGACACTCATAAACAGAAATGCTGGTAAGTTGTCGTTGTTGGCCAGCCAATATTTTCCTTCGTCAGAATATTTGGAAAAAAAGCCTAAAATAATCGCAAGCAATGGTGCCTCTAGCAATGCGATTGCCAGGTACTGTTTGTTCGACTTTTTGGTGGCGAAATCTCGTTTGATGAATAATTTTAGCTGGTTAAACCAATCCGGTATTTTAAAAAGAATTTTGGGGAAGACTTCCTTCTCGGCCGGATTTGTTTTCATGAAATCGAGTACTCTGGGTTCGACGTTCTTTTTGTAACGCTCGTACCAGTCTTCCGGCGATATTTTCCGACGGCGAATACTTTTCCCAAACGGATTTACCATTCGGGCTTCAATAATCTGAAGCGGTTGCTCAGTCTTTACATTTCCACAGCTTAGGCACTCGCTTTCATCGGGATTAATATAATTGGCCTGGTTTTTAAAATAGGTAATAGCATCCATCGGGTTTCCAAAAAAGACAACCCGCCCGCCTTTGTCCATAACAATCATGCGGTCGAACAATTTGTAAATATCGCTCGAAGGTTGATGAATGTTTGCAAAGACCAGTTTCCCTTTTAAACACTGTCTTTTTAGGAGGTGCATCACTTTTTCCGAATCGGCCGATGAAAGTCCCGAGGTCGGCTCATCAACAAACAGAATAGAAGGCTCGCGCATGAGCTCAAGCGCAATGTTTAATCGTTTTCGTTGTCCTCCACTCAAGATCTTTTTCAGAGGGCTTCCCACCACCAAATCGCGCGCTTCAACCAAATCGAAATCCTGAAGAGCCTGGTCTATTTTTTCCTCAATTTCTTTATCATTCAGATCGCCGAAACAAAAACGGGCATTGAATTCCAGATTTTTGTATACGGTTAGTTCTTCAAGCAAAAGGTCGTCCTGCGGAACGTAACCAACAACTCCTTTTAGTAATTCTTTGTTTTCCGGATCATGCAGATCGAAACCGTTTAGCGAAATGGTTCCGTTGTTCGGCTTTAGTTTGCCGTTCAACACATTCAGCAAGGTAGTTTTTCCAACACCGCTACCTCCCAGTATGCCAACAAGGTCACCCGATCGTTCCTGAAAGCTTAAGGGGTGCAGGCCATAGTTTTTTTTGGAGAAGCGATACTCCGTATTTTCAACATTTAGGACAATGCGCGGTTTTCCCTTTTCCTGAATAAAGCGTGTCATAACACTACTATAGTAGATCGGAATAATTCTGGAGGTCTTCAATATTGACCCGGGAGGAAAAACATACAACCGATTTTGAGTAAGTCGATGTCCATTCAGGTACATGTTACGTGGGCCCCAATATTTAAAGAAAAGGGTATTTATGCTTCCAACGCGTATCAGTTCAAGTTCTACTTGTTGATTCTCCCGGTATAGATGTTTAATCTCTTTATCATGATAGGTCTCATTGCCATTAACTACAAAGAGGCATGTTTTATCTCTTACCTTAGTTATTGAAAATAAATGAAACCGGTAAAGGTTATCATATTCTTTCGAATTAATTTTTAATCCTCGAGCTACAAGGTTGACCGTTTTTAGATCGTCCAGCTTAAAATCTCCATCTTGATTGATGAAATTTAATAGTTGGCCGACAATCATAAAGCGGGTACTCAAATCAAATTGAGTTACAATATCTTCGCAAATTTGGCTGAGATAGGACTTATTGATGAATTTTTCACCTCTACCGTTTTCTTCATATAAAATATCACGGTTGCTGATGTGATAGTATTCAACTGATTCAACGTAATGTTGATGATATAACTCAACCAATTCGCGGTTAAAGTTTTCATTAAGAAACGACCGCACCAGTTCAGAAGAAATCGATCTTGATTCTTCATCCTGGTAGTCTGTTATAATTGCAAACAGCCTGATCAGCGTTTCTATGATACCTTCATACATAAGTCTGAAATTTAAGAAAAAACGGATTTTTGTATTCCTATAATGTGATGGAACAACAAAAACCCGTTTTGTATTTTAGAGCTGACTTGGTCTTATTTCGTGAATTTATTTCTTACAGAAGTTAATAAATCAGTCAACTTAGTCACTTGTTCCTGAGTCATTGCAGTGGTACCCTCTTCCAACGCATAAATGTCATTGATAGCGACTATGTCAGCGTATACATCGCTCAACATCTCTGAATCTTTGTAAGACTCCATCATTTTTTCGAGTTTCATCAATGGTTCTTTTTGAAAAAGAATTGCTTCAATGATTTTCGGGTTTTGAAACGTATTTTCAGAAATATGAGTTGTCAAATACAGCCCTTCGAAAACAGTTCCTGAAAGCACTAAATAGGACACTTCTGGCCGTCCTTGCTCGTTTAAAGAAGTGTAAGCATTTTGGAACATGTTGGTGATAATATTCACCAATTCGTCGTTGTTGTCCAGATTTGCTTCAATTTGATCAGGAAGATTTTCTTCAAAGGCTTCAGTCATATCCAGTTCGCGCACCAATTTTTCTGTTGCCTTGAAATAATCCTGCACATCGGTTTTCTGGTTGTAAGTTGTTGCATAAGCCAAGTCAGAAGTGTAAATTCCCAGATTCACAGCACGGTCTTTTTCTGAGAAATATTCTGACGCTTTTTCAGGATCATTGGTGATTCCAACAATGTAGCTTGCTTCAATTTCGTTCAACATTTGAGTCACTTCGAATGCTGATGATATGGGGTAAGAGTAGTCTTCGATTTCTTCTTTTATCGTTTCCTCAACAATTTTGGGCTCGGTCTTTTTTTCTTTTTTCCCGCCTGTACATGCACTGAAAGTACCAGCAAACAGAGCTAATACGACAGCCAGAGAAACGAATTTAAGTGTTTGTGTTCTTCTCATACTTATGGTTTTTAATTGTAATTTATTTGTTTGATGAAAGTTAGCTTGTTATCTGCCTCACAAATGCAAACCTGATAACTGTCTTTTTAATTTTAAGCTAAAATAATATAAAAATGTTGGGTAAGGTATTAATTAAAAATGATTTTTTCATTTAAAGATGCATCAATCCTACATTTGAATGTTAATTGTATGTTGGAAAAAATAAACACCTACGAGTTTATAGATTTGAAAAAAGAGCGAAATGGCTTGTGCCCGATCGCTCTTTTCTAGTCATTTATTTGATAGGCTGTTTTTACTTGATCAGCTCTACGCTGCGACGTACAAATTTATCGAGTGCTTCTCCTTTTAGCATGCCATTTGCCAATAACGCTAAATCAACCATTTGCTTGGTAAATTTATTCTTCTTGCCAAAGTCACTAAGTTTTTCGCGTTTTTGTTGTTCTAATTCTGTAATTGCTTTTTGCAAATCATCCAGTTTTTCTTTGTCAGCGGCAGGAACTTCCTCTTCTTTCTTTCCTTCTTTCGCTTTTTCCAAAGATTCCTTTTCCTGTTTCTTGGCAGTTAAGTCTTCTTTTATTGTATCAAAAGCTTTACCTAACTTTTTATCTTTCGATTCCAATACTTTTTGTACCAACGGATGAGCTGTATTTACAACAAGATTTAAGCTGTCAGGCAGGTTGCCGTACATATTCATGCCTCCGCCGCCTTGCAACTGACCCATATCTTTCATTCGGCGCATAAATTCGTTACGCGTAATAACGATTGGTTGTCCGGCTTCGCCTAAATTTTTAAAATCGACAATGTAATTGACGCCATTATCCGCAGGGCAAACCGACTGAAATACCGGGCTCAATTCTTCTTTTTCTTCCCAACTCAATTCTTCTTTTTCTTCCTCTTTCTGAATCAGATTTTCAATCACATCCGAGTCAACACGAACAAAACGCTTGTCGCTATGTTGTTGCTCCAATTTGTTTAGCAGTGGAGTCGCCAAAACATTGTCCAGCACAAGCACATCGTAACCTTTATCTTTGGCTGTTTGCACAAACGAGTATTGTTCTTCCAGATTACTGGTGTATAAATAAACCAGGTTGTTGTCTTTATTCGTTTGGTTATCCTTAATGAGTTTTTCGTACTCTTCGAAAGTAAAGTATTTACCGTCGGTATTTTTAAACAGGAAGAAATTCATGGCACGTTCTGCAAACTTCTCATCGGTTAGTATTCCGTATTCGATGAAAATCTTCAAGTCGTCCCATTTTTTCTCGAAATCCTCGCGGTTATCTTTGAATAGTTGGTGCAAACGATCAGCTACTTTCTTGGTAATGTGACTACTGATCTTTTTCACATTCGAATCGCTTTGCAAGTACGAACGAGAAACGTTTAATGGGATATCAGGCGAGTCGATTACACCATGCAGTAATGTCAGAAATTCAGGAACAATTCCTTCAACTGAATCAGTTACAAAAACCTGGTTCGAATACAACTGAATTTTATTTTTTTGAACTTCGATGCTGTTTTTCAAGCGAGGGAAATACAAAATGCCGGTCAGGTTGAATGGGTAATCGACATTCAGGTGAATATGGAACAACGGATCTTCGCCCATTGGATAAAGCTTACGGTAGAATGCCGAATAATCCTCATCTTTCAAATCAACCGGAGCTTTTGTCCAGGCTGGATTCGGATCGTTAATCTGGTTTTCGTTTTCTGTTTCAACCTCTTTACCATCTTTCCATTCTGTTTCTTTTCCAAAAACAACCGGAATTGGTAAGAATTTACAGTATTTATTCAGGATTTCTGAAAGTCGGGCTTTATTTAAAAATTCTTTCGAATCTTCGTTGACATACATGATAATGTCGGTACCAACCTCTTCGCGCTCGGTATTTTCAATGCTGTACTCCGGACTTCCGTCACATTCCCATTTTACAGCTTGCGCACCTTCTTTGTATGATTTGGTTATAATCTCAACCTTATCCGAAACCATAAACGACGAATAGAAACCTAATCCAAAGTGGCCGATAATTGCGTTGGCATCGCTTTCATATTTTTCGAGGAATTCATTGGCTCCCGAAAAAGCAATCTGATTAATATACTTTTCAATCTCTTCGGCTGTCATTCCAATTCCATTATCCGAAATCGTAATGGTCTTTTTGTCTTCATCCAACGAAATGCGGACTTTCGCATTCTCTGTTGAAACGGAAGTTTCTCCACGCCCGGACAATGTTTTTAGCTTTTGAGTTGCATCTACCGCGTTTGAAACGATTTCACGAAGAAAAATATCGTGATCAGAATACAAAAACTTTTTGATGATGGGGAATAAATTGTCACTGGAAACGCCAATTTTACCTTTTTGCATCGCTTTTATATTTTTTAGTTTAACATCAATTTTACGGCTCCTCTTTTTCAAAGCTTGTGCCATTCTCAAAAAATGACGAATTGTCACGATTGTTTGCAAAAGCTTGATTTATTGACTCGCAAAAGCTGACTTATCTCGGTTTTTATGTCAGTTGTATTGCGTTATTTTAGGTCAAGTAAACTTTCAAGCAAGATGACCCAACTCGAAAAATATTTTAAGCCCTTTCGTGAAAACATTATTGGTATTGATCAAACTTTTTCCAGCCCCTTTGGAGAACAGAAAATTTTGTATGCCGACTGGATTGCCAGCGGACGGTTGTATCGACCAATAGAGCAGAAAATGTTGACGCAGTTTGGCCCATTTGTAGCCAATACCCACACCGAAACCAGCGAAACGGGCGCCTTAATGACGAAGGCTTATCTATTGTCGCACAAAATTATAAAAGAGCATGTGAATGCCGGTCCCAATGATGTCATCATTACCGCAGGATTTGGCATGACAACCGTGATTAATAAATTTCAGCGAATTCTGGGGTTGAAAAATGGTAAAGTTCCGGGAAGTAAAAATATTGAGGAAACCGAAAAGCCGGTCGTTTTTATCACGCATATGGAGCATCATTCGAATCACACAAGCTGGTATGAAACAATTGCCGATGTAGTAATTGTTGAGCCGGATGAAAATTTGCAGGTTAGCACAGAAAATCTTCGTAAAAAGCTGGAGGAATATAAAGATCGCGCGTTTAAAATTGGAGCATTTACGGCCTGTTCGAATGTTACAGGAATACGGACACCTTATTTTGAGATGGCCAAAATTATGCACGAGTTTGGCGGAGTCGCTTTTATTGATTTTGCGGCTTCGGCTCCGTACGAAACAATTGACATGCACCCGGAAGATGCGATGATGAAACTGGATGCTGTTTTGTTTTCGCCCCACAAGTTTTTGGGAGGCCCGGGCTCGTCAGGAGTGCTGGTTTTCGATAAGTCGATGTATCGAAACCCCGTCCCTGATCATCCGGGCGGTGGAACGGTGGATTGGACTAACCCATGGGGGAAATACAAATATGTCGATAATATTGAAGTTCGCGAAGATGGTGGAACTCCCGGTTTTTTGCAATCAATAAAAACAGCTTTGTGTTTTCAGTTAAAAGACCAAATGGGTGTTGAAAATATCAGGCAGCGTGAAGAGGAGTTGTTGGCTCTTGCCTTTGATGGTTTAGGCAGCATTCCTGACGTTAAAATTCTTGCGAATGAAGAGCGAGATCGTTTAGGCGTAATTTCATTTTATGTGCAGGGTGTTCATTACAACCTGCTGGTGCAGTTACTAAACGATAAATACGGGATTCAGGTTCGGGGAGGTTGTGCTTGTGCCGGGACTTACGGACATTTTTTATTGGAAGTAACAGCAGAGCGATCCGATGCGATCACCGATAAAATAAACCATGGCGATATGTCAGAAAAACCGGGATGGGTGCGCTGGTCGCTTCATCCGACGATGACTAATGCAGAGGTCGAATTGTTCATTGTGGCACTGAAAGACATCATTTCCAATATTTCAGACTATTCAAAAAAATACAAGCCGGTGCCTCGTACGAATACATTTAGCCATAAGGATGAAAAAGACTACCATTTGAAAGTTGCAGAATGGTTTGAACTTTAAGTATTCAGGAGTTCAATTAACTCGGCTTTAAAATGTTTGCTCACGGGTAGAAAAGCATCCGCAATTTTTAATCGATTGCCTTCAAGATATTCAATATGCTTAAGGGCAACCAGGTATGATTTATGAATTTGACAGAAGCCGGTTGACGGTAGTTTCTCCAAAAAAGCAGCCAGCCGGTCGTAAACGGTTAGTGTTTGGGTGGTTAAAATGAGTCGGATGTAATCGCCCATGGCTTCAACATAGAGCAATTCATTCAAGTCTAACCGATATATTTTTCGGTCTGCTTTCACTACGATGAAATTATTAGTTGTTTCTTCCTTGCCTGCCTTTTGCAGAAATCGGTTGACGGCTTTTAAAAAGCGAGCTTGTTCCACCGGTTTGAGGATATAGTCAATTGCTTCCAACTCGAATCCTTCAACAGCATGTTCTGCATAAGCAGTAATAAAAATAATGTCTGGAGGATTTGGAAGGCTTTTGATCAGTCCAATTCCGGATAGCCGGGGCATGTTGATATCCAAAAATATCAAATCAACTGAGTTTTGTTGGATGAAGTTTCGTGCATCGATCGCATTGCCAAAGGAATTTAGAAGCTCCAACTCGGGGCAATCGGCGATGTATTCTGCAATCAAATCGCGCGAAAGCGGTTCGTCGTCGACTAGAATACACGAATGCTGTTTCATTTAATCGAAAGTTTAAGTTTAACAAGGTACCGTTTTTGCTGATCATCTATAACCAGTTCGTGTTTGTCAGGATATAGCAATTCCAGTCGTTTACGAACATTTTGGATGCCCATCCCTTTGTATTTATTTTTTGACAAATCCTCTTCAACCCCTTTTCCATTTTCTACAAAAAACTGAAAGTCATTGTCCGAGTTTGCCCAAGCAATTGAAATCCGACCATCTGTATTCAAGTTATTAGTGCCATATTTAAAGGCATTCTCCACAAATGGCAATAAGAGAAGAGGTGCTATTTTTAATCCCGAAGGATCTCCTTTTTGGTTGACTTCAAGATTAAAATCCGGTTCCAAGCGTATTCGCTGAACTTCAATGTATTTATTCAAAAAATGCAATTCTTTTTCCAGCGATATGAAATCAGTCTCCGCATCGTAAATCACATAGCGAAGTATGTCTGATAATTTTAATACCAGTTGAGGTGCCAGGTCTGATTTTTTTCGTGTCAGCGAGTACAGGTTATTTAGGCTGTTAAAAAGAAAGTGTGGATTCAGTTGCGAACGGAGTGCGCGCAGTTCGCTCGTTGTTTTTTCTTGTTCAACTTGATTAATCCTAAACCAAGCCCTTGCCAGCTTAATTAAAGTTGTTAAAACGAAGTAAACCGCGAAAAACAGAAGGATGTCCCAAAAGGTATAATAGGCGATGAAATAGTAGCCCGGAAACAAATAATCAATCCACCGCTCAAAAAGTTGAAGGTAAAATTCTGCTCCAAAAGCCAATGATATAATAATAGAGAGCAAGTACCAACCGTATTTGTTTTTAGCCAATAGCCGGGGAAAAAGGATCGCTTCATTCAGGTACACAACTACCAGAATCGGAAGGTGAAAAACCAATGCGTAAATCAGATCGATTTGATGAATCTCGGCTGAAACACGCAATATATTGACCAATACCAGAAATGAAAGAGACCAAAAAGCCAGGTGTTGAATCGGTCGTGATTGAATCAGTTTTCCTAAAATGGATAGCATTTTTATGATCATTTTTTAATTCTATGTAACTCCACATCCACTCCATCTTTGAATGCTTCCTCCGAATTTACATATTTTACAACAAACTTTTGGAGTTCTTTGGGTTTAGCGGTAAGCAATATATTTTCGCCATTATTTTCATGATGAATACGGATTCGATTTTGTTCGATTAAATCTTCCAGCCATTCCGGATCAAACCAATTAATTTTGGCTTCACCGTTTTCCAGTTCCAGTTTGGCAAAACTGTGAACTGGAAGAGCATGCCAATCGAAGAGATCGGGATCTTTGTCAAAATAATCATCCAGGTAGAAGTCGAGAAAATAATGGTCGTCTAGTTTGATTAAATGCACCAGAAAAGACTTTTTTGATAGTTTGTCATCTTCTTTGATCCGAAGAATATAGGCTGTGCTATCCAGATTTTCAGGTTTATGTTCTCCTTTGTAGTTAAACTCAAATTGCCAAACGGAAGAGTCCGAGTCTATCCATTCTCCAAGTAGAAAATCATTTGCATAGAGATCATCATCGGTGTACAGCGGATAGAATGAGAATACCATGCATCCGGATAAAAACACAAAAAGTAATGCGATCAGATATAAGTTTTTTGATTTCATGATGTTTGATTTTTATTGGATTACGACTTAAAAAAACAAGAACTTTTGCTCATTTTAAAATTTATTCGTCAACAGGACGGGTTTTCTCGTTGAAAGAAGAGTGAATTGCTTTACTTAGCTTTAAATTTGATATATTTGAGCATAGCTAAATTTTTAAAGATATGAAAAGCTACAAACCGTATTTAAGTTTAAGCAAATCAGTTGAAAATTACGTGCTTGACGTAGTTTTTTCGGCAAGTAAGTTGCAAACAATCGCTTCTATCCAACAGCAAGAAATTGTCGTTGAAGGAAAAGCCTATTGGGGAGTGATTATTACCTTATCAACAACCTCTCAAATCGTTAATGGTCCCGATGTGCCAATTTTTTCTACTACTGCTGATATTTCTTTCGACAAAGCAGGGGAATACAAAACCATAAAATGTGTTGTTCGGCAAGTTGTGCCAGACGGTGAAGTTGGTCCTGCTAGAGATAAAGAGACTGATGTTGATTTTATTGATGGAGATTAATTAAAAAAGTAAAAGAAATGAAGAAAGCAGTTTACTTTATTGATGTTAGCATTTATTATTGCAACCAGTTTTATTTTGTCAGGTTGTCAGGATCCAACCGAAGAATATACCGAGGCTGACAATTCTGAACAGATACAAGTATTAGACCGTCAAAGTAACCTTATCGCTCCCTCTCAGGATTAAGAAACAGATATCGATTTTGGAGATGGCAATTAGTCGTTAAATTTTTAGGGGAAGTATTAAGGACTTTCTTTTTTTTTGAATAAAGCGCTACACTTTTTGTAATTTTAGCTTTGATAAAAGAACTTTTTTAATTCAAGGTCAGTATGTTGAAGCAAGTATTGCTTTATTTCGTTGTACTATCCGGACTATTGGGTAATAAAATCAGAGCAACCGAATTGTCGGATTATGATACTTTGAAACCAACAGCCAAACTAAATTTTCTCGAAAATTTGGTTGACCGTGATTTGGATAGTGCCATAATTATAGGCAATGCTATTTTGAAAGAATCAACAGTTTCTGATTCTATTTTAGTTGGAGCAAAGATTTTACTGGGGGCTGCATACTATGATTTAGGACAAAAAGATACTTCGTATAGCATTCTTAATTCAGTTTTAGAGCAAGCTCAAACAACAGGAAATCGATTGATTGAAATTAAAACCCGCACTCAAATAGCTTCAAAACTCCGGGATGATTACCAATTCGAAAAAGCTATCAAACATCTAATAAGTGCTGAGCGATTATTGCAAAATTCTGATCCGATAGATCTTCGTTTCGACATCCTAAACAGACTTGGAGCAACTCATCGTAAGATGAAAGACTATTCGAGTGCGCTAAACTACTTTTCTTATTTAGAAGAAAACTATTATTACCAGTTAAGTCAGATACAGCGCTATCTGTTGTTTGTGAATAAAGGCAATGTTTATGCTGTTCAGAAAAATTATGAAAAAGCAGAAGAACTATTTAATAAGGCCTACGAAGAGACTTTAACAATTGACAACAGACCTGATCTCCGAGCATTAATCACCTATAATCTGGGGACTTTATATTATCGGCAAAGGAAATTTGACAAATCTGCAAAATACGTCTCAGAATCGTTAAGATCATATTTGAAAATTGGAGATCAGGTGAATATTGAGCGTTGTTACCGGGTGCTCGGAGCTATCAATTATGATCAAAACAATTTCTCACAAGCTGAAAAATACTACTTAAAGGCATTAGAAATTGCCCAAAGCATTGGTCATAGAAAATCGATATTAGGGAATTATAGAAATTTATATTTGAACTATTGGGCAAAAGGCGAGAAAACGAATAATTCTAAATATTTAATGAGTGCACTTGAATATTATTCCAAATGGTCTAGTTTAAATGATAGCCTTTATAAAGTTGAAACAGCCGAAAAAATACTGGAGCTCGAGAAGCAATATGAAACAGAGAAAAAGAATGCTCATATCACCTTGCTGAAAAAAGAAAATGAACTTCAGGAAGATGAAATTGTATTGCAACGCACCCAGCGTAATTACTTGTTGATTGTTATGTTGTTGGTGACTGGCATCTTGGGGATCTTCATTTATTTTTATTATTACAACCGAAAAATTAATAAGCTTTTGCAACTACAGGGGAAGCGCATTTTGAATCAACGAAATCAAATTTCGAAGCAAAATAAAAAGCTCGAAAGATCGATAAGTACACAAAACAAGCTGTTTAGCATTATTGCGCATGATTTGCGTAGTCCATTAGTTTCAATCTCAAATGTTTCGAAGTTGATTGGCCTTTACTTAAATGATAAACGGTATGACGAACTCGAAGCGGTTGCGCAAATGATGGAACAAAAAAATGAGCAGGTACTGGATCTGACTGACAACCTGCTTAGTTGGGCAAAAAGTAAAACGGAAGGGCTCACCCCAATTCTTGAACCGATTCGTTTTAGCGAAGTTTTGGAAGATTGTATGGACCTATATCAGCCCATTGCAAAGACCAAGGAAATTCGACTTAGTCATACCGATAAGAAGGGCCTGATCCTTTGGGCTGATCGAAATATGTTGAGAACCGTTTGCCGAAACTTGATTAATAATGCCATTAAGTTTACACCACGGGGAGGATCGATTACTGTTGATTATTCGAAAAAGAAAAAGTTTGTGGTGCTTTTTGTGCAGGATTCAGGGGTCGGGATTCCGGAAGAAAAAATAGCTTCGTTGTTCGAAATTGATCGGGCAAAATCTACTCCGGGTACAGAAGGCGAAAAAAGTTCGGGATTGGGCCTGACGGTTTGCAAGGAATTTGTTGATGCCATGAACGGTAAAATATGGGCCGAAAGTGAAGCCGGAAATGGTAGTCGTTTTTGTATTAAGCTTCCATTGTATAATCCTGAGGTTCATCAAACGTCCTATCAAACTCCTGCTTCGGTAGATCTTAGTGCATCTTCAAACTAAATGATTGGATAAAAAAACATCCGAAGTGGAAGCTTCGGATGTTTTTTTATGTATGTGTTTTGATTATAGGTCAGATAGAAAATCAGTTACATTCTTTTTAATGCGAGTTTGAATCGCATCAACGTCTGATTTTTGGAAGTTGTCGCCTGTGATTTTTTCAAATAGCTCAATGTATCGTTCCGACACCGAATTGACAAAAGCTGCATCCATCTCAGGAATTTGCTGTCCGTCTTTTCCCTGAAAGCCATTTTCAATCAGCCACTGGCGCACAAATTCTTTTGAAAGTTGCTTTTGTTTTTCACCTTTTTGCTGGCGTTCTTCGTAACCTTCAGCGTAAAAATAGCGACTCGAATCTGGCGTGTGAATTTCGTCAATCAAGTAGATTGTGCCATCTTTTTTACCAAATTCATATTTGGTGTCAACCAAAATTAATCCCTTTTCGGCGGCGATCTCAGTACCGCGTTGGAACAATTTACGGGTATAATCTTCAAGTAGTTCGTACTCCTCTTTATTCACTAATCCTTGCTCAATGATGTCTTCGCGCGAAATATCTTCGTCGTGGCCTTCGTCGGCTTTGGTGGTTGGGGTCAAAATTGGTTCAGCAAACTTTTGGTTTTCAATCATTCCTGCCGGCATTGGTACTCCACACAATGTGCGTTTGCCATCGCGGTATTCGCGCCAGGCATGCCCGGTCAGGTAGCCACGAATCACCATTTCTACTTTAAAAGGTTCGCAATGGTGCCCAACAGTCACATTCGGATCAGGAGTTGCAATCTTCCAGTTGGGAACAATGTCTGATGTCGCATCCAAAAATTTCTCGGCGATCTGATTTAGTACCTGACCTTTGAACGGAATTCCTTCAGGTAAAACCACATCGAAGGCTGAAATACGATCAGATACGATCATGACTAAATACTCGTCGTCGATATTATAAACATCTCTGACTTTTCCGTGGTATACACTTTTTTGCTTGGGAAAGTTAAAATCAGTTTTTGTTAATGCTTGCGTCATTTCCTGTTGTTTTTATCTTTTTTGAATTCTTCTTTTCTTGCTAGTTCTTTTTGATAATGCTGGTCGTAGGCATTGACAATGTCGCGTACCAATCGGTGTCTGACAATATCGCGGGTGTCAAATTGTACAAAAGAAATATCTTTAATATTTCGCAGTATCTTTTTTGCCTGAACCAGGCCTGATTGATGAACCGATGGCAAATCGATTTGTGTTTCGTCGCCGGTGATAATGAATTTTGCATTCATTCCCATTCTGGTTAAAAACATTTTGAGCTGGTTGAGGGTGGTGTTTTGAGCTTCATCCAAAATCACATAGGCATCGCTCAATGTGCGACCACGCATAAAGGCCAGTGGAGCAATTTGGATGATGCCGTCTTTCATGAATTCCTCCAGCTTTTTTGCCGGGATCATGTCTTGCAAAGCGTCGTACAGGGGTTGTAAATACGGATCAATTTTTTCCTTTAAATCACCGGGTAAAAAACCTAAACGTTCGCCGGCTTCCACGGCAGGGCGACTCAGAATAATCCGCTTTATTTCGCGATTCTTCAGTGCGCGGACGGCCAATGCAATTGCGGTGTAGGTTTTCCCCGTTCCGGCAGGGCCAATGGCAAAAACCAGGTCCGATGTTTTGCTTTCTTCTACCAACACGCGTTGGTTTGGTGTTTTTGCCCGGATGGGTTTCCCACTATTACCATGAAGTAAAACTTCTCTATCAATTCCTGTCTCAAGTTGGTTCAGATCATTATTCATGACCTGTTCAATTGTATCAACGCTCAGCACATTAAATTGGTGATAGTGATCAAGTAGTAGCTGAAACTTCTTTTCAAAAGCTTCACTTTCTTTCTCATCACCCTGAATAATTAATTGATTGCCGCGACTGACAATATTCAGTTTTGGGAAATACGTTTTGATCTGATCAATTTTGGTGTTGTTTACACCGTAAAACTCCAGAGGATCAATGCCTTCGAGATATATTTGTTTTTCGAACATAGACTAGTTTAATTCCGCTATTTGTAACAGCAAAAATAGCAAAATTGTTGGGAGTAGTTTGAAAATTATACCGCTGGGCTTTTCTTCTTTACAAAGAATAAAGATTGTGTGCGAGCTAGTTTTTAGAAATAGTCACCAATAAATCTTCAATGAGTTTGATGGCTTGCGATTGTTTACAATTGAAATTATTTAAAAAGATGGCGAATAGAATCGGCTGTTTATTATGGGTAATCAGCTCTCCTGCATAACACCTGACTCGGGTCATGCTGCCACTTTTAGCTCGCAGCGTTTTGCCGGTAAAATTCATTGGGTTGAAGTAATAAAGTGTGCCATTGGGAACATATGGAAGGGAGCTGAACCAGTTTTTACCTTCGGGACTTTGGGTTTTCATGTAATACATAGCTTGAACCATTTGTTTGGCGGTTAGGCAGTTGAAGTGTGACAAGCCACTTCCGTCGGCCATGAACAGGCCATCCATATCGATGCCTCGTTTTTCCCAAAAGTCAGTTATGACATCAATTCCTTTTTTTGTTGAACCTTGCCCGTGGATCATATACGCTAAATATTTCAGTAGGTGTTCGGCAAATAAATTTACACTTTCGTGATTGGTTACCCGAATGATGTCGATCAATGGGGGCGATGTTGTTTTTGCAATCAGGTGAGTTGATGAGTCTTTCAAATTGCTTTGCTGACTTTCAATTAAACCACCAATTGTTATCTGTGCGTCTGATAATCGGTTTCTAAAATCCCAAGCCAGCAAATAGGGTGGGTTTGGAACCGAGGCTTTTATAAAAAAGTCTTCCCGTCCTTTGGGAATGGTTCCGCGGATTGTTCGCTGGTTAATCATTGGTGCTCCAAATACATAAGCCTGATCGCGATTGATCGTTGATGATTTGACTTGGTTGATGAATTTCAAATCGGGGATAAAGGGTTTGGTGTATTTTAATGTCGTTAGTTCTCCGGCCACGGCTGGTGATGAAAAATGGATTTGATACATATTATCATATACAGAAAGTCCACTGGCACCGGCACCATAGTAATTCCCGAGATCTTCCCAAATCCAGGTGTTCGGAATCATCTGTTCTTCAAAAATAGTCGCATCGGTTATTAAGTTGCCGGTTACATGTTTAATATTTTGCTTTTTTACGGCCGAAGTCCATTCATCAAGAAAGTGTTTTTTGAAGTAATGTTCTTTAAAATATTTTGATCCCAAAGCGGGATCCGCGCCTCCGACAACAATCAAGTTTCCAAATAAAGTGTCATTCTTTACTTCACCGGTGTAGCAGAGTTTTGTTTCAAACCGATAACCAGCCCCTATCATTTCTATTGCCGTTGCCGTTGTTAATAGTTTTAATGTTGATCCGGGAACGAGGCTTAGTTGCGGATTGGTTTCGGCTAGAATTTCTCCCGTTTCAGCATTTTGAAGGTAAATGCCAATTCCGGCATGTTTCAGGTAATCGTTGTTTTTCCAGAGGGTTATTTCATCTTTCAACGACCATTCTTTTTGCTGGGCGATACTTATAACCGGATAAAGCAAGGTTAATATGACGACTAAATATTGTGTTGTTTTTTGCATAGAGCATTTCTGAAATTCGACTTAGCTTGCGAAAAAAGTCGATTATAATTATTAATTTGGACGGAAGGTATTCATTTCACCTGAAAATTATAAAAAAATCAATGTTAAAAACCATTTTCATTGTAGGCACAGGCGGATTTTTGGGCAGTGTTGGACGTTACCTGACAGAGCTTTTGGTTGAACGGTATTTGCATAGCTCATTTCCTTGGGGAACTTTGTTTGCAAATGTAGCCGGATGCTTTCTTATTGGATTGGTGTATGCTTTTTATGAACGCGGAAATTTACTCACTCCTGAATGGCGTTTGTTTATGGCAGTCGGGTTTTGTGGTGGTTTTACAACATTCTCTGCCTTTGCTTATAACAACCTTTCTATGCTTGCTGAAAATAACTTGCTTCAACTTTTAGGGAATATCAGTTTGAACGTGATTGTAGGAACGGGGGCAGTCTATTTAGGAATTGTTGCTATTCGTTTCATCTATAGTTAATTCTTTTCCTTTCAATTTCAATTTGTGGTTTAAAGCCAGGTTCTTTTTTAATGTTAGCAGGGTTTAATTATGTAGAAAGTTTCTACAATTACACGGGTAATCCCCATCTGCTAATTTTGTTCTTTGACCCACTTGACGTGTTTAAAATTGTTAGTAATCTGTTGTTTTTTAGTTGTTTATGCGTTGTTGTTGGCTCGAGTATACTTTGTGGCACACTTATCTCTATAAGGGAGGGGGTAGAGTTAATTATTACAAATTATTTAAATATTAAAATTAAAAAGTTATGAAAAAAGGAATGATAATTACAGCCGCAGTAGCAATTATGGGAATTAGTGTGCCAGCCGCAAGTGTTTTAGCTGGAAATGCAGTGAAAGCTAAAATCGTTGCTCAGCAGGACGTGAAATATGAGAAAATAGATAAGGAAGATTTGCCCGAAGCGGTAAGCAAATCAATTTCTGAAGGGTATGCTGACTACACAATTTCTGAAGCTTTTAAAGGTACCGATGGTAGTTTTAAAGTGAAACTTGAAAACGGAAGTGAAAAACTTGCTATCTTTTTCAACGAACAGGGTGAATTCCTGAAGATTAAAAAAGACGAGCAGGCAGCCCCAATGGAGTAAGGCTCATCACTTTAATAAAACATAAGAATTGCTTGGATGCTATAAAATAAGTGTCTTAACCTCTATCACGAAGATTAGATTCTGACTGATAGAGGTTTTCTATTAAACTTTTTCTCACCAGAAAACTTATACTATCAGAGATAGTTCAACGTTATTTTTAATCAACCAAAGAATATTAATACGATCGTGTTTTAACCCATATGATAAACATTCTAATTATAGACGACGATGTTACTTTTTGTTTAATGTTGCAAACTTTGCTAGAAAAGAATAAGTATCGCGTAACAACTGTTTTTTCCCCCATTGAAGCCAAACGGATTATTCAGGAAAAAGAGTTTGACATTGTCATGACTGATCTTCGGATGCCGGATATGAGTGGAATGGATCTGATTCGGTTAATCAAAAATCAGGCACCCGCTTCCCAGATTATCATGATGACAGGTTATGCTGATATCGCCACCGCTATTGAGTCAATCAAAAAAGGAGCATTTAATTATATCCCCAAGCCTTTGAATCCGGATGAAGTGTTGAACGTTATAAAAGAGGCATTACAGGCTTCAAAAAATGAAACAGCCACGTCGGTCAACGAAAGCAAAAGGGGAAAGACATCTGATTATAAAGAAGGAGTCAGCCGTCCATCACGAAAGTTAAATCAACATATTGAATTGGTGGCACCCACTCCCATGTCGGTGCTTATTACCGGGGAAAGTGGTACCGGGAAAGAATACGTTGCCCGATTGATTCACAATAAGAGCAAACGTTCTGACAAACCTTTTGTGGCGATTGATTGTGGCGCGATTCCCAAAGAGTTGGTTGCCAGCGAGTTTTTTGGGCATGTAAAAGGATCATTTACCGGCGCGATTGGCGATAAAGTAGGAAGTTTTGAAGCCGCCAGTGGAGGAACCTTATTTTTAGATGAAGTAGGAAATCTTCCGTATAACACGCAAATTCAGTTATTACGGGTATTGCAAGAGCGAAAGGTAAAACCCGTTGGAAGCAATAAGGACGTAATAGTGGATGTTCGGATTATTGCTGCAACCAACGAAAATCTGACCGGTGCGCAAGAGAGCGGAGATTTCCGCGAAGACCTTTATCATCGGTTGAACGAATTTCAGATTAATGTGCCCCCCTTGCGAGAACGAAAGCAAGATATTATGCTTTTTGCGCATTACTTTTTGGAGCAAGCAAATCACTATCTAGAAAAAGCTGTTGAGGGCTTTGACAAAAGTATGGAAGAGGTGTTCATGAATTACGGTTGGCCGGGTAACTTGCGAGAGATGAAAAATATAGTCAAACGAGCAACCTTGTTGGCTCATGGTAAGCAAATTACCCTGAAGGAAATTCCAGATGAATTGTATATCGGGCCGGAAAGTGACCAATTCGCCCTGTATCGCAAAGAAAATGAACACCAGGTTATTCGCCGGGCGCTGGAAGCGGCAAATTATAATAAAAGCCAAGCTGCACGATTGCTGAAGGTTGATCGGAAAACCTTGTACAATAAAATTAAGGCTTACCAGATTGAGCTTCCTGAAAAAGATAAAACCTAATTTCCTTTACTCAATGTCGTAGTCTTTTCGAATGGTGGCAATTAGCTGTTCTACTTTTTGAATGAGTTCTAGCGTTTTGCTGTTCCACTCTTCGGGTGCAAGTTTCTTTTCTTCCATTAGCTCCAAAATAGGGATGAGCTCATTCACCTCAAGACTTTTAAAAAGCGGTAGCATTTTATGAGCTACATTCGACAACATCCGGTGATTTTCCCGATCATGGTATAGTTTTAAATTGGCCAGATTTTGTTTTGTTGAAGCTACAAATGATTGCAAAATCATCCGGGTACTGCTGTCGTCACCCGATGTAAAGGCCGCTATCCGAGTGGTGGAATAGCTGGAGCCGGCGGTATATTTTTTATCAAATTCATATTTCATGATGGCGTACTCTTTCTGGTTTTAAAAAAATATAGCTGTTTTATTTTATAACAAGGGCTTCGGAAATTTGTTGTTTAATTGGGAAATGCTCTATGCTTATTTGGGGTGGTAACATGTTTCAATCCGAACCAGTATAACATAAATGAGTAGATACAAGAGTGAGAGGTGTTTTTGTGGTTGTGTATTTAAAGATGAATTTTAACGTTTAATAAAGCTACATCATGAAAGGAAAAGCAAGTGTTTTAAAAATTTACATTTCCGAATCAGATAAGATTGGATCATCACCATTGTACGAGGAAATTGTCAAAGAAGCCAGGAATGCTGGATTGGCCGGAGCAACTGTTCATCGAGGGATTTTATCATTTGGTGCAAGTCATTCCATTCATACCATGAAAATATTTGCGTTGTCCAGTCACCTCCCCATTGTTGTAGAGATTGTAGATGAAAAGAGTAAAATTGGTGCGTTTTCAAAGCAGGTAAGTGAATTAATTGGTGATTCGAAAAAGGGAGCATTGGTGACCATTCAGGATGTGGATGTGGTAGAATACAAGTCGGGAGAAAAATATAGTCATTTTAAAAAGGGCTAGAACGGTTTACGTGTTTCGATAATTCATTCAAAATAAATAAACTAATTGGTCAACTTTTAGCACATCTGTTTTAGGGTTTGTCGAATAAGCTTATTGGCTAAGCTGTATTTTTCAGCTCGTAAATAATAGCTTCTAATCGTGCTTATTAGGCGTTTCTTTTAATTGATTTAACGACGTTTCTCCCGTGGTTAAATTTAGGTTATCCCTTTGCTGTTGTGCTTATGATTTTCAGGGGGATTTCGTATATTTGCGATCGGTTTTTGAAAGTTTTTCAAAATCAGTGTATTAAGATAAATTACTAAGTTTAATTCAAAACCATAAATCATGTTAATTAATAACGTCGTTGGTAGAGAAATTTTAGATTCTCGCGGTAATCCTACAGTGGAAGTTGAAATCACTTTGGAATGTGGAGCTATTGGTTTGGCTGCTGTTCCTTCTGGTGCTTCAACAGGTGAAAATGAAGCTCTTGAATTGCGTGATGGCGATAAAGGCCGTTACCTTGGAAAAGGAGTTTTAAAAGCTGTAGAGAACGTAAACAACGCAATCGCCAAAGAAATTATTGGTATGGATGCTTCTAACCAAGTTGCTCTTGATAGCAAATTGTTGGAGCTTGACGGTACCAAAACAAAATCAAAATTAGGTGCTAACGCGATGTTGGGTGTTTCTTTAGCCGTTGCCAAAGCTGCTGCTAATGCACTTGACCTTCCATTATATCGTTACATCGGTGGAGCCAATGCAAAAACATTGCCTGTTCCAATGATGAACATCATTAACGGAGGATCTCACTCTGATGCTCCTATCGCTTTTCAGGAATTCATGATCCGCCCAATTGGTGCTCCTTCTTTCCGTGAAGGATTGCGTATGGGTGCTGAGATTTTCCACAGCTTGAAAAAAGTATTGTCAAAACGTAACTTGAGCACTGCTGTTGGTGACGAAGGTGGTTTTGCTCCAGCTTTGGACGGAACTGAAGATGCCTTGAACTCAATCATCGAAGCAATTAAAAACGCCGGATACAAACCAGGACGTGCCGAAGATGGTGGTGATGTTTCTATCGCATTAGACTGCGCTGCTTCTGAATTCTTCAGCGACGGCGTTTATGACTATAGCAAATTCGAAGGAAAAGACGGTGCAAAACGTAATTCAGAAGAACAAGCTGCTTACTTGGCTGAATTGGTTTCTAAATTCCCGATCGATTCAATCGAAGACGGAATGGACGAAGGTGACTGGGACGGTTGGGTTGCTTTGAACGCTGAATTAGGCGACAAATGCCAATTGGTTGGTGACGACTTGTTCGTAACTAACGTTGAATACCTGCAAAAAGGTATCGAATTGGGAGCTGCTAACTCAATCCTGATTAAAGTAAATCAAATTGGTACATTAACTGAAACATTGGATGCTATTGAAATGGCACACCGTGCAGGTTATACTTCAGTAACTTCTCACCGTTCAGGTGAAACTGAAGACTCTACGATTGCTGACATCGCTGTAGCGACTAACTCAGGACAAATCAAAACAGGTTCATTGAGCCGTTCGGATCGTATGGCAAAATACAACCAACTGCTTCGTATTGAAGAGCAATTGGGTGCTGCTGCTATCTACGGATACAAAAAAGTATACAAAAAGTAATTCTTACTACAAAATAATAAAAAGCCGCTTTCCGAAAGGAGAGCGGCTTTTTTGTTGTGGTAAAGTCATTCCGAACTTTGTATTTTTATTAAACGGGTTGATATCATTCTCTTTTAAAACCAATCTAAATTGAAACAATTTTAAACATAATTCTGATAAGTTTTGTAATTTGGCGATTGAGGCTCTATATAAAGTTAAATCATTGAAAGACCATTCAGATGCAACCCGTAATCGACCACATTCAAATTACCGTCAAGGATCTAAAAGTAGCTGAGAAGTTTTACGATAAATTTTTGCCAATAATCGGTTTTGATATCACGAATAAGGTGAGTGCATTTATCGAAGAGCACGAATTTCATGTCGTTGAGTATACGCATGAACAATTGGCTTTTGCAATTACTTCGCCGAGAGAGGCCTTTAAAAACGACCCGGTACATCGCAGGAAGCCCGGAGCGTTGCATCATTTAGCTTTTAAGGCTGAATCGCGAGCCGAAGTTGATCAGGCTTATTCGGACTTACAAAGGATTGGGGCTGTCATTGTTTCCGGACCCCAAATACACCCGGAGTATGGTGAAAACTATTACGCTGTTTACTTTAAAGATCTGGAAAATATGAAGTATGAAATTGTATGCAATTGCGTCATAAAAAAAGGGCTTCACAAATTGTAAAGCCCTTTTCTATGAATTTCTTTTATTGATCATTCGCTATTCATCGAAATCAAGAATTCTTCAATCGAATCTGTGCGCATCAGACGCGTTTTAATAAAATCCATTGCTTCCAATGAGTTCATATCAGCCAGATAGTTACGCAAGATCCATATTTTATCCATCATTCCTTTAGACATTAGCACGTCTTCGCGGCGTGTACTTGAAGAAACAATATCCACAGCTGGGAAGATGCGTTTGTTCGACAATCTGCGGTCGAGTTGCAGTTCCATGTTACCTGTTCCTTTAAATTCTTCAAAGATAACGTCATCCATTTTAGATCCGGTTTCGGTCAATGCTGTCGAAAGAATGGTTAATGAACCTCCTTCTTCAATATTTCGGGCCGCTCCAAAAAAGCGTTTCGGTTTGTGCAGGGCATTTGCATCAACACCACCCGACAATACTTTACCTGAAGCTGGCGCAACCGTGTTGTACGCACGAGCAAGACGGGTAATTGAGTCAAGTAAAATGACCACATCATGACCACATTCAACCATTCGTTTGGCTTTCTCCAAGACCATCCCGGCTACACGAACATGGCGGTCGGCTGGTTCGTCAAAAGTTGAAGCGATTACCTCTCCGTTCACGCTTCGTGACATGTCGGTAACTTCTTCCGGGCGCTCATCAATCAATAATACGATCATGAATACTTCCGGATGGTTAGCGGCAATTGCGTTGGCAATTTCTTTTAATAACATGGTTTTACCCGTTTTGGGTTGAGCCACAATTAAACCACGCTGTCCTTTTCCTATTGGAGCAAATAAATCGACAACCCGTGTTGAGATATTGTCGTGTCCATTTCCAGTGATATTGAATTTCTCAGTAGGGAAAAGCGGAGTCAAATGGTCGAATGGAACACGATCTCTAATGTAATCAGGAGTTCTTCCATTGATTTCGACTACTTTGATAAGCGGAAAATATTTTTCACCTTCTTTCGGAGGGCGAATTGTTCCGGTTACTGTATCTCCGGTTTTTAAGCCAAATAGTTTGATCTGAGATTGAGAAACATAGGTATCGTCCGGAGAGTTCAGATAATTATAGTCAGATGAGCGCAGGAAACCATAACCATCAGGCATAATCTCCAGAACGCCGGAATTGGTAATAATACCTTCAAATTCATATGATTTATCCGTCCCGGAATTTCCATGTTTACTCTTACCATGCGGTTGGTTATTGTCCCATTTGGATTGTTTGGGTTTCCGTTGCTGTGGTTGTTGTTGTGTGTCAGGAGCTTTTTTATGTTCCTTTGCACCTTGATCCTGAGATTTATCTATTTTTTTAACAACCGTAGGCTTAGACTGCTGATGTTTATCTTTCTTGACTTCTATTGTCTTATCCTTGGCAATGTCAGGTTGAGAGTCTGTGGGTGGTTTTCCTTGATCGCCTGTTTTCTTCGACTTGTCAAAGAATGAGGACGCCTTTACAACCGTTGCACGTTTGCGCTTTTTAGGCTCTGGATTTTCATTACTATCTTGATTCTGAGAGTCTTTATTGTCTTGCTTTGTAGGGGTGCCGGTATTGGCTTTACTTCTAGACCCTTTTTCTTTTTTTGATGGTTCTGATTTTTTTTCAGAAGCAATAATTGCCTGAGTATCTAGTATTTTATAAATCAGGTCTTGTTTTTTGTAGGATTCTACTTTCTTAATGTTAAGCTCTTTACCGATTTCCTTTAATTCGGGAACCAACTTTTTGCTTAATTCAATAATGTCATACATATATTTTGAAATTAATTACATCTATTCAATGTCTGGAGGAGAAAAGTAATAAAATGCCTTTGGGTAAAAATAGTCGGACAACGTTAAAATGTCGTTATATTCTGCAATTATAAGTAATATGAAACTATTACCCAAAAAAAGCGTTTAATTTCTATGAATATTTTAATAATTTGCAAATTCGATCCAAAACCAAAACCATTGCTTTTTGTTCATTCATATAGAAAAACAGCCTATTCATAACGAATTTCGTTTAACTCATGAAATAAATGTGTAGAATTGTAATAAATCATCTGAATTAACTATTTTCACTTCCGTAAATTAAGCGAGGACGATTTTCCTTGATTGGTGTTTTTATAATACTCAGCTCCCATGAGACAACTTAAAATTACAAAGCAAGTTACCAACAGAGAAACCTTATCTCTTGATAAGTATCTGCACGAGATTGGCAAAGTTGAACTGCTAACTGCCGAGAAGGAAGTTGAACTTGCTAAACGTATTCGGAAAGGTGATCGCGCCGCGTTAGAAAAATTAATAAAAGCGAATCTTCGTTTTGTCGTTTCAGTTTCGAAACAATACCAGAATCAAGGATTGAGTCTTCCTGATTTGATTAATGAAGGGAATTTGGGCTTGATTAAAGCTGCCGAACGCTTTGACGAAACCCGTGGGTTTAAATTTATTTCGTATGCGGTGTGGTGGATTCGCCAGTCGATATTGCAAGCACTTGCCGAGCAAGCCCGGATAGTCCGTCTGCCTTTAAATAAAATTGGATCGATTAATAAGATTAACCGCGCATTTTCGAAGTTGGAGCAAGAGTATCAGCGGGAACCCACGGCGGAGGAAGTGGCTAAAGTATTGGAAACAACTGCAGGAGTTGTGGAGAATGCTATGAAAGTGTCTAGTCATCATGTTTCAATGGATGCTCCAATGCGTGATGAGGATGGCAATAATCTTTACGATGTGATGCTGAATGACGAGTCTCCCAGCCCGGATAACAGCCTGCTCGATAACTCATTGAAAAAGGAAATTGAACGGACGTTGTTAACCTTAGGCGAACGAGAAGCCGAAATTTTAAAATATTATTTTGGGTTGAATGGCTATCGGCAACATACGCTGGAAGAAATAGGAGATATTTTTAGCCTTACTCGTGAGCGAGTTCGACAGATTAAAGAAAAGTCAATTAAACGGTTGAAAAACAACTATCGAAATCGCTTGCTGAAAGCTTATCTGGGACAGTAAAACTAAATTTCAACCCCAAAAATCAATTTTCATAAACGAGGAGAAAACCTACCTTTGTGTAAAAAGATATAGCATATGAGCACACAACTTGTCGCCCCTTCGATCTTAGCTGCTGACTTTTCCAAATTAGGTAGAGATATTGAAATGATTAATAGCAGTAATGCTGACTATATTCATTGCGATATTATGGATGGAGTTTTTGTTCCGAATATTTCATTTGGAATCCCTGTTGTAGAAAAGGTTGCTGAAGTGGCAAAGAAACCACTGGATGTGCACTTAATGATTACGAATCCTGATCATTTTATTGTTCCATTTCGTAAAGCCGGAGCTTCCATATTGACGGTGCATTACGAAACGTGTCCTCATTTGCATCGAACCGTTAGTTCAATTAAAAATGAAGGAATGAAAGCAAGTGTATGTTTAAATCCGCACACCCCCGTTCATTTACTCGACGATATTATTCATGATCTGGATATGGTGCTCATTATGTCAGTAAACCCGGGTTTTGGAGGACAAACATTTATTAAAAATACCTACCAAAAAATTCGTGAGTTAAAAGAGCTTATCATGGTTAAAAATCCAAAGTGTTTGATTGAGGTAGACGGTGGTGTGAACTTTGAAACAGGACGTAATCTTTATGAGGCCGGAGCGGATGTGCTTGTTTCAGGAAGTTTTATTTTTAAAACTGACGACCCAATTACTACGATCAACAAATTTAAGACACTATAACCAATTTACGTTGCCTGACCGGGAGGGCAGTCAGGGTTGCTTTTTAGCTCTTTTAAGCTGCAGCTTGTGGTGCAAATGCCACATTTGCCCTCGTCTGATGTTGAGTTCCTTTGCTTTTTTAGCGAACTCATCAGTTGGTAGATTTTCCAAACAACAAGCCCTAAAGTAATAGCCAAAATTGAGTATGTAATAATTTCCTGTACCATGCTGATTTCAATAAGGAATTGGATGCCGGAAATGTTTTCGATTAGAAGAAAAACCGGGATATGTGCAATACGAGAAACGATAGAACCCAGGCTAAGGCTGTGGTGTAGAACATCGTAAATATGGCCCAGAATAGTTTGCCTGATTCATTTCGAATAGCTGCAATTACTCCTATACAAGGGAAATACACCAAAATAAAAATTAAAAACGCCAGAGCCACCGGAACAGAAATGATGAGCTGTCCTTTTTTTGGACCTGTTGTATAACGTTCCTGCTGAAGTTTCTTGGTTAAGCTAACTTCCTGGTCATTCTCGACCTGGTATAGAACGCCCATGGTGCTGACAACAATTTCTTTGGCGGGCAATCCAGCTAGTAAGCTCACACTCATTTTCCAGTCGAAGCCTAGAGGGCGCATTGCCGGCTCAATAAATTGACCGATTCTTCCCAGGTAGGAATTCTGCAAACGTGTTGCTTCTTGCTTTAATTCAAGCTGATGAATTGTCTTTTGCTGAGCTTGCGTTTCCTGATTTGTTTGACGTTGTTCAATTTGAGTAGCAATTTGTTTTGTTGCATCGGTTTGGCGGGGGAAATAGCCCAATGCCCAGATAATAATTACTCCAATCAAGATTACACCACCAATTTTTTTCAGGTATTGCCAGGTTTTATCCCACATGTGTATCAATACATTTCGTGCTGTTGGGATCCGGTATGGGGGTAATTCTAAAACAAATGGAGTTTCCTTACTTTTAAAAATGGTTTTATTGAATAATTGGGCAATCAGGAAAGCAAGAAATATGCCTGTAAAATAGATTCCGACTAATACAAGTCCCGGGTTGTTTGGGAAGAATGCTGAGATAAACAACACATAAACCGGAAGCCGGGCACTGCACGACATAAATGGGATAATCAGCATGGTTAAAAGTCGGTCGGTTGGGCTGCGTAATGTGCGGGTAGCCATAATTGCCGGTACATTACATCCAAATCCCATCACCATCGGGATAAAAGATCGTCCGTGGAGACCAAAGAAGTGCATGATTTTGTCCATGATAAATGCAGCACGTGCCATGTAGCCGGAGTCTTCCATGATCGAAATAAAAAAGAAAAGGATCAGAATGTTGGGTAGAAAAACCAATACACTTCCAGTTCCATCAATGATTCCGTTGGTGATTAAATCGTGCAACATCCCGTCTTCCATGTGCGACGATACAAAACCACTCAGTGCACCTACCAGATTTTCAATCCAGGTCATGGGGTAACTGCCAAGCGTAAATGTGCTGTAAAATGCAACGAAGATGAGAACAATAAAAATTGGCATGCCCATTAACGGGTGCGTTAAAACTCCGTCAATCTTTTCTGATTTGGATTTTTCTTTTTTTAATTTCTGTTTGAAATTCTCTTTTAGTGCCCCTGATATAAAGCCATATTTGGCATCTGTAATTACCGTTTCGCTGTCTTCGTTAAAAAGCGTCTCAATCCGGTGCGACTCCTCTTTTGTAATTGCTTTTATCTGGTCGAAATTTGAATAACGCGACAGGTTGAAAAACGTTTCATTATCTTTTTCCAGCAATTTTAAAGCTAAAAAACGAGAGGAAATTTTGTCGGTAATGGGTTTGTTTTCCTTTATTTTAGCGCGTATCCTGCGAATCGATTTCTCAACTTCTTGCCCATAGTTGATATGGACATGCCGCACAATCGGATCGCGATCTTCATAGACTTCAATCGATTTTTTCAGTAGCTCGTCAATACCTTTGCCTTTCGAGCTAATTGTGGGAATGATAGGAATCCCCATCATTTCACCCATTTTCTCGTAATTGAAAATGCTTTTGTTTTTCAACAGCTCATCATACATGTTCAGTGCGCAAACTACTTTGATGTCCATATCAATGAGCTGGGTCGTTAAAAACAGGTTGCGTTCCAGATTTGATGAATCGAGAACGTTGATAACAAGATCCGGTGTTTCTTTCCAGATGTATTTGCGCACGTATATTTCTTCGGGCGAATAGGCTGTCAGAGAGTAAGTTCCCGGGAGGTCAATCAGGTTGAATAAATAGCCTTCTTTTTCGAATGAAGCTTTCTTAGCGCTGATGGTTACGCCACTGTAGTTGCCAACATGCTCTTTTGATCCCGAAAGAAAATTGAAAAGAGTGGTCTTTCCGCAATTTGGATTTCCTACCAAGGCAATGTTGATAATTTTGCCCTTTTCGTTAGCCGATTTCTTCAAAATCTCCTTATCAATGACTCCTTCATAATTAGCATTGATAACTTCTTTCGCTTCGTTAAACGACACCACCTCAATCAGGTTAGCCTCAGAACGACGCAAGGTAATATTGTAATCCAGAATTTTAAACTCAATGGGGCCTTTAAAGGGGGTGTTTTTTACAACTCTGACTTCTTTGCCCTTTACAAATCCCATTTCAGTGATTCTTTTTCGGAAAGAACCATGGCCCAGAACTTTTGTTATTATTACTGTTTCGTTATTTTTTATCTCTGAAAGCCTCACACAGGATCCCCTTTATGCTAATTTGATTTAAATTAAAATAGAGTTGCAAAGATATTTAAGTTTTTAAAAAAGATTGGAGAAATACAGTAAAAGCCATGCATGATTTTTGCATTAGCTTAACTTTGTAAACTGAAGGAACTAATATGAAAGATGAAAACCATTTAAAACACATACAAGACGCAATTAATGCTTTGCCCGAAGATTTCAATATCCTGGAGGAGCAAATCGACATTAATTTGCAAATGACCTATTTTGACAAAGCCAAAGAATTACGTGATGCAGAGTTTGATGAATCGTTGATTGATAAAGCCAAGACTGATTTGTATAGCGATGAGGTTAGCTTGGAGGACAAAAAGCAATTGTTAGTTCAGCTGGCAGGTTTTGACGATGTTGAAGCATTTCGCATTGTCGAAGCTTTCTATAAACAGGCCCCCAAGGAGATTAGAGATTGGGCGGTTCTTGCCTTTCAGGAAAGCCGCATGGTGATTCAAAGTTCCTTGCTTGGCGAACAGCAGGTTTTTATTTCAACCGGACTCGGGGGTAAAGGAAAAAATATTCGTTACTCCGTAGCCATGCATCGCATGGGGGAGGGGCAGGCGTTTAATGACACCCAAAAGAAGCTGGTAAAAAGTGAATTCGAGTATTTTTTACAGAAAAGTGAAGGGGAGTTGGAAGAAATAAGCTTTGAAGATCAATATGCATTGGCCGTATTTTTATTTCCTTTAAAGGAAAACTTGCATATCATTTTTAAATCTTTCATTGACGAATGCAACCAGTTTGGTAATTTCCTGAGTGAAGATGTCATTATCACCAATGTAAAAAGGTTGAAAGTTGAAGAATTAGATGAATTTTTAAAGAACAATGATCAAGATGAACAAGAATAAAGTAAATATGGCTTTGCAGGTGCTGCCTCAAGCTGAAGGTAAAAACAGTTATGAACTTGTAGATACAGCCATCCACCTTATACATGAGTCTGGATTAACCTATCAGGTATGTCCGTTTGAAACGGTGATTGAAGGTAAATTTGATGAATTAATGGACTTGGTGAAGCGCATTCACCAAGAGCTTGAAAAAAATGGAACAGAAAAATTAATGACTTATATTAAGATTCAGACTGTTTTTCAGCAAGATGTGACAATCGACGATAAAATGCACAAATATAAATGAGAAAAAAAGCAGAAATAATTTGATTCTTATTTCTAAAAAACGTTATATTTGCACCGCTTTTGCACTGGACCTGTAGCTTAATTGGATAGAGCACCTCACTACGGATGAGGAGGTTGTGAGTTCGAGTCTCGCCAGGTTCACGAAAAAAAACCCGCTAAAAAAAGCGGGTTTTTTTATTTATACCTGACAAGGGATAAAATTGGATTCTCTACCACTAAAATCTCAAATAGATCTCCATATTTTCGCTTTCTCTATCGTTTTTTCCTTTTTCAAATATCGAATATTGAATTTATTGCTAGTCCGCTATATTGCCACTAAGATAAAAAATGGATCAGTTTAAATTTCCGGTGGAGTAAAAGTTATTATCATCTTTCTTCGGATAGTCTCGATATAGTCTCGTTTATTTTGCGATTTCATGCATATTTTGGTGTCTGCCGCAAAATAAAAAAAGCACCTAAATCTATGATTTAAGCGCTTTTAGTCTTTTTGACTTTTTACTTGGTGACTCAGCTGGGATTTGAACCTGTCGCTGTTCCCAGCTGATTATCAATATTTTCGCAAACGCCTAAATCCTGAGGTCTCGATATAGTCTCGATTGATAATCAATACATTACAATACAAATATAGACAAATTTAATTGATTTTCTGAAATATAAGATAAAACTATTCATGTATAATTTCTTCATTCTGACACAACTCACCCGACAGTCACTCAATTTCGTTTTATAGCGTAGAATTTCAAAAAATGTCCCTTTGAGCATCTAACAATTTTCTCACCTTTCCTGATGTTGAAAACTTTCAAAAAAACCGCTATTAAACTGTATTTTTTTTGAATTTGTTTCGGTAATTTTATGTCTTTGACATTCAAAAACTATCCTTTAAAATTTTTAAGATCATGAACGAAGAAAAAAAACAACACAATTTGATTACCCTAAAATTCTCTATTACAGGAAAGCCTGTGATAGAAATTGAAAAAGTGAACCTGAATCAACCACTCCGTGTTGCTGTTGAAAAGGCTTTTGAAGCTAGTGGAACAACAAGGCCAATTTCCGATTATGATGTTCTATTCAACACGACAATGCTTAACATATCTTCAAAAGTTGAAGAACTTGGATTGACTGATGGAGCATTATTAATGGTTAGTCTAAAATCAGGGAAAGGTGGCGAATAGTAGCACTAAGCAATATGTTGATATTGAGGTTACAAAAAATAAGTTTAATAATGAGATTAATGAATTCACTGCATTAGAAAAGAACTACAACGAGCGCGGTGTCTTTTTGGTTGAAATTCAAGGATTCACGTTGCGATTACTTTTTACTGCGCCTCAAATCAAACCCAGTCCCGTCTTGTTCTCGGTAGAGCTCGATTACTCAAACTGGGATTTCGAGCCTCCTGCTCTGAGGGTGATAAATCCCTTTACTAAAGCAGTATTACGTAATAATGAAGTCGGTGTTCAATTCTTACAATGGAATAACGAAGCTCAGGATGCTCAATCTTTATTAGTTGGCCATGATATTCCCTTCCTTTGCATACCTGGCATAAGGGAATATCATCAACACTTTCACCATTCAGGGGATTCATGGATGTTGTATAGAACGAGAGGAGAAGGAAAACTTACAGATATAATTGAGAAGATAATAAAGCATGCAACCTTACCATTGGTCGGTTATCTTGTAAATGTAAATGGGCATTCAATCGTATTTCATAAATTTCCACTGGTAAGCGATAAAACCAAAGCGCCATAATGAAAGGATATTCAAACATCGAGTTAATTATAATCTCCAATGAATTGTTAGCTCGCGCATATAATTTTTTAAGATATGCAGGATCAAAGGGTGTCGAAGGCATTTGTTTATTCGCTGGAAATATGGATGACAATAAATTTATAGTGAAAGAAACGATAATTCCACGTCAAACTGGATATATTATGGAACAGGGGCTTATGTACGCTGTAGACAGCGACGAGCTACGTAGATTAAGTATATGGCTATATGAAAACAATATGCAGTTGATAGCTCAAATTCACAGTCATCCAACTGTTGCTTACCACTCTGAAGCCGATGATCGGTTTCCGATTGTTGATACGATTGGCGGTATTTCGATTGTAGTCCCAAATTTTGCTTCCGGAGATATCGATCTTGAAGAAGCAGCTATCTATCGTTTATCCTCAAATAAGAGCTGGAATAAGCTATCAAATAAAAATGTTAACTCACTATTTAGGATTAAATAAAAATGGCATTAGCTAGGTATTTCTCAAAAGATTTGTTGGCTTTAAACAGGCTGCTTAATACTGATTCCTCTGTTTTTGAGGAAATAATAAATAACAAGATTGTTACCCTTGCGTTCGACATAAACGCTGTCGAAACGCATGAAGGGTCTTGCGGCCTTGATCTAATTATCAGATTGTTAGCGAGATTTTATCCTAAATTAAGAATCAGTGATCTGTCTGGAACAAACCAGGCAAAACAACGAGAACTCGTTGAACTAGCAAAGAGGATCAACGGCAACATAGAAATCGTCCCAGATTCGGAAAGTGAGGATATTCTAATTATCGCTGGCGCTACACAAAAGGAAATTACAAACAAGTCACCTAAATTTTATTTTGGATCAGAAAACTGGATCGCCAAATATTCAGTTTCGAATATTCAAGAATTTGGAAGCTCTGAAAACCCATTTGGAAGTGGAATAGCAGCATGTATTTTAGCTTCCAATGTGTTTAGAACCTTATTTTCTGACTACATCGTTTATAATGAAAAAGATTTTGAATTTGAATTTTCATCATATTCATTAGAGTTCGGTTCACGTGATAACCCTCCGTTAAAAGACATAATACTAGATGATTTGACAATCGCGGGTGTTGGTGCCGTTGGCAATGGTTTAGTATGGGCGTTAGCACGGCTTGAGGCAATTCGTGGAGAAATTGCATTGATTGATAGCGAGACAATTAGCAGAACAAACCTCCAACGTTACGTCCTTTTTAGAGAAGAAGATGAAGGACAAGATAAAGTACTTGTCGCCAAAACTTTTTTCAAACAGATCAATTTGGATGTCCATACATGTAAAGGAGAATGGAAAGATTATATTGAAGAAAGAGGAAATTGGGATATCCATTGCGCTGCTGTTGGCATTGATAATGCCAATGACCGCATCGGAATTCAAAGCTCTTTACCTCAGGTTATCTTTAATGCATTTACAGAAGATGGAGTCATTGGAATATCGCGACACCTTGATTTTATAAATGAGCCGTGTCTTGCCTGTTCGTATATCCCTACTTCAAAGAAAAAAAACCGAACTGAAGAAATTGCAGAAGAATGTGGTATCCCGGATAAGGTTGACCTAGTAAAGGACTATTATAACTATAATGCAGCGGTAAACGAAGTAATTCCGAATTATACGGTAAGTCTTTTGCAGGAAATTGCAAACAGGAAAGGGATTCCGTCTGAAAAACTTGAACAATATAATGGAAAGAAACTCGACGAATTTTACTCTGATTTTATTTGCGGAGGTACGATCTTGACACTATCTAATGCAGACGATAAAATAACTGAAGTCGACGCTCCATTGGCATTCCAATCAGCATTGGCTGGCGTATTGTTAGCAGCAGAGTTGGTAAAGTATTACATGAATGATGGTCACCCAACTGAAAATCGAACGGACATTTATGTTTTAAGTCCGTTATGCGATATAAATCCATACCATCGAAAACTGGTGAAAGATGTGACTGGACGCTGTCTATGCGTAGACGATGATTTTATAGACAGATATCAAGAGAAATGGAGATTATAGTTTTGGTAGAACATCCAATTAAATTCTGAAAATGGATAAGGGTGATGATCTCCGGATTCTGTTTACCAAACCTGAACTGAATTGAACCGAACCGAATGATAAATAGACGTATCCAAAGGACATCCTAGTGTGCCTGGACTCACAGAGCACAAATCCCTTTGTGGTAATCTGACATTTACGTGGAGTGGTTTTACCTTTCAAAATTCTGAAACGAACCAAAAAGGGGCACTCGGCCCATAGCCGTCAACCTAAATCCATAACTAGCAGATTATGAGCATGTAGCTGTTTTTACCCCCGCTCCTTTTGAGAGCAGGGTTAATTTTAGTTATTTCATTCATATCAAGGAACTTTCTAAAGTTATTAAACGGGATTGAGTTATGCTGATTCACCCCGTTCTTTTTATTAAAAATAGCAATAATATTCTATATATCAATACATTGAGTGCATTATTTCTTCTGAGCTAAGCTTATTTTTTTTCTTCTCCAGCCAATGATTCCTGTATAATAGTTGATCAATCCAAACCCAAAAATGTGATAGCTCCTGTAAACCGTGTCTTAAGACATTTCTTAAACGGTAGGTGTTATCAAACAAGGTTTTAAAACATTTAAAGAGACTAAGCAACTTGCCTGTTTTCTGGTACATCAGGGGGCGTTTGCTCATGATGATATTCCAGTTGACAATCATCAGGAGTAGTTTAAAATATAGATGACACAACCACCTTGTGTATTTCATATTCCGGATATGATTCACCCCTAGTACTGATTTCCATATTTTGAAGACCAATTCAATTTGCCAGCGTATTTTATAAATCAGGGGAATAGCCGAAATAGGCAAGATATCTTCAGGAACATTAGTGATACTCAGGTTGAAACGGGACATCAATTTAAATTTTTCACTACTGGTATATCCTTTTCGTTTATGTGTTTTGTTTGATTTTAAGATACGCTGTTGGTATACCTCGTCGGGTAGGAGATCAATAATCAAGCGAACCGGTATCTTCGGTTCATTCCCGATACACACGTCTTTTTCAATTCTGGTCAGACCATACTTTTTCATGCGCCGGTACAGGGCACCAAAATCCATCTGTCGAAGTTCCCCTGCCTTCAACTCATAGACGATTGTTTTTGGGCGAAGTCTGGAAATGAAGAATGCTTTCTTTTTCTCAATATTTAGAAAGGATTTGAATGCAAAGTAACCAAGATCCCGGATGATCAGGTCATTGCTCTGAACCATTTCCAGGGCTTCAAGTGAATCTCTGACATCAGGTCTGTTTGCGGCTGTCAGGCTCAGGTCAATGATTTGTCCACTTTTTAAATCAAACTCAAACTGAACACAGGCGCCAGCTTTGGAGGCTGCACCTCCCGAACCTGGGAGATGTTCGCTGTATTGTTCCGGAAGTTCAAACCGGGTCGAATCTTTTATGACAACCCGATTGAAAAAGTTTAGCCATCCGCTATCAAGCTGGCTAGTTAACTGGCCGCTAAGTTGCTTTTCTATAAGCAACTTCAGAAAATTTACTGCCTGGTTATTGAATCGTTTATCAATACCTTGTTTACTTATCCCAATATCGTGTGAAGACTGGGCTTCAACTGCAAGTTGATTGAGACTTTTTAACTCGGAAAAACTGGATTCATACATCATTAAATCAAAAAACACAAACGGGTTTAACTTGGATTTACGTTTCTTAAACCCCGTTTTAATAGCCGCATCCATCAATTCTTCTGAACTGAACAGCTTCTTTAAAGAACTTGCTATTTCTTGGGAGTTGTCTTTGAACTCCCCCCTTTATATTTAGTAAAAAAACTAAAAACCAGATCTACCAAATTGAAAATCGACAAATCCGGTTTTCTTAGGTTGACGGCTATGGGCACTCGGCCCCTGTGTCTCAACCTAAAGAGGATTCCCTTTTCCGGCATAGACTTCTTCATCTGCCGCAGAAGAAAGAAAACTTCGGAATTCCGGTTCTCCGCAATCAGAACACAGCAGCGTGCGGGTTCGTGGCCAGTAATAGGCTACAGCTCCACGTGGCAAACGAACCTGGCACTCTTCGCAGTAACTTGGATAACGTACTGCAATTTGTCTTGGATCATCTTTGTATCTCATCATCAAAACCTCCTATAGTTTTATTCTGACAATAATCATCAGCATTGGTTAATCTTCAGATGGTTTCATAATGAAAATCGCAGGCGATGGGTCATCAAAATCCCGGGCTGTAATCAGGCCTTTGAGCGTGACTTCCCGCAACAGCCGGTTCGACCTGTCCGTTACTTTTTCGTTCTGCTCCCAATCACCGGTATCTGGCAGTTGGACCAATAGCTTAAACAGCAAGTGGGAAGAAGATTCCTTCCGGGCGAAATAGGCAAACATGAACAGCACATCCCATAACCGGCCACCCTGATCCTGATAGCCTTCCATTCCTATGGGTACTTCAACATATTTGTCCCAAACTGAGCGGGTCAGGTAAACCGGATGACGAATCCCAGCTTCCTTGGAAATCTTTTGATCAACTTGAATCAGAAAACCATCATCAACGGCTTGTTTGGTGGAGTAAACTGAAATCGGTTTTAAACTCTTGAAATCATTCATAATAGATCGCCGCTTGCCCTGCGGACTTATAATGGCATCTGGCACGCCGTTAAACTTAAATTTTTGGCGTACCACAATTGAGCTGTCCCGGATCAGGTCAACGGGGTGCATGTCAGGTTTTCCGTGCGGATAGCATGTGCGATATGAAAAGGAAAAGCTGAACGCATCCGAAGGAAACGAGCCACGAAAAGCGAGTTCCCCTTTACCGTTCCGGGAAGCGAAATAACTTTGTCGGAAATTTGAGTAAAAACAGGGAACCTGAAACAGATTGTCATGAAACACTAAGGACTAACCCAAAAAGGAGCGGTCAGCGCCTGGTGCATGGTCGAAAAATGATTGGCCAAGGCAATCATCGGGGCTTTTGAATAGTAGGACCAGTCCAGGTGTTTCGACCAAAAGCAGTATTGGGCTTCTTCGCTGTTCAATGGCGTGGGATCGTTCAATACATCAAAAAGCCGTATAAGAAGCAAAATAATATTGATCCCCAAGATAAAATATGCTCCGTATTTTGAATAAAAATTCTTGTTCATAGCTAATCATTGGTATCAATCTGGATAATTTTCATACATTTTCTCCAACAACAACAGGCCTGGGGCGCTGACAACAGACCGTAGGGAATAATAGATCAGGTCATTGACCAGTACTTCCTTACTGAGATTGCATCCATATGAAATTTCTGCATTATTTATGATACTCGTTGAAACGCGGTACAAAAAGCAACAAAATGGCTTTATTTCCAATACTGGAATAAACAGCCCTTCACCTATCCCTTTTTTCAATTGCCCACCTGCTTTTTCAAGGACCAGTTTTTCTTCCAAATAATAGAAAAGGCTGTATTTGACAGGATAGTGTTTTTTTAGAGTCCGAATAGCTGTAGGATGGTTGCATTGCTGTAGGAAAATATACTTACACAGGTTAAAGAACGATTCTATTGAGTTGCCCGACTTGAAAAGGATATGATCCAGTTGTTTCCCGATCATTGATTCCAGTTCTTGAAGTACTGCCGAAATAAGCTGTTCCTTACTGAGGAAATGTTGATAAATTGTTTTCTTTGACAGGTGCCCCTTTTCTGCAATGTCATCCATCGTCACGTATTTAAATCCAAAACGAAGAAATAGTTTTGTTGCAATACTGATGATCTTGAGCCGTGCTGCTTCCATAGTTGAGATGATTTGGTGTCAATTCATGTTAATCCTTGATACGGTTAAACTGTAATGTTTTGACCATCCAATTGGGAAGTGATTTTTTTGGGTTCCTGCCTTTAAGGTTCATGTACCAACCCAGCTTTTCAATAACCGGTAGTTTATGGGTTTCCACAAATTCAATTGGAGTCCCATCCTGATCGGAAATGTATGAAAAATGGCCTGCTGTTGTTCCCATATCAAAACTATTGGCACTATCGACCGTAAAAGGGAATCCTTTTTCCTCACACTCAGTTTTTAAGTGGTCCATACCAATCAGGTCAAAGCACAGATGGATGTATCCAAGTTCACCCCAAATCCTGTCGCGAAATATCTTATCCGGGTCTCTTTCAAGCGGCTGGACAAGTTCAATTTGAGTCGGCCCCAATAATTTGGAAAAAGGACCTGTCCTGGAAGTATTGTGTTTCAGCAATACACGCCGGTATTTTTCATTGCCGCCCGGCAAGGCTGCAAAGTCCTGAAATTGGCCAGATACAAAATAGACGATTTGGTCATATTCCAAAATATCAGCATATACTTTCATGGCTTTTTCAATGTTTGATACACCGATAACCACGCCGGCAACCCCCCCAGTCAAGGATTTTTGTTTCATATAAAAATTTGGGTCTTCAACCACCTCAAAAATATTGTTATAAGGATCCTTTAGATAGTAATGTAAATTACCCTGTGGGTCTTCTGTGAGGTTCCCTAAAATAGTTAAGCCCATTTCCCGATGCCCTTCAAAAGCCTTTTTGACATTGTGGCACTTCATTTTGCAAATAAAAATTCCACAATCTCCCAGTTTTTCCTCAAACACAGGAGGTTTTGGCGCCTTTTGCGTGTGTTGCCAGATTTCGAAGCCGCCACCCCCTTCCATGTTCATGGCCAGTGCGGCATAGCGCTCACATTCTTGTCCATTGGTATAGTGTTTCATAAGTTTGGCTGTGGCTGTATCTTCAAACACGTTGATGTCCATGCCAAATACTTTTCGGTACCATTTCCAGGCTTCTTGCGCGTTTTTTACGCCAATCCCAACTTGTTGGATGCCACAAATATTCTTTTTCATATTGATCTTCGTTTTTTATGAATGTTAATTTTTGATTTTTGTCACTAATTTGTAGAAAAGGGCAGGGAATAACCGCCTGATATAGACCATGGCCAGCTCTGTCCGGCCAACCAGTATTTCTTTCTTGTTTTTCCGGATGGCTTTGACAATCTGCTTGGCACATTGATCAGCCGGCATTCCACGTGCCTGGCCTTCATCCATCTTGTTATAAGAAGTTCCGTTAGCGGTCAGTGCATTAACCGAGATATTGGTGTTGATACGTCCCGGAGAAACGATGGTCACTTTAATGTTGTCACTGGCCAGTTCAACCCGCAGTGATTCAAAAAAGCCCTGAACAGCATGTTTAGACGCCGAGTAGGCTGTTCGGGTGGGGAACCCGAACTTCCCAATGATACTGCTAATGACGACAATGTGTCCCGATTGACTTTTGACCATATGGGGTAAAACCATTTTGGTCAGCGCTACCGTGCTAAAAAAATTTAGTTCCATGATGCTTCGGTCATTTTCCAAAGGGGTTTCCTTGGCCATAGAGCGTTGACTGCGGCCGGCATTGTTCACTAGTATATCTATTCGTCCTGTTTTTCTTAATACAGCATCAACCACTTCCGATAGTTTTTCAAGCTTTAACAGGTCGGCGGGTTGAATCCAGCACTTCAAGGTACTTTGTAAACATTTGGTTTTCACCTTTTCCAGTCTTGCTCCATTTCTGGCAGTTAATACAACAAATGCCCCTTCTCTGGCAAAAGCATAGGCTAAAGCTTCCCCTATCCCGGAGGAGGCGCCTGTTATCCAAACAATTTTTTCTTTAATGTTTCCCATCGTATGTTTTTTACATTAAAACTCAGAAACTCATTTCTGTCCTGAAAAATATTCCGCTGTTATCTGTAAAGTCACGGTCCATATAGGTATTGCCGAGCTGATGTACATATTCGACCCGTAATACCTTAAAGATATTGGTCACTCCAATACCGATCTCTGCGTAAGGGTCTTTTGATTTGTTGCTGTAATAGCCGGGAAGGTCGAATACCCCCTTGTAGGAATCTGTTAATGTTCCATAGTGGCATTTGAGTGAAACAATCTCCCGTAGTTTCAGCTTCTTGACCAAGGGGACCCGGTTAAGAAGCACCCCGCCTCCATTTACATGAAGGTGTGTGTTGCTATATAAGTTATGGGCGAAAGCAGCAAAATGCAAAAGATTAAACCGGTCTTTGGAATAGCCCAGTGACATGGAGCCTACCGGCTGGTCCAGCAGGTCGTAAGGGGCACCTCCAAACAAATACCCGGCATTCACGATATAGTTCATAAAGAGTTGCCCTATAGTCAACCGTCCTTGGATGGAACCATGGAACTGGGAATACAGGCCTAGGTCATTAAGCCCCTGTCCGGGCAACAAGGTTTGTCCGACATCCCAGCTCAGATGGACCACAGGAATACGGTTTATATAATAGATCCGGTCGAAGAAAAACTTGTCATAGTGCTGTCCAAAGGCAAGCCGGAGATCCATCAATATCCCATAATTTTTGTAATTGCCATATTCCTTTTCACCGCGTATGAACCGTACATCCGGAGTGCTGGTATTGGATAACAGGTAGGGGGAGAATTCCAGGTGGTTTCCGTTTGGGGCATTGTATTCCAGCCTGAACTCGTACCTTTTTTCTTCTTTCAGGTACGGATTCTTTTCCCGGCCGGTAAACATAGCAATGAAATTACCGCTCCCTTTATTGTTGGGGTTGTTCTTTATGAAACGAAGGTACTTGTCCTGGGATACCGGTATATAATCATTGGAATAGCTGAGGCGCAGAATGAGCTTGTCTGTTAATTGTGGCTGATATACCACGTTCATTCCGTATTTGAGATCATTGTTTTTCGTCCCGTACCCCAGAAAACCGCCGATTGAAAAACGCTCAAACATCTGTTCGCTGGTCCTCAGGGGAATAGAGAAGCGTTGGCCTTCAATGCTGTTGGTGCTATATATATCAAACACCGGCCCGATATCTATTTTGCCCACATTAAAATAGCTTGTTAAGACCATGCCCCCGATCTTGTCAATGCCTTTAACTACTTTATGTTCTTTGAGTTTATCAACGCGGGAATAAGCATTTGCCTCCAGTTTGCCGGAAGCAAATTCAGGCTGGTTTTTCCAGGCAGCAGCACTTATATCATTTAGGCGGGGTGACGTGGAATACTGGATTGATTTATTGATCAGCCAGTTTCCTTTCGACACATTGTCCATCCGCTTCGAACTGTAATTCGATAGAGAATCTTTATTCAAGGTGACCGACAGGTTGACGCCTATGTTTTGCCCATCATAAAACCACCCCCCTCCGGGCTGCTTCTCATAGGTTATCCGTCCGCTAAAACCATTCACAAAATTAAGGTTGGCATGCCTGGAAATGAAGGCATCAATCGCAACCAATGCAAAACTTCCGTCTTCTATCGTAAAGTGGCCTGTAAATAAAGGATCGTATTTGTTTTTAGGGGCAAATGAAAAATGAAAATACCAGGTGCTGTCACTCAGGGTGCTGTCATTCAGGTACAAGTTGTAGTGCGACAGAGCCGAATTGTTCAGTGGTGAAATAAACCCCCGGTCCATGATCATGATCTGGTCTTTATAAAAGTCCATATCCACCACCACATTGTTGATGATCATACTTTCAAGGGTCTGGTTGATCCTGGGGAAAATGCCGTCTTTTTTATGATAGGCTATCCGGACGCTGTCATTGTTAACGTCCCGGCCCTGTTCGGAAAGATAGACCGGTGAAAAACGCAGGTGCTGATTATCTATCTCAACGGTAACCTCATCCACGTTGCCAAATGACCGGACGATCCTGGAGGTTGTGTCGACTGCCATATAAACGGTTGTTGTTTCCAGCGCTTTATAATCACCGACCCGGTATACCTGTTCGCTGTTTTCCTTTTTGTGCTTCTGTATCTCGTTAAACAAGACCTTTGCACGGGGTATTTCCGGTTTTACTGTAACTTCCCCAAGGGTTTTGACATCCTGCTGAAGCAGGATGTCAAACTCATTGTCAGCGTACATGTCGATTGGTATTTCCTGAGGGACATAACCGACAGAGGATACACAAAGCGTATCGTTTGATGGCGACAGGATGGTAAAACGGCCGTGTATATCGGTCATAGTTCCCTGTAACGTTTCCTTTAGCCAAACGTTGGCAAAAGGGGCAGGCTCCCTGTTTTCCCCGTCTACCACAGTCCCCGATACTTTCTGTGCAAACGTAACGGAACCCGTGCCCAGCATCAATATCAATATGACAGTAAGCCTGTATAGCATGGTGATATAAAATGATTTTATGGCTATTGTTTTTTTCTCATGAGCCAGTAAAGGCCTTTGACACCGATCCTGATGTCGTCGAGCCACAGCAATACAAATATTTTTTCGATATAGGCAACCACTCCCCAACCCACAGCCAGATAGTACATCCAGGGATAAAACCCGAAGACAAACAATACGAAAAAGAATATACCCTGGATATATCCGGCAGAAACAGCTGTATACAAGTGCAATCCCGGAATTTTACCAAACCGGTAAAACGCAATGATATAGCTTAAGATAAACATGGTCAGGAATAAGTATAAAAGCCATGCATGGGGTGCTATTTCATTCCATTTGAAAAGAAACAAGCCCAGCAAGGCCATGGCATAGGTGAAAATATCGGCCAGGTTATCAAGTGCTGCCCCAAAATTTGTTTGAAGTTTAAAAAACCGGGCGATGTTGCCATCAAGCACGTCGCTAACCAAGCTTATGCACAACAGAACCACAAACCAGTCCTCGCGTCCGGTAAGCGCCATAAACAAAATGACCGGGAAAGCGAGAAGACGGTAAAGACTGAGTAGGTTGGGGACGTTTAAAACATTTTCCCCTTTGATAATTATTTTTTTCATGTTTTCATTTTTTCATGAAGAATATTGATCTTATCTTACGATATATGTTAAGGATAGAAATAAATCTGCTAGTCCACTCAATAATAGCAACAATCTGTTTTGGTTTGCTTCTTGCAAGCAAGGTCAGCAATAAAATATTTAAGCATTCTAAAAATTGTATCCTCAGTGACATCGTTGTCGCTTACCGGAAAAATCATATCCCTTTTTTTTGTATCGAATAATATATCCGAATCTGTATAATTTCCCGTAAATGACATGCCAGCTGCAATTATTCTTTCTATGGCATTCATTTCTTTGCTGTCAAGATATTTGACAGGGATGAGGTTTGTTGGCAGTAACCTGTTGATGCTATTTATGATATGGCTGTTCTTGATGGGGTTTTTAGCAGTGAAGTTTATTATTTCAGGGACCTTGTCCGTCGCTGCAATTCTTATCAGGCCGTCGATGACGGTATTTATCGGAATGAGGTTTTGTGTAGAATTTGGATCCACACATACCTTGATCGTCCTGTCAGGATACCTATAGGCTAAGCTATAAACCCTTTTGGCAAAATCAAAAATACCATAATCCGTTTTTGTTGCCCCCGATTGACTGTTCCCAACCACCTGGGATAATCTTATGATGTGCCCGTTGATGCGGTTGTCCCCGATATATTTTTTCACCACATTCTCAGCAAACCTTTTCGATTGTTCGTAATAATTTCTAAACATGGAGATATCTTCGTTGTCGTAAAATTTTTCTTCGAATAAACCGGAAAACCTGCCACAGGAGTATGCAGTGCCTATCAGGAAAAAGCGCGAATTGCTTTTCGCATATTTCAAATAAACTTTTATTGCGTTTTCTACTCCTTCTACATTTGTTTTAAATATTTCATCCTTCGATTTTAAATCGTATTTCAAACTGGCTGCAAAGTGGAAATAATCCACATCTTCATTGAAAATATCTTTCAGGTGCCCTTCCGGCATAGAGAAATCCCTATCGCACAATGAATAACTATAAACCTTCAGGTTATCAGGCTTTATATATTCGTTTCCGTTAATATCGGACAATGCTTCTTTCATCCGTTCTTCTGCAGAAAATTTGTGACGTTCTCTCACCAATGAAATAACTTCATAATTCCGTCCAAGTAATTCACTAATAAAATTAGAAGCTACATAGCCATTGCCTCCATTAATAATTATTCTTTTCATTGTGTTGTATCTTTATTGTATTCTATTTAGAAATTATATTCGATGGTTTATTTCTTCATCTTTAATTTGGGTTTAAGCTAATATCTACCATCATAGCATCAATACCAATACCAGTACCGCACACAATGGGATGCTCAGGTTATCCAATCCGCGCCAGCTAACCAGTTCTGCCAGGGTGCTTGCAACTGCCACTGCCAAAGCCAGCCAGAAAGTTTTCAGGTCAAACGCTGCGCGATGAAAATAAAGGGCGATGATGCTGATCACAAAGCTGGTGACCAAAAATGCCCCTGAACCAAGCCATGTTTTTTTCAATTGATAACCAAAAATCTTAATCCGTCCATTATAATTTGTGATGTTAGTTCCCAACAGTGCTGCCATTGGGTCACAAACAGCAAGTATTAACATGGGCAGGATGTAGATAAATTTATTTTCAAGCAAGAATGAAATAAGAAATGTGACATAAATGGAAAGCGGAAGCAGGTAACTGCCTATTGTTTTCCGTTCAATATCATGAATCGATCCAAGCTGTTTGTTGCGTTGTGTGATGAACAAGGCCGCGAAAAACATTAGGGCCAACACCAAAATATACCAGTGTGACGGAAATATGTAGGGAAATGGCACCACCGCCAAGGTAGCCGTAAAATGGGCAAACTTGCGGGTTATTTCCCCTTTTACACTGAGCCGTCTATAATTTAATTCGTTAAATGCCAGTAAAAGAATAATGCCAACTAAATAAGCAAATGAAAGTATAATGATATTACCCATGTTTATTTTTTTATAGTTTCATTGAAAATTAAAAAACATACACCCATAAAGCCGTCCATGCCCCTCCGGCAATTAGGCTATCGAAGCGGTCCAGAAAGCCGCCATGACCGGGAATTAAATTGCTGAAATCCTTTACGTTGTATTTTCTCTTGTATAATGAAGCCGCTAAATCCCCGCTAAAAGCAAAGACAACTACGCCTATTGACATAAACAATGATTGCAAAGCGTCCCCTTCGTATAGGCCACTAAGGAATAAACTACTCCCGGCTGCTACGGCCGCGCCTCCGACAAAACCGCCAACTGTTTTTTCAGGGCTTATGTTAGAAAACAGTTTTGTCTTTCCCCAAAGCTGGCCGGTAATTTGGCTGAAACTGTCGAAAATGGACAGGATCAAAAATGAAAAAAGGATCAACTCTTTTTTTAATCCGCTAAACAGGATAAAGCCGGAAGAAAGAAGTATAAAGACAAACAGGGAAAAAACGAAAAAGCTTTTTTGTTTATAGCCGCCAAGCCTGAACAGTCTAAACAATTCGAAGGATCCCATACAAATAATGCCTGCCGCCAGATGACGAAATACAACAGGATCAATGATAATGCTAAAGAATACGATGTTTATAATCAGAAAATAAACAATAAACTTCCTATAGCTTTCCCATGCTGTCTGTAGGTCTTTTTTCCGGTTAATAAAATAAAAACCAACTCCCCCTGATAAAAAATAAAGGAGGATGATGTAGTAGATTGTACGGATCATGTTCTGTCATTTAAGGTTGTCTGCTGTTAGCCAATGATCATTGAAACACCAATTATAAAGATGGCCAGGGCGTATAAATACTTGATTTTATTCTCTGATTGGTCGGTTTTTAGCTTTGATAAGATTTGAGGGCCCAACAATGAACCGATGAGCGAACCTGCCGTTAAAAAAGCGACCAATGTAAGATCGGCCTTTCCAACTAAAAAGTGGGCGCTTGCAGCAAAGATTGTGTTTGCCAGGACAATTATTAATGAAGTGCCCATTACCAGTTTGAAAGGTATATTCATCGAAAACAGCCCCGCTAAAACAGGGGCTGTTCCACTTGTGCCGAATGTGCCGGTAATGATGCCTGCAAGCAGCCCGAACAATGACCCCTTTGTTATTTTTGCCATTCCGGAATTATTTTGCTGTTTTGCACCACCTCTACCTGCACGCGTTTTCCGCCAGGTACTGAAAGCGATATTAAGCGCAATAAATACTGAATAGGCACCAAAACTAACCTTTAGCTGGCTGGTACTAATGCGGTTGATGATGCCCGCGCCAATAAATGCACCCGCAATGCCTGCAAGGGCAAAAACTGCGGCTGTACGAAAATCAATGTTGTTCTTACGGTAATGCCCCAGTGAACCAACAAAACAAACAGGCAGTGTTGCTACCAATGATGTCGTTACTGCCGTTGGTGCCGGAATGCCTATCAAAAGGGTAAGTACGGGAAGAAAGAAAAAACCTCCGCCGCCACCCAATATGGAGCCAAACAGCCCGATGATTAAGCCTGCTAAAGGCAGCAAAAAATAGATCGGTTCTACTTGTGAATGATATATCATGGTCATCTATTTGTTCAAAATACGTTCTAAATAAATTGTTGCCAACGGATGTTTAAGCGCTGCGTGCTCAAGGACGCCATCCTTGTATTCATATTCATTGGTTGTGTGGTTTTTTTCGTTTGTCATGGTATAGATATGATCAGCAATGCACTTCATATTGCTTTTTTCCCCTGTTCTTTCTTTGTACATCGACGAAACTTGGCTGGGTTCGTTAAAGTAAAGCAGGCTGCCACTATAGCATATATTGTCATGGATCAGAGTGGAGTCTCCATCCTTTACCAAGAGATATGAACCGCCCTGTTTTTTTAACAGTGCGTCGGAATTGACCTTTCCGTCTTTGATAGCTTGTACATGCGACTCGCACAAACTTCCATTGCGGTGTAACGTTTCCTGGATATAATTTATCCTGTAGGTGAAAATAATTTTTACCTTGACACTGGTGACTGCTTTTATGCTTATCTCTTCCTTGGCGGTTTTTTGGGTTACCAGAAACTCTCCGATGTTCATTCCCATAACACGGATACGATATTTGGCTGTACGTTCTGTTGGCCAGACAGAAACAGGCGCCAGAAAAAAGAAAACGGCCAGGAGTCCCCAAATAAGCTTCGTGTGCTTCATTATAAAAATTTATCCTGTTTTAACGTTTTGGACAACCATCAGGTTTTGTGTTATGCTTTTCATAACTAATTTATTTTAATGTCCTTGTACTGGGGAACTATTATTCCATCATATGGTGGACGATAGCCTACGTGTCCGTAGGCTACTGTCCACTGGTCTGGTGGGTTACTGTCCACTGGTCTGGTGGGCTGCTACCCACTGGTATGGTGGGTTACTACCCACTGGTACGGTAGGCTACTACCCACCGGGACGGGAACAAAAGGACTAAACGGTCAACCTGTCTTTCAACAGGCCTTTTTTCATCGTTTTATTTCCTTTGGGCAGCATACGCAGCTCCACGGTATATTCCCCGGGAACAAGCTCCGAAGGGACCACAAACACCACCTCTGAATTACTCATGGTAATGACTTTGTTTACCCGGGTGGCCATGCCATTGGCAGCGATGAAAAAAATACCCTGATCCTGGTCCTCCGGGTTAAACTTAAGTCGTAACCCCTGCAATATGGCCGTCCCACTTGGGGTGATGGTTTCATTAACTGCATCGGAAACAACGTCTTCGAAACTTCCCAGTACAGGGTTGCTGGTTACCGGCTCTACTTTTTCAATTTTTATGTCCTTTGCAGTCTGGTTGTAATATTTACCAAACTTGACATTAAATTTGACCTGGTGCCTCGAAGGGTCAAACAAGTCATTTTTATCCCGAAATACGCCTTGGATAACAGGCCGGGCATTGATAAATTCCGTGTTGATCCCGTAACCTTGTTTCAGAAAATACTCATGTGTTTCAATAAACTCCAGATAGTTCGCCTTTGCTTCGGCTGTTGTGATCCCTGACCCTTTGCGGGTCATGTACTCAAAAATTTCATTCTCTGTTACCGATTCATACCCGGTTATCTGGGCACGGCAGTCGTTAGGATCTTCTGTAACCAGATTGTCAATTAAATAATACTTGATTTTCATAATGAATTAATTTTATGGTTTATATATAACTAAAAAGAAAACTGTATCGAAACCAACATCAGAAAACGGTCATGTCCGGACTTGTTCCCGGTCAATCTCCACACTCCGTCAAGCCGTATGACCTTTAAAATATTTTCAATTCCCGCGGATACCTCCCCGTATGATTTTCCGTTTAACGGCTTCATTTCTTGAGGGAAAAGTAATTGGTTATGGCCGGAGAGGTCAATATCCCCTGTAAGCCATTTGCCACCAATTACCTCACGCCATTTTAATTTGCGCAACAGGGGGGTTTTGTTAAAGAAATATCCCTGAAAATGATGTTCGGCCGCAACGCCAACATATCGGTCGCTGACAAACTCCTGGTAATTCATCAGGTTGAAAGCATATTTATCCAACGAGTATGTTTCATTTCCTTCGTGTATTTTAACCAGCGGGAAGGGGAGGTCCCCCCATATCCTTCCCGTCTGTATGAACACGGTCGAATAGCCGATCGGGTGAAGCGGCAACTTGTCGTAAATATCGGCCTCCAGTTTCAGGTAATTGTAGTTGCCCGATAAAAATCCTTTTATACCAGCGCTGGTATTGATATTCATAATAGGGAGCGTGCTTCCCAAGCTGGCTTTTTCGAATGTTCCCGTAACCGTGCGCTCTTTTGGCGACAGCCGTGTATTGAATACAATTTCTGTATTCCGGATCGCGTTAACCGGGTTCATCTGCCGGTCGAAGAAAGGAACATAGGGGCCGCTTTTTATTTCGCTGGTTTCGAGCTTTAACCGGTTAGACCATGCAACAGACCATTCTTTTCTGATTTCAAACCGGAAACGGTTCACCATGTTTAGTTTGGACAAGGGGTCTTTGCTCAACACCGTCATTAAAATATTGTCTTCCATAAAAGCATTTCCGCTTCGTCCAAGCAGTTCGTAATCGTGTTGATATTGCGTGGCGATTGAAAAGAGTTTGTCTTTCTGGAAATAATATTCTGCCCCTGTGCTGAATTTGAAACTGTCATCTTTTAACCCATAGGCCAGGTACCCGTTCAGGCGCAGGTTGGGACTGAATTTTTGAGTTGTCCTTCCTCCAAAGCGAAAGCGGTTGCCTTCAATTTCGTTATAACTGTACATGTAGTAATATGGGCCGATTTCAAACAAGCCAATATCTTTATAACCAAAGAAAAACATATGGATATAGTCGAAGGCCGTTTTTATAACCGGGACGTTCTTCAACGAATCGACCATCTCATAAATCGCCATTTCCCTGTCGTTTAGGTTAAAGGGCCTGATGCTGTCCCAAAATTGTTCGCCATTTGCAAAAGCATTGGGCGAAACACTAACTTCTTTTTGGTTTTTCCTGATTTTCACTATTTTGGAGGGGAATTGAAAATCTTTGTACTTGGTTGATTTTCGTCCCATTAAACCGGCCATTTTCCCTTTTTTGTTTGTTTGGAGGTTTAAATCGGCCCAAATCGATTCGTTGTCCGGAATGTACCGGCCGTCTTTTAACCGGTATTCTTTTTCAAAAACCAAATCCTGTACGAAGTTGATGTTGGCATTTTCTGATAATCTCATTTCAATACGTTTCAGCGCATAGCTTGACGAAGAAATCCAGAATTTTCCCTTAAATACAGGCTCCTGCTTTTGTTTCGGGAAGAACGACAATTCGTAAATTTTTTCTCCGTCAACCCAGGCGCTGTCGCGCAAAAAGTAACGGTAATATGAAAGCCCCTGGTCGTGCAATGGTGAGATAAGGGCGGCATCGGCCATGTTGATAAAGTTGCTGTAGGGATTTACGTTGGTATAAAGTTTTCCTGTAAATTCTGACACCATGTTGGTTTGCATACCGGAGGTTTTGTTGGCTGTAATATATTCATAGTCGCCGCCGTCTTTGATATGATAAAAGTCAGATACTGTTTCGGTTATAAATACAGGCAAAAAGGTTTTTCCGTCTGTTTCGAGGGTATCCATGTAATCGAAAACAAATCCAACCTGGTCCCAGAATTTGTTGGTTTTATCCGGTTTCTTCAGGTTTTTTAGGTCGATTTCCAACTTGCTGTACAAGCTGCTTCGCCAATCGGGGAAAAAAGCAGGGTCGTTATCCTTTTTGTGGATGCTGATCTCCTGCATGATCCTGTGGGCAGGATTTACACCCGGGGTGACTTCGATTTCTGCAATAGGAATCACCTCTTCTGATAATTCGATGTTTAAAACAGGCGATCCGAGGGTGTCGGCCATGATAAACCGCTTGCTATAGCCCACAGCCGATACCTGCAACACCCTGGCCGTATCATTTACCTGAAGCGAATAATAGCCGTTGATATTGGAAGTTGTTCCAACCGTGGTGTTCACAAAAACAATGTTCGCATAAGGAATTGGTTCGCCTGTAGCCCGGTCGCTGATCTTTCCCGAAATCGTAGGCTCCTGCCCAGATCCTTTTGCCGGAGCAAGTAGTGTAAAAAGAAGAACATAATATCTTATAAAAAAACATTGTTTCATAGGTCATTCAAAATTCTAAAGTTGCCTCTTCTCTGTATCTTTCTTCCAAATATGTTAGCAAGTCGTTAAAACCAATATCCCAAGTTTGCCGAGAAAGCCGGTTCTTCGCTTAAATCGGAATAGCCTATTCCGATATCCACCGGGCCAATCATTGTTTTCATCGAATATTTTATGCCACCGCCATATCCCGGGTTTGCTTCGGTCCAGTCAGCAGGAGAGTTTCCCTGCTGCAGCATATTGAATAGGAGTGAAATATATTGGGATTTGGAAAGCTTTAACCGGAGGCCCAGCAGCCCGATGGCCGAATAACGGTCGGCCACAATAACCGGGGGCAGCCCGTAAAAGGGAAGGTGATAACTAAAATATTGTGAGTAGGAATCTCCTCCAATGAACGTAGCTTTTGCCATCAGATAATCGGAACTAAGCAATGCACGGCCATATAGATTAAATAAAAGGGCCGTGTTGCGCCACAGTGGAATTACATTTTTCATGTTTAAAAGAAGGGCTGGACTCACCTTTTCGTTCTTAAAATCAATATCCAGAGAAAACTCAGCGTAGAGGTTTGTTCCTTTCGTGGGGAAATAAAAATCGTCCATGTTGTCCAGTGAAAGGTACGCGTAAACATCGGTGTTAAACCGATCTACTTTTGTAGCCGAAACATCAGGCAAGCTGCTGCTCTTAGCAAAAACATCGCCGCTAAAATATTCCTCCTGAAGGCCAAGCCCGAAATTATACTGTTTTAGAAAAGACTGGTACAGGTATATTGATCCTGAAGCGTAAAACAAATCTGCATTGACAATTTTGGTGCCTCTTTCGTAGATGTCGTAATTCTGATACTTGCCCCTGATTTCTGCTCCCAGCGCGGGGAAGCCATTCTTATTTGTCTCAGCCATCACTCCAAATCCCGGATTGGCCGATAGTTCAGCACTGGCAGAATAAAATCCGATAATATTCGAGTAATTTTTTCGGGTTACGTTTAAAAGCAAGGCTGCCGCGTCGGTTGTATTGACACTGAAGCCAATATTCATGGAATACTCTTTTTCGGTCGTAATATTCAGCTCCAGGGTTTTTCCACCATCTGCATGATCATTGAGCATGAAATAAATCTTTTCAAAGCCCCCGTGCCCATAAATCCGGTCAATCGCGCTTTTTATTTCCTCGTAGGAATAGCTGCCTGGAACGGGCAAATCGAGTTTTTTCAGAAGAAATGCCTCGTTCAAATGATTGGCCCCTGTCAATTTAATGTCGTTAATCTCCCATATTTCGGGCGCGATAAATGCCCTTGATTTGTTCCTGATTTCTAACTGGTATTTTTCTTTCAGTTCATTCAGTTGGTCCCGTACCAGCCCGGCCGCTTCTTCCCCGCGCAGGACCAGGGTGTCTGCAGCTTCACCCGTAAAGCTCGAAACGGAGTAGCCAGTAATATCGGGCCGGATGGTCAAATCGCAAAGGCCGCTATTGGCAGCGCCTTTTTCCATTCCCAGGAAATTGACCATCTGACCAACGATCTCGCCCATCGACTTGATTTCTTTCCGGGTATAAAAACCACCCCTGATATCGACACCGATAATAATATCGGCCCCCATTTCTTTCGCCACGTCGGTAGGGAAATTATTTACAATTCCTCCGTCAACAAGGATCATCCCATCTCTTTGGGACGGCCCAAAAACCCCGGGGATGGCCATGCTTGAGAACATGGCCGAAGGTAAAAAGCCATTCTTCATCACCACTTCCTCCCCGGTTTCAAGGTTTGCCGCCACGCAGGCAAACGAAATGGGCAATTTTGTAAAATCGGCATCTACGGGAACATTTCCTGCCAACCCGCAAAACAGGTTCATCACATTTTGTCCTTTGATGACCCCCAGGGGAAGGCTTAATTTTTTGTTATCGCCATACGGGAGTGAAAACAGGTACCGCTGACGGAGCTCCTTATCATTTTCTGACAAGTATAGGCGGGAAACACCGTCCGACAAAATGGCTTCCCAATCTTGCTTTTCAATAATTTCGTGGATCTCATCGGCCCGATATCCGATTGAATAGAAGCCTCCAATCAAGCTGCCGATACTGGTGCCTACGATGATGTCGATGGGAATTCCTTCTTCCTCCAAAACTTTCAGCACACCGATATGGGCAAAGCCTTTGGCCCCACCGCCGCTCAAAACGACTGCAACTTTAGGATAAGGAACTTGGCAAGGGGCGGATTGGCTCCGGTTCACAATTCTTCCCGAAATGTTTGTTTTGTGCGCAAATACGGTGGCCTGACTGATAAAACTAAGGCAAATAGTCAGGGTTATTATTATTGTTAAGTGTTTCATGCCAGCAGTTGTCAACGTTTAAAAAATCTACTAAACCTTTAATATCTTCCTCAGAGTTAATTAAATACTCATCTCCAAGCTTCAGTGAATAGATGTGGTGAAAAAGCAGGGAAACCTTTTGTGCATTCGGACTGGTAAGCTCATATAGGGCCTCAGTATAAATATTGTCCCGTTGTTTGCAGATGCTTTTCATATGATGTCAGTATAATAGAATAATTCCACCTGTGAATTACTCATGGTAATGATTTTGCTTACCCGGGTGGCCGTGCTATTGGCCGCAATGAAAAAAATACCCTGATCCATCTTCATTCCTCTCCTTCTTCGGGCATATATAAATTGCCGGTAACGTTTTCCCATCGTGTTTTTAATACCTCAAAGTTGGCAACAGTTTGTATCAACCGGGCTTTTGCCTCTACCCATTTGGCTTGTGAGCTTAATAACTCAGTTGTGGTATTCAAACCAACATCAAAACTGGCACGGGTTTCGTCCAAACTTTCCCTGGCTTCTTCCATATTTTTTTCAGCCAGACTGATTGATTCGTAAGCTTCCTCAACCTGTATTTTAACCTGCATCACTTCAAGGTTTATCAAATCACTTGTATTCTCCAAATCTGTTTCCGCCCGCTGTATTTTTAATTGTGCGGCACGCATTTTCTTTCTACCCTGTCCCCACTGAAAAACAGGGATTGACACCTGCGCTGCCAATATGGGCTGAAAATTACTGTCTTCGTACAAGTCTCTTACCCAAAAACTTGTGTATTGCGCACTTACTCCAACTGTTGGAAGATAATCGGCACGCGTAATTTTTGCGTCAAGTTCGTCGAGTTCTTTTTGTTTCTCCAGGATTTTCAATTCATTCCTTTTGTTGCTGGCCTGGGTTATTCCGTTTCCAAAATTTATCAGTTCGACATCCGCACCTACATTATGACTGACTTTGATATCGGTATCCAGTGGTTGTCCTAAAATCTGGTTCAAATACATTTTAGCTACTTTCAATCCGTTGTTAGCTTTCAACAAATTTAATTCAGCCTCATTTTTCTGAACCGTCACTTTTAGCTTTTCACTGGCAGGTTGTAACCCGACTTCATACATAGCGGACATTTGATCTTCCAATTCGGTTAACATCTTAATATATTCATCTGCGATCAAAATATTTTCTTCAACCGTTGCCACCTGCCAAAATGCTTTGTCTGTTTTTTCAATTATCTCCGAATATTTCAGGTTCAGGGATAAATTGGCTATTTCAACACCTGCATCGGCTTGCTGGTTGGAATACCTGATTTTTCCGCCTGCGTAAACCGGCTGGGTCACTTCCAAACCTCCGTTTATCAATGTAAGGCTGTTTATATCGATAGTCGTTCCGGGCTTCCATACATTACTCGTTCCGGAGAAATTGCCGGCTATGGCATCTTCTTCACTGTCGGCAGTTTGCAGGAAATAACCGGGCATACTTATCGGGTCCATATTGGGCCGGTGCATTAACGACGATGAAAAGCCAAATTTTGGCAAATGGGCCGTTCTTGCAACTTCCTGGTTTACCTGTGCCTCCTTGTTTTGTAAAGCGGCTGCTTTTAATTCCTTGTTAAATTGAACAGCTTGCTGGCGACATTCTTCCAGGGTCATTACTTTTTGCCCGGTCGCATGATTGGATGTGATTGCAGAAACAAATAGGATGACTGTGCTTATTATTATTATCGATTTCATTTTCTTCTTTCTAAAATGGTATTTATCACTTTTTCTGACCGGCATAATTTGCTATTATTTATTATTTTCAGATTTTTCCAAACTACGTCCGTCAACCTGATACAATACGGTATATAAAACAGGAACAACAACCAGTGTTATGATAGAACCAACCGCCAGGCCAAACATAATTACAACTGCCGTAGAATTAAACATAGAATCTCCAAGCAGGGGCGCCATTCCGAGAATTGTTGTCAGAGAAGCCATCATTACCGGGCGCAAACGCGACAATGCAGAATCTATTGTAGCGGTCAGGCGATCTTTCCCTTCCCTGATATTTTGGTTTATTTCATCGAGCAGCACCACGGCATTTTTAATCATCATTCCAATAAGACCAAGAGCGCCAATAATGCCTGCAAATGTTAAGAATGTTCCTGTTGTTACAAGCCCCAGAACAACGCCGATAAAAGCAGAGGGAACAATAAGGAATATGATAACCGGTTGTTTCAGGTTATTAAATAAACCAATAATTATGATGGCCATTAAGCCCACAGCCAATGGTAAAAACGTAAACAATGCCTGGTTGGCTTCACCTGACTGGGCGGTAGCGCCTTCCCAATTCATTTTGTAACCATCCGGTAATTCTATCGCTTCAACCTTTTGCTGGAATTTGGCCTGAACTTCAGCCGCCGTGTGCCCTTTTACTGTGTTACATTGCGCTCTAATCGAACGTTGGTTATTCAAACGGTTTACAAGTTCATAATCCCATTTAACTTTTAATGTATCGGCTATTTGCGACAACGGGACACTTCCTTTGCTGTTCTGTCCCCAAACCGGGACACTCATTAGTTGCTCCAAGTTGTCGCCCAATTTGATGTCGGTACGCAATACAATCGGCAGCATCCTGTCTCCCTGGTAAACCGCCCCGATGGGCATTCCGTTAGTCGCTACGAGAATTGAATTGCCCATATCAGAGCGGGTCAATCCAAGCGGTTGCGCTTTTTCTACAGAATATTCCGGAACAATCTTTTTTGTCTGGTTTTTCCAGTTATCGGTAACCTCAGTTGCCGTTGGCTCGTCTAAAAAGATTTTCTTAGCCTGGGTTGCCAAATCTTTCAGCACAGCCGGGTCGGGACCTGTAAATTGGGCTTCAATATCGGCATCGGAGAAAGCAGCGCCATATTCCAACACCCTGAAAAAGGCATCGGGATAATTATTGTTCAAATACTTTTGAATTTCGGGAATTATCCCGTTAACCCTGTCCGTAGTTTCGGTTTCAACAATAAAATCGGCATAATTGGAACCGCCTGTAGGCATGTGCCGCAAAAGCAAATAACGGGCTGCCGGCCGGCCGGCTGAGGCCGTTACCGATTTGACGCCATCCATTTTTAAAATATCTTGCTGGATTTGCTGAACATCTTTTTCCACCGTTTTTATATCTGATCCCTGTGGAAGGTAATATTCAATATAAAACTGGTCGTAATCAATTTTCGACATAAAGTCGACTTTCACAAAACGGAATGACCAGAATGCAAAAACCAAAACCACAAATGATATTGCTGTAAATATTAATTTGTGACGTATTCCCCATTTCAGAAATCCCTCAAAACCCCGGTAAAACTTATTGTTATAAGCTACTGCATGTTCTCCTTTCGGACGTTCTTTGCGATAAAAATATTTTGCATTGAAGGGAGTTTGTATCATCGCAAATATCCAACTTAACGAAAGAGAAATAATCAACACGGTAAATAAGGATGACAAAAATTCGCCGGCTGCATTTGGCGACATTCTTAGCGGCAAGAAAGCCAAGACGGCAACAGCTGTGGCTCCGAGCAAAGGCAGCGCTGTTTTTTTCGCTGTGTGTATAAACGCCTTGTTTCGGTCCATCCCCGATTTTAAATCAACCAAGATGCCGTCGGCCACAACAATGGCATTATCTACCAACATTCCCATTGCAAGAATAATTGCGGCTAACGAAACGCGGTGTAAAGGCAATCCAATGGCCAGCATCACAATTAAGGTCCCCATAATCGTAAAAACCAAACCACTGGAAATCAGCAACCCCGAACGCAGCCCCATGGCAAACATCAGCACAACAATTACAATACCGACCGACATTGCCAGGTTCAACATAAAATTACTAACGGCCTTGTCAACACGATCAGGTTGGTAGTAAACCCGGTTAATCTCAATTCCCGCCGGAAGTTCTTTTTGTAGTTCAGTTATTTTTTCATCCAAGCGTTCGCCCAGTTTTACAACGTTAATTCCACTTTCGTTTGAAAGGCCAAGTGTTAAACCAGGTTTATCGTTATAATATAAGGCTTCATTTTTTGGCTCCAGATACGCCCTTTTTACAGCAGCAATGTCTCCTAAACGGAAGTTTCCCCCATCAGGAACCTGAATTAACAAGTTTTCTATTTCTTCTACACTTGTTATTTTTTGTCCAACCCCTACCCGGACAGATTCTTTGCCAACATCAACCGAACCGGGATTAATAATCGCGGTTTCATTTTGAATAGCTGCTGCGATTAACATCGGGTTCACACTTAATCCAGCCAGTTTTTCAGAAGAAAAAACAATATCAATCGTTTGGGTATGCTCTCCAAAAACCTGCGACCGCCGGACGCCGTCAACCCCTAACAATTCACGTTCAACGTATTCTGTATATTTTATCAGTTCTTCGTGACTATATTTATCTGCTGTTACGGCATACAAAATACCATAAACGTCTGCAAAGTCGTCATTTACAATTGGCTCCATGGCCCCCGAAGGCAACGAACCTTTTGCATCATTTACTTTTCGGCGAAGGTGGTCCCAAAGCTGGGGCAGCCGAGGGGTTTTTACTGTTGGTTGAATATTAACCGTAATGATTGACAAACCGGGACGCGAAACAGAAGTAATATCATCGACATTCTCCAATTTCTGAATGGCTTTTTCCAAAACATCGGTAACTTCAAGTTCCACTTCGTGCGCTGTAGCCCCGGGATAAACCGTTACTACCGTAGCCGCTTTAATTGGGATTTCAGCATCCTCCAGCTTCCCGATTTTGTTATAGGCAATAATTCCCCCAAACAATACTGCAAACAGTATCGTTGAGATCATTGCTTTTTGATTTAACAGCTTTTCGAACATTACAACAGCCCTCCAATGTTAGTTACAGAAGGCTTTGATAGCGGCTCTACTTCTTGTCCTTCAACCAGATAATGGACCCCCGCAGTAACAACCTGGTCGCCGTTAGTTATTCCCGATACGATATTTACCCGTCCGTTTGCACCGTCCAATGAAATTTTCACCTGGCGTTTTTCAACTTTACTTGTTGAAGGATTATAAAGCCACACGTATGTATTTGTTTTTTCATGAAAAATAGCTGTGGAAGCAACCGATAGCTGGTTTTCTTCCGACTGGTTATAAACCGTTACTCCCGCCGTCATTCCGGGAGCTACTTTCAAATCGTCTTTATTTTCAAACAAAAATTTAACTTCGTATAAACCGTCCTCCATCGTTTTCTCGCTTACGCTCAGCAACTGTATTGGAAGTTGTTTTATTCCGGCATTGGCAACATTCAAAAGGCTTTTTTTATTACTTCTCACGCTGTTTAACTGGCTTTCTGAAATGGGCACAACAACCTCCAAATGCGAATTGTCGATAATCGAAACGATTGGCGTACCTGCACCAACCGTTTGATAGTTTTCTACGAATTTCTCGTAGATGTATCCCGAAAAAGGAGCTTTCAATTTTGTATCACGCAACTGGTTTTGGGCATTTTCATAAGATGTTTTTGCCATCAGGTATCCCGATTTTATCTTTTCAAAAGTATTCTCCGGAATTTTCTTCTGCTCCACCAACTGTTTGTACCTATTATACTCTCCTTCTGCCTGCTCAAACTGGGCTTTGCTTGTTTCCACCTGAAGTTGGTAATCGCGATCATCAATCCCGGCAATCACTTGCCCTGCATGAACATAATCACCTTGTTTTACATTCAATTTTTCCAATGGGCCTCCTACACGGAAAGAAAGTGAGGTTAAACTTTTTTCCTTGATCTTCCCGTTAAGGGTCATTGTGCTTTGAATAATGTCACCTGTAATTGTTTCTACTTTAACCTTTTTGATTGTTTCGGCCCGGGGCAGGTCCTTTGTGGAATCTTTACAGCCTGACGATACGAAAATTACAACTGTAAGAAAGAGAAAAATGTTTTTGAATTTCATGTTTCGATATTTTGAATGGTTTGTATGCTTTTGTTTTTTTAATGGCTCAAAAATTTGATAGAACTTACTCCTTGGAATCAATAAGATGTCAGTATAATAGAATAATGCTCAGGTTGTCTTCGTCGCCGTAGAAGAAGATTTTATTTTCGCGGGCAAGCCAGCCTAAAGCCATCCTCACCGCCGATCCCCTTAGCATCAAATCTCTTTTGATGTCTGCCAGGGTGCTTTCTCCATTTTTGTCCAAGTACTGCCAGATCCGTCCGGCAGTATTACCGATGTCTGCTTTTATCATGGATTCATTGCTTATTGTTTCTGATCAAAAGTGCCCCTGCAACCATTGGCTTGGTGGATTTTACAGCAGGGGCTTGATTGTTTCCGGTTTTCAAAATTTTTCTATGCCCAATGAGCAAGCGAGTGTTTGCATCATCAATTTTTTTCAGTCAAAAATGACTGCAAACAAATCTCGTCCCTTCAGGTGTAAAATGACCTGATTATTATATACCATCCACCCCAAGGCAAGGCATGCGTCCTGCTCCTGAAGCTCTAATTGTTCTTCAATCTCGCGAAGTGAAGCTTCTCCCTTCCGGTCCAGGTATTCCCATATCTTCTTGGTATTGGCGCTTATTTGGAATTTAATCATGATAATAATGTTTTATCGTTTTAGTTATTTCAGGTCTTATTTCGTAGTCACATTGGCAGCAAGTATTTCTTTCATTGACAATGGCTTTCCCGGTTTTGGCACCTCCTTCTGACTGATGCAAAGCTACTTTCTTGATCGCATGACTGTATTCTATGGCATGCTTTAGCAGTCTGTTCAGGGAGTAGCTTTCCTGGCTTTTCCCGTTTATGGGAGCCAGGAAGAGCCCTGCTGTCAGTAAAGTCAATAATTGCCTCATTTTTCCTTTTATTCAGTTAGTTTCATAAGTTCGGAATAGACCGAACCGTAATGATAAAAAAATAATTGCCTTTGTGGTTTTTCAAAGTCTGTATAGATCGGAATAAAATAGAACTTCAACTGTAAAAAATTAGTTGACCTTCGTGTTTTCCTCCTGAAATTGATCCAGATGATTGACTAAAAACTTCATGCTTTTAAGAATATTCTTTAGGAAAACTGAATTCCGGGAGTTGGGATCTTTTTTCAGTTCAATGATTTTATTGATGATTGCAATGCTTTGATTTATTTTCCGTTCTATTTCACTGACCAAATCATCCATGTCTCCAGATTTAAACCGAAAATAGCGTTTTCTGTCCCCCGGATAAGTGATATGTTCAATTACTCCGCGTAATTCCAGGTTTTTCAGCGCATTACTGGCCGTACTTTTGCTGATCTTCATTTCTGCAACAATCTCGTCGAAAGTATATTCTTCTTTGTCCAGTACCATCAGTAATCCCAATATACGCCCCGTTACCGGTTGATACCCTTCTTTTTCGTGTTGCCTCCCGATGAGCTCAATCAGCTCTTTCTGTTTTTGTATTCTCTCTGATTCTTCCATTTTATTTCTAATTGGTGGGTGCAAATATAAGTAAGTTTTTTTAGTTCGCAACAATCCGAACAGAATTTGATGTTTTTCTCTAATTAACAATCTTGAGCCGTGCTGTTTCGATCGCTGCATCAGTGGACTGTAGTTCATTGCATCCTCGGGCTGTCGTCCACGCATTTCAATAAACTCCTGATAGTTCGCCTTTGCTTCGGCTGTTGTGATCCCGGATCCTTTGCGGGTCATATACTCAAAAATTTCACTCTCTGTTACCGCTTCATACCCGGTTCCCTGGGCACAACAGTCGTCAGCATCTTCCGTCATCGGATTGTCCATTAAATAATACTTGATTTTCATACTGCATTAATTTTATGGTTTATAATTAGAAAGAGATGTCAGTACAATAGAATGACACTCCAGTTATCTTCGTCTCCATAGAAGAAAATCTTGTTTTCGCGGGCAAGCCACCCTAAAGCCATTCTTATCTCCGATCCTTTTAGCTGTAGATCTTTTTTGATGTCAGCCAGGGTACTTTCCCCATTTTTGTCCAGGTATCGCCAGATCCGTCCGGCAGTATTACCGATATCTGCTTTTATCATGACTTCATTGTTTTGTTTAATAAACCTGTTGCGCAATGGCCTGTTTGTAATAACCCTGTCGGATTTGATAGGTGCTTTTGGCATCGACCAATCCATCCTGGGCCTCCTGAAAAATAGCCTGAGCTTCGAGTAAGTCAGACGTTGAGAGGATCCCGGCCTCGTAATTGTCGGTGATTACCTGGAGGTGTTCGCGGGCCTGTTCGGCCAGCGATTCGGCCACACTGATCTGTTGGTAGCTCTCGGTCAGTTCTTTGTAGGCCCTCTCCATTTGCAACTTCATTAATTCCGATTTCTCGTCCAGGTTGTTTCTGGCCACATCAATTTTAATTTCATGCTCCTTTAACTTATGCGAACCTCCCCACCAGTCGGAGATCGGGATGGACAAGGTTGCAAATGCAATTCCGTAGGTATTTTGCTCATCGGCAAAATCCATGTATTGACCTTGTACGCCTACGGCTAGTTGCGGTAAAAACTCGCCGCGGGCCAGGCGTTTTTGCAAGATCCCTGCATCGACGGCCTTGTTCAGCAGTTGGTATTCACTTCGGTTTGTGAGGGCTGTTGCAGGCGGCAGGTACAACATTTCGGGCACGACAGTGCTAAAGGCCGTATCCTGTAAGCAGATATTCTCCGAATAGTCCAACCCAATGTGTTGGCACAAGGCCATTTTTACCAGCGATATCCCATTTTCCAATTTCAGCTCGTCGGCTTTTGTTTCATTTATTTTGAGTTGAATCTTCAGCAAATCGCTTTTTTGAGTCAAGCCGGCGTCGAATGAAACCTGAACGTCTTTTAATAAGCTGTTAAGAAGGGCCTTATAGCTCTCCAATGTGCTTCTTTTTGCCTGCAACGAAACCAGCGACCAATAGAATTCTTCGGTTTTCACCACAACATCGCGGGTACTGAGGTTCAGCGTTTCTTCGCTCACTTCTTTGCCCAGTGTGGCAAGTTTATAACCCGAGCGGATACGGCCACCTGCATAAACCGGTTGTGTGGCAGTAAGCATTCCCACATTCATATAATCCAGTGCTTTTAATTCCAGTCCCGGAACATAGGCGTATTGCGTGGCCGAGGACAAATTTTCCAGGTTGCCGTCATACACCGGCAAATTCATTTCCGGGGTTTTGATGTCAATCAAATAATCGTTGGCTTGAAATGCAATCGCCTGGGCATTCACTTTAGGAAAGAAATTGGTGAAAGCATTCTTTTCAATTTCTTCCGACTCATTGATCTTCATCCGGGCTTCCTTTAACCGCTTATTATTCTCGATGGCATAAACCTTACACGAATCGAGCGTTAACAGTTGAGCCGATACAGGCAAGGCTCCCAGTCCCGCGATCAACATAAGCAAAATATATCGTTTCATTTTTGTTTTCATTTTGAATAGATTAAATGGAGGCAAGTTCTTCTTTGTTAGGTCCGCTGCCCGAAACTTTCCAATACAGTACCGGGAGGACCGTCAGTGTAAGCACCATGCCCACGATCAGTCCAAAGCAGATCACTGCCCCCAACGGCCCCCACAGCGGCGATCGGCTGACAATCATGGGTACAACACCCATTGCCGCCGCCATGGCCGTTAGAAAGATGGGCCGCATCCGGCGTTTCCCCGCGGCTATGGCTGCCTCCTTGTAAGTATGGCCTTCGTGAGTTACCAAGTGCATGGCGTAATCGACCAGGATGATACCGTTACGGACAACAATGCCTGCCAATCCCATAACGCCGATGAAAGAAGTCATCCCAAAAGGGTAGCCGGTAAGTTTCAAACCCAGGGCGGCACCCAAGATACTCATCAGCATGGTTGACATGATCAGCAAGGCCCGCCGGGTTGTTTTAAACTGGATAATTAGAATGAAGAAAATAATTAAGATGCTAGTCGCCAGAGAGTAGCTGAGCGGAATCATGTTTTCGATGGATGCTTCATCGTCACCCCCATATTCCAGCCAAAGGCCAGCGGGCAAGTTCAATTTATCAATTTTGGGTTCTATCGCCTTAAGGACTGTTGAAGGGATGTAACCGCGTTGAACATCAGCTTTTACGGTAATGGTACGCACGCCGTTCCGCCGGGCAATGCGTCCTTCGGTCCATTCGGGTTGCAGGGAGGCAATTGAACGGAGTGGCAGTGATTCCATCGTCAAGGGAGACGACACGTAATGATTTTCCAGGTCATCGATATTGTCACGCTGGTCTTCCGCTTTCAACAGAACTACGCTTACCGGGTAGTCGCCTTCCCAAATGGTTGTTACGGGAAGGCCATCCAGCGACGTCATTAATGATGCAGCAACCAGTGTTTTGGCGTATCCAAGCTGTGAGGCCTTATTCCGGTCAAGCTGAATGCTGATTCCCTGCCGCATTTCGCCCCAGTCGTTTTGTACTAAGGTAATGCCGGGACTGGCTTTGAGGATTTGTTCCACTTCTTCGGCCGTTTGCTTCAAATCAGCCAAGCTGTCGCCTGAAATACGTACTTCAATCGGAGCATCAAAATCTTCCAGGGCCAGTTGCTTCCATTTGATGTCCGCTTCGGGAAAGATATGGCTGTATTTTTCGGAATATTCGTGCAATATTTCAATGGTTGCTTCATTCGAAACCGTGTTGACCATTAATTGTCCAAAATTTTTGGCCGGCATGTGCGGAGCATACAAATCGTTGAAGCGGGGGGAGCCTGTACCTACAAAACCAGCAACATTGGTTACACGTTCATCTTGTAAAAGCAACTTTTCCAAACTGTCAACCACTGCTTCTGTCTTTTTTAGAGAAGATCCTTCGGGCAAATAGATCTCAACCGGAAACTGGCTACGTTCCATGGCCGGAAATAGTTTTTGGTCCACGCTCATAAAGATCAAAACTCCTAAAATGACCGACAAAGCTCCTAATGCCAGTGTTGTTTTAGCATTTCTGAAAGTCCAGTCCAGCATGGAATCATAAGTATTCTGAACCCGGTCGAGAAAACTTTTTTTATCATTTCCGCTTTCTGACTGTTGTTTGTGCAATCCGTTTTTGATGAACACGTAACACATGAACGGCACGAGAAAAATTGCCACAATCATGGAAACTCCCAAAGCAATGCCAATGGTTAGCGGAAAGGTGCCAATGAAATCGCCGCCCATTCCAGCCAGAAAAAGCATCATGGGAAAGAAAGCCACAATAATAGCGGCTGTGGCCGACAGTACCGGGATGAACAATTCGGTCGCTGCTTTCCAAGCAGCATCCCAAGGTCTTTCATGTTGGTCGAGCTTTTCAATGTGGCTGTCGATCACCACAATAGCATTATCGACCACCATCCCAAGCACCACGATCAAGCCAGCCAGCGACACAATATGTAGTTGAATGCCTACCAGTTGCATAATACCGAGTGTGATCAATACTGATACCGGAATGGTGGCACCAGCCACTGCAGCAACGCGGAAAGGCAATAAAATCATGGTGACTATAATCACAGCCAGGATAGCCATGAGAAATTCAACCATAAAATGTGAAATGGAATGATCGACCACGTCAGGCAGATCGGAAATAATGTTGATTTTTACGTCATTGGCTGTTTGATCGGTGAATTTTGCCAATGTTTCCTTCACATCGTTGCCGAATTGGACAATGTTGTTGCCTTTTTGCATTTCGAGCGAAAGCAGCAAGGCGTTGTTACCATTGTTGCGGATATAGCTGTCCGGGTCTTCATACTTCCGTTCAACATAGGCAATGTCTTTTATCCTGACTATATTTCCTGTCGGATCAGTATAAATGATCTGGTTTAGCAGATCGTCTTCCGACTCAAAACGTGGAGGCAAATGAACCGGAAGAACCAATTGTCCGTTATCCAATTCGCCCGAATAAATCAGCGATTCCTGGATTTTAAACGAGGCAAAGATTGTGGTAGGATCCACATTGTATTCATTTAGTTTTTCCTGCCTAAGGCGCACGTAAATCTTTTCATGCTGCGTTCCATACCGTTTTATTTTCGAAACGGAACTGATCTTCCGGATATCAGACTCCAAATCTTTCAACACTTCTTCCAGTTCGCGGTACGACTTCTTTTCCGACGACATGGTAATCAGCAGGGCCGAAGTGTCGCCAAAATCGTTGCTTCCAACCAGGGCAAGCACCCCGGTTGGCAGCTGCATTTTCATTTCTTCCAATCCATGCCGCAACTTCGACCAAAACTGGTCGGCATTCCGCACATCGTCGTTCAATTCCACAAAAATCGTCATCATGCCTTGGCTGGAACTGGACTGGGTCTTTTTTTTGTTGACTTCTTCGTAACCGAAAATGTAGTTCTCAACGGCTGTTGTCAGTTGTTCTTCCACCTCAAGCGAAGTAGCGCCAGGGTAAATTCCCACAACAACTCCTTTCCTGATGGTAAACTCAGGGTATTCGCGGCGGGGCATATTTTTTAGTGCAAAGATTCCGAGAACCATCATGCACAGTACAAATGCCAGGATAATCTGCCGGTATTTCATGGCAGCTTCCACCAAATTTATTTTTTTCATCGTGTTTCCATTTAAAAAGGATAGCCCAAACAACTCGAAGTGCGTAAGAGGAATCGGGGACTCAGGGATTGTTGTTTGGCGCTGTCCTTTTATATTGTTAGTTGAATTTGATCATCGAATTGTCGGATAACTTGTGCTGCCCTTCAACTACAAACCACTCACCCGGACTAAGTCCGGCCATAATACAAAGTTGGTTGTTGATGATTCCTGAAGTTTCGATTGTCTGCCGCTTTGCCCGCTTGGATTGTTTGTCAACAACAAACAGGTAGTTGCCATTTTGCGCGTCTTTCATAACCGATTGCATGGGTACCAGCAAACCCGGCGTACTCCCCTCAACCGGCATTTCGATTTCGCATACCATCCCGGGCCTGAGGGTCATGTCATGATTCAGGATTTTCAGTTTTACTTCGAAGGTCTTTGAAATCTGGTTGGCTACCACCCCAACTTTATCGATGACAGCTTTATATTCCTGGCCGTTCAAAGCCGAAAAGCGCACGGTGGCAATTTGTCCTTTTTGTATTTTATTGATTTCTGTGTCAGGCACCGAAATGCGTACCTGGATATCATCGGCCGAAATCAGTTTAAAAGCACCTACTCCAGGCATCACATTGACTCCCTCTTCAATGTTCCTGACGCTGATCACCCCGTCTTCGGGCGCCATGACCATGCAATTTTTCAAAGCTTCCTTTGCAATATTTGCTGAAGAGTTGGCTTGTTCAAGCTTGGCCTTCACTTCTTCCCATTTTATTTCTGGCAAACTGCCATTGTCGTACACGGTTTTCAGCCGGTTATAAGCATCTTGTGCCTGTCTCTGCATCGATAAAGTCGCATCGTACGAACTTTGTACCGAAGTTTTGTCCAGCTCAGCCAGCACTTGCCCTTTGCGAACCTGGCTTCCTTCATCAACATAGATGCGGGCTACTTTCCCGGGTAACTGAAAGCTTAACGGGATGGTCAGGGCAGGCTCCGATATGCCGCTATATTTAAGCATAGCCCTGTCGCTTTGTATTTTTGCCTCAATAACTTTCACAGGGATTGCAGTTTCCTGACTTTCCTTGGCGTTTTCTGCTTGCTCATTCTGTGAGCAACTCGCAACCAGCAATCCAATCGTTAAAATAAGAATCTGTTTTTTCATTGTTACATATTTGTTCGTTCGAAATACTATATTAGGTTTTTAGTCGATTTTTGACATAAAAAAATGCCTAACCCAAATCATCATTTCATATATTAAAGTCCTTCCAATTCTAGTCATTAAAACTATAGTGGTATTTTAGTCGACATTTGATAAAAAATTAACAAAATATTTTAGGGGTGACCAGGTTTACAATCCGGATCATCTTCTCTTCATTGTAAAAGCCGTCCTTCTCAATTCCATACTGAACAAGGCCATAAAACGAGGCCAGAAGCATTTCTGCCAGCCAAGGAATATCCTCTTTAGCAGTTTCCTTAAATTCACCGGAATCAAAACCGTCCTCCAGAATACAAACAATATAAGCCTGCTCGAACTCCATCATTTTTAGAAAGTGCTTTCTCGCAACTTCCTTAGAGCTACTTTCTTGCTTCAATACCCGGTAAATGTTCACTTTATTAATGGCTTCCTTATGAAATTCGAGGATGTAGGTATTAAGTTTGGCAATCATGCCTTCATGTTCTTCCACCTTGTTCTTGACATGCCTTCTCAGATTGAACATTTCCATTTGGATCACCTCGTCAAAGACTTCTTCCTTGCTTTTGAAATAATGGTAAAGGGTACTTTTGGCTTTCCCGCAAGCTGCTGCTATCTCGTCCATCGTGGTTTTCTTTAACCCGTACTGCTGGAATAATAGTTGTGCCTGAACTAAAATTTCATCCTTTATAATCTCATCTTTCTCCATTCTGAATACTATTTATCGACCAAATTAGTTTTTCGGTAGCGAAACTAGGGAAAAATATTGATAGGTTCCAAATTTTTTCTTTGAAAAAACCTATTTCAATCAAATTGTTAACACTCCAAATACATACTTGCTTGATACGAACGGTAATTTCTTGTATGGCAGAGAAAAACTCATATTGGAGAAGATGGTAGAGTTAAAAAATATTAACAGTATTCTTCATAAAACAGTATTCTCCGGTAACAAAAGACAAAATGGATGCCCCTTTTTGGTTCCACAGGTTAGCCATAATCTATTATTAGTTTTCACTTTGAATTTGCACATAAATTAAGTAGACTCCACTTCGCCCAGTCGGAGCATTGCATTTCTGCTCAAGGGACTCCGAATGTGAGAATTCAAAATGCTAATAGCCCAATCATACGTCCATATCTTTTTTTTTCGACCTCAGTGCCTCCCTGAGCGAAGTGATAATCATCTTCTCCGCATCTAAAGAAGATTTTTGAAGTGTTTGCCTCAGCCGCTCACATTTTTCCTAGATATACTAGTTCTTCTTGCTTTCCAAATGGTGGGACTTTGATTTTAACAGTCCTGATTTTTGCAACCGATAGTGATACATTTGCCATTCCTTTCATTAACGGGACTAAAAGCTCTTCTTTAAAGTTATTTAAGTAGTAATAAAGATATTTGGCAGATATTTCCGACTTCTCTTTTGGTAAAGCTGCGGCTAGAATTGAACCTAACGCAAATTTTCCAGATTGATAGTATACTCTTTTAGTGATGCATGACCATGACCACTGGAAGAAACCAAAGGAATACAGACTGCTTCGGCATCAAACTGAAAAGATTTGTGGAAACCTCTCTCTTCAGCTGTTGTCACTAATGGGTAAACACCATCAATTGCTGTTTTGATTCCTGTATTTCCTTTAATAACATCACATAATTGCCCAATAGTCTTACATTGATACTCCTCAAATTTAGTAAAGGAATTGTCGATGTTTTGAATGTCCGAATGAATATTTTCTAATTCCGTTTTAAGATTTTCCCCGGTCGCAGTTCTGTCATGAAATAGAAAACCATCGCCATTACTGCTAAAAACGCAGGGGATGTGAAGAATTCTTCCATAATTCAACGCTTGCTGCATGCCTGCCCTTACCGAGTGCTTGTTATCCTTTGCTTCAATGATTGCAATTGGAATATTGGGGTTGTAATAGAGGATATAGTTTGCATGTTTTTGGGCTTCCCGGGCTGTCAACTTTCCACGCACGTAAATTTTACCGTCTGTAAAAGTGACTTCTTCACGAATTTGGATCAGTTTGTTCCAACCGGCTTTTTCAATGGCCGGTGAAATGAATTTTGTACAGATATCCCTTTCCGACAGGCTTTTTTTATCCATCAGTGTTGAATTGGTTTTTGCCAAGCTATATGTATGGATTTTATTGTACAGTTAAATGGAGATAGCCAATATAATCATCTTTTTGAAATGGATGTTGAACATTACAACCAAAATTCCCGCTAGTGAAATTAATACCTCTTCCCTTTTTTCGACTTCAACTTCCGTTTTTTGATCCTGTCTTTTTTATTTTCCAAAAAATACAATTGCAGGGTAATTTCTTTCAGAATCACAGACTTTAAGACACTTATTGATAAATCCAGCGTTTCTTTTCGGGAAATCTTAGTTGAATGAGACTCTTTCTCAGACAAAGAAAACCTCGGCCGCTCCTCAAAATCTCCCATCCTAACTGGATGCCGGATTGGATTTCCATTCTCATCCGTCACAAAAACCAAATGTCCCCTCCCTGCTTTCCTGATTTCCACCTGAAATAACCCTAATGCCTGATCATACATTTCTTTGTTGGTGATAAATTCCATCCGGTTCAATTGTCCAAATAAACTTTCCAGATTTTGCTTCAGGTTCTTGCTGGAACCGGAAAACCGATAGTTTAATTTTTCCGCAGTATCGTCCTTTAGAAGCTGGTGTTTTTCTTCCAGTTCTTTAATGAACCGCTGTGTCTTTTCCTTTTCATAGCTGTCTTTGATCTTTTTGCCAGTATCACTATTGATCCGGGTGGAAACAATATGAAAATGAATCCTCTCCAAATCAGCATGTTTATAGACAAAGTAAGGTTGGTTTCCGTATCCCAGGTGGTTCATCAGGTTATCGATCTCAGTCCGGATCCCGGCATCACCCAGCCGGACCAAATCGCCAACCGTCGGGTTTACGGATAGATGCAGCCCAGGCTTTCGAACCCGCGTATTTTGCTCTTCAATCTCCTTAAAAATCCGGTACCGGTCGTTTTTGTCTCCCAGAAACGGGTTGACAACCGGCATATTCTGACAGTGATAAAAACTGGCTTTGTGCCGCTCAACTTTACGCTCATTGTAAAACAAAGCGTTTTTTGTGCTGCAGGCCTGGTGGATTTTAATAACCATGATCTTCCGATTTTTAGGGTGGGCAACGAATCAACGCAGGTATTTTTGAAGCAAAATCAAACAGTTTCGCATCATCTCAAAAGCCTGTTTCAAAAGCTGTCGGTCACTGTCACTGATTCGGTAACCGGCAAACGAATTCATGCACTTGGAAAGTTGGTTCAGGTTGACCCCGATCTTGTTGAGCTCATAATCCAGGCCTTTAAGTTTATTGCTGGCCTTGTCATCAAGTACTATCATTTTCCTTTTGGATTCGTCAAATATTTTGAACCTCAGAAAATCACTTGTGCACCCATACTTTCCCCTTTTGACCAAGGAATCCAACCGGATCTTTTCTTCTTTGGTCATCAGAAAACGAACAACGATCGTCCGTTTCTCTTTATCAAGTAATCTGGGTCGCATGGATCAATTTGCTGCTAACTTTTTGCTTTTTGAGAGGGGAATGCATGATGCCTTTGGGGAATGTCTCCCGACAGCGTCGGGACCAAGATGAAAGGTATTTATGGCCATAAATACACAACTTGCATTCCCCTCTTTAAACCAGCTATTCCTCATTGCTTTTTTCTTATTCACCTTGCTCAAACGGGGTAAAAAGAAAGGGAACCCGATATGCGGATTTCCCTCTCTAATTGGAAACGAGACCTGACTAAACTAACTCACTCTTTTCCTGGATCCGGCTTTCTTTTCGGTTTTTGCTTCCTGCTTTTGGTCCTCTGATTTCTCCATCTTTTCCTGTTTAAAATTGGAAAAGCTGATGTTCCTGCCGGCAGCATCTACCTGGAGCGTGGCTCCAAACTTTTTGTCGTTTTTCCCCATCATGCCGTCTACTGTCACTTTCTGGCCGGCAGCCAGCTTGTCTTTTTGCTCACTGGTCAGCGTTACGCCCTTGATCTTATCCGGGATTTGGATATACCTTGCTTTTAGGGCAATCAACTCGTTTGTCTTGCTGTCAATTCCAAGATAGTAAGTGTCCTTTTGCCCGTTCTTGCTGGTCAGCTCCACGGTTTTGCCCAGGTTTTTGTAATTCAGCAGGGCCCCTTTTTCTTCCCTGGTGAACTTGTGTCCCAGGTATTCATCGGGAATATACAGGCGCTGAATGGGATGCACCTTGACATCGACTTTCCCATCCTGATCTTGCTGCAGGCGAATCTTGGCCGGGATCTTATAATCCTGGTCATTAATCCGGGCGTCGATTGTGTAGAGCTTTTCCGAGCGGAAACCGTTCAAAAAATCGGTCAGTTCGCGTTTTTCCATCCGGTCCACAAAACTGCGGTTGATACCGGCTTTTTCCAGTTTGTCAAAGGGGATGTCTTCCACCTTCATGCGTGTGTTTTGTTCCATAACATCTAATTTTTAAAGGGTTATTAATCAACTTCGAAAACGTGTTTCTCCCTTCGGTTCTGTTCCACAAGATCGCGAAGGGTTTTATAAATCTTTTTAGGATTGGCAATGGCTTCCATCTTAAAAACCGGGGTGGTTTTATCGGAGGTGTAAACCGTCAGGTTGCCCAAGCCAAATAGCCTGTAAACCAGCGGGCGATCTATTTTGTAGTCTTTTAGCCGGTACAGCTCAATAAACTCATGCTTTCTTCGGAGTATCCCGGAATAATACCTGAGTTCTTCGGAAGTGATTTCGTAGTGAATGCAGCGGATCCTGAGCATGTGATACCCTAAGTTTACGCCGGCGACTATTGCCAGGAAAACGGGCAGCCAGAAGATATGAGGTTCCAGCTTGTCCGGGATGAACTCCGGCGGCAGATGCTGGCCAATAAGTTTGTCCAACAACAAAAGCACCGGTATCAGAATCAATACCATTAAAAAGTGCCCCAGGTAGACCAATTGGGACGGACGGCATTTGATATAGCTTGTATTTTCAATCATGTGAAGTGTTTTGAATGTGTTTAGGCATGTCTTTTCTTTTGATCCGGCTCCGGCTTTTGGCCGACGATGCTGCGGATATCGTTTTGAATCCGGATGCGGTTCCTTTCCAGTACCTCCGGGATATGATCAAAGCGGTAAAAGTCCGGGATGGGCGTATAACGGGCCTCTTCCCGCTGCCAGGCTTTTACATCCACTTTCACGAGCCCGTTAAAATTCTTCTGCCCCACGGTTTCGCCAAAGTTATCAGCCACCTGACCGACCAAATACCCCTGCGGCAGAGTGGCGATCTTGCCTTCAGGAACCAAATAGTCCATTTGGGTAGAAAAGGTCGATGACTGGGTATTGCGGTTAATGTTGACCGATTGACGTTCCTGCAGGATTTTGCCCATCCGGTTTTGCATGAACCTGGCCGTTTCCCCGGCTGCCTGCCCGGAAAAGATGTTTCCGATATTGGTCAGTATCGCGTTGGCCTGCTCCTTGCCGTAATCCCGGATCAACTGGTCGATGGTCTGAACCCCCATCAAAGTCGAAATCCTATTTGCTCGCGCCGTGGCAATCAGCGTGTCCAGTCCCCGGAAATAGATGGTCGGCAGCTCATCAAAAATCAAAGATGAAGGGTGCTGCCCTTTCCGGTTGATGATCTTCAGCATCCGGGTGATAAACAGGGAAAGCACCGCCCCGTACATTTCGATGCGCAGTGGGTTGTTGGCCAGGCACACCACCTTGGGCGCTTTTGGGTCATTGATATCCAGGGAAAAATCATTGCCCGAACAAATCCAGTAGATCTCCCGGCTGATGATCTTGGAAATGGCAATTTTCAAACTTCCCAGCTGGCCTTCCAGCTGCTCATGCGCACCCCGCTGGTGGGCATTGATAAAGGGGTTGATAATGCCAGCCACATCCTGCTCGGTGCCCAGCACTTCAAACAGATCGTCGTAATCCAGCTGTAGCAGTTCAATGGCATGAGGGAGCGTGCAGTATTTTCCGCCTTTGTAGCGTTTCAAAAACCAGATCACCGCTGCAAAGAAGGAAACGGCGCTTTCAGAGAAAAACTCTCCCTGCTTGCGGATCCATTCCCGGTTCAGGTTGTACAGCACGGTGCGGGAAGATTCAAAGGCATCGATGGGGCTTTCCATCCACTCCGGTGCCAAAGGATTGCACCGAAAGGATTTTCGGATATCCTCAAAGTTGATCACATAGAACCGGGCTGCCTTTGGAAGGCTCCCATTTGCCTTTGCTTTCAGGAAGTGGTTGTAGGTCACCAAAGAAAGATCGGGATACTTAAAATCATAGACGCACATGGAAAATCCCTTGGCCAAATGCTGACGAATAAAGGGTAACACCACCGAAAACGACTTTCCGGAGCCGGGAGTACCGATCACCATTGTCGCCCGGAAGGGATTCACCAGGTTGATCCAGCCATGATGCTCTTTTTCTTTGTACAGGTAGGAGGAAGGCAGATTGACCGAGTATTCATTCTCCCGCAGAGCTTCTTCCTGCGGAAAGCTCTCGTTCTCGATGTTAAAGCGGTCTTTCATCAGGTTGACATTGATTAGCTTGGAGATGTTGTCAAAGCCGATGTTCAGGAGCACAAACCCGACAAAACTAAGAACCATGTAAGCTAAGGGATATGCTGTGAAAACCAGCAGGCTTCCCCAGTAAAGGATGAGTCCGGCTACCACCCGCCGGACAATCACCGGCACCGCCAGTTCCCGGTCCTTGTGCGCTTTGGTTCCCATGCAGGTGATGGCCAGAAACACCAGGCAGACCAGTTTAGACAGGTACACATCCGACAGGAATTGCAGGCCTTGCAGCTTTTCCAGCAAGGGGACAAATTCCGGAATGATGATCCCGAGTGTTGCAAAATACCCGATGCAGGTGATGTACAAGGATAAGATCAGCAACAGGTAACTGAAAAAGCGGAAGCCTTCGTGCAGTTTCACCAGTTCATGTGGTTCATGATTCATGATTGGAAGATTAAGCTCCCAAATCCCTGCCATTGCCAGGAATTTGAAGGAGCAGGTTTATCGATCGATTATTTCCTGAAAAGCTCATCGCAATTTCTTTGCCTGGAGGATGTCCTTGTTTTTGAGCTCAAATTTTAGCTTCCGTCCGGTGTTCCCCAAAGCTTTTTCGTTCAGTTCAATTTGGAGGATGCGCTGGTCGGGGATGGTCATTTTTTCAAAGACAAACACTTCCCGGACTGCGGTGTAGCCAGGAACGCGGCTGATCCTGTTTCGACTGTAATCAGGCAGTACCAGGTATTCCTGCACGTTGGTTGCTTTTGCCTGGCGTTTGTCGGTGATCCAGAAATGAACACTTTCCACGTCATAGGCCATTTGGGTCTTGTTTCGGATTTCCAGCTCAAAAAACAGGACATCACCATGCAGGTGGATCGAGTTTAAACGAACACGAATCCCGTCCTTTTTGGCCTTTCGATTCCGGTAGTTCTTCCGGTGCTTATCCAGAACCTGATCGCACAGATCCCGGAGCACACCATCCGGCAGGAGCTTTCCGCTAAAAGTCCGTGCATCCCCGGAGTGAAAGGATTCGACCGCATAGGTAATGGGTGCATCGTTTCCGTAGCCCAGCTCAAAGGAGTAAATCCGGCCGGCACAAACTACGGTCAGGGAAACTGGCGTGTCAAAAGGCCGGGTCGCTTTAATACGCACCAGGTTGGAAAGTTCCGGCACGACTTCGGCCTGCACCAGCGAATAATCACCAGCCTGCACATAGTCCACCTTTTCCGGGCAAACCAGGTGACTGGTTTTGGTATCGGATATTTTCAGGGAATTGGGCGTGCTTTGGGCGCTCACCGCCAGTTGCAGCTGGGTACAAAGGATGACAATAACAAATGCTTTCATAACAGTATTTATTTGGGTTGATTGATTAAATAAACCAGTGTATTTTTCTTGATGGTGACCTTCTTAAGTCTCACCATGCGCAGCAGGGATTGGGCGGTTCGGTCGGCAGCCTGAACACCGGCATAGGTAAGCGGGTTGCCCGTCACCCCGAACATGGAGGAGGTATTGGTTGAGCTTCCAACTTCCTTGACTACTTTACGAGCGGCATTGTCCGGGACATACAGTCCGGCCAGTCCGTCCAGGTCATAAATGCTGAGCTCGACCGGAATAAACGAATCACCGACAGGCAATTGCCGGACGCTGATCCGTAGCCGTTCATTGGCGATTTCACAAATCCCATAGATAAATGTACCGGCCGGAATCATGATTCCCCTGACTGAAGCCTCTTCCAGCAAACGAAGCTTGACGCGGTTGCCGGTCAGTACGGTGGTCGTTTCATACACCTCAGCTTTCAGCAGAGAAGTGGATTGCTCAGCAGGCTGGAAAGCGGATGGCTGCCCTTTTTCGAGGGTAAACGAACGGGAACGCTCCGCTTCCAGGTTCTGGCGGAAAGCCCTGGCTTGCTCCATCTGTAATTTCAGGGAGTCGTTTTGCCGGGCCAATCGCTGGTTTTGGCGAAAAACCCGGTCCAGCTCTTCGATTCCGCTTACCGGAAAGGATTGATTTGCTGGGTTAGCACCGGTCTCCGGGATTTCCTTCGTCGCTGGTGGCTTTGAATGGTGTTTTACCTGCGTTACTTTGGCCGCCTGACTTGATTTTTCCGTTTGACCTCCTTCCAGCTCACTTCGGATTTGCTTTTCCCGCCGTTGGATATGCCTTAACAGGTTTTCGGGATCACCGGGACTTGTTCCCGGTTCTGCATTTTGTGCTGACTCATTGTCATCTATGCTCACCTGGGTTTCTTCATTACCGGAAAGATCCGACAATCCGCTTCCGCTTTCACCGGACCCATTCGTGTCTCCCAGGATGTTATAATCCCGGCTCAGGGTGATTTCCCCGGTCTGCTGGCTGATCTCCGTTTTATCCAGAATCTCCAGGCTGTGGTCCGCGTCAGGGAGGTCATAGTTGGCTCCTTTAACGGTGTCTTGCTTCGCCTGGCTCAGGTCTTTTCCTTTGGGGTTTTCCCCTCCGCCAAGAATGTAAAAGATCAGCACAAGAAAGGGAATCATAAAAAGGGGCAGCAACAGCAAGGGCTTATTTTGTTTCAGGTATGTTTTCATGAATATGTTGTTTTAGAAGGTTTTCGAACGAATCCACCGGCATTTCAAAGCCGGGGAAGCTAGCTTGCTCCGCTTGTCTGACTTTTGCCGAATCAGCCAGAAAGAAAGATTCTCCATACCCAATCTTTTCATGGGAAAAGTCCTGGAAGCGAAACAGGAAAGAGGCCAGAAAAAGCAGGAACAGGACGGACAGAACAAGGATCCATTTGCCCCTTCGTCTTTTGGGATCAAGTTCCCGGTCCCGGCTGTCCAGTTGGCTGACCATCCGGGTAAAGCGGCTCACATCCTGAAAGTGCGGGATCTTCGGTTTTTGCATTTTGTTTGACGGATTGAATGGATTCATTTTTCAGGGATTTAAGGATTAAAAGGATTTGCGTTTTTGGGTCTCCAGGTCCCGGTTATCGGTGATCAGCCAGTTCTCGATCAGAAAACCGTGCGGATTATGGTCTGTGCGGGAGCTGTTGCGAAGCTGCCCGGTGGTTTCCAGTTTGCGCAGGGTAATGGTGGACTGGCGGACAATCCGCTGCTTCCCGAAGTAATGAAACTGATACGGATAAGCGGAAAAGTCGATTTGTACCGAGTCGGTCTGCAGGGTCATGCTGATATTGGAGGCAATGACCTGGTTATAGACATTGTTCTCCTTGTAGGACCGATGTTGTTTCATGGCCGAACCATCGGCCAGGTGGAGGGCTTCGCGGGTATTGTTCTCGATGTACTGTTTATCGGGTTCCATGGTAAAAAACAGCTCATGGAAACGTTTTACATGATCCCGGGCCTCGGCCGGACGGTTTTCGGAGATATCTTCCCGAAGGGCTAGCAGCAGTGACTTACCATTATCCAGCACGTAGATTTTCTCCCGGGAGCGTTCCACCAGCTTCAGCGAGCTGACAAAAACAAACGTGCTAAAACCGATTAATACCAGGCTGACCGCCAGCAGGACATAAACAGTAAACCGAAACTTGCGTTGGATATCAAAGATTTTCTTCATTGCATATTGACATTTCTTGGATATTGATTATTGAATATTCTTACATTGGATATTTATCTCCCTATTTCATGGCCCCCTTGGTAACCGCCATCACCGCTGCGGTGCGTATCAAGCGTCCACCGCCGGTGTTGGTCCCGGAAGCGCTGATGATCCATGAGGCAATTTTGGGTACCATCATCAGCCCGACAATACCACAGATTGGCACCACCAGGTTGGAGACGTAATAGAGGGACGGCATATAGATCAGGGAGCTTTTGATTTGGGCAATTTCAGCTTCCAGCACAAAGATCAGCACCTCCTGCACCAGCGACAGGATGATCAGCGCGATGGGCAGGTACAGGTTCACATTGATAAAGCGGGCAATCCAGCCCAGGTAATTTTCCTGAAAGCCGTCAAAGATGGAGATGGCAAAGACCAGCGGGCCAAAGACCACCAGCAGCACGCAAAAGACCGTTCGGAGAAAAGCGACCAGGTAGATCAGCGCCTCAAACAAGGCTTCCAGCAGCTGACGGATCCCGTCCATCAGGTAAAAATTGATCTGGTGCCGGAGCGCCCTCCCTGAGATGATGTTGTAGGTGGTCAGCAGCATGTTGATGCCTTTGTCCCACAGCATGGCTTCCTTCTCCTCGTTCTCCCGAAAGGCCGGCAGATCGGCATACAGAATCGCATCCTGTTTTTCCTCCAGCCGCTCGGCTACGATATGTTTTTTATCGGCATAGATCGCTTCCGACAGTTTGGTCAAGCCTTTGGTGGGCACCATCAACAATTGGACAAACGGCCCCCAGAAGCTGATTACCAGCACCAGGGCAAAAGGTCTGAGCAGTGGCAAAATGGAAATGGGATTGTCGGCAATCAGCTGCTCATAAATCCGTTTGGAGATGTATAGGAATGCCGCAATCCCCCCGATGGCCCGAGCCATATTCACCAGCAGGCGGGCATTGTCCAGCCCGCCCCGGATCAGCACATCGGTAAAGGAAAAAAAGTCGTTGGTGGTTATTACCTGTAAGATCATTGTTTTAGTTTTTAGCTGTTTTCTATTGGGCAAATTCTAATGGGTCAGAAAGGAATAGGATTGACTGACGTTGTTGGCATGGAACTGGTAATGATGCACCTTCCTGTAGGTGTAATCCGCATCGCCGGTTTGACGACTGAGTTCGCTGCGGATTTCTGAAAAGGCTTCCAGCTTTTGACCATGATCGGTTTGCAGCAGGTTTACGGAGATAAAGCGGGACAACAGTCCGTCCGCTTCCTTTTCCAGGATCTGCTTCACCCGCTGGCAGTTCTCCAGCTTGTCCAGCCGGTTAATGCTTTGATACAGGCGGATAAAACCGCCGGCGATGTCATAAACATCGGGCAACTCATCCGAGCGGGAATCAAAGAGAAGTTTTTCAATCTCCTTTTGTTCCTGCGTATAAACTTTGATCTGGGCTGTTTCATCATGCCGGTCTTTCATCTGGCTTTTCTCTATCAGCCTGGAAACAATTTTCATCAGGTTGATCCGCAAAAGATCGGCGTATCCTTCAGCATCGGAAACCGGCAAGGCGCCAACCTCCACATAGTAGTGGGTTGGCCAGGTGCGGACAAAAACATGCGGCACCGGGAACAGCCAGCCTTGAAACGCGACAAAACTGAGCGGGTAACTCCCGTTCATCTCCGGGTAATATCCGTGCCAGGGCTTGACATTTAGTAGCTGGGCGTTGGATTCTTTCACTGTAATCGTGGTGGTAATTGCAACACTTAAACTTATTCCAAGAAGCAATAGGGGAATTTTCATGACTTTTTGTTTTTTAACTCGAAACTCATAACACGAAACTCGTAACTCTTACTGATACAGGCTGTAATACAGGGCAAAACTTTCCACCTTGTCGTTTTCAAAGCTTTTCTGATAGGAGGCATACAACAGCTTGTTGTACAGGTAGCAGATCGTTCCGTAGTGTTTGCGGACATCCTCATAAATGCCGTTGATCGTGTCGTAGCGCTGTTTGTCGTCCATCAAAAACAGGTTGTCCTTCACGATGGCATTCAAAACC